>Ga0256408_1000010_pt1 | contig 572959 bp, 478 predicted proteins | sample PhyAR1_FD_185998 | JGI IMG/M metagenome (GOLD analysis project Ga0256408, IMG submission 185998) | Leaf surface microbial communities from alfalfa plants in UC Gill Tract Community Farm, Albany, California, United States - DLSL A.R1 | ecosystem: Host-associated > Plants > Phyllosphere >... | reverse complement strand
CGCTTTCCTCCTTCAGAGTCAACCTCTTTTTCAGAAGTTTTTCTCCGGCGGTTCAGAACTTCCTGAACCTCTCAACACCGTGGCTGGTAAGCCGTTGTTCCGTGTCGATGGAGGCGCATTATAGGGACGCCGCCGGGGATAGCAAGCACAAATCTCAACTTTTTTACTGGTTGCCGTAACTTCGTACGAAATGCTGTTTTTTAACCCTGTTTAATGCGTTCAGGCAGCTCTACAAGGCTATTTATCACCCAATCCGCCTCTGCTTCACCTTCAGCGGTGACGGGCTTTCCGCTACGAACCAGTACCTTTTTACCTACTCCGGCCGCTTTACCTGCCAGTAAGTCATCAATTTTATCACCTACTATATAAGAAGACGCCAAATCGATATTGAGCTCTTGCTGTGCTGAGAGCAGCATACCCGGTTGCGGTTTACGGCAATCGCAACTTTGACGATACGTTTCTTCTATAGCTTCCGGATGATGAGGGCAGAAATAGATGCCATCGAGATCAACTTCACGGTCGGCCAGTGACCAGTCCATCCACTCGGTCAGTTGCATAAACTGATCTTCGCTAAACTTACCGCGAGCGATACCCGACTGGTTAGTGACCAGTACCAGAGCGAAGCCCATTTTTTTCAGTTCACGCATGGCGTCGATTACGCCATCAATAAACTGGAAATCATCGATTTCATGGACATAGCCGTGATCGACATTTATGGTGCCGTCACGATCGAGGAAAATTGCGGGTACAAGCTCTGCCACGTAGAAACTCCTGCTACTAAATTTGCTGCACAGTATCGCATGATTGCAATAAAAGAGAGAATCTCAGTTTGAATGACTTCGATTGATTTAGACGTCTGGATGCCTTAACATCCGATCAAATTTCGCGGTTGCGATGATTGACACCAGACAAGTACCACGGACAACTTTTCACCACGATAATAAATAGATCAATGATAAAACTTTCAAATATCACAAAAGTGTTCCAGCAGGGTTCACGCACCATTACAGCGCTGTCTGACGTCAGCCTGCACGTGCCTGCCGGACAAATATATGGCGTTATCGGCGCATCAGGTGCCGGTAAAAGTACACTCATCCGCTGCGTTAACCTCCTCGAACGTCCTACTTCCGGTAGCGTTCTGGTAGACGGCCAGGAGCTGACTCAGTTATCAGAAAGCCAGCTGACTCAGGCGCGCCGCCAGATTGGCATGATTTTTCAGCATTTTAACCTGCTGAACTCTCGTACCGTGGCTGGTAATATCGCCCTGCCGCTGGAGCTGGGTAATCTGTCGCGCGAGCAGATCAAAAAACGGGTCACTGAATTACTGGAGCTGGTTGGCCTTTCAGAGAAAAGAGATGTCTGGCCTGCCAATCTGTCCGGTGGTCAGAAACAGCGTGTGGCAATTGCCCGTGCGCTGGCCAGTAATCCTAAAGTACTGCTATGCGATGAAGCCACCAGCGCGCTTGATCCGGCCACAACCCGTTCGATTCTGGAACTGCTGAAAGACATTAACCGTCGTCTTGGCATCACTATTCTGCTGATCACCCATGAAATGGATGTGGTAAAGCGCATCTGCGATCAGGTTGCAGTGATCAGTAATGGCGAGTTAATAGAAAAAGACAGCGTCAGTGAAGTGTTCTCTCATCCGAAAACCCCTCTGGCACAGCAGTTTATTCAGTCGACACTGCATCTTGATATTCCTCAGGATTATCTTGATCGCCTGACGCCTGAAGCCAAAACTGATAGCGTACCTTTATTACGCCTCGAGTTTACCGGTAAATCGGTTGATGCGCCTTTGCTCTCAGAAGCCGCTCGCCGTTTTAACGTTAATAACAATATTATCAGCGCGCAGATGGACTACGCCGGGGGCGTCAAGTTCGGCATTATGCTGGCTGAAATGGACGGTAACGACGCGGACACCCAGGCCGCCATCGCGTTCCTGAAAGAACATCACGTGAAAGTTGAGGTATTAGGTTATGTCTGAGGCAATGATGTGGTTACTGGGCCGGGGCATTTGGGAAACCCTGATGATGACCTTTGTCTCCGGCTTTTTCGGTTTTGTGATTGGCCTGCCGTTCGGCGTACTGCTGTATGTGACTCGCCCGGGCCAGATCATGGAGAATGGCAAGCTGTACCGCGTGCTTTCTGCGCTGGTTAACATCTTCCGTTCGATTCCTTTTATTATCCTGCTGGTATGGATGATTCCCTTTACCCGTATGGTGGTTGGCACCTCTATCGGCCTGCAGGCGGCCATCGTGCCACTGACCGTGGGCGCAGCGCCATTTATCGCCCGTATGGTGGAGAATGCCCTGCTGGAACTGCCAACCGGCCTGATCGAAGCCTCACGTGCAATGGGCGCTACGCCGTTACAGATTATCCGTAAAGTGCTGCTGCCTGAAGCGCTGCCGGGTCTGGTTAATGCTGCCACCATCACGCTGATTACCCTGGTTGGTTACTCGGCAATGGGCGGTGCAGTCGGTGCCGGTGGTCTTGGCCAGATAGGTTATCAGTACGGTTATATCGGATACAACGCAACAGTAATGAATACGGTATTAGTATTGTTGGTGATTTTGGTGTATTTGATTCAGTTCTGTGGTGATCGCATTGTTCGCGCCGTCACCCATAAATAAACAAGCAACATTAATTTCATTTTGAAGGAAAGGATATGTCTTTTAAATTTAAAACTCTTGCCGCTGTGGGTGCGCTGATCGGTTCACTGGCGTTGGTTGGATGCGGTCAGGAAGAGAAAGATCCTAACCATATTAAAGTGGGTGTGATTGTTGGTGCAGAGCAGCAGGTTGCTGAAATTGCCCAAAAAGTCGCTAAAGAGAAGTATGGCCTTGACGTTGAGCTGGTGACCTTCAACGACTACGTACTGCCAAACGAAGCGTTGAGTAAAGGGGATATTGACCTTAACGCTTTCCAGCACAAACCTTATCTCGATCAGCAGATTAAAGATCGCGGTTACAAGCTGGTGCCGGTAGGTAATAGCTTTGTTTATCCTATTGCTGGTTACTCCAAGAAAATTAAATCTCTGGATGAGCTGAAAGACGGTGCGCAGGTCGCGATTCCTAACGATCCGACTAATCTTGGTCGTACCCTGCTGTTACTGCAGCAACAGGGCCTGATCAAACTGAAAGACGGTGTTGGTCTGCTGCCAACCGTACTGGACGTGACTGAGAACCCGAAAAAACTGAAGTTGGTTGAGCTGGAAGCTCCTCAGCTGCCTCGTTCTCTGGACGATCAGCAGATTGCGCTGGCGGTCATCAACACCACTTATGCCAGCCAGATTGGCCTGACCCCCGCTAAAGACGGCATCTTCGTAGAAGATAAAGATTCTCCTTACGTTAACCTGCTGGTTGCACGCGAAGATAATAAAGACGCGGAAAACGTGAAGAAATTTGTCCAGGCGTATCAGTCGGACGAAGTCTATGAAGCCGCTAACAAAATCTTTAACGGTGGCGCAGTTAAAGGCTGGTAATTCTACCGCCTGATTGCTCCCTGACAGAGGGCGACGGCAACGTCGCCCTTTTTTTACTGGTAATACCTGCCTCATCCCGCTTGATTGCTTGTCATTTCAACCATAGCTTGCTTCAATAACGCCTCTTTCAAAAACATGAGGATGGTCCCATGCGTGTTCTACCGCTCTGTTTGTTAGCGCTGTCGCTGACAGGGTGTTCAATGCTGCACAAATCTCCAGAACCGGTTAGCGGCTCAACCACGCAATCGACGCAGTCTGAACCGGTGCGCGCCAAACCCGCTCCTCGTCCAGCGCCAGTAAAACTGTATACCAATGCTGAGGACCTGGTCAGCAAGCCGTTCCGTGATTTAGGCGAAGTATCCGGCGATGACTGCCAAAGCAGTAATCAGGACTCGCCTGCCAATATCAATACGGCGCGTAAAAGAATGCAGATTCGTGCGTCGGGTATGAAAGCCAACGCGGTTCTGCTGCACAAGTGTGAAATTGTCACCGGTGCGCCAGGCTGTTATCGTCAGGCGATTTGTCAGGGTTCAGCGCTGAAAGTTTCCGATCAATGAGCCAATTTTCCTTCGAGCAAATCGGTGTAATCCGCTCCCCCTGGAAGGAAAAATTTGCGGTTCCCCGCCAGCCCGGCCTGATTCAGGACGGCGGCGGCGAACTGCATTTGCTGGCGCCTTATAATCAAGCGGAAGCGGTGCGCGGTCTCGAAGCCTTCAGCCATTTGTGGTTACTGTTTATTTTTCACCAGACGATCGAAGGTGGCTGGCGTCCGACCGTGAGACCTCCACGGCTTGGCGGCAATGCCCGAATGGGAGTATTTGCCACCCGCTCAACTTTTCGTCCAAACCCGATTGGCATGTCGCTGGTCGAACTGCTTGATATCCGCTGTGATAAAAACAGCGTGATTCTCAAGCTTGGCAGCCTCGACCTGGTCGATGGCACGCCTGTTGTCGATATTAAGCCCTATTTACCCTTTGCCGAGGCGCTGCCCGATGCGCGCGCAGGTTTTGCCCAGCACGCGCCGCCTGCCGATATGCCGGTAAGTTTTTCGCCTGAGGCGCAGGCACAAATCGCGCAACAACAGCAGCATTATCCTCAACTTGAGCGCTTTATTACTCAGGTGCTGGCACAGGATCCGCGACCAGCTTACCGTAAAGGTGAAGAGCCCGATCGTGAATATGCCGCCTGGCTGCTGGCATTTAATGTGCGCTGGCGCATCACCGCGTTGGGAACTGAGGTCATTGCCGTCGATCCACGCTAATTTATTGCCCTCTCTCTTTTGAGGATTCAGACACGCTGGTACACTAGCCACCAGCGTTTCAGGCAGTTTTTTTCGATAGTTTTCCGTTTAATTGGAACCGTAACAACATGCGTACTACTCAATACCTGCTCTCCACTCAGAAAGAGACCCCTGCCGATGCGGAAGTGATCAGCCACCAGCTGATGCTGCGCGCCGGGATGATCCGCAAGCTGGCATCCGGTTTATATACCTGGTTGCCCACCGGTTTGCGCGTACTGAAAAAAGTCGAAAACATCGTGCGCGACGAAATGAATAACGCCGGTGCCATTGAGATCTCTATGCCGGTGGTGCAACCCGCCGACTTATGGCAGGAGAGCGGTCGTTGGGAGCAGTATGGTCCTGAGCTGCTGCGTTTTGTCGATCGTGGCGAACGCCCTTTTGTGCTCGGTCCTACTCACGAAGAGGTGGTGACTGACCTGATTCGTAACGAGCTTAGCTCTTATAAGCAGCTACCGTTGAATCTGTTCCAGATCCAGACCAAATTCCGTGACGAAGTGCGTCCACGTTTCGGCGTAATGCGCTCACGTGAGTTTGTGATGAAAGATGCCTACTCTTTCCACACCTCGCAGGAATCTCTTCAGGAAACCTATGAAGTGATGTATCGCGCCTACAGCCAGAGCTTCAGCCGTATGGGTCTCGATTTCCGCGCGGTGCAGGCGGATACCGGTTCGATTGGTGGTAGCGCGTCTCACGAATTCCAGGTACTGGCACAGAGCGGCGAAGACGATATCGTGTTTTCTACCGAGTCAGAGTTCGCGGCCAATATCGAACTGGCTGAAGCGGTTGCGCCACAGGGCGAGCGTCCGGCAGCGGGCGAAGCGCTGCGCGAGATCGACACACCTGATGCTAAAACCATCGCCGCGCTGGTTGAGCAGTTTAATCTGCCAATTGAAAAAACCGTGAAAACCCTGCTGGTAAAAGCAACCAAAGAGAGCGGTCACACGCTGGTTGCGCTGCTGGTACGTGGCGATCATGAGCTGAACGAAATCAAAGCAGAGAAGATTGATATCGTTGCCGCACCTTTAACATTTGCCAGCGAAGAAGAAATTCGTGCCGCTGTCGGTGCCGGTCCTGGCTCACTCGGTCCGGTCGGTCTGAAATTACCGGTCATTGCTGACCGTACCGTGGCGAAAATGAGTGATTTCAGCGCCGGCGCCAACGTTGACGGCAAGCATTTTGTCGGCATCAACTGGCTGCGCGATCTGCCAGAAGCGCAGGTTGCAGATATCCGTAATGTGGTAGAAGGTGATGCCAGCCCGGATGGTAAAGGTACTCTGTTGATCAAACGCGGTATCGAAGTTGGTCATATCTTCCAGCTGGGCACCAAGTACTCTGAAGCGATGAAAGCCTCAGTACAGGGTGAAGACGGACGTAACCAGATTCTGACCATGGGTTGTTACGGTATCGGTATCACCCGTATCGTGGCGGCAGCCATTGAGCAGAACCATGATGAGCGCGGCATTATCTGGCCAGCGGCGCTGGCACCGTTCCAGGTGGCAATTCTGCCAATGAACATGCACAAATCTTTCCGCGTAAAAGAAGTGGCGGAAGAGCTGTACAACACGCTGCGTGGCAAAGGCATCGAGGTGATTCTGGACGACCGTAAAGAGCGTCCGGGCGTGATGTTTGCCGATATGGAACTGATTGGCGTGCCGCACACCATCGTGATTGGCGATCGTAACCTCGACAGCGAAGAGATTGAGTACAAAGCGCGTCGTGAAGGTGAGAAACGCATGATCAAAACCAGCGAGATCGTTGATTTCCTCGTGGCTGAGCTGGCGAAATAATCTTCCCCACGGGCGGCGTTCTGGTAATGCCGCCCGTTCTCCACATTATTCTTTAGTCGCCGCGAACCTTCCCGCGCAACGACTTTGTCGACGCTTTACGTGCTTTACCTTCCAGACGGCGTTTTTTCGATGCCAGCGTCGGACGCGTGGCTCGCCGCGTTTTTTCCACCACGGTTAACTCATTAATCAGGTTTTCCAGTCGCTTTAGCGCAGCCTCACGGTTTAACTCCTGGCTGCGATGCTCCTGCGCCTTGATGATCACCACCCCATCCGGCGTGATCAGATGATGGCTGGCCGCCAGCAACCGCTGTTTATAAAACTCAGGCAGCGACGATGCGTGGATATCAAAGCGTAAGTGAATCGCCGTGGAACTCTTATTAACATGCTGCCCACCCGCGCCCTGCGCGCGAATGGCGGTAAGCTCAATTTCTGCATCACTGATGGTAGCGTTGCGTGACAACACAATCATGGCGCTTTGCCGTCAATCAGCCAGTCGGTAAAACGCACTTCCAGATGGTTTTGCTCATCGGAAAGCCAGATAGTGCCGTCCTGTAACGTGGCCTGTAGCGTCATATTGCGCGCGGCAAAAGCGACAAGTGCGCTGAGCTGCTGATCGTCAATATATCGCACCGTCAGGTTAGACTGTTGCGAAAGCTTAGTCTGATGCTGCTGCCACCAGACCTGCGCCGCTCGCGAGTTATAACAATATAAATAAACATTTGCCGAGCGGTTGCAGGCTTTTTTGATGCGCTTCTCTTCCGGCAAGCCTAAATCAATCCACTCTTCAATACCGTTATGGTCGTTCATCCGCCAGATTTCCGGCTCATCTTCGGCACTGAGCCCACGGGTAAACTGCAGACGCTCACTGGCATGGCATAGCCAGGCCAGCAGACGCAGCATCAGTCGCTCTTCCGTTTCGGATGGATGACGCGCCAGCGTCAGGCTGCTGTCGATGAATACGTTGCGATCCATATCCGCGACATTGACGTTAGCTTTGTAAATCGTTGCTTTAAGTGCCATGGGATCCCTTATTAGTCAGATAGCGCATTGTAACGCGCTGCGACAGCAAATCACCCTGCCGTGGGCTGATTTCACGTAAAAGCCTGTGCTATAGTCGCTTATGAGCCAGAGAGTTATGCTCTGAAGGAGGTGCATGTGCAAAAGTATTGTGAATTAGTTCGCCGCAAATATGCCGAAATTGGCAGTGGCGATCTGGGATACGTGCCGGACGCGATAGGCTGTGCGTTAAAAGCACTGGACGAGATAGCGGCAAATAGTGAGCTAAACTCTTCTGTCAGGGAACAAGCGGCTTATGCTGCTGCAAACTTATTGGTGAGCGATTATGTTGACGAATGAAGCGTACAAACCGATCAATTGTGATGATTACGACAACCTTGAACTCGCCTGCCAAAACCACTGGATGCTGACGCTGGAACTGAAAAACGGCGATCAACTGAGCGCGAAGGCCAAAGATATGGTTTCGCGCAAAAACGTTGAGTATCTGGCGATAGACCAGGCTGGCGAACAGCGCGAACTGCGACTGGATCATATTGCCAGCTTTAGCCACCCAGAGTTGGGAGTGGTTGTGGTCAGCGAGTCTGACTAACCCTGCGGGCGGAATTTATTCCGCCCCTGTCATTTTACGGCTGCTGACTGCCATAGTAAGCCGCCAGATCGTCGATATCCTGCTCGCTTAATCCCGCCACAAACGCCCTCATCACTTCCGCCTGTCCACCACTGCGATCGCCTTTTTTATACGCCCGCAGCGCCTGCGCCAGATAAGCAGCATGCTGCCCGGCCAGATTGGGATAAAGCTCTGGTTTCGCTTTTCCCTGCGCGCCATGGCATGCCGCACAGGCTGCCGATTTCTGCTGACCGGCATTCACATCGCCATCGGCCAATGCCGGCACGCTGACTGACGCCAGAATCAGTGCCAAAACTAACTTGTTCATCATTGCTCTCTATTATTATATTGCTGCCAGCTGACTCGCCAGCCAGGCTGATGCTCTGCGCTTCCGGCGCGGGTGACAAATACTCCAAGAGCGGCAATCAGCTGCTCGCCATAAAACAGCAGCGGCGTCTGCTCACGCTGCCATACCGGAATGGCAAACTCCTGCCACAGTTTTTTGATCGCACGTCCACCGGCGCGCCCGACAATATGCACCTCGCCACGGGCATAAAAACGGATAGTCACGGCTTCATCGGCAAGCGGCTGGCGCAGCGCGATACCCTGCGGATCAACCGCCACCGTACCCAGCTGATGCGGCAGCTGTAGCGGTTGCCACGGACGTTGCCAGACCACCACCGTGTCACGTAATGATGGCCGCAGTGGCAGCCAGTAAATTGCCTGCCGATAACGCCGAATTTCATGATCGCCCAGCTGTATGCGCGGTGCCGCATCTTCACGACTGTTAATGACTTCACGCCAGATTCGCTGTAGCGCATCGCGCGACGGCATCAGACCGCCCTGCCCGGCAATCCAGCGGCGTAACAGCGCACAGCGCCGTGGCTCGCTCAGCGATTGCAGCGGTTCAATGTGCAGCGAGCCGTCCGGCTGAATCAGCGTCGCCAGTGATTCAGCCAGCAATTCATCCAGTAACTGCTCCTGCTCACCACAAAGTGCGGCGCTACGCGCAGTCGCGGCGGCAAAATGCGGCCAGCGCTGATTCAGCAATGGCAGCACCTGCTGACGCAGAAAGTTACGATCGTAACGCGTGTCCTGGTTACTCTCGTCTTCAATCCAGCTCAGCTGATGTTGTTCAGCCCACTGCTCCAGCTGTTGACGACTTTGCGCCAGCAACGGCCTCAGCAACGGATTTTCCCCCAGCCACAGCTGTGCAGGCATCGCTGCTAATCCGGCCGGGCCACTGCCGCGCTTCAATGCCAGCAACAATGTTTCACACTGATCGTCAAGATGCTGCGCGCTCAGCAATGCTTCACCAGGCTGCAAGTGACGACGGAAAGCCGCGTAGCGCGCGGCACGTGCCGCTGCTTCAACGCCTTTTTCGCGGGCGTCTACCGTTACCTGCTCGATAATCAGCGGCAGTTGCCAGCGGTCACACTGTTGCTGACAATGCTGGCTCCACCGATCGGCATTAGGACTCAGGCCGTGGTGGATGTGAATGGCGCGCAGTTGCCAGCCGGGAGAAGTGTTAGCCAGCTGTACCAGCAGATGCAGTAATACCGTCGAATCCAGCCCACCGCTGTAGGCCACCAGCAGGCGCTGATGCCCGGCAAGCTGGGCGTTGATACTGTCAAGCAGTGGCATAGCGATGGTGACAACCTCAGAGAAACCGGTGTAAATAAGCGGCTATTCTACGCCTGATACAGTTCCAGCGGCAAACCATCAGGGTCGTTAAAAAAGGTAAAGCGTTTACCGGTCAGCGGATCAACGCGCAGCGGTTCGCAGTTCACCCCGTTAGCGGCCAGAAACGTAAACGCGGTTTCGATATCATCGACGCTGAATGCGAGGTGGCGCAGGCCACAGGCTTCAGGGTGACTGACGCGCGCCGGTGGCTGCGGAAAGGAGAACAGCTCAAGGGTATATTGCCCGTTAAGTGCCAGGTCCCCCTTCCACGAGTGGCGCGCGGCACGATAATCTTCCGCGATCAGCGTAAAACCGAGAATATCGCAGTAGAACGCCTTGCTGCGTGCGTAGTCAGTGGCAATGATAGCAATATGATGAACCTGCTTCAGACCCAGCATCTGTACTCCTTAATTAATCCATGTTGCCAGCACCTTACCTGCGCACGATGCTGGCAACAAGGGGACTAATTCCGGAACTCTTCCGGAAGCTCAGTTTTCAACACCCGAACGCGATAACTTCCGTCTTCAGTCAGCGTTGCGCCATGAATATCGGTTTCAAAACCCGGATAGTGTTCGCCAATGGTGCAGAGCATTAGCAGAAAGTCGAGCACCGGGCGGCTGGCCTCGGTGATCATTTCCCCTGGCATCACCAGCGGTACGCCAGGCGGATACGGCAGGATCATATTGGCGGAAACCCGCCCTGGCAGCTCGCTGATATCGACCGTTTCCACGTTACCTTTTACCTGCTGCTGAAACATCTGATGCGGCGTCATTTTCATTTCCGGCAGCACATCAAAAGCCTGCAGCATCAGGCGCGGTAAATCGTGCTGACGAATCAGCGTATGGATGCCCTGCGCCAGCGTCTGGATGCGCATATTGCGGTAAAAGTCAGGATCTTCGGCATACAGGTCCGGCAGCATATTCTTCACCCGCAGATTAAGATCGTAGCTGCGTTTAAACTCGGTCAACCCGCGCAGCAGACTCATCGCTTTGGTTTTATCGATGCCAATACTGAACAGAAACAGCAAATTATAAGGCCCGGTTTTCTCAACCACTACGCCGCGTTCATCAAGAAATTTCGCCACCAGCGCGGCAGGAATACCTTCATCGGCCATTACGCCCTGCTCGTTCATGCCCGGTGTCAGAATCGTCACTTTAATCGGGTCGAGATACATATGGTCGCGATCGGCATCGGTAAAGCCGTGCCAGTCGTCACCCGGCTCAATCGGCCAGCACTCAGCCTCATCCACCGCTTCCGGTTGCCAGATATCGAAGAACCAGCCATCACACTCCTCGCGCAGGCGCTGCACCTCTCGGCGAAAATGCAGCGCGCGCTCTACCGAGCGGTTAATCAGCCGTTTGCCAGGATTTCCACGTAACATGGCCGCCGCCGTTTCTATTGAGGCGACAATCGAGTAGTTGGGCGACGTAGTGGTATGCATCATGTAGGCTTCGTTAAAGGTCTGCTCGTCGTAATCGCCTTTAATATGAATCAGCGAAGCCTGCGAGAATGCCGCCAGCAGTTTGTGCGTCGACTGAGTTTCATAAATCACTTTTCCCGGCGTGCGCTCCCCACTCATGCCACTTTTTCCGGCATAAATTGGATGAAAATTGGTATAGGGCACCCAGGCCGAGTCAAAATGAATCGACGGCACATCCAGCGTTTCTTTGATGTACTGGGTGTTATACAGCAGGCCATCGTAAGTGGAGTTGGTGATTACCGCGTGCACCGGCCAGCTGGCATGCTCAGTTTGCGCCACTTTTAACGCAATGCTCTCTTTGGTGAACTCATGTTTGGGGATGCCGCCGAGAATACCCAGCGGGTTACGCGTTGGCTTCAGCCAGATCGGCACCAGATCGCTCATCATCAACAAATGAGTCAGTGATTTATGGCAATTACGATCGATTAAAACCGTACTGCCTGCCGCTGCCGCATACATGCCGACTATTTTGTTGGAGGTCGAGGTGCCGTTAGTCACCATGTAACTTTGTTCAGCACCAAAGGTGCGCGCCACATACTCTTCAGCCTCCAGATGCGGGCCGGTGTGATCGAGCAGCGAACCCAGCTCGGTCACCGAGATAGAAATATCCGCTTTCAGCGTATTAGCACCAAAGAAATCGTAGAAAAGCGTCCCGACCGGGCTTTTCTGAAATGCAGTACCTGCCATATGGCCGGGAGTACAAAAGGTATATTTACCCTCTTTCACATAGGTAAACAGCGCACGGGTTAAAGGCGGGGTAATCGCATCAATATACTCATTGGTGTACTGACGAATGCGTTGGGCGATTTCATCCGCTGCATTCAGCGCATATTCAAAGAACCACAGCGCCATACGCATTTCGTTAATACTGACGTCAAGCTGCGAGTGGGTATTGATAAAAGCATACAGCGGCAGATATTCATTCAGTTGATTGATTTCGCTGCACAGATCAAGACTGTACTCATCCCAGTCAAAAATAACGCCACAAATACGCGGATTATGCTCAATCAGCTTAAGCAGATCGTCGGCATTTTTCGGATAGATCAGCTGGAATCCCTGCGTGGTTAACGCGTCGTGAAGCTCGCGGATTGGCTGGTCTTTATAAAAAACCTCATGCGGCCCCATAATCGCGATGATATTCAATGCACACCTCCTGGTGAAATTAATGCAATGAATAAGCATAGCGGATCAGGTTAGTCAGATGGCTGATTTAAGGCAGATAAAGCGTAGCGGGCTGTAAGCGGGTGTTGCGGGCTGGCATCATCACCAGCCCGCTGAAACTTATTTCGCTGGCAGGGTCACCCAGTAGCCTGGCTGATAATCTACTGGCAGGAAACGCTGATGGAAGGTGCGGAAAGTCGCATCCGGATCGATATCTTTAAACAGCTCAGGATGCATCCATTTAGCCAGCGCCTGTATCGCAACAAACTGATACGGGCTGTCATAAAACTGATGCCAGATAGCGTGGGCATTACCATTGCTGGCCACCGGTAGCGTTTTAAATGCCGAACGCTGCATCAGCGCCTGCAAGCGCTGGCGTGCGACCGTCAAATCAGCCCCCGGCCCTACGCCAACCCAACCATTGGCGGTGTTATAGTTTTTCCAGTTGGCACCGGTTACTACCACTACATCAGGGCGCGCGCTGATAATCTGCTCCGGATTCAGCGTACCAAAGGTGCCAGGAATCAGATTTTTAGCGATATTATCACCACCCGCCACTTCAACCATGCGGCCAAAGTTTTCATTGCCGAACGACATGCAGCACTCATCATCGTAACCACCGGCACGGTCAATCATCACTTTAGGTCGTGGGCCGTGGTAATCCTTCAGGCGATTAATCACCAGGTCGATCTGCTGCTGGCGAAAATCGATAATCTCTTTGGCCCGCTCGGGTTTGTTCAACAGCTGGCCGAGGATATGAATACTTTTTTCGGCATTTTCAAACGGCTTTTCACGAAAGTCGATAAACACCACCGGAATGCCCAGACGGTCCAGTTTTTCGATTAACTTACCCTCATCGATAGCGGCTTTCGATTCGAGATTCATCAGCACCAGATCGGGTTTCAGCGTCAGCGCCTGCTCAACATTAAAACTGCCATCTTTTGCGCCGCCAAACGTCGGCAGCGCAGTGATTTGCGGATATTTTTTGGCATAGATTTGATAGCTGTCGAAGTCGGCCTTAGGCAAATCATCACGCCAGCCGACGACGCGTTTAAACGGCGCATCGGTATCGAAGGCCGCCAGCAGATAGATCTGACGCCCTTCGCCTAAAATAACGCGTTTAACTTCGGATTTGATTTCAACTTTGCGCCCGCTGACGTCCTCAACAATAAAGGGGGCGGCCAGCACGTTGTGCGTTAACGCCAGCGCGCCAATTAACAGCGTGATTCGATTCCACAGGTATTTCATTATTAACCCCGAAAAGACAATGATTATTATTATCAACAGCAGCGTCTGCATACTATCCGCAGTTAATTAGCTGAGCAATAAGTTTATCGGGGTGACTATATGAATGAGGAACCAGATTGCAGAGAGGGCATTCTGTGCCGCCATACCATGGCGGAAAATAAAAATGGGGGAAACGACTTAGCTGGTAAGTCATTTCCCCCACTCTGGCTTGCTCCCCATCAAAGGGGAAAAAGCTTATGGCTTATGCGTAACCGTAGCTCATCAGGCGCTGATAACGACGGTTCAGCAGCTCCTCTGTGCTCAGCACGTCAAGATCGGCCAGATCTTCCAGCAGCTGCGCTTTCAGTGACTCTGCAACAGCAAGCGGATTGCGGTGTGCAGCACCCAGCGGTTCCGGGATTACCGTGTCGATCAGTTTCAGCTCTTTCAAACGCGGGGCAATAATTCCCATCGCTTCAGCAGCCAGTGGGGCTTTATCGGCACTTTTCCACAGGATCGACGCACAGCCTTCCGGTGAAATCACTGAATAGGTGCTGTACTGCAACATATTCACTTTGTCGCCAACACCGATTGCCAGTGCGCCACCGGACCCCCCCTCACCGATAACGGTACAGATGACCGGCACTTTCAGACCTGACATTTCACGCAGATTACGTGCAATGGCTTCAGACTGACCGCGCTCTTCTGCACCGACGCCAGGGTAAGCACCTGGGGTATCGATAAACGTGATGATCGGCATCTTGAAACGCTCAGCCATCTCCATCAGGCGCAGCGCTTTGCGATAGCCTTCTGGTGCCGGCATGCCGAAGTTGCGACGAATTTTCTCTTTGGTTTCGCGGCCTTTCTGATGACCAATGATCATCACCGGACGACCGTCCAGACGAGCAATACCGCCAACAATCGCTTTATCATCGGCGTAAGCGCGATCGCCTGCCAACTCGTCAAAGTCGGTAAACACGTTACGGACATAGTCCAGCGTGTAGGGACGCAGCGGATGACGCGCTAACTGCGCGATCTGCCAGGCACCCAAATCTGAGAAGATCTTACGTGTCAGCTCAACGCTTTTCTCGCGCAGACGGTGCACTTCTTCATCCAGATTAATATCCAGTTTTTCATCCTGACGGCTAACCGCAGTAAGCGAATCAATCTTCGCTTCCAGTTCTGCGATTGGCTGTTCGAAATCCAGGTAATTAAGACTCATAATATTCCTGTTTTAGTCAAACTCCAGTTCCACCTGCTCCGATCCTATCAACGAACGTAGATCGTTAAGTAAACGATCGCTGGGCGATACACGCCACGCTGCACCGAAGCGCAGCTTCGCCCGCGCATCCTCTCTCTGATAGTAGAGATGTACCGGAATGGTTCCCGAACGATGGGGTTCCAGGGATTGACGGAGACGGTTCAAAAGCTGGTCATCAATTTGCCTGTCCGTCAGCGAGATAGCAAGCCCGCGTGCATATTTTTCGCGTGCTTCGTCGATGTCCATCAGTTCACGGGCGGTCATCTTAAGGCCACCACTGAAGTCATCAAAGCTGACTTGTCCGCTGACGATCAGGATACGGTCTTTCTCCAGCAGCTGCTGGTACTTATCTAACGCATCTGTGAACAACATCACTTCCAGCCGACCAGAACGGTCGTCCAGCGTGCAGATGCCAATACGGTTACCGCGTTTTGTTACCATTACGCGGGCCGCCACCACCAGACCGGCAGCCGTGGTGATCTTACCACGATCGGTCGGGTGCATGTCTTTCAGGCGCGTACCACCTACATAGCGCTCAATTTCTTTCAGGTACTGATTGATCGGATGGCCGGTGAGATAAAGCCCTAACGTTTCGCGCTCACCGTCCAGCTGAATCTGTTCCGGCCACGGCGTGACGTCGGAATAGGATTTCTCCACCTGCTCCGGCGCCTCGGCCAGCACGCCAAACATATCAGCCTGGCCGATAGCTTCGGCTTTGGCGTGCTGATCGGCAGCTTTCAGCGCATCGCCCAGCGCGCTCATCAGCGCAGCACGGTGCGGCCCCAGGCGATCGAACGCCCCGGACATGATCAACTTTTCCAGCACCCGACGGTTAATTTTTTTAGTATCAGTGCGCGCGCAGAGATCAAACAGCTCGCGGAAATAGCCGCCTTCATTACGCGCTTCGAGGATCGCCTCGATCGGACCTTCACCCACACCTTTGATCGCGCCAATACCGTAAACAATCTCGCCGTCATTATTGACGTGGAAATGATACAGGCCCGAGTTAATATCCGGCGGCAGAATTTTTAAGCCCATGCGCCAGCACTCGTCCACCAGCGACACCACTTTTTCGGTGTTATCCATATCGGCGGTCATTACCGCCGCCATAAATTCAGCCGGATAGTGCGCTTTCAGCCACAGCGTCTGGTAAGAGACTAAAGCATACGCGGCGGAGTGCGACTTGTTGAAGCCATAACCGGCGAACTTCTCTACCAGATCGAAGATTTTAACCGACAGTTCGCCATCAATGCCGCGAGATTTCGCTCCGTCCTCGAAGCCACCGCGCTGTTTGGCCATCTCGACCGGATTCTTTTTACCCATTGCGCGACGCAGCATATCCGCGCCGCCAAGGCTGTATCCGGCCAGCACCTGCGCAATCTGCATAACCTGTTCCTGATACAGGATGATGCCGTAGGTTGGCTCCAGTACCGGCTTCAGTGACTCATGCTGCCACTGAATATCCGGGTAGGAAATCTCTTCGCGACCATGCTTACGGTCTATAAAGTTATCTACCATTCCCGACTGCAGCGGACCAGGGCGGAAGAGTGCCACCAGAGCGATCATATCTTCAAAGCAGTCAGGCTTCAGGCGTTTGATCAGATCTTTCATGCCGCGCGATTCAAGCTGGAAGACCGCAGTGGTTTCCGAGCGCTGTAGCATGTCGAAGCTTTTCTTGTCATCCAGCGGGATGGCAGCGATATCAATCGGCGGCTCACCCTGCTTCTCACGGCGGGCATTGATCATTTTCAATGCCCAGTCGATGATGGTCAGGGTACGCAGACCAAGGAAGTCAAACTTCACCAACCCGGCATACTCGACGTCATTTTTATCGAACTGGGTAACCGGATGATTACCGTTTTCATCGCAGTACAGCGGTGCAAAATCGGTAATTTGCGTCGGTGCGATCACCACACCACCGGCGTGTTTACCGGCGTTACGCGTTACCCCTTCCAGCTTACGCGCCATATCAATCAGCGCTTTAACCTCTTCATCCGCCTCATAGATTTCCGGCAACTGCGGTTCAGCGGCGAAGGCTTTTTCCAGCGTCATGCCCGGATCGGGCGGCACCAGTTTCGAAATACGATCGACAAAACCGTAAGGGTGTCCCAGTACACGACCGACGTCGCGGATTACCGCTTTCGCCGCCATAGTACCAAAGGTAATAATCTGCGATACCGCCTGGCGACCATACATCTCGGCCACGTGCTCAATCACCTGATCGCGCTTCTCCATACAGAAGTCGACGTCAAAGTCAGGCATCGACACACGCTCCGGGTTAAGGAAGCGTTCGAACAGCAGATCAAACTCCAGCGGATCGAGGTCGGTAATTTTTAAGGCGTACGCCACCAGTGAACCGGCACCGGAACCACGACCAGGGCCAACCGGCACGCCGTTGTCCTTCGACCACTGGATAAACTCCATAACGATCAGAAAGTAACCGGGGAAGCCCATCTGGTTGATAACTTTCAGTTCGATATCGAGGCGGTCATCATATTCCACGCGTTTTTCAGCGCGTACTTGCGGATCCGGGAACAGGAATTCCAGACGCTCTTCCAGACCTTCTTTAGATTTCAGCACCAGGAAATCTTCGGTGGTCATCTCGCCGGTCGGGAATTGCGGCAGGAAGTATTCGCCCAGACGAATGGTGACGTTACAACGCTTAGCAATTTCTACGCTGTTTTCCAGCGCTTCCGGAATGTCCGAGAACAGCTCGCACATCTCCTCTTCGCTGCGCAAATATTGCTGAGGACTGTAGTTACGCGGACGTTTGGGATCGTCGAGGGTAAAACCATCGTGGATCGCCACGCGGATTTCATGCGCATCGAAGTCTTCTGCATTAATAAAGCAGACTTCATTAGTCGCCACCACCGGAATACCTTCAGCAATTGCCAGCTCAACGGCGGCATGCAGGTAGCTCTCTTCATCCGGGCGGCCGGTGCGGATCAGTTCCAGATAGTAGCGATTCGGAAAGTGTTGCTGATAAAACTCCAGGCACTGCGACACCAACGCCGGATTACCGCGCAGCAGGCTTTTACCCACATCACCACGGCGGCCACCGGATAACAGTATCAATCCTTCCTGCAGATCGGCCAGCCAGTCACGATCGATAATCGGCCCGGCCACACCATAACCGCGCTGATAGGCGCGGGAAATCAGTAATGTCAGATTCTGATAACCGGTGTTGTTGGCGGCCAGCACGGTAATATGGGTCAGCTCATCGCCCATCAGCTCGCTGGACACCATAAAGTCGGCACCAATAATCGGTTTAACCCCGGCACCATGTGCCGCACCGTAGAACTTCACCAGACCGCACAGGTTGGTGTAGTCAGTAATCGCGACAGCAGGCATGCCGAGCGCCGCCGTTTTTTTCACCAACGGAGCGGTTTTGGCGAGTCCATCAATCATGGAGTAATCGCTATGAACGCGCAGGTGAATAAAACGAGGTTCAGCCATAAATCTTTCCAGCTCCGGTTAATGCTTAAATCGGGTAATTTGAGTCGTTGCGCCACGGGCGGCTAAAAACGCCGCCGCTACATGTTTGTAGAGGAGCCGCTATTGGCTACCGTGTATTTCTGACTTCTGCATCCAGCAGCGCATTACGCACCGGCGCAAAACTGCGGCGGTGGTGCACGGTGGCACCGTGTTGCGTCAGTTTTTCCATATGCAGCGCGGTCGGATAACCTTTGTGCTGAGCAAAACCATACTGCGGAAATTCCACATCCAGCTCGGCCATCTCGCGGTCACGCGTCACTTTGGCAATGATTGAGGCAGCACTGATTTCAGCGACCAGGCTGTCGCCTTTCACCACGGCCATCGCCGGCATCGGCAATGCCGGACAGCGGTTACCGTCAATCAGCACGTAATCCGGCACCAGTGAAAGACCCGCCACCGCACGCTGCATCGCCAGCATGGTGGCATGCAGGATATTAAGCTGGTCGATCTCTTCCGGCTCGGCGCGGCCTAAACTCCACGCCAGCGCGTTGGCTTTAATCTCATCGTACAATGCCAGCCGACGCTTTTCTGACAGCTTTTTCGAATCGGCTAAACCGACGATCGGCCTGGCCGGATCGAGGATCACCGCAGCGGTGACTACAGCGCCAACCAGCGGGCCGCGCCCCACTTCATCAACACCGGCGATACAGTGCGCCAGTGGATAAATAAACTCAGACATTGGCCAACTCCAGCACGGCTTCTGCCGCTTGTTGGTCCGCGTTCCAGCGGATTTGATGATGCAGCTCGTGGAAGGTCGCCAGCAGCGCATCACGCTTTTCACCGCCAGACAGCAACGGCTCCAGCGCTGCAGCCAGTTTCTCTGGCTGACACTCATCCTGCAGCAGTTCAGGTACCAGCTCACGCCCGGCCAGCAAATTCGGCAACGAGACATAATCGGTTTTCACCAGCCGTTCGGCCAGCCAGAAAGTCACCGGCTTCATGCGATAGCCTACTACCATCGGGCATTTCGCCAGCATACACTCCAGCGCCGCAGTACCCGATGCCAGCAGAGCGGCATCGCTGGCAACCATAGCTTCACGGCCATGACCATCCAGCAAATGCATCGGCAAGTCCGGGGCCACTTCCGCTTTGATACGCTCGAACTGTTCGCGACGCTTAGCATTCACCAGCGGCACCACAATTTCCAGATCCGGCCACTTATTACGCAGTAACTGCGCGGTTTTCAGGAAATCGGCGCTAAGCATCTCCACTTCCGCCCCGCGACTGCCTGGCAGCAGCGCCAGACAACGTGCATCCTCGCGTATACCCAGCGTCTGACGTGCGGCCAGCTTATCCGGCTGCAACGGCATCGCATCGGCCATGGTATGGCCAATAAAGCGGCAAGGAACATTAAAACGGTCATAAAACGCTTTTTCAAATGGCAGAAATGCCAGCACCAGGTCGGTTGATCTGCCGATTTTGAAAACCCGTTTTTGTCGCCACGCCCAGACTGACGGGCTGACGTAATGAATAGTGCGGATTCCGCGCTGCTTTAGCCGCCCTTCAAGGGTGATGTTAAAGTCAGGCGCATCGATGCCGACAAACACATCAGGCCGCAATGCGCTAAAGCGCCGGGTCAGATCGCGACGGATCTTTAGCAGACGGCGCAGACGCCCTACCACCTCGACGATGCCCATCACCGCCAGCTCTTCCATTTCATACCAGGCTTCACAGCCTTCCGCCTGCATCAACGGGCCAGCCACGCCGACGAAATGGGCGTCAGGATGTTTTTCTTTCAGCGCGCGGATCAATCCGGCACCAAGAATATCGCCGGAGGTTTCTCCGGCGACAAGGGCAATCGTTAAAGGACGCTTTAGCATGAGTTAACGAATCAGACCTCGCGTTGAACGCGCAAAGAAATCGTAGAAGGGCTGCACTTCAGGATGCGCCTGCGCAATCTCAGCAATTTCAGGCTTCACTTCATCCAACGTGCGGCCACTGCGATACAGCAGTTTGTAGGCATTACGAATCGCGTGCAGCGCTTCTTTACTGAAGCCACGGCGTTTAAGCCCTTCGATGTTGATACCATAAGGGGTTGCGTGGTTACCCTGCGCAATCACAAATGGCGGTACATCCTGGGCCACACCGGAACAACCGCCGACCATCACGTGTGCACCGATGATGCAGAACTGATGAACCGCCGTCATGCCGCCGATAATCGCAAAATCATCGACTGTGACATGGCCACCGAGCGTAGCATTATTGGCAAAAATACAGCGGTTACCGACCACGCAGTCATGCGCGATGTGCGCATTGATCATCAGCAGGTTATCGCTGCCAATTTTCGTGACGTCACCGCCCTGAGTGGTTCCACGGTGGATAGTGACGCTCTCGCGAATGCGGTTGCGATCGCCAATTTCCACACGCGTCGGTTCACCGGCATATTTGAGATCCTGATTCACTTCACCAATCGAAGCAAACTGGTAGATCTCATTATCTTTGCCAATGCGCGTGTGGCCATTAATCACCACATGCGATTTCAGTACGGTGCCTTCACCAATCTCAACGTTAGCGCCAATAAAGCAAAATGGGCCAATATGAACGCGAGCGCCAATAACGGCACCCTCTTCAACAATTGAACTCGGATGGATTACGGCGGTTTGGTCTATCACGGATTATGCCTCCCGGCTGCGGGCACACATCATTGTTGCTTCGCAGACAATTTTACCGTCAACGGTTGCCACGCCTTTAAAACGCGTCAGACCACGGCGGGTTTTTTCGAACGTGACTTCCATGATCATCTGATCGCCAGGTACCACAGGGCGTTTGAAGCGTGCTTCGTCGATGCCTGCAAAATAGTACAGTTCGCCAGGTTCCAGTTTACCAACGCTTTTAAACGCCAGAATACCGGTCGCCTGCGCCATCGCTTCCAGAATCAATACGCCCGGAAAAATCGGCTTGCCAGGGAAATGCCCCTGGAAAAACGGTTCATTGACAGATACGTTCTTCACAGCACGCAGATACTTATGCTCTTCAAAATCCAGTACGCGATCTACCAGCAAAAAAGGATAACGGTGCGGCAGCAGCTCTAAAATCTCTTCAATCTTCAGAGTATGAGTTTCAGTAGTCAAAATACTCTTCCTGTCCTAAAAAAAATCTGATGGCATCAATAACACGGCCTGCAACGATCAGAATCGTCCGCAGGCCGCAAATTCAGTTTCCGTGCGCGTAGCTTTCCCTGCTTAGCATGTTTTAATTATGAAAGCCGGTCAGACGCGGGATGTTTGCTTAGTCTTTGTCGACTTTGCGCTCGATGGCTTTTAAGCGTTTGCTTATTTCATCGATGTTCATCACCAACGCCGCAGTTTTGCGCCAGGTTTTGTTGGGTTGCAGCGGAATTCCTGAAGAGTATACCCCAGGTTCAGTGATTGGTCGCATCACCATTCCCATACCAGTGACCGTAACTTTGTCACAAATTTCCATGTGACCATTAATTACGCTTGCGCCACCAATCATACAGTAGCGCCCGATAGTCAGGCTGCCCGCCATGATAACGCCACCCGCAACTGCGGTATTGTCGCCAATCACAACGTTATGTGCAATCTGGCACTGGTTATCAATGATAACACCATTGCCGATTTGAGTGTTATCCAACGCACCACGGTCGATAGTGGTACAGGCACCTATCTCTACCCGATCGCCGATGATCACGGTGCCAAGCTGGGGAATTTTAACCCAATTGCCGCGATCGTTAGCGTATCCGAAGCCATCTGCGCCAATCACCGTCCCCGACTGGATCAGGCATTGTTCACCGATGCGTACTTCGTGATAGACAGAAACATTGGCCCAAAGCCGTGTGCCAGCACCGATGCGGGTGTTTTTACCGATAAAACAGCCGGCACCAATCACCACATTTTCACCCAGCTCAACGCCGGATTCGATGACCGCATTTGCGCCCACTGAGACGTTGTTACCGAGCTTCGCAGCAGCATCAATAACCGCGCTCGGTGCAATATTACTGGCCGGTTGCGGCGTGGTATCCAACAGTTGCGCCATACGGGCATAAGTCAGATACGGATTCTTTACGATCAGCGCGGCGCTTTGGCACCACTCCAGATCCGCTTCCGTCAGCACCACGGCTGAAGCCTGGCAGGTTGCGAGCTGCTCGCGGTAGCGGCTGTTTGCTAAAAAAGTGATCTGACCGTTTTGGGCGGATTGCATAGAAGCAATGCCGGAGATGGCGATATCGCCATCTCCGTGCAATTCTGCATCCAACTGCTGGGCTAAATCAGCCAGTCGAATTGAAGACATGTCTTATTTAACCTGTTTCAGTACATCAGCAGTGATGTCTTTGGAATTAGAGGCATACGCAACCGCGTTTGCATCGATAACAACGTCGTAACCTTCGCTGTCAGCCACTTTCTTCACTGCATCCTGAATACGGCTCAGGATTTTGTTACGTTCTTCACTCTGACGGCGACGGTTATCCTGCTCGAAAGCCTGAGCTTTCGTGGAGAACGCTTCGCGCTGCGTCATAATGTCTTTTTCCATGCGGCTGCGATCGCTGGCCTTCATGGTTGAACCGTCACGCTGCAGACGCTGCATTTTAGTTTGCAGATCACGCTCCTGGTTCTGTAGTTCGCTTGCGCGGCCTTTAAATTCATTTTCAAGCTGTTTCGCAACTGTCGCACGCTGCGGTAACTGTTGGAAAATGCTGGAAACGTTTACCACTGCAATTTTGTCAGCAGCCTGAGCGCCAGCTGAAACAGCTAAAGCAAGACCCAGACCTGCGGCACACAACAACTTTTTCACTATAAACTCCTTACCATCACCGTTCGTGTCACAGACACATGTTTTGCGTGACATCGGCAGCAACGAGGCTGCCGTGTGACAACGCGATACTCACTTGAGTCGCTTCCATGCGCAGGAAGTTACCAGGTTTTACCAATGTTAAACTGGAACTGCTCTGCTTTATCTCCCTCATACTTTTTAACCGGCTGCGCGTAGGAGAACACCAGCGGGCCGAGTGGAGACATCCACTGCAGCGCCAGACCGGCAGACACACGTACGTTGTTAGGCTTGCTGTAATCCGGCACGCCTGCAGCGCGAGTCTCGGCGGTATTTTCCCAGTTGGTATCCCAAACGGTACCGGCATCGACGAACAGCGATGTACGCACCGAGTTAGAATACTTCTCACTGAGGAATGGCGTTGGCGTAATCAGCTCCATGCTGGCGACTGCCATCGCGTTACCACCAACCGCATCGTCAGAGTTACAAATCGGCTGAGAGCCGGAACAGGTTGACGAGTTGTTATTGTAGTAGGCCGCTTTCGGACCGATGTTGTTCGAACGGAAACCACGCACGGTGCTGGAACCACCGGCATAGAAGTTTTCGTAGAACGGCAATTCTTTACCGCTTAAGCCATCACCGTAGCCCAGACGACCACGACCTAACAGTACCCAGGTACGATCGTCGTTGATCGGCATGTACTGCTGGCTGTCCAGCGTCACTTTATAGAAGCTGTTGTCAGAACCAGGGATAGTGACTTTACCATTCAGGTTTGTACGGTTACCTGAAGTCGGGAAGAATCCACGGTCCAGGTTGTTATACGTCCAGCCATAGTTAAAGGTGAAGTCATCAGCCGAGTATTCACTGCGCTGGGTTCGGTTAGGGTTCTCGCCAACAGAGTCCAGATAACGCCACATCGCGATTTGCGGTTGCATGTCGGACAGGTCGTTATGCACGTAACCTAAACCAACACGCAGGGTGTTGTTTTCGTTAATCGGGAAGCCCAGCGTACCGTCAACACCATAACTGGTGTTGGTATAGTCAGACAGGTCCGCGTTATCCGCTTTAAAGTCGTTGTAGAAGATGCGGCCACCAAGGCTGACACCATCAACGGTAAAGTACGGATCGGTCAGAGAGAACTCAGCATAGGTCTGGTAATCGTTCTTGGTACCGCTGATACCCACGGTATTACCGGTACCCAGCCAGTTTTCCTGCTGAACACCCACCTGGAAGCTGACGCCACTTTCCGTACCGTAACCGACACCGAAGTTAAAGGTACCGGTGTTACGTTCTTTAACTTTGTATACCACATCGACCTGATCCGGTGAGCCCGGGACACGCTGGGTGTCGGTTTCGACGGTTTCAAAATAGCCGGTACGGTTCAGACGCTCTTTGCCCTGCTCAACCAGGTCACTGCCCAGCCATGCGCCTTCCATCTGGCGCATTTCGCGACGCAGAACGGAATCTTTCGACGTATCGTTACCTTCGAAACGCACTTTACGCACGTAGTAGCGGTTGCCCGCATCAACGTTAACGTGCAGCTTAACGGTTTTATCAGCGTCGTTAATTTCTGGCTGAGTCACCACGCGTGGATAGGCATAGCCATAACGACCCAACATTTTCTTGATGTCGTCTTCCATACGGGTCACTTTCGCGCCGTTGTACAGCTCACCTGGATTGATTTTGGTCATGCTCTCAATTTCAGCTGAGTGACCTGCCAGGTTACCGTTCACCACCACGCCAGAAAGCTTGTACTGATCGCCTTCAGTAATGTTGATGGTGATATAAATGCCTTTTTTATCCGGCGTCAGGCTGACCTGAGTCGAATCGATATTAAAGCGTGCATAACCGCGATCCAGATAGAAGCTGCGCAGGGTCTCAAGGTCACCGGCCAGTTTCTGTTTCTGGTATTTACGATCGCCAACCACGTTCCACCACGGCACCTCGTCGCGCAGCTGGAAGCGGGAGATCAGCTCTTCAGAGCTGAACGCCTTATTGCCTACCACGTTGATCTGCTGAATCTTGGCAGAAACACCTTCGGTGAATACCAGTTTCAGATCGACACGGTTACGCGGCAACGGCGTAACGACAGCTTTTACGCTGGCGCTGTATTTACCCACGCTGTAGTAGAAATCCTCCAGACCTTTCTCGATAGTCGAGATAGTGGTGCGGTCCAGTGCTTCGCCAACGCGCACACCAGAGGCTTCCAGGTTCTGCTTAAGCATGTCTTCTTTCACCGCTTTGTTACCGGAGAAAGTGATGCTGGCAATGGTCGGACGTTCTTTAACCTGCACGATCAGCGTAGTGCCGTCACGCAGGACCTGAACGTCTTCGAAGTTTCCGGTCGCAAACAGGGAGCGAATGGTATTACTGATGTCATCGTCAGACACCGTATCCCCTACGCGCACAGGCATGCTAAGCAAGGCCGCACCGACGGCAACTCGCTGCAGCCCTTCGAAATGAATGTCCTGCACTACGAACCCGTCTGCACCGTATACGGTGGCGCTGCTAAACAGCAGCGACGCTATGAGCAACTTTTTCATCGCCATCGTTGTTATGCGTTCTTCCTAACACATCCCGAGCCTGCATGCGCCTTACGGCGGCTACAAGCGAGAGAAATCATTGAATAGTGCAAGCCCCATTAACAGCACCAGCAAAATCGAGCCGATACGATAACTGAAGTCCTGAACTCGCTCGGACACCGGTCCTCCTTTGATCTTTTCGATCGCCAGAAAGAGCAGATGACCACCATCTAAAACCGGTAATGGGAACAGGTTGATAATCCCGAGGTTCACGCTAATTAACGCGAGGAACATCAGATAATAGATCACACCGTACTCAGCTGACATCCCGGCACCCTGCGCGATCGAAATCGGCCCGCTCAGATTATTCAGCTTAACATCACCGGTTATCAGCTTGCCAAGCATGCCGACCGTCAGCTTCATCAGTTGCCAGGTTTTATCCGTGGCCTGACCAATTGCCGCAAACGGACCATACTGACGCACCGTTTTATATTCGTCCGGCAGTGGAACAATGCGCGGGATTACCCCAGCAAAACCTTCAGCACTGTTATCCGGCTTAGCTTCAGGGGTCAGCGTCAATCGGACCACTTCACCCTGGCGCTCCACGTCTAAAGCAATGTCTTTACCCGGATTATTACGTACCTGAGTAACAAAACTCTGCCATTGCTCTAACAGCTGACCATCGACTTTAACGATCCTGTCGCCAGCTTGCAAACCTGCCTCACTTGCAGGTGAGCCAGACTGCACTTCTGCCAGCACAGATTCTATCTCTGGCCCACGTGGACGAATCCCCAGTGACACCACCGGATCTTGCTTATCAGGCTCGAATTGCCAGTTACGCAAATTGAGCTTTTTTTCCGTTGATTGCGATGAGCCAAACGGCGCAACACTAACGGTGGTTTCCTCGTCGCCGATTTTTGCCACCAGCGCCATTCGAACCGCATCCCAATCAGGCGTTTCGATACCGTCTACTGCTTTTAGTTCCATACCTGGCGCAATTTGCGCCTCTGCCGCTACCGAACCGCTTACTATTTCACCAACCACCGGGCGAACGCCAGGTACGCCGTGAATAAATACCAGCCAGTAAGCAAAGATAGCGAAAATAAAGTTAGCCAGTGGGCCAGCGGCAATAATAGATGCACGCTGCAGCACGGTTTTGTTATTGAAGGATTGATGGCGCAACTCAGGCGGCACGCTTTCGACGCGCTCGTCAAGCATCTTAACGTAGCCACCCAACGGGATCAGCGCAATCACATACTCGGTGCCCTGCTTATCACGGCGACGCCACAGCGCCTTACCGAAGCCAACAGAAAAGCGCTCAACTTTTACGCCACAGCGACGGGCGACCCAGAAGTGGCCGAACTCGTGGACGGTAATCAACACGCCCAGCGCAACGATAAAGGCAGCCAGGCTCCAGAGTATGCTCAACATAGCAATTGCGTCCCTTAAAGGTTCCTGAAAACCAGCAACAGCAGACAGGCAAATACCGGCACTGCGGCCGTCAGACTGTCGATACGGTCAAGAATGCCACCGTGACCCGGAATCAGATTTCCGCTGTCTTTAATCCCTGCTTCGCGTTTAAACATACTTTCTGTCAGGTCGCCCAGTACCGATGCTAACGCCGCGGTGACTGAACAGATTAACAAGGTGCCCGGCTGGACAGCCAGCGGTGCCCACATGCCAAACAACCATGAGATCAGCGCTGACGTCAGTAATCCACCAAAGAAGCCTTCCCAGGTTTTACCTGGCGACACTTTGGGTGCCAGCTTGTGTTTGCCAAACAGGCGGCCAAACATATAGGCGCCTGAATCTGCACCCCAAACCAGAAACATCACATACAGTAGCCACCAGGCACCTGCATAATGATCGACATCATAATGATACTGGCGTAATGCCAGCATGCCCCAGAAGAAAGGCACAATCGTCAGGACACCAAACACTAATCGCAGAATGCGCGACTGACGCCACAGCGCCGCGGAGGCCGGATAAAACAGCACTAATCCCAGCGCCACAATCCACCAGCCGAGCGACGCCCACAGCCAGAAACTGATTTGAGGTAACTGCACAGAGTGCTGATACACCGGAAGCGTCAGCATCATTAAGGCGAGCAGCAGGCCGCAAAGCACGGCCAGCCAGATACGTTGAGTACGGGATGCAAAGCCCGCGAACTGGCCCCATTCCCATGCGGCCAGCATGCATACCACCAGAGTGGTAATCATGAAGCCCAGCGGCGGCAGCAAGAACAATGCGGCAATCACCACCGGAATCAGTATGAACGCTGTAATCAAGCGAGACTTCAGCAAAGGTTACCCCCAGTGCGCTCAGGCGCTACCAGGTGCTGCGCCGCCAAACCGACGCTCTCGATGTGAGAAAGCATTCATTGCACCTTCAAAAACTTGTTCATCAAAATCAGGCCAAAGAACATCAGTAAAGTAAAACTCTGCGTAGGCCACTTGCCACAGCAGGAAGTTACTGATGCGATGTTCTCCCCCGGTCCTTATTACCAGATCCACTGGCGCCAGCTTGCTAAGACAAAGATGCTTCTCCAGGGTCTCTTCCTCGATCTGATCGGGACGAAGTAATCCTTCCTGCACCTGTTCAGCAATTTGTCTTACGCCATGGATAATATCCCAACGGCCGCCATAATTCGCGGCAATGTTGAGCGTTAGTCCATTATTTTGTTGAGTAAGTTCCTCAGCACGGCGAATACGCTCTTGTAAGCGTAAATTAAAGCGACTGATGTCACCAATAATTCGCAAACGAACATTATGCTTATGCAGACTTTTAACTTCGCTGTCGAGCGCCCAGACGAAAAGCTCCATCAACGCCATCACTTCCTGCGGCGGACGGTTCCAGTTTTCGCTACTAAAGGCATAAAGCGTGAGCGCATCGAGCTTGTTGCTCACGGCAAAGCTTACGGCGCGACGAACCGATTTCACTCCCGCTTTATGACCAGAGATACGCAATTTGCCTTGATTCTTTGCCCAGCGACCGTTGCCATCCATGATGATGGCCACGTGGTGGGGGCCAGCCCCGAGCTGGTCATCGGCTTGTAATTGATTTTCGGACGACATAACGCGTAATTATTTCCTTTAATCAGAAATACAACGGTTTCTGAATACCTTGCACGCTGGCGCAAAAAAGCCGTGTTTTACACGGCTCTCACTGCCGTTATCGCAGGTCGTAACTGCCAAACGGAAGTCGCTGACTATACCATTTCCGGCTTCAGCTAACAAATGGCGACGCCGCAAAACGTTGAATTAACGCCGGGCAGTAAAGCGAGGTAGCAACTCGGTTGCCGCAACACGCGCCAGTTTGTCGATCTCAATCACCGCCTCAACGCTCTGCGGCTCCTGACAGGAAAGCGACGCCAGTACCGCGCTGTTCAGTGCGGCAATATCGGTGAAGCGAATCTCTGTATTCAGGAACGCTGCAACAGCGACTTCATTTGCCGCATTCAGTGCAGTGGTCGCAGACTGTCCAGCTTCACAGGCATCCATCGCCAGTTTCAGGCAGGGATAGCGAGTAAAATCTGGCTCGGCGAAAGTGAGTGCTCCCATACGCGTGAAGTCCAGCGGTGTTACACCGGCGCTGACGCGTTGCGGCCAGGCCATCGCATGGGCAATTGGCGTGCGCATATCTGGTGAACCCAATTGAGCTATCACACTGCCGTCACGGTAACGGACCATGGAGTGAATGACCGACTGTGGGTGCAAAATCACTTCCATCTGGGCATCAGTGGCGTTAAACAGCCAGCGGGCTTCAATGTATTCCAAACCTTTATTCATCATGGTGGCCGAATCAACGGAGATTTTACGCCCCATCGACCAGTTCGGATGTGCACACGCCTGATCCGGCGTTACGCTGTCAAGCGCGGCCAGCGGCGTTTCCCGAAACGGACCACCCGATCCCGTGAGGATAATGCTGTCGATGCCATTTTCCCCGAGATCAGCGTAACCTAACTGCTGCTGGATGGAAGCAGGCAAACTCTGAAAAATGGCATTGTGTTCGCTATCAATCGGCAACAATTGGGCGCTGGCGTGACGAACCTCATCCATAAACAGTCGACCACAGGTGACCAGCGACTCTTTATTGGCTAACAGGATGGTTTTACCAGCGCGAATGGCGGCGAGAGTGGGTAACAGACCGGCAGCGCCGACGATGGCCGCCATCACCTGATCGACCTCATCCAGCGCGGCCAGCTCGCAGGCTGCCTGTTCACCGGCGAACACCTCGGTAGCGACATTCAGCTGCTGTAAACGCTGGCGTAGCGCCTGAGCGGAAGCTTCATCAGACATCGCCGCATAAGCGGGACGAAAAACCTGACACTGCTCGGCCATCAGCTCGACATTGCGTCCGGCAACCAGCGCCTTCACGGCAAACAAATGGGGATTTTCACGCACCACTGCCAGGGTGCTGGTGCCGATTGAACCGGTCGAGCCGAGGATGGTCAATTGCTTCATAAGGCTGCTCTGTTATACCCAATATCATTCCATGCAGAGCGGTGGCGCGCGTGGCGATGATCCGCATGAACTATAATAATCAAAATGCAAAACGCCGCCAGACCCACCATTCTGTCTGAACGGGAATCTGTACGGCGTTTCAACGGTGCATGACGGGAATCAGAATTCCATCAGCTCCGCTTCTTTTTCGGCCAGCGCTGTATCAATTTTCTTGATATAGACGTCAGTCATTTTCTGAATATCATCCTGTGAACGACGCTCTTCGTCTTCACTGATCTCTTTGTCTTTCAGCAGCGCTTTCACTTTGTCGTTAGCATCACGACGCACGTTACGCACTGAAACACGACCCTGCTCGGCTTCACCACGCACGACCTTGATCAGGTCTTTACGACGCTCTTCAGTCAGTGCTGGCAGTGGAACACGGATATCAGTTCCAGCTGAACTTGGGTTCAGACCTAAATCTGAGGTCATAATCGCTTTCTCAACGGCCTGACTTAAAGAGCGGTCAAACACGTTAATTTTCAACGTACGTGAATCTTCAACGGTCACGTTGGCGAGCTGACGCAGCGGAGTAGCAGCACCGTAGTACTCAACCATAATTCCGTCGAGAATGCTCGGTGACGCACGGCCGGTGCGAATTTTGCTGATATGGTTTTTGAATGCGTCCAGGCATTTTTCCATGCGCTGGTCTGCATCTTTTCTGATGTCGTTAATCACGTTGGAACCCTTGGATTCTGGTTACCAGGCAGGCCTTAGTCAGCTAAGACCCGTTAAATAATCGTCGATAGAGCTATCATACTTCGGTTTGCCAGGCGTTAGCAGCAACCCGAACTATTTTGGCAAACATCCTGAACGGAGCGTATCGCACCGACAGAATATACCCTATTTTACGCTGTGACTGATATTAATGCGTAATCAGCGTGCCTTCTTTTTCACCCATCACCACGCGACGCAGTGCACCCGGCTTGTTCATATTGAACACACGGATAGGCAGCGAGTGGTCGCGTGCCAGAGTAAATGCCGCCAAATCCATCACTTTCAGTTCACGCTCCAGCACATCCTGATAAGTCAGTTGATCGTGCAGAACGGCTTCCGGGTTCTTCACCGGATCGGCAGAATAAACGCCGTCAACTTTAGTGGCTTTCAGTACCACGTCGGCTTCGATTTCGATGCCGCGCAGGCAAGCTGCAGAGTCAGTGGTAAAGAAAGGATTACCGGTACCGGCAGAGAAGATCACTACGCGATTGTTACGTAATAAACTGATAGCTTCAGCCCAGCTGTAGTTGTCACACACGCCATTCAGTGGAATCGCTGACATCAGGCGCGCATTGACATAGGCACGGTGCAACGCATCACGCATTGCAAGGCCGTTCATCACGGTTGCCAGCATTCCCATATGGTCGCCAACAACACGGTTCATGCCAGCCTGTGCCAGACCGGCACCACGGAACAGGTTACCACCGCCGATCACCACGCCCACCTGAATGCCGAGCTCGACCAGCTCTTTAACTTCTTGCGCCATTCGATCAAGTACGCTTGCATCGATACCGAAACCTTCAGCACCTTGCAGTGCTTCACCGCTCAGTTTAAGCAGGATACGTTGATATACAGGTTTTGCATTGGTAGCCATGGTCTTTTTTCCTGGAAGCTATCATCAAATTGGAAGAGGTAAATCTGATGTATCATCCGCTTAGCCAGATAAAAATGCTATTGGGATGAGACTGAAAATAGGTGGTGCTAAACATCACCAGATAAAACTTATTTTGCCCTTCGTCAGGGGTGATGCCACAAGGCATCAGGGACGACGGGCAAAAAAAGAACCGCCATCTGGCGGTTCTTAATAACCATGATTACTGCTTGGACATGGCCGCAACTTCTGCTGCGAAGTCGTTTTCAACTTTCTCGATGCCTTCGCCCACTTCAAAGCGGATGAAGTTAACCACGGAAGCACCTTTTTCTTTCAGTGCCTGACCAACGGTTTTGCTTGGATCGATAACGAAAGGCTGACCAGTCAGAGAAACTTCGCCGGTGAATTTCTTCATGCGGCCTTCAACCATTTTCTCTGCGATTTCTTTTGGTTTGCCAGACTGCATAGCGATGTCCAGCTGAACCTGGTACTCTTTCTCAACCACGTCAGCAGACACGTCTTCTGGGTTAACAAACTCAGGCTTGCTTGCTGCAACGTGCATTGCAACCTGCTTGATCAGGTCTTCATCAGCGCCTTTAGCAGAAACCAGTACGCCGATACGTGCGCCGTGCAGGTAGCTACCCAGCTGCTCGCCTTCCAGTACAGCAACACGACGGATGTTGATGTTCTCACCGATTTTAGCAACCAGTGCAACGCGCTCTTCTTCGAACTGCGCTTTCAGAACTTCAATATCAGTGATGCGGTCAGCTGTTGCTGCGTCCAGAACTTTGTCAGCAAACGCCTGGAAACCAGCATCTTTTGCGACGAAGTCGGTCTGGCAGTTGACTTCCAGAATCACCGCGTAGTCGCCAACGATTTTGGTTTTGATCACGCCATCAGCTGCAACGTTGCCCGCTTTTTTAGCAGCTTTGATTGCGCCAGACTTACGCATGTTTTCGATCGCCAGCTCGATGTCGCCATTCGCTTCGGTCAGCGATTTTTTGCAATCCATCATGCCCGCGCCAGTACGCTCGCGCAGTTCTTTTACCAATGCAGCGGTAATATCAGCCATTCTAAATTCCTCGGTTAACTGTGAACCTGCTGCGTACACAAGGTAGCAACAGTGTTTAATTCGCAGGAGATTTACTCCGCCTCGCCCAATCTGACGCCCGGCAAGGCAGACTTAAAACAATAAAGGGGCCTTGAGGGGCCCCTTACAGATCACTATCTGACTATACCAGACACCCTTGCGGATGCTTTTTGGTATTAAGGGCTCGATTAAGAGCTAGCCTTATTACTCAGCTTCAGCGAAGGTTTCTTCAGCTTGCTGAGCCAGATCCTGAGAACGACCTTCACGCACAGTGGTAGCCACTGCGGTCAGGTACAGACTTACAGCACGGATCGCATCGTCGTTACCAGGGATAACGAAATCAACGCCATCCGGATCAGAGTTAGTATCAACGATAGCAAATACCGGAATACCCAGGTTGTTTGCTTCTTTGATTGCGATGTGTTCGTGGTCAGCATCAACAACAAACAGTGCGTCTGGCAGGCCGCCCATGTCTTTGATACCGCCCAGGCTGTTTTCCAGCTTGGCCAGTTCACGACCACGCATCAGTGCTTCTTTCTTGGTCAGCTTCTCGAAAGTACCGTCCTGAGACTGAGTTTCCAGATCTTTCAGACGTTTGATGGACTGACGAACGGTTTTCCAGTTGGTCAGCATACCACCCAACCAGCGATGGTTAACGAAGAACTGGTCGCAGCTCAGAGCAGCATCTTTTACCGCTTCGCTTGCAGCGCGCTTAGTACCAACGATCAGGATCTTACCTTTACGGGCAGAGATCTTGTTCAGTTCAGCCAGAGCGTCGTTGAACATTGGTACAGTTTTTTCAAGGTTGATGATGTGAACTTTGTTACGTGCACCGAAGATGAATGGCTTCATTTTCGGGTTCCAGTAACGGGTCTGGTGACCGAAGTGAACACCAGCCTTGAGCATGTCGCGCATGGAAACAGTTGCCATGATTACCTCTATATAGATTATTTGGGGTTGGGCCTCCACGTATCCCATACAACCGACCCTGAACAGCGATAACGCTCTTCGCAGGCACCCCGGCGTATGTGTCGATACGTGTGTGTTATTTACACATAATGAGATTTATGCGTTTCTCGTACAACAGACATCATCGTACATAGAATCGTCGGCGCGCTTTATACCACAATCCAGCCCCTGACGCCAATAAATGTTGTCAGCGCTGGCGCGCCACAAACTGCATTTGGCAGCGCCTGGGCAGGCTGTTAACATTACAGTACTAAGGTCATGCAGCGCGCTGGTGCACGCCAGAATTACGCAGCGCAGCCTATATTATTGTCGAAAATGACGACATTCGCGGAAAAAATTTAATGGCTATTTCAATAAAAACCCCTGAAGAAATCGAAAAGATGCGCGTTGCAGGCCGTCTGGCAGCCGAAGTGCTGGAAATGATTGAGCCGCACGTCAAACCGGGTGTCACCACCGCTGAATTGGATCGTATTTGCCACGATCATATCGTAAACAAACAGCAGGCGGTGTCTGCCTGCCTCGGCTATCACGGCTTCCCGAAATCAGTCTGTATCTCGGTTAACGAAGTGGTGTGCCACGGCATTCCAAGCGACGACAAAATCCTGCGCGATGGCGATATCGTCAATATCGACGTTACCGTGATCAAAGATGAGTATCATGGCGATACCTCGAAGATGTTTATCGTCGGCAAACCCACTATACAGGGCGAGCGTCTGTGCCGCGTGACCCAGGAGAGTCTGTATCTGTCACTGCGGATGGTGAAGCCCGGTATTCGCCTGCGCACGCTTGGTCGTGAAATTCAGAAGTTTGTCGAAGCGCAAGATTTCTCAGTAGTACGCGAATACTGTGGGCACGGCATCGGCAAAGGCTTCCATGAAGAGCCTCAGGTGCTGCACTACGATGCGGATGATGGCGGTGTAGTACTGCAGGCGGGTATGACTTTCACCATCGAACCGATGGTCAATGCCGGTGATTACCGTATTCGCAGCATGAAAGATGGCTGGACGGTAAAAACTAAAGATCGCAGCTTGTCCGCACAGTACGAGCATACTATTGTGGTGACAGAAAACGGCTGTGAAATTTTAACCCTGCGCAAAGATGACACCATCGAACAAGTGTTAGTGAATGAAGGCTGAGTGGTCTTTCATTTCCCAGCGTTAACGAAGGCCGGCTCTGTAGCCGGCTTTTTTATGTCTGAAACCGCAGGCCGTGTGCCGTTGACATCACCAGGAGAGAGCGCAGATGAGTAATAGCGTGACGGAAAAATTAAATTTCGGACTGTCAGACTCCCCCGCCTGCTGGGATGATGAGCAACTTACCCGCGAGATACTGAAACAGCATCTGGATGCCTTTCAGCAGCAGCTGGCTGACGCCTTTGACGCCGGTGAAAATGCGGAAGATTTAATCGATGCCCGCACCCTGTTTATCGATCGTCTGCTACGTCGGCTTTGGCGTTTTTACGGTTTCGAATCGATGTCCGATATTGCACTGGTTGCCGTCGGCGGCTATGGCCGCGGCGAGCTGCACCCACTCTCGGATATTGATGTGCTGATTCTTAGCCGCAAGCCGCTGTCTGAAGAGGCGGCACTGCGCACCGGCGAGCTGCTGACGCTGATGTGGGATCTGAAGCTGGAAGTGGGCCACAGCGTGCGCACGCTGGAAGAGTGCCTGCTGGAAGGGCTTTCCGATCTGACGGTCGCGACCAACCTGATCGAATCGCGCATGCTAATCGGTGATGTCGCGCTTTTCCTTGAATTGCAAAAGAATGTATTCAGCGACGGATTCTGGCCTTCTTCCTGCTTCTTCGCGGCCAAAATTGAAGAGCAAAAAGAGCGCCACAAACGCTATCACGGCACCAGTTATAACCTGGAGCCGGACATCAAAAGCAGCCCCGGCGGCCTGCGTGATATCCACACTTTACTGTGGGTCGCCCGACGTCATTTTGGTGCCACTTCGTTGGATGAAATGGTCGGTTTTGGTTTTTTAACCGAGGCCGAACGCAACGAGTTAAATGAGTGTCAGAGTTTGCTGTGGCGCATACGCTTTGCGCTGCACCTGACATTACCGCGCTATGACAATCGTCTGCTGTTCGACCGCCAGCTGAATGTTGCTCAACGACTGAACTATCAGGGTGAAGGCAACGAGCCGGTAGAGCGCATGATGAAAGATTTCTATCGCGTCACCCGCCGCATCAGTGAGCTGAATCAGATGCTGTTGCAGCTGTTTGACGAAGCGATTCTGGCACTCGGGCCGGATGAAAAACCGCGGGCGATTGATGATGACTTCCAGCTGCGCGGCACCCTCATCGATCTGCGTGATGAGACGCTGTTTGAGCGCCAGCCGGAAGCGATTATGCGCATGTTTTACAACATGGTGCGCAATCAGAACATAAGCGGTATCTATTCGACCACGCTACGCCAGTTGCGCCATGCGCGCCGTCATCTGAAAGAGCCACTCTGTACCATTCCCGAGGCGCGAAAACTGTTTCTCGCCATTTTGCGCCATCCCGGCGCGGTCAGCCGGGCGCTGTTGCCAATGCATCGTCACAGCGTGCTGTGGGCCTATATGCCGCAGTGGAGCAATATTGTCGGCCAGATGCAGTTTGATCTGTTCCACGCGTACACCGTTGATGAACACACCATTCGCGTGCTGCAAAAGCTGGAAAGCTTTGCCGACGAGAGTACCCGTCCGCGACATCCGCTGTGCGTTGAGCTCTGGCCGCGCCTGCCGCAACTTGAGCTGCTGCTGATGGCCGCACTGTTTCACGATATCGCCAAAGGACGTGGCGGCGACCACTCGATTTTGGGCGCGCAGGATGCGCTCGAATTTGCCGAAATGCACGGCCTGAACTCGCGTGAAACTCAGCTAGTCGCCTGGCTGGTTCGTCACCACTTATTGATGTCCGTCACCGCACAGCGCCGTGATATCCAGGATCCGACCGTTATCCAGCAGTTCGCCGAGGTGATGCAGAATGAAAATCGCCTGCGTTATCTGGTGTGCCTGACCGTGGCGGATATCTGCGCAACCAATGAAAACCTTTGGAACAGCTGGAAACAGAGCCTGTTGCGTGAACTGTTTTTCGCCACTGAGAAACAGCTGCGCCGCGGTATGGAAAACAGCCCGGACCTGCGCGAACGGGTGCGTCATCACCGTTTACAGGCGCTGGCGCTGCTGCGGATGGATAATATTGACGAAGAGGCGCTGCATCAGATTTGGGGCCGCTGTCGTGCCGACTACTTCCTGCGTCATACGCCGAATCAGCTGGCCTGGCATGCGCGCCATCTGATGAATCACGATCTGAAAAAACCGCTGGTATTGGTCAGCCCACAAGCCACGCGCGGCGGCACAGAAATCTTTATCTGGAGCCCGGACCGCCCTTACCTGTTTGCGGCGGTCGCCGGTGAGCTGGACCGCCGTAACCTCAGCGTGCACGATGCGCAGATCTTTACCAGCCGTGACGGTATGGCGATGGATACCTTTATCGTGCTGGAGCCGGATGGCAGCCCGCTGTCGCCGGATCGCCACCTGATGATCAGCCAGGCGCTGGAACAGGCGATTACGCAGACCCGCTGGGTACCGCCGCGCACCCGCCGTCAGCCTGCCAGGCTGAAACACTTTAACGTCGATACCGCGGTTAATTTCCTGCCGACCCATACCGATCGCCGAACCTATCTTGAACTAATCGCGCTCGATCAGCCTGGCCTGCTGGCACGCGTGGGTGAAGTCTTCTCCGATTTGGGCGTGTCGCTGCATGGCGCGAGGATCAGCACCATCGGTGAGCGGGTTGAGGATTTATTTATTCTGGCAAACAGCGATCGTCGCGCACTTGATGCCGAATTGCGCGATGTATTGCAACAACGGTTGACAGAGGCACTTAATCCAAACGATAAAGTGTGACGAAGATTTGTTTTTTACCCTCAGCAGGGGCGGCGTTTTGCCGTCCGTGCCTTAAACAGGTATTGGGAGCTCACCACGGCTTCCCTGCGAATTAATTGATACAGGAAAAGTAACTTAATGCAACAATTACAGAGTGTTATTGAAGCGGCGTTCGAGCGCCGTGCCGACATTACGCCAGCTAACGCTGATACCGCCACTCGCGAAGCCGTCAATCAGGTTATCAGCCTGCTGGACAGCGGTGCGCTGCGCGTTGCTGAAAAAATCGACGGTCAGTGGGTTACGCACCAGTGGCTGAAGAAAGCGGTACTGCTGTCGTTCCGCATCAATGACAATCAGGTGATTGATGGCGCTGAAAGCCGTTTTTACGACAAAGTACCGATGAAATTTGCTGACTACGACGATGCCCGCTTCAAAAAAGAAGGCTTCCGTGTCGTGCCGCCTGCTGCGGTGCGTCAGGGCGCATTTATCGCGCGTAACACCGTACTGATGCCTTCTTATGTCAACATCGGCGCATATGTTGATGAAGGCTCAATGGTAGATACCTGGGCAACCGTCGGTTCTTGCGCGCAGATCGGTAAAAACGTTCACCTGTCCGGCGGCGTGGGCATCGGTGGTGTACTGGAGCCATTGCAGGCTAACCCAACCATCATCGAAGATAACTGCTTTATCGGCGCGCGCTCTGAAATCGTTGAAGGGGTGATTGTTGAAGAAGGCTCGGTGATCTCAATGGGCGTCTACATCGGCCAGAGCACCAAAATCTACGATCGCGAAACTGGCGAAGTGCATTACGGTCGCGTACCCGCTGGTTCCGTGGTTGTTTCCGGTAACCTGCCATCGAAAGACGGCCGCTACAGCCTGTACTGTGCGGTGATCGTCAAGAAAGTCGACGCGAAAACGCTTGGCAAAACCGGCATCAACGAACTGCTGCGCACCATCGACTAAGTTTGACTGTTACGGACCACCGCCGTGGTCCGTAATCTTATCTTTACACTTCCCCGTCTCAAAACCTGTTTCGCGTGATGAATTAACAGGTGATCTTGCTCACATTTCAAGCGATAATCCGCGCCAGTTAATGACCACTCTTTCGATAACTGTTTCTGCCGTTTCGACCATTACGACTATATTGATCGCATGAGTACGAGACGAATGAGCTAAGTGAAGACAAGGCGTAAGCGCGCAGCAACCGCAGTGGACTGAAGTCCATGAGGATTGCGAGCACTGCACAACGCAGTATTCACGACGCGCAGCCGGATCGACACCAACTTATAAAGGAAACTATTGTTATGTATGATAATTTGAAAAGTCTGGGTATCGCCAACCCTGAAGATATTGATCGCTACAGCCTGCGTCAGGAAGCCAATAACGACATCCTGAAAATCTATTTCCGTAAAGACAAAGGTGAGTTTTTCGCCAAGAGCGTGAAGTTTAAATATCCGCGTCAGCGTAAAGCAGTGGTCGGTGACAGCCAGGGCCAGGGCTACAAAGAAATTATGGAAATCAGCCCTAATCTGCGTTATGTGATCGACGAGCTCGATCAGATCTGTCAGCGTGACCAGGTTGAAGTCGATCTGAAACGTAAGATCCTTGACGATCTGCGTCATCTGGAAAGTGTGGTCTCGAACAAGATCACCGAGATCGAATCTGACCTCGAAAAGCTTACCCGTAACGGTCGTTGATTTGCTCCGCGGGCGGAATCCTCTCTGCCCGTTTCATGCCGTAATCGACCCCGGTTACGGCTGCTCATCCAGTTGCAGCGCCACATACAGCAGCAGACGGTCATCAAAGTTACTCAGATTCAGCCCGGTCAGCTCTGATATACGATTCAGACGATACTCCAGCGTATTTCGGTGGATAAACAGCGCTTTTGCCGTAGCCGATGGCTGCACGTTATGACTGAACCAGGAAATCAGCGTGCGGCGCAACAGGCCGTTATTATCCAGCGTTTTTAACCTCGCCAGTGGACGCGACAGTTCGTTGGCCTGCCAGCCACCGCGCAAACTATCCAGCAGCACCGGCAGCACCAGATCCTGATAAAAATAGCTGCGCTGATCGGGCATCCGTTGTTTACCCACTAACATCGTGGTGTGCGCCGTACGGTACGATCGTGCAATGCTGCCCTCACCGGTAAAATAGTTACCTAATGCGATGCGGATGCGCAAATGACCACTCTCTTTCATACGTGACAACAGCTGCTCAACCCGCCGCCGGTGATCTTCCTGGTCGTAGCGGCCGTGGGCATTCAGCGCCGGTTTCAGTACCACCATTTCGGTGAGTGAGACAATCGCAATCAGATTATCGCGCTCCGGCGTGGTCAGCAGCGTTTGGAGCTGCTGTAACTCGGACATCGCGCTATCGACGCCGAGCTGGCCGCTGTCAACTTCTACCACCGCCACCACGCGCGGCTGCTGAAGGTCAATCCCCAACCGCTGTGCCCAGTCCATCAGGGCTGGCGACAGGGTCTCACTGCGTATCAGATTAAGCACCAGCTCTTCACGCAGGCGGCTGTCCTGAGCCAGCATATGCAGTAAGCGTGCTTGCTCCAGCATCATCTCTGCGGTCATACAAACCAGTTCACCATAGTGACGTAACGCCTGCGGATCGCCGGTCAGGCCGATCACCCCGACAATGTCGCCGTCGATGCGCAGCGGCAGGTTAATTCCCGGCCGTACGCCATGCAGATGTTTCGCCACTGCATCATCGATGTCCACCACGCGCGCCTGCGAGAGCGCCAGCAAGGCTCCCTCGTGCATTTCCCCAATGCGTTCACGATCGCCGCTGCCGACGATACGACCGCGTGCATCCATCACATTGACATTGCTGTCAATAATTTTCATGGTGCGTGCAACGATCTCCTGGGCCAGACGTGCATCCAGATGATAGGTGGCCATCAAACACTCCTGCAAAGCATAGGGATAATCAGCATAGCCGGGAGAATGGCGCGAAACATTGTGCAGATGCACAGAGCAGGGCAGCAGTTGCGAAAATTGCGGTGGGTATCACAAATGAGGCAGAAAAAGCGGGGAATAAGAGCAGAAAGATCGTGCCGGTGCACAAGGCACCGGCACGAACAGGGTTTACTGCATAACCAGATAGATAGAAGCATCACCACGCTGAATATTCAGCGCCAGTACCGAAGGCTTGCTGTCAAGGATCTTACGTAATTCACCCAGATTGGCTACCGCCTGCTGATTAACGCCAAGGATCACATCATCCTTTTTCAGGCCAACGCGCGCTGCCGCAGTACCCGGCTTCACGCTGTCAACTTTAACGCCTTTATGACCATCACCTTCGACATTGCTCAGGTCCGCACCTTCAATACCGGTATAAATAGTGCCGGAATCAACTTTAGTCTGCGTACTCTGCTGCAGTTCAACATTCACCGTTACCGTTTTGCCATCACGCAGTATGCCAAGTTCCATTTTTGAACCGACCGGCAGCGTACCGACCTGCGCACGCAGCGCCGAGAAGCTGGAGATTGGTTTTTTATTCAATGAAACAATCACATCACCCGCTTTAATACCGGCTTTGGCTGCGGATGAATTTGGCATTACCTGGCTGACGAAGGCACCACGCTGAGCGTCAACTTTCATCGCTTTCGCCAGCTCAGAGTTCAGTTCGGTGCCGAGAATGCCCAGCTCACCACGTTTCACCTGGCCATATTCCACCATCTGTGACGTCAGGTTTTTCACCATATTACTTGGGATGGCAAACCCAATACCGATATTGCCGCCGTCCGGCGCAAGGATCGCGGTATTAATTCCGATCAGCTCACCGTTCAGATTAACCAGCGCACCGCCGGAGTTACCCCGGTTGATCGCCGCATCGGTCTGGATAAAGTTCTCGTAGTTTTCGACATTCAGGCCGCTACGACCCAGCGCCGACACGATACCGGAAGTCACGGTTTCACCCAGACCGTACGGGTTACCAATCGCCACGGTATAATCGCCAACCCGCAGGTCGTCGGAGTCCGCCATTTTGATTGCCGTCAGGTTTTTAAAGTCCTGCAGTTGAATCAGCGCGATATCCGAACGCGGATCTTTACCGATCACTTTGGCTTCATATTTGCGCCCGTCACTGATTTGCACCTGAATTTTAGTCGCGTTATCCACTACGTGATTGTTGGTCACCACATAGCCTTTCGCTGCGTCAATGACTACGCCGGAGCCAAGTGAGCGGAATTTCTCTTGCTGTGCGTTGCCACCACTCTGCCCGCCCTGGCCATTCTGTCCACCATCCTGACACATAGGTGAACCCTGGAAAGGTGAACCGTCCTGGCAAAACGGTGAGTTCCCGCCAAAGAACTGCTGGAATTGCTGTGGCATACGCGGGGTACGCACGGTTGTCACACCTTCAACATTAATGCTGACGACCGAAGGCATGACTTTTTCCAGCATTGGTGCCAGGCTTGGCAATTGCTGAGTGGAGGAAGAGGCCGTTTCAGCGGCCGAAGCGGTTACCGGACTCATCGCCATACTCAGGCTCAGAGCCAACGCGCTTAATGCTAAGGTTGTTTTTTTCATTTATCTTGTTCTCGTCTCTGACAATGATGCAGACCATTGCTGTGGTCACGGTGATAAGATTTATTTTTTAGCGCGAAGTTCATGTTTAAGTGTTTGGAAATGGTAAATATTTATTCCTCATCTTTACAAAACTCGTCAGCCCAGCCTTATTCCACCGCCATCAGTCGACGATATTCATCCCACGCATACAGATCGGTCATACCACTAATATAATCCTGCATCAGGCGGGCGCGATAATAACGTTCCCATAACAGCCGCTGATAGTTATGTTCCACCGTGATAGTGCGCATTTTTTGCTGGTAGGCTTTTCGGTGCTTTCCGGAAAGTTTATGAAACAAGCGCGTTTCAATCGGGCGGCCTTTAAGAAAGTCGTCATTCACCAGCGTGGTAAAATCTTCGTAGTTCAGCTCCAGCAAGGGCTTATAGATATCCAGCAGGCCCTTCATCACCCGATATCCCTGCAACTCCAGCTGTTCCACTTCCGAATGATTAAATACATGCTTGCGGGCTACCGCTTTGAAAATTGCCAGCAGTCGCCCTTCTTCACCGTCATCCTCTAACAATGCATGATTAAAGTTTCCGGCAAAGATAGCCTCAAGGTTTTCAATAAAGCGTTTCACCGCATAGCTGACTAATACATTCTGCACGCTGACGCGTAACGACATAAAAAACTGATCGCTCTGACTGCGAAAACGCCCGTTGCCATTTGCCGTCGCCCACGCATAACCCACCGTTCGGCTAAAAGCATCATCGGGTTTTGCTTTACCCCACGCCTGTTCAAGATATTCATACAGCACGTCGACATTAAAGATATCTTTTTCCACCGCATCATCCAAATCGGCAATGCAATAAGAGATATCGTCAGCGGCTTCCATTATATAAGTCAGCGGAAACCGATGGTGTTCATCAATTTGCGTGGCGGCTCGCAGCTCGGCAATATAATCCTGCTCCGACAGATAAAAGCCGGGCTTTTTCATCAGCGTGGTAAATTCAGCCGGCTTATCGCCCTGCCACCAGGCGGGAGCGGTATATTTTAAAATACAGGCGACCTGAGAATAAGTAAGATTCAGTTGCAGCAGCGTATGCACCAGCCGGATAGCCTGCGCATTACCTTCGAAATGGCAGAGATCCTGACGGATGATGCCATTCAGCTGGCTAAATGCTTTCATTTGCTCATCACTGAATACGCCTGCAACCTGCGCATCGACCAGCTCAGCGGGTAAATTATCGTCAAACCAGTCGTTTATCGCCGATTCACCAAAATGGCCAAACGGTGGATTACCCACGTCATGCAGCAGACAGGACATCTCAACCAGACTCTCAAACGCCCCGGCAAAATCGGCTAAACCATATTTCTCCAGCCCACCGCTCAATTTCAGCGTCTCAATAATCTCTTTGGCGATATAGCGCCCGGTCTGCTGAACTTCCAGCGAATGCGTCAGGCGCGAACGCACGGCAGCATTACGTTCCAGCGGAAACACCTGGGTTTTCTGCTGCAAGCGGCGAATAGCGGCAGAGTTAATAATCCGCCCACGATCGCTTTCAAAGTGGCGGGTAATATTATATTCACCCACCGGTTCGTCATGGTTATTGTATGGCCGCTGAAAACTGATTTTCTTCCTGAAATTAATCTCTGCCATAAATCCCCTCACCTGATGCGTGAATACATTGAATCCAACCATGTTAAACTATGCATCAGTTTAAGCGATTAATTCCACCATATTAGCGAGTATCACTATGAAAGCAGGCATCATTGGGGCAATGGAGCAGGAAGTTACCTTGCTGCGTGACAAGATTGAAAACCGTCAAACGCTGACGCTGGCTGGTTGTGAGATCTATACCGGCACACTGAATGGCGTTGAAGTGGCGCTGCTGAAATCTGGCATCGGCAAAGTGTCGGCCGCGATGGGCACCGCTCTGCTGCTTGAGCTGTGTAAACCTGACTTCGTCATCAATACCGGCTCCGCTGGCGGTCTGGCACCGACGCTGAAAGTTGGCGACATCGTAGTTTCTGACGAAGTGCGCTATCACGATGCTGACGTCACCGCTTTCGGCTACGAGTTTGGTCAGATGGCTGGTTGCCCGGCAGCCTTTACCGCCGATGAGAAACTGATTGCCGCTGCTGAAAGCTGCATCGCCGAGCTGAATCTAAACGCGGTGCGTGGGCTGGTCGTCAGTGGTGATGCCTTTATTAATGGTGCCGAACCGCTGGCGCGCATTCGCAGCACATTCCCGCAGGCCATTGCGGTGGAAATGGAAGCAACGGCTATCGGCCATGTGTGCCATCAATTCAACACGCCGTTTGTGGTGATCCGCGCCATTTCAGACGTAGCCGATCAGGAATCTCATCTGAGCTTTGATGAATTCCTGGTGGTGGCTGCACAACAGTCTTCACTGATGGTAGAAACCCTGCTGAATAATCTGCGTGGCTAAGCGGATTATCACCCTGCTGATGCTGCTGATGCTGCCTGTTGCAGTATTGGCAGCAACCGCTCCCCGGGTTATTACGCTGGCTCCACATCTCACCGAGCTGGCTTTTGCTGCCGGTATTACGCCGGTGGCCGTCAGTGCATACTCCGATTATCCCGTCGAGGCACGTCAGATTGAGCAGGTTGCCAACTGGCAGGGAATCAACATTGAGCGCATTCTGGCGCTTAAGCCGGATGTGGTGCTGGCATGGCGCGGCGGCAATCCGCAGCGGCAGATTGCCCAGCTGCAGGCTTTAGGGATCAACATCGTCTGGCTGGATCCGCAAACCATCGAGGCGGTGATCGCGGCCATCCGGCAGCTGGCACCGTGGAGCAGTGATCCGCAGCAGGCACAACAGCATGCCGACCAGCTGCAGGCGCGCTTTACTGCACTGCGCCAACGCTATCCGCAGCCACAGCAGAAAACGGTATTTTTACAGTTTGGCCTGCAACCGCTGTTTACTGCGTCACAAGCAACATTACAAAACCAAATTTTGCAGCTGTGCGGCGGTAACAATATTTTTGCCGACAGTAAAGTACCCTGGCCACAGGTCAGTCGCGAGCAAGTGCTGATGCGCCATCCGCAAGCTATAGTGATCGCTGGCAATGCCAAAAGCAGCGCGGCGGTAACGCAATTCTGGCAGCCCCAACTTGCCGTTCCGGTTATCGCATTAGATGATGACTGGTTCAGCCGCGCGGGTCCGCGTATAATCCTTGCTGCTGAGCAGCTCTGCGCAGCATTGCAACATTAAAAAGCTGTTCGGTTAAGACCGGAAAATCCGGCTAAAGAAACAGCAAAACCTGCCGTTATTAAATCAGTACCGTTAAGAGATGTTGTTATCTCCTGACGCTTTCAGGTGCGTGTTTGCGCGCCATATACATCAGGAAACTCAGTAACATGAAGGCCATTATTCTGGCCACCGGCATGTTGATGGTTAACACACTCAGTGCCGCCACCACCAGTGGCAGTATTGGCGTACGGTTAACCATCGCTTCACCTTGCCAGGTGAACAGCCCTGCCAGTGATAGTCAAACCCGGCCGCAAATTGATTGCGGACAACGTGCATCGGCACAACCTAAGGTGAGCGAAAGCGTGTTAAGCAAGGATGCGAAAACTCAGCAGGAACAACGGCTGATCACCGTGGAATGGTAAGCAGAAAGGGCGAAGCATTATTCGCCCTTTTTTTTTCAGCTTAGATACTGAAAGATGAACCACAGCCGCAGGTGGTTTTAGCGTTAGGGTTGGTCACAATAAAACGTGAGCCTTCCAGGCCTTCGGTGTAGTCAACCGAGCCACCAACCAGGTATTGCAGGCTCATCGGGTCAACCACCAGCGACACACCAGACTTCTCAATGGTCATATCACCATCATTGATTTTATCATCGAAGGTAAAACCATACTGGAAACCGCTGCATCCACCGCCGGTAATATACACACGCAGTTTCAGGTCCGGGTTATCTTCATCGGAAATCAGGTTTTTCACCTTGCTGGCTGCTGCATCAGTAAATTGCAGAGGCAGTACTGCTACATCGTCGCTCATTTAAATACTCCAGTAATGCGTTCAGGCTGATGCCTGTCAGGTCATTCTACCCAAAGATATCGTTGACCATAGCTTTTGTTATTATCTAATAGCCTGGTATCGCAATCAAGTATTGGCACTCTGTGCTCAGACAACAAAATCATCAGCAATGACATCAATCGTGCGACTTGCCTTTCAACGGATCGCCATGTTCCCTTAGAATGGTAATGATTTTTTCTAACGTACGATCCAGGAGCCGATCCATGAGTAAGTCTGAAAACCTGTATGCCCAGGCACAAAAGTTAATTCCCGGTGGGGTTAACTCTCCGGTGCGCGCATTCACCGGTGTCGGCGGCGTACCGCTTTTCATCGAGCGAGCGAACGGCGCTTACCTTTATGATGCTGATGGTAAAGCCTATGTCGACTACGTAGGATCCTGGGGACCGATGGTACTGGGTCATAACCATCCGGCAATTCGCGAGGCGGTTATCGAAGCGGCCGAACGCGGCCTGAGCTTCGGCGCACCGACCGAGATGGAAGTAAAAATGGCCGAGCTGGTGTGTAAGCTGGTGCCAACCATGGATATGGTACGCATGGTGAACTCCGGTACTGAAGCGACCATGAGCGCCATTCGTCTGGCACGCGGTTTCACCCATCGCGATAAAATTATCAAATTCGAAGGTTGCTATCACGGTCATGCCGACTGCCTGTTAGTCAAAGCGGGCTCCGGCGCGCTGACTCTCGGCCAGCCTAACTCTCCGGGCGTACCGGCTGATTTCGCTAAGCATACCCTGACCTGCACCTATAACGATCTCGCTTCGGTACGCGCGGCATTTGAACAATATCCGCAGGATATTGCCTGTATTATCGTCGAGCCGGTCGCCGGCAATATGAACTGCATTCCGCCACAGGCAGATTTCCTGCCTGGCCTGCGTGCGCTTTGCGATGAGTTCGGCGCGCTGCTGATTATTGATGAAGTGATGACCGGTTTCCGCGTGGCGCTGGCGGGTGCACAGGCACATTATGGCGTTAAGCCGGATCTGACCTGCCTCGGTAAAATCATCGGCGGCGGTATGCCGGTCGGCGCATTTGGTGGCCGTCGTGAAGTGATGGATGCGCTGGCACCAACCGGTCCGGTTTACCAGGCAGGCACGCTGTCCGGAAACCCAATCGCCATGGCTGCGGGCTTTGCCTGCCTGAGTGAAATTGCCAAACCCGGCACGCATCAAAAGCTGACCGCGCTGACCACCCAACTGGCCGACGGCCTGCTGGCCGCCGCGAAAGCAGAAAATATTCCGTTGGTGGTTAATCACGTAGGTGGGATGTTTGGTCTGTTCTTTACCGATGCCGAAACGGTTACCAGCTATCAGGATGTCACCCGATGCGACGTTGAGCGCTTTAAGAAATTCTTCCATCTGATGCTGGAAGAAGGCGTTTACCTCGCGCCTTCAGCATTTGAAGCCGGCTTTATGTCACTGGCTCACAGTGAAGAAGATATCCAGCATACCCTTGATGCTGCGCAGCGGAGCTTCGCTAAGCTGTAATTCTGGTCGGCGTTATCGTCCATTACCGTGTTTCAGCAGAGGCGGCGTTTTCGCCGCCTTAGCTGAAGATTGACACTCCGCGAACCATTGAGAGGGCAGCCGTTTTCGCTACCTCCATCTAGCGGCTCTTACGCAGCAGATAAACAAAGTAAGGCGCGCCAAAGAAGGTCGCCAACAGCCCGGCCGGAATTTGATCCGGGAATGACATCATCCGTCCGCACCAGTCAGCAAAGACCATGAGTATTCCCCCTAACAGCGCAGTGATCACCAGCTGCGGCAGCGCGCGACGGAAACCCAGCATTCGTGCCATGTGCGGGGCCATCAGGCCAACAAAGCTCAGCGGGCCGATGGTCAGCGTTGCCGCCGCCGTCAGCGCCGCCGCCAGCAGTAATAAAGCCAGACGCGAAGGCGTTAATGCCATGCCGACCGCACGCGCTGTCGCGCCCCCCAACGGCAGAATAGTCAGCCAGCGCGTGGCTAACGGTGCCAGCGCAATCAATATCACGGCAATCACCCCAGTCCGCAACGCCTGAGGGCCATCGACCTGGTAAGTCGAACCGGAAATCCACGTCAGCAGGCTAGCCATGCGAGGATCGCCACTGGCCAGCAACAGCATCAGCAGCATGGTAAAGGCGGTGCTTAGCGCCATTCCCGCCAACAGCATACGCTCCGGAGAGAATCCCCCGCGCCCTGCAGCCAGCATAATGATCATCAGGGTCACCGCAGCACCAATGCTGCCGGCAGGCAGTAACCAGCCAAAAGCATCGCCCGGCACCAGAAATAGCATCATCACCACGCCAAAGGCGGCACCGGAACTGATGCCTAAAACCTCCGGGCTGGCCATGGGATTACCGGTCAGTCGCTGAATCACGCAGCCCGCCACGCCAAGCATCATCCCGGCAGCCAGTGCTGCGCCCACGCGCGGTGCGCGCCACGGCTGTAATTGCTGCCAGAGATCGCCACTGGCCCATACCCAGCCCCAGGCATCACGCCCGAACGACAGCGCCACGGCAATCAACAGCAGCAGCAGGCCGACGCCTGCCAGTGCCCACCACAGCACTTGCTGACGCTCGACAGGGACATTATCGCCCTGATTCATTGCCGGCGGCACCGAGCCGGTACGCAACCGTGGCAGTAGCCACAGCAACAGCGGCGCACCAATCACCGCCGTAGCGGTACCGGTCGAAACCTCACGCCAGACATCGGTCAGCCAGCTGACGCTTTGATCCGCCAGCCACAACAGCAGCGCACCAATCAACGGTGCCAACAGCAGACGGCTAATCAGACGGCGCGCACCCAGCATCCGCGCCAGCAGTGGCGCAAACAGGCCGATAAATCCAACAATCCCTACCGCATTTACCAGCTGAGCGCTAAGCAGAATCGCCAGCAGCAGCGCGGCTAACCGCGCCAGAGACAATGCCAGACCGAGATTTTTCGCTACGCCGTCATCCAGACCCATCAGCGTCATCGGGCGCAGCAGCAGAAGCGCCAGCGCAAAGGCAAGCAGCAATCTTGGCCACAGCGTGATGACGTTGCTCCAGTCCTGTTGATTTAATGCACCGGTGCCCCACAAAAACATATTTTGCAGTTGATCATGATTGAAGATGGCGATGATCTGATTGACCGCACCACAGTACAGACTCATCACCAGCCCGGCGAGAATCAGCGTGACCGGTGACAGACGCTTGCCCCACGCAATACCGAACACCACCAGCCCGATCAGAATCGCACCGCCCATTGCGGCCATTTGCTGCGTTAACAACCCACCCGGCAAGCTCCACAATGTAACAACGGTAATCCCCAGCTGCGCTCCGGAGGCCACGCCGAGAGTCGTCGGTTCTGCCAGTGGATTACGCAATACCTGCTGGAACAGCAAACCGGCCAGTCCAAGCCCTGCACCAACCAGCAACGAGATTGCCAGCCTCGGCAGCAGGCTGTAATGAAACAGCATCTGATCGAGGTTATCGATATCCGGCTGGCGCAGCGCCATCCGCCATTGCGCCATCGGCAGATGGCTGGCGAGGTTATATAGAGTTAACACCAGCGTGAGAATAAACAGGCCCGCCAGCAGCGTAACCGGGAACAATTTGCGTGATGTCATGACGCCTCCAGCGCACTGTCGAGGGTATGACAGAAATGCTGAGCAGTCAGCGTTGCGCCATAGAACCACACCGCCGGTACCCGCTTAAAACGCTGCTGGCGAACAAACGGTAAAGAGCGCCACAGCGCGGTCGAGGTGACTTGCTCCATCATCAGGTCGTTGCCGTGGTCGAAACAGATGGCATCGGCATCTTTAATCGTTGCCAGCCGCTCAATCCCAATTACCGCGCTGCCCCAGAAATTAGTTTCGCCTTGCCAGGCATTTTCAATGCCCAGCTCATCAAGCACTTCCTGAAACAGGCTGCCTTTGCCAAACACAATCGCATGGCGAGTGTCGAGAATCGACATCAACAGTAGCGGTTTAGTGGCCCGAGGAGCCAGTCTGGCGCGCATTTGCAGCATAAAGCGATCAAATTCTGCCAGATGCTGATGGCCGCGGGATTCGATACCCAGCTCCTTTGCCAGCTTTATCAGCGAGTGACGAGCGGAAGTCAGCGGTTTACCATCACCCTCGTTGAAACTGAAACCTATCCCCGGCGCAATGCGCTCAAGTTTATCCGGCGATGGGCCATAACCCTGAGAATAGAGAATTAATGACGGTTTAAGCTGCGTCAGCAGCTCGAGGTTAGGCTCGGTGCGTAATCCAAGATCGATAGTATTGGCCGGTAATTCCGGCTTACCCACCCACAGCTGATAATTATGGATTTCCGCCACGCCCATTGGTGGTACCCCGAGCGCCATCATCAGCTCGACCGGCAGCCACTCCAGCGCAACCACGCGTCGGATATCGGGAAGCCCGGCGCGAGCCGGTAAATTGAGTAATACAGGGGAGAGCGCCATTGCGGTTAATAAACGGCGGCGAAGTTTATCCGGCATCAGAACATCCTGTAATCAGTAAACAAAGCTCACCGGCGCACCGCCTTGCGGATGCGGCAGAATGCCCATAGGAATGCCGTAAATCTTCTCCAGCACGTCACCCTGCATAATCGCCTGAGGTTCACCCTGCGCAATGACTTCACCGCCACGCAGCGCCACCAGGTAATCGCAGTAGCGCGCCGCCATATTGATATCGTGCAGCACCGCAATCACCGTCAGGCCACGCTGATGACTTAAGCGCTGAATCAGCGCCAGCACATCAACCTGATGAGCGATATCCAGCGCCGACGTCGGCTCATCCAGCAACAGGCAGCGGCTGTTCTGTGCCACCAGCATGGCGATCCACGCGCGCTGGCGCTCTCCGCCAGAGAGGCTGTCTACCAGCCGCTGCGCGAAAGGTTTTAATCCCACCAGCGCGATAGCCTCTTCGACACGTTCACGATCTTCCACACCGTAACGACCCAACGCGCCATGCCAGGGATAGCGACCAATTGCCACCAGTTCACGCACCGTCATGCCCTCGGCAGCCGGAAGCTGTTGAGGCAGATAGGCGACTTCGCGAGCAAAAGCTTTGCTGTTCCACTCAGCCACCGCGGTATTATTCAGTAATACCTGCCCCTCACTGGCCGCGTGATGGCGGCCAAGCATTTTAAGTAGCGTCGATTTACCGGAACCATTGTGGCCAATCAGCCCGGTGACTTTTCCGGCAGGAAAGGTCAGTGACAAAGGGTGTAACAGCGTACGGCCAGGAACGGTGAAGCTGACGTTATCAAGCCGGAAGGTTGTGTCCTGTTGTTGCTGAGATTGCATGATTATCTTCAAGATTGGCGGGAGCAGCGAGCCGCGTCCGGTTAAACATTAAATGCGGAATGTAAACGATAATTATTATTATGCAGCTCGGATAATATGCGAAACGAATGAAGCTCTGCAACAAAAATCCAGCAGGGACGCGGTTGCCGGCTGATTGCCGGTGAAAAAAAAGGCGGCGAAAACGCCGCCTCAGTGAGGGTGAGGGTGAGGGTAAAGGTGGCGTTTCCACCACCGCGATCAACGCTATTTACCGAACATATCCTTAATCCAGCCGGCTACGCCGTCGCTGTCTTTCTGCTCTTGCTGTTGCTGCTGTTCTTGTTGCTGCTGCTGCTGCTGAACCTGCTGCAGTTGCTGCTGTTGCTGCTGGCAAAGCGCATTTGCATCGGTGGTCCACACCGGCAGCGTACGCCAGTTGCTGCTACCGGTGTCACAGACGAAATTACCGGCAGAGTCGATATTCATCGGGGCGATATCTTCCGGCGGCGTCAGACTAAGCGGCATCGGTGCCTGATTTTCCAGGTAGTGACGATAGATCTGCATCGCACCGGAAGAACCGTACAGTTTCGTCGTCTGGTTGTTATCGCGACCAATCCAGGTAATCGCCACTTCTTTACCGTCGATACCGGCAAACCAGCTGTCGACCTGATTGTTGGTCGTACCGGTTTTCGCCGCAAGGTTAGCACTCGGGAACTTCGCGCCAAGCGCACGGGCGGTTCCGCGTGCTGCAACCTGTTGCATAGTGTACAGCGTCAAATAAGCCGCCTGCGCCGGTTCAGTACGCTCCGCCTGCGGGAAGCTTTGATACAGCACCGAACCATCTTCAGCAATCACTGAACGCAACGCCGAGAGCTGAGCACGATTACCGCCACTGGCAATAGTCTGGAACGCCTGCGCGACTTCAATCGGCGTCAGGTTCAACGCGCCGAGCAGCATCGCCGGAACCGGATGCAGCTGGTCTTTCGGCACACCCAGTTTGGTCCAGGTTTCGGTCACTGCCGGCAAGCCCAATGACATGCCGAGGTTTACCGTCGGCACGTTCATCGAACGGGTTAACGCATCCACCAGCATCACCTGACCACTGAACTGACGATCGTCATTCTGCGGCTTCCAGACCTGACCATTCGGCTGTTTGAGCGCTAATGGCTGATCGGCAATCCAGGTATTCAGGCGATATGTATCCGGCTGGCTTAATGCTGTCAGATAGGTCGCCGGTTTAGCCAGCGAGCCGATGGAACGGCGCGCCTGCAGCGCACGGTTGTAACCGGCATACTGCGGATCGGCACCGCCGACCATCGCGCGAACTTCGCCACTGAAGCGATCAACGATCACCATCGCCGTTTCAAGATCTTTCACGCCGCGTTGTTTACGCAACGCCGGAATCCCCTCTTCCACCGCTTTTTCCGCCGCGTCCTGCGATACGGAATCCAGCGTGGTGAAGATCTTCACGCCGGAAAGATCTTTTACCTTGTCATCCAGCTTCTGCTGCAGTTCATTACGCACCATCTGCATAAAGGCTGGCTGTGGAGTAATTACGCCGCCTTTCGGCTGCACGCCGAGCGGACGGGCGCTGAGCATTTCATACAGCTCCTGGTCGATAACCTTCTGCTGCTGCAACAAACGCAGTACCAGGTTACGACGTTCCAACGCCAGCTTAGGATTACGCCATGGATTGTACAGCGACGCCCCTTTTACCATGCCCACCAGCAGCGCCTGCTGATCGAGGCTCAGCTCATCCACCGGACGGCCAAAGTAGTAGAGACTGGCCAGCGGGAAGCCGCGAATCTGATCGCTGCCACTCTGCCCGAGGTACACCTCGTTAAGATACAGCTCAAGGATACGATCCTTGCTGTAACGCGCGTCCATAATCAGCGCCATATAGGCTTCATTCGCCTTACGCCACAGTGAACGCTCGTTGGTCAGGAACAGGTTTTTCACCAGCTGCTGCGTCAGAGTACTGCCGCCCTGCACCGCGCGACCGGCGGTAATATTGGCGAGAAATGCACGGCCAATCGAGTAGAAACTGATGCCATCATGCTGATAGAAATGACGGTCTTCGGTAGCGACCAGCGTATCAACCAGCAGATCCGGGAAGCCAGCGCGCGGTACAAACAGGCGCTGTTCACCGTTTGGCGATTGCAGCATGGTGATCAAACGAGGATCGAGGCGGAAAAAGCCAAAATCACGACCACTGTCGAGGTTCTTGATTTCGCTCAGCGTGCCATTACTGAATGACAGACGTGCGCGAATCTGACCCTCTTTACTGTCCGGAAAATCAAACGGACGACGGATCATCTCAATGCTGTTGCCCTGCACGGTAAACTCGCCGGGACGCGTCATGCGCGTAACCTGACGATACTGCGTGCCTTCAAGCAGTGCTACCATCTCCTGCTTGTTATAGGACATGCCCGGTTCAAGACTGACCATACGGCCATACACCGTTGCCGGCAGCTGCCAGACTTTGCCATCAATGCGGCTGCGAATTTGCGAGTCGAGCCAGACGCCGTAAATCGCCATCAGCACAATGATGACCAGCAGCAGCTTAATAATTAACCCCAGCCAGCCTCTTTTCTTACGTGCTGAACGCCCTTTTGCTTTACGTGGCACCGATTCTGTCTCCTCGTAGTCATCATCAGTATCATCCTGATAATCTTCGTAATCTTCATTATATTCGTCTTCCCTGCGGCGACCTTTTGCCGGCTTACGCGGCGGTTTAGGCTGTTTGCCTTTGCGCCCGATAGGTTCGCGATCGTTGCCAGACATTCGTTTCATTTCTCCAGGGATTGCCGTCGGCAAGGCCGACTACTCTGTTCTTACTCTGCATTTCGGAAAAGTGGAACCTTCCGAAATAGCTACTCTTAAACGGCCGCTCAGGACGGCGGGGAAAACTTTTTGACGCGACGCGTGGGTAGCGTATTGGCTGGATCGTCCGGCCACAGATGTTTTGGATAGCGCCCTTTCATCTCTTTCTGCACCTGCGGATAAGCACCGCGCCAGAAGCCCGCTAAATCGCGGGTAATTTGCAGCGGTCGCTGAGCGGGAGACAACAGCTCCAGCACCAGTGGCACACGCCCTTCGGCAACGCAGGGATTTTGCGCTTCACCAAACATCTCCTGCAGGCGCACCGCCAGCACCGGCGGTAAAACTGCATCATAGCGTAACGGCAGCCGACTTCCGGTCGGCACAGTGTAATGAGTTGGCAGCACAGTATCCAGCCGCTGACGCTGAGACCATGTCAGTAATTGTAATAATGCGTTGGCCAGATTGATGTTGCGCAGCCCTTTCAGATCGCGTACGCCGGTCATCACTGGCAACAACCAGCGCTCCAGCGAGTCGAGCAGGCTTTGATCATCGCAGGCCAGCCAGGATTCTTGCGGCAGCCACTGAGCGGCACAGGCTAAACGCATCCGCAGCTGCTGCGCATCCGGCGTCCAGTTGAGCACGCTGAGACCTTTTTCACGAATCCAGTTCAGCATCGCCGGATGCAGCTCCTCGGGTTCAGGCCGGGCCTGCGGCTGCGCTTTCAGTATTAGTGAGCCAATCTGCTCACGTCGCCAGGCGCGTAGCGTGCCTTTCTCTTCATCCCACTCTACTGCGGTGACTGACTCAACCCGCTCAGGACACTGGCGGATCAGTAAATCAATCTCAACCGGCAAAGCGTGTAAAATGCGCGCATCGGCTTGCAGGCTGCCCTGTAACAGCAGCGGAGCAATCAGCCATTCGTAGCGCGTCAGCGCGTGATCGTCATCCAGCAACGCGCCAATGCCGTTCGCTAACTGATAGCGCCCATGCTGGCCGCGACGTCGTGCCAGGCGATCGGGAAAAGCCGCCATCAGTAATGGCGCAATACCGTCGATGTTTGCTGGCGCATCGCGGGCACCCAGCCGCTTTTGTAACTGACGGGCACGCCGCTGCCAGTGCGGCTGCACGCGCTGAAAACAGTCACGCAAATCGCCGCTGCCGTGACGCGGCGGCTCTTCGAGAATCGCCACCAACAGCGCCGCAGTCGCGATCTGCTCAGCGGAACTGCCGGCATCAATCAACAGTGCCGCCAGCCGCGGATCGCTGCCAAGCTGCGCCATCTTGCGCCCTTTCTCATTCAGCCTGCCCTGTTGATCAGTAGCACCGAGCTGTTGCAATAATCGCGCCGCCGCACGCAAAGCAGGTTCAGGCGGGCGATCGAGCCAGTTCAGCTGATCAATATCATTGCAGCCCCACTGCAATACATCGAGCCATAACGCCGACAGATCGCTTTGCAATATTTCAGCGTCGCCGTGCGTTGCCGCGCGCTCTGCCTGCTCTTTACCCAACAGATGCAGACACAGGCCGGGTTCAAGCCGTCCTGCGCGTCCGGCACGCTGGGTCATTGATGCCTGGCTGATGCGCTGCGTCTGTAAACGGGTCAGCCCGCTGCGCAGATCAAAACTGGCCATCCGCTCCAGCCCGCTATCTACCACCAGCCGGATACCTTCGATGGTTAAACTGGTTTCAGCGATATTAGTTGCCAGCACCACTTTGCGCCGCCCCGCTGCGGCAGGCAGGATCGCGCGCTGCTGCTCGCTCAACGGTAAAGCACCGTACAGCGGGCAGAGATCGACATCACGGCTTACCCGCTCTTCCAGCAGCGTTTTGATGCGCTGGATTTCGCCAACCCCGGGTAAAAACAGCAACAGCGATCCACTTTCATCACGCAGGAGCTGCGTGACCTCCCGCGCCACCGCATCGTCAAAGCGCAGATGAGTTGCCAGTGCGACATAGCGCCGCTCTACCGGGAAACTGCGGCCCTCAGAGATAATCACCGGAGCATCGGGTAACAGCGCGCTGAGCCGCTGATTGTCGAGGGTGGCTGACATCAGCAGAATTTTTAAGTCGTCGCGTAAACCTTGTTGTACATCGAGCAGCAGCGCCAGTGCCAGATCGGCCTGCAAGCTGCGCTCGTGAAATTCATCAAGAATAACCAGCGAGACCCCTTCCAGCATCGGATCCTGCTGCAACATCCGGCTGAGAATCCCTTCGGTAACCACCTCCAGCCGGGTCTTTGGGCCAACCCGCGTTTCCGCACGCATGCGGTAACCCACGGTTTCACCCGGCTGCTGATTTAGCTGTTCGGCCAACCGCTGTGCCACATTGCGCGCCGCCAGTCGCCGCGGTTCCAGCAGCAAAATGCGCCCGCTAAAATCCGTCTGATGCAGAATTTGCAGCGGCAGCCAAGTGGATTTACCCGCGCCGGTAGGGGCGACCAGTAACACCTGCGGTGCCTGCTGTAGTGCGGCTAACAGCTGCGGCAGTACCGCACTGACCGGTAATGAACTCACAGGAAAACTCCGTAATAACGTGGTCTTATAGCCAACACAAATGCAGCCTGAAGGATGACGGGTATATAATGGCAGGCATTGTAGCATTCAACCGCACTCATTACCGGAGGTGCCATGTCCACGCGCCGTTTATTCTTCGGCATCGGTTTGCCGCCGACGATACAGCAGGAAATTATTGCCTGGCGCGCCACAGCCTTTGACGCGGAGGCGGGTCGTCCGGTGGCCGCCGCCAACCTGCATCTGACACTGGCATTTCTTGGCGAAATCAGCGCAGTAAAAGCCACGGATATCAGCCGTCTGGCCGGGCGCATTCGTCAGCCGCCGTTCAGCCTGGCGATTGATGATGCCGGACACTGGCCGCGTCCCGGCGTAGTGTGGCTTGGTCCACGCCAGTCACCCCGTGGTCTGGTGCAACTGGCAGAACTGTTACGTTCACAGGCGGCACGCAGCGGTTGTTACCAAAGTCCGCTGCCGTTTCATCCGCATATCAGTCTGTTGCGCAATGCCACGCGCCCGGTAGCGATGCCGCCGCGTAATTTTCACTGGCAGTTCGACGTCACAGAATTTTCTTTATGGCAGTCGACCTTTAGCCAGGGCCGTACCCGTTACAACATCGTGGAAAGCTGGCCGCTGACCGCCTGAACAGGATTAACCATGGAATTTTTCCCGGCGCTGCAGCCCGCACGCCTGATTAAGCGCTATAAACGTTTTCTGGCTGATGTCATCACGCCACAAGGTGAAACCCTGACCATTCACTGCGCCAATACCGGCGCGATGACCGGCTGCGCCACGCCAGGGGATACCGTGTGGTATTCCACCTCCGACAGCCTGACGCGTAAATATCCGCACAGCTGGGAGCTGACGCAGACTCAGCAGGGCCACTGGATTTGCGTGAACACGCTGCGAGCAAACCAACTGGTGCGCGAAGCGATACAGGCGGATATCGTCGCGTCACTCACCGGTTATAGCTCGATACAGGCTGAGGTGAAGTATGGTGCAGAACGCAGTCGAATAGATTTTCTGTTACAGGCAGATAATCGCCGAAACTGCTATATTGAAGTGAAATCCGTTACGCTCTTGGACAAGGGCAAAGGGTATTTTCCGGATGCGGTAACCGTACGTGGCCAGAAGCACCTGCGCGAACTGGCTAAGATCGCTGAAAATGGCGAACGTGCGGTGCTGTTTTTTGCCGTTTTGCACTCGGGGATTGAGGACGTTTCCCCGGCGCGTCATATTGATGCGCAGTACGCGGAACTACTGGCACAGGCACAACAGAGTGGAACAGAAATTATTTGTTATAAGGCGCAGTTCTCAACAACCGGATTAAGTCTGCAACAGTCTCTCGAAGTAACGCTATAATATTTGGTGCAATTTGCTGTGACAGGATCGTTGCTGGCGGTGTGCTAAATACGCTTTTACTCACAGGCTTGTCAAGACTTGTTCAGGAATAATTGCCAACCTTAATCGCTTCTGTTATTTATAGCGGCCTGTTTTTTTCCCCACTGGGGATCGATAGTGCGTGTTATCCAGGAGAAACAACATGCAAGAAGGGCAAAACCGTAAAACATCGTCCCTGAGTATTCTCGCCATCGCTGGGGTGGAGCCATATCAGGAGAAGCCGGGCGAAGAGTATATGAACGAAGCCCAGCTGGAGCACTTCAAGAAGATTCTTGAAGCGTGGCGCAATCAACTCAGGGATGAAGTAGACCGTACAGTAACTCATATGCAGGACGAAGCTGCTAACTTCCCGGATCCGGTTGATCGTGCCGCTCAGGAAGAAGAGTTCAGTCTTGAACTGCGTAACCGCGACCGTGAGCGCAAGCTGATCAAAAAGATCGAAAAGACGCTGAAAAAGGTTGAAGACGACGATTTCGGCTACTGTGATTCATGTGGCGTTGAAATTGGTATCCGTCGCCTTGAAGCGCGTCCTACTGCCGATCTTTGCATTGACTGCAAAACGCTGGCGGAAATTCGCGAGAAACAAATGGCCGGTTAACGGCGCGCGGATGTTGCAGTGAAGCAGGGACAAATCGATGCTCCCGCTTCACTGCTCACCGTATCTGACTATCATGCCATCATCCTATATTGGGCGCTTTGCCCCCTCTCCTTCCGGTGAATTACACTTCGGCTCACTGATTGCTGCCCTCGGCAGTTATCTGCAGGCGCGTGCGCAGCAGGGTCAATGGCGAGTGCGCATCGAAGATATCGATCCGCCACGTGAAATTCCCGGCGCTGCACAACAGATTTTACGTCAGCTGGAACATTACGGCCTGAACTGGGACGGCGATGTGCTGTGGCAGTCACAGCGCCACGATGCCTATCGCGCAGCGCTCAGCTGGTTACGCCAGCATCAGCAAAGTTACTGGTGCCGCTGCACCCGTCGTCGCATTCAGCAAACCGGAGGGCATTACGACGGCCATTGTCGTGACCTGCAGCTTGGCGCAGAAAATGCTGCCCTGCGTTTACGTCAGCATGCGCCAGTCACCGAGTTTTATGATGGTCTGCGTGGCAATATCATTGCCGACCGTGCGCTGGCGATGGAAGATTTTATCATTCATCGCCGTGATGGCCTGTTCGCCTATAATCTGGCGGTGGTGGTCGACGACCATTTTCAGGGCATCACGGAAATTGTGCGGGGTGCCGATTTAATTGAGCCGACGGTACGTCAGATTGCGCTGTATCAACAGTTTGGCTGGCCGGTGCCGGGCTACCTGCATTTACCGCTGGTGCTGAATAGCGATGGCAATAAATTATCGAAGCAGAATCATGCGCCGGCGCTAGCGAAAGGCGATGCGCGACCGGTACTGGTGCGCGCTCTGCAGTTTCTCGGTCAGCCGCAGCCAATCGGCTGGCAGGATGATTCACTGGATGCACTCTTAAAACAGGCAATCCAGCAGTGGGATCTCACAAAAATCCCACGTCAGGACGCAGCAGGAAGCATTGGAATGACATCAGCATTCTCAAATGGTTCTCACTAAGCTATGATTAGCCGCTGTTTTTACCACCCAAGTTTCTTAGTCACTATCGAGGTGTCCCATTTTTACCCGAGTTGCTAATTTTTGCCGAAAAGTCCTGAGTCGCGAAGATGAGGCGCCAACTGTGGTCGAGGAAGTTCGTCATATGACGATTATCCCACGCGATCGCCATAATATCTCGCGGAAAGACATCAGCGAAAATGCCCTCAAAGTACTCTATCGCCTGAATAAAGCCGGTTATGAAGCCTATCTGGTCGGTGGCGGCGTGCGCGATTTACTGCTGGGTAAAAAGCCGAAAGATTTTGACGTGACCACCAACGCCACCCCGGAACAGATGCGTAAGCTGTTCCGCAACTGCCGTCTGGTCGGTCGCCGCTTCCGCCTGGCACATGTGATGTTTGGTCCGGAAGTGATTGAAGTCGCCACTTTCCGTGGCCATCACCTGGCTGAAGAGCAGCAGGACGATCGCAACAATTCCCAGCGCGGCCAGAACGGCATGCTGCTGCGCGACAATATTTTTGGTTCGATCGAAGATGACGCCCAGCGCCGCGATCTGACCATCAACAGCCTGTATTACAGCGTGGCAGATTTCACCGTCCGTGATTACGTTGGCGGCCTGAACGATCTGCAACAGGGTATTATTCGCCTGATCGGCGATCCGGAAACGCGTTATCGCGAGGATCCGGTGCGCATGCTGCGCGTGGTGCGTTTCTCCGCCAAGCTTGATATGAGCATTGCCGCCGAAACCGCCGAGCCGATTCCACGCCTCGCTACGCTGTTGCAGGACATCCCGCCAGCACGTCTGTTTGAAGAGACGTTAAAGCTGCTGCAAGCGGGTTACGGTTACAGTACCTATCTGCAACTGCGCGAATACCAACTGTTCCAGCCGCTGTTCCCGATCATCACCCGCTACTTCACCGAGCAGGGTGACAGCCCGATGGAGCGGATGGTGGTTCAGGTACTGAAAAATACCGATAACCGCATTCACAACCAGATGCGCGTTAACCCGGCGTTTCTGTTTGCCGCCATGTTCTGGTATCCGCAGCTTGAAGCCGCGCAGAAAATTGCCCAGGAAAGCGGTCTGGCCTACTACGACGCCTTTGCGCTGGCGATGAATGACGTGCTGGATGAAGCCTGCCGTGCGCTGGCGATTCCAAAACGCATCACCACGCTGATTCGCGATATCTGGCAATTGCAGCTGCGGCTGTCACGCCGCCACGGCAAACGCGCGTGGAAGCTGATGGAGCATCCGAAATTCCGTGCGGCTTACGATCTGCTGGCGCTGCGTGCTGAAGTCGAAAATAACCACGAGCTGCAACGCCTTTCTACCTGGTGGAGCGAGTTCCAGGTTGCCGCACCACCGCAGCAAAAAACCATGCTGAACACGCTGGGTGACGATCCGGTGCCACGCCGTCGCACTCGCCGCCCGCGTAAACGCACGCCGGGTACAGCACCGCGTCGTGACGGCAACAGCAACGCATGACCCGCGTCTATATCGCGTTAGGCAGCAATCTCGCCGATCCGCTGCATCAGGTGCAAAATGCGCTTGATGCACTGGCGGCGATCCCTGAAAGTCAGCTGATTGCCACCTCTTCGCTCTATCGCACTCCGCCTTACGGCCCTGCCGATCAGCCCGACTATCTTAATGCGGTGATTGCTCTCGAGACCACGCTGGCACCCGAGGCGCTGCTTGATCACACTCAGCGTATCGAACTGGAACAGGGCCGGGTACGCAAAGAGCAGCGCTGGGGACCGCGCACGCTGGATCTCGACATTCTGCTGTTTGGCGATTTGACGATCCACAGCGAGCGCTTAACCGTACCGCATTACGATATGAAAAACCGTGCGTTTATGCTGCTGCCACTGGCGGAAATCGCTGCCGGACTGCATTTTCCCGACGGTGAATCTGTCGCCAGCCGGCTGGCCCTGCTCGACAGTCGAGACATTCAGCGCTGGTAGCGCGTCATTTTAGTATAAAAATCCACCACCCCGCCGTTTCATCCACCGGATAAACGTTCCTCTGTGATTCGCGATCCATTACACTTCGGCCATCTGAAATTTCCTCCTGAGAGGCCGTTATGAAACCGACCAGTATTTCTCAATTGCGCCAGTGGAAACAGGCAGGCCGCAAATTCGCTTCGATTACCGCTTATGACTACAGCTTTGCCAAACTGTTTGCTGACGAAGGCATTCAGGTCATGTTGGTGGGTGACTCGCTGGGAATGACCGTCCAGGGCCATGATTCAACGCTGCCGGTGACCGTCGCCGATATCGTTTACCACACTCAGGCGGTGCGCCGCGGTGCGCCGAACATATTGCTGCTTTCCGACCTGCCGTTTATGAGTTATGCCACCCCAGAACAGACCTTTGACAATGCTGCACAGCTGATGCGTGCCGGTGCCAACATGGTCAAACTGGAAGGCGGCAAATGGTTGGCTGATACGGTTGCACAGCTGACAGAACGCGCAGTGCCGGTATGTGGTCATCTGGGGTTAACGCCGCAGTCGGTAAATATCTTCGGCGGCTACAAAATTCAGGGTCGCGAAGCGGCGGATGCCGATCGTCTGCTGGAAGATGCGCTGGCATTAGAGTCCGCAGGCGCACAGCTGCTGGTGCTGGAGTGTGTGCCGGTTGCACTGGCCAAACGCGTCACCGAGGCGCTGACTATACCGGTGATTGGCATCGGCGCAGGCAATGTTACCGACGGCCAGATCCTGGTGATGCATGACGCATTTGCGATTACCGGTGGACATATTCCTAAATTCGCGAAAAACTTTCTGTCAGACAGCGGCGATATTCGTAGCGCCGTTCGTCAGTATATTACAGAAGTTGAGGCCGGGAGCTATCCCGCAGAAGAACACAGTTTCCAATAAACCAGGAGAAAGTCTGTGCTGATTATTGAAACGTTGCCGATGTTGCGTCGTGAGATTCGTCGCTGGCGCCAGGAAGGAAAACGTATCGCGCTGGTGCCAACCATGGGCAATTTACATGATGGTCATATGACGCTGGTTGATGAAGCGCGCGCGCGCGCGGATATCGTGGTCGCGAGTATTTTCGTTAATCCGATGCAGTTTGAGCGCGCCGACGATCTGGCGCGTTATCCGCGCACCTTGCAGGAAGATTGCGAAAAGCTTAATCGTCGTGGCGTAGACCTGGTGTTTTCTCCGTCCCCTGCCGATATCTATCCTGCCGGGCTGGACACGCAAACCTTCGTTGAAGTTCCCGGCCTTTCTTCACTGCTGGAAGGCGCCAGCCGTCCGGGCCATTTCCGTGGCGTCTCGACGGTGGTCAGCAAGCTGTTTAATCTGGTGCAGCCAGACCTCGCCTGCTTCGGTGAAAAAGATTACCAACAGCTGGCCCTGATTCGTAAGATGGTGGCCGATATGGGCTACGATATCGATATTGTTGGGGTCGCAACGGTGCGTGCCAAAGACGGGCTGGCTTTGAGTTCACGCAACGGTTATCTGACCGCCGACCAGCGCAAACAGGCGCCGGGGCTAAGTAAAGTGATGAACAGCATTGGCGAAAAGCTGTCTAATGGTGAGCGCCATGTGGAAGAATTGATCGCCGCTGCTGAAACAGAGTTGGTGGAAAAGGGCTTCCGTCCCGATGGCCTGGCGATTTGTGACGCAGAGACGCTATTGCCACTGGATACCGAGAGTCGGCGTGCGGTCATTCTGATGGCGGCATGGCTGGGCAATGCCCGCCTGATAGATAACCAACAGGTTGATCTGACGCAGTAGACAAGGCACAGCGTTCGACAGATACTGTCGTTCGTTTTTTGATGAGATGCTCAAAGGTAACAGAGTTATGGTACGCACCATGTTGCAAGGCAAGCTACACCGGGTAAAAGTGACCCAGGCCGATTTGCACTATGAAGGCTCCTGCGCCATCGATCAGGATTTCCTCGATGCTTCAGGTATTCTTCAATATGAAGCGATCGATATCTACAACGTTAATAACGGCCAGCGTTTCTCAACTTACGCCATCGCCGCCGAACGTGGTTCAAAAATCATCTCGGTTAACGGCGCGGCAGCGCGCTGTGCCTGCGCAGGTGATTTACTGATCATCTGTTCTTACGTGCAGATGTCAGATGAACAAGCCCGCGAGTGGCAACCTAAAGTTGCTTACTTTGAGGGTGATAATGAAATGAAGCGTTTGGCAAAGGCAGTACCGGTTCAGGTTGCCTGATGCTCTCTGCGGGCGGCAGTCCATTATCGCCGCCCAAATCTGAAACCGTTAAGTACGCAATCCGCGCCCGCGCTGAATCAATGCCCAGACTACCGCATAAAATACCACGATAAAGGCGATCAATACCGACAGGGTAAACACCAATGGCACATCGTTAATACCGAGGAAGCCATAACGGAAACCACTGATCATATACACGATAGGGTTCAGCTTCGACACTGCCTGCCAGAATGGCGGTAACAGCGTTAGCGAATAAAATACCCCACCCAGATAGGTCAGCGGCGTCAGTACAAAGGTTGGAATCAGGCTGATATCGTCGAAGGTGCGCGCAAATACCGCATTCAGCAGGCCAGCCAGTGAAAACAGAATCGCGGTCAGTAACAGCGTCACGGCAACCATCCACCATGAATGAACGTGGAAAGGCACGAAAAATAGCGAAATCGCCGTCACCAGTACCCCAACGCAAATTCCGCGTGCCACACCACCACCCACATAGCCGGCGATAATAATATGCGTCGGCACCGGGGCGACCAGCAGCTCTTCAATATTACGCTGGAACTTCGAGCTGAAAAACGACGAGGCGACGTTGGCGTAAGCATTGGTGATAACCGCCATCATAATCAGTCCGGGCACGATAAACTGCATATAGGTGAAGCCATGCATCTCACCAATACGTGAGCCGATCAGATTACCGAAAATAATAAAGTAGAGGGTCATGGTAATCACCGGCGGCACCAGCGTCTGAATCCAGATACGCGCGAAACGGTTAATCTCTTTACCCCAGATGCTCTTCAGCGCTACCCAGTACAAATGTGTCATGCCTTCTCTCCTTTCTTGCCCTGCGTCAGGCCAACAAACAGCTCTTCCAGTCGGTTCGCTTTATTACGCATACTCAGCACCTGAATACCCTGCGCGCTAAGCTGACTAAATACGCTGTTCAGCCCTTGCTCACGCATCACTTCCACCTCCAGCGTTGAAGTATCAACCAGCCGGTACTGGAAACCATCCAGCTGTGGCAGCGGGCTTTTCGGCGCCAGATCGAGAATAAAGGTCTCGGATTTCAGCTTGGACAGCAGCCCTTTCATTGAGGTATTTTCCACCAGCTCGCCGCTCTGAATAATGCCGATATTGCGGCACAGCATCTCAGCTTCTTCCAGGTAGTGAGTAGTCAAAATAATGGTGGTGCCTTTAGCATTAAGATCTTTGAGAAACACCCACATCGAACGGCGCAGTTCAATATCTACGCCGGCGGTCGGCTCATCAAGGATCAATAGCTTCGGTTCATGCATCAGCGCACGGGCAATCATCAGTCGGCGCTTCATACCGCCGGATAACATCCGCGCACGTTCGTTGCGCTTTTCCCATAAATCGAGCTGCTTCAGGTATTTTTCTGCGCGCTTGATCGCTTCCGGTTTCTCAACACCGTAGTAACCCGCCTGATTGACGACGATTTGCATCACCGTCTCAAAGGGGTTGAAGTTAAATTCCTGCGGCACCAGGCCGAGCTGGCGTTTCGCATTGACCATATCGTGTTGCAGGTCATAACCAAATACCCGCACTTTGCCGGCAGTTTTGTTGACCAGTGAACTGATAATGCCAATGGTGGTGGATTTACCGGCTCCGTTCGGGCCGAGCAGCGCATAGAAATCACCGGCTTCAACATTAAGATCGATGCCTTTCAGCGCCTGAACGCCGCCGGGATAGGTCTTGGCCAGTTTTTCAAGTTCCAGTGCATAAGTCATAGGTAAAAGCGTACCCTGTTTTGTTTGGTTTCTTGTTTGCCGTTTTAAATCTTATGGCGTTGCCCTATAGTACGGCAACGCACTTTGACTTGTTACAGGTCGTATAACTTCATGAAAGACATAGATACCCTTATCAGCAACAATCGCCAATGGTCCAGGCTGCTGGTAGAAGAAGATCCAGGATTCTTCGAGCGACTTGCCGACGCGCAAAAACCACGTTTTCTCTGGATTGGTTGCTCTGACAGCCGCGTTCCTGCCGAACGTCTTACCGGGCTTGAGCCTGGCGAACTGTTTGTGCATCGCAACGTCGCGAATCTGGTTATCCATACCGATTTAAACTGTCTGTCGGTGGTGCAGTACGCCGTCGAAGTGCTGGAAGTTGAACACATCATTATCTGCGGCCACTATGGCTGCGGCGGCGTGGAAGCCGCAGTTGACAACCCTGAACTGGGTTTGATCGACAACTGGCTGCTGCACATCCGCGACCTGTGGTACAAACATAGCCTATTGCTGGGTGAACTGCCGCCAGAAAAGCGTTTTGATAAATTGTGTGAAATCAACGTCATCGAACAGGTCTACAACCTGGGACACTCCACTATTATGCAGTCGGCATGGAAGCGCGGCCAGCAAGTCACTATTCATGGCTGGGTCTATGGTATTCACGATGGCTATCTGCGAGACCTTGAAGTCACCGCCGCCAGTCGCGAAATCCTTGAGCAGCGCTATCGCCACGGTATTTCCAACCTGCTGAACAACCCGGCGAGCCCCTGCTGACACCAATTTTTTCATCAGGGGGCGACTGTAACGTCAACGGTGAAGGGTATAACAGGCCGGCTGGTCCGGCCTTGCCAGATAATGCTGTGTGCCTTACGCCAGCGGAGAGAATTACTGCTCCAGAATCACCACTTTCCCGACATACGGCAGATGGCGATAACGCTGGGCATAATCGATGCCGTAACCCACAACAAACTCATCAGGAATGGAAAAGCCGACGTATTCGACGTCTACCGTCACTTCACGGCGTTCCGGTTTATCCAGCAGCGTACAGATAGCCAATGACTTTGGCGCACGCAGGCTAAGGATTTCGCGGACTTTGCTCAGCGTATTACCTGAATCGATAATATCCTCAACAATCAGCACATCCTTACCGCGAATATCTTCGTCGAGATCCTTCAGGATTTTCACATCACGGGTGGTCGACATGCCGCTGCCATAGCTGGAAGCGGTCATAAAATCGACCTCATGAGGGACATCAATGGTACGGCACAGATCGGCCATAAACATAAATGAACCACGTAGCAGGCCAACCAGCACCATATCGCTACCGCTGTCACGGTAATGTTCAGAGATTTGTTTGCCCAGTTCGGCAATGCGGGATTTGATCTCAGCTTCGGAGATCATCACTTCTACAGTATGTTTCATAGCATTCAGATTGGTTGCGTCAGGAAAGCGAGGCAGTCTATCACATTTCAGCGATGAAGCATGCTGTTGCGCAACGGCAATTGATCAGAGATGCCGGATGCGCCATCCAGATGGATGGACTGCTAAAACCATAAAAAATAACATTAAATTGTGAAAATGGTTTTAAACTTAGACCATTAATTCATTTATCAGTCACTTCTCCTGCATGCTAGCTTATGCTCAAAATATCGAGTTAACACATGCCGCCATGGCAGGAGACCGCATGACTTCTTCACACTCTAAAAAAACCCACCTCGGCAATCGTGAACTGCAGCCTGAAACGCAGATGCTGAATTATGGCTATGATCCAGCGCTGTCCGAAGGCGCGGTTAAACCGCCGGTGTTCCTGACCTCAACCTTTGTGTTTAACACCGCTGAAGACGGGCGTGATTTCTTCGATTATGTTTCCGGCCGCCGTGAACCCCCGGCTGGCAGTTCATCAGGGCTGGTTTATTCGCGTTTTAATCATCCCAACAGTGAGATTGTTGAAGACCGGCTGGCGGTCTATGAACGCACTGAAAGCGGCGCGCTGTTCTCGTCAGGAATGTCTGCGATTTCCACAACCTTACTGGCGCTGGTAAAACCGGGCGATGTCATCCTGCACTCGCAGCCGTTGTATGGCGGCACCGAAACCCTGCTGAGTAAAACCTTCAGCAATCTCAATGTTGCCAGCGTCGGCTTCTCCGACGGCGTCAATCAGGCGTCAGTGCAGGCGGCAGCGGATGAAGCGGTCAAAAAGGGCCGGGTTGCCGTGATTCTGATTGAGTCACCGGCCAATCCGACCAACAGTCTGGTTGATGTGGCGATGATTAGCCGCGTTGCTGATAATATCGCGCAACAGCAGGGTTATCGCCCGATTATCGCCTGCGACAACACCCTGCTGGGCCCGGTGTTTCAGCGCCCACTTGAGCACGGTGCCGATCTCTCCATCTACTCACTGACCAAATATGTTGGCGGCCATTCGGATCTGATTGCTGGCGCGGTACTCGGCAGCAAAAAGCTGGTCGGTCAGATAAAATCGCTGCGTGGAGCTATCGGTACCCAGCTTGATCCACACTCTTGCTGGATGATAGGACGTTCTCTGGAAACGCTGTCATTGCGCATGGAACGTGCTAACAGCAATGCCGAAGCGGTGGCGACTTTTTTGCGCGACCACGCCAAAGTAGAAAATATTCATTATCTGTCATTCCTTGATCCACAGTCAGCTGCCGGTAAAACCTTCAGCCGCCAGTGCAGTGGCGCAGGTTCGACCTTTTCTTTCGATTTACGCGGCGGTCAGGCGGCGTCATTCCGTTTCCTCAATGCACTACAGCTGTTTAAACTGGCAGTCAGCCTCGGCGGCACGGAGTCTCTCGCCAGTCACCCGGCCAGCACCACCCACTCCGGGGTGCCGGTTGAAGTACGTGATCGTATTGGTATCAGCGCATCGACCATTCGCCTGTCGATTGGTATTGAGAATAAAGATGATTTGATAGAGGATTTGCGTCTGGCGCTGGAACTTGCCTGATTCCTGTCACTATCCGCTCGCGGCATAAAGCCGCGAGCGGAATAGCCGTCAGGCAGATTGATGTCAGGATGTTTGCTGCATTTTTTTCAGGATATTGCTGAAACTGATGGTTTTACTGCCGATTTTCGTCATCCCATCCTCCGGCAGATAACTGAACTTTATATAAAGAATCTGACCGCTCTCTTTTTGGTTCTCCGGTAGCTTTTCCAGAGTTTCATACAGCCCTTTGAGATCACCCGGAATACCCGCGGCATCCGTAACGATGCTACCGGGATGAAACTTCTGGATCTGTTCCACCGCCGTTATCAGTAAGTCATTCAATGGAAATAAACCGATAAAACGCTTTCCCGGGACATATTTAGTGATCCCCATATAGATATCGGGCAATTCAGTGATATCGTTTTCAATACCCCGAGTTTCATTTTTAAGCAGAAACTCGGTAATTTCTACTGGCGTACCCACCAGAATCAGCGGTTTAACGCCAGCCCCTTTTTCGGAAAACAGATATTCATTTTTTGTAGTCCTGAGCGCTTTTTGCAACTCCCCACGATCTATAATCAGACTGTAATGCTTTCCTTCTTTGACCATCGGCTGTGGCTCTCGCCACATTTCTGTTGTGGAGCTACTGGCTGAAGAGGCACCAGTAATCCCGATCGTCAGTAACAACGATGGAATAATATGTTTCATCATTGGGATCCTTTCCTTCTCTGTCTTAATTGACAATTATCGTTATTAACGCAACAAGGTAAAAGTAATAACCCTTGCAAAAGTCATCGATAATTTCCGTATAAAGTTAATAATAAATAGCCCTGTCAGAATACCACACCCATATTATTAGCCTTGCAAGCTTATTAGTTAGCGTGTTAAACATTCTTACAGGTGGAATGATAATAAAACACATAAATAAGACTTACCATAAACGAAAGTTAAATAAAGCAGTGCCGATATTTAATTCAAAATTATATAAAGAAAACCCTTTATTAATCCTGACGATATTTTGAGAGCGTCGTCTTAATAAAGGGCAAAATAGACTATACGTTAACTGACGGTAAACCCAAGCATCATTCCGGTATCTTCATGTTCCAGCAGATGACAGTGCGCCATATAGGCATTTTCAGCATTGGCGACATAGTTAAAGCGCACCAGCACCTCGCTACGCCAGCCTTCAACCCGCACCGTGTCTTTCCAGCCGCTGCGGTGCGGCTGTGGCGGCTTACCATTTTCAGACAGGATTCGAAACTGAGTGCCATGAATATGGAAAGGATGCAGCATGGCGTCGCCCTCACCTGAAATTGTCCACTTTTCATAATCACCTAATTTGGCAGCGAACATCGGCTTATGCATATCAAATGGCATTCCGTTGATTTTATTGCCATTACGGAAGTCATACGCCACTTCCTGTTTATCACTCTCTTTCACCGGCATTGCGCTGTGATCGTGGCTGGCGGCAGATCCTGCGTCATTTGTGCCGTGATGCGCATCCATGCCCATTCCGGCCATCGCTTTATTACCGTATTTGCGCATCAGCGCCTGCATACCCAGCTTGTCGAGTTGCGGATCCATCATCAGTTGTAACCAGCGGTTGGTGATACCTTCCACCGCAGGCAGCACGGGCATATCCACCAGCTTATCCGGCAGCTCACCGCTGGCCTGGATATTCAGTGGCATAACGTTTAACAACGGCAGCGGCTGATCGAAAGGCGTCAATGTCATGCCCATTTGTCGCACCGGTAACGTCACCAGATCGAAAGGTTTACCGTCTTTGGTATCAACCAGTACTTCAAAGCGTTCACCCGGCAGCATCGATAGCTCAGTGATTTTAACCGGTTCGCTTAACAATCCTCCGTCGCTGGCAATAACATACAGCGGACGATGATCGCTGGTAGCAATAGTTAACGAACGGGCATTACAGCCGTTGAGTAAGCGCAGGCGCAACCAGCCGCGCGGCACCGCATGCTGCGGATACTGTACGCCGTTAGTCAGCATCAGATTGCCGAACCAGCCTACCGCCGCACGCATGACATCCAGCTGATAATCAATCTTACTGCCGTCGGCGCTCAGTTGCTTATCCTGCAAAATCAGTGGAATGTCGTCGATTCCCCACAGTTTAGGCAGTAACAGTGCTTCACTGTCTTTATCTTTCAGAATCACCAGCCCTGCCAGTCCCTGCGCGACCTGATAGCCAGTCTGTCCGTGTTGATGTGGATGAAACCAGCAGGTTGCCGCGGGCTGATCGGGAGTGAAGCTGACCGTGCGCTGCTGGCCCGGCTCGATTCGCGCATGTGGGCCACCGTCGACGGCTCCCGGCACTTCCAGCCCATGCCAGTGTACGGTAGTGGCCTGCGGCAGCTTGTTATCGATATTTACGCTAATCGGTTTACCGCGCTCAAGTTGCAGCGCAGGCCCCAGCAGATTGCCGTTATAGCCCCAGCTTGGCACTTTCTTGCCATTCCACAGCGAAAAACCACTTTGGGCGGTTAAGGTGACCTCCCCACGCGGGTCGGCACTCAGCAACTCAGGAACAGGCAGCATCGGGCGCGTTGCCGCCATCAGCGAACGACTCCAGAGCGGCAGCGCACCGGCAGCACTGAGTGTGGCACTCAGCTTGAGAAAATCACGGCGTAACATCATCGCATCCTTTATAGTCAAAAAGTTATCGCGCAGCTTAAACCTTCACCCGGCGGTAAGGTCAAGTTTAATCAGACTGACCATAGTGTCATAAACGGATGAAATTGGCTGTTGAACAGATTTAGTGGCTAAAATTGCCTGAACGCTGAGTCTAACTGTGCTAACGTCAGTTAATTGCAACTTTATGAGACGAATTATGAAGAAAAGCATCAAGGTCCTGTTACTTACCGGGCTTCTTGGCTTCTCCTCCACCAGCTTTGCTCTGAGCGAATCGGAAGCCGAAGATCTGGCTGATTTAACTGCGGTTTTTGTCTATCTGAAAAATGACTGCGGCTATCAGGATTTACCTGATGCGCAGATTCGCAAAGCATTGATGTTTTTTGCCCAACAAAACCGTTGGGATTTAACCAATTACGCCAGTTACAACATGAAAGCGCTTGGCGAGGATAGCTACCGCGATCTGAGCGGTATTGCCATCACTAATGACAAAAAGTGTAAATCTCTGGCGCGTGACTCTCTCAGCCTGCTTGCCTACGTGAAATAGCCCGCCGCCATTGCCTTTCTGTTGAATATTTGACCGTGCAACCACGGTCAGAGTTAGCTATCATGTGCCGCCCATTTTTCATGGCTATTACTCTGGAGATCCCACCATGGCCCAAAATGAAATGTGGTATGAAACGCTTCATGCCGGTTTCGGACAGTACTTCTCTGTCGATAAAGAACTGTATCGAGAAAAGACCGAACATCAGGATCTGATTATCTTTGAAAATGCAGCGCTGGGTCGCGTTATGGCGCTTGACGGCGTGGTACAAACTACCGAACGCGATGAGTTTATTTATCATGAAATGATGACCCATGTGCCTTTGCTGGCGCACGGTGCGGCAAAGAAGGTGCTGATTATTGGTGGTGGCGATGGCGCAATGCTGCGCGAAGTCAGCCGTCATAAAAATATCGAGCAGATAACCATGGTCGAAATCGACGCGGGTGTGGTTAACTTCTGTAAGCAATATCTGCCGAATCACAGTGCCGGAGCCTATGAGGACCCGCGTTTTAAGCTGGTAATTGATGACGGCGTTAACTTCGTTAATCAATCCAGTGAAAAATTTGATGTGATTATCTCCGACTGTACCGATCCTATCGGTCCTGGCGAAAGTTTATTTACCTCTGAATTTTATGCTGGTTGCCACCGCTGCCTTAATGAAAATGGCATCTTCGTGGCGCAGAATGGCGTTTGCTTCCTGCAACAGGATGAGGCAATTAACAGCCATCGTAAATTGGGTCATTATTTTAGCGACGTCAGTTTCTATCAGGCAGCGATACCGACTTACTACGGCGGCATCATGACCTTTGCCTGGGCGAGCGACAATCCCGCTTTGCGCCAGCTCGATAGCGCAACGCTGCAAGCACGTCTTGATGCAGCGGGTTTAACCTGCCGTTATTATAATTCGGCAATCCATACTGGCAGCTTTGCCCTGCCACAATATCTGCTGAATGCACTGTCAGACGCAAGCTGACCAGGCATTTATAAGGGGGTGAACTAAATTGCAAAAGCTGAAACTACATGGCTTCAACAACCTGACAAAAAGCCTGAGTTTTTGTATCTATGATATTTGCTATGCGAATACCGCTGCAGAGCGCGACGGATACATTGCCTATATTGATGAGCAATACAACGCCAATCGTCTGACTGAAATTTTGAGCGAAACCTGCTCGATAATTGGCGCGAATGTGCTGAATATCGCTCGTCAGGATTACGAACCTCAGGGTGCCAGCGTCACCATTCTGGTGAGTGAAGAGCCGATTGACCCGCGTGATATCGATAACTCCGAGCATCCTGGCCCGCTGCCTAATTCGGTGGTTGCGCATCTGGATAAGAGCCATATCTGCGTCCATACCTATCCGGAGAGTCATCCCGAGGGTGGACTGTGCACCTTCCGTGCCGATATTGAAGTCTCAACCTGCGGCGTCATTTCACCACTTAAAGCGCTGAACTATCTGATCCACCAGCTGGAGTCCGATATCGTCACCATCGATTATCGCGTACGCGGCTTTACCCGTGATGTGAACGGGGTGAAACACTTTATCGATCATGAGATTAACTCGATTCAGAACTTTATGTCGGAAGATATGAAGTCGATGTATGACATGATGGATGTCAATGTCTATCAGGAAAACATGTTTCATACCAAGATGTTACTGAAAGAGTTCGATCTCAAACACTATCTGTTTAACACCAAACCGGAAGATTTGTCAGCGCAAGAGCACAAACGTATCACCGATTTGCTGTGGAAAGAGATGCGTGAAATTTACTATGCGCGAAATATTCCGCTGGTAGGATTAAAAACTCTTTAATTCTTTTACCCTCTCCTGTTGTTGGGAGAGGGTGAATGAGTAGAGTTGTTATTATTCACAAGTTAATTAATTAAATCCGCAAATAATGTCCGATCGGTAGTTAAATGTGACTCAGGACACAAAAAGATTAATTCGATATCGGTTTTCGCCAGCAGTTGATGCGCGGTATCAGGATAAATACAGAAAACGGATCCCTTACTGATTTTATCGGTCCTGATGTCTGCCAGATTATTATCAACCACATCCGCCGTCCATATCTCTCCCTCGCCTGACAGCATGACATACCACTCTTCTCCTTCAGCATGGCTGTGGCAGCCTATCCGTTCCCCACTTTTCAGCGTAGTGCCATAAGCATTCAGTCCCGGCTTGTTAATCATTGGCGTAATTGAAATTCCCACTAACGCATCTTTACTCGCTTTTCCATCAGCGAAATCAGAAAAAATGATCATAGCGCCCCTTCCTTCTCCAGATAGAGTAATTATTGAACTAGACGTCAGCTAAAAATCGATATTAAATCACATTAACTTTAATAAAAGATCTCTCAACAAACGCTATCATGAGTGACAGCAACCGTAAACCGATCGAGGAAAGATCGCCCTCAGAAAAAAATCTTTTCAGGAAGAGGAATAAATATGGACGTCAGAACGGCTAAACATGACTGGCACCGGCAGGATATTCTGGCTGCCGTGCGCAAAGCGAAAGGTTCACTGGCACGACTCTCACGCGAGAATGGCTTATCAGCCAGCACGCTGGGCAATACCCTGATTCGCCCCTGGCCGCGAGGTGAAATCATCATTGCCAATGCCATTGGTATTCCGCCGCAGGAAATCTGGCCAAGTCGCTTTTTTGATCCTAAAGGCAGGCTGATTCGCCGGCGCGTCCGGGAAAAGGATCAACAGGAACAGCAGATAGATGCCTCTGAGCTGCTCACCGAGTAATTCCCTGTACGGCAAAAGACAGTCATGGAGCAAGGATCGCAATGAGCACAACGTTAAAGGATTCGTTGCAGATGTTAATTCGCTTTTGGGAAACAAGTTGTGAGCCCTGGGGAGCGAAAGATAACCAATCAAGATTTATTTACGCCAATAAAAAATATTACAGCTTACTGGCACTGCCGGCACAATATTCGGTTGAGGGCAGGCTGGATGGCGATCTGCCCGCCCCAACCGCCGATTTTCAGGATGCCTTCCAGAATCACGACCGTATGGTCGAGCGTCTGCTCGACCGTGTGACCTCAATAGAAATCCACCCCTTTGAAAATAAACCGTGGCTGCAACCGTGGTTTTTCGATAAGTATCCGCTGATTGATGAACACGGTGTTTGCCAGGGAACGATTTTTCACGGCAGGCCAGTAGACAATCTGATCCTGACCAGCCTGAATAAGATCAAGTTACCTGAATCGCTGGTATTCACTCCTCCCTCGCCACTATTCAGTAAGCGTGAATGGGAGGTGCTGTTTTACATTCTGCACGCTTTTTCCAGCATGGAGATTGCAAGCAAGCTGCACTTATCGCCGCGAACGGTGTGTAATATCACCCAAAGTATCTATAAAAAAGCCGGGGTCAACTGCAAACGGGGCATTGTTGAATATTGTCACGATAATAAAATCAGCAATTATATACCGCAGAGTTTTTTTGAGATTTGCCAGTCTCTGCCGCTGATTAGTGATTAATCAGAACAGCAGCGCAGGCATCGGACGTCGTATCACACCTGCGCGCCGGGTCAGCTGGTCAGCGTCAGCTGAAATGCCTGCGCATCGAGCTCCGCGCGGATATCCGCTTCCAGATGCTTGTCGGTCACAATATCGGTCAGGGTCTGCAACGGTGAAACGCAAAACAGCGACCAGGAGCCGTACTTACTGCTGTCTGCCAACAACACGCGCCGCCGTGAGTTGATCAGCAGATCCTGTTTTAACCCGGCTTTCTCTTCCGTTGGCGTGGTGATGCCTTTCTCCAGACTCCAGGAGTTACAGCTGACAAAGGCGATATCCGGATAAATATTGCGTAACAGGCGACGCCCATGATCGCCAATACAGGACTGGCTGGAATCATCAATGCGGCCACCGATGATAGTCACTTCGATCTGTTTGAATTCAGAGAGAAACAGCGCGATATGCAAATCGGCGGTAATCACGCGTAACGGCAGATGGGTCAGCTGACGCGCCAGCTCCAGCATAGTCGTACCGGCATCCAGCACTACCGCATCACCGGCTTTAACAAAGCTGGCGGCGGTATGGGCAATGGCCTGCTTTTCAATCAGGTTACGCTGCAACTTCTCCATGGTGGTCGGCTGCGCCGGAATAAAGCGATTCAGCGTCACCCCGCCATGCGTTCGACTGATCACCCCTTCCTGGTCCAGCTTAATCAGGTCACGACGAATAGTGGCTGGCGATGCAGAAATCGCGGCAACCAGCTGTTCAACAGTGACCAGATTATGACTTTTCAGATAATCCATAATCTGATCGAGGCGACTTTGTCCCTTCATATTTCCCTATGCTAGCTGCATCGCAAGTTGGATGGAAATCGCCATGCTCTCAGACTTCGCTTTACCTGTCCAGGCAATATCAAACGCCGTGCCATGGTCAGCCGAGGTGCGAATAAATGGCAGCCCGGCAGTAATATTTACCCCATCGTAGAAGCCCAGCAATTTTAACGGAATATGCCCCTGATCGTGGTACATCGCCACCACCATGTCATACATTCCTTCATAACACTGCAGATAGACGGTATCCGGCGGGCACGGGCCATAAACATTTATTCCTTGCGCCTTCATCGCCTCAACTGATGGCCCGACAATGGTAATCTCTTCATCACCAAACAGACCGTTTTCGCCCGCATGTGGATTGACTCCCGCCACCGCAATCCGTGGGTTCTGGTAACCGACACGCTTCATAAAGGTATCGGCCATACCAATTACCGTTTCCACGCGTTCGCGGCCCAGCGTATCAAGGAATTTACGCAGCGCGATATGGGTCGTGACGTGAATGACTTTCAGACGGTCGGTATACAGCACCATCGCGTAATCTTTGCTGTCAGTCAGCTTCGCCAGCAATTCCGTATGGCCAGGGTAGAGATGCCCGGCGGAATGCAGCGCTTCTTTATTTAGCGGTGCGGTGGCAATCGCCTGAACTTCACCGGCCATCGCCAGTTCGGTCGCGCGCTTAATGCAGCGATACGCTAAATCACCGGCGGCAGACTGCACGACTCCCGGCTGTAGTGACTCAGGATCGGCCAGCGGTTCATCAATAATATTGATAATACCCGCAGCAAAATGAGCATCAGTGACCTTATCGATTACCCGCAGCTCCACCTGCGGCGTGATATTTAAACTCAGCACCCGACGCAGGGTGCTGGCGCAACCCACTACCACCGCGGATGCCCCAGACAGCTCGCCTTCAGCCAGTGATTTAATAATAATTTCCGGTCCGATACCTGCCGGATCGCCCATGGTCACCGCGATAATTTTACTCACTCGACTTCTCCTCAATAAAACGAATAATTTCTACCAGCGTGTTTTCATCGCCAAAGCCACCGGCCTTGGTCATCACCAGCGTGTTTTGATACGCATTAAGCAGGTGGCCATAAGGTACACAGCCTGCCACCTGCCCGTTAATCTGGAATCCACTGGCACCTAAGCGTCGGGCAATCGCCAGCGCCACATCGCCGCCAGAAAGATAAAGTCCTGCCGGCTGCACCTGCTGCAAAATCCCGGCCGTCAGTTCCGCCAGCTGCTGACAAATTTTTTCACCCAGCTGTGCCCGCGACAGCTGGTGTTGCTGGCAGAGCCCGGCAATGCTGTGGCGCTGTTCGGGCTGCTGGCCGGTGCGCATTACGCAATGTCTGCCCAGTTGCAGCGCGCTGACCGCCTGCTTAAGCCAGCTGCAGCTATCAGGCCAGGCCGGTTGCTGGAACAGCTGCTGGACGTCAATATCGATCAGTGCCAGCGGATGCTGCGCCTCAAGGCGGGCGATTTGCTGACGGGATATCTCACTCATCGAACCAATCACTGCCAGCAGTGGCGCAGCCGGACGACGGCTCAGCATCGCCGCCAGCGCATCGCTTAATCCGGCGGCACCCGCCAGTAACGGTTTTTCTGCCAGCTGCGCCGCTGCCTGCATCACCCGCTGAATATCGTTATCAGATTCGGCATCCACCACCAGTAAGCGCGTACCCCGTTCGATCTGCTGTTGCAGACAGCTGAGCAGTTGCTCCGACCTGACCTTATCCAGCGTCAGCACGGCACCTGTCAGGCTGCTTTGCGCCTGAAGTCGGGCGAGAATGCTGGCATCGCTGACCGGCGTTTTCGGATCGCTGGCAAATTCGGTTTCCGTCAGCAGGCGTCCATCAACCCGACACAGGCCATCACGCGTGGTGCGCGCCAGCCTGGGCACCGCTGCCACTACCAGCGCCAACGGCTTACCGCTGGCCAGCAACGCCGCTTCAATCTCCGCACCGGGATTACCGCGTAAGGTGGAATCAATTTTTTTAAAAATCCAGCCGTGCTGCGAGGATCTGGCGGCGATCTCTGCGGCTTTGCGGGTGCGATCGGCCGCCTGCTGCGCACCCAGTGCGCGGCTGTCAGTGTTAATCACCCACACATCTGCCCGCTCGCGATCAATCGCGCTGTCGCCGTCGAACAGCACGTTGACCCGCGCACCCGCCCGGGCCAGCCCGGCACCAGCGTCATTGGCACCGGTAAAATCATCAGCAATCACCCAAACCGGTGTATTCCACTGCGTCATCTGCTCTCCATCAGGATTGATATTGATTGTTACCATCATGCCACACAACCCGATAATGATTATATTCAATCATGATTGATTATATGTGAGCAAGATCAAATTAATTGAAATCAATATGTCTTATAAAATAACCAGCATATGTGATGCATGTCGGACAGAAATGACGAATTAAAATCATCAGCGATCGAAAACTGCGGTCGTCAGGAGCAAAGGCATAAATAATGAATATCAACAGCACCGTTATCAGCGGCTACCAGGCACTTAATGACATCAGCTACCTGCTGGAGGACAAGCAGAACGTACTGCTGGTGACGGACAAAAACATCGTGGCGATTCCGGCGGTACAGTCGATCATTACCCGTGTTAAAGCACAGGTGGCGCAGCTGATCATCATTGACAGCGTGCCACCCGAGCCAAGCCAGCATGATGTCGCCGCGATTGTTGCGCCGCTGGATGCTGTCAGTATTGATATGGTGGTCGGCATTGGTGGCGGAAGCGTGCTGGATGTCGCCAAACTGTTGTCAGTGCTGTGTATCGAAAACGCACCCACGCTGCAGGAGCTGCTGGCAGGCGAAAAGCCGCAAACGCGCACGCCAACACTGCTGATTCCTACCACCGCAGGCACCGGTTCAGAAGCCACCCCGAATGCCATTCTGGCCATCCCCGAGAAAGAGACCAAAGTCGGCATTATTTCTCCAGTGATGCTGCCGGATTTCGTTGCACTGCTGCCGGAGCTGACCACCAGCATGCCGGCCCATATTGCTTCCTCCACCGGTATCGATGCACTTTGCCATCTGATTGAGTGCTTCACTGCCACCGTCTCCAATCCGGTTAGCGATAACTACGCGTTAATCGGCATGAAAAAGCTGTTTACCAGCCTTGAAGCCACCGTCGCGCAACCAGAAAATCTGCGCGCGCGTCTCGATATGCTGTGGGCTTCTTACTACGGTGGCGCGGCGATTGCTCACGCCGGTACGCATCTGGTGCACGCCATGTCTTATCCACTTGGCGGCAAATATCACATTCCGCACGGCGTCGCCAACGCCATTCTGCTGGCACCCTGCATGCGCTTTGTTCGCCCGGCAGCGGTGAGTAAATTTGCTCAGGCCTATGACCTGTTACCCGACGCAGACCCGGCGCTGAGTGAAGAAGAAAAATCCCACGCGCTGGTTGATTACTTCGTTGCGCTGGTTAAACGCCTGAAGCTGCCTGCCAGCCTGGATGAACTGGGCATTAATGCCGATCACCTGCCATATCTGGTGGAAGCCGCACTGGATGTCCAGCGACTGATGAAAAATGTGCCGACAGCGGTCAGCGCTGATGATGTGCGGAACATCTATCTGACACTGTTTCCGACCCTGAATCACTGATACTACGAGGATCTCATGAGCAGAAAAATTGACGGCGTACTCACCGCCATCGTCACCGCCTTCGACAATGACGGTGCATACAACGCCAGCGCGATGCGCCTGCAGATTCAGCGTCAGTTGCAGGCCGGTAACGGTATCTTTTGCGGCGGCACCAACGGCGAATTCTTTGTGCTGAACGAGCAGGAGAAGCTGGCGGTCACCGAGACCTGCGTCGATGAAGTTGCGGGCCGCGCCGCAGTCGTTGCCCATATCGGTGAAATTTCTACCCGGGAAACCATTCGCCTCGGGAAGCAGGTAGCAAAACTGGGTGTTGATGCCGTGTCGGTTATCACGCCTTATTTTGTCCCGTTAAAGCAGCCAGAACTGATCGCGCATTATCAGGCGGTCGCCGATGCGCTGGAAGTGCCGCTGTTCCTCTACAACATCCCGGCGCGTACCGGCAATACGCTGTATCCAGACAGCGTCCGCACGCTGGCCGCGCACCCGAATATTATCGGTATTAAAGACAGCGCGGGCAGCTATGAAAGCCTGCAGGGTTTTCTGCAGGCGGCAGAGGGAATCGATAACTTTAACGTGCTGAATGGCCCAGACTCGCTGATCCACCAGGGCTTTATCGACGGCTGTTCAGCCTGTATTTCCGGGCTGGCCAACGTTGCGCCGCAGCAGATAAACGCCATCTGGGCACGGTTTAACGCCGGTGATATTGAGGGTTCACGTCAGGCGCAGGAAAACGTCACCGGCTTGCGTACCGATCTCTACAGCGTCGCCTTCTCACCGGCGGCGGTGAAAAAAGCCCTGACGCTGATGGGACATAACGTTGGTGAAAGCCGTTACGCGGTGCAGTTCAGTGCAGAAGACGAACAACGTATTCGTCAGATTGTGAATCAATATCTGCAATAAAAATCATAACAAGTCATTTTCCGATTACGAGAAGCGGGTGCTGCTTGCCAACACCCCAGGGTTCATTACGTCCATTGAGAGGCTGAAATGAAAGAATTTACCGCTGAAGATACGCTGATAATTATTGGTATTGTCGTTGCGTATATCCTGCTGACCACCTGGTTAACTTATCGCTTAAGAAGTAAAAGTTCGGGCGATTTTATGGAAGGGTCGCGCGCAATGCCGGCCTTTATTGTTGGCGTAATGCTGATGTCGGAATATATCGGTGCTAAATCGACCATTGGTACTGCCCAGGCGGCATTTGAAAATGGCTTTGCCGCCTCATGGTCAGTTATTGGTGCCGCGATTGGTTTCCCGATTTTTGGCCTGCTGCTGGTTAAACGAATTTATAACACCGGAAAAATTACGATTTCCGGTGCGATTGCCGAAAAGTACGGCACCTCAACCAAAAATATTATCTCACTGATTATGATTTATGCCCTGCTGCTGGTAAACGTCGGTAACTACGTTAGCGGTGCGGCGGCGATTTCTACGGTATTAAAAGTGAATCTGCCGGTGGCGGCGTTTATTACCGCCATCGTCAGTACTTTCTATTTCGCCTTCGGCGGCATGAAAGGCATGGCATGGGTGACATTGCTGCACAGTGCGATTAAATACTTCGGCATACTGGTGATTCTCGGCGTGGCATTGCATATGACCGGCGGCATTACGCCAATGGTGCAGGAAATGCCTGATTTCTACTGGACCTGGGACGGTAATATTGGTGCCAGCACCATCGTTGCCTGGCTGATCGGTACCATCGGATCGATTTTCTGCACCCAGTTTGTGATTCAGGCCATCTCATCCACCAAAGATGCGGCATCGGCGAAACGCGCCACCTGGATTGCCTTCCTGTTTTGTCTGCCAATTGCCATTGCTATCGCCATTATCGGCGTGGCTGCCAAGTATCTGCACCCGGATATTGATAGTCTGTATGCGTTACCGGTGTTCCTGCAGGATATGAGTCCATGGCTGGCGGGCATTGTCACTACCTCACTGGTGGCATCGATTTTTGTCAGCGTCAGTACCGTAGCCCTGGCGATCGCCTCACTGATCGTAAAAGATTTCTATGTGCCCTACCGCAACCCGACGCCAGAACGCGAATTTAAAATGACCCGCTGGCTGTCTCTGGCAATTGGCTTTGCGCCGCTGATCTTCGTGCTGCTGGTGCCGGAAGTCCTGAAGTTATCCTTCTTTACCCGTGCCATCCGCCTGTCGATTTCGGTGGTTGCGGTAATTGCCTTCTATCTGCCGTTCTTCAAAAGCGCACGCGGTGCCAACGCCGGTCTGATTGGTGCCTGTGTTATGACCTCGGTATGGTATCTGCTGGGCGATCCTTTTGGTATCAACAACATGTATATCGCACTGGTTACGCCAGCCATCATTATGCTAATCGATCGTTTGATTCCTTCGCGTGAAGGAAACAAGAAAACTAAACAGCAAATTCAGAATAGTGGAGCCTGATATGACTCAGCAAACCGTCACCCTCGAACGCAGCGGCGTACTCGGCCAGGCCGGAGAGGATGCGCAGCAACTGACTGCGATGCTGCCTTCCGACTGCCCGCAGAATCATGCCGCCAATCTGCTGCCGTTGCCGGATGGCGATGTGCTCTGCTGCTGGTTCGCCGGCACGCAGGAAGGGATCGCCGATATCTCTATTTACTGTTCCCGGCTGGAAAAAGGCAGCGACCGCTGGTCGCCAGCGGTGAAATTATCCGAGGATCCCACCCGATCCGAGCAAAATCCGCTGCTGTTCCTCGATCCTGACAACCAGCTATGGCTGATGTATACCGCCCAGAAATCGGGCAATCAGGACACTGCGATTGTCCGCTATCGTCAGTCAACGGATTTTGGCCGCAGCTGGGGACCGATTGCCACACTGCTCGATCAGCCCGGCACTTTTATCCGCCAGCCGGTAGTGGTGCTGAACAATGGCGACTGGCTGCTGCCGGTATTTTATTGCCGTACCCAGCCGGGCGAAAAGTGGACGGGAAATAATGACGACAGCGCGGTAAAAATTTCCAGCGATAAAGGAAAAAGCTGGCGCGATGTGGCCGTACCCGCCAGTACCGGCTGCGTGCACATGAACATTACCCTGCTGAACGACGGCACACTGCTGGCGCTGTATCGCAGCCGCTGGGCTGACGCCATTTATCAGAGCCGCTCCACTGACGGTGGCCAGAGCTGGTCTGAGCCCCAAGCTACTGAGCTGCCGAATAATAACTCATCGATTCAGGTAACTACGCTGAAAAATGGTCATCTGGCGCTGGTGTTTAACCCTATGAGTGCCGCCGGTGCGACCGAACGTCGTACCTCGCTATATGACGAAATTGAGGATGAAGATGATGTTGCCGTGGCAGTTGAACCGCCAGTGCACACCGGGCGTAGCGCTTTCTGGGGTGCGCCACGTGCGCCAATGACGGTGGCGGTTTCCACCGATGGCGGTAAAAGCTGGCCGTATCAACGCAACCTTGATGAGGGTGACGGCTACTGCATGACCAATAACTCACAGCAGAAGCTGAATCGCGAATTCTCCTATCCGACCATCAAACAAGGGATTAATGGCGAGCTGCATATTGCCTACACCTATTATCGCCAGGCGATCAAATACGTTCGCATTAACGAACAGTGGATAACCGGTTAACCGAGCCAGCCCTGCCCGATCTCGGGCAGGGCGCTGACAGGAGGTAATGTATGATCACAGGTAATTTAACCACTCTGACGCTGGCGACCTTACCCCACTCGCTCTGGTCACTGCTTTCGCGCCCGGAATACAGTCTCGCCGCACTGCAAGCTCATGATGACGGACGCATTCAGCCGCCCAATGAGAGCTGGTTTTGTCATATTGGCCCGGCGCAAACCGCACCACGGGCAACGCGCCATACTGAGTTTCATCGGCAATATCTTGATATTCAGGTGATGCTCGCTGGCGAAGAGATAATTCATTTCTCCTGCGCGGATGCCCGACAGCAGCCAGCAGAGGAGCGTAAGCCCGACCTGTTTATCCTTGAAAATCCACAGCTGACGCAATCGATTCATCTGCGGGCCGGTGATTTTGTCACTTTTTATCCTGGTGAAGCGCATCAGGCGCTGTGCGCAGTCGATGAACCCGCTACGGTCAGAAAAGCAGTCTTTAAAATTCCACTGGCGCTGCTTAATCCCGAGGCCACGATATGAGTCGCCATGCGCTGGTGACCGGTGCCAGTTCAGGAATTGGCGCAGCTATCACCGAACGATTATTACAGGATGGCTGGACGGTAACGGGCCTGAGCCGCACGCTGATTACGCACGATAACTCTGCTTTTCATTCACTGTCGGTCGACCTGTTTGACAGCGCCGCATTAAAGCAGGCGCTGGACCCGCTGAAGCCGGTTGATGCCATCATCCATGCCGCAGGTATGATGAAAGCAGCCGCGCTGGGCGAGCTTGATGAAACCGTCAGTGAACAGCTGTGGCAACTGCATATCCGGGTGGCTGAGATACTGGCTAACCGGCTGGCACCACAGCTTCCGCCCGGTGGCCGCATTATTCTGCTTGGCAGCCGCACCTCAACCGGTGCCGCCGGACGCAGTCAGTATGTCACCACTAAATCAGCAATGAAGGGGATGGTCAGAAGCTGGGCCGCTGAGCTGGCAGCTAAAGGCGTGACGGTCAATATTGTCGCGCCGGGCGCCACCGCAACCCCCATGCTGAACCAGCCGGGACGCGAAAGCTCGCCGCCCAGGCTGCCGCCGATCGGACGTTTTATTCAGCCACAGGAAGTTGCGGAGCTGGTGAGTTATCTGCTGTCGCCGCTGGCGGGGGCGATTACCGGACAGGAACTGGTGATTTGTGGCGGAGCTTCACTGTAAGGAGGAGCCGTTTACGGCTCCCGTCGCGATGACATACAGGATGCCATTCCGACACCGGCGGCGAAAGAACGCCGCCGCTACTTACCCTGTAAAAACAGACGATAGGCCGCAATCACCGCCAGAAAATCTTCCACGCCGCAAAACGACAGGCTCTCTTCATCGTAGTAATTCATGCCCTCTTCCATCCCTTCATCTTCAAAGTTCAGCTGATTGGCACGGATAATGATCTCTTCGTCATCCATCCACAGTGTGTATTCATGCCCGACACGTTGCCACTGACGCTCGCTGCCTTTAATTGCCAACACTGCGGCTTCAACTTCATCCAGTAGCGCCAGATTCTCTTTTACTTCTTCATTAAACCAGTGGCCCACCACCTCATGCCCCATCGACATGCGAACCTTCACCACCCCGGTGACATCATGCAAAAATTCGTATTCCATACTGCGTTCCTCTGACAGCCAGACGGCCTTTTCATGCACTGCTGTTGTGCATTTTCCGCGCTTAGCGGGTAATTAATGGGGGTTAACTCGCATTATCGCAGTCTCAGAAAGGAAAAGCAGCGTTTAACACTGACCAGATAATGACGACAATAAAAAAGGAGCCTTAACAGGCTCCTTTTCAGTCGGTAACTGAACTGAATTTAGACAGCAGTCTGGAAAATCACGCTGTCCGCTTTATCAGTATACTGGCCCAGCTGGTCAAAGTTCAGATAACGGTAGGTATCCACCGCGGTCTTATCTACCTGCTCCATAAACTGCTGATACTCGTCTGGCGTGGGTAATTTGCCCAGCAGTGAAGCCACAGCTGCCAGTTCTGCTGACGCAAGGAACACGTTAGCGCCATTGCCTAAACGGTTCGGGAAGTTACGGGTTGAGGTAGATACTACCGTCGCCCCATCGGCTACGCGCGCCTGATTACCCATACAGAGTGAGCAGCCAGGGATCTCAATACGCGCTCCGCTCTTACCGAACACACTGTAATAGCCCTCTTCAGTCAGCTGAGCCGCATCCATTTTGGTTGGCGGAGCCACCCACAGACGCGTTGGCAACTGGCCTTTATGCGCATCGAGCAGTTTACCGGCAGCACGGAAGTGACCAATGTTGGTCATGCAGGAACCGATAAACACTTCGTCGATCTTCTCACCCTGCACGTCAGACAGCAGACGCGCATCATCAGGATCGTTTGGCGCACACAGGATTGGCTCTTTGATATCAGCCAGATCGATATCGATCACCGCTGCGTATTCCGCATCGGCATCACCTTCCAGCAGCTGCGGATCGTCCAGCCACTTCTGCATGCCCTGGATACGGCGCTCCAGCGTACGGCGGTCGCCATAGCCTTCAGCAATCATCCACTTCAGCAGCACGATGTTGGAATTGAGATATTCGATGATCGGATCTTTGCCGAGCTTAATGGTACAGCCGGCAGCAGAACGCTCTGCCGATGCATCCGACAATTCAAATGCCTGCTCAACTTTCAGGTCTGGCAAGCCTTCAATTTCCAGGATACGGCCAGAGAAGATATTTTTCTTACCTTTCTTCTCAACGGTCAGCAGGCCAGCTTTGATGGCATACAGCGGAATGGCGTGAACCAGATCGCGCAGGGTAATACCCGGCTGCATTTTGCCTTTAAAGCGCACCAGCACTGATTCCGGCATATCCAGCGGCATCACGCCAGTAGCTGCAGCAAACGCCACCAGACCAGAACCTGCCGGGAAAGAGATGCCAATCGGGAAACGGGTATGGGAATCACCACCGGTACCGACCGTATCCGGCAGCAGCATACGGTTCAGCCAGCTGTGGATAATACCGTCGCCCGGACGCAGTGAGACGCCACCACGATTCATAATAAAGTCAGGCAGCGTATGGTGAGTGCTGACATCAACCGGCTTTGGATAGGCTGCGGTATGGCAGAAGGACTGCATCACCAGGTCAGCCGAGAAACCGAGGCACGCCAGATCTTTCAGCTCATCGCGCGTCATCGGGCCAGTGGTATCCTGCGAACCAACTGAGGTCATTTTAGGTTCGCAGTACTGACCTGGACGCACGCCTTCAGTACCGCAAGCGCGACCCACCATCTTCTGCGCCAGAGAGAAGCCACGGCTGCTCTCGGCCACGTCCTTCGCCACGCGGAACACATCGCTGTGTGGCAGACCCAGCGCTTCACGCGCGCGGCTGGTCAGTCCACGGCCGATAATCAGTGGAATACGGCCACCGGCACGCACTTCGTCGAGCAGCACGTCGGTTTTCAGTTCGAAGTTCGCCAGTACCTCATCGGTATCATGGTTACGCACTTCGCCCTTATAAGGATAGATATCAATCACATCGCCGGTATTCAGGTTATCGACGTCTACTTCGATCGGCAGTGCACCGGCATCTTCCATCGTATTGAAGAAGATTGGCGCGATTTTACCGCCGAGCACTACGCCGCCGCCTTTTTTGTTCGGCACGTAAGGGATGTCATCGCCCATAAACCACAGCACCGAGTTGGTGGCGGATTTACGTGAAGAACCGGTACCGACGACATCGCCGACGTAGGCCAGCGGATAGCCTTTCTTATCCAGCGCTTCAATCTGCTTAATCGGACCGACGTTACCCGCATCGTCGGGTTCGATGCCTTCACGTGGGTTTTTCAGCATCGCCAGCGCATGCAGTGGGATATCCGGACGTGACCAGGCATCAGGTGCCGGAGAAAGGTCATCGGTGTTGGTTTCGCCGGTGACTTTAAATACCGTTACGGTAATTTTTTCTGCCAGCTCAGGACGTGACAGATACCATTCAGCATCGGCCCAGGATTGCAGCACCTGTTGCGCATGCGGGTTGCCCGCTTTGGCTTTCTCATCAACATCATGGAAGCTGTCGAACATCAGCAGCGTGTGCGACAGGGCTTTCGCGGCAATCGGTGCCAGTTTGTCATCATCAAGCGCATCAATCAGCGGATGGATATTGTAACCACCCTGCATAGTGCCCAACAGTTCAACGGCTTTTTCAGGAGTAACCAGAGGAGAGGTCGCTTCGCCTTTGGCGACAGCAGCCAGGAATCCGGCTTTTACATAGGCCGCTTCATCAACACCTGGCGGAACTCGATTAATTAACAGATCGGACAGGAATTCTTCTTCACCCGCAGGAGGGGTTTTTAGCAGTTCAACCAGCGCGGCCATTTGGGAAGCATCTAACGGTTTAGGAACAACCCCTTCGGCAGCACGCTCGGCAACGTGCTTACGGTATTCTTCTAGCACGACGTTCTCCTCGCTCTCATTGTATTTGGCTTTCCGGACACCTGTTTTCACGTCGGGTGATTAACCCTCATTGTGTAGGGTAAGTGGTAAAAGTGCCCGGTTTCGCGTGGGGCAGCATATCAGGATTTCGTTTGCTTGTTAATCTGTTTACAAAAAAGCAACATTATCTGGCGCGATTTAACACCCACCGAATAAATGCGCATATCACCGTCCAGAAGCGGCCAGATTGAGTTGGATAGCCGCGCTTCAAACACGCGATCCGCTGGTTTGCACAACGGTTGTCGCATCGTTAGGGAATATCTATAACCACCGGTTATCTAAAACGCAGCTAAAAAACTGGCTAATCGTAAAATGGTCTAAAAACAGAAGCAGAGTAGCGCTGTTGACTGAAGAATGATCGCGTGAAAATTCAGATAAAGGATCTGATCAATGAAAATCGCACCGGCAATTGTCACCACTTCCCAATCCAGCCTCAGCCAGACTGCGCCCCCTGCTATCCGTACAGTAACTCATAACCTGTTAACAGTGACGCAAAGTCCTGCGACTCTGGCGCCGCCAGCGGCAGAGGGACTCGCCACCTCATGGCAATATTTCCGTCCCGAAAGATATCAGTCCCGTGACGCTCAGGCATTTCAGCAAATATTCAGTTCGGCCACGCCCGGTGATTATGCACAGCGTAAGGATGAAAATATTGAAGACTGGTCTGTACGCATCAGAGAACTGCATCCCAATCTGAATATCTCTGAACTGTACCGCATCAATCACGAAGTTGAGTCGAAACACTCTCTCACCCACCGGGTTGATGACAACCAGGCCGGATCCGGCAGATAATTCTCTAATGAGATAAATGCATAGTTCAACAAACTGATAACCTTCAGACGCTTAACAGATTAAAAGCTGGACGTTGAGCTTTGGTTGAGAAAGCGTGGTTTACAGCCTGCGGGGGCGGAAGTATAGTTCGTCCCGCGAATTATTGTGGAGAAACCTTTTTTGGACAGTTACCGATCTAATTAAGGCAAGCCTGTTGCTTGCCACCCTGGCAAGCAGCGATCCCTCCGGCTCGTCTGCTTTGATAACCTGTAAACAGACGAGTATTTATCATGCTGATTTTTTTCCATACCCTTTTCCCTCCGGGCTGAAGCCCTGCCGGTTTTCTGCTGCGCCTTTGCTGCACAGCAGCCTGTTATCGATCCTGTTATTCAGGTTTTTAAGCTTATTATCACCCGGTGATAATTAAGGAGTTACCATGGACGAACACCCCAGTACGCAGCGTAATACGCGTTGCGTGGGAGTAGTGAGCTAGCTCTTTCCCCACCTGCAACGCCATATTTTTTTCACGACTATCTCACCTTGAGAGAGATTGCCGTGCGTATTATTTGGAATAAGCAGAAATGACTCAGATGATCGATATGGCGCAACAAGCGCGCAGCCAGAAAAAGTATCAAACTAAAAGCTGGCCAATTGCCAACGAGGCGCAGGTCAGCATTGACAGCACCTTTTCCACTCTTAACACCAGTCAACAGGGATTAACCAGCCAGCAGGCCGAAGTCCGTCTTGAGCAATTTGGTCTAAACCAGGTGGCGCAGGAGAAAGCCCCACACGCGCTAATTCAGTTACTGATGGCGTTTAAAAATCCGTTTATTTTTGTGCTGATGGGTCTCGCCAGCATCAGTTTCTTCACCGACTACTGGTTACCTGCTCAGCAGGGTGAAGAAACCGATCTGACTGGCGTGATCATTATGTCAGTAATGATTGGGCTGAGCGGCCTGCTGCGTTTCTGGCAGGAGTTTCGCACTAATAAAGCGGCGGATGCGCTGAAATCACTGGTTCGCACGCAAGTGACCACTCGCCGTCGTCACGCTGATAATTCCACTCCGCAGTGGATGTACGTCAATCAGCAACAGCTGGTACCGGGCGACATTATTTCAATATCAGCAGGCGATATTATTCCAGCCGATATCAAACTGATTGAATCGCAGGATCTGCTGGTCAGCCAGGCGGCGCTGACCGGCGAAGCCTTGCCTGTGGAGAAATTTTGTCTTAACGATCAACCACAAACTGCGCATGAAATTGGTGAAGGTGCCCTGCCCGGCTTGCCAAATGTCTGCCTGATGGGCACCAATGTCGTCAGTGGCCACGCCACTGCGGTGGTGGTAGCGACCGGAAATCAGAGCTGGTTTGGCTCGCTGGCAAAAAACATTGTCGGTAAACGCGCACCCACGTCCTTTGACCGGGGAGTGAACAGCGTCAGCTGGCTGCTAATCCGCTTTATGTTCATTATGGTGCCGATCGTATTTGTGATTAACGGCATGACCAAAGGCGACTGGCTGGATGCGGCACTGTTTGCGGTAGCGGTGGCAGTAGGCTTAACCCCGGAAATGCTGCCGATGATCGTCAGCACCAATCTCGCGAAAGGTGCGATGGCGATGGCACGCCGCAAAGTGGTGGTTAAACGCCTGAATGCGATCCAGAACTTTGGCGCAATGGATGTACTGTGCACTGATAAAACCGGCACTCTGACCCAGGATCATATTGCCCTGGAGCAGCACCTGGATGTACAGGGACGTCCCAGCCGACAGGTACTTGATCTGGCCTGGCTGAACAGTTACCACCAGAGCGGACTAAAAAATCTGATGGACCGCGCGGTGCTGGAATTTGCGCGTAATCGTCAGGATCTGCCGCGCAACTATCGCAAAGTCGATGAACTGCCGTTTGATTTTACCCGTCGTCGCCTCTCCGTCACCGTCAGTAATGAGCAGGGTCAGCATCAGCTGATCTGCAAAGGTGCGCTGGAAGAGATGCTGGCAATCACCACTCACCTTAGTCTTGACGGTAAGGTTGAGGAAATGACGCCAGCGTGGCGTGAGGAGATCACTCAACGCGCAGCCGAGCTCAATCAGCAAGGTTATCGTGTGTTGCTGGTGGCGACCCGCACCATGGAGCATAACAACTGGTATCAGCGCCTGAAGATTGATGATGAGCGTGATTTAACCCTGTGCGGCATGCTGACCTTCCTCGACCCGGCGAAAGAGAGTGCCGCCGCGGCGATTCAGGCCCTGCAACACAATGGCGTACAGGTTAAAATTCTTACTGGCGATAACCCGCTGATCACCGCCAAAATCTGCCGCGATCTTGGCGTTGATGCGGGTGTGCCAATGCTGGGCGATGAGATTGAACAGTTAGATGATGAGCAACTGAAGCCGCGGATAGAACTGCACACTATCTTTACCAAACTGACGCCGTCACAAAAAGAGCGCGTCGTGACGTTGCTGCAGAAAAACGGTCATACCGTTGGTTTTCTCGGCGACGGCATTAATGATGCGGCAGCGTTACGGGCAGCGGATGTCGGTATTTCCGTCGACAGCGCCACGGATATCGCTAAAGAGTCCGCAGATATTATTCTGCTGGAAAAAAGCCTGATGGTGCTGGAACAAGGGGTACTGGTGGGTCGCCAGACCTTTGGCAATATCATCAAGTATCTCAATATTACCGCCAGTTCCAATTTCGGTAACGTGTTCTCGATTCTGGTGGCCAGCGCATTTATTCCTTTTTTACCGATGTTGGCGATTCAGCTGCTGCTGCAAAACCTGATTTACGATATCTCCCAACTGGCACTGCCATGGGATAAAATGGATAAGGAGTTCGTACGCAAACCACGCAAATGGGACGCCAAAAACATTGGTCGTTTTATGCTGTGGATGGGGCCAACCTCATCAGTGTTTGATATCTCCACCTTCGCACTGATGTGGTACATCTTTGGTGCCAACAATGTTGATCATCAGGCGCTGTTCCAGTCCGGCTGGTTTATTGAAGGATTACTGTCGCAGACGTTGGTGGTGCATATGTTGCGCACCCAGAAAATTCCGTTTATCCAGACCCGTGCCACATGGCCCATTATGCTGACCACTCTGCTGGTGGTGATTATCGGCATCGGCCTGCCATTCTCACCGATTAACTCATGGTTTGGCCTGCAAGCTTTACCGTTAAGCTATTTCCCATGGTTACTGGCAACTCTGCTGGGATACTGTCTGCTGAGCCAGGGCATGAAACAGCTGTATATGCGTAAGTTCGGCCAATGGTTTTAATTAGCATTTAATATTACTACGGGAGAGTGAACTCTCCCGTATAATTACATCACATTAAAATTATATCTTTAATAATTATTATTCTATTATTTTCAAATACTCCTCACAAATTCTTCGTTTAAGACTCTTTAATAAATCGTCCCCATGCTATCTTTTCGATATTAAATCACTTCATGGAGATAAAGAAGATGATTATCGAAGAAGGATCTTCCAGACATCTGACTCGGGGTGAGTTAGAAATGGCCAAGTCGATATTTAAAACTGCCATTGAATACAATCGTGTGAGGGTACATCACGGGAGTTATTTTCCATTTGGTTTGCAAAATAAAGATACTGCCGTTACGCCAAATGGCGAGATGTACTATCCCACGCTAATTTATAAGCATGACTTTTCTCAAGCACAAGTGCAAGAAAAGTGGTTATTTATACACGAAATGGCTCATGTCTGGCAGCACCAAATGGGTATGAACGTCAGAACGCGCGGCTTAATAAGTTGGGCAGTTGAATACAGATATTCACTTCCTCCTTATTATACCTTAGCTGATTATGCAATGGAGCAACAAGCTTCAATCATTGCCGACTACTATACTCTCAAATATTTAGGCATCAATCTCTGGCTTGAAGTAAAATTATTCACGGGGATTATTGGACCGGATTTAATGGCTAAGTATGAAAGAGTATTGAGTAGGTTTCTCAACGACCCTACCGACAAAAGCAGCTTGTTAAAATGAAAAAAAAATCTCTTATACTCTGTTGCACTATGTTAGCGGGGTGCTTCTTTCATCCAGGACCAATCAGAATCGCCGCGGTCTCACTTAAAGAGGACGGCCAACCTTGCTTTAAAGTCGAAAAAGAGTCTGTCACAGCAAATAATCAGTCGCGCATACTCAATATTGCCGTCAGCAAACGAGTTGCAGATGGATCTATGCATCGAATATGGAGCAGTAACGATCTTCATTTTCCAATTAAGGTAGTGGTGCCCGGCGAGTGTATATTGGTTGACTATAAATTTGAGCCATATCAGGAATATGGTGTAACCATTTATACTATCGTGCCACCTGATAAAGTAGAAACCAAACGATTTTGGGGCGCTTACTTTCAGTTGCAGGATTTAAAGCCGTAGTGAATTAAAATTACTCAAATGACGTCATAGGGCGCGTCCCCAGGCCGTATCCCGGAGTTGATGCGGGATCTGGAGAGTATGGCGCAGTTGGGGAAGTTACCGATACGAAGAGAAAGGGCCTTTCCCTGAGTGTTAAAGGAAAGGCCCTGTAAATAAAACGCCCAGTCAGTTGCTTAACTAACTGGCATTACTCCCTGAGGAGCCGTTTTATCAAACCAGCCAACGAAAATTATTTCTTTTTCGCTTTCGGGTTTGGCAGGTCGGTGATGCTACCTTCGAAAATCTCAGCAGCCAGACCAACAGATTCATGCAGCGTCGGGTGCGCATGAATGGTCAGCGCGATATCTTCTGCATCACAACCCATCTCAATCGCCAGACCGATTTCACCCAGCAGCTCGCCGCCGTTAGTCCCGACAATCGCACCACCGATAACGCGATGGCTCTCTTTGTCGAAAATCAGTTTGGTCATACCGTCTGCACAATCCGAAGCGATTGCACGGCCAGAAGCTGCCCACGGGAAAGTGGAAACTTCATAGCTGATGCCTTTCTCTTTCGCTTCTTTCTCGGTCAGACCCACCCAGGCAACTTCTGGCTCAGTGTAGGCAATTGATGGAATCACTTTTGGATCGAAGTAATGTTTCTTACCGGAGATCACTTCTGCTGCCACGTGGCCTTCATGCACGCCTTTATGCGCCAGCATTGGCTGACCGACGATATCGCCGATAGCGAAGATGTGCGGCACATTGGTACGCAGCTGTTTGTCGACACGGATAAAGCCACGGTCATCCACTTCCACGCCCGCCTGGCCAGCATCCAGCAGTTTACCGTTAGGTACACGACCGATAGCCACCAGCACTGCATCATAACGCTGTGGTTCTGCCGGGGCTTTTTTGCCTTCCATCGTTACGTAGATGCCGTCTTCTTTGGCTTCTACTGCGGTGACTTTGGTTTCCAGCATCAGGTTAAACTGCTTGCTGATACGCTTGGTGAACACTTTCACCACGTCTTTATCGGCAGCAGGGATAACCTGATCAAACATTTCTACCACGTCGATCTGTGAACCCAGCGCGTGGTAAACGGTGCCCATTTCCAGACCGATAATACCGCCGCCCATCACCAGCAGACGCTCAGGAACTTCTTTCAGCTCCAGTGCATCGGTGGAATCCCAGACGCGTGGGTCTTCATGTGGAATAAATGGCAGTTCAATCGGACGAGAACCGGCAGCGATAATCGCATTGTCGAAGTTAATGGTGGTGGCACCATTTTCACCTTCAACCACCAGCGTGTTAGCACCGGTGAATTTACCCAGACCGTTGACCACTTTCACTTTGCGGCCTTTCGCCATACCAGCCAGACCACCGGTCAGCTGATTGATGACTTTTTCTTTCCAGGTACGAATTTTGTCGATATCGGTGGTAGGTTTACCAAATACGATACCGTGTTCTTCCAGCGCTTTGGCTTCTTCAATCACTTTCGCGACGTGTAGCAGCGCTTTAGACGGGATACAGCCAACATTCAGACAAACACCACCAAGGGTGCTGTAACGCTCTACAATGACGGTCTCCAGACCTAAATCTGCAGCACGGAAAGCTGCAGAATAGCCTGCAGGGCCAGCCCCAAGTACCACGACCTGAGTTTTAATTTCTGTACTCATCATGACCTCTTATTTGCTAAACGTCTTAATCCACTCGGACGTTTTCACCGCAAGAGTTTACAGAATTGTTAACAGACTGCAAACACACGGCAACATGAATGCTTACAACAAGGCCGGCAATTGCCGGCCTTGATTACTGTTACATCACCAGACGGCGGATATCTGCCATGATGGTGCCGATATATGCAGCGAAACGCGCACCTGCTGCGCCATCGATAACACGATGGTCGAAGGAGAGTGACAGCGGCAGCATCAGGCGCGGCACAAACTCTTTGCCGTTCCAGACCGGTTTCATCGACGATTTAGACACGCCGAGGATCGCCACTTCCGGCGCGTTGACGATTGGGGTAAACGCAGTACCGCCAATGCCGCCAAGGCTGGAGATGGTGAAGCAACCGCCCTGCATATCTGATGCCGTCAGCTTACCGTCACGCGCTTTCTTCGAAATCACCGCCAGCTCACGCGACAGCTCAACAATGCCTTTCTTGTTGACGTCACGGAACACCGGAACCACCAGACCGTTTGGCGTATCAACCGCCACACCGATATTGATGTATTTCTTCAGCGTCAGTTTCTGACCGTCTTCAGACAGCGAGCTGTTGAAACGTGGGAACTCTTCCAGCGCTTTGGCAGCCGCTTTCATCAGGAACACCAGTGGGGTAATCTTCAGATCCTGTTTCTTCTTCGCCGCTTCGTCGTTCTGCTGCTTACGGAAGTTTTCCACTTCGGTAATATCGGCTTCGTCGTGCTGCGTAACGTGCGGGATCATCACCCAGTTACGGCTCAGGTTAGCACCAGAAATTTTCTGGATGCGGCCCAGTTCGACTTCTTCGATTTCACCGAACTTGCTGAAATCAACTTTCGGCCACGGCAGCATGCCCGGGATACCACCACCGGTGGCTGCAGCAGGTGCAGACTCGGCGCGTTTCACGGCATCTTTCACGTAAGCCTGCACGTCTTCTTTCAGAATGCGATTTTTACGGCCAGTGCCTTTGACTTTCGCCAGGTTAACACCGAACTCGCGTGCCAGACGACGGATAACCGGCGTGGCATGCACGTAAGCATCGTTTTCCGCGAAGTCGCTCTTGCCTTCAGCTTTCGCTGCTGGCTTAGCGGCTTCTTGCTTAGCAGGAGCGGCAGCCGCTTCCTCTTTCTTCGCAGCAGGTGCAGCAGCAGGCGCAGCGCCTTCCACTTCAAACACCATAATCAGCGAGCCGGTGCTGACTTTGTCACCGGTATTGATCTTGATCTCTTTAACCGTACCCGCGAATGGCGCCGGCACTTCCATTGAGGCCTTATCGCCTTCAACGGTGATCAGTGACTGTTCAGCGGCAACTTTGTCGCCAACTTTCACCATCACTTCGGTCACTTCAACTTCGTCACCGCCGATATCCGGTACGTTAACGTCTTTCGCACCACTGGCAGCCGCTGGAGCCGCTGCCGGAGCCGCTTCGGTTTTGCTCTCAGCAGCAGGTGCCGCTGCGCCAGAACCGGCAGTCTCAAATACCATGATCAGTGAGCCGGTACTGACTTTATCGCCAGTGCCGATCTTGATCTCTTTTACCGTACCCGCGAATGGCGCAGGAACTTCCATCGAGGCTTTATCGCCTTCGACGGTGATCAGTGACTGTTCAGCTTCAACGCTGTCGCCCACTTTGACCAGAATTTCGGTGACTTCAACTTCGTCAGAACCGATATCCGGCACGGCAACTTCTTTGCTTTCGCTGGAAGCTGCGGCGGCAGCTGGTTTTTCCACTTCTTTTTTCTCTTCTGCCTGAGCAGGTGCAGCATCAGCTGCACCGTCGGCGGATTCGAAAATCATGATCAGTTTACCGGTTTCAACTTTGTCACCGGTGGCCACTTTGATCTCTTTCACTACGCCAGCTTCTGGCGAAGGGACTTCCATCGAGGCCTTGTCACCTTCAACGGTGATCAGCGACTGTTCAACTTCAACTTTGTCGCCAACTTTCACCAGAATCTCGGTAACTTCAACTTCGTCTGCACCGATATCCGGTACGTTGATTTCGATTGCCATTAATCTCTACCTCTTATGCCAGACGCGGGTTGACTTTGTCGGCATCGATATTGAATTTAGTGATGGCTTCCGCTACCACTTTCTTATCGATTTCACCGCGTTTGGCCAATTCGCCCAGTGCTGCAACAACCACGTAAGTTGCGTCCACTTCGAAGTGATGACGCAGGTTTTCGCGGCTGTCAGAACGGCCAAAGCCATCAGTACCCAGTACGCGATAATCGCTGACCGGTACGTAACTGCGAACCTGTTCAGCAAACAGTTTCATATAGTCGGTGGAAGCGACCGCTGGTGCATCGTTCATTACCTGAGCAATGTAAGGCACGCGGGCTTCTTCGGTTGGGTGCAGCATGTTCCAGCGCTCACAATCCTGGCCATCACGTGCCAGTTCAGTGAACGACGTTACGCTGTAAACGTCAGAACCGACGCCGTAATCTTTCGCCAGGATCTGTGCGGCTTCACGAACGTGACGCAGGATAGAGCCTGAACCCAGCAGCTGAACCTTACCTTTGCTACCTTCTACCGTTTCCAGCTTATAGATACCCTTACGGATACCCTCTTCCGCACCCTGCGGCATCGCAGGCATGTGGTAGTTTTCGTTCAGCGTAGTGATGTAGTAGTAAACGTTCTCTTGCGCATCGCCGTACATACGTACCAGACCGTCATGCATGATGACTGCGACTTCATAAGCGTAAGCCGGATCGTAAGAGATACAGTTAGGGATGGTCAGCGACTGAATGTGGCTGTGACCATCTTCATGCTGCAGACCTTCACCGTTCAGCGTAGTACGACCAGAGGTTCCGCCAACCAGGAAGCCACGAGCTTGCTGGTCACCTGCTGCCCAGCACAGGTCGCCGATACGCTGGAAACCGAACATAGAGTAGTAAATGTAGAACGGAATCATTGGCAGGTTATTGGTGCTGTAAGACGTTGCCGCCGCCAGCCAGGATGCGCCTGCGCCCAGTTCGTTGATACCTTCCTGCAGGATCTGACCTTTTTCGTCTTCTTTGTAGTAAGCAACTTGCTCACGGTCCTGCGGAGTGTACTGCTGGCCATTCGGGCTGTAGATACCGATCTGGCGGAACAGACCTTCCATACCGAAAGTACGCGCTTCATCGGCGATGATTGGCACCAGGCGATCTTTGATCGACTTGTTTTTCAGCATCACGTTCAGGGCACGCACAAAGGCGATAGTGGTAGAGATCTCTTTGTTCTGCTCTTCCAGCAGCGATTTGAAATCTTCCAGCGCTGGCATTTCCAGCTTCTCGCTAAACTGCGCCTGACGGGTTGGCAGGTAGCCACCCAGCTTCTCACGCTGGCCGTGCAGATATTTATGCTCTTCAGAACCCTCTTCGAAGGTCACATAAGGCAGTTTTTCGATATTGGCATCGTCAACCGGCACGTTGAAACGATCACGGATATAGCGTACGCCATCCATGTTCATTTTCTTCACCTGGTGAGCAATGTTCTTACCTTCTGCGGTGTCACCCATACCATAACCTTTGATGGTATGTGCCAGAATCACCACCGGCTTGCCTTTGGTGTCCTGCGCTTTTTTCAGTGCCGCATAGATTTTTTGTGGATCGTGGCCGCCACGGTTCAGCGCCCAAATCTCATCGTCGGTCATATCTTTAACCAGTGCTGCGGTTTCCGGATATTTACCAAAGAAGTGCTCACGCACGTAGGCGCCGTCACGAGATTTAAAGGTCTGATAGTCACCGTCAACGGTTTCGTTCATCAGCTGAATCAGCTTACCGCTGGTGTCGTTACGCAGCAGCTCATCCCAACGTCCGCCCCAGATCACTTTGATCACTTCCCAACCGGCGCCGGCAAAGATGCCTTCCAGTTCGTTGATGATCTTACCGTTACCGGTGACCGGGCCGTCCAGACGCTGCAGGTTACAGTTGATGATAAAGCACAGGTTGTCCAGCTTCTCACGGGTAGCGATAGTGATCGCACCTTTGGATTCTGGCTCATCCATTTCGCCATCACCAAGGAAAGCGTAAACGGTCTGGGCTGAGGTCTCTTTCAGACCACGGTGCTCAAGATACTTGAGGAATTTCGCCTGGTAGATCGCACCCAGCGGGCCAAGGCCCATTGAGACGGTCGGGAACTGCCAGAAGTCAGGCATCAGTTTTGGATGCGGGTAAGAGGAGAGACCTTTACCGTGCACTTCCTGACGGAAGTTGTTCAGCTGATCTTCAGTCAGGCGGCCTTCAAGGAAAGCACGTGCGTATACGCCTGGAGAGATATGACCCTGGAAATAGACCAGATCGCCGCCGTCTTTATCGTTACGCGCACGGAAGAAGTGGTTATAGCACACTTCATAAATGGTGGCGGAAGACTGGAAAGAGGACATATGACCGCCCAGCTCCAGATCTTTCTTCGATGCACGCAGAACCATCATAATAGCGTTCCAGCGGATCGCGGAACGGATACGACGCTCCAGAGAGGTGTTGCCCGGGTATTCCGGCTCGTCTTCAACGGCAATGGAGTTGATGTACTGGCTGGCACCGGTGCCTGCCGCCACTTTAACGCCGCCTTTACGTGCTTCGCTCATTACCTGATCAATCAGATACTGTGCGCGCTCAACACCTTCTTCACGGATGACCGATTCGATCGCCTGTAGCCAGTCGCGAGTTTCAATCGGATCCACGTCATTGTGTAAACGTTCTGACATGGGGGGTATTCCTTATCTGTGTCTAATACGTTGAATTGTCTGGAGCCTGCCTCGATGTGCTCTGCTTATTACCAAAACACATGGAGACAGGCTCGTCGTGTATACCGTCAAGCGCTGACGCTGCGGCGCTGTGCGCTGCCACGCCAGTGATATCAGGCATAGTTGCCGCGTTATATTTACGCGTTATTCCTTACGTTGCTGTAAACGTCGCAAGGAGCGCTCTCTACGACTCTGCTCCCGACTCCTGTCCAGCAATATTTCCTCGATAAACGCCAGATGGCGGTGTGACGCTTCACGGGCCTGTTCAGGCTCGCGGGCGACAATCGCCGCAAAAATGCTGGCGCGATGACCGCTCACTTTCGCCAACATTTCCCGGCGCGAGTAGAGCAGTTCAAAGTTCTGTCGTACGTTCTGTTCCAGCATAGGCCCCATGCAGCGTAGCAAATGTAGCAGCACGACATTATGCGCCGCTTCTGTGACGGCTATCTGATACTGCATCACCGCATCCGCTTCGGCATCTAAATCGCCGCTGTCCTGCGCCTGCTGAATCACCACGTGGCAGTCGCGAATGCGCTGCAAATCTTCGTCAGTGCCGCGTAACGCCGCATAGTAAGCAGCAATGCCTTCCAGCGCGTGACGGGTCTCCAGCAGGTCGAACTGAGATTCAGGATGGTCGGCAAGCAGTCCAACGAGCGGATCGCTCAGGCTTTGCCACAGGCTTTTTTGTACGAATGTGCCGCCGCCCTGACGGCGCAGCAGCAAGCCTTTTGCTTCCAGACGCTGGATAGCTTCACGTAAGGAGGGGCGGGAGACATCAAACTGTTTGGCGAGCTCACGCTCAGGAAGCAGCTTTTCTCCCGGGCGCAGCGTCCCTTCCATAATCAGAGTCTCGAGCTGTTGCTCGATTGCATCGGATAACTTTGGTTGGCGAATCTTGCTGTAGGCCATCATCCCTTCTTCTGCCAAATGCCGGAGTAAATTGGTAATACCAATTGCAAAAAGGTGACGCTAAAGTAACAAAGTATTCACCTTGTGTCTATATGGCTTCAGCCTGAAACCGGGGCTGGCTCACGTTGTAAAGATACTGATATCGTGCCAGAAACAGTGGAAAAACCCTAAGACAGCCAAATTAATACGGCTAATTTTTACCAAACCTTACACGTGGTTAGTGGGGTTTCTCATCCTTAACCATAAGGTAACGCTATTCGTCTTTTTTTGCGTTTCATGCCAGAAAAGATCTGTCGCAGAGTGTGAGCAAACGTCGATTTTTTATTCATTCTGCCGCACGAAAAGAGAAACCAAGTGCAATGGTCTGCACTTATCACTATTCTTGTCGCGGAGATAGCATCATCATTATTTTTAAGACGCCGATACTGTAAATTAATCAATACGTTATATGTAATGTTTTAGTTACACGAACAACTAAAACGGCGGAAAGGCACCAATAAAAATAACGACATAACGAGGTTTATATGGAACAAGTGCAGGGCGATGCACTGAAGCGGGGATTGAAAAATCGCCATATTCAGCTAATCGCATTGGGTGGCGCAGTCGGGACGGGCCTGTTTCTGGGTATTGCACAGACGATTAAGATGGCTGGCCCATCCGTCTTGCTGGGCTACGCCATTGGCGGCTTTATCGCCTTTATGATTATGCGTCAGCTGGGCGAAATGGTGGTCGAAGAGCCGGTTGCCGGTTCATTCAGTCACTTCGCTTACAAATACTGGGGTGACTTCGCAGGCTTTGCTTCCGGCTGGAACTATTGGGTGCTTTACGTGCTGGTGGCGATGGCCGAGCTGACCGCCGTTGGCATCTATGTGCAGTACTGGTGGCCGGAAATCCCGACCTGGGTCTCTGCCGCGGTGTTCTTCTTACTGATCAACGCGATTAACCTCTCCAACGTCAAAGTTTATGGCGAAATGGAATTCTGGTTCTCGATTATCAAAGTGGTCGCGGTGATCGGCATGATTGTCTTCGGCTGCTGGTTGCTGTTCAGCGGCAAGGGGGGGCCGGAAGCACATGTCAGCAATATCTGGGATATTGGCGGCTTCTTCCCGAATGGCGTCTCCGGGCTGGTTATGGCGATGGCGGTGATCATGTTCTCCTTCGGCGGGCTGGAACTGGTAGGGATTACCGCTGCTGAAGCTGACGATCCGGAAAGAAGTATTCCTAAAGCGACCAATCAGGTGATCTATCGCATCCTGATTTTCTATATCGGCTCGCTGGCGGTACTGCTTTCGCTCTATCCGTGGACCAAAGTGGTAGAAGGCGGTAGCCCGTTCGTAATGATTTTTCACGATCTTGGCGACAGCCTGGTGGCGAACGCGCTGAACGTGGTGATTCTGACGGCGGCACTGTCGGTCTATAACAGCTGCGTTTACAGCAACAGCCGTATGCTTTACGGCCTGGCGAAGCAAGGCAATGGTCCAAAAGCGCTGCTGAAAGTCGACGCGCGCGGTGTTCCGATCATTGCGATTGGCGTATCGGCACTGGCGACCGCCATCTGTGTTCTGGTCAACTACCTGATGCCGGGTGAAGCCTTTGGCATTCTGATGTCGCTGGTCGTCTCCGCGCTGGTGATTAACTGGGCAATGATTAGCCTGGCGCACCTGAAGTTCCGTCGTAAGAAAGATCAGCAGGGTGTCACTACGCGTTTCAGAGCCCTGTTCTATCCACTGGGTAACTGGGTCTGCCTGGCATTTATGGTCGGTATTCTGGTGATTATGGCCATGACGCCGTCGATGGCCATTTCCGTCTGGTTAATTCCGGTCTGGGTGCTGGTACTGGCAATCGGCTACGCGATTAAGAAGAAAACGCAAAAAGCATAAAACGTCGGGGCGGCTTATCGCCGCCCTTATCCATGATTTCCCTGCCGCGACCATTGTTAACTTCCTCACACTTTCTCTCCTACAGTCAATTTGTCCATCTGCGCGACGGTTTACTGCTGCAGTTGCGAACACATAACCATTAATAATGTGTTCTCAACGCAGGCTACTGTCCAGGGGTGGGAGAACAGACGATGAAGGCAACAGCGCTTTCGATTAAAGAAAAAATCGGTTACGGCATGGGTGATGCAGGCTGCAATATGATTGGTGGCGCCATCATGTTGTTTTTAAGCTACTTCTATACCGATGTCTTCGGTCTGGCTCCGGCTCTGGTTGGGGTGCTGCTGCTGTCGGTCAGGGTGCTGGATGCGGTCACCGATCCGATTATGGGGGCGATTGCCGATCGAACCCGCAGCCGCTGGGGACGGTTTCGGCCATGGTTACTGTGGGTTTCACTGCCGTACGTGATGTTCGCGGTGCTGATGTTTACCACGCCGGACTGGAGTTATGAGAGCAAGGTCATCTACGCCTTTGTGACCTACTTCCTGATGTCGCTGGCCTATACCGCCATTAATATCCCTTACTGTTCACTGGGCGGCGTCATCACTAACGATCCCGGCGAACGCGTCTCTTGCCAGTCTTACCGCTTTGTTATGGTTGGCATCGCCACGCTGATTCTGTCGCTTTCGCTACTGCCGCTGGCCGAATGGTTTGGCGGAGAGGATAAAGCCCGCGGCTATCAAATGGCGATGGGCGTAATGGCGATTATTGGTCTGTGCATGTTTCTGTTCTGCTTTGCCACGGTGCGCGAGCGCATTAAGCCGGCAGTACCGAGTAATGACCAGCTGAAAGCCGACCTGAAGGACGTGTGGAAAAACGATCAGTGGGTGCGCATTTTGCTGCTGACCTTATGCAATGTCTGTCCCGGATTTATCCGTATGGCGGCCACCATGTATTACGTTATCTGGGTGATGCAACAATCTACCAGCTTTGCCACGCTGTTTATCAGCCTTGGCGTCGTGGGCATGATGATCGGCAGTACGCTGGCAAAAGTGCTGACTGACCGCTGGTGCAAACTGAAGGTGTTTTTCTGGACCAACATCGTGCTGGCCATTTTCTCCAGCGGCTTTTACTTCCTCGATCCGCAGGCTACGGTGCTGATTGTCGTGATGTACTTCCTGCTGAATATCTTCCATCAAATCCCCTCGCCGCTGCACTGGTCACTGATGGCTGACGTCGACGATTACGGCGAGTGGAAAACCGGTAAACGCATTACCGGCATCAGTTTCTCCGGCAATCTGTTCTTTCTTAAGGTCGGGCTGGCCGTCGCTGGCGCGATGGTGGGCTTCCTGCTGTCGTGGTACGGCTATGACGCCGGTGCGAAGCAGCAAAGCGCAAGCGCCATTAACGGTATTATGCTGCTGTTCACCGTAATTCCTGGCGTCGGATATCTGATTACTGCTGGCGTAGTTCGCCTGATGAAAGTTGACCGTCAGCTGATGCAAACCATCCAGATCGATCTCGCAAAGCGGCGTGAAAACTATCGCGAACTCAGCGAGTACCGCGATGGAAAGTCCATTGAGATAAAACCAGAAGGAGTGGCGTAATGAGTAACCAGAGCTGGCCCAATCCGCTAATTGAACAGCGCGCTGACCCTTTTATTCTGCGCCATAACCATCACTACTACTTTATCGCTTCAGTGCCGGAATACGATCGGCTGGAAATCCGCCGCGCCAGCACTCTGACCGGTCTGCGCGACGCCACGCCGGTGGTGGTGTGGCGCAAACCGGACAGCGGCCCAATGAGCGAGCTGATCTGGGCTCCAGAGCTGCACATGATTGACGACAGCTGGATGATCTACTTCGCTGCTGCACCAGAGCGGGCGATCAAAGACGGCCTGTTTCAGCACCGCATGTTTGCCCTCGAGTGTCGCGATGCCGACCCGCTCAATGGCAGCTGGCAGGAGCGCGGTCAGATCCAAACGCCAATCGACAGCTTTGCGCTGGACGCAACCGCCTTTCAGCATCAGGGGAAAAACTGGTATTTATGGGCACAGAAAGATCCGGCGATTCCCGGCAATTCCAACCTGTACTTAGCCGAGCTGGAAAATCCCTGGACGTTAAAAACTCCGCCGGTGATGCTCAGCCGTCCGCAGTACCAGTGGGAGTGTGCCGGTTTTAGCGTTAATGAAGGCCCGGCGGTGATCCGCCATGGCGACAAACTGTTCGTCAGCTATTCTGCCAGCGCTACTGATGAAAACTATTGTATGGGCTTGTTGTGGATAGATGCCGATGCCGATCCGATGCAGGCTGCCAACTGGTCAAAATCGGCGCGGCCGGTATTTACCACTCACTGGGAACATCGCCAGTATGGCCCCGGTCACAACTGCTTTACCGTCGACGAAAATGGCGAAGATCTGCTGGTGTATCACGCGCGTAATTATACGGAAATTGAAGGCGATCCGTTGTGGGACCCAAACCGCCATACGCGTATTAAGCGCTTTAGCTGGGATCAGAACGGCATGCCGGAGTTCGGCGTGCCGCCTGCGGAACAGTGATTACACCAGCGCGCCATAGATAGTCAGAATGGCGACCACCACCACAATCACTAATGAAACTTTCTTCGCCAGAGCCACCGCCACGCGCGGTGTCTCAACTTTATCCAGGTGCGGATCGCGTGCCAGCGAGAACTGTGCCAGGCGGGTCAGCACCTGATATTGTGAACTGTGGCGATCGCCAAGCGAAGCGAACCATGCCGGTAACGCGCGCTCACCGTGGCCCAACAGCGCATAGGCTACCCCGGCGAGGCGCACCGGAATCCAGTCAACCCAATGCAGAATCGCATCAATGCCGGACTGCGAGCGTTCCAGCGGCGAATGGTGCCGCGCCAGCCAGCTTTGCCAGCCGCGCAGAAACGCATAGCCCACCAGCAATACCGGGCCATACGCGCCGCCGACTACAAACCAGAACAGCGGAGCCAGATAGAAACGGAAGTTAATCCACAGCAGCGCATTCTGCAGTTCACGCAGAAATTCACCTTCACTACAGTCAACCGGCACGCCGTGAATCAGCGTCAGCTCTTCCGCCATCGCATCACGTGCATGGCTGTCATTGTGGCTGGCTGCTTTCAGATAAGCGTGATAGTGCAGCCTTACCGACCCAGCACCGATACACAGCAGGCCAATCAAAATCCAGAAAATCAGCTGCACCACGCCGAAAAACAATCCTTTCAACGCGATGAGAATCACCAGGACTGCCGCCATCACCAGCAGCATCATCATTAGCGTGCGCAGCAGCGAAAAACGCTGACGCCCGCGAAACAACGGCTCCAGACGATGATCCAACTGCCAGTGTTCGCCTGACTTGAATAATCTTTCCCAACCTAACACCAGCAACAGGCTAAATAAGGTCATGCATTGCGCTCCTTCGAAATGGCGTTCCTGGACTGATGGCTTAGCCCGTGACGGAATTTTTCCCAGTCGAATGCCGGTCCGGGATCGGTTTTACGTTCGGGGGCGATGTCGCTGTGCCCGGTAATGCGCTCTACGGTCAGCGGATAGTGCTGCATCAGCAACGCCGTTATCTGTTGCAACGCCTGATACTGCGCATCGGTATACGGCAGAATGTCAGTCCCTTCCAGCTCAACACCGACGGAGAAGTCGTTGCAGTTTTCACGCCCCTGCCAGCGCGAAATTCCCGCATGCCAGGCGCGCAAATGGAAAGGAACATACTGCACGATTTCTCCGTCGCGGCGAATCAGGCAGTGCGCCGAAACGCGCAGCTGAGCAATTCCGGCGAAAAAGGGATGTGCACTGGCATCAAGCTGACCGGTAAACAACGCATCAATATACGGGCCACCAAACTCACCGGGCGGCAAACTGATATTGTGTACCACCAGCAGCGAAGGTTCTTCATCTGCCGGACGCGAATTAAAATGTGGCGATGGCACCTGTTTTACACCGACTATCCAGCCATCTTGCAACTGCATGCCCTTCCCTCCTGTCACCGACTTTTCCTCAGAGTAGCACGGTTTTTTTAGCGGCGAGTTTAGAAAAAAGTTTCCAGCGTCTCAGTCACCTGCAGCCGATCGTCCACCACACACAAGCGCCGCCACTTATCAAAGGTCAGGCAAGGATGCGAGGCACCAAACGCGATAATATCCCCCGGCGTGAGCTGATGGTCGTCCGGCACCTCGAGAAAAGCATGCTGATCCATCAGCCTGAGCACCCGATAACCTGCATCAAGCCCCTGTGCATCGCTGCTGCCCTGCGGATAGACTCGTAGCGGTACTGGCATACTGTCGTGGGCAATATCCCGCTTGCCCAACGCGGCAATAACCCGCCCCGGCTCTGGCACAGACTGCACATAAGCGAACACTTCCATCGCCGGTAATAAAGCCCGATGCATTTCAGGATGACGTTCCAGCAGGGCCTGCTGCGCCTGCTGATAAATTCCATGGTCGTGCACCAGATAGCAACCGGGACGCATCAGCGTGATAAAAGCATCACGCGCATCCTCGCGCGCAAAGGCTTCGGCCACCAGATCGTACCAGGCAGAACCGGATGCGGTAATAATTGGCCGCGCGCTGCTGAACTGGCCAGAGGCTTTTAGCGCCAGGGCAATCTTTACCAGCCGCGCGATAAATACTTCCACTTCCTGCTGCTCGCTGTCGCTGTTAATCACCCCTTCATAACCTTCAATGCCGCTGAGCGCCAGCGCGGGATACTGTGCCACCGCCGCTATCACCTCATCAATCTGCTGCTGGCTGCGGCAGCCACAGCGCCCATTCACCACGCCAACTTCCAGCATCACATTCAGCGTTAACCCCTGCGCGGTGAAAAACTGCCCAAGCTGATGCACATTTTCCGCACTGTCGACCAGGCAGTGAAACTCGACGCCTGCGCGCAATAAATCAGCCACGATTTGCATATTGGCCTGCCCCAACAGCTGATTAGCCATCAGAATGCGGCGAATACCATGCTGCGCGGCGACCGCGCTTTGTGCCGCAGTGGCGAGGGTAATTCCCCACGCTCCTGCTTCTATCTGGCGCTGGAACAGCTGCGGTGCCATGGTCGTTTTGCCATGCGGTGCCAGCTCAGCACCGTGCCGGGAGGCGTACTCTTGCATCCAGCTGAGGTTATGCAGTAATGCGGAACGGTGTAACACTAACGCCGGCAGTGAGACGTCCTGCAACAGTTGTTTGCCGCTGACCGGCACGCCTTTATCCCGAATCGATGTAACCTGCATACTTTTCCTTAGTCTGTTAGCTATTGATAACATTGATGTGGATACCTTCGCTCTCTGCCATGATGGCGTCAACTGCTTAACAAAAATTGTTTGCAAACGCGCTTTCACCCCCCGCACAAGATGGCAAGCCCTGAACAAACGCGCTAGAGTGTCCGGACTCTTAATTCCGAACTTTCGGAGCTTGATTATGACGACGCGTCGCTACGATTCTGATAGCCGCCGTACCGAACTGCTGGGCCGTATTGAAAATGATATTCCTGCCGCCGTTGCCCATGCGCTGCGGGAAGACTTAGGCGGTGAAGTCGATGCCTGCAACGATATTACTGCCAGCCTGTTACCCGCCGATACTCAATCGCACGCCACCGTTATTACTCGTGAAGCGGGTATATTTTGTGGCAAACGCTGGGTGGAAGAGGTGTTTATCCAGCTTGGCAACCGTACCCGGATCGGCTGGCATGTGGAGGACGGCGACAGCATCAGCGCCAATCAGACGCTGTTTGAAATTGATGGCCCGGCGCAGCTGATTCTCACGGCTGAACGCACCGCGCTTAACTTTGTGCAAACCCTGTCTGGCGTGGCAACCGAAGTCAGTCGCTATGTCGCCCTGTTGCAGGGAACCCATACCCGGCTGCTGGACACGCGTAAAACACTGCCGGGTTTGCGTACCGCATTGAAGTACGCAGTACTCTGCGGTGGCGGCAGCAACCATCGCCTGGGGCTTTCTGATGCCTTTCTGATCAAAGAAAATCATATTATTGCTACCGGATCGATTCGTCAGGCGGTAGAAAAAGCCTTCTGGCTGCATCCCGATGTACCGGTCGAAGTGGAAGTCGAATCGATTGATGAGCTGCAACAGGCGCTGGCCGCCGGAGCAGATATCGTGATGCTGGATAACTTCAGCGTCGAACAGATGCGTGAAGCCGTGACATTAACCGCAGGACGCGCCCAGCTTGAGGTTTCCGGCAATGTAACCGATGAAACCCTGCGCACCTTTGCGGAAACCGGCATCGACTACATCTCCGTTGGCGCACTGACTAAACATATCCGCGCGCTGGATCTCTCCATGCGCTTCAAATCCGCCTCCTGATACTTTTTGTCATCCGGGAGTGACAGATCACCCCCGGATGTCTCGCTGATACCCTGCCGTTAATTTGCGAAGTGACTTCCATTTCGTCTGTCACCTGCTGCTTGCTGACAAAAATGGTTGTCGAGTTCTCTCGCAGCGTACTGCTTTGCTGCTGGTGCATCGGATCCAGGCTGCTTAAGGTGCCCTCTGACAACTTAAGGAGAGCAACAGCGATGGACAAGCAACGCGGATTTACCCTGATTGAACTGATGATTGTGGTGGGAATTGTCGCCATTCTCAGCGCGATAGGCATACCGGCTTATCAAAACTATCTGCAAAAAGCCGCACTGACCGACATGCTGCAAACCATGATGCCGTACAAAACTGCCGTGGAGCTGTGTACTGTCGAGCGCGGCGCAACCACCACTTGTAGCGCCGGCAGTAACGGCGTGCCGGTGGGTATCGGCTCCCGCTATGTGCTGAGCGTTGCGGTAACCGCCGGAGTGATTACGCTGGTCGGTCAGGAGAGCCTGACAGGCCTGAGCGTGGTGTTAAATCCGGTATGGAACAGTACTGAAGGCCGGATGAACTGGCAGCGCGCCTGTAGCAGCAGCCAGGCAAGTCTGGTGGAGGCCTGCAATGATGTGTTCCGTTTTGATGACGTAACGGCGATAAACTGATGAACAGTGAAAACCAACGCACGATTCAGACACTCTGCCAGCGTTATCAGGCGATCATTCTTGAGCACAGCGCACAACGGCTGCATGTGGCCGTCAGTGAAACGGCGGATGCGCAGATGATTGAAGCACTGCGCTTCGCCAGCCAGTGTGAAGTGACGGTAGATTGCTGGCCGCAGGCACGTATCGAGCAGTATGGCCAGATTGATCCGGCCCGACAGATGGCGCGCGAAAGCGCGCCTGACGAAACCTACAGCGCCTCTGCGGTAGATCTGGTCAATCAGATCTTGCTGGCCGCGGTTCAGCGACGTGCTTCCGATATCCATTTTGAACCACAAGCCAGCGGTTTACGCGTGCGGCTGCGAATTGATGGCGTGCTGCATCCGCTAAAAGGCAACTATGATGGCGTAACCGCCTCGCTGATCGCCCGTCTGAAAATATTAGGTAATCTCGATATCGCCGAGCGACGTATGCCACAGGACGGGCAGTTTACCCTTGAACTGAACGCGAAGAACGAGTCGTTTCGGCTGTCGACTTTACCAACGCGTTTTGGCGAAAAAGCGGTGGTTCGCCTGCTTCAGAGTGAAACCGTCGCCATCGATCTTAACAAACTCGGTATGCCCGCCGAAGCGCTTAAATGTTATCGCGAGGCGTTGGCACGCCCGCAGGGGCTGATTTTAGTCACTGGCCCAACCGGCAGTGGCAAAACCTTCACGCTCTACAGCGGGTTAAGCGCTTTAAATCATCCGGGGCAAAACCTCTGCAGCGTTGAGGATCCGGTTGAAATCCCTTTGCCGGGCGTTAATCAAACGCAAATCAACAGCAAGTCCGGGCTGGATTTTCATCGCGTGCTGCGGGCGCTGCTGCGTCAGGATCCGGATGTGATTATGTTAGGGGAAATTCGCGATGGTGAAACTGCGGAAATTGCCATCAAAGCCGCACAAACCGGGCATCTGGTGCTGTCGACCTTACACACGAATTCAACCAGTGAAACGCTGACGCGACTCGGCCAGATGGGTATTCCCGGTTACCTGCTGGCGTCCGCGTTAAAACTGGTGATTGCGCAACGTCTGGTGCGGCGTTTGTGCACGCACTGTCGCCAGCCGGATCACGTCATTAGCCATTTTCCGCCAGCGCTTTGGTCAGGCAGCGTGCAGAGCTGGCGAGCCAGCGGCTGTGATCACTGCTTTTCCGGTTATTACGGCCGGCTGGCGCTGTTTGAGCTGTTGCCGATCAGCGAGCCGCTGCAGCAAGCCATCGCGGCCAATGCCACCCCGGATGAACTCGCCACGCTGGCACAACAGCAGGGGCTGAACTCGCTGTTCACGGAAGGCCTGCATGCGGTAAATCGCGGCGAGACCTCACTGGATGAAGTTAACCGCATTGTAGGTGCCTGTGATGGCGAAACATACGCTGTTTAGCTGGCAGGCTATTGATGCCAAAGGCGACTTTATTGAAGGAGCCCATCTGAGCCAAAGTTCGCTGGCAGTAATGCAAGTGCTGATGGATGCCGGTCACTCGCCGGTGCGTATCAAAGCAGGTAAAAGCTATCGTTCCGGCGAGTGGCAATGGCAGCAAAAAATCATGCTAATTCGCCAGCTGGCAACGTTACTGAAAGCCGGAATGACGCTGTCTCAGGGACTAAAGCTGTTGGCTGAAGGCCATCCGCATCCCGGCTGGCAGGCGCTGTTACTGGATATTCAGGCAAAGATCGAGCAGGGAGAACCGTTCTCCCAGGCACTGAGCCGCTGGCCGGAAATTTTCCCACCCCTGTTCCCTGCCCTGATGCACGTCGGTGAGGTTACCGGTCAGCTGGATGAGTGCTGCTTTCAGCTGGCCACCCAGCAGGAGCGCCAGCAACAACTGCAAAAAAAAGTGGTGAAAGCGCTACGCTATCCGTTGTTTATTCTGGCGGTGGCACTGGCCGTCACCGTGGGTATGCTGGTATTTGTGCTGCCGGAATTTGTCTCAATCTATGCGGTATTCGATGCGCCGCTACCGGCTTTTACCGCAGGAGTCATGGCGCTGTCGCTGCTGCTGCAAAACAGCTTTGTACCACTGACGCTGGCGATAGCGGCAACCACTTTACTCTGGCGCAGCCAGCGTAAAAAGCGCATCAGCTGGCAGCGTAGCGAACAACGGCTGATGCTGCGCGTGCCGCTGATCGCCCGGCTGTACCGCGGCAGTCAGCTCAGCCAGATCTATACCACCCTGACGCTTACTCAACGCGCCGGACTAACCTTATTGCAAAGCTTGCAGGCGGTGGAGAACACCCTGAGCCACTGTTTATGGCGCGAAGCAATCGTCCAGCTTCAGCAGCATATTGCGGCGGGTAAGCCGCTGCATCAGGCATTGGTGCAACATAAACTTTTTACTCCGCTTTGCCATCAGCTGATCAAAGTGGGTGAAGAGGCGGGATCTCTGGATGTATTACTGGCGCGCCTCGCACAGTGGCATGAGGAGCACACTCACGAACTGGCCGAAAGTCTGGCCGCCACGCTGGAGCCACTGATGATGGTGATGATTGGCGCAATTGTTGGCATTCTGGTGGTGGCAATGTATCTGCCGATTTTTGGACTGGGGGATGCGCTGGGATAGCGGGCGGCGGTAAATAAAGCCGCCCTGCCGGTTGGATTTAACGGTTAAACACGCGGTTTTCCTGCTCGGCCACCCGGATAAAGGTGGTGCGCTTGGTCAGCTCTTTCAGTCGTTCCGCGCCAACATATGTGCAGGCTGAACGCAGGCCGCCAAGAATATCGCGCGCTGTATCCTCAACCGGGCCGCGCAGCGGTAGCTTCACCGTTTTGCCTTCTGCTGCACGATATTGCGCAACGCCGCCAACATGGCGCTTCATGGCTGATTCCGAGCTCATACCGTAGAACAGCATAAACTGTTCGCCATTCTCTTCCACGATCGTGCCTTCACATTCGTTGTGGCCCGCCAGCATACCGCCCAGCATCACAAAGTCTGCTCCGCCGCCAAAGGCCTTCGCCACATCGCCCGGCACCGCGCAGCCACCGTCACTGACGATCTGGCCGCCCAGGCCGTGCGCCGCATCAGCACATTCGATCACTGCCGAAAGCTGCGGATAGCCAACGCCGGTTTTAACCCGGGTCGTACAGACTGAGCCAGGACCAATGCCCACTTTGACAATATCAGCACCGGAAAGAATCAGCTCTTCGACCATTTCACCGGTCACTACGTTGCCGGCACAGATGGTTTTACCCGGACAGGCTTCACGCGCGCGCTGTAAGAACTCAACAAAGTGCTCAGAGTAGCCATTTGCCACATCGATACAGATAAAGTTAAGTGCCGGAGAGAGTGCCAGAATCTGCTTCATTTTAATAAAGTCAGCCTCAGAGGTTCCGGTTGAAACCATCACATGTTTAAGGATAGTTTCCGGGACGCGCGCGACAAATTCCTGCCACTGCTCAACGCTGTAATGCTTATGTACCGCGGTAAGAATATCAAATGACGCCAGCGCTTCTGCCATGCGGAAAGAACCAACGGTATCCATGTTAGCGGCAATGATGGGAACGCCTGACCAGGCTATCGCTGAGTGTTTGAAGGTGAACTGACGTTCCAGCTCAACCTGAGAGCGGCTCTTCAGCGTGGAACGCTTTGGCCGGATAAGAACATCTTTGAAGCCCAGTTTTAAATCTTCTTCGATACGCATGACATATTTCCTGGTTAGTGGCGACGATCTGACGATCGGGTGCTGCTGCCCAGCTCCAGTGAAGCTATCATACGCGCTAAAATCGCAACAACAAGACTGCGAAAACAGCTTTATTTACGCTACAATCCCTTAAATTTACCTGTGAAACTCACTTGTGATCCGGTCCTCAAAATTCAGGCTCGTTATTGCATTAACCGACTGAATGATGACTTATTTTCGCAAGTTAATCTGGAATAGGGTTTATGGGCTATATCGTCGCACTGACCGGTGGCATCGGCAGTGGAAAAAGCACCATCGCCAATGCCTTTGCCGAACTGGGCGTTGATGTGGTCGATGCTGATGTCATCGCCCGCCAGGTGGTGGAGCCTGGCCAGCCAGCATTACAGGCTATTAGCGAAAAGTTCGGTGATGAAATGCTGAATGCCGACGGCACTCTGAATCGTGCCAGCCTGCGTCAGCGTATTTTTAGCGAACCGGCAGATAAACTATGGCTGAATAATTTACTTCATCCATTAATCCATCAGCAAACTCGTCGCCAGCTGGCTGAAAGCCAGTCTCCGTGGAGCCTGTGGGTGGTGCCGCTGCTGGTAGAGAACAATTTGCATCAGCTGGCGGATCGCGTGTTGGTGGTTGATGTTGAGCCGTCGATTCAGCTGGCCCGCACCATGGCACGCGACAATATCAGCCTTGAACACGCTAACAAAATTCTTGCTGCGCAGGCAACGCGTGAGGCGCGGCTGGCCGTAGCTGATGATGTCATTGATAACAGTGGGTTACCCGAAAGCGTAGCGCCACTTATTGCTGCATTACACCAGCGTTATCTCGCGCTGGCGGCGTCAGCGAAACAGGATTAACCGCATGAGCACAACGATTCTTTTTGAGCATCCACTGAATGAAAAAATGCGTACCTGGCTACGCATTGAATTTTTACTCAAGCAGCTGCAGGCCAGCCAGCAGATTACCGATCACCTTGGCGCACTGACCTTCTTCCGCAATACCGCTGAATTATTGGATGTTTTTGAACGCGGTGAACTGCGTACTGATATCCTGAAAGAGCTGGAGCGCCAGCAGCAAAAATTGCGATCCTGGGCAGAAGTGCCGGGAGTCGATATGGAACTGATTAATTCGTTAAGCGGCCGCCTGAAAAAATGCTCGACCACGCTGATGGGTGCGCCGCGTATGGGTCAGCTGTTGCGGGAAGATCGGTTGATTGGCCTGGTGCGCCAGCGCCTGAGTATTCCCGGTGGCTGTTGTAGTTTTGATCTGCCGACGCTGCATATCTGGCTGCATGTTGATCAAGCGGTGCGTGATGCTCAGGTAGCAATCTGGATGGACTCACTGGCTCCACTGCGTGAAGCGCTGACTCTGACGCTTGATTTGATTCGTCAGTCAGGGATTTTTCGTCGTCACACCAGCCTGAATGGTTTCTTTCAGGATAACGCCGAGGGAGCCGATCTGCTGCGTTTACAGCTGATGCTGGAAGATTCGCTGTATCCACAAGTTTCGGGGCATAAGAGCCGTTATGCGATCCGTTTTCTGCCGCTCGACAGTGAGCGCGGTGAGGTCCCTGCCCGACTCGATTTTGAACTGGCTTGTTGTTAAAGGTTTGCCGTAATGAAAGATGAAGTGACCGTAGTAAACTGCCCGACCTGTGGCAAAGATGTGATCTGGGATGAACTGAGCCAGTTTCGGCCGTTCTGCAGTAAGCGCTGTCAGCTGATTGATCTTGGTGAGTGGGCGGCAGAAGAGAAGCGGATTGCCAGTAGCGGTGATTTGTCAGATAGCGATGACTGGAGCGAAGAGCAGATCAATCGTCATTGATAGCTCTGAAGCGGCGGCGGTAACGCCGCCATTCAGGCAGTGAAGCAATTATTCAGCCAGCAACCGTGCCACAATCGGGCTGTTCGCCGGTGGAAACTCTTCCGCCACCAGTTCAGCTTGCGGCACCCAGCGCATCGGTTGTCCTTCACGGCCATAGGGCTCACCGTTCCAGCCTTCGACCATAAAGAAGTGCAGCGTTACGCGAACATCCTGATAAGTATGATCGGCAGTATCGAAAGGCACCGCCGTCGTAACCTCAATTCCGGTCTCTTCCAACAGCTCGCGGCTTAATGCCTGTGCGGCAGTTTCATCAGCTTCAATTTTTCCACCGGGAAACTCCCACATATTGGCCATATGAGAACTGGCTGAGCGCTGCGCGAGGAAGATTTGCTTACTGGCATTGCGAATGATACCGACCGCAACTTGCAGGTGCTTCATTGTTCAACTCCCTTTTTGATCCTCCTCCCCCGTAGGCCGGGGGAGGAAAGGATTATCAGGCTAAACGGCCATGACACTGCTTGAACTTCTTACCAGAACCGCATGGGCAAGGATCGTTACGACCCACTTTACGCTCACCGGTCTGGCCAGACAGCTCTTCTGCTGCCAGAGTCTCACTGTCGACATGGCTTAAATGCTGCTGCTGTTGCAGGCGCTCAGCTTCCTGGCGGCGCTGCTCTTCCATCGCTTCCACTTCTTCTGGCATACGCACCTGCACTTTACACAGGGTGCTGATCACTTCGTATTTCAGTGATTCCAGCATCGCGCCAAACATAGCGAAAGATTCACGCTTGTACTCCTGCTTCGGATCTTTCTGCGCGTAGCCACGCAGATGGATGCCCTGACGCAGGTAGTCCATTGCCGCCAGATGCTCTTTCCACAGCGAGTCAAGCGTTTGCAGCATCACGCCTTTCTCGAAGTTACGCATCATCTCGGTGCCAACCACTTCTTCTTTACGCAGATAGACTTCTTTGCCCTGCTCCATGATGCGCTCACGCAGCGTCTCTTCATGCAGCTCAGGTTCTTTGTCCAGCCACTCAGCAATCGGCATTTCCAGATCGAAATCGTTTTTCAGACGCTCTTCCAGACCAGCAACATCCCACATCTCTTCCAGTGACTGCGGCGGAATATAGGTATCGATGGTGGTTTTGAACACATCATCGCGGATGCTGTTAATGGTTTCGCTCACGTCAGACACGTCCAGCAGTTCATTACGCTGGGTGTAAATCGCGCGGCGCTGATCGTTGGCAACGTCATCATATTCCAGCAGCTGCTTACGAATATCAAAGTTGCGGCTTTCTACTTTACGCTGCGCATTGGCAATCGCCTTGGTTACCCATGGATGCTCAATCGCTTCGCCTGGTTTCATTCCCAGTTTACGCATCATATTAGAGACGCGATCGGAGGCGAAAATACGCATCAGTGCATCTTCCATCGACAGATAGAAGCGCGATGAACCCTGGTCACCCTGACGGCCGGAACGACCACGCAGCTGGTTATCGATGCGGCGTGATTCATGACGCTCAGTACCGATAATATGCAGACCGCCGGACGCCAGCACGGCATCATGACGGATTTTCCACGCGGCTTTAATCGCTTCAATCTGTTCGGCCGTTGGCGCTTCAAGATTGGCAATCTCTGCCTGCCAGCTACCACCCAGCACGATATCAGTACCACGACCGGCCATGTTGGTGGCGATGGTTACTGCGCCTGGCTGACCGGCCTGTGCCACGATGTCTGCTTCACGGGCGTGGAACTTGGCGTTCAGTACGCTGTGCTTAATACCCGCACGTTCCAGCTCATGGGAAACTACTTCAGATTTCTCAATTGAAATAGTACCCACCAGAATTGGCTGACCATTAACGGTACGCTCGCGGATATCTTCGATAATGGCATCGATCTTCTCTTTCTCTGTCATGTAGACCAGGTCCGGCAGATCTTTACGCACCATAGGACGGTTGGTTGGCACCACAATGGTATCCAGCTTGTAGATTGAGCTGAACTCAAATGCTTCGGTGTCCGCCGTACCGGTCATCCCGGCCAGCTTTTCGTACAGACGGAAGTAGTTCTGGAAGGTGATAGAAGCCAGAGTCTGGTTTTCGTTCTGAATCTCAACGCCTTCTTTTGCTTCGATTGCCTGATGCAGGCCATCAGACCAGCGACGACCCTGCATGGTACGACCGGTGTGCTCATCAACGATAATGACTTCACCGTCTTTCACGATGTAGTCGACGTCGCGGGTAAACAGCACGTGCGCGCGCAGTGCCGCCGTCACGTGGTGCATCAGCATAATGTTGGTTGGCGAGTAAAGTGATTCACCCTCTTCCATAATGCCTTCGCTGACCAGCAGCTCTTCAATATTCACCAGGCCGCGCTCGGTCAGGTGAACCTGGCGCGCTTTCTCATCAACCGAGAAGTGGCCTTCGCCCTGGAAAGTATCAGAGTCTTCTTTCTCCTGACGGATCAGGTGAGGAATGATTTTATTAACTTTGGTATACATCTCGGAGCTGTCTTCAGCCGGGCCGGAGATGATCAGTGGGGTACGCGCTTCATCGATCAGAATTGAGTCAACTTCATCCACCAGTGCATAGTGCAGCTTACGCTGTACGCGCTCTTCAGGGCTGAACGCCATATTGTCACGCAGGTAGTCAAAGCCGTATTCGTTATTGGTACCGTAAGTGATGTCGGCGGCGTAGGCCTCGCGTTTCGCCGGCGCTGGCATACCTGGCAGGTTGATACCGATGCTCAGGCCGAGAAATTCGAACAGCCCACGGTTATTCTCGGCATCACGCTGTGCCAGATAGTCGTTGACGGTGACAACGTGTACGCCTTTACCGCTTAACGCATTCAGATAAGCAGGCAGCGTCGCGGTCAGAGTTTTACCTTCACCGGTGCGCATTTCCGCGATGCAGCGGTCGTTCAGTACCATACCGCCAAGCAGCTGGACGTCAAAGTGACGCATGCCGAACACGCGCTTACTGGCTTCACGTACGGTGGCAAAAGCTTCAGGAATCAGGCTGTCTACGGTTTCGCCCTTTTTCAGGCGCGCGCGGAATTCGTCAGTTTTGGCTTTCAGCTCATCGTCAGTAAGCTTTACAAATTCTGGCTCCATCTTATTGATGGCATCTACAGCTTTACGCATACGGCGTAAAGTACGATCGTTACGGCTACCAAAAACCTTGGTTAAAATTGTCGTCAACATAATAAATACTTCTCTCCAGCCGGGCTTTTATACGGCTTACAGCGTTGTTTTGATTATTTAAGTTTGTAGAGCTGTGCTCTGAATCGTTCAGGCGAGAGTAGCCGGTCCGGCACGAATGCCCTGAACCTGCGCCAGCCACAAACCGCTGTGATAAGCAGCGCGCAGCGCTTCATTACGGCGTGGAGTATCACGGATAATAACCGGAGGACGAGACTCGTGAGTCAATAACGCATTGAGCGTGTCGAGCAGCGCGAGTTTCTGGACTTCAAGCGGTAACGCCTGCTCTGCCGTCGGCAGATGCTGTGGCGTTAAGGCAAAAGAGAGGTGGCGAATAACGATGCGGATCGCATGCTGGTGCCAGTAGTCGACGTTAAAGTTCGGACGACGTGCGCTTTCCTGTAGCAGCGCCAGGCTGTCAAAACGTGCGACTTTACCAATAGTCAGACTATTGGATGACGTTTCAGGGCTTCTCTGCTCGCTGGCATGGGTGACAGGCAGGCCAAAACTCGCCGCGACCATCCCCAACAGGAGATGCGGCCAGAAGTAACGCCTGCCAAATTGTCGCCAACGATTAAGAATGCCGATCACTTTTTTCCGCCACTGCGCCCAAACCTCTGCGGCTGGGGTCACTGAAATCAATAGTTTTACTGAGGCCAAATATTACCATTATTAGTCACTGTCGACATCAGGATATATCTATCCGCAGCGGGAAATGTCCGGTTATCTGCACAAGAAAACAGCAGCTAAACACGAAAAACCGGCAGTAACGCGGCATTGGAGGCAGTAGATGTGATTACTGAAAGAGGAAAAATAATAGAACGACTGGCCTCACTGGCCGGAGAGAGTACCAGCTCAACCAGTCGTAATAGTCAGTCCAGGCTTACGCCAGAACCAGATTTGGTGCCTTGAATGCCAGCGGAAGTTCGGCTTCGTCTTCAAACGTTGCCCATTCCCAGGCTTCCTGCTTCGCCATAACCGCCTGCAACAGCTTGTTATTTAATGCATGACCAGATTTGAATGCGGTAAACGCACCAATGATATTGTGGCCACACATAAACAGGTCACCGATCGCATCAAGCATTTTGTGACGGACAAATTCGTCTTCAAAGCGTAAACCGTCTTCGTTCAATACGCGGTAGTCATCCACCACGATTGCACAATCGAAGCTGCCGCCGAGGCACAGGCCGCGGGACTGCAGATATTCGATTTCACGCATAAAGCCGAAAGTACGTGCACGGCTGATCTGACGCACAAACGCTTCAGCAGAGAAGTTCATGCTGTAACGCTGCGCGCTGGAATCAATCGCCGGATGGTTAAAATCGATGGTAAAGTCCAGCGAAAAACCATTGTATGGCTTGATCTCAGCCCATTTGTCACCGTCTTCAACCCGGACTGGTTGTTTGACGCGAACAAATTTCTTGGCGCTGTTCAGCTCTTCAATGCCTGCGTCCATCAGCAGATAGACAAAGGGTGCTGCGCTGCCGTCCATAATCGGGATTTCAGGCGCATCAACTTCAACCACAATGTTATCAATACCCAGACCGGAAAGTGCTGCGTTCAGGTGCTCGACTGTTGAAATACGCACGCCATGCTCATTAACCAGGCAAGTTGAGAGCATGGTATCACGCACGGATTTGGCATCAGCCGGGAAATCAACCGGTGGATTCAAGTCAGTGCGACGATAGATGACCCCGGTGTTAGCCGACGCAGGGCGTAAAGTCAGCGTGACTTTTTTGCCGGTATGTAAACCGACTCCAGTCGCCTGAACAATACGTTTTAATGTCCGTTGTTTGATCATCGCATTATCTCGCAAAAATTACTCATCCGACCGCCAGTGTATATCACTGACGGGCGAACATTTTAGCACAAAGAGCGGAGAATCCAAATTCTCAGGCAATTCTTAGTCAGCCTGCTTACGCAGGAAGGCTGGAATATCCAGATAATCTGGTTCTTTATTGGTCTGTGCACTTTGATCGTTCACCACCTTCGCGGCCGGTTTTTGCTCCTGAGGCAGTGGAGCCATACCGTGCTGCTGGTAGCGATGATCCATCACTGGCTGGCTGGATTGCTTGTTGGTAACCAGCGTAATTTCTGGACGTTTGTCCATGCCGATACCGGTCGCAACCACAGTCACACGCAGTTCGTCGTTCATTTCCGGGTCGAGAGAAGTACCAATCACCACTGTCGCGTTGTCAGACGCGAAAGCACGGATGGTGTTACCCACGGTTTCGAACTCATCCAGACGCAGGTCAAAGCCCGCGGTGATGTTAACCAGCACGCCACGCGCACCAGAAAGGTCGATATCTTCCAGCAGTGGGCTGGAGATCGCCATTTCTGCGGCTTCTTCCGCACGGTCTTCACCACAAGCGACGCCAGAACCCATCATTGCGTAGCCCATTTCAGACATCACGGTACGCACGTCAGCGAAGTCGACGTTCATCAGACCCGGACGGGTGATCAGCTCGGCGATACCCTGCACCGCGCCTTTCAGTACGTCGTTAGCCGCACCGAATGCGTCGAGCAGAGAGATACCACGGCCCAGCACTTTCAGCAGCTTGTCGTTAGGAATAGTAATCAGTGAATCGACATGCTTGGACAGCTCGGCGATACCCTGCTCGGCAAAGGCCATGCGCTTTTTGCCTTCAAAATTGAAAGGCTTGGTCACCACGGCAACCGTCAGGATACCTAAATCTTTCGCCACTTCGGCAACGACAGGCGCTGCACCGGTACCAGTACCGCCACCCATGCCGGCGGCGATAAACACCATGTCAGCGCCTTCCAGAGCTGAACGCAGTGCTTCACGATCTTCCTCAGCAGAGTTACGACCGACTTCCGGGTTTGCACCAGCACCCAGACCTTTGGTGATTCCATTACCAATTTGAATCGTCTGACCGACCGCAGTTTTACGTAACGCTTGCGCGTCAGTATTCACAGCGAAGAATTCAACACCTTCGATGCGCTCACGCACCATATGCTCTACGGCATTGCCACCGCCCCCGCCGACGCCGATGACTTTAATCACCGCGTCATTGGTTAATTCCATAGGTTCAAACATAATTTCTCTCCGTTATGTGCCTGTCGCCTGGGGATCTAATAATACCTGTTATCTTTCACGCTACAGCGGTGTTAGCCGTAATGCGAAATTTTTTTAGGTAAGAATCCCCTTTACTAAAAATTAAAACTCTTTTCTCAGCCAGCTGTTGATACGTTTAAACCAGTTACCGACCGAGGCTCTTTTTTCAATATCAGCTTCACCGTTCAGGTGAGACTCTTTTCCGTAGTGCAGTAAGCCTACCGCTGTTGAGTAGTAAGGCTCCTGAGCATAATCGGTTAAGCCGGTTATGTTCAGCGGCTGGCCAATTCGTACCTGCGTGTGAAAAACACGCTGGGCACAGGCAGCCAGCCCTTCAATTTGTGCCGCACCGCCGGTCAGAACAATCCCCGCCGCCAGATGGTGTTTTACGCCCTGCTGACGCAGCTGTTCCTGCAACTGCAGAATCTCTTCATTGACCAGATTCAGCAGTTCGGTGTAGCGCGGTTCAATGACTTCAGCCAGCGTCTGACGCTGCAGACTTCTTGGCGGACGCCCACCGACGCTCGGTACTTCGACGTTTTCGTCTTTGCCCACGATGGAGCCAAGGGCACAACCATGGCGAACTTTGATCGCTTCAGCATCGGTTGGAGGCGTGCCGAAGGCGTAAGCGATATCGCTGGTCACCACATTGCCAGCATACGGAATCACTTTAGTGTGACGCAGTGCGCCGCCAGTATAGACCGCGATATCCATGGTGCCACCGCCGACATCCACCACGCAAACGCCCAGCTCGCGTTCATCCTCGGTCAGCACCGCAAAGCTTGATGCCAGACCGGCAAAGATCAGTTGGTCAACTTTGAGGCCACAACGTTCAACGGCTTTAACAATGTTTTTTGCCATGTCGTTGTGACAGGTGATCAAATGCACTTTTGCCTGCATACGCACGCCGGATAAACCGACCGGATTTTTGATCCCTTCCTGATAGTCGATCGCATATTCCTGAGGAATAACATGCAGAATACGATGCTCATCACGAACGCGGACTGACTTAGCAGTATGTACCACATTCTCTACATCTTCCTGTGTCACTTCCTCTTCGGAAATCGGAACCATCCCGATTTCATTCTGGCAACTGATGTGTTTGCCCGATAATGCGAGGTAAACCGACGAAATCTGGCAGTCGGCCATCAGTTCGGCCTGATCGATAGCGCGCTGTACGCACTTCACTACCGATTCCAGATCGTTAACGCCGCCTTTATCCATACCGCGGGAAGGACAGCTGCCGACCCCGATAATATTGACCATGCCATCGGGCAGAACTTCCCCTACTAAAGCGGCAACCTTCGCGGTACCGATCTCGAGTCCAACTACCAGTTTTCTGTCCGTCGACTTGATCATTGTTGTTTAGCCTGTGCCTGATTCTGTTGCTGGTTACTGTCCTGCGGCTCAATAAATGCCGGTGCCCATCCTACTGCCGCGCCAGAGTCATAACGCAGATCTACGTAATCGATGCGTTTGTTCTCTGCCGTCGCCTGCTGCTGTAGCGAAGGATAGAGCTGCATAAAACGCTTCAAACGCTTCATGTCATCATTACGTCCAAGTTCGATGCGGATATCGTCGCCCGTCACCAGCTGCCATGAACGTCGTGCCGTCATTGAGGCCATCTTCAACTTAAACTTATCTGCTGCCAGCACCTGGCTCATCTCGCGATAACCGGTGAGGACTTCCTGCTCGCTGCCTTCAGGGCCATACAGCATCGGCATCTCTTCCTTGCCAAGATGATTTGCCGGGACGCTGAATGATTTACCCTCAGCATCAACCATATGCAGGTCATTCCAGCGCGCAACCGGAACATATTCAACCAGATGAATCTTTAATTCGTCCGGCCACTGCTTACGCACGCTTACCTGCTGAATCCACGGCAGACGTTCAATTTGCTGCTGAATAACGTTAACGTCCTGCGACATAAACGTTCCCGGCGAGCCCAGTGACAAAATCGCCTGGCGAATATCGTCATGGGTGGTGTAGTGGGTTTTTCCGGTCACCACCAGCCTCGACAGCGGCAAGCGCGACGCGTCATTCATCCACTTCAGCACCACCAGCCCGCCGAACGCCATGGTGCCTAACACCATGAGCAGGAAAATAATGCCTGCCAGCCGTGAGCCATTACTGCGTCCGGTGCGCGCCTTCTCCTGCGCTTCCCGGTTACGTACATTCAGAGCCGCCTGAGACATATCAGTCAGCCAGCTCCAGAATACGGGTTACCAGCTGCGAGAAAGAGAGACCTGCCTGCTTCGCTGCCATCGGTACCAGACTATGGCTGGTCATGCCCGGCGAGGTATTCACCTCCAGCAGACAGAAAGCGCCTTCGCTATCCATCATTACATCAACCCGACCCCAGCCGCTGCAACCCAGCGCACGCCACGCATCCATCACCAACGTGCTTAATTCGGCTTCGCGTTCGGCGGTCAGGCCGCTTGGGCAGAAGTACTCAGTATCATCAGAGATGTACTTGGCCTGATAATCATAAAAATCACTGGCCGGCTGAATACGAATCGACGGCAGAATGTCTTCGCCGACAATCGCCACCGTGTACTCAGGGCCACTTAAAAATTTCTCAACCAGCACTTCGTCATCATGACGGAACGCTTCTTCCAGCGCTGCTGGCAGATCAGCAGGCTGATTAACACGCGAGATACCGACGCTGGAACCTTCGCAACTTGGTTTCACAAACACCGGCATACCCAGCGCGGCGATGCGTTCAGCCAGTTCGCCCGTCACCCCAGCATTCATCTGCTGACGGTTAATCACCACATACGGTGACACTGGCAGACCCGCGCCCTGCCACAGCAGTTTGGTGCGCATCTTATCCATGGTGATGGCCGAAGCCATCACGCCGCTGCCGGTGTAAGGAATTTGCAGAAACTCCAGCAGCCCCTGTAACGTCCCGTCTTCCCCGCCACGGCCATGCAGAGCGATAAACGCTTTGGCAAAACCTTCTTCTTTCAGGCGCATTGGCGAAAAGTCACGAATATCGACAGCATGCGCGTTAATACCCGCCTGCTGCAACCCTGCCAGAACCGCACTGCCTGAAAGCAAAGACACATCACGTTCTGCGGAGGTCCCACCCAGCAATACCGCTACTTTCTCAGCCATGATGTTCTTCTCCATTAGTGATTTGCGGTTGTAACTTGTTATCCGCCAGTTTACGGGCGATTTTACCTACGTTGCCGGCACCCTGAACCAGGATCAGATCGTTGCCTGACAGAGTCGGAGCCAGTATCTCCAGCACGTCGTCATGATCGGGAACCAGGATCGGATCGACTTTGCCACGGCCACGAATGGTGCGGCACAGCGATCGACTGTCAGCACCCGGGATCGCCGACTCGCCAGCGGCATAAACATCCAGCATTAACAGCACGTCTACCTGCGACAGCACATTGGCAAAATCGTCGTACAGATCACGGGTACGCGTATAACGGTGCGGCTGGAAAATCATGACCAGTTTCTTATCTGGCCAGCCGGCGCGTGCCGCTTTAATCGTCGCATCGACTTCGGTCGGGTGATGACCGTAGTCATCAACCAGCATCGCGCTACCTTCAGCACCGTTGACGTTAGCCAGCGGGTATTCGCCGAGGAAGTCGAAGCGGCGGCCAGTGCCCTGGAAGCTCTCCAGCGCACTGAGAATATCTTCATCCTCAATGCCTTCTTCACTGGCCACTGCTACAGCAGCGGCAGCATTCAGCGCGTTATGTCGGCCTGGTGCGTTAAGCGTGACGTTCATTAACGGCTTATCGTGGCGCACCAGCGTGAAATGGCCCTGAGCACCGTGCTGCTGATAATTTTCGATACGCACGTCAGCATCATCACTGAAACCGTAAGTCGTCACCTGACGGCCAACCCGCGGCAGCAAGTCGCGGATAACGGCATCATCAATACACATTACTGCACGACCATAAAACGGCAGGTTATGCAGGAAGTTAATAAACGTCTGCTTCAGATTTTCGAAGTCGCCCTGGTAAGTATCCATATGGTCGGCTTCAATATTGGTGACAATCGCCACCATCGGTTGCAGATGCAGGAACGACGCGTCGCTCTCATCCGCTTCGGCAATCAGATAACGGCTGCTGCCCAGGCGAGCATGCGTGCCCGCCGCTTTAACCAGACCACCGTTAACAAAAGTCGGGTCCAGGCCACCTTCAGCATAAATACTGGAAACCATCGCCGTGGTGGTGGTTTTACCGTGCGTACCGGCAACCGCAATACCGTGACGGTAGCGCATCAGTTCAGCCAGCATTTCAGCACGGCGGATCACCGGGATACGGGCCTCACGTGCGGCAACGATCTCCGGGTTATCCTGAGAAACTGCCGTCGACACCACCACTACGCTGGCGTCACTGACGTTTTCCGGGCGATGGTTAAAATAAATGGTGACGCCAAGGGCCGCCAGATGCTGGGTAACCGGGTTCGGCGCTAAATCAGAACCACTAATCTCATAACCTTCGTTGGCCAACACTTCGGCAATACCGCCCATGCCAGCACCACCGATGCCGACAAAGTGAATGTGCCGGACGCGACGCATCTCGGGCACCATTAAACGCAGTTTCGCCAATTGTTGTGTATTCATCTTTTCTGCCTGTTGCGAGCCGTGTTGATCCGGCCCCTGAAAATCATATTTATAATGCCGTGGCGGCGACGGCGTCAGCGACGCGTTGTGTCGCGTCCGGAATCGACGCTGCGCGTGCCTTTTCAGCCATCAGCAGCAGCGTTGGGCGATCCCAGCCTGCCAGCGTTTCTGCCACCACATCCGCCGTAAACTGCGGCTGCTCAAAAATTTTGGCTGCACCCGCTTGCTCAAGCGGCAGTGCATTCCAGTACTGCTGACGATCTTTATGCTGAAACGGCACAAAAATCGCTGGTAAACCGGCGGCAGCGATTTCGCTGACGGTTAACGCGCCCGAACGACACACCACCACATCAGCCCAGGCGTAGGCCGCAGCCATATCATCGATAAACTCGGTGACTTTATGCTGCGTTTGCCCGACGTCCTGATAAGCCTTTCGCACGCTATCCAGCGCGCCTTTGCCGGTCTGATGCCAGAGCGTGATGCCATCAGCCATTTTCGCCGCGACCTGGGGCAGCGTCTGGTTCAGTATTCGCGCGCCCTGGCTACCGCCGATCACTAACACACGAATCGGGCCTTCACGCCCGGCCAGTCGCTCGCCGGGTAACGGCAGCGCCAGCACGTCGGTACGCACCGGGTTGCCAACCACATCGGCATTCGGAAACGCACCTGGAAACGCCTGCAGCACTTTTTTGGCAATTTTGGACAGCCATTTATTGGTCAGTCCGGCAATACCATTTTGTTCATGCAGCACCACCGGGATACCGCAACTCCAGGCCGCCAACCCGCCGGGACCGGAGACATAGCCGCCCATCCCCAGCACCACGTCTGGCTGATACGCTTTCATAATCGCCCGCGCCTGACGCCAGGCGGAGAAAATGCGCATCGGTGCCAGTAACAGAGCTTTCACACCTTTGCCGCGCAGGCCGGTGATACGAATAAAATCAATCTCGATGCCGTGTTTGGGAACCAGATCCGCTTCCATTCGGTCTGCGGTGCCAAGCCAGCGAACCTGCCAGCCTTGCTCCATCAGATGGTGTGCTACTGCCAGCCCGGGGAATACATGCCCACCGGTTCCGCCAGCCATCACCATCAGTCGCTTACCACTCATCGGGCACCTCGTGTAAACGCCTGCGCTTTTGCCAGACGCGTTTCATAATCAATACGCAATAACAGTACGATAGCCGTCGACATAATAATCAGACTGGAACCACCGTAACTGATCAGCGGCAGCGTCAGACCTTTGGTCGGCAGCATGCCCGCGGCAGCACCGACGTTAACCAACGCCTGGAAGCTAAACCACACGCCAATCGAACAGGCTAAAAAGCCGGAAAAACGCTGGTCAAGCTCTAATGCCCGGCGGCCAATCGACATCGCACGAAAAGCGACGAAGAATACCATTAACAGGGCAAAAACCACACCGATATAACCCAGTTCTTCCCCGATAATCGAGAAAATGAAGTCGGTATGCGCTTCCGGTAAATACTCCAGTTTTTGTACTGAATTACCTAAGCCCTGGCCCCAGAACTCACCGCGACCAAACGCCATCAGCGACTGGGTCAGCTGGTAGCCGCTGCCGAAAGGATCTTCCCATGGATCCCAGAAGGAAGTGACGCGGCGCATACGGTACGGTTCAGCAATAATCAGCAAGCAAACGGCAAAAATCCCCGAGCCGATAATTGCCAGAAATTGCCATAACTTCGCCCCTGCCAGGAACAGCATCGCCAGCGTAGTAACAAACAGCACCACCACCGTACCGAGGTCAGGCTGTGCCAGCAGTAACACCGCCAGCACCACCATTACGCCCATCGGCTTACAGAATCCCCAGAAGTTGTGACGGACTTCCTCTACCTTGCGCACCAGATAGCTGGCGAGATAGCAGAACAATGACAGCTTCGATAACTCTGCTGGCTGGATACGTAGCGGCCCAAGGGCAATCCAGCGCGATGCGCCGTTGACCGAGCTACCGACGACCAGCACAATCAACAACATCACTACCGAGGCCACCAGCATAATGTTGCTGTAACGCTGCCAGACTTCCATTGGCACCCGCAGTGTCACCAGCGCCATGCCAAACGCCAGCAGCAGATAGAATGCTTCACGCTTGGCAAAGAAGAACGGATCTTCTGACAAACGCTGCCCCACCGGCATCGATGCCGATGTCACCATCACAAAACCGATAATCGCCAGACCAAAAGTCAGCCACAGCAACGTGCGGTCATACAGCACCATTGACGAGGCGTCTTTTTCACGCGATCCCATCACCCAATCTTTCAGACGATGAGAAATGCCGCCAGCAAGGCTCAGACCAGGAAAACGCATCAGCCAAGCTCCTTAGCCAGTTGCACAAACAGATCGCCACGCTGTTCAAAGTTACGGAACTGATCGAGGCTGGCACAAGCCGGCGACAGCAGCACCATATCGCCCGGCTGCAGCTGGACAGCAATCTGTTCCATCGCCTGCTGCAGGGTCTCGGTGCGTACTGAAATTTCAGGGCGTAAGTCTGCCAGTGCGGCAGCGTCACGTCCGAAGCAGTACACCCGCACGTTATCGCCTTGCAGATAGCGCGCCAGCGGGCTGAAGTCGGCTGATTTACCGTCACCGCCCAACAGCAGCCACAGCGTGCCCTGAACCTGCAAGCCATTCAGCGCCGCTTCAGTACTGCCGACATTGGTCGCTTTAGAATCGTTAATCCAGCGCACGCCGTTATGCTGCCATGCAAGCTGGAAACGGTGCGCCAGACCGCTGAAAGTGGTCAACGCTTTCAGGCTGGTTGCACGCGGCAGGCCAACGGCATCTGCCAGCGCCAGCGCGGCCAGCGCATTGGTGTAATTATGCTGCCCGACAAGATGCATCTCATCGGCATTCAATACTTTTTCACCATCCGCACGCAGCCAGGTGCTGCCCTGCTGACGGTTAAGATGATAATCACCGACGTCAGCGCCAAAGCTAATGCAGCGCTTATCCGCCCCGCGCACCGGCATGGTCAGCGCGTCATCGGCATTAACCACGCATACTGCGGCATTTTCATAAATACGTAACTTCGCGGCGCGATACTGCTGCAAACCGAGCGGATAGCGGTCCATATGGTCCTCAGTAACATTGAGGATGGTCGCCGCCGCCGCTTTCAGACTGTGGGTGGTCTCCAGCTGAAAGCTTGACAGTTCCAGTACATACAGCTGCGCCGGGTGCTGCAGTAACGTCAGCGCCGGTAAACCAATATTTCCGCCGACACCCACTGCCCAGCCAGCGGCTTTCGCCATCTCACCCACCAGCGTGGTGACGGTGCTTTTACCGTTAGAGCCGGTAATCGCCACAATCGGTGCTTTCGCTTCGCGGCAAAACAGCTCGATATCACCGATAATTTCAACTCCCGCCGCGGCGGCATCCATTAAAGAAGGATGTGCCAGCGCCATACCCGGGCTGGCAATAATCAAATCGGCGGCCTGCAACCAGCCATCATCGAGCGAGCCTAAATGACGCTCCACCGTTTCCGGCAGCTTATCGAGGCCTGGCGGTGACAGTCGGGTATCCATCACGCGTGGCGTAACGCCTTGCGCTAAAAAGAAATCAACACAGGACAGGCCGGTCAGGCCCAACCCGATAATGACGACTTTTCTACCCTGATAGTCTGCCATGATTAACGCACCTTCAGTGTTGCCAGGCCAATCAGCACCAGCATCAGTGAAATAATCCAGAAGCGCACAATCACGCGCGGCTCCGGCCAGCCTTTCAGTTCATAGTGGTGGTGAATCGGCGCCATGCGGAAAATACGTTGTCCGCGCAGCTTAAACGATCCCACCTGCAGAATGACCGACAGGGTTTCAACCACAAACACCCCGCCCATAATTACCAGCAGAAACTCCTGACGCAGCAGCACGGCAATCGTGCCGAGCGCGCCGCCCAGCGCCAGCGAGCCGACGTCACCCATAAATACCTGCGCCGGATAGGTGTTGAACCATAAGAAGCCCAGACCGGCACCGACAATGGCGGTACAAACAATCACCAGCTCACCGGCATGACGCAGATAAGGAATATGTAAGTAGGCGGCAAAATTAACGTTACCGGTTGCCCAAGCCACCAGCGCAAAGCCCGCAGCCACAAACACCGTCGGCATAATTGCCAGACCATCCAGCCCGTCGGTCAGGTTGACCGCATTACTGGTACCAACAATCACAAAATAGGCCAGCAGCAGATACAGCAAACCAAGCTGCGGCATGATGTCTTTAAAGAACGGCACCACCAGCTCGGTGGCCGGGGTATCTTTGCCGATGGCGTACATCACAAAAGCAACCGCCAGCGCAATCACCGACTGCCAGAAATATTTCCAGCGGGCGATTAATCCTTTAGTGTCTTTACGTACTACTTTGCGGTAGTCATCAATAAAGCCGACGATGCCGTAACCCACCAGTACAAACAGCACGCACCAGACATACGGATTCGACGGATAGGCCCACATCAGTACCGAAATGGTAATCGACGTGAGGATCATAATGCCGCCCATCGTCGGCGTGCCGCGCTTGCTGAAATGCGACTCCGGACCGTCGTTACGCACCACCTGACCAATTTGTAATTTTTGCAGATACGCGATCAGGCGCGGTCCCATCCACAACGAGAGGAACAGCGCGGTCAGCAGGCTGACGATGGCGCGAAACGTCAAATAGGAAAAGACGTTAAAGCCAGAATAAAAAGCGACCAAATGTTCGGCCAGCCAGACTAACATGTTCCTTTCTCCTTTAAGGCCTGTACTACCTGCTCCATGGCGGCACTACGTGAACCTTTAACTAAAATGGTTAACTCTTGATGCTCGGACAGCAGCGCTGATAAACGTGCGATCAGCGCTGGCTTATCATTAAAATGCTCGCCAACACCGCTGGCCTCGCTGATACCTTTACTCAGCGTACCGACACTCAATACCCGATCGATGCCTGCCAGACGCGCCGCGTCACCCACCTCACGATGGCACTCAACGGCTTCTGCGCCCAGTTCACCCATATCACCTACCACCATCACGCGGTAACCGGGCATTTCTGCCAGCACCTGTGCGGCGGCGGTCATCGAGCCAACGTTGGCGTTATAGCTGTCATCAATCAGCAACTGCGTGGCGTTTAACGCTACCGGGAATAAACGCCCCGGCACCGCTTTCAGTGAGGCTAACCCTTGCTGAATCGCGTCAAGAGGCGCATCAACCGACAGCGCCAGTGCAGCAGCAGCCAGCGCGTTAGCGATATTGTGACGACCAGGCAGCGGCAGCGTGATTTCCGCTGCCCCTGCTGGCGTATGCAGGGTGAACTGCGTGCCCTGGGTGCTGAAACGAATATTGCTGGCATAGAAATCGCTGTCTGGCTGCGACTCAACCGAGAAACGCCACAGCGTTTTATGATGCAGGTGGTTCTGCCAGTGCGGCCAGTCATTGCTGTCAGCATTGATAATGGCGGTGCCGGTTGCTGACAGGCCTTCGAAAATTTCGCCTTTGGCTTTCGCAACGCCTGCCAGCGAACCAAACCCTTCCAGATGCGCCGCGGCGAGGTTATTCACCAGCGCGGTTTCCGGACGGGTCAAATCGGTGGTGTAGGCAATTTCACCCTGATGGTTAGCCCCCAGCTCAATCACCGCAAACTGGTGCTCCGGCGTCAGGCGTAACAGCGTCAGCGGCACGCCGATGTCGTTATTCAGATTACCGGCGGTATACAGCGTCTCACCGCAAACGCGCAGAATCGCCGCGGTCATCTCTTTTACCGAAGTCTTGCCGGACGAACCGGTCAGTGCCACCACACGGGCCGTGCTCTGCTGGCGTACCCAACCCGCCAGCTGACCCAGCGCAATACGCGTGTCATTAACCACCACCTGCGGCACCGCCACCGGTAAGTGCTTACTTACCAGCAAAGCTGCCGCGCCATTCGTAATGGCATCAGCAACAAACTCATGGGCATCAAAGCGTTCGCCTTGCAGCGCGATAAACAGCGCGCCCGCAGACACTTTGCGCGTGTCGGTGGTGACCTCAGCAAAATTCAGGTCGCCGCCGTGCAGCTTACCTGCGGTAATGTCGGCCAGCTGCTGCAGAGAAAGGGCGATCATGCCACCACTCCCAGTAAGCGGGCGACCGTCACACGATCGGAGTAATCCAGTCGGCGATTGCCGACCAGCTGATAATCTTCGTGGCCTTTACCGGCAACCAGCACCACGTCATCTTCCTGCGCCTGCATAATGACGTTAGTGACCGCTTGCGCACGCCCGTGCACTACCCGTGCGCGGCCTGCATCGAGTAAGCCGGAAAGAATACCTTCGACAATTGCCGCAGGTTCTTCACCGCGCGGGTTGTCATCAGTAATCACCACCACGTCGGAGAACTGCTCGGCAATCGCGCCCATTAGTGGGCGCTTACCTTTATCACGATCGCCGCCACAGCCGAACACACACCACAGCTGACCTTTACAGTGCAGTCGCGCCGCTTCCAGTGCTTTTTCCAGCGCGTCCGGCGTGTGAGCATAATCCACCACTATCGTTGCCTTGCCTGGCGCATTGAACACTTCCATGCGGCCACAAACTGGCTGTAACTGATTACCGGTAGCGATCAGGCCGTCCAACGGGTAGCCCAGCGACAGCAAGGTCGCCAGCGCCACCAGCAGATTACTGACGTTAAACGCGCCCATCAGGCGGCTGTCGATAACGCCATTACCCCAGCTGGATTCGAAGGTAATTGAGGCACCGTTGTCGTGATAATTAACCTCGATGGCTTTCAGCCAGCGACCACGGCAACCCGGCTGCAGATTGTTTTGCATGGTGACGGCAACGGCATCCGGCAGGTTAAGTAACCAGCGGTAACCGACTTCGTCATCAGCATTGATAATCATCTGGCCGACCTGATGCTCAGAGAACAGCAGCCATTTGGCGGCTTCATAACGCGTCATATCACCATGGTAATCCAGGTGATCGCGACTGAGATTAGTAAATGCGGCAGCAGCAAATGGCAGCGCCGCAACGCGATGCTGTACCAGCCCGTGTGAGGAGACTTCCATGGCGGCGACGGTCGCGCCCTTTTCCACCAGGGAGTGCAGCACGTGCTGAACATCCACCGCAGAGCCAGTGGTGTTTTCAGTCGACACCAGCTGACCATACAGGCCGTTACCGACGGTACCCATTACCGCGCCGGTTTCACCCAGCAGATTGGCCCACTGCGCCAGCAGCTGGGTGGTAGTCGTTTTACCGTTGGTTCCGGTCACGCCAATCAGGCGCAGTTGCTCGCCCGGTTGCTGATAAAAGCGCCCGGCCAGCGCCGATAAACGCTGTGGCAGCTGTGCCAGATAAATCACCGGCACGCCGTGCATTTCGACGATATCACCATCTTCTGCGACGCCTTCGGCTTCAGCAATCACCGCAGCCACACCCTGCGCGATAGCTTGCGGGATAAAACGTCGCCCATCGGCCTGATGGCCGGCAACCGCCACAAACAGATCGCCGGATGCCGCCTGGCGGCTATCCAGTGTCATTTCACGAAGCGGGCGCTCCGGTGCACCGGGCACCCATGGAGCCAGTAAGTCGCGCAAGTTACGATCTGCCACCTGATCCCTCTTTCTTGTTAAGTACCACATCGTTCTTATCCGTGGTCGGCAGCGCATCCGGCTCGATGTTCATGGTGCGTAATACACCGCCCATGATGGCACCAAACACCGGCGCAGAAACCGCACCACCATAATATTTACCGGCCTGTGGATCGTTAATCACCACCACCAGTGCAAAACGAGGATGGCTCGCAGGCGCAACGCCTGCGGTATAAGCAATGTATTTATTGACGTAGCGACCATCCGGGCCGACTTTTTTCGCGGTACCGGTCTTAATCGCTATGCGATAACCTTTAATTGCCGCTTTTACGCCACCGCCGCCCGGCAATGCCACGCTTTCCATCATATGCACCACGGTTTTCACCAGGTCTTCAGGGAAGACGCGCTCGCCATTAACCGGCGGGTCAACTTTGGTAATCGACAGCGGACGAGCGATGCCATAGCTGCCAATCGTTGCGTAGACTCGCGCTAACTGTAACGGCGTTACCATTAGCCCGTAGCCGAAAGAGAAGGTGGCCCTCTCTATGTCAGACCACCGTTGTTTTTGAGGATATAAGCCACTGCTTTCTCCGACCAACCCCAAATTGGTCGCCTTACCCAATCCAAAGCGCGCGTAAGTATCTACTAACGCTGAGGATGGCATCGCTAACGCCAGCTTTGAAACACCGACGTTACTCGATTTCTGCAAAACCCCGGTCAGGGTCAATTCGCTGTAGCGCGCCACGTCTTTGATCTCATGACCATTAACGCGGTACGGCACGGTATTCAGGACGGTATTCTCTTTCACCACGCCACGTTGCAGCGCAGTCATCACCACCATCGGCTTCACCGTTGAACCGGGTTCGAAGATGTCGGTGATGGCACGGTTACGCATGACGTCTTTTGGCGTACCGCTGAGGTTATTCGGGTTATAGGCCGGGCTGTTCGCCATCGCCAGCACTTCGCCGGTATTCACATCCACCAGCACCGCAGTACCGGATTCCGCTTTGTTAAACGCCACGGCATTGTTCAGCTCGCGATAGACCAGCGCCTGCAAGCGCTCATCAATGCTTAACGCCAGGTTATGTGCGGCCTGGCTGTCCACCGAGGAGATATCTTCAATTACCCGGCCATAGCGGTCTTTACGCACGGTACGTTCACCGGGCTGGCCAGTCAGCCATTTATCGAAGCTCTTCTCTACCCCTTCGATGCCCTGACCGTCGATATTGGTAAAGCCAATCAGATGTGAGGTGACCTGCCCGGCGGGATAGTAACGACGCGACTCTTCGCGCAAATAAATGCCCGGCAGTTTCAGTTTTTTGATGTAGTCGCCAATCGCCGGGTTAACCTGGCGCGCCAGATAGACAAAACGCCCTTTTGGGTTGGCATTCACGCGGCCAGCCAGCTGATCGAGCGGAATAGACAGCGCATCGGACAGCGCTTTCCAGCGGCTGTCGAGGGTGACGCCGCCATGTTCATGCAACACTTTCGGATCGGCCCAAATGGCGTTTACCGGCACGCTGACCGCTAACGGACGCCCGGCGCGATCGCTGATCATTCCGCGCGCGGTAGGCACTGCCTGCACGCGCAGCGAGCGCATATCACCTTCACGCACCAGCTTGTCCGGGTTGATCACCTGCAGATAAGCCACCCGCAGCAGTAAGCCAGTCAGAGCCAGTAAAATACAACCGCACAGCAACGCAAAACGCCAGCTTACAAAGCTGGCCTGATCTTCCTGTTTTTTCAATTTAAGCGTCTTGGTTGCAGCTTTCATTGAGTCCGTGGTTCCTTATTATTGCTGTACCACTATATTTTCCTGCGCCGGATCGACATGCTGCATCTGCAGCTTCTCGGTGGCCGTGCGCTCAACCCGGCTATGATCGCCCAGGGCATTTTCTTCCAGAATCAGGTTGCGCCACTCAATGTCCAGCGCATCCCGCTCCAGTACTAACTGTTCACGCTGCGCGGTCAGCAGGCGGGTCTTATGGGCAGTTGTTACCACCAGAACCGCTGAAACCAGCACCGCAACCACCAGGATTAACGGAATCTTTCCGTGACGGAGCAGATCGCCACCGATAACACCGGGTAAGCTGTGGCGCTCATTGCCAATCACGAGGCGGTCCTTTCTGCGATACGCAATACTGAACTGCGGGCGCGTGGATTTTCACCCACCTCAGCTTCGCCCGGCATCATCTTGCCCAGCGCCTTCAGCTGACGACCACCGAGGCTGGCCAGCTGCGCTTCGGTCATAGGAATACCGGCCGGAACCTGCGGGCCTCGGCTTTGTTCACGCATAAAGCGCTTCACAATGCGGTCTTCCAGCGAGTGAAAGCTAATTACCGATAAGCGTCCTGATGGCGCCAGCGCGATCAGTGCGCCTTTCAGCGCCAGTTCAATCTCTTCCAGCTCGCTGTTAACCCAGATGCGAATCGCCTGGAAGCTGCGGGTAGCCGGATGCTTAAACTTGTCTTTGACCGGAGTAGCCGCGTAAATCACATCGGCCAGCTCTTTGGTGCGCGTCATTGGCTGTTCGCGATTGCGTTCGACGATGGCGCGCGCAATACGTTTGGCAAAACGCTCTTCACCGAAAGTCTTCAGCACAAAAGCAATATCGCTCTCTTCAGCCTGCAACAACCATTCTGCTGCTGAGTGACCGCGCGTTGGGTCCATACGCATATCCAGTGGCCCGTCACGCATAAACGAAAAACCGCGTTCAGCATCATCAAGCTGCGGCGATGAGACGCCGAGATCCAGCAAGATACCGTCGATCTTGCCGGTTAATCCCCGCTCTTCCACATACTCTGCCAGCGCAGAGAATGGGCCATGAATGATGTTAAAACGGGGATCGGTTATTTCTGCAGCGGCTGCGATAGCCTGCGGATCACGATCAATGGCGTAGAGACGGCCCTGTTCTCCAAGTTGGGAAAGAATCAGGCGCGAATGTCCTCCGCGCCCGAACGTGCCATCAATATAGATGCCGTTATCCTTGAGGTTGAGGCCATTTACCGCCTCATCTAACAGCACCGTGGTATGTTTAAAATTATCCTGCATAGCTATAACGACAAATCCTGCAATCGATCAGATAACGGTTCCTGCGTCGACTGCTCAGCGTCAATATCATCCTTGACTTGTTGATACCAGGTCTGTTCATCCCACAGTTCAAACTTGTTGAACTGTCCAACCAGCATCACTTCTTTAGTGAGGTTCGCATGTTGACGAAGGGTATTCGCCAGCAGTAAACGACCTGCATTATCCATCTGGCACTCGCTGGCATGACCCAATAACAGTCGCTGAACGCGACGTTCGGCAGGGTTCATGCTGGACAAGCGAGACAGCTTTTGTTCAATGATTTCCCATTCGGGCAAGGTATAAAGCAACAGGCACGGCTGGTGGAGGTCAATGGTACACACCATTTGCCCCTCGGATTCCCCGATCAGCGTTTCGCGATAGCGCGTTGGCACGGCAAGCCGGCCTTTACTGTCGAGATTGACTAACGTTGCCCCACGGAACATGCCAGTCTCACCCCCGAATTACCCCTTCTCACCACTTTACACCACAAATTCCCACTAAAAGAGTTTACGGAGCGAAGGAAAACATTGTCAAGCCGCAGTACCAGCCTGAAGGCATTATTTCTGAGAGGAAGAAAAGGAAGGAAAGTTAAAAATAAAGCCTGCCTGAACCAAAACAAAAAAATAAGCCGATGAATAATGACAAAAAAATCACGTTAAATTAAATTATGCTCAAAAATATAGCAGCCCAGGTGGGATTAAATTAACCTGCAAACTTTGCGAGCCGGTCTGCATTTTAGGGTATTTCTGAGAGCTTGCACAGTGGGCTGTAGCCGCATGGTGCCTGAAGGCAGCGAGAAACCCCAGCTTATTCAGGGTGACGAATTCAGTCGTTATGAGGGTTATTTTCAATACTTACTATAATTTACCTTAAACTTTCACCAGCATTTTGAATTCTCAGGCAGATTGCCTGTGTAAATTTAAATTTCAGTAAAAATATTAATAGATGTAAAAAAGGCAGCCTGCGCTGCCTTCAATTCAGATTACCTTACGATTTAACTTCCCGCGGCGGAACAAATTACGCCGGATACGGGTTAAACCTGGTTTCGGTTTTCTTGGTTCGTCGAGACTGGCCAGTACCAGCTCCAGCACGCGTTCCGCCACATCACGGTGGCGTTGCCCTACCGCCAGCACCGGACACTCAAGAAAATCGAGCAGTTCATGATCGCCAAAGGTGGCAATCGCCAGATCAATTGGCAAGCGTCCTTCACGTTTCAGCGTCACATCCATCACGCCCTGCAACAGACCAAATGAGGTGGTGAACAGCGCATCAGGCATCGGATGTTCATTCAGGTAGTTTTCAAACAGTGCCGCCGCGGCGGTACGTTCGTAGCTATTGGCATAAATAAAGTCGATATTACGCGGATCGCCTTCCCACGCCTGGCGGAAACCCATCTCGCGTAAGAAGCTGACCGAAAGCTCCGGCAGCGCGCCAAGAAAAAGCACATTGTTGACCGGCAGCTTGCGTAATTCGGCGGCCAGCATCTCGGCATCATCCTGGTCGGCACCGACCACACTGGTAAAGTGTTCACGGTCCAGCGCGCGATCCAGCGCAATGATTGGCAGCGGATCGTTAATCCAGCGCTGATAAAACGGATGTTCTGGCGGCAGAGCAGTGGAAACGATAATCGCATCGACCTGACGCTGGAGCAGATGCTCAATACAGCGCATCTCGTTTTCCGGCAAATCTTCAGAACAGGCAATCAGCAGCTGATAACCACGCTGACGCGCCTGGCGCTCAAGATAGTTCGCAATACGCGTGTAGCTGGTATTCTCCAGATCGGGAATAACCAGTCCTATTGAGCGCGTGCGTCCTGCACGCAGTCCCGCAGCGACCGCATTGGGATGGTAATTATGCTCACGCACCACTGCCATCACTTTTTCGACGGTCTTGTCGCTGACACGATACTGCTTAGCTTTGCCATTAATGACATAGCTGGCCGTCGTGCGCGACACACCGGCAAGGCGCGCAATTTCATCCAGTTTCACAATAACCCCACACTTCTGTCGCTACGACCGCGCTGTTAATAGCCATATCGTAGCCATGGATAAGAGATTTGTTACATCTAACAGCAGAAAACAGCGGTGAGCAACCGCTTTTCATCGACTTAGCGGCTCTGATTAACAAAAGTTTTTAGCCGCCGGACGCTTAAGCCAGATTGATATAAGCCATAAAAAAACCCGACCGAAGTCGGGTTGATGATAAATACGGCACGGTACAGCAGGATATCAGCGCAGAATGCGGTCACCACCGCGCGACACACCAACGATACCCGAGCGCGCGATTTCAACAATTTCCGCGACTTCACGTACGGTATTCAGGAAGGCATCGAGCTTGTCACTGGTACCTGCCAGCTGAACCGTGTAAAGCGCAGGCGTCACATCGATGATTTGCCCACGGAAAATTTCCGTGCTGCGCTTCACTTCCTCACGACCGTAACCGCTGGCCTGAATCTTCACCAGCATGATTTCACGCTCAACATGCGATCCTTTGCACAGCTCGCTGACCCGCAGTACATCCACCAGCTTGTGCAGTTGCTTCTCAATCTGCTCCAGCACTTTCTCATCACCGACGGTCTGAATCGTCATGCGTGAGAGCGTCGGATCATCGGTCGGTGCCACCGTCAGGCTTTCAATGTTGTAACCGCGCTGGGAAAACAGGCCAACCACGCGGGACAATGCGCCGGACTCGTTCTCCAGCAATACTGATAAAATGCGACGCATAATTATGTCCTCTCCGTTTTGCTCAGCCACATCTCGTCCATACCACCGCCGCGAATATGCATCGGGTAAACGTGCTCAGTACCGTCGACATTAACATCAACAAATACCAGACGCCCTTTTGCCAATTCTTCCAGCGCGTGTGTCAGTTTTTCTTCCAGCTCTTGCGGATGGTTAATCGCCACGCCAACGTGACCATAGGCTTCCGCCAGGCGCACAAAATCAGGCAGTGATTCCATATAGGATTGCGAATGGCGTCCGGAATAGATCATATCCTGCCACTGCTTCACCATACCAAGGTAGCGGTTGTTCAGATTCAGAACCAGCACCGGCAGGCCATATTGCAGCGCGGTCGACAGCTCCTGAATATTCATCTGAATACTGCCATCGCCAGTCACGCAGACCACGGTTTCATTCGGCAGCGCCAACTTAACGCCCAGTGCAGCGGGCAGGCCAAAGCCCATGGTGCCCAGCCCACCGGAGTTGATCCAGCGACGCGGCTTATCAAACTGGTAGTAAAGCGCGGCAAACATCTGATGCTGACCAACGTCGGAAGTTACATAAGCATCACCGTGCGTCAGACGACAAATGGTCTCGATCACCGCTTGTGGCTTGATTTTATCGCTGGTGCGATCGAACTCCAGGCACTGACGAGAACGCCACTGATCGATGCTCTGCCACCAGTCGCGCAGGTTATCAAAGTTCTGCGTCGCATCGGATTGCGCCAGCAGTTCCAGCATCTGCTCCAGCACCTGCTTCGCATCACCGACAATCGGCACATCGGCGGCAACGGTTTTCGAAATCGACGTCGGGTCGATATCGATATGTAACACCGTGGCATTCGGGCAATATTTCGCCAGATTATTGGTGGTGCGATCGTCGAAACGCACGCCAACGGCGAAGATAACGTCAGCGTTATGCATCGTCATATTGGCTTCATAGGTGCCGTGCATACCGAGCATGCCAACAGACTGACGGTGCGTGGCCGGAAAAGCCCCCAGCCCCATCAGGGAAGTGGTCACCGGCAGATTGAGTTTCTCCGCAATCTCGCGCAGCTCATCGTGACAGGCCGAGTTGATTACGCCGCCACCGGCATAAATAACCGGCTTTTTCGCCGCTAGTAAGCTATTTAATGCGCGTTTAATCTGCCCTTTATGACCCTGAGTGGTCGGGTGATAAGAGCGCATGCTGACCGATTCGGGCCAGGCGTAAGGCAGTTTATTGGCCGGATTAAGAATATCTTTTGGCAGATCGATAACCACCGGGCCAGGGCGACCGCTGGACGCCAGCCAGAAGGCTTTTTTAATCGCGCCAGGAATATCTTCGGTGTGTTTCACCAGGAAGCTGTGTTTGACGATTGGACGTGAAATACCGACCATATCGCACTCCTGGAAGGCATCGTAACCAATCAGCGACGAGGCTACCTGACCTGACAGCACCACCATCGGAATCGAATCCATATAAGCGGTAGCAATACCGGTAATCGCATTGGTGGCACCAGGACCGGACGTCACCAGCACCACACCGACTTCACCGGTGGCACGCGCGTAGCCATCGGCCATATGCACCGCGCCCTGCTCATGGCGCACCAGCACATGGTCAACACCACCGACCGTTTGCAGAGCGTCATAAATATCGAGTACCGCTCCGCCCGGATAACCGAACACATGCTTTACGCCCTGATCGATTAACGACCGGACCACCATCTCGGCTCCTGACAACATCTCCATTTCTTGCCTCCAGGCTTAAGGTGCTGATTCCACTGACTCAGTTCTTGTCATTTGCGCTGCGCGACAAAGTGGAGCGTCGCGCAGACGATGCCAGAGGAAGTCAGAACCTTGTGTTTTATTCTCAGGCGGTGGAAATCATTTCCACAACCCAGGTACAGGGTCGCGAGGCCCTTGCTGATTTCTCGTTAGAGTTGTGTGGTTACCATAACCGCGAAAAAGTTAGCAGGCAAACACCAAACGTTCACGCCTGGAATAATGACGAAATTAAGCAGCTGGAGGAAAGTGAATAGCCTCGACAATTCCACTAAAAGAGTCGCTAAACAAAAGCGGTTTATGCTGCGGGAAATAGCCTGAACAGTGCGATCTAATTCTTCTTAAAATTAACTCATGCTTAATCAGAGACAAGCCTTTCAAAGGTGCGCGTATTTATAGTTATATCTGCTGACCTTTGATTAAGCGACGCTATAATTCTCCAGCGACAATCACTTTAGGCTGTTAAATGAATCCAGCAACAGACAACATAAAAACAATAACTATCAATAAGTTATACACAATACCTTATTCGCAATCACTTGATTTTATACAGTATATCATCCTGATTTTTTCTTATGCTTTGCCATTCCTCTGCCAACATAAATAACTGCAGAATATTTTACTCAGCCCGTCTGACGCCGAGCTGGAATTGATCGCAGTCAGAAGGTTGACATTAACGGCTGAACCACGTATCAATATTAGCAACACAAAAATTACGGAGTTTGATTCAATGATTCGTACCAACCGCCTACTCGGTCTACTACTAAACGCATCCAATATGCGCGGTAGGCTTGTGGGCGGAATCAATCACTGATTCAGACTTGCAAAACTTAAAAAACCCGCGCCGATGCGCGGGTTTTTTTATGCTCGTAGCAAAAACGGCAGCTTTCAGGAAGGACGATTACGATGAGCTCACAAATTATTATTTTCGATACCACTCTGCGTGATGGTGAACAGGCATTACAGGCCAGTCTGAGTGTGAAAGAAAAACTGCAAATCGCGCTGGCGCTGGAGCGCATGGGCGTTGATGTGATGGAAGTCGGTTTCCCGGTCTCCTCACCAGGCGATTTCGAATCCGTGCAGACCATTGCGCGCCAGATTAAAAACAGCCGGGTTTGTGCGCTGGCACGCTGCGTAGAGAAAGATATCGACGCCGCGTATGAGTCTCTGCGCATTGCTGATGCTTATCGTATCCACACCTTCCTGGCAACTTCGCCAATGCATATCGCCACTAAGCTGCGCAGCACTTTGCCGGAAGTGATTGATCGTGCAGTACGCATGATAAAACGGGCGCGTAACTACACTGATGACGTGGAATTTTCCTGCGAAGATGGTGGCCGCACGCCGATTGACGATCTGTGTCGGGTGGTTGAAGCAGCAATTAATGCCGGTGCCACCACAATTAACATTCCGGATACCGTCGGTTATACCCTGCCAGATGAATACAGCAATATCATCTCTTCACTGATTGCCCGCGTGCCCAATATCGACAAAGCCATCCTGTCAGTGCATACCCACGACGATTTGGGTATGGCAGTCGGTAACTCTATCGCGGCAATTCAGGCCGGCGCCCGTCAGGTTGAAGGTACGCTGAACGGTCTGGGCGAGCGCGCCGGTAACTGTGCGCTGGAAGAAGTGATTATGGCGATTAAAACCCGCAGCCAGATTATGAATGTGCATACCAACATTCAGCATCAGGAAATCTACCGCACCAGCCAGATTGTCAGCCAGATCTGTAATATGCCGATTCCGGCGAACAAAGCGGTGGTCGGCTCCAACGCCTTCGCCCACTCCTCCGGTATTCACCAGGATGGCGTGCTGAAAAACCGTGAAAACTACGAAATCCTGACGCCAGAATCGATCGGTCTGCACAAAGTTCAGCTGAATCTGACCTCTCGCTCCGGTCGCGCAGCGGTTAAACACCGTATGGAAGAGATGGGCTATAAAGAAGCCGACTACAGCCTGGATGCACTGTACGACGCATTTCTGAAGCTGGCGGATAAAAAAGGCCAGGTATTCGATTACGACCTGGAAGCGCTGGCGTTTATCAACAAACAAAATGAAGAGCCGGAACATTTCCAGCTGCAAGAGTTTAACGTGCAGTCCGGCTCCAGTATCACCGCAACGGCTTCAGTACGTCTGGGCTGCGGTGACGAAGAGAAATCTGAAGCCGCGACCGGTAACGGCCCGGTGGATGCTGTCTATCAGGCAATCAACCGCATCACTGAATTTGATATCGAACTGGTGAAATATCAGCTGACCGCCAAAGGTCACGGTAAAGATGCGCTGGGCCAGGTGGATATCGTGGTTAACTATAATGGCCGTAAATTCCACGGCATTGGTCTGGCGACCGATATCGTTGAGTCATCGGCCCAGGCGATGATCAACGCCCTGAACAATATCTGGCGCGCACGTCAGGTCGAGCAAGAATTACAACGTAAATCGAAGAACAAAGAGCAAAAGGAAACGGTGTAAACATGTCTAAGTCTTATCATATCGCTGTATTGCCGGGTGACGGCATTGGACCGGAAGTCATGGCGCAGGCGTCAAAGGTTATGGACGCCATTCGTCAGCGCTTTGCGATGCGCATCACTACCAGCGAATATGACGTCGGCGGTATCGCCATCGATCGTCACGGCGCTCCGCTGCCAGCGGCCACCGTTGCTGGCTGTGAGCAGGCTGACGCGATTCTGTTTGGCTCTGTTGGCGGCCCAAAATGGGAACATTTACCGCCGGCCGAACAGCCTGAGCGCGGCGCATTACTGCCGCTGCGTAAGCATTTCAAACTGTTCAGCAACCTGCGCCCGGCCAGCCTGTATAAAGGTCTGGAAGCATTCTGCCCGCTGCGTCGTGATATCGCCGATAACGGCTTTGATATTCTGTGCGTACGTGAACTGACCGGCGGCATCTATTTTGGTCAGCCAAAAGGCCGTGAAGGCAGCGGTATGCACGAGCGCGCCTTCGACACCGAGGTTTATCACCGTTTCGAAATCGAACGTATTGCCCGCATCGCTTTCGAGTCAGCGCGTAAACGTCGCAGTAAAGTGACTTCCATCGATAAAGCTAACGTCTTGCAGACCTCGGTAATGTGGCGCGAAATCGTTAGTGAAATTGGTAAAGAGTATCCGGATGTGCAGCTGAGCCATATGTACATCGATAACGCCACCATGCAGCTGATTAAAGATCCGTCACAGTTTGACGTGCTGCTTTGTTCTAACCTGTTTGGTGACATTCTGTCGGATGAATGCGCGATGATCACCGGTTCGATGGGCATGCTGCCTTCCGCCAGCCTGAACGAACAGGGCTTTGGCTTGTATGAACCTGCTGGCGGCTCGGCGCCGGATATTGCCGGTAAAAATATTGCCAACCCGATTGCGCAAATTCTCTCGCTGTCACTGCTGCTGCGCTACAGCCTTAATGCAGATGAAGCGGCAGACGCCATTGAGCGCGCAATTAACCGTGCGCTGGAAGAAGGTTTCCGCACCAGCGACTTAGCGGGTGACGGACAGGCAATCAGCACTGATGAAATGGGTTCCATAATCGCCCGGTTCATCACCGAGGAAAAATAATAAAATGAGCAAAACATTATACCAGAAGTTATTTGATGCACATGTCGTCCACGAAGCACCAAACGAAACGCCACTGCTGTATATCGATCGCCATTTAGTGCACGAAGTCACTTCACCACAGGCGTTCGATGGTCTGCGTGCGCACGGACGCAAAGTCCGTCAGCCGTCCAAGACCTTCGCCACCATGGACCATAACGTTTCGACCCAGACCAAAGACATTAACGCGTCTGGCGAGATGGCGCGTATCCAGATGCAGGAACTGATTAAGAACTGCGCCGAATTTGGCGTGCAGTTATACGACCTGAATCACCCGTTCCAGGGCATCGTACACGTGATTGGCCCTGAGCAAGGCATGACTTTGCCTGGCATGACGATTGTGTGTGGTGACTCCCACACCGCCACCCACGGCGCGTTCGGCGCGCTGGCATTTGGTATCGGCACCTCGGAAGTTGAGCATGTACTGGCTACCCAAACGCTGAAGCAGGGTCGTGCCAAAACCATGAAGATTGAAGTGGTTGGTGAAGCCGCAACCGGCATTACCGCGAAAGATATCGTGCTGGCAATTATCGGTAAAACCGGTAGCGCAGGCGGTACCGGCCATGTGGTGGAATTCTGTGGCCCGGCGATTGAAGCGCTGAGCATGGAAGGCCGTATGACGCTGTGTAATATGGCGATTGAGATGGGCGCAAAAGCCGGTCTGGTCGCACCGGACGATATCACTTTCAACTATCTGAAAGGACGCCAGTTCGCGCCGAAAGACGTCAACTGGGACGCCGCCGTTGACTACTGGCGCAGCCTGAAATCCGACAGCGATGCGCAGTTCGACAGCGTGATTACGCTGAATGCCGCCGATATCGCACCGCAAGTCACCTGGGGTACCAACCCAGGCCAGGTCATGGCGGTGAATGAGCTGATCCCAAATCCTGCCTCATTCAGCGATCCGGTTGAGCGCGCCTCAGCAGAAAAAGCGCTGGCTTATATGGACTTGCAGCCAGGCATCAAAATGACCGACGTACGCATCGATAAAGTGTTTATTGGTTCCTGCACTAACTCACGTATTGAAGATCTGCGTGCCGCCGCTGAAATTGCCAAAGGGCGTAAAGTGGCTGCTGGCGTGCAGGCGATTGTGGTACCGGGTTCCGGTCCGGTTAAAGCGCAGGCGGAAGCGGAAGGTCTGGATAAGATCTTTATCGAAGCCGGTTTTGAATGGCGTCTGCCGGGTTGCTCAATGTGTCTGGCGATGAATAACGACCGTCTGAATCCGGGCGAACGCTGTGCTTCCACCAGTAACCGTAACTTTGAAGGTCGTCAGGGACGCGGTGGACGTACTCACCTGCTGAGCCCGGCAATGGCTGCGGCAGCCGCCGTCACCGGTCACTTTACTGATATCCGCGAACTGCATTAAGGACAAGATTATGGCTACTAAATTTACTCAGCACAGCGGGATTGTCGCGCCGCTGGACGCGGCGAACGTCGATACTGATGCCATCATTCCTAAGCAGTTTCTGCAGAAAGTCACGCGTACCGGTTTTGGCGTGCACCTGTTTAACGACTGGCGTTACCTGGATGATGCCGGTGAGCAGCCGAACCCTGAGTTTGTGCTGAACAAGCCAGAATTCAAGGGTGCCAGCATTCTGCTGGCGCGTGAAAACTTCGGCTGTGGCTCTTCACGTGAACATGCGCCATGGGCACTGACTGATTTCGGTTTCCACGCGGTGATCGCCCCCAGCTTTGCCGATATCTTTTACGGCAACTCATTTAATAACCAGCTGTTGCCGGTTAAGCTGAGCGAAGAGCAAGTGGATGAGCTGTTTAAAAAGGTTGCTGCCGATCCGGGCATCGCCTTCACCGTCGATCTGGAAAAGCAGGAAGTGATCGCCGGCGATCGGCACTACAGTTTTGAGATCGACAGCTTCCGCCGTCACTGCATGATTAACGGCCTCGACAGTATTGGCCTGACCTTGCAGCACGATGCCGAGATTGGTGATTACGAAACCCGACAGCCCGCATTTTTGAATTAATCAGTCTGCGGTACAGCTTCAGCACGGGGGCCGAAAACGGCCCCCGACCTAGTCTCAGGCCTTCAGACATCTTTTACCCGCATCGACAGCCCCAGCGCCACCAGCGATAATGCCAGCGTCATCCAGTACACCGAATAATGCCCCCAGGTTTCCGCCAGCGCGCCCTGCAGAATTCCCGCCAGAATCACGCCGGTTGAAATACTGTTGGTAAACAGCGTGGTTGCCGCGCCGGGACGGCCCGGCATCAAATCCTGAAAATAGAGCATGCCAATACCGGCAATAATTCCGATAAATACCGCGTTAAAGATCTGAATAACCATCAGCATGGTGCGCGACTGAAACAGCACCAGCCCAAGGTAAAACAGCACGCCTGAAGCAATGGCAAACAGCATCATATTGCGCTTACCGAAGCGTTTTACGTAGTGCCCCGCCAGCAGCATCGCCGGAATCTCCAGCCCGGCGGCCGTCCCCATCAGTAAGCCTGCCAGTCGATCGGGTAGCCCAAGCACGCTGCTGATATACAGTGGCATATCGATGATATACATGGTGTTACAGGTCCACATCATCATCGAAGCGATAAACAACATGCGCACATTTTTATCTTTCCACGCACTGATTTGCGTCAGCAGCACTTCCGGCGACTGCTCAACGCGCGGAACCGACGGCAAAGCAAACCAGATCAGCGCCAGGCAGATAACAAACAGCGCGGCGGCCACGATAAACATGGTGGTAAAACCATAATTCAGCGCCAGTGCGAAAGAGAGCGGCGGCCCAATCACCCATGCCAGCGACAGCTGGGCGCGCATCACTGAACTGAACATCACCACTTCTCGCGCCGAACTGTCGGCATATTCGCGCGCCAGAGCAAAAATCTGCGGCATCGCCACGCTGGCCAGCGCCGAAAGAAAAACGCCGGCGGTAATCAGCGTCAGATAGTGACGATTAAAAGCAAACAGCAACGCATTCAGCAGCGCCATCAGGCAGCAAAACAGAATCAGCATCCGCCGATCGCCACGGCTGTCAGATCGCTTCGCCAGTAGCAGGCTTACCGCAATTCCGGCAATGGCATTAACGGTATAAAACAGCCCAACCCAGAACGGCCGGACTTCCACTTCGCGGCTGAGAAACAGGCTCAGGGTCGGAGCCTGCAAGGCACCGGCGATGCCAACCATAAAAGAGACTGCCATAAAAGCGACATAAACCGGATTGATGCGACGACGACGGGTCAGCAGCGATTTCATACTTTGATCCTTCCTGGATGGAAGAGGCGAAAAAATGACAAATAAGAAGCGTAGAAGAAACCACAGGGAAAAGAAAAAAGCCAGCAGACATTAATCCACTGGCAGGTGAAAGCACCATACTCAGAATGAGATGAAAGTGCGCCATCAAAAGCGATGCCTCCCGCGCTTCCATCTGTGGCTATTATTGCCATAATACCGGAACTAAAAAACTGATGGCTTTCACTGCGGAGTTCCCCTTTTATGTCCTCTCCCCGCTTGCAGCAACAATTTATTCGCCTGTGGCAGAGCTGTAATGGCCAGTCGCAAGAGACCACGCTTAATGAGCTGGCTAATCAGCTCAGCTGTTCGCGCCGTCATATGCGCAATTTATTGAACGCGATGCAAGGGCACGGCTGGCTGGAGTGGCAGGCGGAAGCCGGACGCGGCAAACGATCGATGCTGACTTTCCTCTATACCGGCCTCGCGCTGCAACAGCAGCGCGCCGAAGATCTGCTGGAGCAGGATCGCATCGATCAGTTAGTGCAGCTGGTCGGCGATAAAAACCAGGTGCGCCAGATGATTACTTCCCATCTCGGGCGCAGCTTCCGTCAGGGCAAACATATCCTGCGGGTGCTTTATTACCGCTCGCTGCTTAATTTATTGCCCGGTTCCCCCTTACGCCGTTCAGAAACGCACCTCGCGAGGCAGATTTTCAGCAGCCTGACGCGGATAAATGAGGAAAACGGGGAACTGGAAGCGGATATTGCCCATCACTGGCAGCAGATTTCCGCTACCCACTGGCGCTTCTACCTGCGTCCGGCGATCCACTTCCATCATGGCCGCGAGCTGGAGATGGCCGATGTTATTGCCTCGCTGACGCGCCTGACCAGCCAACCGCTGTTCAGCCATCTGATCCGCATTGAATCTTCCACTCCGTGGGCGCTGGATATTCATCTGAGTCAGCCGGATAACTGGCTGCCGTGGCTACTCGGAAATGTCAGTACCATGATTCTGCCGCGTGAATGGCCAACCCTGCCCGACTTTTCGCGCCAGCCGATCGGTACTGGCCCCTACTCCGTGGTGCGCAATCAGCAGTCACAGCTAAAGATTCAGGCATTTGACGACTATTTTGGCTATCGCGCGTTAATAGATGAAGTGGCGATTTGGGTATTACCGGAAATCACAGATGAACTGGTTTACTCCGGCGTGAAACTGCAGGGCAAAAAGCAGGACGAAAAATCAGAAGAGAGCCGGCTGGAAGAGGGCTGCTACTTTCTGCTGTTCGATCAACGCTCGCCGCAGGGCCGCAATGAGCAGGTACGCCGCTGGGTCAGTTATATCTTTAACCCAATAGCGCTGCTGAACAACTCCGGCATCGGCTATCAGCGCTACTGGTTCCCGGCTTATGGTCTGCTGCCGCGCTGGCACCACCGGCGCGATATGACGCCAGCGGAAAAACCGCAGGGGCTGACCAGCTTAACCCTCACCTGGTACAGCGATCATATCGAACACCAGGGCATTGCCAATGCGCTGGAACCGATCCTTGCGGCGCATGGCGTAAAACTGATTACTCAACAGATCGATTACGACAGCTGGTATCGCGGCGAAGCCGAAAGTGATATCTGGCTGGGCAGCGCCAATTTTACCCTGCCACTGGAGTTTTCGCTGTTCGCCTTATTGTATGAGATTCCGCTGATCCATCACTGTGTGCAGATCGACTGGGAAGCGGATGCCGAGCGCTGGCGGCAACAGACATTGTCGCTGGCCGACTGGAGTAAACTGCTGGTCGACAGTTACAGTCTGCATCCTTTGTTCCACCACTGGCTACTGTTGGAGGGGCAGCGCAGTATGCGCGGGGTCCGCATGAACACCCTCGGCTGGTTTGATTTTAAATCAGCCTGGTTTGCCCCGCCGGAATCATGAGTCTTTCACTGAGGGCAGTAAATCAATAGAATGGGCCGTTCTCAACGGGGTGCGGAAAAACCTTGTGATGCCGACTGTTTGCCATCCACCGTTTTTCCGCTGAGAAAAACCCGTCGAACCTGATCCGGCTCATACCGGCGTAGGGATTTGAGAGTGCCCGTCGCTCAGATCATGCGCCTCATATAATCCCCTCTCAAGGAGAGCGCATAGTGTTAAACAGGACCCTGCCTTTGTTACTGCTGTTAGCGGCACCGGCATTTGCTGCCAAACCGACGCTGACCGTCTATACCTATGACTCTTTCTCCGCTGACTGGGGGCCTGGCCCGGCGATCAAAAAAGCCTTTGAAGCCGACTGCGACTGCCAGCTGAAATTCGTCGCGCTGGAAGATGGCGTTTCCCTGCTGAATCGTCTGCGGATGGAAGGGAAAAACAGCAAGGCTGACGTGATCCTCGGTCTTGATAACAATCTGTTGCAGGCGGCAGAGCAGACCGGCCTGTTTACCGACAGTAATGTCGATACCCGCAAACTGACTATTCCTGGCGGCTGGCACAACAGCACCTTTGTGCCGTACGACTACGGCTACTTTGCTTTTGTCTACGATAAAACCAAACTGACTAACCCGCCGAAAAGCCTGAAAGAACTGGTCGACAGCGATCAAAACTGGAAAGTGATTTATCAGGATCCGCGCACCAGCACACCAGGGCTTGGCCTGCTGTTGTGGATGCAAAAAGTCTTCGGTGATGACGCGCCGCAGGCCTGGCAGAAACTGGCGAAGAAAACCGTTACCGTCACTAAAGGCTGGAGCGAAGCCTACGGCCTGTTCCTGAAAGGCGAAGGTGACCTGGTGCTGAGCTACACCACTTCGCCGGCTTATCATCTGATCGAAGAGAAGAAAGATCGCTATGCCGCCGCGGATTTCGCCGAAGGTCACTATATGCAGGTGGAAGTGGCCGGACAGCTGGCCAGCAGCAAGCAACCGGAACTGGCACAGCGCTTTATGAAATTTATCGTCAGCCAGCCGTTCCAGCAGGCTATTCCAACCGGCAACTGGATGTATCCGGTTACCGACATTAAGCTCCCCGCCGGCTTTGAGACGCTGACAGTACCGAAAACCTCGCTGGAATTCAGCTCACAGCAAGTCGCCGATCAACGCGCGCAATGGATCAGTGCATGGCAACGCGCCGTCAGCCGTTAATCGCTGGCTGGATGATCCCTGGCGGCCTGGCGGCGACACTGCTGGTCGCCGTCGCGATACTGGCGTTTGGCGCACTGTGGTTTAACGCGCCGGAAACCGACTGGCGCGCCATTGCGCAGGACAGCTATCTGTGGCACGTGCTGGGCTTCTCCTTCTGGCAGGCGTCATTATCGGCACTGTTGTCGGTCATTCCGGCTATTCCGTTGGCAAGAGCGCTGTATCGCCGCCGCTTCCCCGGACGCGCCGCGCTACTGCGACTCTGCGCGATGACGCTGGTGCTGCCGGTGCTGGTGGCGGTGTTTGGTATTCTCAGCGTTTATGGTCGTCAGGGCTGGCTGGCGCAGCTGTGCCAGCTGCTGGGCATTGACTACCCATTTTCACCCTACGGCCTGCAGGGCATTCTGCTGGCGCATGTGTTCTTCAACCTGCCGCTGGCAACGCGCCTGTTGTTACAAACGCTCGAGCAGATTCCCGGTGAGCAGCGGCAACTGGCTGCCCAGCTCGGTATGCGCGGCTGGCACCATTTCCGGCTGGTGGAATGGCCGTGGCTGCGGCGGCAAATTATGCCGGCCGCTGCGCTGATCTTTATGCTGTGCTTCGCCAGTTTTGCTACCGTGTTATCGCTGGGCGGCGGCCCGCAAGCCACCACCATTGAGCTGGCGATTTTTCAGGCACTCAGCTACGACTACGATCCCGGACGCGCGGCACTACTGGCGCTGCTGCAAATGGTCTGTTGCCTCGGGCTGGTAATGCTCAGTCAGCGCCTGAGTAAAGCGATTCCGGCAGGCACGGCGGCGGTAAGCGGCTGGCGTAATCCGCAGGACAGCTGGCGGGCAAAACTTGTCGATGGCCTGTTAATCACGCTGGCGTTGCTGTTATTGCTGCCACCGCTGCTGGCGGTGATTGTCGACGGCATCAATCAGGGTTTCGGCTCGGTGCTGCGGCAACCGGCATTGTGGCAGGCGACCTTCACGTCGCTACGCATTGCAATTGCTGCCGGGCTGCTTTGCGTGATGCTGACCACCATGCTGCTGTGGACCAGCCGCGAACTGCGCCTGCGTCATCGCGCACTGGCGGGTCAGGCGCTGGAGCTGAGCGGCATGCTGATTCTGGCGATGCCCGGCATTGTGCTGGCTACCGGCTTTTTCCTGCTGCTGAACAGCACGGTCGGTCTGCCGCAGTCCGCCGACGGACTGGTGATTTTCACCAATGCCCTGATGGCAATCCCCTACGCGATGAAAGTGCTGGAAAACCCGCTGCGGGATATCGCAGAACGCTATAACCGGCTCTGCCTGTCACTGGATATTCGCGGCTGGAACCGGCTGCGGCTGATCGAGCTGAAAGCCCTGAAGCGCCCGCTGGCACAGGCACTGGCCTTCGCCTGTGTATTATCCATTGGTGACTTTGGCGTGGTGGCGCTGTTTGGCAACGACGATTTCCGCACCCTGCCGTTCTGGCTGTATCAGCAGATTGGCTCGTATCGCAGTGAGCAGGGCGCGGTTACCGCACTGCTGCTGCTGCTGCTCTGTTTCCTGCTGTTTACCCTTATTGAAAAGCTGCCGGGTCGCCATGCTAACGCTGAATAATTTAACCTATCTCTATCATCATCTGCCGATGCGTTTCTCTCTGACGATGCAGGCCGGTGAGCGGCTGGCGATTCTGGGCCCAAGCGGGGCCGGTAAAAGTACCCTGCTCAGCCTGATTGCCGGTTTTCTGTCGGCCAACAGCGGCGAACTGATACTGAACGGTGCAGATCATACTGTCAGCGCACCGGCGCAACGCCCGGTGTCGATGTTATTTCAGGAAAATAATCTGTTTCCGCATCTGAGCGTGGCGCAAAATATCGGGCTGGGGTTAAATCCGGGCTTAAAGCTGAATGCGCACCAGCGGCAAATCATCAGCGATATCGCCGCGCGCGTCAGCCTTAGCGACTATCTTGAGCGGCTCCCTGCGCAGCTGTCCGGCGGACAGCGGCAGCGTGCGGCACTGGCGCGCTGTCTGGTGCGCCAACAGCCGCTGCTGCTGCTGGATGAGCCCTTTTCTGCACTCGATCCCGCGCTGCGTAAAGAGATGCTCAAGCTGGTGGATGAGGTATGCAGTGAGCGAAACATCACTTTACTGATGGTGTCGCACAGCCTTGAAGATGCGCTACAAATTGCCGCACGTAGCGTACTGATCGTTGACGGTCGGGTTTACTGGGATGGGCCAACTACCGCTCTGGCAGAGGGCGAAACCGCCGCTGCGGAGATTTTAGGGGTCACGCGGAAATAGCCGGGGCCAGCAAAGCTGGCCCACAGCACGGCCTTACTGGCCGAAAAATACCTGCCACAGCAAATGACGGAACAGCGGCATCATTGGATGGAACTGAATAGCAACAAAACTGGCGATGCCAGCAACGGCAACCGTTGGTGCCAGCCAGCGCAAGCGCGCGATCGGTAAATACGGCGTTGCCCAGTCGTTTTGCTTATTCGCCCGCTTCCAGCGCCAGCACAGCCAGAAACCGAGCCACACCAGTAACGCCACCGCCAGCAGCAACCACTTAAACATGCCGCTTTGCGCATCGTGCGGCACGTCTATTGCTACCCCGGCGAGAATGCCCGGCATAAAATAGAGCGGCGGCCACAGCAGGCAACCAATCACATTCGGCGGAACAAACTTCCTGATCGGCAACTCCAGCATCCCGGCGACCATCGGAATCAACGGTCGGGTTGGCCCGATAAAACGCCCAACCAGAATGGTGAACATACTGTGCTGATGCAGTGCATGCTCGGTTTTATCCAGCATCGACTTGTGCTTTTGCAGAAAAGACCAGCGATGCAGCGGCCCCTTAAACTGCCAGCCAATATAATATGAGATCCAGTCGCCCAGCAGGCAGCCGATAATTCCCGCCCCCCATGCCGGATACAGTCCCATCTGGCCGCTGCCAATCAGCGCACCTAACGTCGCCATCAGCACGGTTCCGGGTAATAACAAGCCCACTAATGCCAGTGACTCGAGAAATGCCACCAGCATCACGGCGAACAGCGACCACGCCAGCGATTGGGTAATTAATTGTTCCAGCCAGGCTTCCATAAGCTTCCATCCGGTATTCAGGATGTTGGATTGTCCTGACAGCTTGCGGCAGCGTCAAGGCTTGTTTTGTATGCGAACATTGACAGTTATCGCAAGCTTTATCACCCGACGGTTTAAGGTGCCATCATCACGACCTTAAACTGGCTGGGAACGGCACGCATCCCGACCGTATTGTTGCTATTTTGCAGGCTCAGGCTGGTCAGCCGCGTTGCCGGTGAGCCTTTCAGCAACACGGTAAACGAAGCCGTCAGATGACGGGCCGGGCCCATTACCGTTCCCGAAGCGACCCCGAGATTAATTCCGGCATTATCGCCATTGGTCAGCGGAATAATCGTTGCCAGATTATGCGCCGGCATCCCAAGAAACAGAATATTCATTGCCACGGGAATAGCGGTTGGCCCCAGTGCGATATTTGGATATGGCAGCGGAACCGGCAACGGCATTGGCGTCAGACAAACATCCGGCAGCGCCAGATCGCTCCCCATTAACTGGCAATTGGCAAACATAGACTCTCCTGCTGCTTAACCCATATGGATCTGACCGGCATCAACTTTGGCGATAGCCTTAGCGGTAATCACCGTATTTTGCGCATGCATCCGCAGATAATTTTCCGCTTTAATATCCAGCTGTCCGGCGCGCAGATGTTCGGTCTGACTGGTTTTGCGAAACACGTTATTACTAATCTGGGTAATGGTTTGCCACACCGACTCACAGCGCTTGCCCACCAGGCTGGTCAGGTTCACCCAGGCGGAAAGCGACTCACCGCTGTATTTCAGCGCATGAATATGGCAATCCGCCTCTTCCGCCGTCATCCGCAAACTTTTACTGTTGAGGCTTAACTCGCCCTGACTGACGATGCGCAAATGGCTTTCAGTACTCAGCTCGGCGACCTGTCGCGGTGAGCTACGATCAAGAATCGCCAGCACCCATATACCTTGTTCAATCGTCACCAGCAGCACCGCATCTCCGACGGCCGGAACCAGCAGGCAGCTGGCGGCACGCCGGCAGTGCCAGCCACGTTCAGCACATTCAACGGTCAGAGTGCCATCGGGAAACAGATGGGTCACGCGCCCGGCCGACTGCTGCGGCGACAACAGCACGGCGGGATAGGTCTGGTTAGCGGTATTCATAGTACAAAACCTCGGTTAACGACGACTTTGACGAAGTAGACTCCAGGCTTCTGCGGCTAATAATTCGCTATCGTGTTCGATAATATGATTACGATCGGAAAAATGCGCCCCAGCGTGCCGGGCTAAATGGAAACGCGTTCTGAAAAAAACCGCGTGGTGAAAATTGGCGTGACTGATATCTGCCCCGCTGAGATCGGCCCATGTCAGATCGCTTTCGGCAAAGTTTGCCGCCGCGGCATTGACCTGCTGCAAAATCGCCTGATAAAAACGGCTAGCGGTGAAATCGCAGCCCTCCAGCATGGCACCAACAAAAATAGCCTGATCAAAAACGCTGTGCTGGCAACGCGCTCCGCTGAGATCCGCCGTGGTAAACAGCGCTTGTGCGGCATTCACGCGTTGCAAATTGGCTCCCTTCAGCGACGCACCGCTGAAATTACACTGCGTCAGCTGCGCGCGGGAAAAATCAACTGCATCCAGGTTATTGTCAGAAAACTGACAGCCGATAAACACCTGCTGCGCATAGCACTGCTTATGATGGTTACAGGCAAAAAATACCGCTCGTTCGAAACGGGTACGTGCAAATCGGGTGTGACGTAAATCTATGTTAAAAAAAGTAGTCAGCAGGCAGCGCATCTTGTCCATCAGTGCGCCCTCCAGCAAACAGTGATAAAACGTGCAATGGCTTAGCGGCGCGCCGGTAAACCCCGCGCGCCGCAGTGAACAGGAGATAAACTGATTTTTATCCTGCTGACTGTCATTAAACTGCGCATCGTTAATTTGGCAGTGGTTAAAAATGGTGTCGGTTATCGCTGTTCGTGCCATATTCACCGCGTTCATTTCACACTGATTAAATACCGCCTGTTCGAGGCGCGCTTCGCTGAATACCGCATCGTTGAGCTGGCAGGCGGTGAACACCGTCTCATGCAGACTGGCACCGGAAAAATCAGCGCCGCTGACATCCACCTCCTGCAATAGTCCTCCGGCTAAATCCAGCCCGCGTAAATTTGCCCCGCGTAACGACACCTGCTCAATCTGTTCGCCGTTTTTGATCTTCAGTTGCAACGCTTCAGCGCTGAGACGGTTCATTGCCGCTCCCGCTTTGGTAGCGTCCTGGTGCGGCTGATAAAGGTATCGTTCAGCTGCGTCGTTTCCGTGATCAACGATTGCGAGAGATCGGTGCGAAACAAATTTGCCCCACGCAGATCGGCCCCGCTCAGCAGGCTCTTTTGCAACACCGCACCGATCAGGTTGCTGTCCACCAGCGAGGCATCACGAAAATTGGTGCGAATAAACAGACTGCCTGCCAGATTGCTGCGGCTCAGATCTGCCTGCTGACAACTGGCTTCACTGAGATCGCTGTTCACCAGCTTCGCCTGGTGAAAACAAGCGTTATCAAGCTGCAACTGACGCAGATTACATTCGGTCAGCGTCGCGAGCGTAAAATCGGCTCCTGACAACTGGCTTTCAGCGGTGATTGCGCAGTTTCGCAAACAAGCACGATGGAAGTTGCTGTACTCCGCACGGCTCTCTACCAGTGAACACCCCGTCAGTCGTGCCTCAGCGAAGTCCGCCTTATCAAGCTGGCACTGTACAAAGCTGACTTTAGTTAAACTTGCCGCGCTGAAATCGGGCTCCGCTAACGACAATCCTAAAAACAACAGGTTATCGAGCGTAGCCTGATGAAAGCGCGTCTGAGATATCATCGCGTTATGCACCACCATCTCGCTCAGTGATGCATCGTCAAAGCGGCAGTGATCCAGTACCGTCTCATGCCAGACGGTACTGAGGAAATGCGCCCCGGAGAAATCGCTGTGCTGACAGCGGGCAAAGGCCAGCGAGGCATTGTCAAATACCGCATGACGCAGCGATGCCTGGTTGAACTCAGCGCGGGCGAGTATTGCCTCGCTGAAGTTAGCCCCGTCCAGCTGACTGTGGCTGAAATCCACACTCTCCAGCAGCGCACGTGAGAAATTAGCCCCCCGCAGATCCATATAAGACAGATCGGCACCAGTAAAATCCAGTCCGCTGAAGTCGCCATTGAGCGCCATCGTCGTCATTGCGCGGTTACGCAATACCTGCACCGTTTCGCCCTCGATACGTGCTGCCGCTGGCTGAGCCTGCACCGACATCAAATAGATTTGATGCAGTGAGGAAATGGTTTCTGCGCGCTGCTTCTCGCTCATCTCCTGACTGTGCAATAGCTGATGCATCTGATGCAGCGCTTCCGGCCCGCCGGGCAAGGCAGCGGACGGCGCATTAGCTTGATTGTGGTGTGCAAAGTGTCGTTCTGCTTGCTCGTGCAGCTGGTCAGCCTGCTGCTCCAGCTGCTCAATAAATGCCGGAAGCGCATCCAGATCGGGTAAGCTCAGCTCGCTCAACCCGGAAGGCTGTTGACTGCTCTCCTGCTCCTGTTCGTCCAGCCGGGCGCGATGCTGCTGTCGCAGGTGGATTTCACGGCTGCGCAAATTTGCCGCAATCGGGCTATCCTGCACCGTCCGCTCGGTATCCAGCCATGGCCCAATGGCATCTTCCGGCAGCAGATCTTTTTCACGAAAGGCATACAGCGCGCCCTTTTCTTTATCCAGCCGCTGCTCAAGCACCAGGCGATAGTGACTAAGTGAACGTTCACTACCGATTTTTTCCAGCGCCGGTAAGATCTGCAATATATCGGCACCATCATCCTCAGCAATGCGGATACTGCCCTGCCAAATCAGCAGCATCTGCTCAAGATGTGGAAAGAACCACAGCGTCGTGGCGCGCAGCGGCACCTCGTCAAACTGCTGCTGATTCTGACGGGTGATAAAACAGCGCGCCTGCCACGGCGGTAATCGCCCCTGCTGTAACGGCCGGTTTGGATGCATATTCCAGATGCGCCACTGCGCCCCGGCGGGCAGCCTGTCATCCTGCGGCCACCACTGATCTTCGCTGGCGGCATTAAACAGTCGCCAGTCCATATCCGGCGCGAAACCCGGAAAATGTTGCTGTAACCAATGGGTATCGTACTGTTGACCCACGCGCGAAAAACGTCGTGGCCATGTGATATCTAACGGACCAAATCCGGCGGGTTCTGGCCTGTCGCCCACTGATGCCATGCGCCCGCTAAGCGACTCAATATTCGGCAGGCGAAAAAAATCATGCCCCTCAATGTTATCGGGATGAAAGCCAATACCCTGCGGGTTGTCCGCGAAGCCTTTACCACCAAAAGCCCGGCTCCAGTCGAGGCGCATTTGACGAAAACAGCGGGGCGAGGACGGTTTATCGGCTAACCAGTGACGATCGCCGGTGACCAGCAGCGTCTTACTCAACATCCCGACTTCAATTTTTACCGTGCAGCGCGTTTTATCTGCCTGATGTTGACTAAAGGCATAGCCGGTCGCCAGGTATTCGGCGCAGACTTTTGGCATCGCTAAATCCAGCACGCCACCGCTGGTGGATAACTCACTGGCAGCCAGTTGCCACATTTCCGCTTCGGGCCGTAATTGCGGTGTGGCCCCCATATCCGCCAGTGCTAATACCGAAATTCCCAGCTGATTTTCCCCCTGCAAACAATAAGGCCGGTTTAATACACTTAAACGCAGAGGCTTAATTATTTTCATGCGATGATCCTTAAGCACACTGCAAGCGATAAAGGCTGGTGATTACATATATAAATGCAGCATGCTGAATATCGATATTTGATTGGAAAAATCCAGCTTCACTCCGGAACCACTGTATTTTATGGTATCGGTTTGCAGCGTAACGGCGCTTTTAGACATATTAAAGCCGGTAATACTGCTGGAAACGCCCTTAAATTCATTACTCGATAGCGTAGTACCTGCCGTCATACCATTTACTTTGATATCAAGACCATTAATACCAATATTGACACCAGAAATAGTGCAGGCTTCTCCCCGGGTAGTAAAGGTAATGCCCGGCGCGTTGATGGCTATATTACTGTCACTTTTCAGATGAATATTATGGGGTGAAGTAATAGCAATATTTCCGCCATTAACATTCTGTTGCCAGCCACCCTCAATCGAAACATTCGCTTCGCCATGAATACAAACATTACGATCGCCGGCAATCGTCAGCTTACTGTCTCCCCCAATTTCAGTGCGTTGCTGGCCTTTGATAAGATAGCGGGCGTCACTGTCTACCTGCAGATTCAGGTCGTTCTCTACCGAAATCGTCATATCACGCTCGGCGTGCATGGCGAAAATCTCGCGCCCCGGCGCATCATCAAGAAACAGGTAGCTGGCATTGTCCATGCTGCCACCGCTGCTGCGCGACATAAAGCCCATGCGGGTGGCGGCGCTGGGTAACGCCCACGGCGGCATATTCTGCTGATTATATACGCCTCCGGTAATAATCGGCCGATGCGGATCGCCATTAATAAAATCCACCACCACCTCTTCTCCGATGCGCGGCACCTGAACCGCACCATATTTCCAGCCTGCCCGACCGCTGGAGACCCGCACCCAGCAGGAAGCCGTCTCATCATCACCACCGTGACGATCCCAGTGAAACTTCAGCTTTACCCGCCCGTATTGATCGGTCCAGAAGGTTTCACCTCGCGGCCCGACAACCACGGCGGTTTGCGGCCCATACGTTTTCGGCCAGCGGGTATTTCGCGCCGGTCGCCAGTTCACCACCGCGGGCACCACGACAAAGTTGATATGCTGTTCGGCATCCTGCTCGTTACCGCTGGCATAGGGGTTTGCCACCAGCTGATAGCTGGCGCTGATGGTGAGGTAGTCTCCTTCATCCACCGCGCGAGCCGCCTGGCTAAAGTTAAACAGAAAACCCGCAGCGATGCCGACAGCACTGGCGCTGCCGGTTATCTGCTGATGACGTGCAGCAAGCTCCTGCTGACGCACTCGGGCATAAAACTCGCCGTGCTCTCGATCGGTAAACCCGCCAGGCCAGTCAAAGACTTCCGCTTTACCGCTGGCAAAAGAGTGGGGATTCTGACGCACCTGCAGCAAACGCGCATGTGGCTGTAAGTAATCGTAATCCGCGTGGCTGTAGCGTGCCGGAGTCACAGAATCCGTTACGCTCCAGCTCACTATCGCTTCCGCAACCTGCTCTTCATCCGGCTGATACGTCAGCCTTTCATAACCCGGCAGCGTGTTATGTGCTCCGGGTGCATCAGCCAGAATGCAGACCTCGCTGCCCAGCTGATGCTTAAAGTAGTAATAGATCCCTTCGTGCTCCATCAGGCGGCTGATAAAATCAAAATCACTCTCCTGATACTGTACGCAATAATTCCACCGCCGGTAGCGCTAGCTAAGTTGATTCTCAAAAAGGATTTGATGCTCCGTCAGTAGCCCTGCCACAATTTCAGGAACGCTTTTTTCCTGCCAGATTCTGAAATCGCGATTTTGTGTTAAATGCCACAGCGCCGGACGTAAAACCGCCAAATAAACATAATAACGTTCACCACGGTTTTCACGTCCTACCAGGGTTATTTGCGTGACACAGCCATTTAAATATCTCGGTATTTCTTTGTGGGTATTTAATGCAACCGTTATTGACTGCCCTAACAAACATTTCAGCTCGATATCATTACTGGCGCTTAATAGCTCAACTTCAAAGCGATACAATCCGGAAAGCTGCTCACTGCCGGTCAGTTTTTTGAATAGCAGCCGACCGTCATCCAGCGGAGTATAGGCGACAATTTGGCGTTCCATGGTAAAAATCCTTTTATTAACTCTTCGCCTGCCTGGCTAAAAAATAAATTAACATCGTCCGTTTTTATTGCCATAAAAATGTCATACCAATCGGTCTGAATAACATTATTACGTTAAATCGCCGTAAGGTTTAACACCTGATTCTGTATCTTGCCAGCCACAAGCGAAAGATTGAGCAATAATTTAAAAGTGTAATGATAATTATTATCAATTAAACACTCAGCGTCTGCAGCACTGTATAAATAAACATGCTATTATTGCTTATAGTTAACGCAATAAGGGTTTTCGGTGGACAACGCGCGCGCAGGCTTTTTACTTACTCGCCACTGGCGGGATACCGCCACGGGAACGGAGGTGGTGCTGTGGCTGGCAACCGATGCCGGGCCGCAACGGCTGGTGCTGCCGCAACAGGAGTCGGTGGCCTTTATTCCGCTGGAGTATCAGCAGCAGGTGCAGCAGCTGCTGGCAAATGAACGCCACTACCGCGTTGCACCGCTGGAACTGAAAGATTTTCGCCTGCGTCAGGTATTTGGGCTGTATTGTCGTCAGTACCGTCAGCTGCAGCGGCTGGAAAAACTGCTGCGGGAAAACCAGATACCGGTTTATGAAGCCGACATCCGCCCGCCAGAGCGCTTTTTAATGGAGCGCTTTATCACCGCACCGGTGTGGTTTAGCGGCCAGCCACTGGGTAACAGCCTGCAAAACGCCCGTCTGAAACCGCATCCTGATTATCGTCCACCGCTAAAATGGGTGTCGCTGGATATTGAAACCACTCAGCACGGCGAACTGTACTGCATTGGTCTGGAAGGCTGCGGTCAGCGCCAGGTTTATATGCTGGGGCCGGAAAATGGCGATGCCAGCCAGCTAGATTTTGCACTGGAGTACGTCAGCAGCCGGCCGCAGCTGCTGGAAAAACTTAATGCCTGGTTTCAGCAGCACGATCCGGATGTGCTGATTGGCTGGAATGTGGTGCAGTTCGATCTGCGGGTATTACAGAAACATGCTGACCGCTACGGTATTCCGCTGCGGTTAGGCCGCAATAATGAACCCCTCGAATGGCGTGAACATGGCTTTAAACCCGGCGTGTTTTTCGCCCAGGCCACCGGCCGGTTGGTCATTGATGGTATTGAAGCGCTGAAATCAGCGTTCTGGAACTTCTCCTCATTCAGCCTTGAAGCGGTTTCTCGTGAGCTGCTGGGCGAAGGTAAAGCGATCAATAATCCCTGGCAGCGCATGGAAGAAATCAACCAGCGTTTTGCCAACGATAAGCCGGCGCTGGCCCATTACAACCTGAAGGATTGTGAGCTGGTAACCCGTATTTTCCAGCACACCGAACTGATGCCATTTTTACTCGAGCGCGCCACGGTTAACGGGCTGGCGGTCGATCGTCACGGTGGTTCGGTCGCCGCCTTTGGTCATCTTTATCTGCCGCGCATGCATCGCGCCGGTTATGTTGCGCCAAACCTCGGCGAAATTGCGCCGGAAGCCAGTCCGGGCGGTTATGTGATGGACTCACGTCCCGGGTTGTATGACTCGGTACTGGTTCTCGACTACAAAAGCCTGTATCCGTCAATAATTCGCACCTTTCTTATCGATCCGGTCGGGCTGATCGCCGGGCTGGCGCAGCCTGACGATGCGCATTCGGTGCCGGGTTTTCGTGACGCCCGCTTCTCGCGTACAGAACACTGCCTGCCGGAAATCGTCAACCAGATCTGGCTTGGCCGCGAAGCGGCAAAAAAACAGGGCAATAAGCCGCTGTCTCAGGCGCTGAAAATCATTATGAATGCTTTTTATGGCGTGCTGGGAACCAGCGCCTGCCGCTTCTTCGATCCCCGGCTCGCTTCCTCAATCACCCTGCGTGGTCATGAGATTATGCGGCAAACCCGCGAGCTGATTGAGGCGCAAGGCTATGATGTGATTTATGGCGACACCGATTCAACCTTTGTCTGGCTGAAATCACCCCATGGTGAAGCCGAAGCGAATGAAATTGGTCAGCAACTGGTGGCAGTGGTTAATAACTGGTGGCGCGACCATTTGCACCAGCAGTTTGGCCTCGAAAGCGCGCTTGAACTGGAGTATGAGACCCACTTTAATCGCTTTCTGATGCCGACCATTCGCGGCGCGGAACAGGGCAGTAAAAAGCGTTATGCCGGAATGATTAACGATGGCGGACAACAGCGTATGGTATTTAAAGGGCTGGAAACCGTGCGCACTGACTGGACGCCGCTGGCGCAGCAATTTCAGCAACAGCTTTATCAGCGTATTTTTCAGCGCCAACCCTATCAGGATTTTATTCGTGAAACCGTGCGCCAGCTGCTGGATGGCGAACTTGATGACCAGTTGGTGTTTAAAAAGCGCCTGCGTCGGCCACTGAGTGAGTATCAACGTAATGTGCCGCCCCATGTGCGGGCAGCGCGACTGGCCGATGAACAGAACCGCAAATTAGACCGCCCGTTGCAGTATCAGAACGGTGGCTATATTCGCTACGTAATGGCCACCTCTGGCCCGGAACCGCTGGAAGCCCGGCTTACGCCGCTCGACTACGATCATTATCTTTCGCGCCAGCTTCAGCCGGTAGCCGAGGGTATTTTGCCCTTTGTTCAGGATGATTTTGCTACACTAATAACCGGGCAATTAGGGCTGTTTTGACAGGTGACGAACGCGCCACCTTCCAGTACCATAGCGCCCTTCCTGAACGCTACCGCTCTGAACCTTTCGCCAGACATTCATGTCCGGCCGCAATACTTTTTGCCTGTGAGCGCGTTCTAAAAATTTTTTTTAAGAGAATCGAGCCAACTATCTATGCCTTTTACACTTGGTCAACGCTGGATCAGCGATACGGAAAGCGAACTGGGATTGGGAACTGTTGTTGCACTGGACGCACGTATGGTGACAGTGTTATTTCCCGCTACCGGTGAAAACCGTCTCTATGCCAGAAATGATTCTCCCATTACCCGCGTGATGTTTAATCCGGGCGATACCGTCACCAGCCATGAAGGCTGGCAGCTGGAAGTTGAAGAAGCCATCAGCGAAAACGGCCTGATGGCTTACGTCGGCCGACGTCTCGATACCGACGAAAGCGGTGTGATGCTGCGTGAAGTGATGCTGGACAGCAAACTGGTGTTCAGCAAGCCGCAGGATCGCCTGTTTGCCGGTCAGCTTGATCGTATGGATCGCTTTGCGCTGCGTTTTCGCGCACGCAAATACCACAGTGAACAGTATCGCCTGGCGATCAGCGGGCTGCGCGGCATGCGCACCAACCTGATCCCGCATCAGCTGCATATCGCCCATGACGTGGGTCGTCGCCACGCACCACGCGTGCTGCTGGCCGATGAAGTTGGCCTGGGTAAAACCATCGAAGCCGGTATGATTATTCACCAGCAATTGCTGGCTGGCCGCGCAGAGCGCGTGCTGATTGTGGTGCCGGAAACGCTGCAACATCAGTGGCTGGTCGAGATGCTGCGCCGGTTTAACCTGCGCTTTGCGCTGTTTGACGACGCGCGCTATGCCGAAGCACAGCTCGACAGCGATAATCCATTTGATACCGAACAGCTGATTATCTGCTCGCTGGATTTCGTGCGCCGTAACAAACAGCGTCTGGAAAAAATGGCCGATGCCGAGTGGGATCTGCTGATTGTCGATGAAGCACATCACCTGGCGTGGAGCGAAGGTGAGCCTAGCCGTGAATATCAGGTCATTGAACAGCTGGCCGAACAAATTCCCGGCGTACTGCTGTTGACCGCAACGCCAGAGCAGTTAGGGATGGAGAGCCATTTTGCCCGCCTGCGCCTGCTCGATCCGGATCGTTTCCACGACTTTGGCCAGTTTGTTGAAGAGCAGAAGAACTTCCGTCCGATCGCCGATGCGGTAGCAATGCTGCTGGCTGACAAAAGCATCTCTAAAGATGAGATGAATATGCTGAACGACCTGGTCGGTGAACAGGATATCGAGCCGCTGCTGCAGGTGGCTAACAGCGATCGTGAAGGCAAGCAGCAGGCGCGTGAAGAACTGATCAGCATGCTGATGGATCGTCACGGCACCAGCCGCGTGCTGTTCCGTAACACCCGTAACGGCGTTAAAGGCTTCCCGAAACGCGAGATGCACCAGATCCGCCTGCCGCTGCCGTTGCAGTATCAGACGGCGATCAAAGTCTCCGGTATTATGGGCGCACGTAAATCTGCTGATGAACGCGCGCGCGATATGCTTTACCCGGAGCAGATTTATCAGGAATTCGAAGGGGATTCCGGCACCTGGTGGAACTTCGATCCGCGCGTCGAATGGCTGATGGGTTACCTGACCAGCAACCGCGATGAAAAAGTGCTGGTGATCTGCGCCAAAGCCGCAACCGCACTGCAACTGGAACAGGTACTGCGTGAGCGTGAAGGCATCCGCGCGGCGGTCTTCCATGAAGGCTTATCGATTATTGAACGCGACCGTGCAGCGGCTTACTTCGCTACCGAAGAGGGCGGCGCTCAGGTACTACTGTGTTCAGAAATCGGCTCTGAAGGCCGTAACTTCCAGTTCGCCAGCCGGCTGGTGATGTTCGATCTGCCATTCAATCCGGATCTGCTGGAGCAGCGTATTGGTCGTCTTGACCGTATCGGCCAGGCGCACGATATCCAGATTATGGTGCCGTACCTGGAAAAAACCGCGCAGTCGGTGCTGGTGCGCTGGTATCACGAAGGGCTGGATGCATTCGAACACACCTGCCCAACCGGTCGTACGGTTTATGACAGCGTTTATCAACCGCTGATCGAGTATTTGGCCGCGCCGGAAAATACCGAAGGGCTGGACGAATTTATTGCCGAGTGCCGCAGCCAGCATGATGCGCTGAAATCGCAGCTGGAACAGGGCCGCGACCGTCTGCTGGAGCTGAACTCCAACGGCGGTGAAAAAGCGCAGGCGCTGGCCGGGCTGATTGGCGAGCAGGACAGCGATATCGAGCTGGTGAATTTCGCGCTGAATCTGTTTGATATCGTTGGGATCAACCAGGAAGATCGCAGCGACAACCTGATCGTTCTGACGCCATCGGATCATATGCTGGTGCCTGATTTCCCTGGGCTGCCGGAAGATGGCTGCACCATCACTTTCGATCGCGATCAGGCATTATCACGTGAAGATGCGCAATATGTGACCTGGGAACACCCGATAATTCGTAACGGTTTGGATCTGATTCTTTCCGGCGACACCGGCAGCTGTGCGCTGTCGCTGCTGAAAAACAAAGCGCTGCCGGTCGGAACGCTGCTGGTCGAGATGATCTATGTCGTTGAAGCGCAGGCACCGAAACATCTGCAGCTGACCCGCTTCCTGCCACCGACGCCGATTCGAATGCTGGTTGATCGTAAAGGCACCAATCTTGCCGGTAAAGTGGAGTTTGAGAGCTTTAACCGTCAGCTGAATGCGGTAAATCGTCATACCGGCAGTAAGCTGGTCAATGCGGTTCAGCAGGATGTGCATGCGATTCTGAAGTTATCCGAAGAGCAGGCCGCAGCGGAAGCGCGTTTAGTGATCGATGCGGCGCGTCAGGAAGCCGATGAAAAACTGAGTGCTGAATTGTCACGTCTGGAAGCGTTGAGAGCCGTTAACCCTAACATCCGTGATGATGAGGTAGAGGCGCTGGAAAACAACCGTGAACAGGTACTGGCCAGCCTCAACGACGCCGGCTGGCGTCTTGATGCACTGCGTCTGATTGTGGTGACTCACCAATAATGCAACCTTACAATCCCCCGCAGGATCCCTGGCTGCATATTCTGTATCAGGATCAGCATATTATGGTGGTCAATAAGCCCAGCGGTTTACTGTCAGTACCCGGTCGTCTTGAGGAACATAAAGACAGCGTGATGACGCGTATTCAGCGCGATTATCCGCAGGCCGAATCGGTGCACCGGCTGGATATGGCGACCAGCGGGGTGATTGTTGTGGCGCTGCACAAAGCCGCTGAGCGTGAGCTGAAGCGGCAATTTCGTGAGCGTGAGCCACAGAAAAGCTATGTGGCGCGCGTCTGGGGCCACCCGCAGCCGGAAACCGGTCTGGTTGATTTACCGCTGATCTGTGACTGGCCGAACCGGCCAAAGCAGAAAGTGTGTTTTGAAACCGGCAAAGCCGCACAGACCGAGTATGAAGTACTGGAGTATGCCAGCGACAACAGCGCGCGCGTGCGCCTGAAGCCGATTACCGGTCGTTCGCATCAGCTGCGCGTGCATATGCTGGCATTAGGCCACCCGATTCTCGGCGATAATTTTTATGCGCACGAGGAAGCCAGAGCAATGGCATCAAGATTACAGCTGCATGCGGAAATGCTGACGATTACTCATCCTGAGTATCAGACGCCGATGACCTTTCGTCAGCCGGCAGATTTTTAGTTACGCCAGACTCTCGCTTATTCAGGCGTCGGTGGCGCCGTCAGTTCAGGTGCGGCCAGCGCGCAAAAACCGGAACGTACACAAAGTACATAAGGATTTTGCGCACTGCCCAAGCCTGAAATGGCAAGTAAGCCAGCCTGAATTACTTGAAATTCTTCTCGCGTTTGATCAAATCATACGCCGCCTGAATCTCCTGCGCCTTTTGCTTTGCCATCTCCATCATCTCCGGCGGCAGCCCTTTGGCAACCAGCTTATCCGGATGGTGTTCGCTCATCAGCTTACGATACGCACGTTTAATGGTGGTGCTGTCATCGCTGCTTTTCACTCCCAGCACGCTGCAGGCATCTTCCAGCGTTGGCCCACGCGGAGCCTGCTGAAAACCGCCGTGTGAAGAGCCGCCCCAGGATTGATTGCTGCCGCCAAACTGCTGGCCCCCTTCCATCATGCGCAGAAACTGGTCGAACTGCGTGCGAGAGATGCCCAGCTCTTCGGCAATCACATACAACACCTGACGTTCATTGGGGTGCAGTGAGCCATCAGCAAAGGCGGCCTGAATCTGAATTTCCAGAAACATCCTAATCAGATCAAAACGACCAAAACAGGCGCTGCGCAGTTCGCGCAGTTTATTTCGCAACGGATATTCACCCTGCTTACCTTCGCGGAATGCCCGCTGGGCAGCGGTACGCGCCTCACCGTGTAACTGCATCCGATCCATCAGCAGTGATGCCATCTGGATATCCGCGTCGGTTACACGCCCTTTAGATTTGGTTAAATGCCCCATTACCTGGAAGGTGGTGCGAAAAAATAATGTTTGTCGCGTTTGTTGATTGGCAAAATAGCCCTGCCCTTGCGCACCGCGAATCTTATCGACCATATGGCCAATAATCAGGCCAATTGCCAGACCCCAGAAGCCCGCTCCTGACATCAAACCCAGCACAAGGCCGAGTACTTTTCCCCAATAGCGCATATACTCCTCAATTCGCCATGCTCAAGGCTAAAAATTGCATTATCATACCTGTCATTTATCTCAGAGCCTAACGGCAACGCGGGTAAACGAGCAGGATTAACACTAGCGCAACGCAGTTGAGTAAGTTAGTCTCTGACCGTTTGTCGGCATGATGCCTGTTATCACGGAATTCTCGATACCGCGTATGAAAAAACGTATACCTACTTTGCTGGCCACTCTGATTGGCTCAGCACTATACAGCCAGCAGGTGCTTGCCGACGATTTGATGTCGCAGTGCATGCTTGGCGTGCCAAGTTTTAACCGGCCACTGGTTGAAGGCAAAACCGATCAATTGCCGGTAACGATCAACGCTGATAACGCGAAAGGCAATTATCCCGACAATGCGGTATTCAGCGGTAATGTTGATGTTCAGCAAGGGAACAGTCGCCTGCAATCTGATGAAGTTCAGCTTCACCAGAAAATGCTGCCGGGCCAGACTGTGCCGACGCGCACCATCGACGCACTGGGAAATGTGCACTATGACGACAATCAGGTCATCCTGAAAGGTCCGAAAGCCTGGTCAAATCTGAATACAAAAGACACTAACGTCTGGAACGGCAACTATCAGATGGTAGGCCGCCAGGGGCGTGGTCAGGCCGATCAGATGAAACTGCGCGGTGAAAATCGTTACACTATTCTGGAAAACGGCACCTTTACTTCCTGTCTGCCTGGCGATAACAGCTGGAGCGTGGTCGGTTCAGAAGTGATTCAGGACCGCGAAGAAGAAGTGGCTGAGATCTGGAACGCGCGCTTTAAAATCGGCGCGGTACCGGTGTTTTACAGCCCATACCTGCAGTTGCCAATCGGCGATCGTCGCCGCTCCGGCTTCCTGATCCCGAATGCAAAATACGGCAGTAATAACGGCTTCGAATTTATGCTGCCTTATTACTGGAACATCGCGCCAAACTTTGATGCGACGCTGACGCCGCACTACATGAGCAAGCGCGGTGTGCAGTGGCAGAACGAGTTCCGCTATCTGACCGTTGCCGGCACCGGTCTGATGCAATTTGACTATCTGCCTTCGGACAATCAGTACAATAAAGATCAGGCCGAGCGCGGGAACACCGATGACAAAGATTCAAATCGTTGGTTCTTCTACTGGCGTCATGCTGGCGTCTACGATCAACACTGGCGCTTCAATGCCGACTTCTCGAAGGTCAGCGATCCCTACTATTTCAACGATCTCGACTCGCCTTACTATTCGTCTACCGATGGTTATCTGACGCAGAAATTCAGCATCGGCTACGCGGAAGAGAACTGGAATGCGACGATTTCCAGTAAAGACTTCCAGGTGTTCCCAATTAACAACACCAGAAACGTTTATCGTGCGCAGCCACAGTTTGATTTTAACTGGTATCAGAATGATGTCGGCCCGTTTGACACCCATCTGTATGCACAGGCGGTTAAGTTTACCAACGTAAACGATCGCTATCCGGATGCGACGCGCTTACATCTTGAGCCAACCATCAATCTGCCGATGTCCAACGGTTGGGGTAGCCTGAATACCGAAGCAAAACTGCTGGCGACGCACTATCAGCAGGATGATGTTGAATATTTCAACTCACTGCCGGCCAATGCCAATAATCAGCTGGATGAGTCGGTTAACCGCGTGATGCCGCAGTTTAAAGTTGACGGCAAGGTGGTCTTCGACCGCGAGATGAACTGGGCAGAAGGGTATACCCAGACGCTGGAGCCACGCGCCCAGTACCTGTATATCCCGTATCGCAACCAGAGTAATATCAACTCGTATGACTCCACGCTGCTGCAATCTGACTATACCGGCCTGTTCCGTGATCGTACTTACAGCGGCCTCGATCGTATCGCCTCCGCTAACCAGGTGACCACCGGTGTCACGTCGCGTATTTTTGATAACGATCTGGTTGAACGTTTTAACGTTTCTGTGGGTCAAATCTACTCGTTTACCCCTTCCCGCACCGGTCTGAATACCGTTAGCGATGAAGATGATACTGGCAGCCTGGTGTGGGCCGGTGATACATACTGGAAGATTAGCGATCGCTGGAGCACCCGCGGCGGCATTCAGTACGACACGCGTCTGGATAATATTTCGCAGGGAAATGCGGTGCTGGAATATCGTCGTGACGCTGACCGCATGGTACAGCTTAACTATCGTTACAGCAGCCCGGAGTACGTTGCGTCAGCGCTGCAACAGAACATTTCGGCCAACCCGATCTACAAAGATGGTATTTCTCAGGTTGGTATGACGGCTAGCTGGCCAATTGCTGATGCCTGGTCCGTTGTAGGTGCATACTACTACGACACCAAAGCACAACAGCCTGCCGATCAGCTGGTCGGCCTGCAGTACAGTTCGTGCTGCTATGCTATCCGCCTGGGTTATGAACGCAAAATCAACGGTTGGGAAAACGACAACAGTAAATACGACAACCAAATCTCGTTCAACATTGAACTGCGTGGCCTGAGCTCTAACTACGGCTTAGGAACCGGTCAAATGCTGCGTCAGGGTATTCTGCCTTACCAGCGCGCTTTCTGATGTTGTAATGTCTGGCATGCAAACCCGCAGTGCGGAAAAGAATGGAAAAAGTATGAAGAACTGGAAAACGCTGATCCTTGGTGTGGCGCTGGCAGCCAATACCGCGTTTGCAGCACCACAAGTTGTTGATAAAGTCGCCGCAGTGGTAAACAACGGCGTGGTACTAGAAAGCGATGTAAACGGCATGATGCAATCGGTCAAAGCGCAAGCGCAGCAGGCCGGGCAGCAGCTGCCTGACGATAAAACGCTGCGTCACCAGATTGTTGAACGTCTGATTATGGATAACATCCTGCTGCAGATGGGTAAACAGATGGGCGTACAGATCACCGATCAACAGCTTGATCAGGCGATCGCTAACATCGCGGCGCAGAACCAGATGTCAATGGATCAGATGCGTAGCCGTCTGGCCTATGATGGCGTCAATTACGGCACTTATCGCGAGCAGATTCGTAAAGAGATGCAGATCGCCGAAGTGCGTAATAACGAAGTACGCCGTCGCGTTACCATTCTGCCGCAGGAAGTCGACACGCTGGCAACTCAGGTCGGCGCACAGAATAACCGTGGAACCGAGCTGAACCTTAGCCACATTCTGCTACCGCTGCCGGAAAACCCGACTCAGCAGCAGGTTGATGATCAGGAAAACCTGGCGAATCAGCTGGTCGGCGAGATCAAAGGCGGCGCTGACTTTGGTAAGTTAGCAGTGACTTACTCGGCTGATTCTCAGGCGCTGAAAGGCGGCAACATGGGCTGGGGCAAAATCGAAGAGTTGCCAACGCTGTTTGCCCAGGCGCTGAGCACGGCGAAAAAAGGCGATATCGTCGGCCCAATTCGTTCTGGCGTCGGTTTCCACATCCTGAAGGTCAATGACCTGCGCGGCGAGAGCCAGAACATTTCGGTTACCGAAGTGCATGCCCGCCACATTCTGCTGAAGCCATCGCCGGTACTGACCGATGCGCAGGCGCGCCAGAAACTGGAGCAGGTTGCTGCTGATATTCAAAGCGGAAAAACCGACTTTAGCAGCGCGGCAAAACAGCTGTCTGATGACCCAGGTTCTGCCAATCAGGGCGGCGATCTCGGCTGGACGTCAGCTGAAGTCTATGACCCTGCGTTCCGTGATGCCTTGCTGAAACTGAATAAGGGCCAGCTCAGCCAGCCGGTTCACTCCTCTTTCGGCTGGCACCTGATTCAGCTGATGGATACCCGCCAGGTTGATAAAACTGATGCGGCGCAGAAAGAGCGTGCCTATCGCCTGCTGTTTAACCGTAAGTTTGCTGAAGAAGCACAAACCTGGATGCAGGAACAACGTGCCAGCGCTTACGTGAAAATCCTCGATCAGAATGCGCAGTAATCTGCGCGTGGCGATCACTCCCGGCGAACCCGCCGGGATTGGTCCCGATCTGACCATTCAACTGGCACAGCGCGACTGGCCGGTTGAACTGGTGGTCTGTGCCTCTCCGGCACTGCTGATTGAGCGTGCCGCCCTGCTCGGCCTGCCGCTGGAGCTGCGAGAGTATCAAGCAGAAGCTGTCGCGCAGCCACAACGCGCCGGTACGCTGACGGTGTTGCCGGTGGCAACGCCACAGCCGGTGACAATCGGTGAGCTAAATGTGGATAACAGCCACTATGTGCTGGAAACTCTGGCGCGTGCCTGTGACGGCTGTCTGAACGGCGAATTTGCCGCGCTGATTACCGGCCCGGTACACAAAGGGGTGATCAACGATGCCGGTATTGCCTTCAGTGGGCATACTGAATATTTCGCCGAGCGTTCTGCATGTGAGCGGGTAGTGATGATGCTGGCGACGGAAGAGTTACGCGTCGCGCTGGCCACCACCCACCTGCCGCTAAAAGATGTCGCCGACGCCATTACGCGTGAGAGCCTGCATGAAGTGATGGGTATTCTGCATCACGATCTGCAAAATAAGTTTGGCATTGCCAACCCACATATCTTCGTCTGCGGCCTTAACCCGCACGCTGGCGAAGGCGGCCATATGGGCCGCGAAGAGATTGATACCATTATCCCGGCCCTGAATGAGTTGCGCCTGCAAGGGTTACAGCTTACCGGCCCGCTGCCGGCGGATACGTTGTTCCAGCCGAAATATCTGCAAAATGCCGATGCGGTGCTGGCGATGTATCACGATCAGGGACTTCCGGTGCTAAAATATCAGGGATTTGGTCGCGCGGTGAATATCACCCTTGGCCTGCCATTTATCCGTACCTCTGTTGACCACGGCACCGCGCTTGAACTTGCGGGCCAGGGCACGGCGGATGCGGGCAGCTTTATCACGGCGCTTAATCTCGCCATTACCATGATCAAGAGCAGTAATGAATAATCGCGTCCACCAGGGCCACTTTGCCCGCAAACGTTTTGGACAGAACTTCCTCAACGACCAGTACATCATCGACAGCATTGTTTCCGCTATCCATCCACAGCCCGGTGAGGCGATGGTGGAGATCGGTCCCGGCCTTGGCGCCCTGACCGAACCGGTAGGCGATCGCCTCGATGCCATGACCGTCATTGAGCTTGACCGCGATCTGGCGGCACGTTTGCAAACGCATCCGTTTCTCGGCCCTAAACTGACCATTTTCCAGCAAGATGCGATGACCTTTAACTTTGCCGAACTGGCAGAGCAGCAAGGTCAGCCGCTGCGTGTGTTCGGTAACCTGCCTTACAATATCTCCACGCCACTGATGTTCCATCTGTTCAGCTATACTGGTTCAATCCGTGATATGCACTTTATGTTGCAAAAAGAAGTGGTTAATCGTTTGGTTGCGGGTCCGGGCAGCAAAGCCTATGGCCGCCTGAGCGTAATGGCACAGTACTACTGCAATATCATTCCGGTGCTGGAAGTGCCGCCTGAGTCGTTTACTCCGGCACCTAAAGTTGAGTCAGCGGTGGTGCGTCTGGTGCCCCATACCACGCTGCCTAATCCGGTTGACGATATTCGCGCACTGAGCCGTATTACCACTGAAGCCTTCGGCAAACGTAGAAAAACCCTGCGCAACAGCCTCGGTCATCTGTTTTCGCTTGAAGTGCTTAATGAACTGGGCATCGATAACACGCTGCGTGCGGAAAATATTTCTGTCGCACAATACTGCCAGTTAGCTAACTGGTTAACTGCGCATCCTCAGCCGCAGGAGAACTAACAGATGATTGATTCGCCCCGAGTTTGTGTACAGGTGCAGAGTGTTTACGTTGAGTCGCAATCAGCACCTGATGAACAGCGCTACGTTTTCGCTTACACCATTACCATCCGCAATCTGGGGCGCAATCCTGTGCAGTTACTTGGCCGTTACTGGTTGATTACCAACGGTAACGGTCGGGAAACTGAAGTTCAGGGTGAAGGTGTGGTTGGAGAACAGCCACATATTGAGCCAGGCGAAGAATTTCAGTATACCAGCGGCGCGATCCTTGAAACGCCGATGGGCACCATGCAAGGCCACTACGTGATGATCGACCAGCAGGGTGAAACCTTTCACGTCGATATCCCGGTCTTCAGGCTGGCCGTTCAAACCCATATTCATTAAGAAACAGACTCAATGAGTACTTACCTGATTGGCGACGTCCACGGTTGCTATGACGAGCTGCAATCGCTGCTGGCACAAGTCGCCTTCGATCCACAGCAAGATACCCTGTGGCTGACCGGCGACCTGGTTGCGCGCGGGCCGGGATCGTTAGAAGTCTTGCGCTTTGTGCGCTCTCTGGGCGACTGCGTACGCCTGGTTCTGGGCAATCACGATCTGCATCTTCTGGCGGTTTACGCCGGTATCAGCCGTAATAAACCGAAAGATCGTATTACTCCGCTGCTGGAAGCACCCGATGCTGATGAGCTGATTAACTGGCTACGTCGTCAGCCGCTGTTGCAGGTTGATGAAGAAAAGAAGCTGGTGATGGCGCATGCCGGCATTACCCCACAGTGGGATATCGCCACGGCGAAGATGTGCGCACGCGAAGTGGAAGCGGTGCTCTCCAGTGACAGTTACCCGCTGTTCCTCGATGCCATGTACGGTGATATGCCTAATAACTGGACGCCGGAACTGAGCGGATTATCCCGCCTGCGTTTCAGTACCAACGCGCTGACGCGGATGCGCTACTGCTTCCCGAACGGTCAGCTGGATATGATCTGCAAGGATTCGCCGGAGTCTGCCCCGCCACCGCTGAAACCCTGGTTCGCCATTGAAGGGCCAGTGGCACGCGACTACACCATTATCTTTGGTCACTGGGCGTCGTTAGAAGGCCGCGGTACACCGCAGGGGATTATCGGGCTTGATACCGGTTGTTGCTGGGGCGGTAATCTGACGCTGCTGCGCTGGGAAGATGGCTCGCTGTTTACCCAACCGTCCAACCGTGAACGCGCGGTTGAAGCGTAGTCGGTGTAAGCGGAGACCGTTGCTACGGTCTCCGCTGTTATCTGTCAGTCCAGATTATTTCTTATCCCAGGCCTGTGCCCAACTGCTGCCCGTTCCTGGTGCATAGGCCCATTCTGCGCCTGCACACCAGGCAGTATACGGCCATGGCTTACATGCATACACTCCGCCAGCTGAACTGACCTTATCACCGGCTTTATAAGCAGTACCCGCGACATAGGCAGGATAGCCCGGCTGTGGATTTTCACCCGCTTCGGTAGTGACTGAAATCATTTCGCTCTTATCAGAATGATTATCAGAGGTATCAACCGCTTCAACCTGATACTGATAGGAAGTGCCTGCCGCCAGGCCGGTATCGATAAAGCTGGTCTGCAGCTGTTTCGTCAGCAACGCGCCGTTGCGGTAAATATTATAGTGACGCACCGCGACATTATCGCTTGAGGCTTCCCACGACAGTTTCACCGCGTGCGCTCCGTTCGCCTCACCGTACAGACCCTGCGGAGTGCTCGGCTGCTCGTTATCTTCAGATGGCTTATCATCATCCAACACTACTGATGCCGCTTCGCTCGGCAGTGACAGATTGCCTGCTTTATCCACGGCGATAATCACATACTCGTAAGCATTGCCGTTAGTTACCTGATTATCGCTGAACTGCGGCGAAGTGGACTGACCGATCTCTTCACCATTGCGCCAAATCTGATACTGAGCAACGCCGACGTTATCGGTGGATGGCGTCCAGCTCAATGCAACCAGGCCCGATGAGGCGATCAGCTCTGGCTTACCCGGCTGGCTCGGTGCCTGATTATCCGGCTCGCCAACGAAATCTTCGTTAATCAACTTGCCGTAACGGTTGGCAAACTCATAACCGTAGGCATTGCCCGCCTTGCTGTGACCGGTGTCCCAGTTAATTGACCAGGTCATCAGCCCTTTAATCGGCGTACCCTGCGCCGTCAGGCGCTCCCAAGCAGAACGCACATCGGCTTCGTTGCGGGCATAACCGGTTGCGGCGGCATCCGGATTGCTCGGCAGGCCGATGACAAACTTATCGGCAGGAATCCGGATAAAGTCACGCGAACCGTGAACCAGCGAATCTGTCAGATAGTACAAGAACTCCGCTTTTTTGCTGTCATCATTTTGCGCATACCAGCCGCTTCCGGCCGCGACGCCATCGCCACCCTGGTTGTAATACTGAGGAGAGATGAAGTCGTAATAGCCTTCGAGATTTTTGATCAGACCTTCATAGGCTCCGCCATTCCGCAAATAAGGGAATTCCGGTGCCATACTAATAATAAAGTGCGGGTATTTATTCTTGACCAGTTTCAGTGCCGCCGGAATTTCAGTCTGGTTAGCGCCGGCCTTAATTGCGCTGCCTTCCAGATCGATATCCAGACCATCAAAACCGTACAGCTCAACCAGACGAATAATTTCATCAGCAAATTTCTGCGCGTCTCCGGCTTTAAGCTCAATATGCGCGTCAGCCCCCCCCAGTGATACTAATACCGCACGCCCCTGACTATTCAGCGTGGCGACCGCCTGACGGAACTGTGCATCCGTCATATTATAGGGTTTAAAAGTTGGGATACCGCTGCCTTCCATAAAAGCGATGGTAATAACATTATACTCGGCAGGAATACTGGTCAGTTCAACATCGGCAGCGCTACCTTGCTGATAACCATCTGATTTTGAAGCCCAGTTATGCCAGAACCCCACCATTATTTTTTTCCCGCTAATATCAGGAAAAACTGATGCGGCATCATTGGCAGCAGCAAAACTCGCAGAACCGGAAAGTACTCCCGCGATTAGCAGGCTGGCGGTGATAATGTTTTTTTTGAACAAGGATTTCATCGAATAATACTCCAGATAGATGATACTTTATCCAAACAAGTTAATATCACTCCGCCATCAATAAAATAAGCGACTTCCCGGAATGACGCAGAAATTTCTTTTATTAGTGTTTGATTTAGGTTTCGTTTTTAATAAACAGGAAAAATAAATTAATATTATTGTGGATATTCAATAACTTTCACTTTGGCTATTGACGACTGATGATGATCGTCAGTGACCGTCAGAATAAAACTGTATTCTGTCTGCTGATCTACCGCCATTAAACTAATATGCGCCTGCTGCTGATCATCATCTTCAAGCGTGACAGGCGGCCCGGATAACTGCTCCCAGCGCCAGCTCAGAGATCCACCTTCCGGATCTTTTGACTGCGAACCATCCAGCGTCACCCGCTCCGCTCCGCTAATGTGCTGCGTGTAGCCAGCGTTGGCGATCGGCGGTCGGTTTTCGGGCAGTTGCAAACTATCACCGTTTCCCAGACCTTCATGCATCGCATTCAGCAAATCACCGTTATCAGCGCTGATATCGCTGAGCAGCAGTCCACCCAGTCGCTGAGCATAAACATACTGCCCTTTTGCTTTCACCGAGCGCGGATTTTCATAGCTGAGCAGCTGCCGGGACGATTTGTTAAACAGAAAAGGCACCTCGGCTTTTTCGTCATAACCCGCTTGCCAGTGGCTGTCGTTCAATTGCTGCGTCAGATTACGATAACCGATCAGACTCGCTTCTCTGCTGCCGTTCAGCGGCCCCAGGGCGCGTCCGGTGAAAGGGTTTGCTTGCTGATGAGTGTCGACCCCCTGCCAGCCCTGGGCGTAACTGGCAAAACCCAGAACAATTTTATCACTACTGACTCCCTGATTAATCAACGCGCGCACGCTGTTATCAACGGCCGGCCGACGTTCGTCATACAGCGCGCTCTGATGCCAGGGGTATTGCTGCTCACCCGGCGCGACGCTGCCGTCGCCATTAAGGAAAATATGATCCAGATAGCGCTGAGCCTCAGCATAGTTCACTCTGGCAATACGCCGTGCGCCGCCATCAACCGTTGCGGTTAACTGATACTGTTTGCCGTTGCGGATGGCCAGCTCATCCATCATGGCCCGCAGCTCTTTCATTAATGCGGTGAAAATTGCGCCATCGGTTGGCTTACCGGGATTTGCACCGACGCCGCCCCCGCCTGGATATTGCCAGTCGATATTAATCCCATCAAAAAACTTCCACGTCTGCAGCAGTACTTTTACCGAATCGACAAACTGCTGACGACGAAGCGGATCGTCCAACTGGCTGAAAGGATCAGAAAGCGTCGCTCCGCCGATTGAGGGCAGGATTTGTAGTTGTGGCAAACTTCTTTTCAGCATCATCAACTGACCAAAATGGCCCTGATAGCTACTCTGGCCACTTATTCCTTCACTGTTCTGCACCGCAGCGTAAAGATCCAGTAAGCCGACGCTAAAATCTGGCCGTCCGGCGCAGCTACGCATCAAAGCCTGATAGCGCTGTGGCTGACGTATTTTCAGGGTATGATTTATCATCTCGCCACCACAAATTGGCAGCTCTGCATAAAGCAGATGCGTCAGATTCTGTGCCGGAATGCTGCTCACCGGAAAATAGCCATCCTCACCGCCCCATTCGGTGAACGTGGCGGCGATGACTTTAGCCGAACGGTTCTGGTAAGGCTGATGGTTATCCGGCAGCGGGAGGTCTATCGGCTCCAGATGACTGCCGTCTGTGTCGGCCACGATCAGCGGATGTCTTTTACTGAAACTACAGCCTTCGACATTACACAGCTCAATCTGTAGCTGATAATGTCCGCCTTTCTTGATGATAAAACTGGCGCGTTGCTCGGCGCTGCTTCCGCTCCAGTGAACAATATCATCGACTAATATATTTGCACGTGTACCGCCGTCGCCACTCCAGGTATTCCACTTAACCGTCACCTTTGCTGCGGATTTAACGGTGACTAACTGTTGATAAGACTGCGCATTATAATCAATATCAACCAGCGAGGCGGTCAGATTATCCGTATCAGAAATCACCGCTTCACCAGGAAGCGCAGCAGAAAGTGCGGGGGACAGGAGCACACTAATCAATAAACTTAGTTTTTTAATGTTATTTTTCATGGCTCATTTTTCTTTATTTTCAGGATGGAAAACCCGGCGCATAATATATTCCGACATTAATGATAAATATAAGAGGCATGACAGCCAGCCTGTGGAAAATTCCCAGCAGTTCCAGGATACTTCTAAATAAAATGTTTTAATGCTCAGAAAAAAGCAGGATAATCCTGGCGTCCAAAAACCAGGCAGATCAGCGCCACGACAATCGGATAAGGGCCAAAAGGAAAGGGCTGATTCGGTTTCACCCGTAACAACAGTATGGCAGTCGCTATCGCCAGCAAAGGCGCAAATACCATAATCTGGCACAGCGTTTCCACGCCAAACCAGGCTCCCAGCGCAGCAAACAGCTTCATATCCCCCATCCCCATTCCGGCGCGTCCACGCAGCAGGTAACATCCGCGATCCAATAACCACGGCAGCAGATACCCCAGCAGAGACGCGATTAACGCTTCTGTTAAGCTGACGGTTTCAAGGCCCAATCCGGCGGCGGCAATTCCCAGCCCCCACAGCGGCAATACCAGACAATCCGGCAGCAGCATGGTCTGCCAGTCAATCGCTGCCAGCGCAATCATCAGACAGATAGCAATCAGCAACATGGCGCAATACAGTGTTACGCCGTAGCGCCAGAGCATCAGCGCAAACAATCCTGCCGTCACCGCTTCCACCAGCGGATAGCGCCAGTGAATTGCCTGCTGGCAATCGGCACAGCGTCCGCGCAGCAGCAACCAGCCGAATAGCGGCAGATTGTGCCGCCAGCGGATACGTGCCTGGCAACAAGGGCATGAAGAAGGAGGAAAACTTAAACAACATTGCGCACCTGCCATCATTAGCGGCAGGCGATAAATCACCACGTTGAGGAAACTACCGAAAACTGCACCAAGCAGCAGAGCCAGAGCAATCTGCATTTATCATCTCATTTATTAATTATTTAACACACCGCCAGACAGGTTGAGTCTACTTTTTTATCAGAAACAAAACGTTATTAATAAACCATTATGTTTTTTAATTTTCTAAAACTGAACGGCGAAAGCTTAATTTTCTCTAAAGATAATACAAAGAGTGATGAAAGTTAAAGGCAATCAGCAGATAAAGAATATTCTCCGCCAGCCCGCCAATATTCTTAATAAACGAAAGAGCAATAGCCTACAAATTCATCATTAAATGTTTAAGAATAATCGAATGAATTTGCAATGAATGAAATATGGCTACCGTGAGAACCTCATGAACAAATATCTATTATCCCATTATCGCCAGCAACAAGGTTTTACCCTGCTCGAATTACTGGTGGTGTTAATGATTATCGCCTTACTGGCTGGCTTTGTTGGTCCGCGTCTTTTTTCACAGGTTGATCAGGCCAAAGATAAAACCGCCGCCAGCCAGATGAAGAGTTTGTCACAGGCACTGAGCCAGTACCGTCTTGACGTCGGTCAATATCCCTCCGAAGAGCAGGGGCTGAAAGCACTGACAGAGCGCCCGAGCGGCGAGAGGAACTGGCACGGCCCTTATCTGAGTAAAGAAGTGCCCGCCGATCCCTGGGGCAATCCTTACCAATGGCACAACCCGACCCGTAACAAGAATGTGGTGTATGAAGTGGAGCTGATTGCCACCGGTAATGACGGGAAAAAGGTGAGTTACGGGTTCTGATTGTGCGTACTTCACTGCTTTTACTCCTGCTCTGGTTTGTGCAACTGCCCGTTTACGCCACCTGCTGGGATCAGGCCGGGCAGCGTTACGGCATTGAGCCGGAGCTGCTACAGGCTATCGCCATCGTAGAGTCCAATTTGCAAGCCTCGGCGCGCAATCAGAACCGCGATGGTAGCTATGACATCGGGCTGATGCAGATTAACAGTCGGCATCTGCCCAGGCTGCGCAACTTTCAGATATCAGAACGAAAGCTGCTCGATGATCCCTGTCTGAGCGTAATGACGGGAGCCTGGGTACTGGCCGGTTTTATGCGTAGCTACGGCTACAGCTGGGACGCGGTTGGCGCGTATAACGCCGGCGGATCGGCCGCCCGTGAACATCTGCGCCAGCGTTATGTTATGCGCGTCCAGCCTCACTATGCGCGGCTCAAACAAGAAAACCGGCCGTAAGCCAGTAAGAAATCATGAAAAACTATCAAATTACTTTATTGCGTAACGGTGTCCGCAGCACGGAGCAGGTGTGTGCCAACAGCGTCGAAGAAGCCAAAGCCCAGCTGGCGCCAGGTGCTCTGGTACTTGAGGCCAAAGCCAGCCGGCTGACGAGACGCGTGCGCCCTTTTCCGCTGACGCTGTTTATCCAGGAGTTAATCGCGCTGCTCGAGGCCGGTCTGGTGATTGTCGAAGCGATTGAAGCACTGTGTGAAAGCAGCGCTGATGCAGAACAGCGCCGGGTATTAGGGGAAATCCTGAAAGAACTTTATCGCGGTCAGCAGCTTTCTCAGGCGCTTGTCGCCCAGCCGCTGTTGTTCCCGCCATTACTGGTCAGCACCGTAGCGTCGTCAGAACAGACCGGACAGCTGCCCGTCGCGCTCGGGCGTTTCCTGCATTACGAAAAGCGTATGGAAACCTTGCGTAAGCGCATTCGTAGCACCCTGCTCTATCCCTGCGTGGTGATCAGCGTCGGCTGCCTGATCCTGTTCTTTTTGCTCGGCTTTATTATCCCGCGCTTCGCCGTGGTGTTCACCGGCATGAAAGACCTGACGGGCAGTGCGCAGTTTATCGTCTGGTGGGGGCACCTGACGCAGAACTATGGCGCGTTATTAATGATGCTGACCGCCGCTGCGGTCGTGCTGCTGATCGCCGCCGTGCGCAGCAAAAGCCTGCGGCAGTCCGCTTTAAACCAGCTGATGCGCGTGCCACAGCTTAAACAACAATATCAGCTGGCGATACTGGTGCGCTTCTACCGCACCCTTGGCCTGCTATTGCAGGGCGGAATGGCCTGCTATTGCAGGGCGGAATGGCCGCCGTCGAAGCGCTGCAACTGACCGGCAGCCTGCTACCGAATTCGTATCAGCCACGGCTACAGCAGGCACTGATGGATGTGCAGGCGGGCAAGGCGCTTTCGCACTGCCTGGAAACTCAGGGGCTGACCACTCCGGTCGCCAGTAGGCTATTGGTGGTCGGTGAACGCAGTGGTGAATTGCCCGCCATGTGCGAACGCATCGCGGCGTTTTATGACGAAAACCTCGAACGTGCCATCGAAACCTTCAGCAAGGTGTTTGAACCGATCCTGATGCTGATCGTCGGTGGACTGGTCGGCCTGGTGGTATTTCTGCTGTATATGCCGATTTTTGAAATGGCCGGAGGATTAGCCTGATGACTCAACTTACACATCATGCCGACAGCGCATCCTCGCCATGGTTAACCATGACGCCGGAGCAACGAACCGACTGGCTGGAACAGCTGCTGACATCGCAGCCTGAACAGCTGACAACGCTCGCCGCTGAACTGGGTTTATACCCGTTATCACAGCAGCAGCTGGTTGAGGCCGGGCAGGATTTCTCTCGTATCTCGCTGCCGCAGGCGCTGTCACGCCGTCTGTTGCCAATTACGCTGGACGGAAAAAGCTGGTTGCTGATGGCCGATCCGTTTTCACTGACGCAGCGTCAGTGGGCGCAGCGTTACAGCGATCGCATCGCGCTTTGTCGTCCGGGCTGGGTGAATGAGCAGTTGGATCAGCTGTCGCGCCAGCAGCGCACCATGGATCACCTCGAACCGCAGGATTTTGACGGCCAGACGGAAGAAACGGCGCTGGTGATCTCGCTGCTTAGCCTGTCCGAGGAGCAAAGCCCGGTGATTAAACTGGTCAACTCCACGCTGTACGACGCACTTCAAAGCCGTGCCAGTGATATCCATCTGGAGAGCGTACCCGTTGGGCTGGTGGTGAAATACCGGATTGATGGCGTACTGCACGCCATTACCCGCTGCAACGGTTCACAGAATGCGGAACAGATCATTTCACGGCTGAAAGTGCTGGGCTGTATGGATATTTCTGAACGCCGCATTCCACAGGATGGACGTTTCAAAGCGCACATTCAGCAGCGCAACGTCGATTTCCGCGTTTCGATCATGCCGAGCATTCACGGTGAGGATGCGGTCTTGCGCGTACTGGATAAATCCCACGACAAAAAACTGCGGCTGGAAACGCTGGGATTCGACGGCCAGACACTGCAGGCGATCCGCAAGCTGACGCAAATCCCACACGGCATGGTACTGGTGACCGGACCGACCGGCAGCGGCAAATCCACCACGCTCTACTCCGCGCTCAGCGAGCTGAACAGCGGTGAAAGCAAGATCATCACCATTGAAGATCCGGTGGAATATCAGCTGGAAGGGGTATTACAAATCCCGGTTAACGATAAAAAAGGGCTGACTTTCGCCCGCGGTCTGCGCGCCATTCTGCGCCATGACCCAGACATTATCCTGGTCGGCGAAATCCGTGACGGTGAGACGGCGGGCATTGCGGTTCAGGCAGCACTGACCGGGCACGTGGTGTTGTCATCGGTACACGCCAATAGCGTGTTCAGCGTGCTGGAACGCTTTATGTATATGCAGGTGGAGCCAGCCAGCCTGATTACGGCACTGAATGGCGTGGTGGCGCAGCGGCTGGTACGCCAGCTGTGCCCGGCGTGTAAACAACCTCATCAACCGACAGCCGAAGAGATTACGCACTGGCAGCTGGATAAACAGCCGTTCAGCCACGCCTGCTGGCACGTTGGCGCAGGTTGTGAGCATTGCCGTCACAGCGGCTACCACGGGCGACTGGCGCTGGCCGAAGTCCTGCATTTTAGCGATGCGATGAAAGAAGCCTTGCTGGCGCGCGCGCCACTGCGCCAGCTGCGCGAACTGGCGATGAAAGAGGGTTTTATCCCGCTGCATCAAATCGCAATTGAAGCCGCCAGCCAGGGCTTCACCACTTTACAGGAGGTCAGGCGTGTTATTTCCCTTCATTAATCACTGGTGCTGCAAGCTCTACCAACACCAGTTGCAGCTATGGTTGGGCGGCAGCCTGCATGCGCAGTGCCAGTGGCAGCCCGACCTGCCGTTGCCAGCCCAGCTGGAGCAGCTGTTCAGCTCGCTGCCTGCGGCCCCCGCCTGGCGCGATTCGCTGGAATTTATCGTTGATGCACCACACGTCAGTTACCTGCTGGTTCCCTGGCCACAGGGGATTACGCGGCCACGCGAGCTAAGGCAGTACGCCAGATTATTGCTGGCCGAGCAGCAGGGTGAACAGCATGAGATGAAGGTCAGCTTTCTGCGCAGCAGCTTCGGTGAAGATGCTTTTGCAGCGTTATTAAATAAAACGCTGCTGGTCAGTCTGAAACAGCTGAGCAGCCAGCATCGGCTGCGGCTGATCGGCTGCAGCACGCCATTCAGTAACCTGCTGGCTCGCTGTGGTCGCAGCCTGCCGGAGAACGCGCTGTTCGCCAGCATCGGTGAGCAACAAAGCAGCTTTGCCTTTCGCTGGCAGCATCGCTGGCACAGTACCTTTACGTTGCGCCTGCCACACAGTGACGAATTACAACAACTGGATACGGCAAATCGCCTGGCAGGATTGCCACCACTGGAGCGCTATGTGGTGCACAGTGAGACCGCCAGTACCAAGAATGCGGCAGAGAATAATCGTGATGACTAACCACCAGTTTATATCCCGCCGGGCAATGCCGGTTAATGCGGCGTTACTGATTGTGCTGATGACTCCGCTGCTGATGGCGATTTTCTTCAGCCATCAGCAGCAAAACCAACTGCAGACAGAGCTGGCCGCAGAGATGCAGAAGTTGAATGCGCATAGTCAGGCCGCGGAGGTCATTCTGGCCAGGCAGCGGGCTTACGCCAGCCAGCCCCAGCAGCAAGAACCGCAGCAGCTGGCCGGGCTGGCGCTTATTGGTCAGGCCCTGAGCAAAGATATTGCGCTGATGTCGCTGCAAGTGGATGCACGTCAACAGCAGATGCGGGTGGAAGTGGTCGCCCATTCGCTGGACTCGTTGCTGGATTTCGTCTCGCGCTTACAAGACACCAGAGCCAGGGTTGGCCTGGAACATCATCACACCGAAACCAGCCTGACCGAACCATGGAAGATACGCGCCACGCTCAATCTGGAGTATTCCCATGCGTCTTAATGCTGGCACGCTGCCTTCGATGAAAGATCTGCTGCCGCGCCTGCGCTGGTGGGCCGGTAAGAGTTATGAAATGTTCGGCCCGCTGCCATTGTTAATCGTCGGATTATGGCTGGTACTGCTGATGTATTTATGCGCCCAGCTGCGCCCGGAGCTGCATGCAAATAGCCTGCGCCTGCAATCCGTGCATCAGCAGCTTGCTGTACCGCTGCCCGTCAGTACGCCGGAGGAAGAAGAAGCGCTGAGCACGCTGAGCATTAAAGAGTATCAGCAGGTCAAGGCGCTGTTTGCCATTCTGAAAAAACACGGTCTTGAAGCACGTGAGAGTCGTTACCAGCTGCTCTCTGACAGTAATGATTCAAAGAGTGAGCAGATGATCCTCGATATTCCGTTAACCGGCGACTATCCGCGCTTGCAAGCCGCGCTGCGTGAGATGTCAGGCACGCTGCCGTTGCAGTTTGAATCGCTGGCGATGGCGCGGACTTCCCCCGCCAGCACTCAGCTGACGATGTCGCTGCGCGTCACATTAACCGGAGAAGGCCGATGAAGCTGCCGCGTTACCTACAGGTGATGCTGCTGCTGACCGCGGTCATCAGCCTGTGGAGTGCACTGAGTGGCGATGCTCAGGAAGAAGAAAGTCTGTTGACGGTAAGCCAGCCCCATCCGGTGCGTGATATCCCGACGACTCCCGCGCCGCCCGCGATCGCCGGCAATGCGTCTGATGACCTGTTTCCTTATCAGGGTAACCCCGTCGAGCCTGCTTCTGCACCCGCCACCGCCAGGACAGAAAAGCCACGCGCACCACAGCTCCCTTTTAAGGTGGTCGGTGCCTGGTGGAGCAATAACCAGCGCCTGCTGGTGCTGACTGATGGCCGCGAAAGCTGGATTGTCTGTCGACAGTGCAAATTGCAGGAGAGCATCCGCCCCGGCGACAAGCTGGATAACAACTGGCAGTTGATGGAAATCGCGACAGATTCGCTGACGTTCCGCTGGCTGCCGCTAAAAAACGACCAGCATTTATCGCTGGATGATATGAAATCGAAACCAGAATTCTGATTATGTTTATTAAAAAAAATCTCTCAGTGGTCATCGGACTGCTGCTGCTGGCAGGCTGCGCTTCAGACACCCGCGATCACGATGCCGCCCGGGTGCAAAACCAACAACAACAGTTAGTCACCTCGCTGGATAAGCTGAAAAAACAGCGTCAGGTCACTCCTGATGATATGGCGCTGAAGAGCCGCGAACAGCTGGAAAGTAACCAGCTGGTCGATCTGTATATGAAACAAGCTGAACGTGCCGTTGGCGAAAACAATTACCAGGAAGCATCACGTCTGTGGCACACCGCGCTGGAGTATCAACCCGGTAATATGCGCGCTCAGCAAGGAATACGCCGCATTAACAATTATCGCTCTCTGGACGTGATGTACCAGCAGGCCAGCAAGCTGTCGGCTGATAATCCGGAAGCGGCGCTGGAAAAAATCCGCAAAGTGCTGGAGGAAGAGCCGGGCTGGCCACAGGCCGTCGCGCTGCGCGACCATCTGCTACGCCGACTCTCTTCCAGCTCAATGCCGTCGCAACGTATGCATGTGGAACTGCAAAAGCCAGTATCACTTAACTTTCGCTCCCATAATCTGATGGAGATCTTTGCCACCATTTCCAAAATTACAGGCGTGAACTTTATCTTTGATAATGACGTTACCCGCAGTATTACCACCAGCATTATTGCCAATAACACCACCGCTGAAGATGCGATCAACTTACTGCTGATCTCCAATCAACTGCGCAAAAAAGTGCTGAACAGTAATACCCTGCTGATCTATCCGGCCAGCCAAAGCAAAGAGAAGTTGTACCGCGATATGATGGTGAAGACCTTCTTCCTTGGTTATGCCAAAGCCAAAGATATCAACGTCGCGCTGCGCAATATTCTGAAACTAAAAGATATTCACGTTGATGAGCGCACCAATACCATCACGGTGCGTAGTCCGCGCGAAAGCATTGAAATGATCGAGCGCTTATTGATGACGCTGGATCGACCAGAAGCAGAAGTGACGCTGGAAGTGGAAGTGCTGGAGATCAGCAGCAGCGACGCCACCAAACTGGGCATTCGTTATCCAGGCGAAGTGGGTATTGGCTTCGGTACGACCGATGCCGGCAATAATATCCCGCTGAATGGCTTTAACCGCGACAATATGTTTATCAATCTCGGGGGGAATCGCGGTATCAAAGTCGACATCAGTAAAATACGCAATAACGCTAAAGTGCTGGCTAACCCGCGAATTCATGTGAAAAACAACAAACCTGCGTTGATTGAAATTGGCGAAAAAATGCCGGTATTGACCAATACCACCAATGATGGCGTCACCAATCAGAAAGTGGATTATCAGGACGTTGGCCTGAAACTTAATGTGACGCCGGAGATCAGCCTTGATGGTGAAATCAGTATGGATGTGGAGTTCACACTCAGCAGCCTTGGGCAGTCGCAGGAGAGTAAAGACGGGCTGAAATATTACAGTACCAACAACCGCATGGCGAAAACCATTCTCAGCAGTCTTGATGGCGAAACCCAAATGCTGGCCGGTTTGATCAGAGAGGATCAAAAAGATGAGAAAAGCGGCCTGCCATGGCTAAGCGATATTCCCCTGATTGGTTCGCTGTTCAGAACCTCGGATAAAGAGAGTAAACGAACGGAAGTGGTACTGCTGATTACGCCGCGTATTGCCCGCAACATTGATCTGCCAGGCGCGCATGTCAGCGCCATTGCGGTCGGCACCGAAGATCTACCGGGTGAGCAGGATATGCGTCTGCGAGCACCGGGCCGTATTCAGGTCGGCAGAGAAGCGTTTATTGCGCCACAGCTGGTGCCACCGGCGCATTTCCCTGAACAGCGCGGTGCATTGCCGTCACCGAATCCGGCGGCTGAACCTCTGCCGGAACTGACCAGATGACGCGGATCAGGCAGCAGGGTTTTACCCTGATTGAGATGATGGTAACCCTAAGCCTGCTGGCGACGCTGGCTGCCGCCTCACTGCCGCTGCTCGAAAAACAGGGTCAGCGGCATAAAGAGGAGCAGCTACAAACGGCACTGCGACAAATACGTCAGGCGCTGGATGACTACCAGCGCGCGGCGATTGAAGGGCGAATAGAAAAAAAAGCCGACGAGCCTGGCTATCCAAAAAACCTTAAAGCGCTAACCGAGGGGGTGGTCGATAAAACCTCACCGAATAAACGCAAAATCTATTTTATGCGCCGCCTGCCACGCGATCCGATGTGTGATTGTGAAGGCAAAGCGGACGAGGAGACCTGGCGCGTGCGCAGCAGTACTAATGATGCCGGTAATTTTTCTCCAGGCAGCGATATTTACGACGTTGTCTCATCCAGCCAGGCTTATGGACTGAATGGAGTGCCTTATGCGCAATGGTGAAAAAGGCTTTACCCTGATTGAACTGCTGGTAGTGATGGCAATTATCGCCACGCTGATGACGCTGGTGGCACCGCGCTACTTTCAGCAAACCGTACGGGCAAAAGAGGTGGTGTTAAAGCACAATCTGAACACCCTGCGTCTGTCTATTGATCAGTTCCGTCGCGACAATATCAACAGCCCGTCCACGCTGGAAGAGATGATAGACAAGGGATATCTGCGCCAGCTGCCGCTCGATCCGATTACCGATAAAAATAACAGCTGGAAAACTCAACAAGATGAGCACGGTCAGATTATTGATGTTCATAGCGGTTCCGAAAAGAAATCGCTGGAAGGCAGCGCTTATGCCGACTGGTAATCATCAGGCTGGATTCAGCTATCTGCTGTTGCTGGCCTGGCTGAGTATACTGGCTCTGATGCTACTGCGCAGTCAGGATCATCTGCGCACCGAATGGCGTCAGGAACGAGAGGCACAGCTACTGTTTGCTGGCGATCAGATTCGTGAAGCCATCCAGAAATATCGGGATAACCCCGCCGGGAATAGATGCTTCCCATTAAATATTCAGCAATTGCTGAGCGATCGCCGCTTCACGCCCCATCGTTATCTGCTGCGCCAGCACTATCGGGATCCGTTCAGTCAGAAAGGCGACTGGGGAATGATCTATGATGATAAAGGACGCTGGACTGGGGTTTACAGTAAAGGTGCTGGAAAACCGATTAAGAAAGAAGGATTTGCGCATATTTATCAGAACTTTAAAAAAGCGAGCAGCTATGCTGAGTGGCAATTCAAAGTTGATGAAGATGCGAATGCGCCACTACCTGCTAACTGCATTACCCCATAACACCTTACTTATTATCAGTAGCTTTATTGCTAAATGCATCATCCAACTGCATTTTCACCTCACGCAGTGCCAGTGCATGTTGATAAAATATTTCCCCTTTAGGCGTTGGAACGCAAGGGCGACGGCGTAATACCAGTTTCTCGCCGACTTCACTTTCCAGTGAGCTTAAGCGTAATGATACCGCAGAAGGGGTGATATACAGCCGCTTGGCCGCCTCTTCAAAACTTCCCGTCTCAACCACCATCAGAAATGTATTAATTTTTTTAAAGCCCGCTCTCATCACTTTTACCTGAATTGTATTAAAATATATTGTGGACCCACAGCGAGACGAAGTTTAATCGCAACCCTCACCACAATTAAATCTGACCAGTCAGAAAATGCAGAATTATCCGTAGCAATAACTTAAAATTAATAAAATGAGTTTTTCTTATTCAGAAAGAATTTTCTCCCTGAAAGCGAGATAACTGGTTACTATCCGGCCAACTTGATTTTTAGTCTGAAAACATTCGGGGATATATTCAATGAATCTAAACATTATAATTGCACACGAGCATAAGCTGTTCCGCAGTGGTATTAAGTCACTGATTGAAAACATGACCAGCAAAAAGCTGTCATCGAGTAAAGAGTATTCTTGTTATAATATTATAAATGATGTTTCCACACCAGGAGAACTGGTCGCGAATCTGACGAATAACAGTGTCGATATTCTGTTATTAGGCTATTCATTGCAAACCGATGAAAGTAAAAATAGCCCTATCGCTACAATGGATGGCTATAATCTGGTGAAGTGGTTACGTAACAAATATCCTAAACTGAAGATTGTGGTCATGTCACCACACCGTCATGCCAGCCTGGTGAGAATGATGCTGGCAGCGGGCGTTTCAGGTTATATCAGTATGGATATCTGTGACAAAACACTGGAGCGGGTATTGAGCACCGTGCTGAATAACGAAGTTTATGTAGAAAATGACCTGATGTGCAGCTTACTTAACTCACACAATAATACTAACGAAATCACGCCTAAAGAGTTAGAGGTATTACGATTGCTGTGTAAAGGTTTAAGCCTGACGAAGATTGCCGGGCGGATGAACCTCAGCATTAAGACCGTCAGCGCACATAAACTCAGAGCGATGGATAAACTGGATGTAGACAATGACTGTCAGCTCTATTTCCTGTTGAGCCGATCCAGCCTGTTCGATATCAGATTGTAATGCTTAATTCATTGATTTCGCCATCTTCTTCTGCGGATTATCCCAGGTTGAGATTACCGACTGGCTTAGTACCGGGCGGTAATCTCCGATGGCAGCAATTAAATAAATTAATCAGTGCTTTCATCATCAGCAATGGCGGCACCCTCACAATCATGTGCTTTTTCCGCTGGCTTTACCTCAGGATTTTGCGAAACTTCTGCGGCTTCGTCACTCTGATGATCGTGACCTTCATGGGCCAATGAAGGGACAGAGAACAGCGCTGACATCATCACGGCTAATGCAATAATCTTAGTTTTCATAATTAGTCTCTCGTAAATAAATATCGGTAAACGCATCGTTTAATGCCGGATAAAAATGACTTTAGCTTAATGCTAACTTATTAATAATGAGTCACGCTGCGATCCACAACAAGAAGATAATTCTGGTTGAATTTAAGAAATAACGTAATAAGACTCAGTAAACAGAGAGCCAACGCTGGATTATTTAAATAGCAAAATGGTTTCAAAAATGATTTTTAAAAGCAGCCAACTGATTAACAGCTGGCTGCAGAAACAGGTCAAAAAAATTCAACGCGACTCCTCACTATTTATAGATAACAGGCGCTGCTTAATCAGCTGAATCATAATAGCCGTGTATTTCTCCAGAGCCTCTATTGTTTGCCGATCGAAACGCTGAGTTTTCTCAATACGCAAACACACGCGCATTCCCGGATAATAGGGCAGCAAAGCAAAGGCGGCATGCAGACGATGCGCGTAATGAGCCAGCTGCGATACATGGTCACCATCACGGTTTTTTATTATTCCCTCAAGATCCTGCTCCATTCCTTGTAATAAAGAGGTGAGCAACGCTTGCTCCTGCTGAACATCCGCCTGAGCCAGCGCCTGTATTTCAGCAAACGGCTCAGTTGCTACACCCCTGCTGCTTATTTGTTGCCAGACTTGCGTAATACCGTTCAGTAACGTAGTTTGCGAAAGCGGTTTAATCAGCACCTCATCCATTCCGGCTTCGAGACAGCGATCGCGCTCGGTGGCAAAGGCATTCGCTGTACAACCAATAATGGCATAAGGTGGCAACTGATGACGCTGCTGGTGCTGGCGTAAATGGGCCGTCAGCCTGTAACCATCCATTCCCTGCATCTGGCAGTCAGTCAGCACCACGTCGTAATAGTGCTGCTCCACTTCCTGCAAAGCCTCGTCGCCACTGCCCACCAGCTCAACATAATGATCGGAAGTCGCAAATTGCAGCGACAGCACTTGCAGATTAACCGCTAAATCATCTACCACCAGAATATTTAATGACTCCTCTTCCATCGTAGCGTCAGCCGCTCCCTGCGCAGGCGGGATTAACAGTTGAGTCGCCGCTCTTTTCAGCATCAATTCCACCGTTACCCTGACTCCGCCGCTTTCGCTGCCGCACAGCTGTAAGGTTCCCCCCATCAGCGCGATCAGTTTTGCGGAGATCGGTAAACCCAACCCGGTGCCCGGTACGCCCTGCGCCGTTTCAACTCTGACATAGGGTTGTAATACCGCCTGATACATATCCGGGGGAATGCCACAGCCGCTGTCCTCAATCTCAATCGTTATCCGGTCGCGCGGATCGTTGGCGCGATAGTGGATAGCCGCCCGCAACTGTATTTTTCCATTCGCGGTGAATTTTATTGCGTTGAGCAACAGGTTATTGATGACCTGGCTCAGGCGAATACTGTCCAGCCAGTGCAGCGCGCTCTGCGGTATGCTGACCGCGGTTAACAGCTCCAGCCCTTTATCTTCCGCACTGATGCGAAACGTCGCGGCACAATTTTCCAGTAACTGCGTCAGGCTGGCTGGCTGAAGCGTAATGTCGATATTGCCTGCTTCGATTTTGGAGAAATCCAGCACATCGCCAATAATGCCCTGCAGGGAATCTGCTGCCTGCCAGGCAATATGCAATGGAGCATCGCTCTCCCGCTGCTGTTTTACCGCCAGCTCGAGAATACCAATAATCGCATGCAGCGGCGTGCGGATTTCATGGCTCATCCGCGCCAGAAACTCCGACTTCTCGTGGCTGGCCTGCTCGGCTTTATCACGTGCCAGGCGAAGTTCACGCGCCAGTGATTTACGCTCGGTCACATCAAACCAGCCGCCCATCACCCCCAGCATAACGCCCTCGGTATTTCGATATCCCTCAAACCACAAATAACCTTCGCGCTCCTCGCCCTGCAAAAACACCCGGCGGTCGGAGAAATGCGGCATTTCGCCGGAAAGACAGCGCAGAAAAATACCGCGGATATCTTGCTCATCGGCCGGTGATAAAAAACGAAGAGAAAACAGATTGCTGCCGACAATGTCCGGTGGCGTTTTTCCCATCACGCGGCAGAACCAGAGGTTTGCTGCCGTCACCGTCATATCTGGCGCGCAGACAAACATCGGCGTCGGCACGTTATTAAATAAGGTCTCCCACCAGGCCAACAGCTCCTGTAAGCGGCGATCGGCTTTTTTGCGCAGTCCGATCTGACGCGCCAGATAGGTTCCCCAGAATACTGAACTGAGCGCAATCACGCACAGTGCTCCACCCCATACGATTATCCACGGCGAAATCATGGTGTTATAAGAAGCCAGATTCGCCACTGAAAACCAATGCATACGCAAAGCACGTATTTCATTCGGTGCCACGACATGCAGGCTTTTATTCAAAATTTCAGTCAGTTGCGGATAAGCCGGCAACACGGCGAATCGTTCTGGTTGAAAGGCATTATCCAGCGGCTGAACGGCGATGCGGCTGCCATAGCGGCTGGACTGCAGATAATTAGCGCTACCGATACTGGCAAAAGTGGCATCCACTGCCCCAGCCAGCATCATATCCACCGCCTCCGGCACGGAAGCCACCTCAACAATCGACAGCGAGGGATAAAGCTGCATTGCCGCCAGCAGCGCATGACCACGCTGGATAGCCACTCGCTTATGAGCCAGTTGCTCCGGAGTAAAGGGGGCGCTGCGCTCGTTACGGGTAATCATCACCCACTCGACGATGCCGTAAGGATCGCTGTATGACAGCCAGCCGCGCCGGTCGGGCGAATCCATCAGTGATGGCGTCATCTGCGCCTTCCCGGCCCGTAGCGCCTGCTCTACGCCCGCCGGCTCGAATGCCGGGATAAAGTTTAGATTCAGGCCACTTTTTTCCGCCACCAGCTGCAAAATATCGACATCCAGGCCGGTTATCTCATCATTTTTATCCAGGAAAGAGTAAGGGGGGATATCAATATCTATCGCCACGTTAATCACCGGATGTTGCTTAATCCAGTCGATCTCCTGCGGCGTAAAAATCGAGGCATCATTGTTAGCGGACTGCGACAGGCCAGAGACCCAGCGCTGATAAATCTCATTTTTAATCGAATGCGGAATATTGGTCAGGATGTCATTTATCACTTCCAACACCCCGTCGCCGCTGCGCCCGACAAAACCGTACAGCAGTTCATCAAGTGCGGGGTCGCGCCGCCAGACCACGCCAGCGACAGGCCGCAGTGCGCTGAACAAGGTAATCTGGCTCTGACCATCAAGATAAGCATCAGCCTGGTCATTGACCACCGACTGAATCGCCAGCGTTGAACTGCGTGCCACTTCCAGGTGGGGATACAGGGTTCGCAGATGCTCAATCACCGTCGGGCTGATATCAGGAGCGGCGAGAATATGCAGGCTGGAAAGTGGCGTAGTCTGATGATTTTTACGCACCATCAGCATCAGTGGCTGCACCAGTAACGGATCGGTTTCATTATCGCGATTCGCCGATTGTAAAAAATCAGACTGGGTCAGCAGTTGAATATCCCCGCGCTGCAACGCCTGATAAGCCTGCTCCCAGCTATTGTACAGCATGGCCTGCACCGGTCTTTTCAGCACCATTTGCAACAGTTGCAGGTAATCGGGATAAATGCCTTCCAGTTTGCCGTCCCAGCGCGGCATCTGTAGCGGCGCGGCTGAACAGCAATACATTCCTACTTTCAGCACCGGATACTGCGCCAGCGCGTGGGAACGCGTTTCAGCCAGCGGCAAAAAATCCTGAGTCATATTGGAATAGAGCTCGACCGGACGCCCTTCGATCTGCCCGGGCGCACTGTTATGCGCCGTAAACGGCGGCTCGCTCGCCAGCGTCAGCCCGGACAGCGCCAGCAATAGCCCCAGCCACCACAGACAGCAGACCTTACGCCACATCGTTATTGTCCCAGTCCACACTGGCTGAGATAGAGGTACAGGGCGGCATCATTTTCCAGCCCCAGCTTTCTCATGGCACTCAGCTTTTGCGCGCTGATGGTCTGCTTGGTGCGAAACAGGCGTGCGGCTATCTCATTGACGCTAAGCCCCTGGCCTATCAGCCGTATCACTTCCATCTCCTTCACCGACAGCGCTTTTTCCACCTGAATCAGCGGATCGCTGCGAAACGCGTCGCTCAACCACGGCTGCTCGTCACTCTGCGGACTGTTCAGGCCATCCGCCAGCTCATGTGACAGGCTACTCTTGTTCAGGATGGCTTTTATCCGGTATCCCGCCAGCAGCTCAAGAATCCGCTGGTCGCTTAACATGGTGATCACCACAATGGTCAGATCGGGATATAACTCACGGATCCTGCCGATCATCCGCACACCATCGACCTGATCATCGCCAGGCATATTAAGATCGGTAATCAACATATCGGCCTGGCAGACGCTCAGTTGCTCAAACAGGCTGCTGACATCATGCGCCTCAGCGATCACCGGATATTCCTCTGGCAGTGTGGCCAGCACACCGCGCAATCCCAGCAGAAACACCGGATGGTCATCAGCAATAATCACTCGCGTGCTCATATGTCCCCCTCAGGCGGCAATAATACTTGTAGCGGAAAAATCACGCCTTCAAACCAAAATACCTGCCCTTCCTGACAGGCAACCAGCGCCATACTGCTCTGATGAAACTCGCCATATCGATCGGCCAGCCGTATGGGTAACACCTGAGGTGTCGCGGAAGCGCTATTTTTCAGCTGCTCCACCGCCAGCCGATCGTCCGGATGTAACCAGCCAATAAATTGTTGCCAGCTGACCGGCGCATGACCAGACTCCGGCCAGCGGCTTTGGTAAAGCCAGCGCAAATCATCACTGCTGCCCAGCTGAAAACGGTGGTAGCAGCCATGCTGTAACACATTATCCATTAATTGTTCGCGCCAGCGATGCCGTGCCAGCAGCGCAGACTTCTGGCTGACCAGGCTGGCACAAAGGAGCGCCGGTAAACTCAATACGGCGCTGTACCAGGCGGCAACCAACACATCCTCCTGCTGGACAAGCAACATCTGATAAAACGGCCCGTAACCAAACAGTGTTGCGCCAACAGAGATAATCGAGCACAGCGATAAAAAGCCGCTCAGCATCAGCAAATCTCCGCGCATCGCTAATAAAACCGGCAAAGCCAGCGAGAATATCAGCGCCAGATCCTGCCAGCGCAGCGCTTCGTTTAATATGTCAGATGTTCGCCAGAACAGTGCCAGCATTGCCACCAGCATCGACAGCATTATCAGGTAGCCACGGGTATCAATTCTTTCTCTTTTCACCCTGGTAATCAGATAAAAAACAAAAAAGGTCAGAGGTAAGGCGCTGATGACATAACCCACGGTATGAATAACTGAGATCGACTGGTCAATGGGATAATCCAGCAAAAGCAGCGCCCAGGTAGTGACAAAGCGCTCAATAATGCCACTAACAATACACAATATTACCAGCACGATAATGTCACGCTCCCGCACTGGTCGAGCCATCACGCCATAAAAGAATTGCCAGATAAGTGCAGTCACCGTTAACGATAACGCATCAAAAAAGCAGAAAATTAACGACACATTGACCGGGCGGCCATAAAGCTGACTGGCGACCAGATGCACTAAGGCAGAACTCAATAACCAGATCGGCCAGTAACGCGGAGGCAGAGTACAGAGTATGCCGAGCAGCAGACCGGCCGGGAACCAGACCAGTGACGACAAACTCCAGACGTCCCTGGCCTGCAGGCTCATCATAGCCAGAAAAAAATCGCAGCAGATAAATGCCAGCCAGCCGATTAGCATCATTTTTATTTTCATAAGCTTGCGACTCAAACTTTTACCAGACCTGTTTAGAGAATAATCTGTTTTAAACTAATAAGCTCATTTGAAATATTGAAATTGCAGGAGATAACGTGCGGGGAGGTAGCCGTGGGCTTGAAGTGGATGATTTAAATGGGCGGCAATCGCTCCGCCCAACAGAAAAAACAGAATTATGCTCCCAGCACACCACCGTCTTTACGCGTCACCATAATCACCGATGAGCGTGGACGTGGGCTGTTATTCGGGAAAGTTGAATCACCCTCTTCCCCTGGGTGCTGAACGTTAACAAACATCGTTTTGTAATCCGGGGTGAAAGCAATGCCGGTCAGCTCGCAAGATTTCGGTCCAACCATAAAGCGGCGAATCTCACCGCTCGCCGGATCGCCTACCAGCATCTGGTTATTCCCCTGCCCCGCGTAATCACCTTGATTACTGTATTTTCCATCGGTCAGAATCCAAAGGCGTCCATCGCGGTCAAAACCGAGCCCGTCAGGACTGTTAAAGGTGTTCTCTGCCGTAATGTTGGGCGTACCGCGATTCACCCCCTGTGGATGAGCAATCGGATTTCCGCACAGCACAAACATATCCCAGTCAAACTGACGCGCAGTGGCATCGCCGTTTTCATCCCAGCGAATGATTTGACCATAAACATTTTTTGGCCGCGGGTTTGCCGGATTGACCGGCATCCCTTCATCGCCACGCTTACTGTTGTTGGTGAGAGTGCAGTAGGCACGGCCATCATGCGGGTTAACCGCAATCCATTCCGGGCGGTCCATCCGCGTCGCATTGACCCGGTCTGCCGCGCCGCGCACATTAATCAGCACATCGGCCTGGCTGTGAAAACCATTTTCTGCCGTCAGCCCCTGTTTACCATGGGTCAGCTCCAGCCAGCGGCCACTGCCTTTCAACGGCGTGCCCTGCGCATCACCATTAAATTCCGCAACGTACAAGGTGCCGTTATCCAGCAGCGTGCTATTCGCTGTCGGATTGGCGCTGTCGACCACGCCGTCAGAGACAAATTTATAGATATATTCGCCGCGCTCGTCGTCACCCATATACACCACCAGGTGGCCGTTCTTCGCTACCGTAACGGCAGCATTTTCATGTTTAAAGCGTCCCAGCGCGGTTCGCTTGATCGGCGTCGAGGTGGGATCAAGCGGATCGATCTCAACGATCCAGCCATGGCGATTAAATTCGTTGGGATTTTTCGCCATATCAAAACGCGCATCGAAGTCTGCCCAATTACGCTCTGCTTCATTCGGATTCAGCGTGTAACGCTTCTGCGCCGGGGTAACCTGATAGTCACTTTTACTGGTGCCGAAGTAAGTATCGAAGTTCTCTTCGCAGGTCAGATAGGTTCCCCACGGGGTTTTACCGTTGGCACAGTTACCAAACGTACCAAGTACGCGGGTGCCGCTGGGATCGGCAACAGTTTGCAGCGCTTTGTCACCGGCTGCCGGGCCGGAGAAAACCATCGGGGTATTCGCGGTAATACGGCGGTTATAGCGTGACGGGCGCACCACCTGCCAGCGGTTGTCTGCACCGCGTTGAATTTCAACAATCGAGATGCCGTGCGCCGCCTGAGATTTACGGACATCTTCTTCACTGATTGCCTTGCTGCCACCGTGAGCAAACAAGTATTGCTCATTAACATACTCATTATTAATGGCCAGCACACCACGATTTTCATCTACCGGAAAAAAGCTCATACCGTCATTATTATCGCCAAACTGCTTTTCCTGATCGCTGGCGCTATTTTTACCATTCGGATCAAATGCCGCAGCGCCGTTTACCAGCGGATCTCCCCAGGAGATCAATACCTCAGCCTGATAGCCATCGGCAGTCACGATCTTATCGGCAGTTGAAGCAGCGATACCTTTAAAGCCTAATAACTGGCTGCCTGCCGGTTCTCCTTTGGCAAGTGCGTCCGCAGGGAGGCTCCAGACACCACCAGCCAGAAAGCCGGTCAGGCCGATAGCACTAGTGCCCGCCAGCAATTTGCGACGTGCAGGGTCTTTCAAACGATCGACATTTAACTCTTTGATTTTATCGCTCATAACCGTTACTTCCTGTTATTTTTTTCCCAGAGATAACGCATGTTAAAGCGCGAAGATGTCAGTAATGTTTCAGCGGCAACGGCGGCAGGGGGTTCTGGCTTTCAGAGAAATGATCTTCGCTACAGCCTATTAAAACAATATAACTATCAAAGAGTATATTAACGATTATTCGTTATTCTCAATTCGCGATATTGCCTGCCCGCTATAGGCCATTGCCGCAGTCAGGCACTGTATGGCGTTATTATAAGCCGCGCTTTCAGAAGTCAGAGCCAGCGAGTTTTTATCTTCAGCATGAGTAATATCATGAATGGTAAATATATGACTTCCTTCAACACTGAGACCTGAATTGGTCGAAATACTGCACACCACGCGAAAAATTATCGCGCCATTACTATTATCGCGCATAATTTCATTCCACTGATAGTGGACTGTCTTAATTATCGATTCAGAAATATTTTTCATGCTTACCACTTCCATTGGCATACTGAATTTAGTACATTTTAGCTGAAGAGGACATCTTTGAGACAATGAACGCTGGTTAAACACATTTTAACCACGTAGAGAAACGGATAATCCATGTGTATGCGCTGAAAATTTGGTAAATTAATAAAAATAATAGCATTTATATTTAAGTTTCAGCCAGCGCGGTTTCAGCATTAAATACCCCTGAAAGCGTGTAAAATTACGTCCTTAATCATAATAATGATAAAAAGCCTTTTCCTCCAGTATGTACCAAAGGATTACATTCAAAAATTTTATGTATCAACATAAGGATTTGATTTGATATGCCACGCACAGATTTGAATTTGTTAATTGTTCTGGATGCTTTACTGGAGGAGTGCAGCGTCAGTAAAGCAGCAAATAAATTAAATGTCACTCCTCCTGCGATAAGTAAGTCACTGAATAAATTAAGAGAGGCTTTTCAGGACCAAATTCTGGTTCGCTCTGGCTCCTTGTTAATGCTAACGCCCTTAGCCATTGAATTAAAACCACAAATTCATAATCTGATAAAAAATATTGATGCCGTACTCAATCATAACCTCTCGTTTGATGCTGGAAGCTCATCCTTGATGTTCAATATCGTCTCGAACGATTTACTTATCTCACTATTAAATTCTGGATTTCTCGAAGAGATGCAGGATAAAGAACCGAATGTAGTGCTGGATTTCTCCTACGACCACGGTGCCGCTGATTTCTTACGGAAAGATAATATTGATCTCTACATCGGGGAGTCACGTAAGCTCAGCCCGGAGATCAAAATTCGCACCATTCACCGGGATAAATGCATCATTGTTGCCAATAAAAATCATGAAATCCTCGGGCTGAATAAAACCCTTGAAAACATAGCCAGTTTTGGATTTATCAGCACGCGCAGTAAACTGAATGATGACGTAGACAACTTATTCACGCTACAAGGCTTTCAGCGTAAAATTGTTGGTATCAATCCCAGCTACTTTTCGACGATCGAAACGGTAATGCGTACCAGTTCACTGGCGGTAGTGCCATTATTCTTTCTCAGTGCGCTGGAGAGTTTTAACATCGATGTGATTGCTTTCGAACCACAAATAACACTACCTGAGGTGAATATCATTCAGGCGTGGCATCCCAGACATGACAACTCACCGCCGCATAAGTGGCTACGTGATAATACGAAAGATTTTCTGCGGAAAAAAGTCAGCGCAGGCGTGTAAAGAAAATGGCAGCCACCTTCACCGGCATCTGAGCTTATCAGATTAACCAGCTCCTCTGAGCTGGTTAATCATCTGATGTTATTTCTTTTGCAAGCTGGAGAAGAAATCCATCGCCCCCTGCGGGAAACTCATTTGTGGTGCTGCTGGATCAGACTGCTTGCCTTCATTATTGTTTTCAGCCGTTTGCTGCGCCGCACTCTGCTGTTGCATATCAGCATTCTGTTGGAAGTTCTGCATAATGCCGCTCATATCAGCCGTGGCTTTACCATTGATATCGGTCATAAGCGCCATCATTTTTTCCATTTCCGCACTGCCGTTTAAATTCATACCCGAAACACCGGACATAAAATTTTGTGACAGGGAACTTTGTGTGGTTTGCGCCATGCTGTTTAAATCAGTCAGCATTGCCAGTAATTTATTAGGATCTAGCATAGGAACTCCATTATTTGCATTAACCAGGACATGAGAACTGGCTCAACGCCCGGGACCAGAGAGGAAAATCATTTATTGTCGAACGTAATTCCATTTTGAAAAATCCGCTGATCGAGGCAATACCCATGGTCAGTTCACGGCGGTCGCGATCAATTTGCAGTGGATTACTTTTGTCATACAGGTGGAACAGTGCCCATGGCCCGTTAAAACTGACTGATTCAATTTTGCCGTTCATATCTTTGAAAGAGAGGCGAACATAAGCGCCACCATTCTTACCGGGCCACTGCACGGCGACCGGCTGAATGCTGCCGTGGCTATAACGAATCACCTCGCCATCAATATCCAGCACTGCTTCCATAATATTCGGTGACAGCGACAGAGGACGCAGATACAGCGAGAAAGAGACTTTATCGCCACCGTTAAAGAAGGTATCGCCGATCAGCATCGCGCTTTCAAACGCCTTCAACGTGCTGGCACTCAGCAGGCCGCGACTTCCCTCGCGGATACGTAACTTACCGGCGGTGTTATCAACATAAGGCGCAAGATGCTGATCAAAGTAGCGTTTCATTGAACCCGCTGGACCGAACATTCGCGCAAAATCACCAATACCAACTTCATCCCGCGCCCGGCGATTAAATGGATAGCGTCCGGACAGCACGTTTTTACACACATCGGTGGCAAAGATTGCCGCACTGTTATTTAAGTTGTTACGGCTCTGCTGCAAACTCTGATGATTACCGACTTCCAGCAGATCCAGCATGATGCTGCGCACCGGTTCCGGTTGCTGTGCCGCGGCAATGCGCAGCCGACTGATCGCTGAGTTCTGCGGCATCACTTCGCCCGCACGCAGCGACACCGCCAGTGAAGAGAGCTGGTTATACAGCTCTTCAAAACCGCGTGCTAAGGGATCGTTATTGCCACCGGGCTGCATCAGCTGAGCACCGAGACGCCGTACCACTTCAAAGCGTTGCTCCAGTGACTTTTCCGGAGTAATGCGAAAACGCGAGCGTTCACCGGAAATTTCACCGACGATATCGCGGCGGGCATTTTCCAGCTCCATACGCCGCTTGCTCATCCAGCCAGAAACATCGTTACCGTCGGTTTGGCTCAGTCCTGTTTGTCGGGTGACAAAACGCAGTAAATTGGCCAGCGGCGAAGAAGGATCGCTAAATTGCCGTGCCAGCAGTGCCGCATCATCGAGATTACTGACCGGGCGTACGTGCACATCCTTCAGGAACGACTCCCAGCTATCGGCATACTCCAGCAGATAGAGTTTACGCACTTCATCACTGAGTTTTTGACCGTAGTCCAGCGCTCTGGCTTTATCGACGTTGCCGTCACTGTCGCGCAATACCCATGCCTCTTCACGAATCATTGAGGTCACCGCGCTATTAAGCTGAGGCTTAAACACATCATGGTAGCTGGCGAGGGTGTAGAACGCCGGCACGGCCATATCGGTTACCGTCGCCTGCCCTTTACGCCGCAGCATCAGGGAAACATTGGCACCAGCTGCGCTCGCTAATGAGACGTTTTCGATGTTAGACGGCACCTTAATTTTCAAATCCTGTAGCACGCGCACATGAACAGGAATCGCCATGGCCTTAACCCGTGCCATGCGAATCAGTTCAGGATTCAGTTTGGTGACCGGAGCCTCGGATTGCAGGCTCTCTTTAAAGATAGTGCGCAAATGCAGGCCAAATAACCGCTTGTCGGCATCCGAATAGCCCTGTGGGGCAAAGCGACTCCAGCGGGCTAAAAACCAGTTTTCTAATTCTGTTGCTGAGCGATGCTCAGGTTTCCCCATCATCAGATAGATTTTTAGCGTGTTATAAACGTCAGCGTCACTCGATGAAATATCCCTTTCCATCTCTTCAGAGACGTAACGCTCCAGCGCGGGCCAGAAAAACTTAAACAGATGACGATGGTAAGTCTGCTCAGCCTGTTGGTTGATCAACCGATGCTCAAAGTAGGGATTGACCATCAGTGATGCACTGTTGGATAACTGTGCATTCATATACCCCAGCTGTTCGTAGGCAGAAATCAGATCGTCACTGATGCGATTGGTCGCCGGGATTTCGCGCACCATTCTTTTGGTCTCATCAAAGCTGGCACTCATATAAGCTATATACTCTTCCTCCCATAAATAGCGGGTCACCAGCATATTGACGGCAAACGCCAACAGCAGAAACACCAGCGAATAGCGCAAAGTACGGCCGATGCGCGCGCGCAGAGGTAACGCCCGGGAATTAAGCGTGCCGCGCTCGACAATGGCATTGTCCAGCATTGGCGAATAGATTTGGCCGGTTGGACGCGGCTCCACCTCAGTCAGTGGTGAGTCACCCAGCTGCAATACCTGGGTGCTGCCCAACCAAATCTGACGCATCTGCGCCGAGTAGCCTACCGGCGATTGTGGGACGATTTGCTCGAGAAGATTGAATAATGGTTTGCGCAGATTGCCGAGTGACTCGGTAAAGAACAGCAGCTGCTGGCGTAATTCGTTGCTGTGGGTGGAATGCAGCATCTCCTGCACGTAGCGACTTACCCGCGCCAGCAGATAACTGTACTCCGCATCACTCTGCGGGAAATCCAGCTTGCCAGCACTGTCTGACACAATGGTAAAGCCGATACCCTGTGCGAGAATCTCTTCGCTCATCATCGATAAAAATGCGCTGCCGCCCGATAACGAATCGAGATTATTGACCGCCAGGTAAACGGCGATATCGTTGCGAAAATAAGACGCCACCTCCAGCATGCGGGCGCGCAGCGCATCAGCTAGCGACTTGCGCTCGGTTAACGAGGCATGTAACAGCCAGTGAGCATCAAGACACAGCACAATCGCGTCGATGCCGGGATGCTGGCGATAACGACGAATCAGCGAGAATAGCCGTCCCTGCGCTTTGCTGGCCTCATCACTCAGGCCGTGTAGCTGAGTCCACTCGCCAGCGGTATCAATGTATACCGCCTTATCCGTCAGCCACAGATTGCAGTCGCGGGTTGGGCCAATATCGGCGGTCTGCGTGAAGCCATATTGTTCCGATAATAAAAAGCGCTTGCCGCTCTCATTAACCAGTGAGGTTTTACCACTACCCGACGGGCCGATAATTAAAAACCAGGGTTTTTCATTCAGATAATCATTTCTTAACCGATAACGTAAACGCTGCCACAGCGTTTTTTGCCCGGCGATGCCAATATATTTCAGCGTGCGAATAGCATCAAAAAAACGTGCTGATACCCGGTCGCGCTGGCGGGATTTTTTATTACTGATTTTCGGTGCGCGGAAGTGCCGAAACAGATACCCCAGCGCTGAAGCCACCAGAGGCCACAGCGCCCAGGTTAAAATCAGCGCGATAATAATTCCACGCACCAGCACCGACACCATAGGATAAAAAGTGCCTATCGCAATCAGCGGCCCCACCCACCAAACCAGCAGGCTTAAAACGATGGCGACAAATATCACCAGTGTTCTACGAATCATAATATCATTCCACTTAACGGGCAGACGTTGCTGTCGAGTTTTTATTGTTTAATAAACCAGGAGTCTGCTCACTGAGATGACTTTCAGTCATTTTGTTTTTTATTTCGCTGCGCTCTCCCACTTTCCAAAGAATATCAACACGCCGGTTCTTACGGCGCCCCTCGTCAGTACTGTTATCAGCCAGCGGCTCGGTGTCACCTTTACCCACGGCCAAAATATTTCGCTGATATTTACTGTTCACCAGGGTACCTTCTTCCAGCTTATCCGCCACCATGCTGGCGCGCTCCTGCGACAGCCGCATATTAGGATCGCCAGAAGTGTTATTGCGGAATGGCTGGGCGTCGGTATGACCAATCACCTCGAGATCGCCCGGCCAGCCGGCCAGTGCTTCCCCCAGACGCTCAATATTACGTTTTTTGACGAACTCCGCTGACAGCACTGATTTACCGGTACTGAATGCACCATCAGAAGTAAACAGTAATAACCAACCGCGCGGGTCTTCGCGTACCTGTAGCCAGCCCTCATTTAAAATTTGCGGCAAAGGCTGCGGCAGGGTTTCCATAATATTAATTTTACGCGGCACCGGCGGTTCCCATACCATAATGGCATTGCGAATCTCGCGTGATTTATCATGCAGAAATAGCGATACTCCGCCATAGGCAATCAGGCATAATATTAACCCATAGCTCAGTACTTTCAGCGGCGTTAATAACGTCAGTGAGCCGGTAACCACATTGGTCTTTACCCTGCTCAGCGATTGAGTAAACCCTTTTTCATACAGTGTCGAGTTAAGACGAATAAAGAGATCCGCTAATAAGACATCTCCTCTTTCGAGTACGTGATATTTGCCTTTAAACCCCATCGATAAGATCAAATGATAAAGTCCGAGGATATTGCGAAACTGATGCGGATTCTGCATATAGTGTTCAAGATCGTCGAAACATTTTTCACCTCCCCAGGAGTCGCGATGAAGCTCAATCAGCAAATTCATCGCCGTCAGGCCATATTCCCGCAGCTCAGCAAACATCCCGTCCAGATAAGTGCAGAGCAGATAGGACATGCGGCGCACATCTTCGGGCAGCGTCTGTTGCTTCAACAGCGTCTGGCTAAAGTGCTGTAGCTCTCTGACCATCTGGGCGCGAATCAGCAGGTTATCAATGCCTTGCTGTCCGCGGATGCGCTCCATCATTAACAGGGCAGGCATCGCTGCGGCAACACAGGGATTGGCCCAGTTGCCGGCAATACTGCCCGGCCGGGTCAGTGCGGCCGACTTAACCACCTTACGCGCAGGTGCCGAAAAATAACTTTCGCCGCCAGTCGTAACCGCTCCCGAATGGAAGGGCGGCGCTTCTTCGGTGGAACGGGTAAACCCTTCCCCACGGCCATCTTCCGCGTCGTGGCGTGCTGTGGCGGCAAAGGCAGCCATGGTGCCCACCGAAGCCTGAACCACCGGCGAATTCAGCAAGCCATTTATCTGATTCAGCCCGTTGCGTGAGGAGGACATGGCATCACGGATTTTTTGTTCAAACTCGTTCATCTCCCTCTCCCCGGCCTCAGCCCCCAGACATCAAAGCGCAATGCTGGAAAATCACCGACGACGCTGAAAGCAATAGCCGCACCGGCCATCATCTCTTTATACAGCGCGTCAGAGGGATCCACTTCAAAATAGACGCTGTCGGGATAGTAGGGAATATGACGCGGTGGCGCTCCCAGCGCCGCAAGGCGCACGCCCGGCAGCTGCAAATCAATTAACTTGATGATTTTCTCAACCGGCCCCAGCTTGATTTGTGCCGGGAAATCACGGCGCAGCACTTCTGCCGGAATATCGGCACTCACCGCGAAGATCAGGCGTTCCAGCCGCAGCTGTCCATCGTTTTGACATAAATAAAGATTATCGCCGCTACTTTTAAACGGCATGGCGACTGCCGGAGATTCAATGACCAACGAGAGCGCACGACGCAGCGCCGCAAACAGCTGGAAGTAGCCAATGTCCGGACGTTCATGGCTATAGTGCAGATCGTTGCGCTCGCGGATCGCTTCACTGCCCGGAATAATGCACAGACGGCCCAGCAGACCCAGCAGCAGCTGATACAGCTCTTCAGGGTGCACGCGCGGACGGCGCAATAAATGCGTCAGCACCAGATGATACTCGCCAAGCAGCTGCACCAGCATTAGTTCCAGCACTTCCGACATCCCGCCGCCCGCGTAGTGGGCATCCGGCAGGCGTACGCTATTCAGGCGAAGCGAGATCAGCCCCTGCAATTCAGAAACGGCACTGTTAAGCCAGCCGGTGGCGCGAAAATCCAGCATCGGTGGCAGAATTTTACTGTTTAACACCAGACTGCCTTCGGCGCTTCGTTCGCCAATCATCGCCAGCGGCAACATTGATTCATTGGCGCTGAGATTGTCCCGCAGGCTCAGGCGCGTCTGCAACTGCCCCAACTGCAACATAGCATTTCGCGGATTACCTTCGGCCTGCTGGAATACATTACGATCCTGAATTTCGCTATCAATGGCACGATAGCGGCTGCCCCCATCACCGCGCGTTAAATCAATCCATGGATTACCCGGCATATCGGATAACACCGACAGACAGACCATTTTATTTTGACAACTGTCGTTCAATTCCAGCGGCAATGGCAAAGGGTCCTGTGCTGGCATATCAAAAACAGTGCCGTCAGGAAAAATGCCTTTTGCCCGCTTAATCGCCAGCTTGCCTTGTTCAAGCAGCCCCTCGTCGATCTCCAGCTCACAAATACCCCAGGTATAAGCGCCAAAGCTTCGCGCCTGAGCATAAATTAAGTTTTCTAAATAACGCTCTTGCTGCTGGAAATGCTGTGGTTCCATTAGCATTCCTTCAACCCAAGCAACACGCTGTGTGGGCAACATATCAACATTCCATATTGATACCCTTAATATTTCATGTTGCAGGCACATTAGCTCCGCCCTGAAATGCAGGATATTTATTTTATAAAAAAGTTAGCGCGGTATATTCAGCAACCACGTCTATTTTAAAATCCCCGTCAGGGGGGATGATTTTTTCGATAAGAGAATACTCACCGATTCCTCGTTGAAATTCAGCCCCGACTAATATCCAACGGCTGCCGCTATCGTAATCATGGCTTATCGTTCTGTAGGTTTTTTTCTGCCCCGGCGCCAGAATATACTGCTCGAAATTGACCACATCTGCCGAAGCACTCAATCCTTCACAAATTCTTCCTTCATAGAGCTGTTGTGGCAACCATCCCGCCCTGCGCGTTTCAATAATGCAGATTTTTACCGGCTGTGAATTATTCGCCATGTCGGGATTCACTTGCTTTGCGACAGACAGGCTGACTTCGATACTCCGCGCTTCCTGCTCTGTTGCGCGATCAAAAAAATGACTACAGCCGGTATTGATCATTACCGCCAGAAAAATAAAACTAAACTTCTTCATATTAGCGACTAACATGAACGGTATATTGACCAGGCGCAGACTGAACACAAGCGGTATTGCCAGAATTAGTGACGCCAGCGCAACCCAGATAGGTTACGCCATTACCTTTTACAATCAGTACGCTTGACGACATCATATGCGATCCTTTACCCGAGTGAGTAGAGGAACAAATACCGATCCCCGCCCCTTTGGTCGCGCTATGATAAAACTGCGTGGATAAAGTCTGAACATATCCGCCACAAATCAGCACATTGGGCACGTTAACGCCGCCACTGCTGTTCGGTAAGGTATTTTCAGCCACAACAATAATTAACCCTGACTTCAGCACATCACTTCCTGATGTACTGAGCCCTCCAGCACTGATATTGACTGATGGCATTTCCTTACCCCATATGGATCTGGCTACCCTCGACCTTCACCACGGCAGAGCCGTTTATCGAAGTCATGCGTCCTTTTACTGTCATCATTTCTTCAGCGTGGTGAGTGATATTTTCCGCTTCAATACTTTCGTTATATTTAATCTTACGGTGAGCATCATCCGCCTGCACAAACCACCGTTTAGTCATTTGCTCCATACGTTCGGCGACCCAGCGTGAGGTCCGTGATAGCAGTGAGATACTTTCCGCTTGCAGCACTATTTTTTTGCCGCCGTTTAAGATCAGCTGAGGCGCAATAATGTGTAAAGCATGCTCGCCGCTGTTTAATATCCACTCGCCTGCCTGCCGCCGCACCAAAATATCGGTGATATATAATCTTTTTTGATCGAGAGTGGCTCTGACACGGTCGCCTTCCAGCGGTTTCAGTAAACAACTGGCCGCAACCTGCAATTCATAGTTTGACCAGGCAGCCAGATACAGCTTGCCCTGATTATCAGTTTTAATTTCAGCAACCACCTGAGTACCAGAAGGAAGCGCACAAAAGGCCGGTGGCTCATCTCTGAACGGCAAAGGATTTCTTAATGGCGCACCTGCGGATAATCTTCTAGACATTGCGGCTTCCTCCCGGTAACACTTGCGATGACAACGGTGAATCTGACGGAATCCCCGGCTGGTAATACTGATACCAGGCATCGACAGTGGTCAGTACCGGCTCTTCTTTGACGACAGTCTGCTCGGCTGGCCCGAGCGTTGCCCCATGCAAACGAACGCCGGCCGTTTGCGCTGCCTCGTGTAACGGCGTGGTCGATACATCCGCCGCGCGCAAATCGGCCTGAGAAAGATCGCAGCCCGATACACGACAGTGCTGCAGGCTACACCCCGCCATTTGTGCAGTTGCCATGGTGGCCCCGACGAAATTACAGCGAACAAACTGCGCGTTATCCGCCATGCACGCCGTCATATTGGCTCCAGACAGCTGGCAATCGCTTAACTGTGAACGGGTAAATACGCCGTGGGCCAAATTACTGCCACTGAGATCGCAATGCGTCAGGCGCGAACGATAAAAACTGCTGCCCGGCAGGCTAAGCCCACTCAGCACGACCTGGCTTAACTCACACTGGTTCCAGACTGCGTGTCCACCGCTGATATCCTGCCATACCACATCCTCAAGCTCGCACTGGCTCATCGCTAAGCGATGAATTTCAACCTGCTGCCATCGCCCCTGCTCAATTCGGCTGGCGAACCAGCTTGCGTCCTTAAATTTACCGCCGGAGACAGTAAAATCCGTAGCGGGTAATGAGAGCGCCACCCAATTAGCCAGCTGTACATCGCTGATTCTCATCTGGGCGATCTGCGTTTTTTCCAGCACCATGCCCTCGATTAAGCATCGCTGCCAGTGAGAGGCGCGTAATTCTCCCTGCTGAAAACGTAAGTTCTTTGCCAGACAATCCTGCATAATAAACTGATTAATATTACAATTAATAAAAGTCAGTTCATCGATATTAGAGGCGATAACCTTAACGTTGTCCATTACACAACGCTCAAAATATAGTTTCCTGAAATTACATGCTTCAATGGTTGCATTTGAAAAATCACATTCAATATAACGGCAATCTGCTTTATCAACTGCCTGAATTCGGCGATGCCGGTAATCCTTTTTTTCGTTCTGTTCCGCTGCTGGCGGAATATCGAACTGGCTCATCTCAAAAGACGCTTTACTGACCATTCTGCTTAATGCGCTTTGCTGCTTGCTCTCAGACACGGTTTATCCCTTCCCTTCCACAGCCTGATAAAGTGGATACCAGGTCACCTCACTCAGTAAACATTCTGAAAAAGGCTCCCCCACATCGCGAATGACCATCGACAGATTCGCGGCCACCAGGTTACAGCGATAAAAAACCGTATTTCTGATATCGGCATGGTAAAGCATCGCCTGCTGCAGGCTGCATCGATCCCATCGGGCATGTTGCATCATGGCGTCCTTCAGGCCTACGCCGGTCATATCGCATAAAATAAACTGCGCATTAGCCAGTTGGGCACTCTCAAAACTGGTTTTCCTCACCACGCAACGGGTAAACTCACTGCCTTCCAGCGTCACGCCACGCAGCCCGACCTGATTCAGCACCGAGTGTTCGAATTTCGCCTCCGGCAGCCAGCAATCCTGCTGGATGGTGGTGCTGTCAATTTTGCACTGCGTAAAAGACAGCCCACGGCAGTCGCTGTCGAGAATCGATCCGCTATCCAGTTGGCTGTTGATAAAATATGCCTGCCGCAGCTGGCAGCGATTAAAGATCGACGCGGTGATCATCCCGTCCTGTTGCTTGATCAGGGAAAGATCGGTCTCAGCAAAAGTGCAGTGATCCCAGAGGCTATGGGTCAGCACGGCACCTTCCAGACTGACTTTTTCAAACTGGCAGCTTTTCCATTGACTGCTATGACTGACTAAGCCGATGGCCCGCAGTCGGCTGAAACTGGTCTGCTCAAGCTGAACATTATTAAAGCTCCCCTGCGAGAATTGTCCGTCGGTAAAGCGACATTTATTCAGCGTGACATGCTTAAATGTCACCGAGGAAAAGGTGCAATTCTCAAACTGACAGTATTCAAAAATACACTTATCCAGCACCATCTCAGAGAAGGAGCAGTCGACAAACTGGCATTGCTGAAAGCGCATATTGGCCGGATTTAGTTGCTCTACCGACTGACAGGTAAAAATCTCTCCCTCAGTCCAGTGGCTACCGCTACCGGACAGCAGCTGGTTCAGGCTCTTCTGATTCACCTGGGGAAAGACCTCCCACTGAATTTTTTCCAGCGCCGGCTCCTGTTTTAGCGCCATCCGCTGCTGATGCTGATTGAGTTTCTGACGGATATCGAGAAAGTAGGCCAGATAATCCTCCCGTGGCCCGGCACGATAACGCAGTGAGTCAGGATTGTGCTGACGGGCATTAATCACGTTCATACCCATTCCTTTCGGCATCAAATCGGGATCGTAGAGAAATTCGAAATCACTGCCATCCTTTGCCAGCCGTCTGTCGAGCACATCGCGAAAGTGGTGGTCGTCACGCGGATTATCGACAGCATCTAAGCCAATGACCATGGTCGCTACAGGCTCCTGCATTAAGTAATCCAGTGGAATGGCCGCGGTAAATATCAGCAATCCCAAATCGCTGTCCGGTAACAGCCACAGGGTTTTACGCGCCATATTTAAGGGGATCAGGCGAGCCTCCGCCTGTTTCAGGCTGTAAAACACCCGGGCGCGCACGCGAGGGAAATGTCCCTGAATCTGCATACCGTCAGCACGAAAACCCTTCAGTTCAAACGGTACATCGTCCGGCCACTCCGTCTGATGATAACGTTGCGCTGGAGCCGCCAGCTGAAAATATTGTCGGTCAAGTTGCGGCGGATAGCCGGGAAATAGGGTCTTCAGGTAGCCTTCGCCAGCCATTTCCCCCGCCACGCGATCGAGATAACGTTTACGCTGCAGGAAATGCTGCGGCAGCGGACCCGGCGCGGCCAGCGGTGAATTCACCTGTGGTAGATCGTCTGCACCCAGCGTCATTAAACGTGGGGAGAGACCATCCTGAAACCCTCGTCCGGTCGGATTTTCCGCATATCCTTCGCCGCCATAACTGTGCTGATGATCCAGCGCCATCTGCGTAAAAGGGGCGATCTGCATTGCGGACAGCTTCGCTTCTCCCTGTACGCGCCAGCGCCGCTGCAATTCGCCGACCGACACGCTGATATTCAGTGATGTCACCGGTTTAGCCGTAGCGGCATGCCCCGCCAGCAAATACTCAGCAAACGGCTTTGGCTCAGCTAAATCCATGATTCGATTAGCCAGCGGTGCTTTTTCCCAACCCGCCCAAATTTCCGCCTCATTGGCAAAATGCTGTGGTTTTGATAAATAGACTCCCGCCACCACACTGACACCCAGATAACTCTGCTGAGCAAGCTGGTATCGTCCATTAAGAAAAATAAGTTGTTGAGGTTTTACAATCCGCATTTTTATTCCTTAATTGATCAACAACAATCCAACCGTCCGGTTTTCAAAATCAGTGCTGTTAACCACAGTGCCATTATTCTCAATACGTGATTTGCTGCTGGTGACCAAATTACCGAACTCCTCAACTCTGGCCTCGGTAACATTAATCTCCGAGGCGGTAAAATTAAGCGCATTACCGGTGCGTACGGTATTGATGCCACAAAGCTCGGTATTGACGCCGACAATCCTGTTTCCGACCCCAATTAATTGATTACGATTCACCACCGCAGAGTTATCCATGCCAACGAATTCATTATTAAATGCGATAAAGCTATTTTTATTACCGGTTAAGTCATTTTCCATCACCACAACTTTATTTCTGATACCCAACATCAGGTTATCAATGCCGGTCGACGAGACTTTCAGACCGGTAAAGTTCTTTTCAATGCCGGTAAAGTGGGTGCTGATGGTGGTAAATGAGGTATCCAGCGCGGTGAACGACGTTTTTGCGCCGGTAAACAGGACGTCCACCATCGTAACACCGGTATGGATACCTTTGGCTTCGGCTTGCACACCCGTAAGATGAACACCTAAACCGGTTACGCTAAAGTGGATATTGGTATAATAAAGATGGGTATTATACAGATTGCCATGAATGACCTTGATCCACTCCCAGCGGTGGCGGTCAATAATATTATACTGATCTTGTTCGACCGAAGTGTGCATATCGCGTTCAGCATGAATAACAACCTTCTCACCGCCACGGTCATCCACCAGCGTAATCTGGCTGGCATTCTGTGGCAGCCCCTGCTGCAACGAACGCGAGACAATACCCGTGTGGCCAATCTGCTGCGGCAAGTTATACGGCGGAGGGTTTTCGCCATTATAAACAATGCCGGTCACCAATGGCCGATCAAGATTGCCGTCAACATAGGTGATTAACACCTCCTGGCCAACGCGCGGCATCGCAACCACTCCCCATCCTTTACCGGCCCAGGCCTGCACTACCCGCACCCAACAGGAACTGTCCTCTTCGGTACTCTTATAGCGGTCCCAGTGGAAATGCACGCGAATACGCGCATGCTGATCGGTATAGACCTCTGAGTCTGGCGTACCCACGACGGTGGCACTTTGCAGGCCGGAGACACGCGGCGGTCGGGTTTTCAGTAACGGACGCCAGGAAACATCATCATTGAGTGTGGTCAGGGTGCAGGAAATCTCACCGCTGGCGGAAATATCATTACCGCTGTCAGCCGTACCTTGCAGGTAGCGGTAATGCACGCCCAGCAGCTTATAATTGCGATTACGCGCGTTGTCAGGATGCCCCATCAGCCGAAATGCATAGCCGGGAACCATGCCCATAGCGCTGCTTTTACCACGCAGTAGCTGTCGATCGCTCTGCATCATTTCCAGTCGTAAACGCGCAATATGTTCGCCGCGACGGGTATCCTGATATCCCGCCGCATAGTCGTACCATTCAAGCTGGACGTTATCCAGCCCACCATCCGGCTCATCGACAGCGGCCTGCAAATTATTGCTCGGATGCAAATAATCATAATCGCGTAGCACGATTTCATTCGGTCGCACCTTGCGCGAACGTTTAAGCTCCTGAATTCCTTCACGAATTGCACGGCCGTCTTCATCATCAGGAATAAAGTCAATTACATCATAGCCTTCCGGCATGGTTTCAAACGCCTGCCGATCGGTGATCACCATGACATGTTTATCTTGCTGATGACGGAAGTAGTACCAGATCCCCTCTTCCTCAAGCAGCCGACTAATGAACGTAAAGTCGGTTTCACCAAATTGCGCGCAGTATTCGCGCTGCGGATAGTCGCCATCAAGCTCCAGGCTAAAATCGGCAATCTGGTTATAGCGAGAGAAAATATCCGTGACGACGTCAGGCGCACTTTTCTCCTGAAAGATACGACTGTTGCGGTTCTGCATCAAAAACCACAGCCAGGTACTCAGCTCAAGTTTATAAACAAAATTATTGCCGTTCTGACCATCATCATAACCGGCGGTAACATAGGCATAGTAATAACGATGACGGAAGCTATCAAAATCGCTTATTACCGCGAAAGGTAAGACATTGCTGATATAACGTATTTTAATCCGCACCACCTGTCCCAGCAGTGAATCAAGGTCAACATCAGGTAACGGCGATTCAAATGCCAGAACATATTCCTGATTGTGCGAAATATCTTCTTTTGTCGTAAAGCTGATTGGCCAGGCCTGTACATCCGCCAGATAATCATTCTTTATTTCCAGAGTAAAAACCTTACTACTCTCTGATAATGGAAGAGACATAAAAAACTCCCTTTTTTAAATTAACTATGTTCCAGACTCTGGCAACATCATTATCTGGCGAATGGCAGGTATATTCAGGCCCGTTACTCAAAAGCCATGCTGAGCTCACCATCCTGAACGATAAGATGAATATTATTGGTTTCCTCTTCGTTCTTTTTACGACGCAGAATTTCATTACCCATAGCCGGCAATATCGTCTGACGTAACAGATCTTCAACCGCCCTTCCGCTGTTAGGGTGTGAGACGACCCGGTTTGCTACCCAGCGTTCGACTTCTGACTCAAAGGCAAATTCAGCGTTAATTTCACTTTTCAGTCGGCGTTGTAAACTGCTGAGGTTTTTACGCGCTATCAGTACCAGCGCCTCCTCGCCCAATGGTAAATAGGGAATAATATTGATACGAGCCAGTAATGCAGGGGCAAATTTACGCTGTAGTGCGTCATAAACCAGTGGCCGCAGTTGTGCCAGCGGCAGAGTTGGCTCACGCAATATCGCCTGCTCAATCTCTTCAGCCCCCTGATTACAAGTGATAAGAATAAAGCAGTGACGGAAGCTGATCTGCCGCCCTTCACCATCTTCCATCGTGCCTTTATCAAATACCTGATAAAACAGATCGTGAATATCGGGATGCGCTTATCAAACTCATCGAGCAGAATGACGGAATAAGGTTTGCGCCTTACCGCTTCGGTAAGTTTGCCGCCTTTGCCATAGCCGATATAACCCGGAGGTGCACCACGCAGCGTCGATACCGCATGAGATTCCTGAAACTCACTCATATTAAAGGTAATCAGATTATGCGCACCGGCATACATCGCTTCCGCCAGCGCAATCGCGGTTTCTGTTTTGCCAGTCCCGGTCGGGCCAGCCAGCAAAAACACGCCCAGCGGACGTTCAGGCTGGTGAATACCTGCCCGACTGATTCGAACTGCCTGCGCGATTTCCGCCATCGCGACTTTTTGGCCGAACACCCGTGCTCCCAGCAGTTTTTCCAGCTGCAGCGCATTATCTAAATCGTCCTGAATCATGCGTCCACCGGGAATCCCGGTCCAGTCTGACAGCACTTCGGCCACCACCTGCTCATCCACCCATGGATAGACCAGCGGATCCTGATTTTGCACGCCTTCCAGCTCACCGAGCAACTGGCGGATCTGCTCAGGTTGCTTCGGTTCTGTCGCCTGAAGTTCAGCCACCAGCTGCTGCTCGCGCTCGCGGCGCAGCGACAAAAGTTTCAGCTCAGCTTCAGCACACGCCACATTGAGCTGCAATCCCTTTAGCCGCTCCAGCACATTACCACCCAACGAAATTTCGGCGTTCAGTGCGCCAATTTCACTATTCTGCATATTCATGGTGGCGTTGAGCATTTCCATACGCTGTGGAGTAGCATGATGGCTTAATGACACCCTGGCACAGGCGGTATCTAACAGACTGATGGCTTTGTCAGGCAACTGGCGCGAAGGCAGGTTGCGCAAAGACAAGCGCACCGCCGCCTGAATCGCCGCGTCGCGGATAATCACACCATGATGACGGGAAAGTGCCGGTGCAATGGCGCGCAGCATACTGATGGCATCCTGCTCCCTCGGCTCGCCGACCAGCACCCGTTGAAAACGGCGCGTTAAGGCCGCATCAGGCTCAATAAACTGTTTGTATTCTGACCAGGTCGTGGCGGCAATCATGCGCAGCGCCCCGCGCGCCAGCATCGGCTTGAGTAAATTAACGGCGTCGCCCGTTCCGGCCTGTCCGCCAGCACCGACCAGCGTATGCGCTTCATCGCAGAATAAAATAATCGGCGAACTGGATTGAGTTATGGCATCAATTAATGATTTAAGCCGCGATTCAAACTCACCGCGTACGCCGGATCCGGCCTGCATACGCCCAAGATCTAATGACAGCAAGCGCGCCCCTTTCAGCGAGGGGGGAACATCACCGGCAGCAATTTTACTGGCCAGCGCCTCCACTACCGCCGTTTTACCCACACCGGCTTCGCCAACCAGAATTGGGTTGTTCTGACGACGACGCAGTAAAATATCAATCACCTGGCGCAGCTCGCTATCACGCGCGACCACCGGGTCAATCTTACCTTCCAGTGCGCTGAGGGTTAAATCACTACACCATTTAGTCAGGATCTCACCAGCCTGATCGCCGCCATCCTGCATCCGCGCGTCCTGCGAGTAGATCACTGCCCCTTGCTCGCACGATCCTTCCACTAATTCGTTAAATTCCGTCATCACCTGCGGCGTCGGGATTTGTTCAAATTCGCTGCTCAGGCGATACAGCCAGCGCTGCAGGTCCTTATCCTGCAATATCCCGAGCAGAATATGTGCGGTGCGAACTGAAGTACTGTCGTCACCGATCTGACTCATTAATAAGCCGCGCTCTACCGCTTCTTCCAGCCGTGCTGAGATATCCTGTACTGAACGGGTACGGGTCGGCATATGACAAATAACCTTATCCAGTTGCTCGTTCAGTTTGGCAATATTGATGTCGTAATGTGCCAGTAACAGCGGAATATCCCCTTCACTGCTGTCGATAACTGTTTTTAACCAGTGTTCTAATTCAACATCTTCATGGCGAAAAGTGCGGCAAAGCCTGGTGGCTTTTACCACCGACTGATAAGCATAATGTCCCAGCCGGGAAAAAAGTCTCTCACGTTGATACACAACAAACCCCTGTCGCTAACATAAATTTTTTATAAAATAGCCGCGAGTCGCTTTAAGCCACCCATCCTTGCCCAAGCGAGCTTTGCCTAACAATCCCGATATTTCAGGTGTGGTTTCAATAATTAAGTCGATCTCAAACAACAACTGATGTTCGACATAATCCTGGCTGATAGCGACTAATGCTTTCAGCTTCTCACTGCCGCGCTGGAATGCCATATACTCGGGTGACGTTAACGGGCCAATCACCAACCTGACCTGGTGCTGAACATCATAAAAACGCTTTCCCACCCGCGTCTTTCCCAGGTAGCCCAGACGCTGATGCACCTCGCCCTGCATATCATCAATCCAGCGTGCGTGGCGGGGTATCAGCGATATCGGTACGGCAAAATAGTGCTTAAGAATCTGGCACAATGTATTTAGCCCGCGACGTCCTGGTAGATAAGCGGCACAAAACCGGCTTCTCACTCGCTGCACATGCTGATCAACCTCAAGAATTTCACTTAATCCGCCCAGCTGTTTCAGGTGCAGCAAAAACGAATTCAGCGATGGCTTTTCATGCCCTATCGCGACATTCAGTTGCGCCCAGGCGCGGTAGTGAAATAGCGCCAGCCGCTGGCTGAGGATGTTAATAAACGCCTCGAATGCGCCACTGCGCTGCACCAGCAACTCTTGTCGCGCATGCTCGGTAATATGAATCGGTAACGGCCCGTAAGGGGCAAATAAGCCGAAATGGCGACAGATAATGAATATTTGCGTCGGATGGTTATCCTGCCGCGCGTGGCTGATATCAACCACCTCGCGGGTAGCGAAAGACATATCCGCAGGCTGGATAATGCGTAAATCCAGATAAGCCCGCTGATTCACATCCCCCAGACGGACTGGCATCGCGCTGTCACGTTCGATTCGCCGCAGCACCTCAAAAAAGTTCTGCCGGTTCGACAGCCCGCTAAAGGGCACAACCCGCTGAGAAATCACACCGTCCGCGACGGATTTCGCCGTCAGCGGGCTGTGATAACAAATCTCGCTGGGATAAAGCGGATCGATTCTATACATCATTGCCCAGCGGCCCCCATTGGGCCGCTGACTCGCCATCAATATTCAGCGACATACGTAACGTCTGGTTGAGTTGGCAATATTCAGACAGGGCATAATGAACGATACGTCCGAACAAAAATGCGCCCTGATCGGCATGATGATCGCCACGCAGATTTAATCGTGCCGCTACGCCACGATTCCAGGCAATCGGGCCTGCGCCCCGATAATGTTCGAAACAGTGTAAAAACTCGGCCTCAGCCAGGCTGGCAATGCGTTTGCTGTGGCTGACATCACCCGGCCAGGCAAACAGGGTTAACCAGCTGCGCAGCAGTGCGGCAGCATTGATCACCTGCGGCCGGGCATAGCGCAGCGGATTGACGGATACCATCTGCACCGCCTGCCACACCAGACTGATATCCGGGACAGGTCGCGGTAACGAAGGCGGCCGCAGTAAACCGATCTGTTTCACCGGCAGCGCCACTTCCGCATGGAAAACCGGGTTCTGTAACTGCTCCGGGAACAGGTGACGATCGCAAATCATGGCATTGACCGATAGCGACTTAACTTCATCCAGCGATACCCCCGAGCTTCCTGAAGAGAGCGTGATAAACAGTTCATTGTGGCCAAAAGCTGACTTTTTATATTTTTTGTCATAGCGAATCGCTTTACGGCGCACGGCATACCCCGCCTGCGGTTGATGCTGGTCGAAACAGACCTCTTCCGGTAGCGTGGAAAATTGCAGGCTGGTGCCATCTTTCAGCGTCCCCTGCACCTGACTAAGGTGATGGACTTCATACTGTGCGGGATTGAGACGATCCACTATCAACTGATGTTCAGTACGATCCGCATCAAAAACCACGGGATCGCAACGACGCGAATAGAGGTTGATGACCGGTGTGGCAAACAGGCTGAAGTCCCTGGCGCTAATACGATCGACTAAGCTGTAAGGCAACTGCTCCAGGGCAAAGACGATCTCAAATTCATGCAGATTCCGGCACTGCGCAAGGAAAGCATTCAGCTGATGCAGTTCAACGCTGTAAAAACGCGAAGGCGCGGCAAAATATTCGCGCAGCAAACGGCTACCGGGTAATTCACCGATACTGCCAGGCAGCAATGACTCGGTCTCTTTCACTCCGCCAGGCTGCAAAGCTGTCGGATTCAGACGTTGTACCACCGGCAATACGCTATTTTTAGCCCACAGCACCACGTGTCGACACTGGCTGAGCAGCGCGCTGAGTAACTGATTCGCCCGCACTGCATCGCCGGTAAATGACAGATGTAGCGGGTCAAAACCGATCCCAGACAGGGCTTTAACGCCGTGCGTGGTCAGTTTCAGACGGATACACGCTGGCGTCCCCTGTAACAGACTGGCGACCGCATCCGGCAGTCTCGTAGCGAGGGTAGTCGAGCATTCAGCTTCGGAAATCGTGACCGGTTGCAGGTTAACTGTACGCCCGGTGGTGAAAATGGCCGGTTTATTATTGAGTGTGCTGTCGCTAAGTTTGAGTACGCTGCCTTTGGGTAATATGGCGCTACTTTGCCATTGCGGTGAGGTCAAATCTGGCGACAAATCAACGGTAGCAATCGCCGGCATCGGCGTATACCAAAGCGGTGCCAGACGAGAGAGCATCTGCAATGCAAACTCAGGATATTCATTATCAATGCGTTCATGCACCCGGCTGCTGAGAAATGCCGTACCTTCCAACAGGCGTTCAATAAAAGGATCCTGAATGCCGTCGGCATGCATACCTAAATGCCGGGCAATTTGAGGGTGTCGCTCGGCAAACTGCATGCCGGACTCACGCAAAAAGCGCAGCTCCTCATTGTAACGATCCAGAAAACGCGCACTCAGCATTATTCAACCCTTTATTATTTAAAAACACGTACTGCGCCACATGAATAATCCAGAGCAATGCGCAGATTGACTCTTTCCACTCCTTCTGCGAACAGGCAGACCCCGTAGATATCAAACAGAATTGCCAGTACATAGCACTGCTCGCCATCAATTAACGGAATAACTTTTATACTTCGGGAGTCCAGCCTTGGCTCAAATGTCGAGATAATCCGCTGAATATGTTTTGCCAGTAATATCGGGTCGATATCAATGGGAATTCTTTTACTCAGTGAAGGTAATCCAAAATTAATTACCGATGATTCCGCATTCGATCCGGCGGAAAGTTTTAAGTCCGCACCGCGCGAGGCATCATTTAACAGGCATTCGATGTCACGTAATAAAATCTCCCGCCAGTTTCCACCTTTTCGTTTATCACTGCGCGAACTTAATTTATCGAAAATGGCGGGCAGTGACGTTTTCACTATTACGCTCCTGAATAATTGACCAGCTGAAAAAGCCAGCCGGTCAGTCTGTTACCATTAAATGCGGGTGTTTGCTTTCAGGTCGTAACCGGCCTTGATTACTGGCCCCATGGTGCCGTCTGCATTCTGCTCGCGGTATTCAATTTCAATTTGCGCGAAGTTCAGACTCAGCATTTCGGTTGGCAGCACCATATCGTTTCCTGCTGCTGCACCGATACCCAGCGGCATATTGCCCACTACGCGATAAGAAGAGACCAGGCACTGCTTAAAGGTGATGGTCATAAAGTCCTGCTGTCCGCTACCGGCTTTACGGCAGACAAGCTGGGCTTGCTTAATATGTTCACCGGTTGCACACAGCTGGAATAATTTCGGAGACGCTTTGTTGCTTGCCATGCGAAATTCAAAATCGCTCATATTGACTTTGCCGGCACCGCCGCCACTGCCATGAGCCAGGCGACCAGAGTTCTCCTGCGCCCACTGCCAGGCTTGCAGCTGAATCCAGCCATTATATTTTCTGTCCTGCGACTCACCGTCCACACCCTCGATTTTCAGAAAGTAGTCTACTAATCCAGACATATTTTCATCGAACTTACTTGAAGCCATCTACTTCTCCTTAAGATATTAACAACTCACATAAACACTGATTCAAAGCGCACACGTCAATAGAAAAAATATAAAAATAAAACTATCGGTTAATTAATTAAATGATACTCACCGTAAAATTAATCCGGAAATAAAAAGATAAAACAATGAGTTTATCAAGCAGGATTATATTTAGATTCGCACATCCGCTCTGGCTGAAGGTAATTTAGAGACCAGCCTTAATGAAACGGTCATGCCCTCTAACTGATAGTGCGGACGCAAATAAAAATGCGCACGGTAATAACCCGGATCCTCAGGGACTTCTTCCACATTCACTTCTGCGGCCGACAGTGGGCGCATTGCTTTGGTGGCTTCGGTTGAAATTGACGGATCGCCATCAACATAATTCATTAACCAGTCATTAAGCCAGCTCTGCATATCTGCACGTGAGCGGAAAGAACCGATTTTGTCGCGCACAATACATTTCAGATAATGCGCGAAACGACAGGTGGCAAAAATATAGGGCAAGCGCGCTGACAATTTTGCGTTAGCGCTGGCATCAGGATCATCATAGGTTGCCGCCTGATGCAGCGTTCCGGAGCCAATAAAGGCCGCGAAATCAGTATTCTTACGATAGACCAGCGGCAAGAAACCGGCTTCTGAAAGCTCATGCTCACGGCGATCCGAAATCGCGACTTCAGTCGGGCAAATCAGCTCATAGCTGCCTTCATCTGAAGGGAAGGCATAGGCTGGCAGCTCTTCAACACCACCACCAGACTCAATGCCGCGAATACGCGAGCACCAGCCATATTGATGGAAAGCCCGGTTAATATTAACGCCCATCGCATAAGCGGAGTTCGCCCAGGCAAAATCCTCAACCCTTTCAGGGCGCACCGTCTCTTCAAAGGCGAACTCTTCCACTGGATTAGCCATCGCACCATACGGCAGGCGTGATAAAAACCGGGGCAGTGTCAGCACCAGATAACGTGAGTCATTGCTCGCACGCAAACTGCGCCATGCCGCATATTCCGGCGTGGAGAAAATTTTGCCGATATCACGTGGATTAGCCAGTTCGTTCCAGTGGCTCATCTGCATCAGTGACGGTGAGGCAGAAGAGACAAATGGGCAATGTGAAGCCGCGGCAATTTTCGCCATTTCGGTCAGCAGTGAAACACTCTGTTGACTATGGTCAAACTCAAAATCTCCGATCAGGCAGCCAAAAGGCTCGCCACCAAACTGGCCATATTCGTACTCATAAATCTGTTTGAAAATCGGACTTTGATCCCATGCAGCACCGCGATAGCGGCGTAAATTACGTGCCAGTTCATCTTTGTTGATATTGAGTACGCGAATTTTAAGATGCTCATTCGCTTCAGTATTGGTCACCAGATAATCCAGCCCGCGCCAGGATGATTCCAGCTTCTGAAATTCAGCATGATGCAGAATTTCATTCACCTGGCGACTGATCTTGTCATCAATTTCGGCAATCAGTGACTCAACGGTAAGCACGACATCACGGCTGACCGTCATCTTATTACTGCTGGCATAATCCATCAGCGTACTGACCGCACGGCGCACCGCATCACTGGCTTCATCGGTGCGTGGACGGAAAGAACGTTTTAAAATTTGATCCAGATGATTCTCATCGTGCTCCGCGTCCAGCTCAACGGTGCTGTTACTCGCCGGTGCATACATATTTTCCATCATGCTTGCTCCTCCGGTTTCCCTTCCGTTCCGGCATTAAGATTGGGGCCATTAAGCGGTTTTTTATTCTGATGCGCCACACGATGCAGAAACTCAGGATCTTCGAGCAGATTTTTAATCACCTCTTCAGCACTGGCTTTACCATCCATATAGGTAATCAGCTCTGCTAAGCGGGTGCGGGTTTCCAGTAAGCGAGTCAGTTCCGGCACGTTTTTAGCAATAGCGCCTGGAGAAAAATCGTCCATCGATTCGAACTCAAGCTCAATATTCAGCAAGGTATCGTTGTCGTCATCAAGAGTACTGTTAACATTCAACGCCAGCCGTGGCTTAATTGCGCGCATACGCGAATCGAAGTTGTCCTGATCGAAGGTGAGAAACTTACGATCGGCAACAGAAGCCAGAGGCTCTACCCGATGGCCCGATAAATCGGCCATCACGCCGGTGACAAACGGCAGTTCAACCTTTTTCTGCGAACCATAAATCTCCACATCGTATTCAATTTGTACGCGAGGAGCATTGTTCTTACCTATAAACTTTTGCGAACTTGTGTCTTTTGCCATAATTCACTCCCTGATAGCCTGATGCCATTAATTGCCAATAAACTGCTTAAGAGAGCTCATGGCATCCGGCATTAATTCTTCAACAATATTTTCAAACTCCATGCCGATCATTTTCTGCGAGCGCCGGATAAAAATAGGCGCGGGATGACTCGGCTCATAGGTTTTAAAATAATCAATAATTTTATCCAGCATTAAAATCGCTTCCTGCCGCGTTCTGATTTTTCCATCAAATCGGGCATTATCAGCAGTGACCTGCGCGATATCTGCAAGCGAGTTATCGTCGTAAACAGTATCGGAAAACGGTTTTTCAACAGCAAGATTAAGCCCGGATAACTGCGCGGCCAGTTTGCTGATTGCCAGTCGAAGATTCCTGCATTCCAGCAGATAGCCATCGCTGCTTTGATTGGCATATTGTTCAATTCGCTCCAGCGCGTCACCAACAAATACTAACTGGTTAAATAATACAGGCATATTTTGTGCCTGATAATAACTGTCGGCATTATCAAGCATCACAATAAGCTCGGCGAAACCGATGGTTGAATCCGCGCTGTGCAGCGCATTTTCATGCAGCGCTTCAAACGTTAAGCCAATGTCTGCTGATAGTCTGGTCTTTTTTAAATCAGACAGGCAGGAAGGCGTAGATAACCATCCTAATGCCGCAGCATGACCACTGCCTTCAGGTTCATCCGCCAACAGTGGATAAATTTTCACTTTTGCGGTCAGCAGGTCATCAATTAACTTAATGCCTTGCCAGAGAGCAGCGACCCCCAGAGTATGAAACCCGGCGCGCATAAACCAAATAATTACCCGCAGGTCATTGCAAGCCATTAATAAGCGCTCACTCTTTTCTCTGATATCCAGCCAGTTGATTTGCTCTACCGCCTGCTGATCATTCAACGGATCGATTGAATTATCATATTCAGCCAAAATAAATAAAATTTCATTGTAAAGAGGATCAAACTCAACACCATCACGTTCATTAAAGACGATTTCACTCATTATCATTAACCCTGGTGATAAGTATTATTTGATATTGTCTTTAGACTGATACTAATGACATCGCTAATCGACCCGGCTATTATCGCCATTGTGATGCTCTCAGGCGATTGAACGCTGGCTAACTACACTTTAACCTGCGGAAATCCGAAACTTTACTCATTGTTATCACGGATAACGTAAGAGAAAGTTTGCGTTGGCGCTGTAGTTTCCTGCCACCACTTCCGTCGCGGGTTGCGCTTCCAGATAGGCGCCGAAATTCAGGATGTTTTCGTCGTCTTGCAGGCTAATCCCCTGCGCCGGATTATTAATACCGATCGCGCTTCCATCCTGGTTCAGCAAACGAATGGCCGCTCCACCGGCATCGCCAACCACGGCCAGCCGTCCGGGGAGCTTGCTGTCCTCATTGCCGGTAAAGGTCACCACCACCGACTGGCCGGTGGGCACGCTGCAGTTAAGTAACCGGATAGTGAAGTTCTTCGTCTGTCCTTTACCATGTTGCTGCAAATCTTGCCTGCTGATACTGCCCATATCGACTTCAATATCTTCTGAATCAGGGGCGACCACGCAGGGCTGAGAAACGATTCTTCCACTGAAGGTGATCTCACCGCCATCCATAATAATATTTGCCTGTGCACGGGTGGTAAAAAAGATAATAACTGCCATCAGGCTGATAATTCCGCTCTGCATTGCTGAATCTCCTTAATCAAAGCTGGCGATAACGGTGGCGCTGGCATTAAATTCCCCATCGCTAATGCTTGCACCTGTTTTTGCTAACGGTGCCGCACGCAACGGCCAACTACCACTATTTTGGTTACTCTGCACCGGATAAGTAATATTTGGCCTGACAGTCCCTGTGCTGCTGGTCAGCCTGATGCCTAAATCTTGCTTATCGGTTTTGAAGTAATCGCTCGAAAAATCACTGGCAATTCCTTTGATGGTTAACCGAATATTTCTGGACCCGTTATCGAAATCACCACCGCTGCAAACAAACTGAATCGGTAGATCCTGGATATAACGGCTGCCATCCAGCCCTTCATTACCCATATCACCAAAATCAACCTCAATGGGATTTCCACCATTAAAGATACATTTTTCCGGCACGCCAATAATGGCGGTTTTGATTTTCACCTTAAACATCGGTTCACTACCATAACGCCCATTTCCGCCATCCATGCGTCCGAACATATCGAAGGTTTCCAGGTCGTCAATCACCGCACCATTGGTAATGCTCTTTCTTAATTTAAACGTCACCCTGCCCTTTGAGGCCGATTCAAAAGGATTATGAATATTCTGCGGAGAAGACTGACAATAATAATCCCGATCGAGATTGTCGACGTCAAAGAATGGCACTGCATAGTAGTTTTGGTTGTATCCCGCCACGATGATTTCAACTTTAACATCAATAAAATCATTGATTTTCATAAATCCAGGGTTGATATCAGAAGAAGGGAGCGCCGATGTGGTTTGAAAAAATATCGATTTCCGCGCGGGGATACTGCCTTGCTCGCAGTAAACTTGCCCCGGATATCTTTCTGAGACACTCCAGGTTCGCGTGACTTCTGCGCCGGGACGGTTATCAATGATATCGCTGTCGGTTAATTCTATCTCCCTGGTTTGGGTGCCATTGGTCAGCCGAACCTCTCCCTGCTCAAATGCCGCCGCCGCAGTGGACAATCCGCTATATAGCATCGCGATACTCAACAGCTGACTCAATTGTTTTAATTTCACCACTGCCCCCATTAAAAATAGTAAATATTCACGTTAACAACCGTATCGATATAATCTGCCTGAACAAATTTCCCCGTCGACTCGAGGCTGGCACTAAAGGTCAGCGTATTATCGCCGGGCTGGAGCACAGCATTATTAATCTTCTGATTCAGTGGCAGCGGTCTGGATAGCGCATCACGCAGGCGCAAGCCTACCCCAACAGCGCCATTAAGCTTAAGCAGCTCGGCGTTCTGATCGTCAGGTACTCCGGCAAAGGAAAAAGCCACCAGTTGCTCGCCACTGTTATACCCTGACGTGCTGCCCGGGAATTGCAGCTGCTCTGCTGCTGGCTGCCAGTTGCTGGCTCCCATCAGGCAATCCTGAAACTTCAGGCTAAACCTGACCTCCGGGCCGCGATCGCCCTGCTGACGAAACTGGCTGGCGGGCGTGTTTCCGAGATCGACCCACTGCTGCTCTGACTCCACGGATAACGCGCAAGGAGTACTGAGCAGCCCACCGACAAAATGCACTTTGGCCGTTTCGGCAAATTGACTGCGAGGTTGTGCGATTTCTTTAGGCTTATACGACGCCTGCCCAGCGGCAGGCAGTAATCCGCATAATAGCGGCAGCACCGCCCGGATAATATTTATAACAGAAAATTGAACTCGCATAATATTGCCTCCTGCATAGTGTATTATTAATGACTGCCGGCACGACAGATTTGGTTACTGTCACAGACAAAGTTGAGTTCAGGATGCCCACCGTAATCGTTAATATAAGTCACCACAAAACTGTTCAGTCCGGTTGACGGGAGAGTTATTTTCTCACTGGACTTTGGCGCCAGCATGAGTGGCCTGAATTCTTTCATCTCCTTACCACCGTCTTTTTTCATCTGGCGCTTTATCGTGGTGAGAGTGACGTAGTACGGCGTGGGATTTTCCACTGTGAAACCCTGTGCTGTTTTTTTGAATATAAGCTTATCCTGCCAGACAGCATTTCTTTCAGCCCGAATGGCTGATGGCCGCCAGAACAACTTAATCTGAGTTTGTAGCGCGATTTGCATAACATTAGATTTTTCTGGTCGCGGTGGAATCTCACGCAAATTGAAATAAAATAAACTTTCGCGATCCTGTGGTAATGCACTGACTCCGCCAGACTGTGCAATACGCACCAGGCTGCGTTCACCCATATTGATACGTTGCAACGGCGGTAATACCACCAGCGGAGAACTCACTTTGTTATGATTACTGTCTTCAATCCAGGCCTGGGCTAAAAATGGCAGCTTCTTGTTATCATTGCTGACATTTAAACTGATGGACTTTTCATCGGCATCAAATATTACACGGGTCCGATCCAGTGTCAGTGCTGCCTGAACCAGGCCGACACTAAAGATGCCTGAAAGCAACAGGCTTAGTTTCACTATATAATGCATTGTTAATAATCCAGTTTACGTTATTCACACGGTAAAAGAAGTTGCGATATGCTCTTGTAATTAGCCGGTACGCGAATCTGACATTTTTTGCTGCCACCCCATGCCACATCTAATTTTTCTTCCTGCTTTACGCCAGTTAAATAGACGCTGCCATCATCATTGACCACTGACACGCCACGACCTTGTTTATTTAATACAATCGCGCCGAATGGCGGTGCCACTCCTTCAACCGTACGTAATACGGCGAACATTTTTTCCCCTTTCACTACATCAAAATTACGATAACCGATCGCGCCCTCAGTCAGTGTTCCCTGAACGACAGCCCGCATCGCTTCAACATCATCATCCAGCTTATTAACATCAATACGGGTTGTTGTATCGTAATAACTGTTGACGTCACTCACCACTGCCACGCCGAAACGGTTACTTTTGGCCCGGCCATTATTAATTGGCACGCCACTGACTTCTCCGGTGCTCACCATAATGCGGCTGGCACCGTTGAGAGTATTGCGGTGTATCGCCGCGCCATGTTCAGTAGCGGTTATACCACTACGTAAGGTGCCACTCATCGAAGTGTAACTGTCCTGCTGATAGGCCGAGTTAATATTAAGCGTGCCGTAAGGTGACTCGTGATTATAATATCCGCGTCCAATCACTTTGCCTCGCTGATCGACCCCGGCATTCACTTGCCAGCTATTATTTGCATCGGAATAATCACCGTATGAGGCTGTTTGCGTAACATGACGATTAGCAACTTGCATGTTATATCCGGCACGGCGTCGGTCCTGCAGTGGAATTGAGATATTTAACGCGCCACCATAATCATCTGATCCATAGTATTTAGACTTATAGGCAGTTAACGAGACCGAGACATTTTTGACGCTGCTGACATCAAAGAATTTACTGACCGAGAAATCCAGTCGTTCCCGGGCACCACTGTTCCAGTACTGTTGATGGCTGTAACTCAGATAAGTGGTAAAGGTTTTTGCCGGGTCGTTTGCCCAAAAAGTCTTATTCGCCGAGACGGTATACGCCTGCTTTTCCCGACGAGAATAGTCATCATTACTTTGATAACGCGCCGCCAGATACTGCGACATATCCATATATTTTCGTTGTGAGAAGCGGTAACCGGCGAAACTTATCTGGCTGTTATAAGTGTCAAAGCGTTTGGCATAGTTAATTTTAAACGAGGTTCCCATCTCACGGTCTCGCCCCGGTAATTTAGCCAGAGATTGCGTTGCATCCAGCGACATCGCGCCTAATGCTTTCAGATCGACCCCCACGCCTGTGGTTAACGCATTGTAATTACCGGCCAGTAATGTACCGCCATACAGTGACCATGAATTCGTCAGCCCCCAGGAAAAATCGCCCATCGCCATTCCCGAACCGTAGATGCGGTGATCGCGGTTGGAAGGCAAGCCTATCGCCGTGTTATAGCGTATCTGGCCCGGGCGAGTCAGATAAGGTAACGAAGCGGTATTCACCTGGAAGGTCGTAATTTTGCCATTTTCTTCTTCGATCCTGACATCCAGCTGGCCGCGAACCGAGCTTTTGAGATCCTGAATAACGAACGGGCCAGCCGGCACTGTTGTTTCGTACAGCACCCGCCCTTCCTGTAGAATGGTCACTTTCGCATTACTGTCTGCCACACCCCGAACTTCAGGCGCATAACCCTGCAAGTTTGGTGGCAGCATGCGCTCATCGCTGCGTAAACTCACCCCGGTGTAACGGAAACTGCTGAACACATCAGAGTCCAGATAGAGTTCACCGGCCGCCAGGCGAGCAGCCTGTTCTGGCAATGTGCGGAAGGCATAAATCTGATTCCAGGCAAACTCGCTGTTATTTTGCAGCTTATTACGGGCAGAATAAGCCTGATAATCGGCACGCAGCCGCCAGTTGCCGGCATTTGCCCCCAGCGTACCGTAGCTGCTGAAGCTGTTGTATGAGCTGTGGGCTTCACCGTGGCCATATCTTTTACCGATTTGCCCACTGAGATTGTAATCGGCCAGTAACCCTGGGATGCCCTGGTCCCACTGTTCAGGTGGCGTCCAGTCGGGATCGGAATATTTCATCCACGCCTGCGGAATACTGATTTGTAATGTGCCATCACCAATTTTATTGGATACGGATGCGCCAGTCAGAGCCGTGAGATCGGCACACTTTTCATTATTCCAGTATGTAACTTTTTCGCTGGCTTCTTTTTTTAATGCCATTCTGTTGATTAAATCTGATGGCAGACACAGGCGCGACGGATTGTCCGAATTCGGGTCGGCGAGAAAACTGATGATTCGCTGGTTTAACGTTGCCCGATTTATTTTTATATCCAGCAGATACTCGCCAGGCAGCACATACCCATCATTGGAAAAATGGCTTAAATCGATGCTGCTACGCTCATTGACATCTAATACCGCAGTATTGAACTCGGTATTAGCCTCGGCCGGATCACTGTCGCAGAATGGTAACGCGACACAAACCGCAAGTAGTTTTTTTTTCGTATATAAGGACGCCATCGCTAATATCCATCTATTCCTGACCAAACATCTCTGGGTAAGCCTGTGGTCTTCGCTCAGAGCATGATGCAAACTGGAAAGCAGCCTGACAGGTTAAAAATATCTCAGGGTGAATTGCGCCATACCATCAATCGTCCCGGCACGAACCTGATTACCGAAGCCTCTCAGCGAGGTATTGAAAGCCAGTAAATTGTTATTCATCATGACATCCTGCAAATTAACCGCCGTTCCAACAGGAATTAGCCGACCCGCGGAATCAAGAATTTCAATTGCCACACCTCTGGCATCGCCACTTGCTGCCAGCAAGCGTGAGTCATAATGACTTGGCGTGCCGGAAAGCAGTAAATCAAATGGCTGGCTATTAATCTGACTGAATTCCATGACAGAGCAGTGTGTCAGGCGGATATAAAATTTTTTTTGACTGTTTGCTACGCTTTGGCTGTATTCGGCTCTGTTGGTTGTTATTGCCAGTAGCCCAAAGTCAACGGTTTGCTCCGCACTGTCGTTATCAATCCCGCAGCTGGAAGCGATCAACTCTCCCCCTAACTGAACCAATCCATCTTTCCGCGTCGGTTCCTCTGCCTTGACATTTAACACGATCAAAAACATTGAAATCATAATGCTGAAACTGAAAATCTTTAGCATTGCCCTCACCCCACATGAATAATATTGAGCGATAAAATCATCACTCAATATATCTATTCGCTCACTACGGTCGGTGATCAGTTATAGGCGAGGGTAAAGTTCGCAACGCTGGTAAATGCACCGGGCACTGCCACTGACGTGGTTGAATTACCTTTCAACGCGGCCTGTAGGCGCAACGTCTGGTCACCTGCATCCAGGTCGAATTCCGGAGAGTCTTCGCCAAGATTAATCGCATCGCCGTTTCCGGTCATCAGCTGGATGCCCGCGCCTGTTGCATGTCCACCCTGTAATGCCAGCAGGTTGGTATTGGTCTGGTCCGCGGTGCCGCCGAATTTCACCACTACGGAATTTTGACCCGTACAGTCTTTCAGATTTATCACAAAAGGAACCGGCGTTGCGGTTTTGCCGCCATTGACCGCAGACGCGGCGACAGCGCCCATATTCACATCAATATCGGTAGAGTCGGGCGCAATACTGCATGGCGCACTAATAATTGAGCCGTTAAAAGTGACGTTGCCGCTGCCTTCATTCGCCTGAGCCGCTCCTGTGGAAAACGCCCCCATCACCAGCAGCATTGCTGAAGTTGTTTTAAATTTCATCTTTACATTCCCCATATCATCGACATTTAAATTACCCTGCTCTGAAAACAGTCCAGTTCACAGGAACGGCGTCAGTCTATTTTTGCTGATACAGGAAGACCATTTCCATTTTAGCAATGTGTTATTAACAAGCTTAAATTGACCAACATTAATTTTATTATTACTTTTTATGCATACTGCGATGATGAGTGAATTGACTCACGTCTTAGATTGACGGAAAACACTATTCATCAATATCTCCGTCTGCACAGGTTAAATAAACACGCCGACATTACGTTATTTAATTAAAGAGCATTCAAATGATTTATTACTGCAAGGATTTTTTTGCCGCTGAGGCGGTCAGTATAAAAAGCTCATCTTTCCTGATATTACTGACACTTTTCCTGCTGCTGTTCTGCGGAAAATCATCGGCCAGAGACTTTTCATGGGGCCCGGGAGAGACTCATCGTTCGATCAACAATTTTGATGAAAAGCGTTTCTTACCCACGCAAAAAGAGCCACTACCCAAAGCCCCGGCACCTCCGGCGTTAATCGAAAAAAAGCTCATCGGGTCTGCTGATAGGGCAAGTATTCGTGAAAGAAATCGGCAGATTGCGCAACTTAAGAAAAAACTCAGTCAGGTGAGCGATCAATCTGCACGAGAAATAAAACAGTTGCAGCTTGAAGTAAGCCGACTTAATAACGCGCTGGACAGCGCTCAGGCCAGGCAGAAAAATTTACTCTCCGGGCTGTTTCCAACCGCTGTCTGGCCAGCATCGGGGCTTATCAGCAGCCATGACATTTTCTCTGCCGCGCTGTCGGTGATATCACCGCTGTCCGGCGCGATAGCGGGCAGCGCATTACCGACGCGGAATTTACAGCCTGATGCGCCGAGTCGCCACAATGGGTTAACCCCACTGGCAGACGAAATGAAAGCTGATTACGCCGCCGGGATCCTGATTGGCCGCAATATCATGCAGATGAATAAGAGAAACAGCGCGCTGAATATCAAAACCGATAATCAGACGGTTTTATCAGGCATTCAGGATTTTCTTGAGCAGCGTAGCCGGTTATCGGAAGAGGAAGTAAACGACGTGCTTTTTACTGTGGGCTCAACGTTACAGGAGGCGACCGAAGCTTTCTCCTCCCGTCATCAGTTAGCTGGAGCGGCTTTTGTCGAAAAGTTTATTAAGCGGGCGGGAACTCACCGTGCGCCTGCCGGCTTTTACTATAAAATTGAGCAGAAAAGCCGGGGAGTGGTTGCCCCATCAGACAAAATCACTATTCGGATCAGAGAAAGTTTGGTCGACGGCACGGTGGTCAGCGACAGTGGTCGCAGTGGCAGCGTCATCTCGCAGCAGCTGAACGCCTATCCGCCGCTGTTTCAGGATGCGATTTATCTGGCAGGTCAAAAGGGGGCGATCACTCTGGTGGTGCCGCCGGAACTGGCTTATGGTGAAGAAGGCAATCCACCGCTGATTCCACCCGCAGCGACCATGATTTACTATCTTGAAGTGATTGATACCACCTCATAATGTTTGACCGCGACAAGCTGAATAGCGCTGCGTAGGCAAAAGGCAAACGCAGCGATTTACTCGCCGTTAACGGCGTTCGAGAATTTCAAAGCAGTAGCTGTGCGAATTGTTGGCATCTGCATCGTGGAACTCGCTAAAACTGGACTCCCACTCATCAGGCTCGTAATCCGGGAAGTGAGTATCGCCCTCAACTTCAGCGTCAATATGGGTCAGATAAAGGCGATCGGCACGGCTCAGCAGCTGTTCGTAAACACGCCCGCCGCCAATCACCATAATCTCTTCCGCCTCACCGGCAGCTTTAATCGCTTCGTCAATTGACGCCACCCAGGTCACGCCATCTGCGTTGCCAGGCTGGCTACTGACCACGATATTCTGGCGATTCGGCAACGGACGGCCGATCGATTCCCAGGTCAGGCGGCCCATAATCACCGGTTTATTCAGGGTATTACGTTTGAACCAGGCTAGATCCGCAGGCAAATTCCACGGCATCGCGTTTTCCATACCAATAACACGATCGGCTGCCAAAGCCGCGATAAGGCTAATCATCATATGAAACTCAACAGGGTTAAATTGGCGCCATCATACGTAAAGGCGAAAGTTTCGTCGATAGCGAGATGGCGGGATTTGCGTAAAGGTTGTAAAGGTTTTTTAAACCCTCTGCGCCTTTTGTCGATGCGCCGACAGAGGCCCATTCGGGAAATGAAAAATATTTTACGCTAAGATGATTTTTTGAACCTAAACGGCGAAGCCGATAGCGCACTGGACAACCCGACTTCATCCTTTAACCCGGTAAGCGGTTTTCTCTGGTAGAGCGTGCCGACTGAAACTCCGGTGCTAGCGATCACTAAACGCCAGCTTGCCTTTATTTCTGAGAAACACTGGCACAACAGGAATGGACTCTTTTCCGGTTGTCATTTCTGCCGTTTGCTCAATATATGCGCGAAAGTGTGGCGTCTCTCTGTGCAGTTGATAATCCGCTTCGCTGGCGTAAATTTCATAGAAATACCAGCGATTTTCATCTTTCGCATCGGTTGCGGCATACATAGCCAGCACGCCATCTTCAACACGCAAGGACTCAGCCATTTCCGGAAGGACGATATTTTTAAACGCCTGCTGATAGCTGGGTTTCACATCGACAATAACCAGGTTATTTATCGTCTTCTCCGTTTGTGTGATGCGCTTATCGCCAAGAAATTGCGGTACGACATCTTTTTTACGCTTCTGCTCTATGATTTCAGGCGCCTGGGCAACAAATGCCTGATAGGGTTCTGAGTCCAGATGTTTTTTATAGGCCTCCTCATTGGCGTAAATTTCGATCATGTACGCCTGATTGAGGTCATCTTTGCGTTTGAGTGAGTACATCGCCAATGTGCCACTTTCATTCCTGACCGAGGAGGAAATATTGCTTCTGGCGACTTCATCATACTGCTGATTTTTTCCCGTTTTAATGCCAAGTTCAAAAATGTTCATAACGGCTTTATCCAATGGGATGGTACTGGTGGCAAATGCTGGGCTACCCAACAGCAGGCAGAGCGTCATAGCGATGAGATATTTCACGAGGTGCCTTATTTAATTATGGATTGTAGAGTAAGTGTCCGTCTGCTTACCTTTTCAGACGTTCAATAAGCTGACGCTGATATACCGCTAAATTACTGCCACTGGCATTCTGGAATACCAGCGGTGGCAGGTAAGTCATACCGGTATGCAGGGCGCTGGCTTTCATCGGTAAAAAGACATCAGCAAGCGTAACGCCGATTCTGCCCGCCTCTCCGTAAGTTGATGCGCCTCCAGCGGCAGTGCTGACAACAAGCATCTCTTTTCCCTGCCATGAACCCGGCCCGACGCTACCCCAGGTATCATTGAGCCAGGCCTTCATCATCGGCGTAATATTAAACCAATGCGTCGGGAACAGAAAAACGATACGTGAGTGATCGCGCATTATCCGGCGCTCTTCTTCACCATTTATTTTGCGGGTGTCAAAACCATATATCGATTCAAGATTACGCACCGTCACGCCTTCCACGCTTTCCGCGGCCTCCTGCAACCCTTTAGTTAAAACAGATCTCTCCGGATAAGGATGAGAAACGATAACCAGCGTTTTGATATTGGTCTTATCATTGCCAATTGCTTTGCTGACTGGTATCAGAAACAAAACAATAAGCGTAATGAATTTTGCAGTCTTGCATAAGTTAATCCAGCTCATTCACTTCTCCTGTAACGGACAGGTCAAAATAACGTTGAGAATTGTTGACGTTTTTAAGATCGATCAGGTTCCTGCCCAGGTAAACCTTCAACGATATAAGTGCGAGAATTTCCGGCACGATGACGTAGTGGTATAATTTTTTGATACTCTGAAGAGTTGTACCAGTCCTGAGCGCGTTTCAGACTGTCAAACTTAATAATGACCAGCCGACCTTGTGCACCAAATCCTTCCTTAATATCAGGCTCACCGCCGCGAACAATAAAGCGTCCGCCGTAAGGTACAAAGGTGGCTTCGACCTGAGCACTGTAAGGTTTGATTGCATCCCGATCGGTAGGCTGAAATTCTGCAACATAGTAGGCTGGCGTGACCGCCAGCGCTGATGAAACACCAGAGAATGCCACAAGGCAAGCCAGTATCATTTTTTTTATCATATTGACTCCAATCTTTTATTTACGTCTGTGCATCTCACGATGATTAAAGATACACAGCTTTTCACATCATCTTCAGCATTAAACTTCGACAATAAATCAGGTTTCCATTCCATCCTGATTTTCCAGTCAATCAAATCAGTTATCTGCTTCTTCTCATAATTCCTGAAGCTGATGCAGGTTCTCCGCAATCATTTTAGGGGAAAATTCACTTACCTCATAAGTGGCCAGATCGGGATAATAGGAGTCCTCACCAAGAATGGTTATCAGCTCATGATGATTATCGATGTTGGCTATGATGACACCCGATCTTTCCCGATCGGAATAAGGCCCGACAATGACAAATTTTCCTGCAGAGAAATAGTGTTTAAACCATTGCGCATGACGAATAAACAGGGATTCATGCTGCTCAGGTGACAACGTTTCTTTTACCGTAATATTAATAATAAACAATTAACACCTCTCTTTTACACAGCCAATTTCAGCTCCGGAGATAAAGATTTCAAAAGCGCGATCAGTCGTGAAGCATGCTCTTTAGCAATTATTTTTTGTTGTGCTATTTTATTTTCATCTCTGTCAGCATAGTTAATGCCGCAGGTATACACCGGTTTTTGCAAATCCAGATTGCAGAGTCTGGCAGTGGTTTCAAACTGGATGAGGTAATCTTCAATGTTATGCGCAAAGAACCCTTCCGATGAATAGAGCGCCTGCGGTGCACCGGTGGTAAATGAAAGAATAAGTTTTTTACCGCCAAGGCGGGCCGTTGAACCGTGCGCGAACCCATGTACAAAAACCTCATCCAGCCATAATTTCATTATTCCAGGCAGTGAATACCAGGAGAATGGGAATTGCCAGATGATTACGTCAGCTTGCAGCAGGCTCTTCTGCTCTGCTTCTGCATTAATTTTGTGGTCCGGATAGAGCCAGTCGAGGCGGCGAACTTCAGCCTCCGGCAGTGCCGTGGCTAACTCATGTAAAATTGTCGCGTTAGCAATGGACTCGCTCAGATTAGGATGACCGGAAACAATCAGAATATTGTTCATTTTCAATAAATTAAAAGTTAGTTAGTTAACAGGCCTTCAGTATATGTCGATCGCGTTCTGTTTATTAGGGTATCAATAGCTCAATCACTTTTAGCCAAAAGCTAATAATTAACCTGATTTACCCCAGCGGTTATCATCAGGGCGCTAAACCGTGTCACTTCTCGCGGCCGACCCCGCTGACTTCACCACTGCACTTGTTTTCACTGGCTTATTCGCCCTGCGCCAGGCCGCCACGTAAAAGGTGTTAGCTGGCGGCATTCTCGATAACTTTACGCTATGCCATAGGTTGTTCCCACGCTCCCCGCGTATCCACCCCAGCATCCCTTGCCAGGCGTTCCAGCGTTGCCATATCTTCAGCGCCGAGCTGAATTTCCGTTGCCCCGGCAGCGTCCAGAACATGGTGTACTTTTGTCGCACCAATGATTGGCAGCGTGCCTTTTGCAATTGCCCATGCGATGGCAATCTGCGCAACACTGGCGTTTTTGGCCTCTCCCATCACTTTCATCGCCTGGGTTAATTGTTCAAGCTGCGGTAAAACCTTGTTATAGGTTTCCGCACGCCCACTGCCTGCTGGCATAGGATTTTGCGAGTTGTAATGGCCACTCAACGCACCTTGCTCCAGCACCATATAAGCAAAGAAAGTGATGTTGTTTTTATGACAATAATCGAGGATCCCTGCGTCTGCCGATGATTGGTAGAGCAGGCTATAGTGATTCTGAACGGCATTCACAGTGAACCCTGCCGATTGCAGAATCTCATTTACCCGCTTTATTTGCTCCAGGCTGTGATTAGATACGCCAACCTGTTTAACCTTGCCGCTCTGCAACAGCGGAATAAGTCCCGGCGTCCACTTTTCCACATCAAACGGGTTATGGATCCAGTAGATATCAATCTCCTCAACGCCCAGGCGCTCAATACTCGCCTCAAGCATGCTACTCATCGGCATGGCCGACTGCTCGTCAGCTATTTGCGGAGTAAACTTGGTCGATAAGATGATCTCTTCTCGCGGATACTGACGAACTAATTTACCCAGCGCTGCTTCTGAGCTTCCCATTCCGTAGACGGCGGCGGTATCCCACAGGTTAAGCCCTTTATCCATGGCAGTGCGGAACACTTCTTCCATCTGCCGATCGGAAAGATGGTTTCCGAATACGGTATCTCCACCCGCAAATCCCGCTCCCCAGGACCAGGTTCCCAGCGCTATTTTTGGTAATTCTTTCATGATGTTTTCCTGAATAAGGGTCGGATAAAGCATTATCCGATCGGCCAGAATGAAGTTTGTTGTCTGCTGAATTTAATTATCAGTGAGGAGCTGGAAGGAAGTATAAGCTGGCAAATTTGATTAGATTAGGTGATTATCAACTTAAAGATATTTAGCCTGTAGTTAATAATCAGCAGGCTATTGCTTCAGGATGACGTGATGAACAATGTGATTTATAACCAGATACGCATCTTTCAAAGCATTGCTCGCGAGGGCAATATTTCCGCTGCCGCCAGAAAGCTTGAGATTACTCCCCCCTCCGTCAGTAAGGCGCTTAAATTACTTGAGCAGCATATCGGACACCCGCTTTTTGTTCGTACAACACGGCGTATTGAACTGACGGACGCCGGGCAACAGCTGCTTGAGCAGACATCAGCAGCGATAGACTCGCTTGAGGAATCGCTGGAAAGTATCCGTGATCAGAATCATGAACCCTCAGGCCTGGTCAGAATCACGCTTTCCCGCTTCGCTTATTTGCTGATACTTAAACCGGTTATGGCAGCCTTTTGCCAACAACACCCCGGCATTCGACTTGAAATTTCTGTCTACGACGGCACCGTTGATATCATTAAGGAACGTTTTGATTTGGGGATTCGCTTTGGCGATATCCTGGAGGGCGGCGTAGTGGCCCGACAGTTGATGAAACCGTTTCGTGAAGGGCTTTATGCGTCATCGGCTTATCTTGAGGAGTTCGGTATCCCGACGACGCCCGCCGCGCTCTATCAGCACAAGCTTATTGGTTATCGATTTATTACCAATAATCGTATTCTTCCACTGATCCTCGACTACAACGGGGAACAACTGACGGTTGAAATGCCCGGCCAGTTAACCAGCAACGATATTGACGTTATGGCCGATGGAATACGCAACGGCCTGGGTATCGGAAGATTATTTGAGCCGATCCACAGCTTACAGCCGGACAAAGAAAAATTTATCCCCGTGATGGAGAATTTCTGGAAAACCTACCCGCCAGTGTATCTCTATTACCCGAGAAATGCGGGCAAAACCAAAAGAGTGAAGACATTAATTGATTTTCTAATCAAATGAATGCGTTTCGCTCATGTAAATCACAAGCGGAGCGCTGACAGGATGCACCACCATTCGGCATAACACGTGCTAAACTTGCGCTTTCTATTTTGACTCAGATTACTACCATGTTAGAAACCAGCTTGTTTGTTGCGACCCTCGCAACCCTGGGAATGCTCTCTCCCGGCCCGGATTTTTTCCTGATTATTAAAAATGCCGCACGCTATACCCGTGGTACTGCACTGGTAACTTCACTTGGCGTGATTTCTGGCGTCGCCACCCATATGACCTATTGCGTCGCGGGGCTGGCGGTAGTGATTACCACCACTCCGTGGCTGTTTATGTTGCTGAAATACGCCGGTGCTGGCTATTTGATCTATATCGGTGTGCAGGCGCTACTGGCGCGCGGTAACAGTAAAATGGATCTGAGCAATGTGCAGCGCGAGCAAACTTCGCTGAAGAAAGCTTTCTTACAGGGTTATCTGTGCAATTTGCTTAACCCGAAAGCCACGCTGTTTTTCCTCTCGGTGTTTACTCAGGTACTGAGCATCGATTCAGGTTTTGGCGAAAAGATGTGGTATGCCGGCATCATTCTGAGTTTGTCGATAGTCTGGTGGCCAATGCTGGTGTTTCTGATACAGAGCGCACCGGTGCGTCGCGGCCTGACTAAAGCACAGAAACTGATTGATAAACTGCTGGGCGGCGTGTTGATTGGATTAGGGATTAAAGTGGCGCTGTCCTGAAAACCTGCTCGTTGAAAAGAATAAAAAAAATCCCCGCCGTGCGGGGATTTTTTATTACAGGCAACTTAGCCTTTAATCTGCGCGTGCATCTCCTGCACGGAAATCACTTGCTCAGTCGGGTCAGCATTCAGCGCCATCGCGGTGGCAAAGCCGCCGTTCAGCGTGGTGTCATAGTGGACTTTATACTGCAACGCGCTGCGGCGAATCAGCTTCGAATCTTCAATCGCCTGACGACCGGCGGTGGTATTAACGATATAGGCATACTCACCATTTTTCAGTCGATCCTGAATGTGTGGGCGGCCTTCATGCACCTTATTCACCAGGCGTGGATTAATACCCGCTTCACCCAGCACCACTGCGGTACCGTGAGTCGCATCCAGCTCGAAACCAAACTTCTGTAGTTTCGCCGCAAGGTCAACAATGCGTTTCTTATCGCCTTCACGCACCGACAGCAGCGCACGGCCCGATTTCTTCATATTGGACTGCGCACCCAGCATCGCTTTGGCAAAGGCTTCCGCGAAGGTGCGGCCAACGCCCATCACTTCACCGGTAGAGCGCATTTCAGGGCCAAGAATCGGATCAACGCCCTGGAACTTGTTAAATGGCAGCACCACTTCTTTCACTGAGTAGTAAGGTGGAATCACCTCTTCAGTGACGCCCTGATCGGTCAGCGATTTTCCAGCCATCACGCGCGCCGCCACTTTCGCCAAAGGTACACCAGTGGCTTTCGACACAAACGGCACGGTACGCGCAGCGCGTGGGTTGACTTCAATCAGGTAAACTTCATTATCCTTAACCGCAAACTGGACGTTCATCAGGCCACGGACGCAGAGTTCAAACGCCAGTTTTTCAACCTGCTGGCGCATCACGTTCTGAATTTCAACACTCAGCGTGTAGGCCGGCAGTGAACATGCGGAGTCACCGGAGTGCACGCCTGCCTGCTCGATATGCTCCATGATGCCGCCAATCAGCACGCGCTCGCCGTCGCAAATCGCATCAACGTCAACTTCAACCGCATCATCAAGGAAGCGATCCAGCAGCACCGGCGCATCGTTGGATACAGAAACGGCCGTCTGGAAGTAGCGTTTCAGGTCGATTTCATCGTAAACGATTTCCATCGCCCGGCCACCCAGTACATAAGAAGGGCGCACCACCAGCGGGTAACCGATCTGCACCGCTTTCTCAACCGCATGCTCCAGTGCGGTTACCGTGGCGTTAGCGGGCTGTTTCAGGCCGAGACGGTCTACCGCCTGCTGGAAACGCTCACGGTCTTCTGCACGGTCAATGGCATCCGGGCTGGTGCCAATCACCGGTACACCGGCGGCTTCCAGCGCACGCGCCAGTTTCAGTGGCGTCTGACCGCCGTACTGCACGATGACGCCTTTCGGCTTCTCGATGCGGACGATTTCCAGCACATCTTCCAGCGTTACCGGTTCAAAGTAGAGGCGGTCAGAGGTGTCATAGTCGGTAGAGACGGTTTCCGGGTTACAGTTGACCATAATGGTCTCGAAGCCGTCTTCGCGCAGTGCCAGCGAGGCGTGCACGCAGCAGTAATCGAATTCAATGCCCTGGCCGATGCGGTTTGGACCACCACCCAGCACCATGATTTTATCGCGGTCATGGTTTGGATTCGCTTCGCACTCGTCTTCATAGGTCGAGTACATATAAGCAGTATCCGTGGCAAATTCTGCCGCACAGGTATCCACGCGTTTATAGACTGGGTGCAGATTGTACTGCTCACGCAGCTTGCGGACTTCTGATTCGGACACGCCAGCAAGGTCAGACAGACGCGCATCGGCAAAGCCTTTACGCTTCAGAGCGCGCAGGAAATCTTTCGTCAGGCCATTTACGCCTTCGCGTGCAACCTGCTCTTCCAGGCGCACCAGCTCTTCGATTTGTACCAGGAACCAACGGTCAATATTGGTCAGGTTAAATACGCCGTCGACCGACATACCGGCACGGAAAGCGTCGGCCACGTACCAGATCCGGTCAGCGCCCGCATCTTTCAGTTCGCGGCGAATGCGGGTCAGGGCTTCCGGATCGTCAAGGCTGACTTTCGGGTCGAAGCCGTTAGCGCCCACTTCCAGGCCGCGCAACGCTTTCTGCATCGATTCCTGTAGCGTACGACCAATCGCCATCACTTCACCGACCGACTTCATCTGGGTGGTCAGACGATCATTGGCACCGGCAAATTTCTCGAAGTTAAAGCGTGGGATTTTGGTCACAACATAATCGATTGACGGCTCGAACGAAGCCGGGGTCAGGCCACCGGTGATATCGTTCATCAGCTCATCCAGCGTGTAGCCTACCGCCAGTTTGGCCGCCACTTTGGCAATCGGGAAGCCGGTGGCTTTCGATGCCAGAGCAGAAGAGCGGGAAACACGCGGGTTCATTTCGATAATGATCAGACGGCCATTCTTCGGGTTGACCGAGAACTGCACGTTAGAACCACCGGTTTCCACGCCAATCTCACGCAGTACCGCCATCGAGGCGTTACGCATGATTTGATACTCTTTGTCGGTCAGTGTCTGCGCTGGCGCAACGGTAATCGAGTCACCGGTATGGATACCCATGGCGTCGAAGTTTTCGATTGAGCAGACGATGATGCAGTTGTCGTTTTTATCACGCACCACTTCCATCTCATACTCTTTCCAGCCAATCAGCGACTCATCAATCAGCAGCTCATTGGTTGGCGACAGGTCGAGACCGCGCTCACAAATCTCTTCGAACTCTTCACGATTATAAGCAATACCGCCGCCGGTGCCGCCCATGGTGAAAGAAGGACGAATAATGCACGGGAAGCCAACATCTTCCGCCACCGCCAGCGCTTCTTCCATATTGTGCGCAATACCGGAGCGGGCGGTTTCCAGACCGATTTTCTTCATCGCTTTATCAAAGCGCTGGCGATCTTCCGCTTTATCAATGGCATCGGCAGTCGCACCGATCATCGTTACGCCAAACTCGGCCAACACCCCCTGGCGCTCCAGTTCCAGCGCACAGTTCAGCGCCGTCTGGCCACCCATGGTTGGCAGTACCGCGTCCGGGCGCTCTTTTTCAATGATTTTACGCACCACTTCCCAGTGAATCGGCTCGATATAAGTAGCATCGGCCATTTCCGGGTCGGTCATAATGGTTGCCGGGTTAGAGTTAACCAGAATCACCCGGTAACCCTCTTCGCGCAGCGCTTTACAGGCTTGCGCGCCAGAGTAGTCGAATTCACAAGCCTGGCCGATGACGATCGGGCCAGCGCCAAGAATCAGGATACTTTTTATGTCGTTACGTTTTGGCATTTTCTCGCTCCTGATTATTTTGCGGTTGAACGGTAAGCTTTAATCAGCTCGATAAAGTGATCGAACAGCGGCGCGGCATCATGGGGGCCCGGGCTGGCTTCAGGGTGCCCCTGGAAGCTGAACGCCGCTTTATCGGTGCGGTGAATACCCTGCACCGTATGATCAAACAGCGATGTATGAGTTACCCGCAAATTGGCCGGTAAATTGCTGTCATCTACGGCAAAACCGTGGTTCTGGGCAGTGATCATCACGCAGTCGTTATCCAGATCTTTCACCGGATGGTTGCCGCCGTGGTGGCCAAGTTTCATTTTGACGGTCTTCGCGCCGCTGGCCAGTGCCAGCAACTGGTGGCCAAGGCAGATGCCAAAAAGCGGGATATCGGTTTCAAGGAAAGACTGAATCGCGGAGATGGCGTAGTCACAAGGCTCCGGGTCACCCGGTCCGTTCGACAGGAAAATGCCGTCAGGATTGAGCTTCAGTACTTCATCAGCCGGCGTCTGCGCCGGAACTACCGTCAGGCGACAGCCGCGGTCAACCAGCATCCGCAGAATGTTGCGTTTGGCACCGTAGTCATAGGCCACCACGTGGAACGGCAGCTCGCTGGCGTTGCTCTGTGCCGGCAGTTCGTCCTGTAACGTCCAGCTGCCTTGCAGCCAGCTGTAAGACTCCTGGGTGGTCACTTCTTTTGCCAGGTCCATGCCCTTCAGGCCAGGGAAGGCTTTCGCTTTTTGCAGTGCCAGTTCAGCATCCGGCGCGTCACCGGCAATAATGCAGCCATTCTGTGCACCTTTCTCGCGCAGCAGACGGGTCAGCTTACGGGTATCGATATCGGCGATAGCAACAATATTGTTGCGCTTCAGGTATTCAGACAGCCCTTCTTCATTGCGATAGTTGCTGGCGATAAGCGGCAGGTCGCGAATAACGAGGCCTTGTGCATGTACCTGAGAGGATTCTTCGTCAGCAGCATTGGTGCCGACATTGCCGATATGGGGATAAGTAAGGGTGACGATCTGGCGAGAATAGGAAGGATCTGTGAGGATTTCTTGATAACCGGTCATTGAAGTGTTGAAAACGACTTCACCCACTGCCGATCCTACTGCCCCAATGGCCCGACCGTGGAATTGGGTTCCGTCTTCCAGAACCAATAGCGCTGACTTAATCAAAACGTCCTCCAGGGAATAAACAGTCACAATATCTGCATATTAATTCATAATCATAGCCTGAATCAATGTAAAAACCGCCTGAGATGTCGATTTTTGGCAAATTGCGCGCATTCTAATGATCGCCCTGTCGATTGTCTACCCTGAAGGCCACTTTTTCATACTTTTTTAGCCTGCTGACAGGAAAAACAGAAGATTTGCACTGAAAACAGCAGACAACCCCGTGATAAAACCGATTGCCTGGTGAAATGATTTTAATTTTGGGGTAATTATCAGTAAAAAGTAGACCAAATGGTCAAAATTAGCTTGCGGCAGGGCTAAAAATCACAGATAAGTTACTATTATAAGAACAACACAGGATTTGATTAACCTAACACCTATTTTTTGCAAAATAAAAAGGGCAATAAAATTATTGCCCATATAATCATAAAGTTATGATTAAAATAACCACATCACGATGGTCGCAACACTTACAGATCCTCTAAACCAAGCACGTCACGCATGTCATAAAGACCATTTTTCTGCAAACTTAACCACTGAGCCGCACGAACCGCACCATTTGCGAAGGTCATACGGCTTGAAGCCTTATGAGTAATCTCTACACGCTCACCGACATCTGCAAACATCGCAGTGTGCTCACCGACGATATCGCCAGCTCTGACGGTAGCAAAACCGATGGTTTTCGCTTCACGCTCGCCGGTGTAACCTTCACGCGCGTACACCGCGTGTTCTTTTAAATCCCAGCCCATTGCATCGGCAATCGCTTCGCCCATCGCCAGCGCAGTACCCGATGGCGCATCCACTTTATGACGATGATGCGCTTCAACAATTTCAATATCGGCGTAATCACCCATCACTTTGGCGGCTTTTTCCAACAGCTTCAGAACCAGATTAACGCCGACGCTGAAATTGGCGGCGAACACAATAGCGATATCTTCGGCAGCTGTTTTGATCGCCGCTTTACCCGCATCGTCGAAACCGGTGGTGCCAATCACCATCGCTTTCTGATGCTGACGGCAGAAAGCCAGATATTCCAGCGTGCCTTCCGGGCGAGTGAAATCGATCAGAATATCGAAATCATTAACCACCGCATCAAGGTTGTCGCTCACCTTAACGCCGATAGCGCCAATTCCGGCTAACTCACCCGCATCGCTACCGACCAAAGAGGATCCACTGCGCTGAAGTGCCGCTCCCAAGCGCACGCCTTCGGCTTGCTGAGTAGCCTGAATCAGCTGACGCCCCATGCGCCCGGCGGCACCGACGATGGCAATACGGATTTCTGAATGACTCATAATAATTAATTCCTGACAACGACCTGTACCTGCAAACAGGCAGGCACTAAGACTAATGAGGTTAACGAGGTGACTACAAATGCGCCACAATAATCACAGCATAATTAGAATTTTACGCCAGCGGGAAGGGATTATCAGTAAAACAAATCATCAGGGGAGGTGTGAAAGGCAGGATAAAGGACAAGGTTCAGGGATTGCGGTAAATGTAGCGGAGCCGTTTTCGGCTCCGGTCCTGAAGGTATGCAGGGTGCAAACCGGTGGTACGGACGGCGATAGCGCCGCCCCTACATGCAGAGAGATGAAATCAGTCTACTTGTTTAACCTCAACACGTAGCTCTTTCGGCACTTCAAACACGATATTCTCTTCGCGGCCACTCAGCTCGATAGCCGGTTCGCCGCCCAGCTGGCGCAGGCGTTGAATCACTTCCTGTACCAGAATATCGGGCGCTGAAGCACCAGCAGTCACCCCAACACATTTGATATTGCTCAGCCAGCTTTCCTGAATATCTTCCGCAGAGTCAATCAGGCGTGCCAGCTTGCCAGCACGCTGCGCCAGCTCAGCCAGTCGATTGGAGTTGGAGGAGTTTTTCGAGCCAACTACCAGCACCACATCGGCATCCTGCGCTAAGCTGCGCACCGCTTCCTGACGGTTAGTGGTGGCATAGCAGATATCATCTTTGCGCGGGCCGATGATTTTAGGAAAGCGCTGGCGCAAGGCATCGATCACATCCGAGGTATCATCAACCGACAGCGTGGTCTGGGTCATAAAGCACAGGTTATTTTCGTTCTTCACCTGCAGCTTACTGACATCGGCCGGTGACTCCACCAGGTACATGCCCCCTTGCGGATTGCTGTACTGCCCCATAGTACCTTCCACTTCCGGGTGGCCAGCGTGACCGATCAGAATCGCTTCGGTGCCTTTACGACTGGCTCGCGCCACTTCCATATGCACTTTGGTGACCAGCGGGCAGGTAGCATCAAACAGCATGGTCAGATCGCGTGCGCGCGCTTCAGCCCTAACCGCCTGAGACACACCGTGGGCAGAGAAGATCAGAATCGAGCCATCCGGAACTTCAGCAATCTCTTCAATAAAGATCGCCCCACGCTCGCGCAGACTATTGACCACGTAACGGTTATGCACCACTTCATGTCGCACGTAGATTGGCGCGCCGTACATCTCCAGCGCGCGCTCTACAATACTGATTGCGCGATCAACACCGGCGCAGAAACCGCGCGGGTTAGCCAACAGGATTTGCATTGGTCCCCTCCAGTTGCGGATCGATCTCCAGCACCTCGATATCAAACTGAATGGTTTGCCCTGCCAGCGGATGGTTAAAATCTACGGTGATCGAATCACCGGAGATTTCACGGATCACGCCTGGCATTTCGCTACCACCCATCCCGGTAAACAGCATAATAGCACCGATTTCCGGCTCCCCCGCCTGCACAAAATCACGGCGGGAGAAATACTGAATCATATCCGGGCTGGCCGCGCCGAAGGCCGATTCCGGCGGCAAGCTGAAGTGATGCTTATCGCCGGTTTTCAGACCAAGCAACGCCTGCTCCAGTCCTTCTGACAGGCTGCCATCGCCCAGCCGAAACAGGGCAGGCTTGCCATTGGCACGCGTCGACTCCGCCGTTGAGCCATCTTCCAGCTTCAACGTAAAGTGCACCAGCACCGCGCTATCGTGCTGAACTGAATCAGTCATGCCTTACCCTTTCTCTTTAGCCTGTTTTCCGGCAGGAGTAATAAACCCCTCCAGAACGATCAACGCCGCACCGATACAGATGGCGCAGTCGGCAATATTGAAGGTGGCAAAATGCCAGTCACCCACATAGAAGTCGATAAAATCGACCACAAAGCCGTGATAAGAGCGATCAAACAGGTTGCCAATCGCGCCGCCAACAATCAGCGCGTAGGCAATATTATTAAGCTTCTGGCTGGCAGAGGTACGGTACATCATCACCAGCAATGCGACGACAATCGCAATCGCAATACCGGCAAAGAACCAACGTTGCCAGCCACCTTTATCGGCGAGGAAGCTAAATGCCGCGCCGTAGTTGTGTGCGTAGAAGAGATTAAAGTATGGCATCACTGGCACCGACTGATGCAGCATCAGATTATCCATAATCCATTGCTTGCTGGCAAAGTCGACAACAATCACTACCAGCACCAGCCACAGCCAGCGCAATCCGGTCGATAAAAGGGGTTTACGCATCAGGCAAATTTACGCTCTTCGCCGTTACCGGCTATGTTAGTGACACAGCGACCGCAAACTTCTGCGTGCTCCGCGTTCTGACCGACGTCAGTGGTGTAATGCCAGCAGCGTGGGCACTTCTCGCCTTCCGCTTTGTGCAGGGCGATTTTCAGCCCTTTCAACACGTCACTCTGCTGTGCTTCTTCGCCAGCCAGCGCATAATCAGCAACCTGTGCCCCCGAGGTCAGCAGCACAAAGCGCAGCTCTTCACCAAGGCTGTTCAGTTTCTCAGCCAGCGCCGCATCGGCATACAGTGTTACGGTGGCTTCCAGCGATCCGCCCAGACGCTTATCAGCACGCGCCTGCTCGATCACGCGGTTAACTTCACCACGCACTTTCAGCAGCTCAGCCCAGTAAGCATCGTTCATTGGCTCATCTTCAGCCAGACCAAATAACCCGTCGAACCACTCTTCGGTGAACACGTACTGAGTACGTTTACCTGGCAGGTAGCCCCAGATCTCATCGGCAGTAAACGACATGATCGGCGCCATCCAGCGCACCAGCGCCTCAACGATAAAGTACAGCGCAGTCTGGCAGCTACGACGTGCCAGCCCATCCGCTTTGGCGGTGTACTGACGGTCTTTAATGATATCCAGATAGAACGAGCCCATCTCAACCGAGCAGAACTGCATCAGGCGCTGAACCACTTCATGGAAGTCATAGTTCGCGTAAGAGGCAATGATGTCGTCCTGTGCAGCTAACGCACGGCCTACCGCCCAGCGATCCAGCACGACCATCTCTTCCGGTTTCACCATATCGGTTTCCGGGTTGAAGCCGTTCAGGTTAGCCAACAGGAAACGTGCGGTGTTACGGATACGACGATAAGAGTCAGCAGAACGCTTCAGGATTTCGTCAGACACCGCCATTTCACCGGTGTAATCGGTTGAAGCCACCCACAGACGCAGGATGTCGCCACCCAGCTTATTCATCACGTCCTGCGGGCTGACGGTGTTACCAATTGATTTCGACATCTTGCGGCCCTGACCATCAACGGTGAAACCGTGAGTCAGCACCTGACGATAAGGCGCCTTGCCTTTCATCGCGGTCGAAATCATTAATGAAGACATAAACCAGCCGCGATGCTGGTCGGAACCTTCCAGATACATATCCGCGCTGTGGCCGCCAAACTCAGGACGCACATCAACCACTGAAGAGTGGGTCGAACCGGAGTCAAACCACACGTCCAGCGTATCCGGCACTTTCACGTAGTCGTTGGCTTCTTCACCCATCAGATCTTTTGCGTCCAGATCCCACCAGGCCTGAATACCATCAACTTCTACGCGCTTAGCCACTTCTTCCATCAGCTCCAGCGAACGCGGATGCAGCTGTTCAGTCTCTTTATGGACGAACAGCGCCATCGGCACACCCCAGGTACGCTGACGTGAGATACACCAGTCGGGACGGTTAGCAACCATGGATTCGATACGCGCCTGGCCCCAGTCCGGGATCCACTGCACGCCTTTGATCTCTTTCAGCGACTGCGCACGCAGACCTTTCTGATCCATGCTGATAAACCACTGCGGGGTAGCACGGAAGATGATCGGCGTTTTATGACGCCAGCAGTGCGGATAGCTGTGGAACAGTTTTTCCAGATGCAGCAACGCGCCTTTCTCACGCAACAGCTCAACGATGATATCGTTAGCTTTAAAGACCTGCACGCCATCCAGCGTCGGATAAGTGCCGGTGATAAAGCAGCCGTCCGGGCCAACCGGGTTAGCGGTCTCCAGACCATATTTCTGGCCGATGACATAGTCATCCGGACCGTGGCCTGGCGCGGTATGCACCGCACCGGTACCGGCATCGAGGGTGACGTGCTCGCCCAGCACAACCGGCACATCAAAACCGAGGAAAGGATGCTGGAAACGCATCAGTTCCAGCTCGGCACCGGTGGTCGTGCCCAGTACGGTCCACTCGCTGACGCCAGCGCGCTTCATCACGCTCTCAACCAGGTCTTTGGCGAGGATCAGAGCTTTACCGTCGATCTGCACCAGCTGGTACTCAAATTCAGGATGCAGAGAGATAGCACGGTTAGCCGGCATGGTCCACGGAGTGGTGGTCCAGATCACCAATGCAATCGGGCCAGTCACGCTGGCTACGCCAAATTTCGCTTTTACCGCTTCAGTATCGACGGCATTAAACATCACATCGATAGAAGGAGAGGTTTTGTCATAATACTCGACTTCCGCTTCTGCCAGCGCAGAACGGCAATCCAGACACCAGTGCACCGGCTTGGCACCTTTATGCAGGTGGCCATTACCGATGATTTTACCCAGCGCACGGATGATGTTGGCTTCGGTCTGGAAGTTCATCGTCAGATAAGGACGATCCCAGTCGCCCAGCACGCCGAGGCGGATAAAGTCTTTCTTCTGACCTTCAACCTGTTCAGCAGCATACTTACGGCAGGCCGCACGGAACTCAGCCGCACTCACCTTCTCACCCGGCTTACCGATCATCTGCTCAACTTTATGTTCGATTGGCAGACCATGACAGTCCCAGCCCGGCACATAAGGCGAATCAAAGCCCGCCATGCCTTTCGACTTAACGATAATGTCTTTCAGAATCTTGTTTACTGAGTGACCAATATGAATACTGCCGTTCGCGTAAGGAGGGCCATCGTGCAGAATAAAGGTTTTTTTCCCTTTTTTGGCTTCGCGGATGATGCCGTACAGATTGTCATCATACCAACGTTGCAGCATTCCCGGTTCGCGTTTGGCCAGATCGCCACGCATCGGGAACCCCGTTTCCGGCAAATTCAGGGTAGATTTATAGTCACTCATCAGATTCTCGGTTCCGTTTGTCGGTTCAGTTTCAGTTCTTAAACCGGTGTTTGTAGCCCAAAAAAGTTTCGGGCAGTCACCACATCTTTAGCAATTTGCTCTTTTAGCGCATCGAGCGAGGCGAATCGCTGCTCGTTACGGATTTTTTGACAGAGCACCACATCTATATGGCGTCCGTACAGGTTCATTGCAACGTCCAGCAGATGAACTTCCAGCTGTTGACGTAACCCGGCAACGGTCGGGCGGGTACCTATATTGGCAACACCGGGCAGCGGTTGCTCAGCAAGGCCATATACTTCAACCGCGTACACCCCTTTCACCGGTGAAACTGAGCGGCGCAAAGGAATGTTTGCGGTGGGAAAACCGATGGTGCGGCCCAGCGCATCGCCATGTACCACACGGCCAGAAATGCTGAAGGGATGCCCCAACAGCGATTGAGCCAGCGCCAGGTTGTCTTCCGCCAGCGCCTGGCGTACCGCAGTACTGCTGATACGCTTCCCGCTGTCGCAGAAGGTCTGGGTACTGATGACGTCAAAGTCATATTCGACGCCCGCTTTCTGTAATAACAGGAAATCCCCCTGGCGACCAGCGCCAAAGCGGAAATCATCGCCAACGGCGAGAAACTGCACGCCAAGTTTGTTAACCAGCAAATCGGCAACAAAACTTTGCGCGGTCAGTGCGGCAAAGCGACGGTCAAAGCGGACACAGAGTACCGCATCCACCCCGGCTTCAGCCAGGTAACGCAGTTTTTCGCGCAGGCGCGTCAGGCGCGCAGGCGCTTTGTCAGCCGCGAACAGCTCCAGCGGCTGAGGCTCAAACAGCATCACCATCACCGGTAAGCCGCGCTGACGCCCTTCTTCGCACAGTCGTGCCAGCAGAGCCTGATGACCGCGATGCACGCCATCAAAGTTGCCAATGGTCAGCACGCAGCCGCGATGCTGCTCTCTGAGATTATGTATGCCGCGGATAAACTTCATGGCTGACTCAAATTTGTGGAAATCGGCGGATTATACCTTGTACAGCGATTAAGGTTAACCCGCGATTGTCCCGTTTAGCGGTTTCTGATGCTGTTTTCAGTGAGATGGCAGCGACTTAGTCAGATAACAGACAATTTTATCGGGAAAGGCTGTATTCGTCATGACGATGCTGGTAGAATCCTGCGCCATCACAACGTAATCAAGTGTCGTCAGATTAACGGCGCTTATTTGCACAAATCCATTGACAAACGAAGGCTAAAAAGGCATATTCCTCGGCCTTTGAATTGTCCTCAATAGAAAATATTTGGGAGTTGGACCTTGGCTAATATCAAATCAGCTAAGAAACGCGCCGTAACGTCTGAAAAGCGTCGTAAGCACAACGCTAGCAATCGTTCTATGATGCGTACTTTTATCAAGAAAGTATACGCGGCTATCGCTGCTGGCGATAAAGAAGCTGCACAGAAAGCATTTAACGAAATGCAACCAATTGTGGACCGTCAGGCAAGCAAAGGCCTGATCCACAAAAACAAAGCTGCACGTCATAAGTCAAACCTGACTGCAGAGATCAACAAACTGGCTTAATGCTAAGTTGTTAATCGGCTTTGAAAGAGACCGGCCTAACCGCCGGTTTTTTTACGTCTGAATTTCGGGTGAATGGTTGCCAGCAGAACGAATACCACAAAAAAAATGTGGTCATGCACAGGGCACGACCACATCGATTCATCAGAAGTCAGGGCTTTTGGTCAAGTGACCGGCCACCACCGTTATCGCCTTCCGTCTTTCTTAGATGGTGAAATCAATATTTATCATAATCGCCTGTTCAAACCCGTCGCGTTTCTGCTTCAGTGGCAGAATGCCGGTATAGCGACCAGAAGGTAGACCCGGGTTGCTCCCATACCAGAATCGCAGATCAAGGTTTGCGGTTTGCGCAGTGGAACCACAACCAACAATCGACTCCATCGGGCCACTGCCTGGCGCTCCTGCACAGCTGGTTTTACGCAGTACATCCAGGTTTACCAGCTTTACTTCACCGCGCGCATTTTTCAGCGGCACCTGAACGCGTGTTGAACCGCCGCCAGCCACACTCGTGGTGGCCAATGGCCCCTGCCCCTGATTAACGGCAATAAAGCCGAAATTGTTGCTATGAGACATACGCGGTGTCTCAAGGTGCTGCGTGGTCATATTAAACGATCTTACCGACGTTCCAGGCGTAAACGGCGATACAAATGGGTCGTAATGCGCGTAGCTAAATGGAACAACCAGGTTTCTTATCAACTCATTTTGCAAGTTTGTGACTCGCAACGCCATAAATCCGCTATAGGCTGGTGAGGTTAGCGTCGCGTTATCTTCAGCTAATACACTCAGCTCAAGGAAACGGTCACCCGCTGCAGTAGAGCACGGCTGTGCGGCATTTAAATCCGTCAGGCCACAAGGCGTGCGCACCTGCATACGTACATTGATCTGTTCAACGGCCCCACCTGTTGCTCTCAGTTTCGCTACAAATATCGAATAGCTGCCAAAATGCTGCATGCGCCCTTCATAGTGCGAGGATACTTTGACATCTCCCCAGCTCGTCAGATGAGCAGGTTGCGCAGGAATATAAGGATTGACAGTAAGATTAGTAACCGAAACCTTTCCTTGACCCACAGTTAGCGGATAAGTCGTGTTCGGCCCCGGGACTGTCGCTTTAATTAAATCATAAAGTCGCGGAGCGCTTATACCAACGTTCTCAGTGGACGTCCCACCAACATGCAATCCCGCAATAGTATTGTCAGCCTGCACGATAACCGGCGCTCCTGAGGAACCAGCAGAAGTATCACAGTTGTAGCGTACATAGTGACCACCGGTACTGCCGATCAGAGTGCAGGGGCCACCATCGTCATGGCGATCATTTATTTTCTGAACTCCGCCCCAGAGTTGATGAGCAACATATACCGGAGTACCGGCAGGCAGAGAGCTTGCCGAGTTAAGCCACAGATTACCAAATATTTGCCTAATCCCCGCTTCCTGATAATCATTGGCATTGACAGCATAAAGCGCATAATCATTGTTTACGTTGTTGTTTCCAGCCTGCAACTGACGTTCAGTACGCATGCTTACTACATGTGAGACGGAATTCGAGTTGCACCCGTTGTTCTGATAGTTATATTGCAGTAAAAACGATGAATTTGGCGCGTGATCAATAACATGGTGATTAGTGATCGCGTAAGGACCGCCGGCAAGATTCCATCCTGTAGCGCCAGCAAATCTCATTGATGCCTGGCTCGTGTTATACAATACGGGTTTAGATTGCTCGTAGCAGCGGGAATCGACTGCCTGATTATTTCCGATGATATTTTTTGAACCTATCTCGTCATCACTCGCCGCAGGGTAGCTGAAATGAGAAACAATCGCCCGGTCGTTATTCGCGTGACGGTTGAAGCGATCGGGATAAACCAGCTGCACCAGCGCGGTGTTGCCGCGAATGCTGCTGTCAAAGTTGGTACCACTGCCGTCATACAGTGCCTTATGGTTAATAATTTCTGTCTGCTGCCCGTCCGGCGAGGAGACGCGTAAATAAGCCCCCGGCTGTAAGCTTACGTCACTGAAATGAATCAGCAGTTCGCTGGCGCCCGCTTTGGTTATCGTCACTGTGGCATTGCCGTCCACGCCAAGCTTTTCTGCCAGGTTAACATTGATTTTTTCATCAATATAGCCGGGATTTGCCGCAGTAAGCGGTGCCCCGGCACTGACATCAGCATCGATAGCAGACATATTTGCCTGCGCGGCGGGCAGACAACAGGAAATCGCTGCCGCCAGCAAAGTTTTCTTCAAATTTATATTCATAATAAAAGCCCTGGTAAATTAGATGGTATTTTTTAAATTAATTCCAAAAGTGACTTTACGTATCATTTTATTAATCGTCAAAATTCAGACCGTGTAAAAACAGCATAAATTCCGTTAAGTAATTACAATGAAAAACCACAATTACATTAATTTTTCTCAGGACCTTATAAATTAATATTAATTAAAAAACATAAGGTTAGGCCACACTTACCATGGCAACAATCTTAATGGATATTAATAACCAATAAGCAAAACAGAAAGCCCAATACGTTATTTACTTATTCAATTCACTACTTTACGATCCTTGATATATAAATAGTCACTATCTTATAATTATAGAGAAAAATCTTAATCCAATATAAATAGTTACTCTTTTCGAATAGCAGAAATTTCTTAATAAATTATCGGAAAAAGCGATTCCGGCTGATACCGTTCGCTTAGCGTGAAATGACGGGCGTCGCCCAAAGGAGCCATGTCAGGCTCCTCAAGCCAGGGAGAATGAAGGTTTTCGCTACGGGCGACGATAAAGAAAGGCGGCCTTTCTTATCTTTACTGTGGAAACAACGCGGTAAAATCTTTATTGCAGATACGCTGCACTGCAGGATGCTGAATCATCCGTTCGGCGAAGATCACGTGATACTCCTCCATCACATTATCAATCCGTCCAATCTCGACAATTTCATCATCATTATAGATATCCTGACCGTACAGTGACGGCGCAACAAAAATCGCATTATTCGATGCGCCAAACGCCTTCATCAACGCCGCATCATCAAACTCGCCAAGAATCTCGACCTGCAATCCCTGAGAATGAAACCAATTAAGCAGCTTGCGCCCAAGCATTGAACGGCGGCCAGGAATCAGTAAGCGCCGCTGCTCAAGGCAGGCCGGAAAGCTCTTATCCGGCAGCGGGCGGGTACACCAGAAACTGATGCCGCACTCGCCAAGCTTCACCGAAAACAGCCCTTCCTGCTGGGTGGAATCGATGGAGCAGTCGGACAGAATCATATCCAGCTTGTGCTGGCTGAGCTGCTCCAGCAGCATTTCATGCGTCGACTCATAGCAGCGCAGATGAATCTTCTCATCATCACGCACCGCAGTTTCCAGCACCTGGCTGACCAGACGTTTGGACAGCGCATCCGCGACGCCAACGTCAAACAGCAGGTTCGACTCCTTGCGGTAGTTAACGATATCCAGCATCTCCTGGCTCAGGGTAAACATGCGGTCGGCATAGCGAAAAACCAGCTGCCCCAATTCTGACGGCACCAGCCCACGCCCCTGACGCTTAAACAGTTTGCCCTGCAGGCGATCTTCCAGCGCTTTAATTTGCCCGGTAATGGTTTGTGGCGTCAGAAACAGTGCTTCGGCGGCCCCGACTATCGACCCTTCCTTGCACACCTGCCAGAAGTAATAGAGATGGTTGTAATTGATATGAGACATGCGCACGGGGATATTCCTTTACTGCAGCCGGATAAGCTCCAGCTTAGCGTATTACCAGCCGAAAAAAACACGGCAAACCTGCAATTACAGGTTTGCCGTTGTGGTTATTTCAGCTTGATACGCAGCAGCAGATAGCCGATAACTGCGGAGGCTATCGAACCAATCAGGATGCCCAGCTTAGCGAGGGTAATCAGCGCCGGGTCGATGTCGCCAAAGGCCAGTGAGGCGATAAAGATCGACATGGTAAAACCAATGCCGCACAACACACCGACCGCGACAATATTCGACATGGTAGTGCCCTGAGGTAACTTCGCCAGCCCCAGCCTGACCGCCAGCCAGCAAAACAGGGTAATGCCCAGCGGTTTACCAATAAGCAGGCCAACCATAATTCCCAGCGGCAGCAGCGAGAACATATCGCCGGCAGAAATACCGTCCAGCACCACACCGGCATTGGCAAAGGCGAACAGCGGCAGAATCAGCCAGCTTACCCACGGATGCAAGCCATGCTCGAGTTGTTCGGCCGGAGAATGCCCGTCCTTCTTCGCCAGTGGAATAAAGAAGCCGACAATCACGCCCGCCAGAGTGGCATGCACCCCAGACTTCAGTACCGCCGTCCACAGCACCATACCCACCAGCAGATACACTGCAGTACTGCGTACATTAGTCGCGTTGAGCAGCGCCAGCACCGCAATCGCCGCCGCTGCAACCGCCAGCGCCGTCATTGACAGTTCGTTGGTGTAGAACAGCGCAATAATGATAATGGCCCCGAGGTCGTCGATAATTGCCAGTGCCATCAGGAAAATTTTCAGCGCTGGCGGCACCCGGCTACCCAGCAGCGCCAGGATACCCAGAGCAAAGGCGATATCAGTAGCAGTAGGAATTGCCCAACCGCTGCGTGTCACCTCGTCACTGCCGTTAAACAGCAAAAACAGCAAACCCGGCACAACCATACCGCCAACGGCCGCGATCAGCGGAAATATCGCCTGCTCACGGCTGGCCAGTGCGCCGACCATCAGCTCGCGCTTCACTTCGAGGCCAATCATCAGGAAGAACAGCGCCATCAGCGCATCATTGATCCACAGCAACAGATTTTTGCTGATATCAAGGGCGCCAAAGCGAAACTCTACCGGCGTAGCCAGCAGTGAGAGATAACCTTGTTGCGTCGCTGCCGTATTGGCCAGCACCATTGCCAGTGCCGCGGCCAGTATCAGCACCACGCCGCTGGTCGCTTCATTCTTAAGCAAACGTTTTATCTGAAGAAACATATTTTCAATCCCTGTTTGTTGCCTGTTTCAGTACTGGGGCAGAAGCATACGCCGTTTGAAGCATCGAAAATAACAGTTTATTCAGCACATTCAGCTCGGAAAAAACGAAGCATAGGCTTATCAAGCAAAATTAAGCAGTTAAGGGAGGGAGAGGGGAAAGTGGATAAAAAAGACTCAGGAACAAAAAAAAACCGCATCAGCGGCTTTAGTTTTAAACAGTTACTCAGGATCCAGAAAAACTGCTCCCTGCCGTTGCAGGGAGCAATCCGCATTAACGGGTCAAATCGTCAAAAAACTTTTTCACACCGTCAAAGAAGCTCTTGGAGCGTGGGCTGTTTTTCTCGCCGGAGGGGCCACCGAAACTCTCTTCCAGCTCGCGCAACAGTGATTTCTGTTTCTCACTCAGGCTGACCGGCGTTTCTACCACTACACGGCACAGCAGATCACCCTGACTGCCACCACGCACTGATTTGACACCTTTGCCGCGCATGCGGAACAGTTTGCCGGTTTGGGTTTCGGCCGGCACTTTCAGATTCACGCGGCCATCCAGCGTCGGCACTTCAATTTCACCACCCAATGCTGCCATCACAAAATTAATCGGCACTTCGCAGTACAGGTTGTTATCTTCACGTTCGAAGATTGGGTGTTTTTTCACCTGAACCTGAACATACAGATCGCCCGCTGGTGCTCCCTGCTCGCCAGCTTCACCTTCACCGGTCAGGCGGATGCGGTCACCGGTATCGACGCCAGCCGGGATTTTAACCGACAGGGTTTTCGACTTCTCGACGCGACCGTGGCCGTGACAGGCGTTGCAAGGATCTTTAATTATTGAACCACGACCGTGACAGGTCGGACACGCCTGCTGCACGGTAAAGAAGCCCTGGCGCATCTGCACCTGGCCTGCACCATGACAGGTTGGGCAACTCTGGGGTTTGGTGCCCGATTTCGCCCCGCTGCCGTGGCAAACGTCACACTCTTCCAACGTGGGAATGCGGATCTCTTTGGTCACGCCGCGTACCGCTTCTTCCAGCGACAGCTCCATGTTGTAGCGTAAATCAGCGCCGCGAGCGGCACGCTGACGACGGCCTCCGCCAAAGATATCGCCGAATACGTCGCCAAAGATATCACTGAAGTCAGCACCGCCGCCGCCACCGAAGCCACCGCCGCCGTAACCGCCACCGCCCATACCACCTTGTTCAAAGGCTGCATGACCGTACTGGTCGTAGGCCGCACGCTTCTGATCGTCGGTCAGAATTTCGTAGGCTTCCTTCACTTCTTTAAATTTAGTCTCGGCTTCTTTATCGCCCTGGTTGCGGTCAGGGTGGAATTTCATCGCCAGGCGTTTGTAGGCCTTTTTGATTTCACGCTCTTCCGCCGATTTCGGAACGCCTAAAACCTCGTAATAGTCTCTTTTCGCCATTGTTAGTTGTCCTGCCCTTAACATGCGTGCACGGGCGTGGAGAGAACTCCTACGCCCGTGCGGGTTACCTCTACCCTGCAATGGCTCCTGGCCGGGAGCCTTGCATACTCTCGTCAAGGACAGCGAAACCGCTATCCTTGCCGCTCAGGGCGATTATTTTTTGTCGTCTTTTACTTCTTCGAATTCAGCGTCGACAACGTCGTCGTCTTTCTTCGCAGAAGCGTCGCCAGCATCAGCCGCGCCAGCCTGTTGCTGCTGGGCAAATTCCATCAGCTTGCTGGAAACTTCCATCAGCGCCTGCATTTTGGCTTCGATTTCAGCTTTGTCTTCGCCTTTCAGCGCGGTGTTCAGATCGTTAAGTGCCGCTTCAATCGGTGCTTTGTCGTCTGCTGGCAGTTTATCGCCGGCTTCGTCCAGCTGCTTACGCGTGCTGTGCGACAGATGATCGGCCTGGTTGCGAACCTGAACCAGCTCTTCGAATTTACGGTCAGACTCGGCATTTGCTTCCGCATCACGAACCATTTTTTCGATTTCATCATCGTTCAGACCAGAAGAGGCCTTGATGGTGATCTTCTGCTCACGACCGCTGTTTTTGTCTTTCGCTGATACGTGCAGGATACCGTCCGCATCGATGTCGAAAGTCACTTCAATCTGTGGCATACCGCGTGGTGCGCCCTGGATACCGTCAAGGTTGAACTGGCCCAGTGACTTGTTATCCGCCGCACGTTTACGCTCACCCTGCACCACGTGAATGGTTACCGCAGACTGGTTATCTTCAGCAGTAGAGAACACCTGGCTGTGCTTGGTTGGGATGGTGGTGTTCTTGCTGATCAGCGCAGTCATCACGCCACCCATGGTTTCGATACCCAGTGACAGTGGAGTCACGTCCAGCAGCAGTACGTCTTTAACGTCGCCCGCCAGTACGCCACCCTGAACTGCAGCACCTACCGCTACCGCTTCATCCGGGTTCACGTCTTTACGTGGTTCTTTACCGAAGAATTCAGCAACTTTCGCCTGCACCATTGGCATACGAGTCTGACCACCGACGAGGATAACGTCGTTGATATCAGAAACAGACAGACCCGCATCCTGCAGTGCCACTTTCAGCGGCTCAATAGAACGTGCTACCAGGTCTTCAACCAGTGATTCCAGTTTCGCACGAGTCACTTTGATGTTCAGGTGCTTAGGACCTGTAGCATCCGCAGTGATGTACGGCAGGTTCACATCAGTCTGCTGAGCAGAAGACAGCTCAATTTTAGCTTTCTCTGCGGCTTCTTTCAGACGCTGCATTGCCAGTGGATCGTTGTGCAGATCGATGCCCTGATCTTTCTTAAACTCAGCCACTAAATAGTTGATCATGCGGCTGTCGAAGTCTTCACCACCGAGGTGGGTATCACCGTTGGTCGCCAGTACTTCAAAGGTTTTTTCGCCGTCAACATCATCAATTTCGATGATGGAGATATCGAAAGTACCGCCGCCGAGGTCGTATACCGCGATAGTGCGGTTGCCAACTTCTTTATCCAGACCGTAGGCCAGAGCCGCTGCGGTTGGTTCGTTGATAATACGTTTTACGTCCAGACCCGCGATACGGCCGGCATCTTTGGTCGCCTGACGCTGCGCATCGTTAAAGTAGGCTGGAACAGTGATAACCGCTTCAGTGACTGGCTCACCCAGATAATCTTCAGCCGTTTTCTTCATTTTTTTCAGCACTTCAGCAGAAACCTGCGGTGGTGCCATTTTCTGGCCTTTCACGTCAAGCCATGCATCACCGTTGTCTGCTGCAGTGATTTTGTATGGCATGATTTTCAGGTCACGCTGTACTTCTTCGTCCTGGAAGCGACGGCCAATCAGGCGCTTAATCGCGAACAGAGTGTTCTGCGGGTTAGTCACAGCCTGACGTTTAGCCGGCTGACCTACCAGAATCTCGCCATCTTGCGTATAAGCAATGATTGAAGGCGTGGTGCGATCGCCTTCCGCATTTTCCAGCACGCGTGCTTTGGTGCCATCCATAATTGCGATACAAGAGTTGGTTGTACCCAGGTCAATACCAATAATCTTACCCATCTAAACGTCTCCCACTTAAATTCGTCAATTCATCATTAATCTGCTTGTGAACCAGTTATGCGGGCGATTTACTCTGTTTCAAGCGCCGGCGCAGGCTTTTTTTCTGGTTCAACAATTCTGGATGACAACTAGATGGGGCCGCTTCGCACAGCATCAAGGGTTAAAACTAAAAAAAATTCTCTTTTGTTAAAACAGCACAGGCCCGCCTGAGCGAGCCTGTAAGGGTGATGATCCGCGAAGATTAACGCGCGCTGACCTCACCGGGTGCCAATGGCTGACGGCGCTCGCCGGCCAGCCACAGCCCCAGCAGCAGGCCGATTAGCGCCAGCGCCAGCACGTACCACGCCGGAGCCATCGGCGTCAGCTTCATCATCAGGGTGACGAAGATGGGCGTCAGACCACCAAAAATGGCGTAAGAGAGGTTGTAGGAAAAAGAGATGCCGGTGAAACGCACTGCCGCCGGGAAAGCCCGCACCATAACAAAAGGCACCACACCGACCACGCCGACGCTGAAACCGGTAATCGCATAGGCAATAAACAGATACTCTGGCGCCGTTGCCACGCTATGGAAAAAGCTCCAGCTGCATATCGCCAGCAGCAGACTGCCCGCCGCAAGGATTTTCGCCGCGCCAAAGCGATCGACCAGCAATCCGGCAACAATACAGCCAACAATCAGCATCACCGTAGCCAGACTATTAGCCTGTAATGCGATGGCAGCGGCAATGCCGTGCTGCTTTTGCAGCAGCGTCGGCGCCATCAAAATCACCACCACAATGCAGGCGGACAGCAGCCAGGTCAGCAGCATCGACACCGCGACAGCACGCTTATGATCTGCCAGCACGGTTTTCAGCGGCAGCGCCTCGGAAAGTTTTTTCCGCGCCTGCATCTCGCGAAATACCGGCGTTTCCTGTAACCAGCGGCGCAGGTACATTGCCAGCAGGCCAAAAATACCACCGAGAAAGAACGGGATTCGCCAGCCGGTTTCGGCAATCGCCTGTGGCGTCATGCTGGTATTAATCAGCGTGGCGACCAGCGACCCCAGCAGAATGCCAAAGGTTAATCCGGCCGTCAGCGTGCCGCAGGCAAAACCAATACGTTTTTCCGGCACATGCTCAGCGACAAACACCCAGGCTCCAGGCACTTCACCGCCAATCGCTGCGCCCTGTAACATGCGCATCAACAGCAACAGTATCGGTGCGGCCATCCCAATGCTCTGGTAAGTGGGCAGCATGCCGATCGCCAGCGTCGGCAGCGCCATCAGCAGAATACTCAAACTAAACATCTTTTTACGGCCGATTTTGTCACCGAAGTGCGCCATCACAATACCGCCAAGCGGGCGCACCAGATAACCGGCCGCGAAGATGCCAAAGGTTTGCAGCTGACGCAGCCATTCGGGAATATCAGCCGGGAAGAAAAGTTCGCCAATTACCGCCGCAAAAAACACGAAGATAATAAAGTCGTAGAATTCCAGCGCACCGCCCAGTGCCGCCAGAGAGAGGGTTTTATAATCCTGCCGGTTTAAGCGGCGTGCAATGTGTTGATCCATGATTTTTCTTGCATTTCCAGAGGCAGAGTAGAAAGGGTATAGCGAAAGATGTAAAGCTAATCTGACTATACCGTCAATCTCTCGCCACACCCAGCCGTGCTGGATTTTATGCCTGAAAAATTCGTTTTTCAGTCGTTTGTGTCACGTCTGGCGCTTTTCGGGCGAAAAGCTGCTACCACACTGGCGTGCGTCTCAATATACGGCCCGTCCAGCAGTTGAATGCAATACGGCACGCTGGCGAAAATGCCGTGAACACGGGTGTTGCCCTGCTCATCCTTCAGGCCTTCCAGCGTCTCTTTGATCGCTTTCGGCTGGCCTGGCAGGTTGAGAATCAGAGACTGCTTGCGAATCACCCCAACCTGACGCGATAAAATTGCCGTTGGCACAAAGTTCAGGCTGATTTGTCGCATCTGCTCACCGAAGCCGGGCATCTCCCGGTCGGCGACGGCCAGCGTGGCATCCGGCGTCACATCGCGCCGCGCCGGGCCGGTGCCGCCGGTGGTCAGCACCAGATGGCAGAACATTTCGTCCACCAGCTCGCAAATCGTCTGTTCAATCATCGGCTGCTCGTCAGGCACCAGACGTTTTTCCAGCTCAAATGGCGTATCCAGCGCCTGACTAAGCCACTCTTCCAGAGCCGGCAGCCCCAAATCCTGATAAATGCCGTTAGATGCGCGGTCGGAGACCGAAATCAAGCCTATGCGTAATGTATTCATGGTGTATTCGCTGCGTAGTCGCGGCCTGCAAAACAGCAGCGGCGCGGTTTAAAAAGGAGTGTTACTTAGCAGGATAATACATTGAAGCGGGGATGGGATACAAAACAGAAACCGTGACCAGCGTTCTGGTCACGGTTATTGCCGTTACAGCAGGTCGGCAATCATCTTCTCAAGTTTGCCCTGGTCGATGGCAAAGTTGCGAATGCCCTGCGCCAGTTTGTCGACCGCCATTGGATCCTGGTTGTGCTGCCACAGGAACTCAGACTCGGTCATTTTCGCCGGACGTGCTTTTACTTCGCCGGTGTAAGACAGCTTGCGCTCAACGGTGCCTTCGCTTTCCGCCAGCTCTTTCAGCAGGTTCGGGGAAATGGTCAGACGGTCACAGCCGGCCAGTTCCAGAATCTCACCGGCGTTACGGAAGCTTGCGCCCATCACTACCGTTTCGTAACCGTGCTGCTTGTAGTACTCATAAATTTCAGAAACAGAAACTACGCCTGGATCTTCAGCTGGCGCGTACTCTTTCTTGTCGGTGTTGGCTTTGTACCAGTCGAGGATACGACCAACGAAAGGAGAAATCAGGAATACGCCCGCTTCGGCACAAGCACGCGCCTGCGCAAAGGAGAACAGCAGCGTCAGGTTACAGTTGATGCCTTCTTTTTCCAGCTGCTCAGCGGCACGGATACCCTGCCAGGTTGACGCCAGTTTAATCAGAATACGGTCGTTGCTGATACCTGCATCGTTGTACAGTTTGATCAGGCTACGCGCTTTAGCGATGCTGGCTTCGGTGTCGTAAGAAAGACGAGCATCAACTTCAGTCGAGATACGGCCAGGGATCAGCTTCAGGATTTCCAGACCGATATTCACTGCCAGTTTGTCAGAGGTGAACTGGATCTGCTGTTCTTTATCGCTGCTCTGCTCGCGCGCCCAGGCGATCGCTTCATCGATCAGTTTACGGTATTCAGGGATTTGCGCGGCGTTCAGAATCAGAGAAGGGTTGGTGGTAGCATCCTGCGGCTGATACAGCTTCATCGCTGCGATATCGCCGGTGTCAGCAACCACGGTAGTCAGCTGACGTAAGGAAGTAAGTTTGTCCGTCATAGTTGTCATTCTCATCAAGTTAGACTGTCAGGGTGTGAAAAAGTCTGTGGTCGATAATATCACTTGTCCTTCGTCGCGCAAGGTAAGGTTACCGGTAAAAACATAGCCAGCACGAATAGCAATGATTTGCCTGTCCTTATGGCTTTTTTGCTACAGTTACCGTATCGGAATAGCAACCAAACAGATGATATCCTTGTGAATCACTGTCAGGAATAGAATATATGTTGATGGTTATCTCTCCGGCTAAAACGCTGGATTTTGACAGTCCGCTGGCAACTAAACAGTTCAGCCAACCCGCACTGCTGGACAAATCACAGCAGTTAATTGATGTGGCGCGCAAGCTTTCACCGGCGCAAATTGGTTCGTTGATGCATATCAGCGATAAGCTGGCCGAACTGAATGCCCAGCGTTTTAACGACTGGCAGCCGCCCTTCTCGCTCGACAATGCGCGCCAGGCGATTCTGGCGTTTAAAGGCGATGTTTATACCGGCCTGCAGGCAGAAGATTTCAGCAAAAAAGATTTCGATTTCGCCCAGCAGCATCTGCGTATGCTTTCCGGCCTGTATGGCCTGCTGCGCCCGCTCGACTTAATGCAGGCATATCGTCTGGAAATGGGGATCAAGCTGGAAAACCCGGCGGGAGCCAATCTCTACAGTTTCTGGGGCGATACCCTGACCGAAGCGCTGAATCAGGCACTGGCCGAACAGGGCGATGAGGTACTGATCAATCTGGCTTCCGATGAGTATTTCAAAGCGGTGAAGCCGAAAAAACTCAATGGCCGGATTATCAAGCCGGTGTTTCTCGACGAGAAAAACGGCAAGTTTAAAGTGATCAGTTTTTACGCCAAAAAGGCGCGCGGCCTGATGAGTCGCTATATTATTCAACAGCGACTGACCAAACCAGCCCAGCTGAAAAAGTTTGACCTTGAAGGTTACTTCTTTGATGCCGAATCAAGTTCAGAGGATGAACTGGTGTTTAAGCGCCACGAGCAGCAGTAAGATTTGCTGGCGCAGGCGTGATAACTGACGCCTGCGCGTTAATACTGAGTAAATGTTAAAAGACGGATTTACGCCTTCAGCAAAAATGCCCGCAGCTCAGCAAAGTCAGCTTTCATCTCATGGGAAAGCAGATCCAGCTCGGCACGCTCTGCCAGTTCTGGCGGCAGCGGCAGCGACTTATCCAGAATCTCTTCAACGCTCTCCTTAAACTTAGCCGGATGCGCCGTGCCGAGGAACAGGCCAAACTCGCCATCCTGCAGCTGATCGCGCAGCAGACGATAGGCAATTGCCGCATGTGGCTCAGATACGTAGCCGATGGCGTCCAGCTCGCGCATGGTAGCTTTGGTGGTTTCATCACTTACCGCACCGGTTGCCAGATCCTGTAAACGCCAGGTTTTACGACGGAACAGCTCTTCGACGCGCGGCCAGTTGTTAGGCTGGCTGACATCCATCGCATTGGACAGCGTCGCCACCGTCGCATTTGGCTGCCACTCACCGCTGTTGAGGAAGCGAGGAACGGTATCGTTGGCATTGGTCGCGGCGATAAAACGCTTCACCGGCAGGCCGAGTGATTTCGCCAGCAGGCCAGCGGTCAGATCGCCAAAGTTACCGCTTGGCACCGAGATCACCAGCTGGTTACGCTGCTCTTGTGTCAGTTGCGCAGCGGCTTCAAAGTAGTAGCAAATCTGCGCCAGTAAACGGCTGATATTGATGGAGTTGGCAGAGTTAAGGCCAATCGCGCGCTTAAGCTCTTCATCATCGAAGGCCTGTTTGACCAGTGACTGGCAGGCGTCGAAATCACCATCAATGGCGATAGTTTCGATATTGCCGCCCAGCGTACAGAATAATTTCTCCTGCAGCGGACTGATTTTGCCCTGCGGATAGAGGATGACGACGCGGACATTTTCCATACCGTAAAACGCATGGGCTACCGCCGCACCGGTGTCACCGGAGGTTGCGGTCAGAATGGTAATCTGCTCATCGGCACCGCTGATATAAGAGAGCATCTGCGCCATAAAACGGCCGCCGAAGTCTTTAAATGCCAGCGTCGGGCCGTGAAACAGCTCCAGCGCCGAAATATCATCGCTGACTTTCACTACCGGTGCCGGAAAGGCAAACGCCTGCTTTACGCGCTCCTGCAGCTGGTGTGGCTCAATTTCATCGCCGATAAATGCCGAGAGAATTTTGCTGCTGCGGGTCACAAAATCCAGCTTCAGCATTTCATCGATATCAGTCAGTTCAAACTCAGGCAGCTCCAGTGGAAAAAACAGCCCTTGCTGTTTACCCAAACCCTGCTTTACCGCCTGGGCAAAGCTGACCTGCTCGTTGTGATCCTTAAGGTTATACAGTTTCATGCGTTATCCCAATTTACGTGCGCCTGCCGTGTCTAAACGGCAAATATGTACGAAGCCTTCATCATTCTGTAGATAGTGCTGGCTGAGCCAGTCCGCCATGCGCTGCGCGGTGTCCGTCTTATCGCAGACGGCAAACAGCGTTGGGCCGGAGCCGGAAATGCCGCAGGCCAGCGCGCCAATATCCTGTGCCGCCTGGCGTGCTTCGGCAAAGCCCGGCAACAGCTTAGTGCGGTACGGTTCGGCAATCACATCCTTCATCAGTTTCGCCGCCAGCTGCGGTTGCTGGCTGTGGCAGGCATGGATAAAGCCCGCCAGGTAGCGACCATGCTTAATGCAGTCCTCTTTGCGATACTGCGCCGGTAAAATTGCCCGCGCTTCCGCCGTCGAAACTTTAATACCCGGATAAGCCATTACCCACAGCCAGTCGTCAAAGCCTGGCACTTCCTGACTGATAATGCCGTTCTCTTCCAGCATCAGCTGCAACCCGCCAAGGAAGCAGGGAGCAACGTTGTCGTAGTGTACGCTGCCGGAAATCCGCCCTTCCAGCTCGCCCATCAGTGCCAGCAGTTCGGTATCATTTAGCGGTTTACCGCAGTGCTCATTCATCGCCATCAGGCCAGCCACCACCGAACAGGCGCTGGAACCCAACCCGGAACCGATCGGCATGTTTTTTTCCAGCTTCATCGCCACCGGCACTTGCTTACCGATAGCCTCACAGAAGCGTGCCCAGCACTGATAAACGATGTTCTCTTCTGGATTAGTCGGCAGCTTACTGACGAAACGACCTTCATTGACCAGACTGAAGCTGTCCGCAGCCTCAACGGTTACGCAGTCGCCAAGCAGCGAACCGTCGACTGGCGAAACCGCCGCGCCAAGCACATCAAATCCGACGCTGACATTGCCAATCGAGGCCGGTGCATAAATTTTTACCATCATTAAACTCCCAACTTCCACGACAGCGTGCGTAACAGATCGGCAAAGACTCCGGCAGCCGTCACATCATTGCCGGCACCATAACCCCGCAGTACCAACGGAATCGGCTGATAATAGCGGCTGTAGAACGCCAGCGCATTTTCACCATTTTTAACTTTATACAGCGGGTCGTTACCGTCAACCGCATCGATTTTCACTTTACAGACGCCGCCTTCTTCAATCGCGCCAACGAAGCGCAGTACCTTGCCTTCGTCGCGTGCTGCCGCCACGCGGGTGGCAAAGGCTTCATCCAGCTCTGGCAGACGCTGCATAAAGCTCTCTACGTCGGCAATCTGGTTCAGGCTGTCCGGCAGTACTGCTTCAATCTCGATATCACTCAGTTCCAGTTGATAACCGGCCTCACGGGCAAGGATCAGCAGCTTACGCGCCACATCCATTCCGGAAAGATCATCACGCGGATCCGGCTCGGTAAAGCCCAGTTCACGCGCCAGTTTAGTGGCTTCAGACAGCGAAACGCCTTCATCCAGCTTACCAAAGATAAACGACAGCGAACCCGACAGAATGCCGGAGAAGCGAATCAGCTCGTCACCGGCGTTCAGCAGATTTTGCAGGTTTTCGATTACCGGCAGGCCGGCCCCGACGTTAGTGTCATAGAGGAATTTACGACGCGACTTCGCTGCCGCTGCGCGCATCTGCTGGTAGTAATTCCACGAGGAGGTATTGGCCTTTTTGTTCGGCGTCACCACGTGGAAACCGTCGGCGAGAAAATCGGCATACTGATCGGCCACGGCCTGGCTGGAAGTACAGTCAACAATCACCGGGTTAAGCAGATGGTACTCTTTCGCCAGTCGCGATAAGCGCTCCAGGCTGAATGGCTCTTTCGCCGCCTGCAACGCCTCTTTCCAGTTCTCTAATGCCACGCCGTGCACATTAGTCAGCAGCGCTTTCGAGTTGGCGATACCGCAGACGCGCAGATCGATATGTTTCTTCTTCAGCCACGCCTGCTGGCGATACAGCTGATCGATCAGAGCACCGCCGACGCCGCCGACGCCAACCACAAACACTTCAATTACCTGGTCGGTAGCGAACAGCATCTGATGCACGACCCGCACGCCGGTGGTGGCGTCTTCGTTGCTGACCACCACTGAAATCGAGCGCTCGGAAGAGCCCTGGGCAATCGCCACTATATTGATATTGGCGCGCGCCAGCGCCGAGAAGAATTTTGCTGAGATACCGCGCAGGGTGCGCATGCCATCGCCCACTACCGAGATGACCGCCAGCTGTTCGGTCACGTCGAGCGGCTCCAGCAGGCCATCTTTTAACTCCAGGAAGAACTCGTCCTCCAGCACGCGGCGCGCTCGCGCCAGGTCGTGCTGCGAGACGCAGAAACTGATGCTGTATTCCGAAGAAGACTGAGTGATCAGCACCACAGAAATTCCGGCGCGCGACATCGCGGCGAAGACCCGTGCCGCCATCCCGACCATCCCTTTCATGCCCGGACCTGAGACGTTAAACATCGCCATATTATTCAGGTTGGTGATGCCCTTCACCGGATTTTCCTCATCCGCACCATCGCCACCAATTAAGGTGCCGGGTGCCTGGGGATTGGCGGTATTTTTAATCAGGCAAGGGATCTGAAACTGGGCGATGGGGGTGATAGTGCGGGGATGCAGAACTTTAGCGCCGAAGTAAGAAAGCTCCATGGCTTCCTGATACGACATCGACTTCAGCAGCCGTGCGTCCGGAACCTGGCGCGGATCACAGGTATAAACGCCGTCAACATCGGTCCAGATTTCGCAACAGTCGGCGCGCAGGCAGGCGGCCAGCACCGCTGCCGAGTAATCGGAACCATTACGCCCTAACACCACCAGCTCACCGCGCTCATTACCGGCGGTAAAGCCGGCCATCAGCACCATATTGTTGGCTGGGATCTGGCTGGCGACAATACGACGGGTAGATTCAGGAATATCAACGGTGGACTCGAGGTAGTGACCCACTGCCAGCAACTTTTCTACCGGATCAATCACCGTCACGCTGTAGCCACGCGCCTGTAGCAGCGCTTCCATAATCGCGATTGAGAGTTTTTCACCACGACAGATAATCGCCGCGTTGACGCTGTCCGGGCACTGCCCCAGCAGGCTGATACCGTGCAGTACCTGCTTTAGCTGAGCGAACTCCTGCTCTACCAGAGTTTTGACTCGCTGGAGAGCAAAACCCGGCTGCACGTCGGCCAGCCCCTGCACCAGTTCGGCGAAAATGCGCTCGGCGTCGCTGATATTCGGTGATGCATCCTGACCACTGATGGTTTTTTCAATCATCGCCACCAGATGATTAGTAATTTTAGCCGGGGCAGAAAGCACCGTCGCGACCTGTCCCTGCTGTGCATTGCTCTCCAGAATATCGGCAACGCGCATAAATCTGTCCGCATTTGCCACTGAGGTCCCGCCGAATTTCAGCACTCGCATTTTAAAACTCTCCTGAATTTACGCCGAAAAAAAAGCCCGCACTGTTTAGGTGCGGGCTTCTTTTTTGTTTTTTTCTTTATGCGTCAGCCCGCACCGTTACCTGTGGTAATGGTGGTGGTAATAATAATTGTGGTGTTCAGGCTGATTTTACGCATTGAGATTTATCGTCTGTCTGTCTTTTAATGTCTGTCTGACTCCAGAAGTAAAGCAAACTGCTGGCTAAGTCAATTTTTTTATCCACATTCACCGGCTGGCTTTACCGCACGCTGCCGGTGCGAATTGACACTTGCCAGTGCGGATCTTTTACCGCTGATAATTTTGCTGGTGAGTCACACCAGCAAAAGCCGATCACACCGAATTTTTATCTGGCGTTTTTTTTCAGCGTGATAAGTTTTTTTCAATATCGTGCAGCAGGCGATGCAACATTGCGCTGTCGCGCTGCTCCAGCAGGCCGGTGCGCTGGTGCAGCCAGTCTGCCAGCTTCTGATCGTCGTCGACCTTCAGCTTCACTAACAACTGCTCAATACGCTGACGCAGTGCGCTCAGTTGCTGTGCGTCGGCGACCGCTGGCCGTTCAGTTGCCAGCTGGCGTAACGCCGACAGTTGATAGCAATACACCATCACCGCCTGACCGAGATTCAGCGAGGGATAATCATTTGCCATCGGGATGCCGGTGAGTAAATCGACCAGCTCCAGCTCTTCATTCGTCAGGCCGCTGTCCTCACGGCCAAACACCAGCGCCATACTGTTTACCCACTGCATCTTCTCTTGCAGGATCTCCTGCACTTGCGGTGGCGTAGCGTAATAGCGAAATTTGGCACGGCTGCGCGCGGTGGTCGCGACCGAGAAATCGATATCCGCCAGCGCCTCGGCCAGCGAGTTAAAATGAGTGACATTATCAAGAATCTCACCGGCACCGTGTGCCACCCAGCGCGCGGCTGGCTCAAGATAAGCCTGACTTTGCACAATACGCAACTCGCTAAAGCCCATAGTTTTCATCGCGCGCGCAGCGGCACCGATATTTTCTGCACGGGCAGGAGAGACCAGAATCAGAGGAAACAGCATGACAGCCTTAAATGTTACATCACCAGAGGCAGATACTCTGACACGACAGCATGTTAAATAACAGTTCCGCTTAATTTAACAATTAAATAACAAGCTTAAATTACACTGATAAATTACCTGAGGTTAGGGTTTATTCACCGCAGAGTGCTTAATCACTAATTAATCCAAATCATTAACAATTAATTAATATTTATCAAGGCATTAAAATTCACAGCCAGACAAAATTGGACGGTTTCAAATTTTGTCGCTGAATCGTTGCGAATTCGCCTATATTTGTGAGCTAAGCTGGCATTCTGTGAAGAGTTTTTCACAAAAGTGTTAACGTGCTACAATTGGATTTGATATAAGTCAACGAAGCGTTGTTTTAATGCTTATCGGTTGTGCTCGTTGCTGTTATGTTGCTGTTAATGCAGTTAGGATAGTCAGCGTTAGGGCACCGCCGGGGCATGCAGGATTCATCCTTATGGCTGAGCTGACAATGTTGTTGACGTTGATGGATAGTGCATCAAGAACATAATTCTGTACTTCGATTAAAACCCTTGATGAAGGGCTTATTAATGGTTGTACGTCCTGTTTCGATTTTGTTGGCAATTTTAGGTAGCGAACACATGCAGACCCCGCACATACTTATCGTTGAAGACGAACTAGTGACTCGTAATACTCTCAAAAGTATTTTTGAGGCCGAAGGCTACATGGTATATGAAGCTACGGATGGCGCTGAAATGCACCAGGTGCTGACCGATAACGACGTAAATCTGGTGATTATGGATATTAATCTGCCGGGTAAAAATGGCTTGTTGCTGGCGCGTGAACTGCGCGAGCAGGCTAACGTTGCGCTGATGTTCCTGACGGGCCGCGATAACGAAGTCGACAAGATTCTCGGTTTAGAAATTGGTGCTGATGACTACATCACTAAACCGTTTAATCCACGCGAACTGACTATTCGTGCGCGTAATCTGCTGTCCCGTACCATGAATCTGGCGGTCAGCAGCGACGAACGTAAGCTGGTTGAGAGCTACAAGTTCAACGGCTGGGAGCTGGATATCAACAGCCGCTCACTGGTCAGCCCAAATGGCGAACAGTACAAGCTGCCGCGCAGTGAATTCCGCGCCATGCTGCACTTCTGCGAAAATCCGGGCAAAATTCAGACCCGTGGCGATCTGCTGAAGAAGATGACCGGCCGCGAACTGAAGCCGCACGACCGTACTGTCGACGTGACTATTCGTCGCATCCGTAAACATTTCGAATCCACACCGGATACGCCAGAAATCATCGCCACCATTCATGGCGAAGGCTATCGTTTCTGTGGTGAGCTGCACGATTAACCCCTGGGACGGCGTCACCGCCGTCCATGTCAAAGGTTTGCACTCTGCATACCATCAGGCCGGGAGCCAAAAACGGCTCCCTTAACGCCTTGCGGTATTTTTACCGCGACGTTATTCCTTCCACGGCATAATAGGCACCGCGCTTAATGCGTTTTTCGGGGAACCTTCGACCACTTTGTCGGAATAGCTCAGATAGATCAGCGCATGACGTTTCTGATCGTAGAAGCGCACCACCTGAAGTTTCTTAAACACCAGCGATGTCCGCTTCTTAAATACCACGTCCCCTTCGGCTTTACCCTGCGCAATTTTGTCACTCAGCGTTACCGGCCCTACCTGCTGACAGGAAATCGCCGCATCTGCGGTATCCTCCGCCAGACCCAGTCCACCTTTAATTCCGCCGGTTTTTGCCCGACTGATATAACAGGTTACATTTTTTACGTCAGGATCATCGAAGGCCTCAACGATGATTTTATGGTCCGGCCCAAACACCTTAAACACCGTATCGACTGAGCCCACTACCTCTGCCTGAGCGGTAAAGGCCGAAAAAATAACTGCTGTTACTAATAACCGTGCTTTTATTATCATTACGTTACCATTGCTTGAGTAATAGATGAGATTGTAAGGTAAACTCAGGAATGGGTTTTGCATTCACCCGCTAAATTTACATCCTGTCGCCAATTTGCATTGATATAGCACATTCGGACTAATAAAACCGCCACGGTTTCCTGGGCATTTAGTGCTATTATTCGTCGACTTTGCTTTCCCTGCGCCAACATTAGAGTACGAAGAGGACGTTTTATGGACCAAGCCGGTATCATTCGCGATTTGCTTGTCTGGCTGGAGAGCCATCTGGATCAACCATTATCGCTGGACAATGTGGCCGCAAAAGCAGGTTATTCCAAATGGCATCTGCAACGCATGTTCAAGGAAGTGACCGGTCATGCGATTGGCGCTTATATTCGCGCACGCCGTTTGTCGAAAGCCGCAGTCGCCTTACGTCTGACCAGCCGTCCGATTCTGGATATTGCTCTGCAGTACCGGTTTGATTCTCAGCAAACCTTTACTCGCGCCTTTAAGAAGCAGTTTGCTCAGACTCCGGCCTACTATCGTCGCGCATCTGACTGGAACTCTTTCGGTATTCGTCCACCGATTCGCCTCGGCGATTTCCAGCTACCGGAAGCGACCTATGTCACGCTGCCGGAAACCGTGCTGGTTGGCCAGACACAAAGTTATACCTGCACGCTGGAGCAGATTTCCCGCTTCCGTGATGAAATGCGCATCCATTTCTGGCGTCAGTTCCTGACTGAAACCGACACGGTTCCACCGATGCTGTACGGTCTGCATCAGTCGCGTCCAAGTCAGGAAAAAGATGATGAGCAGGAAATCCTTTACACCACCGCAGTCACTTCTGAGCAGCTGACGCAGACCATGCAGTCTGCCCAAACGGTACTGCTGGAAGCCGGTGATTATGTACAGTTCAGCTACCACGGCCCGACCGGCGATCTGCAGGAGTTTATTCTGCTGATTTACGGCACCTGTATGCCAACGCTGGGGCTGACGCGTCGTCAGGGTCAGGATATTGAACGATTCCATACCCACGGTGGTAAGAAGCGCCAGGATCCGCCAAGCGAGATCCGCTGTGATTATCTGATTCCGATTCGGCGCCAGGCCTGATCGATAAGGGCGGCGTTACATTTTCGCCGCCCAACCGTCAAATATCAGCGCTGTTGCTCATCCAGTGCCGGTGCATCAAGATGTGATACATCCCCCGCGGTTTCAACAATCCAGCCGGATGCCAGCCAGGCACTCTGTTGATGATCGACACGAGAGATCGAGCAGTTACGTAAGCGCAACCGACGCTCAGCACTGGGCGACAGGCCCAGAATCGTACTGACCAGCGCGCCCAGCGCCATACCGTGGCTGACCAGCAGTGGGCGACTTCCTTCCGGCAGCTCAAGGCAGGCATTCAGCGCTTCATGCATGCGCGACGCCAGCTCTGCCATCGACTCTCCCTGCGGAATACGGCCATTTTCGGTGCCATCAACCAGCGCCTTGCGCCAGCTCTCTTCCTCGGCGGTCAGCTCATCTAAAGGACGCTGCTCGAGCACGCCCATATTCAGCTCGCGCAGGCGCGGATCGAGAATTACGCCGCAACCGCAGGCGTCAGCAATAATCTCGGCTGTACGTCGCGTGCGGCCCAAATCACTGGCAATGACATGCGTAATTCCCAATGACTTGACGCGCTCTGCGACCTGAAAAGCCTGCTGCTCACCTTTGGCAGTCAGCGCGCTATCCGATTGTCCCTGAATGCGGCGTGCTGCATTCCAGACCGTTTCCCCGTGGCGAACAAGATAGACCTGTAACATGTAGTTTTTCCGTTATACTGCGACAAATTTGCGTAGAGGGTTCAAACAATTATGTACCATGTTGTCGCTGCAACCACCAATCCGGCAAAAATTAGCGCGATTTCTCAGGCGTTCAGCGATGTTTTCGGAGAGGGATCCTGCCATATCGAAGGTGTTGAGGTCGACAGTGGCGTAGCTGCGCAGCCAGTTACAAATACAGAAACGAGAACTGGCGCACGTCAGCGGGTGATGAACGCCCGACAGGTCAGACCAGAAGCCGACTTCTGGGTGGCGATTGAAGCGGGAATCGAAGAGACCAGCGCCTTTGCATGGATGGTCGTTGAGGATCAAAAACAGCGGGGCGAATCGCGTTCTGCCAGCTTTACCCTGCCGCCGATAGTGATGAAAGGTATCCATGAAGGTCGTGAACTGGGCGATGAGATGGCACGCCTGACCGGCATTGATAATATTAAGCATAAAGGCGGGGCAATTGGTGCATTCACCCATGGCTTACTGACGCGCACCAGCGTTTATCATCAGGCACTGATTCTGGCGCTCTGCCCGTTTCATAACGATATCTATCAGATCAAGCCGGACGACTCAGACCTTATCTGAACCATTAAGTAACTGCGTCTCCAGCCAGGTTTTCAGCACTGGCGGCGCAGCTTTCAGACTGTTTGATCCACGCGTAATAGTGGCGATACCGGCACCCAGTTCGGATTTCAGCTCGCGCTGGCTCATCTCCCCGCGCATTAACTCTTCAATAATCCGCAACCGGGTACCGTAAGACTCGCGCTCATCGGGCGTCATCATCAGCTGCAACAGCGGCATATGCAGATTGTCGGCAAACGCGCGTTGCATCAGCGTCACAAAACGCAGCCACTCGGCATTGTGCGGTTCTTCAGTAACCGGGATTGGGGATTGTGACGTCATAAAGGCTCTTCCGTACTCATTAGCGAGTACGGAAGAATAGCACACTCAATAACGGCGCTGCCACTCACTGTCAGAGAGGATCTTGTCTGACTTACTCATAAAGTGGCGATAGTAAGCATCATATGCCAGCACGTTCTTCACATAACCGCGCGTTTCCGAGAACGGAATGGTTTCAATAAACGCCACTGCATCCAGCCGACCGGCGCTGTTGCCCAGCCAGGTTTTTACCCGCGAAGGCCCGGCATTATAGGCCGCCGAAGCGAATATGCGGTTCTGATCAAACTGCTGGTAGACATGCTCAAGATACTGAGTGCCGATCTGAATATTGGTCTGCGGATCGAGCAGCTGACTGCTGTTTACATAGCCCGGAATACTGTACAGCTTCACGGTATGCTGAGCAGTGGCGGGCATAATCTGCATCAGGCCAGAAGCACCGACCGGTGAACCGGCTTTCGGATTCCATGCGCTCTCCTGCCGGGCAATGGCCATCGCGTAGCTCTGTGGAATCTGCTTGTCCTGGGTAAAGCGCTTAAACTGATCGTTCCACGCCAGCGGGAAACGCTCTTCCAGATGATTCCATAATTTTCCGCTGATGGTGGCCTGCACGCTCAGATCCCACCAGTCCTGCTCGAAAGCGTAACGCGCCAGCATCTGCTGTTCGGAAGAGGTTTTACTGGCGACCAGATAGGCCCACTCGGTGCGCGCCAGATTGTCCATATTCCAGTACATCAGCTCACGCACCCGCGCAATGGCATTGCCCTGCAGCAGGCTACCCTCAGGACGTGGCGCTTTATCCACCCGCAGCGGATACTCAACGCCGAGGCGCTGTGCGGCAACCATCGGATAGAATCCTCGCTCCTGCATCAGTTTCTGCAGAATGCCATCGGCCTCTTCTTTTCGTCCTTGCTCAATCAGCAGATCAGCCTGCCAGTATTGCCACTCATCTTTCTGTTTATCTTCCACCGGCAGACGAGCCAGCCAGGTGTTCAGCCCGCGGCGATCGTTATTACCCAGTGCCATACGCACCCGGCGTTCAATCAGCGAGGTGGAGCCGCTGCGCATCACCACATTGTCGCGCCAGCGCGCCTGTTCTGAGGTGATGTCATTGCCCATCAGACGCCAGGCGACGGCTTCATCCAGATCCTGCTTTTCCTGCTCGCTCATCTTTTGCAGGCGAACCAGCGACGGGATCATCGCCCGGGCATTTTCCGCATCCTGCCTCGCCACACTGGCGAAAGCAATCGACGTTGCCTGGCGGGTAAAGTCAGTCGGCCCGACCGCGCGGGCAAATGATTCGACGCTGGCAGGATTGTTTTGCAGATCCATGACCGCATTGGCCATGGTCTGATAGTCGGACGGCAGCTGCTTCGCGAGATAGTTCACCAGGCTGGTATTACCGGCGATCATCGCCAGACGGATGCGTTCCAGCGTGGTGATGGGCGTCTGTTCACCGGCGCCCTGCCAGACGGAGAACAGTTTATCGCAGGTTGCAGGCAGCGAGCTTCCGGTCAGCCAGATCTCTTTCGCTCCGGTGTAAGCCACCTGCTGCTGGCCAGTGGCCCACCTGGCGTAGTACCAGTTACAGCGGGCGGAAACCGGTTTTGGTGCTTCGGGGCTGAAAGCCAGCAGGCCGCGCCAGTCCTCGCGTCGGGCCAGTTCATTGACGAAACGGGAAGAGAGTGAGCGCACCGGCGGCAGCGTCGGGTGCTGCTTAATAAAATTGCTGACCGCCATGCTGGTTTCCTGATTCAGGTTTTGCGACAGCTGGCGATATTCAAGGTAAGGGTAAAGCGGGTAATCACGCAGCGTGGGCATCAGTTGCTCCACGGTATCCATCTGCTTATTGTCCCAGGCTTGTTTAATTTGCTGATAGCGCTGGCGCTGCGCATCTAATGAATCGGCTTGCACACTGCCAGCCATAACTGTCAGACAGGCTCCAACAATCCAGTACTGCCACTTGTCCGCCATGACCTTTACCACGTTAGCGCCTCTCTTAAGCCGATTGTTGAAAAAATTATACACCGGAAGGGTATAGCCTTTTCATGCTAACCAGGCATATCGCTTAACGCCATGACTCAAACAAATTTTTACCATCATGCCGCAGCAAAGATCAAAGACGCTCGGCAATCTCGAAGATAATCATGCCGACCGCGCTGGCGAGGATTAATCCGCAGAGAATAATCAATGTCATACGTACTGCGCTTATCTGCTTACTTTTTTTCATCAGTACACCCTCGAAAATTAATCCTGGATAGCTATCACATTAGCAAAAACTGCCTGAACCGCGCTTAAACACCACTATGCTGACATTAACGATGTAACCAATTATTAATCTTGATCAAATTATGCCAGCTAATAACAGGGCATCCTTGCGCCACACCCCGGCTCATTAAACAACTGGCTTTCAATATACTGCAATTATCAATCGATACAGCACAAGAAAACCAATTGCTTAATAAGTTCCGGCAGCGAATTTTTTTAAATTTCGATCTGGCAGAATTTTCCACTGGAGAACAACGCCTGCTTACTGGAGAAAAACGATGAGCAAAATGCCTCCCACCAACGAAACCCGTTGGTATCAGCTCAGCAGTGAAGAGACGCTCGAGGCGCAGAAGAGCCGCGAGAGCGGGCTGAGCGCCAACGAAGCCCACCAGCGCCTGATGGAACATGGCCCGAACCAGTTACCGGCGCGCGCCGGTAAAAATGCACTGATGCGCTTTCTTGCTCATTTCAATGACGTACTGATCTATGTCCTGTTGGCTGCGGCGGTGTTAACGGCCGTCATGGGCCACTGGGTGGATACCGCCGTCATCATCGGCGTGGCGGTGATCAATGCAATGATTGGCTTTGTACAGGAAAGCAATGCAGAGAAATCGCTGAAAAGTATCGAAAATATGCTCTCCGCATCGGCCCAGGTGTTGCGAAACGATACGCTGGTAACGGTTGATGCCAGCACGCTGGTGCCGGGTGATGTGGTGGTACTGCGTGCCGGTGACCGCATTCCGGCCGATATCCGGTTACTGGAAGCCCATAACCTGAGAATCGAGGAAGCGATCCTGACCGGCGAATCCATTGCCGTGACCAAACAGACCGCCGCGATTGATGACGAAGTGATGATTGGCGATCGCTATAACCTGGTGTTTTCTGGTACCACCATCAGCGCAGGCAGCGGTAAAGGCGTGGTGATTGCAACTGGCGCGGATACCGAGCTGGGTAAAATCAATCATATGATGGCCGATATCAAACAGCATCGCACCCCGCTACTGGTGCAGATGGATAAACTGGGCAAAGCAATTTTCGCCATTATCCTGGCGATGATGGCCGCACTGTTTGTGTTTATGCTGCTGTTACGCGATATGCCAATGGGTGAACTGCTGCTGTCCTTGATTGGCCTGGCGGTCGCGGCGGTGCCGGAAGGCTTGCCGGCAATTATCTCGATCATCCTGTCACTGGGCGTGCAGGCGATGGCAGGTAAAAAAGCCATTATTCGTAAACTGCCAACCGTCGAAACGCTGGGCGCAATGACGGTGGTCTGCTCCGATAAAACCGGTACGCTGACCATGAATGAGATGACGGTGAAAGCGGTCATCCTCGCTGATAAAAACTTCCGCGTGGAAGGTAACAGCTACCAGCCAACCGGCAACATTCTTGCAGAACATGACGATGTGGTCATCGATGCAACGCAGAATGCCGTTCTCAGCCACTTCTTGCGGGTCATCGACCTGTGTAACGAAAGCACCGTATTTAAAGATGAACAGGGCCATTGGGGCATTACCGGTGGGCCAACCGGCGGCGCGTTAAAAGTGCTGGCGGGAAAAGTCAGCCTGCCACCGCAGCCCTGTGCCCAGTTGGATAAAATCCCGTTCGACTCAGAATGGAAATACATGGCGACGCTGCACCAGATCGGCGCGGCGACCAACTTACTGATGACCGGCGCACCGGATGTGCTGATGAAGCACTGCCGCTACCAGCTGAGTGAAAACGGTATCGAGCCGTTAAACATCGCCCACTGGGAAGCCGAAATTGCCCGCTATGCACGCGAAGGTTTGCGTATGGTCGCAGCGGCCAGCCGTAAAGTGGATGCGCGTCAGACGCTGAGTCATGAAGCTCTGGGCGAAGAGATGGTGTTTGTTGGCATTGCCGGCATGATGGACCCACCGCGTCCGGAAGCGGTGACCGCGATTACTGAATGCCATCAGGCCGGGATTCGCGTCAAAATGATCACCGGTGACCATCAGGAAACCGCGATGGCGATTGGTCGTATGCTGGGTATCGGCGACGGTAGTCGCGCGCTGACCGGCTACGCGCTGGAGCATATGGATGACGAACAGCTGGCCGATGCCGCCCAGCAGTATGACATCTTTGCCCGTACCAGTCCGGAGCATAAACTGCGCCTGGTGAAAGCGCTGCAAAGCCGTAACGAGATTGTTGGCATGACCGGTGACGGGGTCAATGACGCACCGGCGCTGAAGCAGGCGGATGTTGGCATTGCGATGGGAATCAAAGGTACCGAAGTTACGAAAGAGGCGGCGGACATGGTTCTGACCGACGACAACTTCGCCACCATTGCCAATGCAGTAAAAGAAGGGCGTCGCGTTTACGACAACCTGAAAAAAACCATCCTGTTTATTATGCCAACCAACCTGGCGCAGGGTCTGTTGATTATTATCGCCATGCTGATGGGCAACCTGCTGCCGCTGACGCCGGTACAGATTTTATGGATGAATATGGCCACTTCCGCCACTCTCTCCTTCGGTCTGGCATTTGAAGCGGCAGAGAAGAATGCCATGCGTCGCCCACCGCGCAATGCGCGTCAGCACGTAATGGATGGTTATGCGGTCTGGCGCGTGGCGTTTGTCGGCACGCTGATTGCCATCAGCGCCTTCGCGCTGGAAGCCTGGTTGCAGCCACGCGGTTACAGCGCCGAGTTTATCCGTACCGTGCTGTTGCAGACGCTGGTCACCGCACAGTGGGCCTATATGCTGAACTGTCGTAAAACCGATGGCTTCTCACTGACGGCTGGCGTGCTGCGCAATCGTGGAATCTGGCTGGTCACCGGCGTGCTGGTGCTGTTACAGGCGGCGATTATCTATCTGCCACTGATGAACCGTCTGTTTGGTACTACCCCACTGCCCGTGCTGTTCTGGATCGTGCCGTTACTGGTCGCAGCGATGGTATTTATCATCGTTGAGATTGAAAAACCGCTGACCCGGAAATGGCGTAAAGCATAAGTATCACCAGGGCGGCGTTCTCGCCGCCCAAATCAATGATTCGCCCCCTGCATACCCCCCCCTACGATATAACGCTCCGCAAATCCCCCGCCCCATTTTTGCTCAACCCATGCTCAGATAACGTGCACCCTCACAACACTTCACTTATTAAAGCCATAAAATTTAATGAGTTAAATTTTGGCACGCGCTTTGCTCTGTTGAATTCCATCTTGTATACCAGATGGAATTCAGACTATGACATCAATCACAGGGTTTACGCTGCAGCAGTGGCAGCAACACTATCAGCACGATGCTGAAGCCATCAGCGACACGCTGGAAAATCTGCTGGCAACGCTGTCTACCGACGATACCGCCTGGCTCTGTCTGGCGACTCCGGCGCAACTGCGCGCACAGATCGCGCCGCTGCTGGCGGCTTATCGCAAAGACCCCGCCGCTTTGCCACTGTTTGGCGTGCCGTTTGCGGTTAAAGACAATATTGATGTCGCCGGCTGGCCAACCTCAGCTGCCTGTCCGGCGTTTACTTATCAGGCAGAAACCGATGCCGTTGCCGTTGCCCGCCTGAAAGCCGCCGGTGCGGTGGTGTTGGGCAAAACCAATCTTGACCAGTACGCCACTGGACTGGTTGGCTGCCGTTCGCCGTTTGGCGCCGTTCCCAACACCTTCGATGCGGCTTACGTCAGCGGCGGCTCCAGCTCCGGTTCGGCCTCGGTGCTGGCCCGCGGTCTGGTAGGATTTTCACTCGGCACGGATACCGCCGGATCGGGGCGCGTACCCGCTGGTTTTAACAATGTGGTCGGGCTGAAGCCGACCAAAGGCTGGCTCTCCGCCAGCGGCGTGGTTCCCGCCTGCCGCCTTAATGACACCATTTCCGTCTTTGCACTGACGGTGGAAGATGCGTGGACAGTTGCGGATATCGCAGGCGGCTATGACGAAAGCGATGCCTATTCGCGCCGCAATCCGGCGCTGGCACCAGCAGCCATGCCCGCCGCTGCGCGCTTCGCCATTCCGGCCAGCCCAACTTTCTTTGACGATCGGCAGGCCGAAGCCGCCTGGGAAACGGCGCTGGCGGCGCTGCGCGCGACCGGGGCCAGCCTGCATCCGATCGATTTTACCGCTTTTCATCAGTTGGCCGACCAGCTCTACGACGGCCCCTGGGTGGCAGAACGCACCGTAGCCGTCGGCGAAATGCTGCAACATCCGGAAAATATGGATCCGGTGGTATATGACATCGTCGCCAGCGGCGAGAAATACAGCGCGGTGGAGACCTTTAAAGCCGAATACCAGCGGGCCGAACTGACACGCCAGATTCAGCAAACCCTGAGCCAGTTTGATGCTTTGGTTGTACCCACGTCACCGACCATTCATACCCTCGAAGAGATGAAGCAGGAACCGGTGCGCTACAACTCACAGTTTGGCACCTACACCAACTTTACCAATCTCGCCGACCTCTCGGCACTGGCGCTGCCAGGCCCGTTTCGCGCCGATGGCCTGCCAGCAGGCATCACGCTGATCGCGCCCGCCTGGCACGATCGGGCGCTGGCAACCTTTGGACAGCGCTGGCAGCAGCAGCAAGCGCTGACGCTGGGCGCCACCGGAAAACCTCAGCCTGCCCATCACCTCTCCCTGCCCGATTCCGCGCGGCATGTGCGGGTAGCGGTGGTCGGTGCTCATCTCAGCGGTATGCCGCTCAATCATCAGTTAACCACGCGTCACGCGGTGCTGGTGGAAGAGACGCAAACTGCGGCCTGCTATCGCCTCTGGGCGCTGGCGAATACCCAGCCGCCAAAGCCCGGCCTGGCGAGGGCGGAGGGTGGCAAAGCGATTACCGTCGAGCTGTGGGATATTCCTGTGGCGCGCTTTGGCGAATTTGTTGCAGAAATTCCTGCCCCTCTGGGTATCGGCACCCTGACGCTGGCTGATGGCCGGTCGGTGAAGGGCTTTATTTGTGAACCGGCGGCGCTCAACGACGCCACGGAAATCACCGAGTTTGGTGGCTGGCGTAACTGGCTGGCGCGCAAGGAGACAACCCATGTTTAAAACCGTTCTGGTGGCTAACCGTGGCGAAATTGCCTGCCGTGCTATCAGCACGCTGAAACGTCTGGGGATGACCAGCGTCGCGGTCTATTCCGCTGCCGATAAAAATGCACAGCACGTGAAAGATGCGGATATCGCTATCGCCCTCGGTGGCGATAAGCCGGGCGACAGCTATCTGCGCATAGATAAAATTCTTGCTGCCGCACAGCAGACCGGCAGTGAAGCGATCTGGCCGGGCTACGGCTTCCTGTCGGAAAGCCTGCCGTTTGCTGAGGCCTGCGAAACGGCCGGTATCGCTTTTGTTGGCCCCACCGCCGAGCAAATTGGTGAGTTTGGCCTGAAGCATCGCGCGCGTGAACTGGCGGCCGCCGCTGGCGTACCGATGACGCCCGGTACGCCATTACTCGCTTCGCTGCAGGAAGCGCTGAGCGCCGCCGACCGAATTGGCTATCCGGTGATGTTGAAAAGCACCGCTGGCGGTGGTGGCATCGGCCTGACCCGCTGCGCCGACGCCGCGGCGTTGAGCGCCGCGTGGGAAAGCGTACGCCGGCTTGGCGAACAGTTTTTCAGTGATGCTGGGGTATTTCTTGAGCGCTGCATTGATCGCGCCCGCCACGTTGAAGTGCAGATCTTTGGCGATGGCAAAGGTCGGGTGATCGCGCTGGGTGAACGCGACTGCTCGCTGCAGCGCCGCAATCAGAAAGTGGTGGAAGAGACTCCGGCCCCTAATTTGCCGCAGTCTACCCGCGCCGCGCTGCTCGACTCAGCGGTTAAACTGGGGGAACTCGTGAACTATCGCAGTGCCGGTACGGTGGAATATATCTACGATGCCGAACGCGATGAATTTTTCTTTCTGGAAGTGAACACGCGTTTGCAGGTCGAGCATCCGGTTACCGAATGCGTGACCGGGCTGGATCTGGTGGAGTGCATGCTGCGCGTGGCCGCCGGTGATCCACTTGACTGGCAGGCGATGAGCGCTGCGCCGCAAGGGGCGTCGCTGGAAGTGCGTATTTACGCCGAAGATCCGTTAAAAAACTTTCTGCCCAGTCCGGGCGTGTTAACCGAAGTCTGCTTTCCGCAGGATGTGCGCGTCGACGGCTGGATCAGCACCGGCACCGAGGTTTCCGCCTTCTACGATCCGATGATCGCCAAATTGATCGTCCACGCCGACAACCGCGCAGCAGCGCTGGCAAAAATGCAGCAAGCGCTGAATGAAACCCGACTGCACGGCATTGCCACCAATCTCGACTATCTGCGTCAGATTATTGCCACCGAAGCGTTTCGCGCCGGAAATGTCTGGACCCGCATGCTGGACAGTTTTACCCCGCAAGCCAGAGTGGTTGAAGTCATACAGCCAGGCACCTGGAGCAGCATTCAGGACTATCCCGGCCGCCTCGGCTACTGGGATATCGGCGTACCGCCATCTGGCCCAATGGATGATTTCTCTTTCCGCCTGGCGAACCGCATTGTCGGCAATGCTGAAGAAGCCGCCGGGCTGGAATTTACTCTGCAAGGCCCGACGCTGCGTTTTCACAGCGATAGCATTATTGCCCTGACCGGTGCCGCCTGCCCTGCCGATATCGACGGTGTGGCGGTCGATTACTGGCAACCGCTGACGATAAAAGCCGGGCAAACCCTGACGCTTGGCCGTGCGCAGAACGGTTGCCGCACCTATCTGGCGGTACGCAATGGTTTTGATGTGCCGGAATATCTCGGCAGTCGTTCTACTTTCGCGCTCGGTCAGTTTGGCGGCCATGCCGGGCGCACGCTGCGTGTCGCCGATATGCTGGCCATTTCACAGCCAGAGCTGGATGCCTGCACCACGCCAGCGCCGGTCAGCGAGCCGCAAGCAATGGATCCTGCACTGGTGCCGGAATATGGTGATGAATGGCGCATCGGCGTGCTGTACGGGCCGCACGGTGCACCAGACTTCTTCAGCCACGCCTCCATCGACGAATTTTTTGCCAGCGAATGGCAGGTGCACTACAACTCTAACCGCCTTGGCGTGCGCCTGGTGGGGCCGAAACCGGTCTGGGCACGTGCCAACGGCGGCGAAGCCGGTCTGCATCCATCAAACGTACACGACTGTGAATACGCAATCGGCGCGGTGAACTTTACCGGCGACTTTCCGGTGATCCTGACGCGTGACGGGCCGAGCCTCGGCGGCTTTGTCTGCCCGGTGACTATCGCCAAAGCAGAACTGTGGAAAGTGGGCCAGGTGAAACCCGGCGATCGTATTCGTTTTCATCCGATTAGCATCGAAGAAGCGCTGGCGCTGGAAAAAGCCCAGACCAGCACAGTCGAACGTTTAGCGCCAACGGCTTTGCCCACGTTTGCCCTGCCCTCGCTGGCAGAGACCACCCAGGGGTCGGCCACTCTGCTGGCGGCGCTTGAGGCTACCGCCACAACCCCATCTGCGGTTTATCGTCAGGCTGGCGATAACTACGTTCTGATTGAGTATGGCGACAACGTGCTGGACCTGGCGCTACGCCTGCGCGTTCATCTGTTGATGAGTGCCATTCAGGCCAGCGCGCAGCCGGGCATTGAAGAGCTTTCGCCGGGCGTGCGTTCGCTGCAAATTCGCTATGACAGCCGGATTCTTGGTCAGAAACCGCTGATTAGTATGCTGCTGACGCTGGAACAGCAACTCGGCGATGTCAGCGAGATGAAAGTGCCGTCACGCATTGTCTGGCTGCCGATGGCGTTTGAAGACGGCGCCACGCTGAGCGCGGTGGAACGTTACCAGGAAACGGTTTGCAGCACTGCGCCATGGTTGCCAAATAATGTTGATTTTATCCAGCGAATTAACGGGTTATCGCGCCGTGAACAGGTCAGCGAGATGATATTTGCTGCCAGCTATCTGATTTTGGGACTCGGCGATGTCTATCTTGGCGCACCGTGCGCGGTGCCGATCGATCCACGCCATCGCCTGCTCAGCTCGAAATATAATCCGGCACGAACCTTCACCGCTGAAGGCACCGTCGGCATCGGCGGTATGTATATGTGCATCTACGGCATGGATTCGCCCGGCGGCTATCAGCTGGTGGGCCGCACTCTGCCAATCTGGAATAAATTCCTGAAAAACGACCAGTTTACCGCCGGTGAACCCTGGCTGCTGCGCTTCTTTGATCAGGTACGTTTCTACCCGGTCAGCGAAGCCGAACTGGACGTGCTGCGTGAAGATTTCCGCGAGGGCCGCGCCCAGATCGCTGTCGAACAGACAACGTTTGATTTCGCCGAACATCGGCAATTCCTTGCCGACAACGCGCAGGCGATTACCGACTTCCGTCAGCATCAGGCCCGTGCTTTTGAGGCTGAGGTCTCCCTGTGGCAGCAGGAAGGAGAAGCTGCGCCGCTGACCAGCGAAGAGAATCTCTACCCGCCACCAGCCGATGACGGTGCGCTGCCGGTCAGCGCCGATATGAACGGCAATATCTGGAAAGTACTGGTGAAACCAGGTGATGAAGTGGCAGAAGGCCAGCCGCTGATTGTCGTCGAAGCGATGAAAATGGAACTGGCAATTCATGCACCGCAGGCAGGTCGCGTGACGCGTATTGCCTGCCAGCCTGGTCGTCCGGTTAGCCCGGGTGACGCCCTGCTGTGGCTGGAATAAGGAGCGAATGATGCAACAGGCCAGCTTTCACCAGAAGCGCGGTAAAGGTCGCCCGGAAGTGCTGGCCGAGCGTATTTACCAGACGATCAAAAATGACATTTTCGACTTTCGTCTAATGCCAGGCGACCGCTTTAGCGAAAGCGAGATCGCGCAACGCATGGCGGTCAGCCGCACGCCGGTGCGCCAGGCGTTGTTCTGGCTGGAACGTGAAGGCTATGTCGAAGTGTGGTTTCGCAGCGGCTGGCAGGTGCGGCCGTTCGATTTTGAATATTTCGAAGAACTGTATGACTTGCGCATCGTGCTGGAGCGCGAAGCGGTGCGCCGCCTGTGCGGAATGCCGCCGGGGCGCTGCGCGGAACGGCTGGCGGATCTGAAAACATTCTGGATCGACCAGCCACGGCTGGAAGAGGGAAAAGCCGTCTCACTGCATGATGAAAGCTTTCATATGGCAATGGTCAGTGCCGCAGGTAACAGTGAAATGGCGCGCATTCATGCCGAATTAACCGAAAAAATTCGCATTATTCGCCGCCTCGACTTTACCCGTGAGGATCGGGTTGATGCCACTTATCGCGAGCACGCCGCCATTTTGCTGGCGGTGTTAACCCAACAAACCGAGGAGGCGCAACGCATCCTGACCGCTCACATTTCAGTCAGTAAAGCCGAGGTCAGGAAAATCACCTTACATATGCTTCAGCAGGCCAGGCGGCAAACCGCATCACCAGAATAATTCTAACCACTACTTTATAAGGGTTTTGTGAGATGAAAAGACGTTCACTGTTAAAAGCATTCGCACTTTCCGCCACGGTAGTCAGCATGGGGATGGCATGGGCAGCTCAGGCGGCAGAGACGATTAAAGTCGGCATCATGCACTCTCTCTCCGGCACCATGGCGATATCGGAAACGCCGCTGAAAGATGTCGCCTTGATGGCGATTGATGAAATCAACGCCAAAGGCGGCGTGCTGGGCAAACAGCTGGAACCGGTGGTGGTTGATCCGGCCTCAAACTGGCCACTTTTTGCAGAAAAAGCACGCCAGTTACTGACACAGGATAAAGCGGCGGTGGTGTTTGGCTGCTGGACGTCGGTATCGCGCAAATCGGTACTGCCGGTGTTTGAGGAGCTGAACGGCCTGCTGTTCTATCCGGTGCAGTATGAAGGTGAAGAGATGTCGCCAAATGTGTTCTATACCGGCGCGGCACCGAATCAGCAGGCGATTCCGGCGGTGGAATACCTGATGAGTGAAGACGGCGGCGAAGCGAAGCGCTTCTTCCTGCTCGGCACCGATTATGTTTATCCGCGCACCACCAACAAGATTCTGCGCGCCTTCCTGCACAGCAAAGGCATTAAGGACGAGGATATCAAAGAGGTCTATACGCCGTTTGGTTACAGCGATTATCAGACCATTGTTGCCGATATCAAAAAATTCTCAGCGGGCGGCAAAACTGCGGTGGTCTCGACCATTAACGGCGATTCCAATGTGCCTTTCTACAAAGAGCTGGCGAATCAGGGAATTAAAGCTACCGACGTGCCGGTTGTCGCGTTTTCGGTCGGTGAAGAGGAGTTACGCGGCATCGACACTAAACCACTGGTCGGAAACCTGGCCGCCTGGAACTACTTCCAGTCGCTGGATAACCCCACCAACGCCAAATTCGTCGCCGATTATCGCGCCTGGGCCAAAGCACGCAAGTTGCCGAATGCCGACACCGTGGTGACCAATGATCCGATGGAAGCTACCTATGTTGGCATTCATATGTGGGCACAGGCGGCAGAGAAAGCCGGCACTACCGAGGTAGATAAAGTGCGCGCCGCGATGGCCGGGCAGACTTTCGTCGCGCCGGATGGCTACACCCTGACCATGGATAAAACCAACCACCATCTGCACAAACCGGTGATGATTGGCGAAATCGAAGATAACGGGCAGTTCAACGTGGTGTGGCAGACCGAACAGCCGGTTCGCGCCCAGCCGTGGAGCCCGTACATCGCCGGTAACGACAAGAAGCCCGATCATCCGGTGAAATCAGGACAGTAACCCTGGCACAACGCCCCCTCCCGCATTATGGGGAAGGGGTTCAAAGAGTGGTAATTATCATGACGCGAATACTTTTAATGCTGGTGCTGCTGATCGGCACGCCATTCGCCGCTCAAGCTGGCCCGGCGGCTGACTACGCTGCTGCCAGCCGTAGCGAACAGGCAAAACTGTTACAGCAATGGGCGGCTACGCCTGACGCCAGCCGCCTGCCGCTGCTGGAGGCATTACGCGCAGAGTCGGTGGTCATCGATCAGCATAAACAGCCGTTCAGTACTCTCAATGGTCAGCTGACGCCGCTTGAAGGCGATGCGAAACCCAGTGGAACCACTAAAAAACTGTTCACCAATAACCGGTTGCGCGTATTAACGATAAACGCGCTGGCTTCACACCAGTTAGTCAGTGATGACGCTGCCACACGCCTGCGCGCCGCACGCGCATTGCAAAATGATGCGGTCGCCGATCAGTTACCGCTACTGAGCCAGCGGCTGGCAGCAGAACAAAATGCTGATGTTCACACTGAGCTGGCGATAGCGCTGGCTAATCTGCAACTGAGCGACGGCAATCCGCAGGTACGACTTAACGCGGTAAAACTGCTGGGTGAAAGCAGCGATCCGCAACGACAGGCCAGCCTGCAACGGCTTACTCAGCCCGGGAATGAAGCCAGTGCCGAGGTGCGCGCCGCCGCCGCTGCCAGCCTGCAGCAAATTAAACAGCGTCTGATGTGGGGCGATTTACTCGGCCAGGCGTTTACCGGCCTGTCGCTGGGTTCGATTTTATTGCTGGCGGCGTTAGGACTGGCGATCACCTATGGCCTGCTCGGGGTGATCAATATGGCGCATGGCGAAATGCTGATGCTCGGTGCCTATGCCACCTGGCTGGTGCAGTCGATGTTCCAGCGTTTCGCGCCGGAGTGGCTGGCTTACTATCCGCTGCTGGCGTTGCCGGTAGCATTCTTTCTGACCGCCAGCATCGGCATGCTTCTGGAACGCACGGTGATTCGTCATCTCTATGGTCGCCCGCTGGAAACGCTGCTCGCCACCTGGGGCATCAGCCTGATGTTAATTCAGCTGGTACGGGTGCTGTTTGGCGCACAAAACCTGGAAGTGGCTAATCCGGCGTGGCTGTCAGGCGGCCTGCAATTACTGCCCAATCTGGTACTGCCCTACAACCGTATCGCGGTGATTCTGTTTGTCGCAGGGGTGCTGATCCTCACCTGGCTACTGCTGAACAAAACCCGCCTTGGCATGAATGTACGTGCGGTCACGCAGAATCGCGCAATGGCCGACTGCTGCGGCGTGCCAACCGGACGCGTCGATATGCTGGCATTCGGCCTGGGATCGGGCATTGCCGGGCTGGGCGGCGTGGCGCTGTCGCAGCTGGGCAATGTCGGCCCGGAGCTGGGCCAGGGTTATATCATCGACTCCTTCCTGGTGGTGGTGCTGGGTGGTGTCGGCCAGCTGGCAGGCACGGTAGTGGCTGCGTTTGGCCTCGGCATCCTGAACAAGGTGCTGGAGCCGCAAATCGGTGCGGTACTCGGCAAGATCCTGATTCTGGTGCTGATCATTCTGTTTATTCAGAAACGACCGCAGGGGCTGTTTGCATTTAAAGGACGGGTAACTGACTGATGACACAACCCATCACACTGAGCGTGGCGCAAAAAGCACCGCGGCTGACCATCGGGATCGGCACTGTCTTGCTGCTGGCGCTATTGATCCTGCCGTTTTTCGCTTTGTTGCCCGCGAATAATCCACTGGCCATCTCCACCTATACCCTGACGCTGATCGGCAAGATCCTCTGCTATACGATTGTCGCCGTCGCGCTGGATCTGGTCTGGGGCTACGCCGGTTTACTGTCGCTCGGCCACGGCTTGTTTTTTGCGCTTGGCGGTTACGCGATGGGCATGTACCTGATGCGCCAGGCGGCGGGCGATGGCTTACCGGCGTTTATGTCTTTTTTGTCGTGGAGCGAACTGCCGTGGTTTTGGGCGGGCACCCAGCATTTTGCCTGGGCGCTGTGTCTGATCATGCTGGTGCCCGGTCTGCTGGCGCTGATCTTCGGCTGGTTTGCTTTCCGCTCAAAGATCAAAGGCGTGTACTTCTCGATCATGACCCAGGCGCTAACTTATGCTGGCATGTTGCTGTTTTTTCGCAATGAAACCGGCTTCGGCGGTAACAATGGCTTTACCGGCTTTACCACCCTGCTTGGCTTTCCGGTCACCGCCACCAGCACCCGCATCGGGCTGTTTATCGCCAGCGTACTGCTGCTGCTAATCAGCCTTGGCATCGGTTTTGCGCTGGCACGCAGTAAGTTTGGCCGGGTGCTGACAGCGGTGCGCGATGGCGAAAACCGTCTGATGTTCTGCGGTTACGACCCAAAAGGTTTTAAGCTGTTTGTCTGGACGCTGTCAGCCGTACTGTGCGGCCTCGCAGGGGCGCTGTATGTGCCGCAGGTCGGAATTATTAACCCGGGTGAGATGTCGCCAACTAACTCTATTGAAGCTGCCATCTGGGTTGCATTGGGCGGGCGCGGCACCCTGATTGGGCCACTGTTCGGTGCCGCTATCGTCAACGGTGCCAAAAGCTGGTTCACCATGGCTTTCCCTGAATACTGGCTGTTTTTCCTCGGCCTGATGTTTATTCTTGTCACGCTGTTTCTGCCGCGTGGTGTTATCGGGCTGATACGCCGGAGGAAGCATGACTGATCGGCTGTTTACTCAAACCCACCCGGCGGATCGCTTCCGCCAGCACAGCGATCCGCTGCTGCAACTGAGCAATATCAATGTCTCATTTGATGGCTTTCGTGCGCTGACCGACCTGTCACTAAATATTGGCGTTGGCGAACTGCGTTGCATAATCGGCCCAAACGGTGCCGGAAAAACTACGCTAATGGATGTGATTACCGGCAAAACCCGACCAGATAACGGCAAGATCACTTACGATCAGGACACCGATCTCACTACCCTGTCGCCGGTAGAGATTGCCCGCATCGGTATTGGCCGTAAATTCCAGAAGCCAACGGTATTTGAAGCGCTGTCGGTGTTTGAAAACCTGGAAATTGCGCTAAAAACCGATAAATCAGTCTGGGCCTGTCTGCGCGCCCGGCTCAGCAGCGAACAGCGCGATCGCATTGATGAAGTGCTGAAACTGTTACGTCTTGGCGCTGAACGCGCACGCCCGGCCGGGCTGCTATCCCACGGACAAAAACAGTTTCTGGAAATTGGCATGCTGCTGGTGCAGGAGCCTCATCTGCTGCTGCTTGACGAACCGGCGGCCGGTATGACCGATGCCGAAACTGACTATACCGCCGAGCTGTTTCGCAGCCTGGCCGGCAAGCATTCGCTGATGGTGGTAGAGCACGATATGGGCTTTGTTGAAACCATCGCCGATCACGTTACGGTGCTGCATCAGGGCCAGGTACTGGCAGAAGGTTCATTGCGCGAAGTGCAGGCCAATGAACAGGTTATCGACGTTTATTTGGGGCGCTGAAATGTTACAGGTATCTGAACTGAATCAATATTATGGCGGCAGCCATATTTTGCGCGGGCTGTCATTTGAAACTCGTCTGGGTGAAGTGACCTGCCTGCTGGGGCGTAATGGCGTCGGCAAAACCACCCTGCTGAAGTGTCTGATGGGCTTAATTCCGGCAAAATCCGGCACCATCAGCTGGAATGATAAGGTGATTAACACACGTAAACCTCATCAGCGCGTACAGGCTGGTATCGCCTATGTGCCGCAAGGACGAGAGATTTTTCCGCGCCTGACGGTAGAGGAAAATCTGCTGATGGGGCTGGCGCGATTTTCAGGTAACGAAGCCAGACAGGTGCCCGACGAGATTTATCAACTGTTCCCGGTGCTGCAAGAGATGAAATCCCGGCGCGGCGGCGATCTCTCCGGTGGTCAACAGCAGCAGTTAGCGATTGGCCGTGCGCTGGCCTGCAAGCCACAGCTGCTGATCCTTGATGAGCCAACTGAGGGCATTCAGCCTTCGGTGATTAAACAAATCGGTGCGGTGATCCGCCAGCTGGCACAGCGCGGTGATATGTCGATTCTGTTGGTGGAACAATTTTATGATTTCGCCGCCGAACTGGCCGACAGCTATCTGGTGATGTCGCGTGGTGAAATAGTGCAACGCGGGCGCGGTGACACAATGGAAGCCGACGGCGTACGTGGATTAGTAGCGATTTAAGGTTATTAATAGTGGCGTAAAATGATTCCACACATTTACGCCATATTTATCTTGCCGATATCGGTGAATCAAAAATAGATTGCGGTATTAAATAGAGATAAACATATCTGATAAAATAATATAATTATCGATATCAAGTAATTTATTATTTATTAAAAAATTATACTATTTCATCTCATCTCTGCTAATTATTTATATACTTAATTTCTTTCACCGAAAATTCCCTCTGCCTTGACTGGAGGCGCACGCATGTCTGTGTATCCGTTAACTACCGTACAGCAAGCCGTTTGGATCGATCAACTGCTGACGCCCGCTACCCCTTGCTATAATATTGGCTGCGTCTGGCAGATCCCTCATCAGGTTGAACTAAAGTTATTTCAGCAGGCCATCGCGGAAATAATGCAGCAGCATGACGTATTGAAATTTATTTTATCCGAGACGGAACAGGGCACCGTTCAGAGTATCAGCCATATTCATCAGATGACATTCAGCCATCATGATTTCAGCCTCGCAGAAGAGGCGTTAAACAGTAGCTGGAAGAAAATCCGTCAGCTATTTATTCAGCCTTTTCCCCTCTATGATTGCCTGCTGTGGCGCTGCCACCTGATTAAGGTCAGCAATAATTTATCGCTGTGGCTGCTTAATGGCCATCATCTTATTGCCGACGGCTCCTCCATTGCTCTGCTCAGTCGACTGATTCTCGAGCGCTATCAACAGCTACTGAGCGGCGAACCATTGACTGCGCTGCCAATCGCCAGTTACAGCGATTTTATTGAGCATGACCGGCAGTATCTTGCCTCGCCGCGTTATCAGCTGGATCGCGATTTCTGGCTCAGTCGCTTTGCCGATGTTCCGCCCTCGGCGCTGGAGCGACGTCAGGGGTACAGCGAGGAGATGACCTGGCCCAGCAGCCAGATTAGCCAAAGTTTGCCGCTGGCGCGCTACCAACAAATCGGCGACTACGCCGAGCGGCACGGCGCTTCGGTGATGCACTTTATGACCGCACTGCTCGCCTGTTGTATGGGGAGATTATGGCAGGTTGAGGATATTACCATCGGGCTGCCCATTCATAATCGTAACGGCGCACGGTTTAAACAGACGCTGGGCATGTTCTCATCGATGATCCCGCTGCGGCTAAAGCTGGACGATCATCATCCCTTTCCGGCGCTGATGCAGCAGGTTGCCACTGAGCTGCGCCGTAGCTACCGCCATCAACGCTTCCCGATTGCCGAACTCAACCGGCATCTGCGCCTCGGTCAGCAGGGCCGTCGTCAGCTATTTGATCTCAGTTTTTCTCAGGAGATTTTCCTGACGGATATTGATATCGGCGGAGGCGAACTGAGAAGCGTAGCCATGCATCATGGTCATGAACAGACGCCGCTGACTCTCTATCTGCGCCACTATCATCAGGCGGCAGAGCCGCAGCTGGAATTTCATTTTAATCAGGCGTGGTTCAGCGAACAAGATGCCGGGCGCCTGGCATCGCGCATTGTGCATCTGCTGGAGGCGGTGCTTGATGCACCACCAGAGCAACCGGTCGCCCTGCTGCCACTGCTGTTAGCGCAAGAGCAGCAGCAAATTTTGCACTGCTGGAATAACAGCGATCGTCACTGGCCCACGCCGTTAACCCTCCAGCAGTTTTTTGAGCAACAGGCAGCACGCACTCCGGACGCGATTGCGCTATGCGGTGACAGCGCGCCGCTCAGCTATGCCAGACTTAATCATCGCGCTAATCAGCTGGCATGGTTTCTGCGCAGTACCGACCTGGCGGCTGATGACCGCGTGGCACTGTGCGTTGAGCGCGGTGCACAGATGGTGATTGCGCTGTTGGCGATACTAAAAGCAGGTGCGGCGTATGTACCGCTGGACCCGCAGTATCCGCAAGATCGTCTGCGCCATATGCTACAGGACTGTGGCGCGAAACGGCTGCTGCTCGATGATGCCGGACAGCGGGCGCTACGGGCGCTGAATGGCGAAGGCCCGCTGGCTTATCATCTGTATGATGACCTGCCGCAATGGCAACAGCAGAGTATTGAGAATCCGCCCCCTCTTCCCGGCGATATTTCCCGCACGCTGGCCTATGTTATTTATACTTCCGGCTCCACCGGTCAGCCGAAGGGCGTGATGATTGAGCATCGCGCGGTGATTAACCGCCTGATGTGGATGCAGCACCGTTACCAGTTGTCACCGCAGGATACGGTATTACAAAAAACGCCGTTCAGCTTCGACGTCTCGGTTTGGGAGTTCTTCTGGCCGCTGATGATCGGCGCAAGGCTGGCGCTGGCGAAACCTGGCGGACATCAGGATCCGGCCTGGCTCAGTAAACTGATCGCCACAGAGCAGATCACGACGCTGCATTTTGTGCCCTCAATGCTACAGCTGTTTCTACGTTATGGTGAGATGGCCGCCTGTAGCAGCCTGAAGCGTATTTTTTGCAGTGGTGAAGCGCTGCCGCTGACGACGGTGGAACGCTGCCATCAACAGTTGCCGATGGCCGAACTGCATAATCTGTATGGTCCTACCGAAGCGGCGATTGATGTCTCTTACTGGCATTGCCAGCCGGACGATCGCCGTCCGCTGATTCCGATCGGTTTTCCGGTTGCCAATACCCGACTCTATATTCTCGATCGGCACCTCCAGCTGCTGCCAGCTGGCGTGCGGGGTGAACTGTATATCGGTGGTATTCAGCTGGCGCGCGGCTATCTGAATCTTCCGGCGCTGACGGCAGAGCGCTTTATTGCCGATCCTTTTAGTGACGATCCGCAGGCGCGGATCTACAGAACCGGCGATGTGGCGCGCTGGCTGGAAGATGGCAGTGTGGAGTACCTGGGCCGTAACGATTTTCAGATAAAGATCCACGGCTTGCGCATTGAAGCCGGTGAGATCGAGCAGCAGATCTGTCGCTTCCCGTCGATCGCCGATGCGGTCGTGATGGCCTGCGATCATCATGACGGTGATAAGCGGCTGGTTGCCTGGGTAATTGCCCCGCCGCAGCCCGATTTAACCGAACGACTGCGCGCGCATTTACGCGCAACCTTACCGGAATATATGCTGCCAGGCAGCGTGGTTGCGCTTGAGGCTTTCCCACTTTCTGCTAATGGCAAGCTGGATCGCAAACGGCTACCGCCACCGCAACCGGTGATAATCGGTAAAGCGTTTTGCCCACCGGCCAACCAGCAGGAGCAGCAGCTGGCTGACTGGTGGCAGTCGCTGCTGGGGGTGGATCGCATCGATCGCGGCGACGATTTTTTCGCCCTTGGCGGCCACTCGCTGCACGCCATTCAGCTACTGCTGCTGCTTAAGCGCGCGGGCATCAACGCCGAGATGAAAACGCTGTTTATCCATCCGACGTTGCAGGCGCAGGCACAGGCGATTCACCGTAATCAGGCGGCCAGTCCGGCCGGCCTCGCTGATAACACCCCGGTTGCCATGCAGAAATTACTGCGACAGCTTAACCAGCCAGCCGACAATTTTGTGCTGATTCAGCCGCTGAACACCGCGCTGACCAGCAACGATCTGTGGATGATTCATCCGGCGGTAGTTGGCTGTGAGATTTATCGTGATTTAGCACGCGCGCTGACCGGCCACTTTAACGCCATCGGCGTCAATAATTACAATCTGTTTAATCATCCGCATATCAGCGCGCTGCCGGCGCTGGCCAGCTATTATCTGCAACATATCTGCAATTATGGCCTGCCGCGCCATAAAACGGTCAGGCTGCTCGGCTGGTCGTTGGGCGGGATTATCGCGCTGGAGATTGCCGCCCAGCTGGAACAGCGCGGCTTTAACGATATTCACGTCTGCCTGCTTGATAGCCTGTACCAGACCGAGGTCCAACAGCATATTGTTCCGGGCATGCTGGCACCGATTCTGGCGATGATGGGAATTACAGGCGAAGCCGCCCGACGTGGGCAGCAGGTGGAGCAGACCGAGATCAATATTAATAATCAGTGTCTCAGCGCGCCACTGCGCCACAGCAAAGTCACGCTGTTTAAAGCCACTGAGTTTGTTGATTTAAGCCTCTCTGGCGGCATTGATGGACGTGAAATTCTCGCGATTGCTGATAACGGTCTGGCGCAGATTTGTCCGCAGCTGCAGATCATTCCGCTGGCGGTGAATCACCATTCCATCATTCTTTGCCATCAGGAGATAACCGACGCACTGACTCAGCCACAATACGATGCCAGCAGCCGGGTTTTCTGATGTGATACGCCTCTGCTCTGGTGGTGCGCGAGGTTTACGCGACGTTCTGATTAAAGGTAATATCAGGAATTTGCCTGTGATGGGCTGCGCGCGAAGTTCACCTGCATCGCATCATCTGGCAGAGGATACTCATTTAAGGAACGTCACCATGGAAACCCGGCGCGACGAGCGCGTGAATAAACTGGCGCAGGCGTTAAAGCGCATCGACAAGATCCATCTGAAGGACGCCGCACAGTTGCTGGCCGTCTCCGAGATGACAATCCGGCGCGATCTGAACGAGCAGCCGTCAACGCTGGTGCTGTTGGGGGGCTATATAGTCAGCGATCCGCGTAACAGCCATGGTCACTACTTTGTCTCCGATCAACAGTCACAAAACGTCAGTAAAAAGCAGCAGCTCGGCCAGCTGGCCGCGGCGCTGGTTAACGCTAATGACACGGTATTTTTCGACTGCGGCACCACCATACCGTATGTGATCGATGCGATTGACGACAGCCTGCCTTTCACCGCCATCTGCTGCGCAATGAACACCTTTCTCGCGCTGAAAGAGAAAAGTGCCTGCAACGTCATTCTTAGCGGCGGTGAATTTCATCCGGACAACGCGATTTTCACCCCGGTTGGTCACCACCACGTGCTGGATGTACTCTGCCCTTCGCTGGCGTTAATTTCTGCGGCGGGCATTGATGCGGAGCAGGGAGCCACCTGCTACAACGTCAATGAGTTGCAGATGAAGCACTACGCATTGCAGCGCGCTCAGCGCAAAGTGCTGCTGGCCGACAGCAGCAAATTCGGTAAAGTGCTGCCGGCGCGCATCGGCGAATTGCAGCTGTTTGACAATCTGATCAGCGACAGCGCGCCACCCCGAGCGCTGGCGCAAAAAATGAAAGAGGCTGAGGTTCAGGTCATGACCTGAGGCAGGCGGCCTCGCCTTTCGCCTCTTTATATAAAACCGTCTTTCGGCAAAATCGACAGATTCCTCCGGGCATCGGCTGTGATTAAAGGCGGAAAACAGCTAAACTTCGTCATCTGAGTGGGCAGTCCCGCCCCAACAACAACACAGACCATAAGAGGCTCATTTTAACGTGGCTCAATTCGTCTATAGCATGCATCGCGTCGGCAAAGTGGTTCCGCCGAAGCGTCACATTCTCAAGAACATCTCCCTGAGTTTTTTCCCGGGCGCAAAGATTGGCGTACTGGGTCTGAACGGTGCCGGTAAATCTACCCTGCTGCGTATCATGGCCGGTATCGATAAAGATATCGAAGGTGAAGCGCGCCCGCAGCCTGGCCTGAAGATCGGCTATCTGCCGCAGGAACCGCAGCTCAATCTTGAGCATACGGTTCGCGAATCCATCGAAGAAGCGGTGTCTGAAGTCGTCGGCGCGTTGAAACGCCTCGACGAAGTGTACGCACTGTACGCCGAGCCGGATGCAGATTTCGATAAGCTGGCAGCTGAGCAAGGTAAGCTGGAAGAGATTATTCAGGCTCACGACGGCCATAACCTCAATGCCCAACTGGAGCGCGCTGCTGATGCACTGCGCCTGCCGGACTGGGATGCGAAAATCGCTAACCTTTCCGGTGGTGAGCGTCGCCGCGTGGCGATTTGCCGTCTGCTGCTGGAAAAACCAGATATGCTGCTGCTCGATGAACCGACCAACCACCTGGATGCTGAATCCGTGGCGTGGCTTGAGCGCTTCCTGCACGACTTCGAAGGTACAGTGGTGGCGATTACCCACGACCGTTACTTCCTCGATAACGTTGCTGGCTGGATTCTGGAGCTTGACCGTGGTGAAGGTATTCCATGGGAAGGTAACTACTCTTCATGGCTGGAGCAGAAAGATCAGCGCCTGGCACAGGAAGCCTCTTCCGAAGCCGCTCGTCGTAAATCGATTGAGAAAGAGCTGGAGTGGGTGCGTCAGGGTGCCAAAGGCCGTCAGTCTAAAGGCAAAGCCCGTCTGGCGCGCTTTGAAGAGCTGAACAGCACTGAATACCAGAAACGTAACGAAACCAACGAACTGTTTATTCCACCAGGCCCACGCCTCGGTGACAAAGTGGTTGAAGTTAACGGCCTGAGCAAGTCTTACGGTGACCGCGTACTGATCGACGATTTGACCTTCTCCGTACCGAAGGGCGCAATCGTCGGCATTATCGGCCCGAACGGTGCCGGTAAATCAACCCTGTTCCGCATGTTATCCGGTCAGGAACAGCCGAACGGCGGCAGCGTCGAACTGGGCGACACCGTTAAGCTGGCTTCCGTCGATCAGTTCCGCGACGCGATGGATAACTCAAAAACCGTCTGGGAAGAAGTGTCCGGCGGCCAGGACATCATGCGTATCGGTAATACCGAGATGCCAAGCCGTGCCTATGTGGGCCGCTTTAACTTTAAAGGCGTCGACCAGGGCAAACGCGTTGGCGAGTTGTCCGGTGGTGAGCGTGGCCGTCTGCATCTGGCTAAGCTGTTGCAGGTTGGCGGCAATATGCTGCTGCTCGATGAACCTACCAACGACCTGGATATCGAAACCCTGCGTGCGATGGAAAACGCCCTGCTGGAATTCCCTGGCTGTGCCATGGTGATCTCGCATGACCGCTGGTTCCTTGACCGTATCGCTACCCATATTCTGGATTACCAGAATGAAGGTAAAGTCGAGTTCTTCGAAGGTAACTTTACTGAATACGAAGAGTATAAGAAACGCACCCTCGGCGCGGAAGCGCTGGAGCCGAAGCGTATTAAGTACAAACGTATGACCAAATAGCATCTCTCTTCTGAACGGGCGGCGTGAACACCGTCCGTCAGGAAAACAGATGTCATCAACGGGTGGCGTTTACGTCACCCGTTTTTTATTGCGGGCGGCGTCCGCGACTCCAGTAGGCCATAAAGCTGATGGTATCCTGTGATAATCCGCACTCGCCGATCAGATAGCGGCGCAGATGTTTTACCGAACGGGACTCCGCCGCGACCCAGCCGTGAAAACGGATATCCTCACTGGCGGCACGATCCCAAAGAATTTCGCCCTCAGCTTCTTCACGTAATGCCTGCCGCGTCAGCGCATATTCCGGCAGCCTGACGTGCTGCTGAACCGCACTCAGCAGGGCTTCGCCATAGCTGGCACCGCTCTCTTCACGCGGCAGCCAGTGCACTTCAGCAAAAGCGAACTGGCTCAGATCGATGCAGTCACTTCGCTTCGGCACTTCGAGGAAAATCTGTACCTGCGGTGGCGTCTTACGCAGTGCCAGCTGCTCAAGAATACCTTTCGCCGCCGGTAGCGCCGTCTCATCGGCGATCACCAGCGCGCGTTCTGCCTGCGGATCGGGTTTCCACTCGTAACCGCCGCTGTCATCGCAATGGTCGCGATTTGGCGCAACAATCTGCAATCCGTCACCCGGCTCTGCCGCCGCTGCCCAGGCTGATGCTGGCCCCTCCGTGCCGTGCATCACAAACTCGACTTCCATCTCGCCGGCATCGGCATTCACGCGGCGAATTGTGTAAGTGCGCGCAATCGGGCGGCACTCTGCTGCCATCGCTTTGGCCTGCTCCCACCAGGAGCCTTCAACTGAAAACGCGGCGGGCGAGCCGTTCAGGGCGGGAAACAGCAGCTTAATGCGCTGATCCGGCGCGTCCATCTTCATATGCCGAACGTCTTCTCCACTGAACACACAGCACAGCATTGATGGAGAGAGCAGCTGTTTGCGTGCCAGCACCACATTGAATACACGATAACCCGGAACCGCTGCCATACACCCGCCTTTAATTGAGTCAGGAAAAATCTTAAGCAAGCAGAATAGCAAAGCCAAATGATAATGAGAATGCTTATTAAGTTGATCTGTTGTTGATTTAAGGTTGGCTGGCCAGCCTGGTCGCCAGGCTGCGAAATCTATCGTGTCGTTAAGGGTTTTGGCCATGCTGATAAATCAGATCGGAGTGACGGCGGGGACAATAAATATTAGCGAACACAAATAAACCATCACTGCTACTTCGATATTGATTTTTAACCCCATGACAACCATCTCTTTTAAGTCAAATTACAAATCGGTTAGAATTTCATCAGTTAAACCATGGGAATGACAAGGAAAAAGGAATGACACGTCAATTTACCAATGAACTGGCACCGGAACTGCTGTCAACAATGGAGCAATCATCGTTTACGGCCCTGTACCGTATTGCTGTGGAGGGTAGCCACACCAGGGAGGGCGGAACGGTTCATGCCCCCTGGAATGGAAATCAGATCGAACTTTCAGATGGAACAAAAGTGAATGTTGCACTGCAAGGTGATGAGGTTGGTTATGCGGATGGCAGAACTGCGAAAATTATAACGGGAGCGGGTAAGAGAAGTGAAGTCAATGCCCGCAGTGTGGCGCTCGTTGGTAGCCGTCTGGATAACGGTGATGAGATTATCAGCACTTTGTGCCATGGGCCAATGATTGTCGGGCGTGAAGGAGAAACGATGCCAGAAGATTTCCTGCCATCCAGCGAGGTGGCGTAATGGGAAATCGTTCTAACTGTTATGGGCGAGGCACGGCACTGGAGGGGGATAAAACAGCCTCGGGTGCTGAATGTATCGCCTCAATGTCAAATGATATCGAGCACGGACGAAGGGTTGTCCGTGTTGGTGATAAAACTACCCGATGCCCCAAATGTGGTGAGGCTGGGGTTATCGTATCCGGTGAACCCCGTGATACCAATAATGGAAAAATAGCGGCGGTAGACGGTTCAATTGTGCACTGCGGTTGCCCTTCCGGGTCGAACTGGATTATTGCGCCTGCCGGACAATGGGTTGGTAGAGGCCCGGATCCGTCTATTGCAGCCCTTGCAGCATGGGTTGCTGAACGTAAGGCCGCAGAAGAAGAAAAAGCCAAACAACTGGCTGAAGCACGTGACCGCAATCGTGTGTTCGCCAAATCCTGCCTGCGGGGTGAGGGCTGTAATGATGCCGGAGAAGATCAGGAACCTCATACCAATTTCGCTGTGATGGCATTTTATCAGGCCGTTCCCCCTGCTGATCCTGTATCAGATAATGATGTTGTCCAGCACGCTCAGACAGCCAGGAAAAAGAAAGCTGCAGAAGATATTCCAAAGCCGAAAAAGCGAAGCGCCCTGTATAAATGGTGGTTCGGTAATCATGAGGAGGTCGAATACCAGCGTGCAACAGCAGCAGCCACAAGTGCTGCTAACGCTCAGATGGCGGTTGAAGGAGCCAGTGTGCTTGGGCTGGTGGGTGGAAAAGCCATTACAACAGGAACATGGGCAGTAAAACTTGGTGAGATGGCTACAGGACTCGGAAGAGTAGCAGCCAGCGGCCCCGGTGCTCCCATCGCAGCAGTTGTGATGGGAATGATGCCCGGCAGACTGAACGACGGTGAACAGGACTTTATTGACCGGATGCGTCTGGAACAGATGCGTGAAGCGCCAAGCCGTGTGCGTTATACATGGGAACAAGATGATAAAGGTAATCCGGTTCCTCATGGCTGGCATACTCCACCCGGTAAAGATAGGGTGCGTGTGCGCAAAATGGCGTGGGACAGCAGCCGAAAAGCTTATACGTTCACCACAGAGTAAGATCCGCGTATTACCATTATCTGGACGCCCGACAGTTCAGGTGTCAATGTTCCTTCAAATACAGGTAACCAGAATCCGGTAAGGATACCGAATCCTGTTATTGTTAATCCGCTGCCGGAAGACACCGGGATTGAGGCTACAACCAGCCCTACGCCGGAAGAGAAAAAATTTGCAGATTATATTCTTATCTTGCCAATATCGGATATTCCACCGATATATATATATTTGCGCAACAGCTCTGGAGAGGTTACGGGTAAAGGTCAGAAGGTCAGCGGGATATGGCTGTTGGATGCAAATACCGGTAATGATTCCCCGATTCCAAGCCAAATAGCGGATAAGCTGCGAGGCCGAACGTTTGCGAACTTTGACCAGTTCCGTGAAGCATTTTGGATTGAAGTATCTAAAGATCCTGAGTTATCAAGGCAATTTAAAGGTTCAAATATTATTAATATGAAGAAAGGGAAGGCTCCGGCAACGTATAGAGAGGGGCGAGTTGGAAAACGTATCAAGTTTGAGATTCATCATATCAAGCCGATAGGCCAAGGTGGTGAAGTCTATGACGTTGATAACATGGGCGTTACAACACCCCGGCGGCATATTGATATTCATTCTAATAAATAAGGTGGTTATATGAATAATAAAAAATCCATTTCTGATTATACTGAGCAAGAATTTTTAGCATTGGTTAGTAGGATCTACAATGCAGAAGAAGAAAGCGAAGAACAAGATGTAAATAATCTTTTGGAGTTTGAACGTCTGTGTGAACATCCAGAGGGTTCAGACCTTATTTATTATCCACGAGAAGGACGCGAAGATAGTCCAGAAGGTGTTGTTCAGGAAGTCAAAGAATGGCGTCAGGCCAACGGGAAACCGGGCTTTAAGAATTAGTCTCCAGCTGCATAAATGAGTATCGATCCGCGCTTAAGGGCGCGGTTTTAGTCGATCGCAGGAGTGATAAGAAATAGATAATAATATGTTTTTATTAAAATTACATACCGAAAAAATCACGCCTGCACATATTCTTACACACAAGAAAATTTTGTGAGATCATTCTTCTAAGTAGCATATTTAACTCATGTAATAGAAAAATGATTTTGTAGAAAAGTGTTCACCCTGTTCATTCTTGCTTTATATACTATATTTATTAATCACTTAAATGATAATCAGTTAGCTGATAACTCTTCACCATTACCTGCCCCGAGGATTAGATACAAGGCTCAGTTAATAATCTCGAATCCGGAACCGCTGCCATACACCCGCCTTTAATTTAGCCAGGAAAAATCTTAAGCAAGCAGAATAGCAAAGCAAAATGATAATGAGAATGCTTATTAAGTTGATCTGTTATGCATTAGTGGCTACTTGTAGAACTCCGTAAACACCGGCGAACCGATGGCATAGTCGATAAAACAGGCCAGCGCCGGTGAGTTCAGCTTACGGCTGGGATAAACCAGCCATAACTCATTGCCTTCGACTTCCCACTCCGGTAACACCTGTACCAGCGCATTATCTCGGGTTAAATCATGGGTTAAAAAGCGCGGCAGCAAGGTAATGCCCGCTCCCTGTAGCGCACATTCGCGCGCATACACCAGGTTGTCCGTCATATGCGTCGGAGGCAGTAGCCAGCTGTACCACTCCTCGCCGCGCTTCAGTAGCCATTCGCTCCAGGCGCGATGGGCAATACAGCGATGTTCCGCCAGCTGTTGCGGATGCAAAATCGGCGAATGCTGCGCCAGATAGCCCGGAGCCGCCACCAGATAGCGCTGGCAGTAGCCAATGCGCCGGCCAATCAGCGACGAATCCTGCGGCTTGCCGGTGCGCAGGGCGATATCAAAGCCATCCTGCACCAGATCTCGCATATCATCGGATACCGAGACTTCCAGCGTCACGTCGGGAAACTGCTGCTGAAAGCCGGCATTACAACGCGCCAGCAGCGTCGCGCCAATACCCGCCGGGCTGGTGATGCGCAACCTGCCGCTTGGGTTATCGCGCAGTCGCTCAATCGCCTGATCGGCGCGCTCGCTGGCCTGTAGCATCTCCTGACAGTGAATCAGGTAACGTTCACCAGCAAAGGTCAGATTCAGCTGGCGGGTGGTACGGTTCAGCAAACGTAAGCCGAGCGACTGTTCCAGCTGGCTGATGCGTTGGCTGACGCTCGATTTTGGTAGCCCGGCGCGGCGTGCCGCTGCAGTAAAGCTGCCGCCCTCTGCCACCAGCGCAAACAGCGCCATATCCTGTAACTGCTTAAACATGATTGTTCACCTGAGACGAACACTCTGTGATTGATTGTCCATCTTATCACTCCAGTTTACAGCATCTACAATTAACCCACTAACCTGAGGAGAATTGAGATGAATAACAGAGCGATTGCAATCAATCCGGAAAATCCACAGCAGTTTATTGAAATTCAGCCAGAGCGTCCGACGCCGGATGAATATGATTTGTTGGTGGAAGTGAAGGCCGCATCGGTCAACCCGGTGGATACCAAAGTGCATAAAGGCGCACAGAAGAATGGTCTGCAAGCGCCGCGGGTTCTGGGCTGGGATGCCAGCGCCGTGGTGCTGGAAACCGGCAGCAAAGTCAGCGGTTTCAAACCCGGCGACGAGGTTTATTATGCTGGCGATATCACCCGTCCGGGCAGTAACAGCACGCTGCAACTGATTGATGCGCGGATTACCGGTCACAAACCGAAAAGCCTCGACTGGGCAGCCGCTGCCGCTATTCCGCTGACCGCGCTGACCGCCTGGGAGGGCCTGTTTGAGCGGCTGAATATTCAGGATGCGCCGGAAGGTAAAACCCTATTGATTGTTGGCGGCGCTGGCGGCGTTGGTTCACTGGCGATCCCGTTTGCCAAACTGCACAGCAAACTGAAAGTGATTGCGACCGCCTCACGCCCGGATTCCGTGCAGTGGTGCCTGGATCGCGGTGCTGACCTGACAATTAACTACAAGGATATGCCAGGCGAACTGGAGAAGCTGGGCCTGAAACAGGTGGATTATATTTTCTGCCTGAATGATACCGACGGCCACTGGGACACCATGGCGAAGCTGATTGCGCCGCAGGGCCATATCTGCACCATTGTTGAAAATGAGCAGCCGCTGGATATGAATGAGCTGAAGCTGAAAAGCGCGGCGCTGCACTTTGAGTTTATGTATACCCGCAGCATGTATAACACGCCGGATATCGCCCGTCAGGGAGAAATTCTTGATGACGTCGCCGCATTACTGGATGCCGGTAAAATTGCCAGCACGCTAAATGAGACCTTGCAAGGACTGTCAGTGGATACCCTGACTGAAGCTCATCAGCGTGTGCTGGAGGGCCATATGCGCGGAAAAGTAGTAATAGTGTATTAAGTATCAGCCTCTTTTTCTGGGGGAAATTCCCAGAAAAAGCCTTTTCCATTTCCAAACGATGAATGACTTATTGCCCATCAGGACAACGCCCTCCCCTCACATTAAATTGCCGATAAATTCACTTCTCTTGAACACTAAATATATTGAGTGATAATTAATTCACGACTTAACGTTAAAATAATCGCCAGAAAATCATAATCTGACCTGTTTGTTATTTTGCTGTCATGCCGATGTCAGCAGATAAAATATATAGTGACCTTTCAATATTCCCACTGGCCGACATTTTCGCCAGGCCAATAAGCGCGAAATATTTGCGAGGTAATTATGATCAACAAAATCATATTAATTATGGCTGGCGTGATTATTCTGGCGTTGGTCGCAATGCAACTCAGGTCATTGCCAGAAAAATCCGCCGCAAAATCAGCGACGCCGCCGTCAAAAGTTGGCGTAGTGACATTGCATAAACAGCCGGTCGAAATTACCACTGAATTGCCCGGCAGAACCATGCCATTTCGTCAGGCAGAAGTTCGGCCGCAAGTCAGTGGCATTATTCAGCAACGATTATTTATTGAGGGAGAAGAGATCGGCCTTGATCAACCGTTATATCAGATTAACGCTGCACTTTTCGAGGCAGAAGTCAGGCAAAGGCAAGCATCCCTGGCCCGCGCTAACGCCCAGCTACATATTGCCTCACAGCTACTGCATCGATATAACACCCTGGCTAAGCAAAATATTATTAGCCGTCAGGATTATGAAAATGCCGAGTCCGGCAAAAATCAATCTCAGGCTGATGTACTGGCGGCGCAGGCCGCGCTGGATACCGCTAATATTAATCTCTCTTTTACCCGCGTGCTTTCGCCACTGAACGGCATTATTGGCCGCTCGCGGGTGACTGAAGGTGCCCTGGTGACGGCTCAACAGGAAATGGCAATTGCCACTATTCAGCAAATTGATCCTATTTATGTCGATATCGTGCAGTCCAGCAGCGAACTGCTGCGTCTGCGGCAAATGCTCGACAGCGGTGAATTAAGCCGTGGCAGTGCAAAAATGTCCGCCAGCGTGCAGTTACGACTTGAAGACAATACGGAATACGCCCATCAGGGCACATTACAATTTGCCGAAGTAACGGTCGATCGCTCAACCGGCTCCATCGTGCTGCGCGCCCTGTTTCCCAACCCGGAACGCCTGCTTTTGCCCGGTATGTTTGTTAAAGCGCGTCTGAACCAGGGTATCGCTGCCGAAGGATTATTGATCCCCCAGCGCGGCGTCACCCGCTCAGTACAAGGAGATTCGCTGGTTCTGCTGGTTAATGACAGCAATATCGTTGAGCAACGAGTTATCCGCACCACACAGGCCATTGACGATAGTTGGTTAGTGACGCAGGGCGTTAAACCGGGTGACAGAGTCATTATCGAGGGCAGCCAAAGAGTAAAGCCAGGGATGACGGTAGCGGTTGAGGAGTGGCGCTCGTCTGCGGATGACATCGCCACCGCTGCCGGAGGGCGCGCCTGATGGCTACTTTCTTTATTGCGCGTCCGGTTTTGGCATGGGTTATTGCCATATTGATCATGCTGTTTGGTGGCCTGGCGATGTTCTCGATGCCGGTCAGTCAATTCCCGGCCATTGCCCCGCCAACCATCAATATTCATATCAACTGGCCCGGCGCTTCAGCCAAAACCGGGCAAGATTCTGTGGTGCAGGTTATCGAGCAGCAGATGAATGGCCTTGATAATCTTGAGTACATGTCATCTGAAAGTCATTCTGATGGCAGCATGACCATCGTGTTGACCTTTTCTCAGCGTACCAATGCCGATACCGCGCAAGTTCAGGTGCAGAATAAAATCTCGCTGGCGCAACCGATGCTGCCGGTCGAAGTGCAACAACAGGGTATTCGGGTAACCAAAGCACCGGCAAATAACCTGTTGTTTCTCGGTTTTATCTCCAAAGATGGCAGCATGTCGCGCCAGGATATCGCGGATTATGTTGCAACATTTATTCAGGATCCGATCGGTCGCACCGCTGGCGTAGGGGACTTCCAGCTTTTTGGATCGCCTTACGCGATGCGGATATGGCTCGATCCGGCAGCATTATTTAAATTCAATCTGACGGCAACGGATGTCAGCCGCGCGGTGAGTGAACAAAATATTGAAATTTCATCCGGTCAGTTAGGCGGCCTGCCCGCCGCGCGAGGACAGGAAATAAACGCGACGATTCAGGGAGCAACGCGCCTGCAATATCCGGAGGAATTCGCTGCCATTCTGATTAAAACCAACAGCGATGGATCTCAGGTTCGCTTAGGTGACGTGGCAAAAGTTGAGCTGGGGGCGCAAAACTATGCGGTAACCTCCTGGTACAACGGGGAGCCCGCTGCCGGGCTTGCGGTGCGAGTTGCCAGCGAGGCGAATGCGCTTGATACCGCAAAAGCGGTGTATGCCACTCTTGATCAGCTGCGGCCTTTTTTCCCGCCGGGTTTTGAAGTCGTCACCAACTATGACTCGACGCCTTTTATTAGTCTCTCGATTAAGAATGTGGTGAAAACACTTATCGAAGCCATTGTGCTGGTCTTCGTTATTATGTTTCTTTTTTTGCAAAATTTAAGAGCAACATTGATCCCAACCTTAGCTATCCCGGTTATTTTACTCGGGACATTTGGCGTACTTTCTACCCTCGGTTACAGCATCAATACGCTGACCATGTTTGCGATGGTACTCGCTATTGGGCTATTGGTGGACGATGCCATTGTGGTGGTAGAGAACGTTGAGCGCCTTATGCAGCAGCAGAAGCTGTCACCGGTACAGGCGACACGGCAATCGATGAAGCAGATTAGCGGCGCGCTGTTTGGTATGACAATGGTGTTATCCGCGGTGTTTATCCCGATGATGTTTTTTAGCGGTTCGACCGGCGTTATCTATCGTCAGTTCGCGATTACCATTATTACCGCGATGGTTTTATCGCTATTTATCGCCCTCATTTTTACCCCCACCCTTTGCGCCACGCTGTTGAAAACGCCCACTGCCGATCGCCATCAGGGACGTTTTTTCCAAAACATAAATCGATTTATTGAGCAAATAACAGATCGTTACAGCAACCTGGTCGGTCACTGTATTACGCGCCCTTTACGACTTATCGCTCTGTATATTCTGCTGATTGTGGTAACGGTAGTGATGTTTATCCGCTTACCTGGCTCATTTCTGCCGCAGGAAGATCAGGCATTTTTGTTTGTGCAGATAACCACTCCCGCCGGCTCCAGTGCTGAACGCACACAGCAAATACTGCATCAAGCCAGTGAATACTTGCTGACGAAAGAGAAAGACACGGTTTTATCCGCATTTATCGGCTCCGGATTTAATTTTGGTGGGCGTGGCCAAAATACCGGGATGATCTGGGTGCGGTTATTACCCTGGGAGCAGAGAACCGCGCCGGCTCAGCATGCCGAAGCGGTTACGCAGCGGCTTAATGCCGTGTTCAGGGAGCAGCTCAGGGATGCAAACGTGGTTGTCTCAATGCCGCCATCGGTCAGGGAACTGGGTAATGTGGCAGGTTTTAATCTCCAGTTAATGAATCAGGCGGGCCTCGACCATCAAGCCTTTCTGGCCGCACGTAACTTGTTTATCGACCAGGCGCGTCAAAGCGCAATACTGGCGAATATTCGGGTAAATAGCGTTGAAGATGCTGCGCAATATCAACTGGTAATTGATAAAGAGCGGGCCAAAGCGTTAGGTGTGCCATTAAATGAAATTAATCAAACATTATCACTTGCCTGGGGGTCGGGATATATCAATGACTTTATCGATCGCGGACGCGTCAAGCGCGTTTATATTCAGGGGCAGGCAGATTCACGTATGCAACCTGATGACCTGCACAAATGGTATGTGCGTAATGAACTGGGAAATATGGTGCCGTTTTCATCCTTCGCGGCGGCAGAATGGGGGGTGGGTTCGCAGAAGCTGACGCGATATAACGGCGTTCCCGCCTATAATATCCAGGGCGTTCCGGCGAGCGGTTATAGTTCAGGCGATGCGATAGCAGAAATAGAGCGCCTTGCCGCCACCCTGCCGGACGGTGTGGGCTACGACTGGACCGGTCTCTCCTATGAAGAGAGGAAAGCCGGGTCGCAGACGGCGATGCTGTACTTAATGTCTTTGATGGTGATTTTTTTATGTCTGGCAGGGCTTTATGAAAGCTGGAGCATTCCTTCAATTGTGATACTGGCGGTGCCTGGCGGCATTATTGGCACAGTACTGCTGATGCTGCTTCGTGGGCTGGCAAATGATGTTTACTTCCAGATTGGCTTACTGACCACCATAGGACTGGCAGCAAAGAATGCCATCCTGATTGTTGAGTTTGCCAAAGCACATTATGACTCAGGGGGAAGTGCCACTGAATCCGCTATGCTCGCCGCACGCCAGCGACTGCGGCCGATAGTCATGACCTCACTGGCTTTTATGCTGGGTGTTCTTCCGCTATTTTTTGCCAGTGGTGCTGGAGCAGCCAGCCAGAATGCAATTGGCACTGCGGTGCTCGGCGGAGTGTTAGCCTCGACTTTTCTGGTGATCCATTTTGTTCCGGTTTTCTTTGTTATTATTACCCGAATTTTTCGCATCAAGCGGAAAAATAAGCACGATGCCAGCATCTTTCCGCAGGTTTAAATCAGATTGACACACAGCCGCTGATTAATTCAGTTAATTACCAACAGGATATTAATACAGGAGTTGTCAATGGACAGACATCATGAAACAGTCGCTCACTTGTTAATCTGGATAGAAGAAAACATCCGTTACCCAATAAAAATAACTGACGTAGTTAAAAAATCAGGCTATTCAAAATGGTATCTACAAAAGTTATTTCGCAAGATAACCAATGAAAATCTGGCAAGTTACATCAGAAACAGAAAGTTAGAATTGGCAGCACGGGATCTCCATGAAACGGATTATAGCATTAGCTATATTTGTTATAGTTATGGCTTTGAGTCGCAGCAGGCATTTTCACGCGTCTTTTCCAGGCGATTCAGGCAACCGCCGTTGAAATATCGTCAAAGTAAAAGAAATGTAAGCACCGCTCATTCTGTCAGCTTTGTCATCCCAGGGTAATTTTGATGACAGCTTCAATTGATACAGTAAAGCGATGAAACGCAATCAATAAATTTACAATGACAATATTAAATAAAGAGGAAAAGAGATGAAAATTAAGTCCATCGCCGCGCTCGCTGTTATTTCACTGTTTGCGACTAAAAATGTTATCGCAGCAGATCTTATTTCGTCTGATTACGGTAAAGAAAAAATAGGTGTCATTAGCGTTAGCGGCATGTCAACACCGTCAGAAGTATCAGGAAAGCTCAGAGAAAAGGCTGTTGAAGCCGGTGCAACCGCCTATAAAATTATTGCTACCGGAGGCAACAACAGGCAGTTTGGTGTTGCAGTTATCTATCGCTAAACAACGCTATTCCCGCTCACATATCTTCAATCGATAATGAGATTGCCTGTCTTTGATGGATTATTCTTCCCCATCAGGACAGGCAACGAAAACAATGATCACAACGCCTCAACTGAAACACGACTGGCAGATAAAATCGCCCTGTTACTGGCTATATCCGGGGCATTTATCCTCAAGGTGAAGCCAAAGGTATTTACGCCATTTTCACTGCGGGCAAAAGCTTCTCCGCCATGCATCAGGGCAACAGCCTTGACGATAGCCAGCCCTAATCCATGGTGAACACTGCTCAGATTACGCGCCTCATCGACACGATAGAAGCGCTCAAACAGTCGGCTTAAATGCTGAGGTTCAATCGGCTCCCCCACATTTGATACCGCAATATAAGTAAAATTTCCTTGTTGTGACAATTCAACCCCGACTGAGCTACCTGCTAGCGCATAACGCGCGCTATTTTCCAGCAAATTAGCCAGTGCCCGATGAAAGAGTCTTTTATCAATCATTACCTGAACATCCCCAATCACATCGATATTGATATTTTTCTCGAGGAAAGAGGGTTCGACATATTCGCAGGTTTTGCGTGTTTCTTCACGCAGTGAGACCTGACTGAGCTCAACCGCATGCTGACCAGCCTGAGCGTGTGAAAGGAACAGCATATCATTCACAATCGATGCCATACGCCCCAGCTCTTCCAGATTCGATTCAAGCAGTTCGCCAAGCTCGTCAGAGGCTCCCGGACGCGACAAGCCGAGTTGAGTTTGACCGATCAGATTAGTAAGAGGGGTTCTGAGTTCGTGCGCAACATTAGCATTAAAGCTTTCAAGCTGTTTCCAGGCGACTTCCTGACGCTCAAGGACACCATTAAAAGAGACCGCTAATGAATACAGTTCATCCGGCAAGGTATCACAATCAAGACGCTGGAACTGTTTGCCCGGTGCAAGGCAATTTGCCTGTTCGCTCAGTTTTCTTACCGGACGTAATCCATAACGTGCGAGAAAATAACTTAACATCACCACCAGAATCAGCCCTGCAAGTGAAATAAACACCAGAGAACGGGTGAATTCGTTAAGAGTTGCATAATAAGGTTTGGATTTAATCGCGACAATAAATTTTACTTCTGGTCTTTCCCCCAGAGGTTTGAGGGTCTCAACCAGAATATACAGCGGGTAGGATTCATTCTGATGATGAACAGTTGAAAACCCTTCGGGCAAGCCATCATAGTTTATTTTATCGGCTACTTCGCCGCCCAAATTAAATTTTCTGTCTTTGCTGAGAACAAGATAGTCAACCTTCCTTCCCTCATGCTCGGTTAACGTCGCTATCTTATCTTTGACATTCGACCAGTGACTGGCACTTCCCTGGGTAGAAATATATTTTGCCATTAGCGAGTGACGGAAGATAAGTTCTTTCTGCATCAGGTTTTCCAGCGATGAGAATAACGATGTTCTCAAAAAGCAATTGGAAATCAACATAATAACAATCAGCAGTGTGGCAAACAGGCAGGTCAGCCGAAGGGAAATAGAGGTTTTCATGGCGCATACTCCCGATGAGTAATGCGCGAAGTGCGCGTTTCCAACACATATCCCATGCCGCGCGCAGTGTGAATAAGTTTATCCTCATAGGGTACGTCAATTTTATTACGCAACCTCTTAATGGCAACTTCAACCACATTTGCATCACTGTCGAAATTCATATCCCAGACTTCTTCAGCGATCATCATCTTCGACAGAATTTTTCCCTGATGCCTGGCCAGAAGACTTAATAATGAAAACTCTTTTGCCGTCAGATCAATGCGGATGCCAGCGCGAAAAACTTTCCGCGCAATAAGATCGATTTGCAGATCGTCAATGCACAGATGCTGAGGATCGCTGGCATCGGACATTTTTCGCCGCAGCAAAACCTGAATACGTGCCACCAGCTCAATCAATGAGAACGGTTTAGCCAGATAATCATCCGCTCCGGATCGCAGCCCTCGCACTCTTTCATCAACCGAACTTCTTGCTGATAACATCAAAACAGCCGTTTGTTTCACTGCCCTGATCTTTTCCAGCACGGCATAGCCATCGAGGCCTGGTAACATTACATCGAGGATGATCACGTCATAATCATGTTGCAGAGCCAGGAATAATCCTTCATTGCCATCTTCCGCAACATCAACAGAATAGCTCTGTTCAACCAGCGCACGGCGAATATAGGATGAGGTTTTTTGCTCGTCTTCCACTAACAGTAAACGCATAAGTTCGACTCTCCGTAGTCTTAAAGAACAGAACAATTTTACCTGTCTATTCTGTCAACTTACTTACGTCAAACTTGCAAATTTGTCAGCAAACCACGGTATAACCGGTTAGGGAATTCGCCTCAGCGATTCCCTAACATCTCCTTGACTAATTCGACGCAGCGCAGAAAACGACTGTCGTAATCATCCTCTTCAACATGCACAAATGGAACCTGGTTATCGTTAAGCATGGTGATAAGCAGATCCTGAAACTCCTTACGATCCACCGAGCTGCCGAGACTACGCAGACCGTCTGCCACCCATGGCACGTTATTCTCCACCAGGATCACCAGGTCAAAGCGGTACTCATCAATCAGCGCCTGCACAAACGGATGCTCACGCCCTTCATACTTTTTACAAAATGCCTGAGTAGTGACAAAATCGGTATCGATAAACGCCACTTTATTGGCATATTTAACTGCAAAATCAATATATTGCGCCTGACCCAGCGCGATTTTGTCGTAGTCCGAATATTGCAACGCCATCTCATCACCACCGAGATGCGAGAAGACGTAATCGCGACCAAACTCCCACGCACTGGTAGTATTAAAGATATTCGCCAGCTTATTAACCAGCGTCGATTTCCCGCTCGATTCGCCACCGAGAATCGCCACGGTGCGCACGAAGAACGGTTTCACTTCCGTCGGAATGTAGTCCCAGTAGCGGAAAGGATCCTGGCGAATCTGCGCACCGCTAATGTTCATAAACGATCGTTTTGGATCGATCAGCACCGATTCAATACCCAGATGCTCCGAATATTGTGCTGCGTCCTGCTCTTCGCTGGTATAAACGCGGTTTGGCTCAATACCCTGCTTCGCCATAAACGCCGTGATGCCCTGGCTCCAGACATCCCAGCCGTGCGGATAAGGCTCCATTCCCTCTTCGTTAAACGAGTGAATGCGAATATTTTTCTGATATTTAAATGTTTGCAGCAGCCAGCGCAGGCGGTCACTGATGGTCGGCTGTTGTGACATGGCACTGTTTTCAAACAGCATCTTATCGCGCGGTTCGTCATATCCCATAATGATATGCAGCTCATCCACCTGGCTACAGGCGCGCTGAATCAGATAGATATGACCGGTGTGTAACGGATAAAATTTACCGAACAGCACACCGACGGTTTTTTCACGACGCGGAAACTCCAGCCCCAAATAACGATGCAGCGCCTCCAGCTTTTGCGCGCTGGGGCTTTTGATTTTGGCATTCAGTAACTGACTGAGATAGCCTTTGGTCATGCCGCTGGCGTCCGCCACCTGTTGCAGAGTGTGGCCCTGCTGGCGAATAGCCGTTTTCAGATAATCAAATGACGACATGAACTGCCTCCTGCATATCAATCCGGAATACACTGACCACCTGACGCCGGGAATGCCCGGCGCAGGAAATTATAAATCTTCGAGAATCGCCAGCGCGTCAGCCAGTTTCTTTACACCAAATACCTGCATATTTTCCGGCGGTTTTTTCGGCACATTAGCGGCCGGAACAATGGCGCGGCGGAACCCATGCTTGGCGGCTTCAGAAATACGCTCCTGACCGCTTGGCACCGGACGGATCTCTCCGGCAAGGCCGACTTCACCGAATACCACCAGATCCTGCGGCAACGGACGGTCGCGCAGACTGGAGACCATAGACAACATCAGCGCCAAATCGGCACTGGTTTCCGTCACCTTGACGCCACCCACCACATTGACGAACACATCCTGATCGGCCATTTGCAGGCCACCATGTCGATGCAGTACCGCCAGCAAAATCGCCAGGCGGTTCTGCTCCAGCCCCACCGCGACACGACGCGGATTGCCCATCATCGAATGATCAACCAGCGCCTGGATCTCAACCAACAGCGGACGCGTCCCTTCCCACAGCACCATTACCGAACTGCCTGAGGTCACTTCATCACCGCGCGACAGGAAGATTGCCGAAGGATTGCTGACTTCACGCAGCCCCTGCTCAGTCATGGCAAACACCCCCAGCTCATTCACCGCACCAAAGCGGTTTTTATGGCTGCGCAGCGTGCGGTAGCGAGAATCGGCATCGCCATCCAGCAGTACCGAACAGTCGATACAGTGTTCCAACACTTTTGGACCGGCCAGCGAGCCGTCTTTGGTGACATGGCCCACCATTACTATCGCCACACCGCGCGTTTTGGCGAAGCGGGTCAGGTAAGCGGCGGTCTCACGCACCTGCGCGACGCTGCCAGGCGACGACTGAATATCCGCCATATGCATCACCTGGATTGAGTCAATCACCATTAGCTTCGGCTGTTCCTGCTCGGCGATCAGACAGATCTGCTCGATGCTGGTTTCCGACAGCATATTGAGATTTTCGGTGGGCAGGCCTAATCGATGCGCACGCATCGCCACCTGTTGTAGCGACTCTTCACCCGTGACGTACAGGGTTTTCATTCCTTCCGACAGCTTACACAACGTTTGCAGCAGCAGAGTACTTTTTCCTGCGCCGGGGTTACCGCCAATCAGGATAGCACTGCCAGGCACCACGCCGCCGCCGAGCACGCGGTCAAACTCTTTAAAGCCGGTGGTAAAACGCGGCAGAGCTTCAAGGCTGATCTCAGAAAGTTTCTGCACCCGGCTGGTGCCGGCGCTACCGGCGTATCCCGACAGACGCTCGTTACGCGCCACCGTGGGTGAAGCGGCAAGGCGCACTTCAGTAATGGTATTCCAGGCTTGGCAGGCGCTACATTGCCCCTGCCAGCGCGGATAGTCTGCGCCACATTCGTTGCAAACGAAGGCGCGTTTTACCGCTTTTGCCAAATTTTATCCTTAGATTAACGCTCTTCGTGAATCAGGCTGCCGCTGAGAATACAGAACACGCCCATCAAATCCGCATGGCGGATTGTCACTTCGGTTTTTTCATTTACGGTCGGTTTGGCGTGATACGCAATGCCAAGCGCGGATGCAGCGATCATCGGCAGATCGTTCGCTCCGTCGCCGATCGCCACGGTTTGATCTTCTGCGATAGCAAACTTCTTCGCCAGCTCCAGCAACGTTTTCGCTTTATATTGCGCATCAACGATCTGGCCGATCACTTCACCGGTCAGCTTGCCATCACAGATCTCCAGCTCGTTGGCCGCCACCGCCGCCAAATGCAGCTTGTCACGCAGATATTCTGCATAGTAGGTAAAACCACCGGACGCGATAGCGACCTGCCAGCCAAGAGCCTGTAGCTTCTGTACCAGCGTGGTTAAGCCTGGCATTAATGGCAGCTCATCGCGAACCTGTTTGAGAATATTGGCGTCGGCGTCTTTCAACGTGGCAACACGCTGACGCAGGCTGGCCGCAAAATCGAGTTCACCGCGCATTGCCCGCTCGGTCACTTCCGCGACCTGCTCACCGCAGCCTGCCAGTTTAGCGATTTCGTCGATGCACTCAATCTGGATAGCCGTCGAGTCCATATCCATCACCAGCAGACCCGGGGTTTTCAGATGAGGTATTTTGCCCAGCGGCGCCACATCCAGCCCGACGTCATGCGCCAGTTTGGTCGCGCGCGGCGTCAGCGACCCGGCCAGACGAATCACCTGATAATCATCCACGCACCAGGCGCTGACGATCACCATCGCAGCACCCAGCTGGTGCTGATACTGGGTCAGACGAGCTTTATCGAGCTGACGCCCGTAAAGCAACCAACCGGTACGCCCGGCACGATAATCCAGCGGCATCACTTCGTCGCCGCTAAGAGAAAGAGGTAAACCTGGCCAGAGAGAGACATCGGAAGGCAGGTCACACCAGGTCAGACGATTTGGCATTACAGCTCCTGTAGGGGACATATCAGGCTGCGTAAGGTTTCGCTACGCAACCCAAACAAAACCACGCAAGAGGCTACCTTGTATGCCGCGCTTCTGGCAACATAAACTGTCGAAAACAGCGTCTTCGCTGTTCACAAAATTCAAAGGTTAGAGATGGCTAAAGCTAAACTGAAATTTCGCCTGCATCGTACCGTGATTGTACTGATCTGCCTGACGCTACTGGTCGTACTGATGCAGGGCGCATCGTGGTTCAGCCTCGGCCATCAGATGGCGCGATCCGGCCAGGTAGAAGAGCTGGCGCGCACCCTGACAAAACAGGTGGCTTTTAGCCTGACGCCGCTGATGGAAAACAGCGAGGATAATCGCCAGCAGATTCAGGCGCTGCTCGGCCAGATGACCGATCGCAGCCGGATTCTGGATGCCTCGGTGTATAACGATGATGGCACTCTGCTGGCGCGTAGCGGCGAAAACATTAATGTGCGCGACCGCCTGGCGCTTGACGGAAAGCGCGCCGGTAGCTATTTCAATCATCAAATTGTGCAGCCGCTGGCAAGCAATGGCAGCCCGCTGGGATTCTTGCGCGTCACGCTGGATACCCACGTACTGGTGACCGAGGCCAAACAGGTCGACAACACCACCAATATTCTGCGCCTGATGATGCTGCTGGCGCTGGCGATTGGCATCATTCTGACGCGTACTCTGCTGCGTGATCGCCGCACACGCTGGCAGCAATCACCGTTCCTGCTGACCGCCAGCACTCCGGTTAAAGAGGACGATGAAGAAGAAGCTGACGCTGGCGAAACGGTAAAAGAAGAGAAAGCCTGATTACGAGGGAGTAAGTGATTAGGTAATGTTGCAGAATAACTGCCGGTTACTGGGGCGGTGAGAATACCGCCCCCGGGTTCAGCAGAGATTTACTCTTTGTCACCCAACAGCACTGATTCCAGCGCGATTTTAATCATATCGTTAAACGTCGTCTGACGTTCAGCCGCGGTGGTCTGCTCATGGGTACGGATATGGTCAGACACGGTGCAGATGGTCAGCGCTTTAGCACCAAACTCAGCCGCCACGCCGTAAATGCCCGCCGCTTCCATTTCCACACCGAGAATGCCGTACTTCTCCATCACGTCGAACATCTGCGGATCTGGCGTATAGAACAGATCAGCGGAGAAGATGTTGCCAACGCGCGCATCAACACCGAGCTGTTTAGCTGCGTCTACGGCGTTGCGCACCATGTCAAAATCAGCAATCGCCGCGAAATCGTGATCTTTAAAACGCAGACGGTTAACTTTGGAATCGGTGCAGGCACCCATACCAATCACCACGTCACGCAGTTTCACATCCGCACGAACCGCACCGCATGAACCGACACGAATGATTTTCTTCACGCCAAAATCGGTGATCAGCTCTTTGGTGTAAATCGAGCAGGACGGAATGCCCATGCCGTGGCCCATTACAGAGATTTTACGGCCTTTATAGGTACCGGTGTAACCAAGCATGCCACGCACGTTGTTCACTTCAACCGCGTCGTCGAGGAAGGTTTCAGCAATATGCTTAGCACGCAGCGGGTCGCCCGGCATCAGTACCACGTCAGCGAAATCACCCATCTCGGCGTTAATATGAGGCGTTGCCATTTAGTATTCCTTAATTAGTCAGTGTGGGGCCAGCAAGCGCGGCCCCGAAGTGGTTGCATTGTGCTGCAATCACAGCATATTTTTGCCGTAATCCATATCGGACAGGCCAAAGTATTTCGCCACGGTCTGGCCGATATCGGCGAAAGTTTCACGGTATCCCAGCGAGCCTGGCTTCACATTCGGGCCGTAGATCATAATCGGAATGTGCTCACGCGTATGATCGGTACCTGGCCAGGTTGGGTCACAACCGTGGTCGGCGGTGAGGATCAGAATATCGCCCTCTTTTACCAGTGCCATCAGCTCCGGCAGACGACGGTCAAACAACTCCAGCCCGCCGGCATAACCCGCTACGTCGCGACGATGGCCCCAGGCCGAATCGAAGTCAACGAAGTTGGTAAAGACGATGGAGTTATCCGGTGCGGATGCCATCTCTTTAATCGTGGCATCAAACAGCGCATCAAGACCGGTGGCTTTGACCTTTTTGGTGATACCAACATGGGCATAGATATCGGCAATTTTACCGACCGAAATCACTTCACCGCCCTGCTCATCCACCAGCTTTTTCAGCATGGTTGGCGCTGGCGGCTCTACCGCCAGATCGTGACGGTTACCGGTACGCTCGAACTGACCGGCTTTATCACCCACAAACGGACGCGCAATCACGCGGCCGATGTTATAGCCGCCTTCGGTCAGCTCTTCACGAGCGATTTCGCACAGCTCATACAGACGGTCGAGGCCGAACGTCTCTTCATGACAGGCAATCTGGAACACCGAGTCAGCAGAAGTATAGAAAATCGGCTTGCCGGTTTTCATATGCTCTTCACCCAGCTCATCAAGCACTACGGTGCCGGAAGAGTGGCAGTTACCGAGGTAGCCCGGTAAATTGGCGCGCTCTACCAGCTTGTCCAGCAGTTCCTGCGGAAAGCTGTTCTGCTTGTCACTGAAGTAGCCCCAGTCAAACAGCACCGGTACACCGGCGATTTCCCAGTGGCCCGACGGCGTATCTTTACCAGACGACAGCTCGCTGGCGTAGGCGTAAGCACCAATAATTTCGGCGTTAGGATCCAAGCCCGGCGGGAAAGTGCCCGTGGATTCTTCCGCGGCTTTGCCGAGGCCCAGTGCGGTCAGATTTGGCAGATGCAGTGGCCCTTTACGCCCATGATCCGCTTCACCTTTAAAGCACGCCTCAGCAATGTGGCCCAGGGTATCCGAGCCTTTATCGCCGAACTTGTCGGCGTCTTTGCTGGCACCGATTCCGAAGGAATCAAGCACCATGATAAATGCACGTTTCATCCTGCTCTCCTGCGTATCAACGCGATGAGGATTAAAAAATAGCGATCAGAATAGTATGACGCTTATTCAGTAATTCTGCGATAGATAACTGGTGTAGATTGCGGCGCACTATCGCTGACTGCGATCGCCGATTTCAGCGCCAGGGCAGCTTCCTGCCAGCTGGCCTCGCTGGAGGCGTGAATAATTGCCAGCGGACGCTGCGCATCAATCTGTTCACCGAGCTGTGCCATATCGCTCAGTCCAACGCTGTAATCAATGCTGTCGCTGGCGCGGCGACGGCCACCGCCCATCGATACCACCGCCATACCCAACGCGCGGGTGTCCATGGCGCTGACGATGCCGGAGCGATCGGCATAGACCGCTTTGCTCAGCATCGGCGCTGGCAGATAGCGGTCGAGATTATCAATAAAGTCAGTCGGGCCGTTTTGCGCCGCCACCATGCGCGCAAAGATCTCTGCGGCTTTGCCGTTATCCAGCACCGCTTGCAGTTTAGCGCGGGCATCTTTTTCATCGACGGCCAGTGAACCCGAGATCAGCATTTCGGCGCTCAGCGCCATCGTCACTTCATACAGACGTGGATTACGGTAAGCCCCGGTCAGGAACTGCACCGCTTCACGCACTTCCAGCGCGTTACCGGCGCTGGATGCCAGCACCTGGTTCATATCGGTCAGCAGCGCGGTGGTTTTACAGCCTGCGCCATTCGCCACGCCAACAATCGCCTGCGCCAGCAGCTCAGATTGCTCGAAGGTCGGCATAAAGGCACCGGAACCCACTTTGACGTCCATTACCAGCGCATCGAGACCTTCGGCCAGCTTCTTCGCAAGGATTGACGCGGTAATCAGCGGAATCGAGTCAACGGTAGCGGTGATGTCACGCGTCGCGTAGAAGCGCTTGTCAGCCGGTGCCAGCGAGTTAGTCTGGCCAATAATCGCCACGCCGACATCCTTGATGATGCGGCGGAATGTCTCATCATCCGGGAAAATATTAAAACCAGGAATCGCTTCCAGTTTATCCAGCGTACCGCCGGTATGGCCCAGCCCACGGCCAGAGATCATTGGCACATAGCCGCCGCAGGCGGCAACCATGGGACCCAGCATCAGCGAGGTCACATCACCGACACCACCGGTCGAATGTTTATCGACGATCGGGCCATTGAGATTCAGCGATTGCCAGTTCAGCACCGTACCCGAATCACGCATCGCCATGGTCAGCGCCACACGTTCAGGCAGGGACATATCGTGGAAGTAAATGGTCATCGCCAGTGCAGCGATCTGCCCTTCAGAAACGGTGTTATCACGTACGCCATTAATAAAAAAGCGGATCTCATCTTCGTTCAGTGGCTGGCCATCGCGTTTTTTGCGGATAATTTCTTGCGGCAAAAACAAGGTAAACCCCCTGTTTAAAAAGGTAAGTGGGCGAGAAGTCTCTCGCCCGGATTATCTCGGAATACGGTGCAATCTCATTTAAAACGGCGACGGCGTGCTTGCCGTCGTTACTGATTAGTAAGCAGATTTACTGGCTGCAACCTGATGACCGGCCGCGTTCAGCAGGCTGGTTAACAGGCTGGAAGCGCCAAAGCGGAAATGGCGCGCATCGGCCCAGTCGCTGCCAAGGATATCGTCAGCCAGTTTCAGGTAGATGGCGGCATCTTCTGCGCTGCGCACGCCACCAGCAGGTTTAAAACCGACGTCCGCTTTAACGCCTTTATCGCGAATAACCGTCATCATAATTTCGGCAACTTCCGGGGTGGCGTTAACCGGCACTTTACCGGTTGAGGTTTTGATAAAATCAGCACCGGCATCGATGGAGATTTCAGAAGCCTGACGAATCAGCGCCGCCTCTTTCAGTTCACCGGTTTCGATAATCACTTTCAGCAGCACATTGGCCGCCGCGCACGCCTCTTTACAGGCTTTCACCAGCTCAAAACCAACTTCGCTGTTGCCAGCCATCAGCGCGCGGTAAGGGAACACCACGTCAACTTCATCCGCGCCATAGGCAATTGCCGCACGGGTTTCTGCCAGCGCGATAGCAATATCATCGTTGCCATGTGGGAAGTTAGTGACCGTCGCGATGCGAATGTTCGGCGTTCCCTGCTCACGTAAGGTTTTACGGGCGATCGGGATAAAACGCGGATAAATGCAGATGGCAGCAGTGTTGCCAGCCGGGGATTTTGCCTGATGGCACAGCGCGATCACTTTCGCGTCGGTATCATCATCATTCAGGGTAGTCAGATCCATCAGTTTCAACGCGCGCAGCGCTGCAGCGGTTACATCAGTCATATTACTCTCCAAAACAGATTTAATGAGCCTTCCGACACAGGCCAGCTTCTATGTTATTATTCTAACAGTCCCAGCCCGCCATTGATGTGCGTTAACTCACAGTTGATTAAGAAACGTCTGCCATCATTCTACTCTGATTGTGACTTTAATCACATTAAATCAACCAAAGCCCGGCCCTTAAAAACAAAAAAGCCGCGATGAAGATCCCTCATCGCGGCAATGTGATAATTTTCACATTTTAGTTACAGCGCGAGGAATACCCCGGCAATACTGGCACTCATCAGGTTAGATAAGGTACCGGCTATCACCGCTTTGATTCCCAGACTGGCGATATCGTGGCGGCGATTCGGTGCCATGCTGCCCAGCCCACCGATCAGAATGGCAATCGATGAAAGGTTAGCAAAGCCACACAGCGCAAAAGAGATTATCGCTTTAGTGTGATCGGAGATGACCTGCAGACCGGCAGCTGCCACTACCGCATCTTCTTTCAGATAGGCACCAAAATTAAGATAAGCAACGAATTCGTTCACGATCAGCTTCTGGCCGATAAACGAACCCGCGATCATGGCCTCTTCCCACGGCACGCCAATCAGAAACGCAACGGGTGCAAACAGATAACCGAGAATCAGTTCCATCGACAATTGCGGATAGTCAAACCAGCCACCGATACCAGAAAGAATTCCGTTCAGTAACGCAATCAGCGCGACAAAGGCCAGCAACATCGCACCGACGTTCAGCGCCAGCTGCATGCCCGAAGAAGCACCCGAGGCTGCCGCGTCAAGGATATTGGCGGGCTTATCATCTTCCGCCACCATTTCAGCCGCATCGCGCTTGTCGAGGCTGGTTTCTGTTTCCGGCAGCATCAGCTTGGCAAACAATAACCCGCCAGGTGCGGCCATAAACGAAGCGGCGATCAGATATTCCAGCGGCACGCCCATCTGAGCATAGCCCGCCAGTACTGAGCCTGCTACGGATGCCAGTCCACCAGACATCACGGCAAACAGTTCGGAACGGGTCATGGTGGCGATATAAGGACGTACCACCAGCGGCGCTTCGGTCTGTCCGACGAAGATATTTGCCGTTGCCGACAGCGACTCTGTACGCGAAGTCCCCAGCAGTTTATGCAAACCACCACCGAGCAGACGAATCACCAGTTGCATAATACCGAGGTAATAAAGCACAGCGATTAACGAGGAGAAAAAGACAATAATTGGCAGTACGCGCAGTGCGAACACAAAGCCGCCGCCGCCGAACAGTTCAAACATTTTGTCCGACGCCAGGCCGCCAAACAGGAATGAAATCCCCTCATTACCATAGGCAATCACGCTGGAAACGCCCTGCGACATGCCCAGCAGCACGCTGCGCCCAACCGGTACATACAGCACTAATGCACCGATACCCACCTGCAATAAGAAGGCACCCAGCACCGTACGGAGTTTGATAGCTTTGCGGTTAGTCGACAGCAGGACGGCAAACAGCATCAGCGCCACCATGCCAATCAATCCCATGATAAGTTGCATTTTTCCCTCGTTATAATTTAAAAGTCGCGAAGTGACACGCCGAACAAAAATGGCGGATGTGCAAAAAGTCTTAAGCGCGGGCGATTATAACCACAGGGAAGCAGAAGGCACGGATTGAAGTCACACAAAAATACAAATAGAAGCAATTGTAAATTCTATAGGGTGATCTAAGTCACATTACTAGATGTGAAACAGGCGGCGGGTATTCTCACGCAGGGTATCGCGAATCAGTTCAGGCGCTTCATGACGTAATTCACACAGCGTTTGCCAGACATTAACTACCCGTTCCGGGCGATTAGGCTGGCCCTGAAATCCACACAGCGGCATATCCGGCGAATCGGTTTCCAGCAGCAGCGATGCCAGCGGTAAACGGGCGATGGTCTCACGGGTTTTACTGGCGCGCGGATAAGTAATCGTACCGCCAACGCCAATCGCATAACCGGCTTTGATAAACGCTTCGGCCTGTTGCAGGCTACCGGCAAAACCATGGATCACTCCGCGCCGCGGCAGCTCAATGCGCCGCAGCTGCATCGCCAGTTTATCGTGTGTGCGCCGCGAGTGCAGAATCACCGGCAGATCATAATCTCGTGCCAGTTTCAGCTGCGCGTCCAGCAACGCCTGCTGCTTATCAAACAGCGGATTCTCGATATAGAGGTCGAGTCCTATTTCGCCGATCGCGACCAGCTTTTTCGGGCGCTGCTTCAGATGCTGCTCCAGCGAAGCCACGGCGGCATCATTATGCTCAGCAATCGCCATCGGATGCAGTCCCAACGCGGCATACAGCGGCGGATAATTATCGGCCAGTGCCAGCACCTGTTGAAAACGCGATGCGGCAACCGCAGGAACAATAATTTTTTCCACTCCCGCCGCAGTTGCCCATTGCAGGCTGTCACTTTCATGCCCGCTGAAGGGCGGAAAATCAAAATGACAGTGGGTATCGACAAAACTCATGCGCGTGATCCCTCATCATAGTCTGCATCATTGCCGGCAACCGGATCGCGAATAATCGTGGTGTTAGCTGGCTGATTCGCCACCGCAGCAGGTGGCATGACAAACCGCGGCCGCAGGGGCGTCTCACTGTCACTCAGCCACTGACCGAGGGTCGCGAGAAAATAGCGGCCACAGCGGCGTCCTAAATGATAATCCTGATTCAGTGAAGCTATCCGACTTCCCAGTGCACTGCTGGCCAGCGGTTTCGGTGGAAAGATCTCCAGCACCCGCAGTTTACCTGGTGGATTATCAATAAATTGCTGAGTGTCATGATAGCTTTGCTCATGCTGCTGCATCACATTGACCAGGGGTCGCAGCGCACTTTCGCTCAGCCAACGCTCCATACGTTTGATCCACTGTGGGGTATAATGCATCTGCGAAGGCACGGTACGGATCACAACGATGGTGTCCGCGCCCCGCCGTGCTGCTTCACGAACCGGTATCGCATCGCTGATGCCGCCATCCAGATAACTGATACCGTCCAGATCGACACCCGGCCGATAGAATCCCGGAATAGCGCTGGATGCTTTAATAATATTCAGCCAGTTATCAGCCGTTGGCGCAAAATACCCCGGTGTATAGTCATCACTGCGGCAGGCACACATATAAAATTCTTTGCCGCTGCTTAACATCTTTTGTGCACTGGTAATTGCCAGCGGAAACTCTTTCGCTGTGATATCCAGTAACCAGTCGAGATCGATCAGATGACCACCGCGCACAAAACGCAGCGGATTGAAAAACAGTTTATTGGTGGTATAGCGGGTGATGACCCGACGCGCATAGCCAGGTTGAGCACAGACAAAAGCCGACAGATTTTGTGCTCCGGCAGAGGTACCGAGCATCAGATCAAAGGGATTGAAATGCGCACGCTGAAATTCATCCAACACGCCAGCGGTAAAAATGCCACGCTGCCCACCGCCTTCGCAGACCAGCGCGATTTTACCTGGTTTAAAAGGTTTTAATGCCAGTGGCTCAATATTGCCCAGCGTAATGGGGATGCGTTTGCCCAACAGCTCATTCCTTAAAGATGCTTTTCCGATGTTTTCTGCGTGTTGCAGCTTAACGGAGTTATAACATCTGAGGACAAGCGATGACAAACCAGGTAGCCCTTATTGCAAAGGCTCCTTTGCAACAGTGACGTTTGGCTCGCCGTGCTGCTGCTCTCTGCCGTAATCCTCCTGGAGAATTCCGGAGAACCAGTCATTATTCCCTGCGACCCAGGCGCAATCGTTATCAAACCATTCCGCCCATATTAACCACAGTTGGCCTTTCCATTGCTTGTACTTACCAACGATGATGTCGCTATTCATGACTGGTCTCCGCTAACAGAGCTTAATCGAAACAGATATCCGATTTAACTAAGGTCTTTTACGACCGGTAAACAGGCTGACGAGGAACAGAATGATACCAACGACGAAGACAATTTTCGCTGCCCACGCGGCTGTACCCGCCAAACCACCAAAACCTAATGCGGCTGCAATCAGCGCAACGATCAGAAAAATAATACCCCAACGAAACATAAGCCTCTCCTTCACCATAGTTAAAATCGAACTGCCTGTCTCAATACCGTTCGGAGAAATAATCCCTCGAACCTATTCTCTTTCTTTTTTGGTTAGTGACCTTATTGCGCGGCTTTTATCAAGCCGCGCGGTACTGAAGATTAAGGTTTGACTACCACGTCATTCTTAACGCTTTTCACGCCTTCAATGGCTTTAGCAATTCCTTCAGCACGCTCTGACTGTGCTTTATTCTCAACCGTACCGGAAAGCTGAACCACACCGTCGTTGGTTTCTACTTTCACATTACGTGACGGCACAATGTCGTCTGCTAATAGTTTAGCTTTAATTTCGCTGGTTGTAGCGGCATCACCTGCATAACCACTCATTGACTGAGATTTACCGTCTTTAACGTGCAGTTTGTCACTGACGGATTTAACGCCTTCAACTTTCTTGGTCAACGCGACCGCTTTTTCAGCCTGATCCTGAGAGGTAACGAAACCGCTCAGGGTTACCACGCCAGAATGGGTCTCGACTGAAATATCGGTGCTTTTGATCGCATCGTCGTCAACCAATGCTGCTTTTACTTTCGCTGTGACTGAGCTGTCGCCCATGTAGCCATCGACTTTTTTCATAGAACTATCGATTTTAGAACCCGCGCTTTCGGTAGTGCTTGCAGCCATAGCGGAACCGCTAATCAGCGCAGAACCTACCATTACAGCCATCAGAGTTTTTGCAATCTTAGTCTTGTTCATCGATATATTCCTTCTTTCTGTTGATGCGCCCACAATCGTGAGATTTACAGCTACAAACGGCGTAACTGTTGAAACGGGGATTGGGTAAAACACCACATGAATCAGCACCCGATAGAAATAATCATAGTCAACGATCAGGATTTAGCAGGCGTTTATGGTTTAAAAACCGGCAAAAGCCGAAAAACAGAGGTTTTTTAGGAGGAGTCTGTGTGAAAAGGGCAAAGAGTGAGCGGTTTTACGCGTCCGCAATTAAGCATAGCTCAAAAAAAAAGGAGAGTGGCCGGTCGAAACCGGACACTCTCCACATTACCGTGCGACAGGATTAATGTTCGCGGGTTTTGCGGAACACCACATCAGGATAACGTTCCTGAGTGATATTCAGATTTACCATGGTAGGAGCGATATAAGTCAGGTTGTCACCGCCATCCAGCGCAAGGTTAACTTCGTTTTTGCGTTGGAACTCGTCGAACTTCTTCACATCGTCACACTCTACCCAGCGGGCAGTGGAGACGTTGATCGACTCATAAATCGCTTCGACGTTGTACTCGCTCTTCAGACGCGCAACCACCACGTCGAACTGCAGCACACCGACCGCACCAACAATCAAATCATTGTTATGCACCGGACGGAACACCTGTACCGCGCCCTCTTCCGACAGCTGGACCAGTCCCTTCAGCAACTGCTTCTGCTTAAGCGGATCGCGTAAACGGATACGGCGGAACAGCTCTGGCGCGAAGTTCGGTATACCGGTGAACTTCATGTTCTCACCCTGAGTAAAGGTGTCACCAATCTGGATAGTGCCGTGGTTATGCAAGCCAATAATATCGCCTGGAAAAGCTTCTTCCACGTGCGAACGATCGCCAGCCATAAAGGTCAGCGCATCAGAAATCACCACATCTTTACCGGTACGCACCTGGCGCAACTTCATGCCTTTTTCGTATTTACCGGACACCACGCGCATAAACGCCACGCGGTCACGGTGTTTCGGATCCATATTGGCCTGAATCTTAAACACGAAGCCGGTGAACTTATCATCAGCAGCGGTCACGATGCGGGTATCAGTTTTACGCGGCATCGGAGACGGCGCCCACTCAACCAGACCATCAAGCATATGGTCGACGCCAAAGTTACCCAGTGCAGTACCGAAGAATACCGGCGTCAGCTGGCCTTCAAGGAAAGCTTCTTTATCAAACTCGTGCGACGCGCCCTGTACCAGTTCCAGCTCTTCACGCAGTTGTACGGCCAGGTCTTCACCGATTGCGGCATCCAGTTCGGGATTATCCAGCCCTTTAATGATGCGCACTTCCTGAATAGTGTGACCTTTACCGCTCTGATAAAGATAGGTTTCATTTTTATACAGGTGGTAGACGCCTTTAAACAGCTTGCCGCAGCCGATTGGCCAGGTGATTGGTGAACAGGCGATTTTCAGCTCGCTTTCCACTTCATCCAACACTTCCATTGGATCGCGGATATCACGGTCCAGCTTGTTCATAAAGGTCAGGATTGGCGTATCGCGCAGACGGGTGACTTCCATCAGCTTACGGGTACGATCCTCAACGCCTTTTGCGGCATCAATCACCATCAGACAGCAGTCGACCGCCGTCAGCGTGCGGTAGGTATCTTCAGAGAAGTCTTCGTGTCCTGGGGTATCCAGCAGGTTGATCAGGCTTTCACGATAGGGAAATTGCATTACTGAGGTAGTGATCGAAATACCACGCTGCTTTTCCATCTCCATCCAGTCGGATTTAGCATGCTGGTTGGACCCGCGACCTTTAACCGTACCGGCAGTCTGAATCGCCTGTCCGAACAGCAGCACTTTTTCAGTAATGGTGGTTTTACCGGCATCGGGGTGAGAAATAATGGCAAAAGTGCGGCGGCGAGCCACCTCTTGCATAAACGGTGCATTTGACATGGGGAATCTTCTGGTCTGATGTGGTGATACTGCGGCACAAACCGCGCGGACAGCAGTCACCAACGATTAATCATCAATGGCCGGCATTTTCGCCGATCCGAGGGCTATAAACAATCCAGAACGCCGCTTTATCGGTCATAAAAGGCTAACAAGCCGCCATACGGCACCTTCAGCAACCTGCTGCTGTAACCATTTTTGCGGACGATTTGCCTTTTTCTACACTGGACTGGCCTCAGAATGGGGATAACAATTGTTGATTAGCAGTGTAGGGCAGAAAAGTGCCCGCGCCAAGCATCGAGGATGAGGGATAAAGTCACGCCAGCCCGCCGCCTTCGAACAGCAGGCTGGTGATTTCGGCAAACACGCTGGTGTGCACCAGCGTATCGTTCTGGCAGGCGGCAAAATGATCACTCATGGTTCAGGCGTCCTGTCCGTAGGATTTAAAATTAGCGTGCTTTTCAGCTCGTCCCACTGCTGTAACTCTTGCTCGCTTAGCCCATGCTGTGATGAATAGGTTATTACCAGCAAAACGGCAGTATCAGGCACCTGCACTGCCAACTGTCGTTGAAACAGGTATTGCCCATGATGTTCAAATTCGCTAACAACTTCTATCGCGCGTATCTGCCGCAACGGGCCTGCGCTGATACGTTCGAAAGCGGACTGTTTAACCCGCCCCATTTGTTCGCGCAGGGTGGACCATTGCTGATTAAATGCCTGTTCAAAGTCACAATCTTCCGGAATAGGTCCACGACTGATAACAATGGAAATACCATCCTGATCGTTGCGTAATATATTTAAACTATTATCCAGCCAGCTCCTGTTACCAACAGAGAAGATTCCTTCCTGAATATGATATTTCATTATAATTAACTCATCTTAGATAAAATAAAAAACTTCATGTGAAATTTTCATTGCGATGTTTATTAATTACCAAAAGCACTCTTTTAACTTATAAAAATCTCCATTTTAAAATTTCATCTAAATTCTCTGAACAATAAATTTATGGCGCATCCCGCTTGACCCGCCTCTGAACTCCATCGGGTATCAGCACATTTTTCTCAGCAATCAAAGAGGTTTGGATACCATTCAGACATAGAGTAAACCCTGGAGATAACAACGCGTAACAACGTGAAAAAAGCTATTTATCCTTCCACACTCCCTTTTGAGAAAAAATAATCTTATTATCTTTTATGACCTCTATCTTAGCCTCATCTAAATAAACTCGATAACTGAATTCTTTATTAGAAAACTCATATCCCGAAACAACACCAGAGTAGTTGACAGAATAAAATGATGTTCCAGAAAGATTTATCACATTATTATCAGACTTTCTGATACCAAGATATGAAACATTATTACACGGCTTACTCACAACCTCACAATTATTCGTTACTGTCACAATATAATCTTTGGTTTCTAAGGTATTATGCGAATGGGCTTCGGCAGCCTTCCTGGTTAAAAGATACTCTTTAGGAATATAATACTTACCATGCATTGGTAGAGTTAAAACCGTCCACTTTAAATGATCACCCTCGATAGTTAACTTGGCTTTTCCATCTTTTCCACCAAAAGATGAGTTAAAGGTTACAAGTGAAATATATTTACTTTGTGCTACTCCTTTAATATTTATCTCATCATCATTCACGCAGTCAATACGATTACCATATTTTGTGATAAAACAGTAGCGCCCACTCACCTTTTGTAGGTTCTGTATAAGCTGTAGCTCAAAGGTAGACTCTGGTATTTTTTTGTTATCATAGAAAACTTCCCCATACCATTTCCCCGTAAAATTTTCGAGTGCAAATGACGACGGAGAGAGAAAAGTATAAAGTAAAATAAGATAAGACATTGAAAATTTCATTCTAATATAACCTCTGAACAATTATCTACACGATTAAGCCAGCCAGTCAAAAACTTAACATTTTTAGTTTCATTGACTGCTAATTCTCTATAATATTCCTTTCTTATATCTGTAATTCTTGACGTGAGAATACTGCTATCTCCTACACTATTCATTGCCTGAATTGTCTTAGGCCCTATAACTCCATCTAATGATAAATTTTGATTAAATTCCTCATTAAGCAACTTCTGGATTTTCTTTCCTGCGCCACCCGAAGTGATTGTCCAGTCATACGACATTAACGCGAGTTTAGGATTCTGAATTTTATCAAAACCTCCAGCATCCCAATATCTTTTTTTATATATAATTTCAGCTTGTTCGTTAGAGATTTTCTTTAAATTATCCAATGTTGGTTCCAGGTCAAGATCCTCTTTAGCAAACTTCCTCCATGTTTTCCAGGATATTCCCTTATTGGTTGCCCCTCCAGAATCATTAGGATCATTAACATACCCACCTTCATTTTTAAAAACTACCGCGGATATTTTATGAAAAATTTCATTATCAGAAGCGACTACAATGGAGTTAACTTTATCAGAAGTTGATTTTTTATGAACTTGATTTCCTCTTAAGCTTGGCTTCCTGCTCTTCTGCTCCTTCTCCGGCAAAAACTTCTCCTCTACCGCCTGCAAAATAAGATCACGATGTCCATCGCCAGGCGCATTAATAGCCGAAATACTGCCGGCAACATTCAGCGCTAACTCACCGCCACTGGTGGTAATTTGACCATTCCCCTCAACGAAAATATTAAATCCCGTGCCCACCAGATTAATGTTTCCCGCTGCGGTTAATTCTATCGCGCTTTTGCCACATTCCAGCCTCAGCAACCTTCCGGATGCCAGCACATGCTCGTCGACCACTGCGTCCAGCTTCGCTTTACCGGTCAATAGTTCCCTTGTGCCTTTTACCGCCTGCATCTGATTCTCTGCCACCCGCCGCTGTTCGCTGGCTCCGACAAAGTGGCTATGATTGCTGCCAATATGGTTGCTGGCGTCATGCTTAATATGCGTATCCATATTGCGCTCGGCCTGGACCCATACCTGCTCGGCACCGGCTTTGTCTTCAAAACGCAGTGCATTAGCGTTGTCTGGCGTGCCGTCTTTCGAGCGGCTGATAAATCCCATTTGCGTTGCCGCCGCCGGCAGCGACCACGGCGGCATGCTGGCTTCGTTATACACCCGGCCAATCACCATCGGGCGATCGGGATCGCCGTTGATAAAGTCAATCACCACTTCATCATTCACCCGCGGGATCTGCACGCCGCCGAACCCCTGCCCGGCCCAGGCACTGGAAACACGTACCCAACAAGAGCTGCTGTCGTCGCCCTTTGCCTGCCGATCCCAGTGGAATTTCACCTTAATGCGGCCATATTTATCCGTCCAGATCGACTCGCCTTGCGGCCCAACCACTTTCGCCGTTTGTGGCCCACAGGTTTTCGGCCATGGGCTTTTCGGCGGCGCACGAAAGGGGCAGTCAGCCGGAATGACGCTAAACGTAATCCGCTTTTCACTTAGGTTATCACTGCCGCTGGCGTAGCGATTTTCCGCAAATTGATACTCTGCTTTAATCGTCAGATATTCCCCGTTATCGCTCAGCCAGGGCGCGTTGTGCAGCAGAAAGGTGTGGCCCGGCGCAATACCCAACGCCGTGCCGCTGCCGCTGATTTTCTGATGTCCGGCCTGCCAGACCTGCTGGCGAATGCGGGCATAGTTTTCACCATGCTGGTGTTCGACAAAATGTCCCGGCCAGTCATAAACATCGATTTCACCCGGCACTGGAGATACCGGATTCTGCCGGGCCTGGAACAGCCACGCATTAGGCTGGCGAAAATCATAGTCATCCAGGCTGTATATTCCCGGCGTGACGTGATCCTCAAGCGCCCACTGGCTGACTCCTTCCTCACTGGTAACGCCGCCGGAAGCAGTAACGTGGTAGGGGATAAATTCATAGCCAGGAACAGGCTGATGCTGACTCACCGTGTCCATCAGCACCATCGCATGCTGATCCTGTTGATGGCGGAAAAAGTAGTAAATACCCTCCAGTTCCATCAGGCGGCTGATAAAATTAAAGCTGCTTTCCTGGTACTGAACACAGTATTCCCACAGGCGATAGTTGCCGCTAAGTTTGTCTTCTATCGTTACGTTGTATTCCTGCAGCAAACTTTTGATAATTTGCGGCACCGTCTGGTTCTGAAAAATGCGCAGATTTCTGTCACGCTTCATCGGCCAGAGATCAGGCTCCATCGTCAGTGAATAAACCGCATAGCGCGTTCCATTCAGCTCCTCGCTGTGCACTTTTATCCGGGTGATTTTGCCATTCAGATAGCGTGTCGCCAGTAGCCCCTGGACGGGGATCGATAAGGTGATTGGTTGGCCCAACAGCGCGTGGCGCTCAATGCGCGCATCGGTGCTGAGTAAGGTCACCTGTAAACTAAATGCCTCCGAAAGCGCCTCTTCTCCTTCAAGCTTCCAGAAAAGCAGGCCATCCATTGGCAGTGTTGCTGTAATCCTTTCAGTCATAGCTATTCCCTAAATAAGCGAATTTACGCAGTAAGTCGCATCAGAGTTGTGGGCTGAGCAGCCAGGTTCCTTCGCGATCAATATTGATTTTTTGCTCGCGCTTCTGGCCCTGATTATCAATGCTGAACTGATACTCACCTGCCGGCAGTTGCAAGCGGGCAAAACCATTGGCGGCCGGTACCAGCGCCTGCCGACTGCCGTTTAGCCATACCTCATCACCAGCCAGCAGTTTGATATAGATCTGCGCAATCGGTGGTATTGGCTCTTTCTCTGGTTCAGGCGGCGCGGCAACGTTTTCACTGATAAGCGCCGGGGGATTCACCACCTCACTGCTTTCACCGGCCACCGCTGACGCTGGCAAGGCTGGCGGATGACTGCCGCTACCTCGGATCACTCCGCCTAATATCGCCCCCACCAGTACCCCTGCGGCAATCATGGCCGGCACCCAAAAGCGACGTGGAAGAAACCATCGCGGTTTGTCGTCTGTTGCAGACTCGATCAATGCCACCGGCAACAGCGGCGCTCCGGCAGCTTTTTCCTCCGATAACTGGGGCAACGTCTCAGGCGGCAGCACCATTATTGCCGCCATCTGTTCGGTACTCTGCGGGCGTTCTTCCGGCTTTAACGCCAGCGCGCAATCAATCGCGTGCAGCATCGGCAGCGAATAGCCAGCCGGACGCCGTTCGGCCAGTGGCTGATAGCTATCCTCAATACTGCGTACCACACTGACTGGCGGTGGTGAGCCGGTGATTAAGGTATGCAGCACCGCACCAAGCGCATAAATATCGGTCCATGGTCCCTGCTCACTCTCATTGTTGTCGCTGTACTGTTCAATTGGCGCAAAACCCGGCTTCAACATGGTTTCGGTTTCATCGGAGAGATTACTGATGGTTTTACGCGCCGAACCAAAGTCGAGTAATACTGGCGTCATATCTTCCTGAATCTGGATATTATCCAGCGAGATATCGCGATGCAGATAACCCGCCTGATGTATGGTGTTAATGGCACCAAATAGCGGAGCGAGCAGGTTGCGAATCCAGGTTTCATTAATTAATTCAGGATGCTGAGCCTGCATCTGGGAAAGGGTGGTGCCACTGTAATACTGTGTCCCCATATAAGCCGTGTCGTTCTGCACCCAAAACCTCAGCACATGCAGCAAGTTCGGATGATTAAATCGCGCCAGCAAACGCGCCTCCTGAATAAAGCTGTTAAGCCCGGCGTGGAACGTTTTACTGAAACGTTCGCTGCGCAATACCAGTTTTAACTCTTCATTACGCACCGCCAGCGAAGCTGGCATAAACTCCTTAATGGCAATGTTGCGTTTTAATTGATGGTCCCAGGCGCGGTAGACAATTCCGAAACCTCCACCGCCAAGTACCTGCTGAATTTCAAACTCATTAAAACGGTAGCCAACCGGTAACGCATGCGCGACTACCCGGTTATTATCTTGTTGCGACATAATAGATAACTCTCTGATAGCGAATAGCTTTAAACCTGAAACTGACAGTGAAACTCATCGTGTTCGAAGCCAATATGCAGACGTCGAAATTGCTCGCCGCGGGCGCAGGCAGACAGCAGCAGTTGGCTGATTTGTGGTAACAGAGTGTTGGTAAGAATGGCGTCAACCGTACGGCCCCCCGATTCCACTTCGCTGCAACGCTGCACAATCCTGGAGATAACACCGTCATCGACTTGCGAGCTGATGTTATGGTTTTGTCGCAAACGCTGCTGAATACGGCTCAGTTGCAGCTGGACGATGCTGGCCATCACCGCATCGTTTAACGGGTAATAAGGCACCACCAGTAAGCGTCCCAGCAATGCTGCCGGGAACACCTTCAGTAACGGAGCGCGCAACGCAGCACATAGCGTGTCAGGCGTGGGAGGTTGCTGCTGGTCAGCACACAGCGTGCTGATGGCGCGGCTGCCGGTATTGGAGGTTAAAATAATAATGGTGTTACGAAAGTCGATATGCCGCCCTTCGCCGTCTTCCATCCAGCCCTTATCAAAAACCTGAAAAAATATTTCATGCACGTCCGGATGCGCTTTTTCAATCTCATCCAGCAACAGCACGCTGTAAGGGCGGCGCCGTACCGCTTCAGTCAATACCCCACCCTCGCCATATCCGATATAGCCGGGTGGTGCGCCTTTCAGCGTTGAAACGCTGTGCGCCTCCTGAAACTCGCTCATATTGATGGTGATCAGGTTCTGTTCGCCACCGTACAGCGACTCTGCCAGCGCCAGTGCGGTTTCGGTTTTTCCGACGCCGGATGGGCCACACAGCAGAAAAACACCAACCGGCTTATGCGGATCATCAAGGCGCGCGCGCGAAGTTCTCACCCGTTTAGCTATCATCTCCAGCGCGTGGCGCTGACCCACCACCCGTTGGCTGAGGGTGTCGGTGAGATTCAGCACCGCTTCAATCTCGTTTTTCACCATACGGCCCAGCGGAATACCGGTCCAGTCAGAGACTACGGCGGCCACGACACTGGCATCTACTGCAGCAAACAGCAGCGGTGTATCACCCTGCATTTCGTGCAGTTGCAGTTGTATATCCGTTAGTTGCTGATGGAGTGCGCCGCTTTCAGCGATCTGTTTCTGCTGCAACTGAGCGCGCAGCGCCATCAGCGTTTCGATCAGCGCACGCTCCTGCTGCCAGCGCGCAGTTAACTGCTGACATTCAACATTCAGCGCGCTGAGTTCATCATCAATGGCTGCCAGACGCGCAATATCCCCCAGTGCCACTCTGGCTTCGCGTTCGGCGATCTGTCGCTCAATCTGTAACGCCGCAATACGATGAAAACAATCCTCAAGAGGTGCCGGTCTGACCGCCTGACCGATAGCAACACGGGCGCAGGCAGTATCCAGCAGCGCTATGGCTTTATCCGGCAATTGACGGGCAGGTATATAGCGGTGCGACAACCGTACCGCCGCCTGAACGGCGTCATCCAGCAGCAGTATCCGATGATGTTTCTCCAGCGCCGCCACGGTACTGCGCAGCATCAGCACCGCCGTGCTCTCGTCCGGCTCACTCACCTGTACCGTCTGAAAACGACGCGTCAGCGCCGGGTCTTTCTCAATATATTTCTTGTACTCTGCCCAGGTGGTGGCACCGATGGTTCGCAATTGCCCACGCGCCAGCGCCGGTTTTAATAAATTAGCCGCATCGCCAGTGCCTTGCTGTCCTCCTGCTCCCACCAGGCTATGAATTTCGTCGATAAAAAGGATAACCGGCAATGCACTGGCATGAACTTCGCCGATTAACGCCTGCAAGCGCGATTCAAATTCGCCTTTTACCCCGGCTCCCGCCTGCAACCGTCCGATATCCAGCAGCCAGAGTTGCACCTGCCGCAAAGATTCCGGTACTTCACCGGCGGCGATGCGCAGCGCCAGTCCTTCCACTACCGCGGTCTTACCCACGCCCGCTTCGCCGGTAAGTAACGGGTTGTTCTGGCGGCGACGTAACAGAATGTCGATCAGCTGGCGAATCTCGTCATCGCGCCCGACTACCGCGTCAATCTCGCCCTGACGCGCGCTGGCAGTGAGATTCTGCGCATACTGTGCCAGCGTGCTCGCACCTGCTGGCGTTGCTATCCGCCCCGGTTCGGCGTGCGTGGCAATATCCCCCTGAGTCACATCAGGAAAGATCTGCGTGAACTGTTCAATTAACGCTTCCGCACCGATGACGCTGAACTGTGGTGAAATGCTTTTTAACAGATTGGCAAGATTGAAGGTTTTCAGAATGCCGATCAGCAAATGACCGCCCCGAATCTCCGCCGCGTTAAATTTCAGTGAGGTATAAACCCAGGCGCGCTCAACGGCGCTGTCGATATGTTCAGAGAGATCGGAAACCGCACTTGCACCTCTCGGCAAGCGATCCAGCGCAGCGACGATATCGCGCATCAGGGCGGCTTCATCCAGTGAAAAATGACGGATAAGCCGCTGAAGATCGCCATCATGTTGCATCAGCTGATGCAGCCAGTGAACGATCTCAACATAAGGATTGCCGCGCAGTTTGCAAAACGCGGTAGCGCTCTCCAGCGAGGTCATTAGTGGCTTATCCAGTTTACCGAAAAGCACGGCACGGCTGATTTCTGACATAGTGTGTCCCGATAGAATAATGAGGAGAAAGGGGAAAACTGAAATAGTGAGCAGGAGGTTTAATGGCTTACTGGCACGATTAGTTGATCGAGGTTTTTTGTTCCTCAGGGATAAAGATAAAATCTCCGCGTGGCTGCGCTTTGTCAGGCAGACCCAGCCAGCAGTCAAAGCCAAGACGACTTTGCCCACCCAGCGTCACACCATGCAGCGCATCCGCAGCAAGGATCAGGCGTAGTTCCCAGACAAATTCAATACCGAGATACTGCCGGACCCATGCGCGTAACTGCTGTGCGCCACGCCGATCCGGCAAAAAGTGGCGATAAGACACCAGCGTTAGCGGACCCAGTTCAATGCGAAATTTATGCTGCACATCACGCGTCGCAATCCCGAGAAAGGTACTTTTTCCGAGGCGAGGTGCCGCCCGACCCGCCGCCAGACGCGTGCGATCGCGACGATCAATCGGCTGCCAGTGCGCCACGTTTTCCACCAGCTGTACCGGGATGTCAAAGTAGTGACGTAATATTTTCACCATTCCCTGCGCATCACGGCCGTGACGGCTGAGATGACCAGCCAGCGCATAGCGTGCATGGGCATACAGCCCACCGGCATTAAGCTGAGCAGGCTGCCCCATTCCGGTCAGACTGGCGAGGTAGCGCTCGAAGTACTGATGATCCTGCCTGTCGAGCGAAACGGTAGGTTGCGCATCAGCCCAGGCGCGATAAAACAACAGCGTCAGACGATGGTGAAACAGATCTACGAATGAGGCGAGGCCAGGATCCTGATGATGATCAATACGCTCACGGGCATATTCAGTCAGATGCAAAGGCAACGGACCATTCGGCCCGAACAGGCCAAAGCTGTAAATTGATACATCGTGCAGCGGCGAGTTTTTCCGTGCTGCCACGCCAGCCAGCGTTGATGGCGCAAATGCCAGCGAAGGCCGCTGACCAATACGCAGGGGTTCATGATGGGGAAGCGGTGCTCGTCCGAGTGGATAGCGCTCACCACCCTGGGCATCAATCCGGCGCAGCAGCTGGAACAGGTCATAGCGCCAGGGCGTAGCAATTAATAACGGCCAAAAGTCCTCAGATAAACGCCGGGACGGGCTTTGCCTGGCATCCGCTGGCTGGCTCATATCAGCGACCTTTTGCCGAGGCGCGGCGGCCAGTAACCCACTTCACCACGCTGCTGGCTGGTCAGCGTCAATTCCGTAAAGCTGTTAATTGCCACCAGACGAGAGAAGACACGCTCCAGCACACTGCCCAGCAGCCATGGGCTGGAGCCGGAAAACGCCTGCTCATCAACATTCAGCTCAATGGCGATGCCACGTGCCGAAACCATGGGCCCCGGTTGCGGCACTCGCCGGTAGACAGCCTGAAGCTGACAGTGGCGAATACCTTCGATCTGTCGGGCAACCGCGGCTTCAGCAAGATTGGCGTACAAACCCAGCAGCTGACGTAACGCCGCAGCGCCCTGCCCGTCATCACCATCCATCAGGCTGAGGTAATTCATCTGTAAATGGCTGATTAACCGCCAGGTTATTTCTCCTTCCGCTAATGCCGGACGTGGTGATGTCGGCCCTTTACACAGGCTAAGCTGGCATATCGGCACCGAATCAGACATGACAAAATTTGCTTGATCCTGTTGCAGAAATAACAGGGGCAAATCACGACTGGTACAGGTGACTTCGGCAGTCAGATAGCGCAGATCCTGATGCCCGGTGAGTGATGCGCATCAACCAGTGACAGAAACACTTCGGAGCCGATATAGCCGGTGCGCGTGCCATAGCGTCCGGCATTTTCCGACAAGGTGCGTGGCTCACGGCGCAGCGAAAAATAAGCGCCATAATCACCATTATCCTGACTGAAAGTGTGCCAGAACGGGCGGAAAACTTGCTCTTCACGCTGGCTGCTACTGCTGGCAAATAACTTCTGAACTGAAAAAATTTCGTAGTCCAGTGGGCGAATATTATCGACCACCAGATGGTATTCATTGAGGCTTTCGCTGATGTTTTGCCGCTCGGTAAGTTTCGGAAAAAGATTGATCACCGGCGTACAGTGCAGCGCCAGATAACTGGTATCGACTATCCGCTCGAGGGCGATATCACTCTTATCCAGCAGGACAATAATTTCGAATCCGCGCATTCCGCTACTGCACTTCACTACCTGCTGCAGTTGGTTCACGCTGATAAACTGGTAGCGCGCCGGAAAAGCAAAATACTCCTGCAACAGGCGGTAGCCGTCGAAGTTACGTAAGTCATCGGGTAACAGCGCCTGATGGGCGGCAAATCCCTCATGCACCAACGCCTCATCATCCAGTATGATGTGCTGCGGTTGCACGCCATCGATCCGGCAAAACAGGCCAACCCGATGCTGTATGACCAGCTCAAGTAATTGCTGTGCCTGAATATCCGGGCCGCTCAGGAAAAACATCAGATGGTCTAAGCTGAGGTGGCTCAGCACGACGTTATCGAAACATTCAAGCTGAATACGTAATGCACTTACGGCACCACGCTGGTTAAGCCCCAGCTGACCCAGCGGAATATCTGCCGGCACGCCACCCAACTCGACATTTTTGACCCGCAGTGGCTGCAATATCACTTCCTGAGCGGTGGTATAGCTACAGGTTATCCCCTCTTTTTTCAACGTCAGGCTTTCCATCATGCTACCGCGCGGTACGCGAAACCCATTGCTGAGATCGCCCTTACGACTGTCAGGATGCAGCTGTGCAATCGCCATTGAAGGAGTCGGAGCCAGATAATTAGGGGCGATCATTTCCAGTAAATATTGGGAAAAGCGCGGGAACTGCGCATCCATTTTGAGCTGCACCCGTGAGGTCAGAAAGGCAAAACCTTCCATTAAACGCTCGACATATGGGTCAGCGACGTCAATTCCCTGCATCCCCAGCCTGCCGGCCACTTTGGGGAAACGTTCAGCAAACTCGGCACCCATCTCACGTAAATAGGCCAGTTCACGGTTGTAATATTCGAGCAGTTTACTGTCCATAGTTAACTCACATCCTGCAGCTCAAAATGACCATTTTCCAGATCGACTTCACTGCGAAACAGAAACTCAAGCGGGTATGGCACACACCAGAGTCGACCACGAATTTCAATCGATAACTGATTATGCAATTCGCATGGCTTACCGCTGGACAGACAATCGACCAGCAGTTCCTGCGGTATTATTCTGGGTTCAAAATGCAGAATTGCCGCCGTAATTTTGCGTTGTAAATCGGGCCATTGAATATCACTCATTCGCTTGCCAGCCAGTGGCGCGAGGCCAAAATTAAAGGTGGAACGCTGAATATGGATAAAAGGATGCAGGTTAAGCTGGCTTTCACTGCTTACCGCATTAAACAGCCACTGCAAGTCGCGCAGTACGTTGCGGCGCAGTTCACTTTGAGTAATCAATCGGTTGCCGGGCAATTCCTGCTGTTTGTCGGGCTGGTTATCGGTAAGTCGATCCAGTAATGACGGTTGCATAGTGTCGCGCGCGTTCAGCGACTGCTTTTTATTACGCGCCTGATACCCCGCATACAGTATTTCGCGGCTACTCAGTGCATTACGTCCGTTGAAAAGGTCACTCATCCTGAGTCTCTTTGCTGCCGAAAGTTATTTGATGGTGCGCCAGGCACCGACGGTAGGATCTTTAAGTTGGGGCTGTAATGTCTCAACCAGCACCAGGGTTAGTGCCGTCTCATCGGCAATGTGCGGCGACCAGACTTTTCGCACCTCACCGAGCAGCGCTTGCAAATGCTCTTCATCTTTAACCTCTGCCTGAGCAAGCTGAATCGCAATAGTGCCATCTGTCTGCCAGCCGCTGAGCTGGCTGATATAAGGTAAAATCATCCAGCTGTCAGGCGACTCGCTGTGATGCAGCACCATCCGTTGATTATTAACGGTGGTAATTGTCAGGTTATCGTCGATGGCCGTGCTCTTCAGTCCCTGCACCTGAAAACCTTGCAGAAAGATAGCGTTAAGATTTTTGGCCGCGCCCTGCTCAATTTGCGTCACCTGGCTCTGACCACTCAGCCAGCCATCACTGCCACATTGCGCACCCTGTTTCGCTGGCACAAACAACGCGCTGGCGGTGCTGTTTTCCCCCCAATAACCCCGAAAATGGCATCCTTCAATCAAACTAAACTGAAGCCACGGTGTGGTATCTGCAGCAACAGCCGCAGGCAGCACCTCGATTGATGGGCTCACCGGTGGGGCCGTGGTTTCGCTGGCGGTAGTCTCAACACGCAGCCCCCAGCTTTCCGCTTTCGACGCGCTTCCCTGCGCCAGCTTTTTGCCATCGCCATCATTCATTTGCCATTTCAGTTGAGTAAGAGCAGGACACTGTTTTTCCAGCAGACTGCCCACGCGCGGCAAGAAGTCATTGAGCACGGCGGGCTGTTCAGAGCCGGTAGACACAATGCGCACCGGCAGCTCTGCCGCACACCAGCCTGCCGGGCTGGTATCCGCCTGGTCGTCAATCCACACCTCCAGCTTTAATGAGGGAGAAAAGACCACGCGATAATCCTGTGCACTGACGTTAAACGCAGTCAGTAGCGTTAATATTAATAACATACTGAATTTCATAGCTTTCCTTAGCTCAATCGCGAATGGGAAAAAACTGTGCCGTCTCTGACAGCGAGTGCAGCAGCGTGGTGTCCTGTGGCGATCCTATCCAGACGGCGATGGCACTGTAGTTGTCCTGCCTGACGTCGAGGCGTTCATCAGTTTTCTTTACTATCTGATGCATCAACGTCAGCCACTCTTGCGGGGTATTCACCATATGTAATGCCTGCTGCATATGCTGCCGGGAGACTTCATGCCAGAAGCCATCCGTACAGAGCAGGAACACATCACCATCTTCAATCGGCACTACATCGCTGTAACTGGCATCGCGTTCCTCATCGCCCATGCCAAGTGCAAAATAGAGCAGATTGCTGTTAATACCCTCGGTTTGATGCCCGGCATCCTTCATCTGCTGCACCAGACTGTGATCGAGGGTGATATGAACAAGATAACCACGGCGAAAAAGATACAGGCGGCTGTCGCCTGCGTGTGCCCAGTAAGCCAGCTGATAATCGCGGTCAATAAATAAACTGACCATAGTGGTGCCCATGCGGCAGTACTGCGGTTGTGCTTTCTGCTGCTGGCGTATCGCGTGATTAGCCTCCGTCACATACTGACGAATATGCTGGGCATCGAGATGCTGCTGGCCGTCAAAGCCATTAACCAGCGTATTGCAGGCCAGTTTTGCCGCCACCTCCCCACCGGGAAAACCCGCCACGCCGTCGCACACCACAAAGCAAGCGGAGCGCTCACCAATAATTTCTCCCGTCTGATCCTGATTAGATTCGCGATCGCCCTGATTCGACATTGATGCAACGGTGATATTCATCATTTATCCAATCGATCCTGAGAGTCTTTAAACTGGTTAACTTCCATGTCGTAGGCATGTAAGAAGGCCTCACCAAACAACGTGTGAAAGTCATCTTCGATTTCGCCGGCAATTTGCTGGTAGCGCCTGCTGTACTGTTCCCACAACGTCGCTTTCCGGCTGCGCGGAAATGACAGGCGCGACGTTATTCCCTCGCTGCGCGCCTCCTGCTCAAGCTGTTCAGGATTAAAAGATTGCAGCATTGAGGCGATGATGGCGCGGATCCCGGCGATCATGCCAAGCTGGTGCGCCTGCAGATCAACCAGCGCATCACGCACCGATTGGGTAGGCGGCATAAAACCTGGCATCCGGCTGCCGAACATCTGCATCAACACCGTTTTGCCCGACGGTAACAGCTTGAAAGGATTATTCGCTTCATCAAGGATCACCGTCATTTCTGCTTTGACACCACGCTTGAGAATTGAGCGGGAAGAGAGCAGCGCCACCGTACCCTGTGAAAACATACTAAGCATCTGGCCGAGCTGCTCCATATTATGGGGTTCAAAACGCGGCGTCGGCTGCATATCGTTTAATCCCATGCCATTAATCAATGCCTGCAATAACTCCCCTTGCAACGCTTCGCTGCTGTCCGGCTGTGACGACTGATGCGCAACATTATTTGCTACCGGGTCGATGCGCAGACGCCCTTTTGGCGCCGGCGTTACCGTCCGCGCTACCGCCTGCGGCGTGGGTAAGGTAATACCGTCATACTGCGGATCGCTGTGAGGTGGAACAACGGCAGTTGGCACCAGCGGCGATGAATTCGGCAAACCAACCGCATCATCGCTCAGCGCCGTCTCCGCCATCATTAATCCAAGCGGATCGAGGCTAAGCTGCGTCGAGCCAAATAGCGCCAGCGGATCCTGTTGCTCCTGATAGGTATTAAGTGACCGTTCAACCTTCGTTTGATCAGAGGGTTGCAGCAAAGTGCTGGGCGTGGGATCGGCAAACAGGCTGTCAGTTTGAAACAGCGGATCGTTACAGAATAACTCTTCTGGCAAGCGCTGCCGCTGTTCTGGAATCAGCGTCACGCTCTGGTCTGCCAGCAGCGACAGCGGATCAAGAGGATTACGATCAATGCAGACAGGTTCGGTGAACGGATTCGCCTCTCTCTCCACTGACGATACCTTCGGGCCGGAAATGTTGCCAGCGGCTGCAAACTCCTGCACCAGATCGTCCCAAATCTCACCGGGAATAGACGTGGATGCGCATATTTTCACGGGTGGCGGCGATGCTATTGCTGGCCTGTCCGCGACAGTTACCGGCACATCCACTTTGAGATCGTTTACCTGCAAACGATAATCATCAATTCCAATAATATCGCCATCCTGCAAATCGACCTGTCGGCCGCGCTCCAGAGGAATATCGTTGAGTATGACGCGAGTAACATTACCGCGATTAGTAATACGGCAATCCCCTTCGGCAGTGATATGAACAATGGCCTGCAAACGGGATATTGTGCGCTCATCATCTGGCAGTACCAGATTATTATCGATTCCCCGGCCAATCGTGCCGCCAGGCGGCAGAAAATCACAACGGCTCTGCGGCGGCTGATGACCATTTTTGATGGTTATAATCGTAAATCGCATAACGTTTTCCTGCAGTTGAGGTGTTCACCTTTCCAGCCATAAATCCGCAACCTTCAGGTGAGAGCGCTCTTGTTAAGAACTACTTCATTATTCCGGAGTCTTCTGCCACTAACTTATTCTGATTTAATACCATCAGGTGCCAATAGTTAATATTGGTAATAGCAGGAGATAACAGATAACTATATTTACCATGATTAAAATGGTAACCAATCACAGGTTTATCACCTGATAGTTTTACCGCCCGCCCCTGCAAATAAAGCGAACCACCGGTAGCCAGGCTCACCGAGTGAAACCTGACGTTTTCACAATTTTCAGTGGTAATATCACATTGCGACTCAATCTCGATAGTAAAATGGCGACCATTAAAGATTGAGGAAATTTCCGCCATACTGTTAAAAGACGATAAAATCATAAAAATAAAAATCGATATTTTTGAATAACACGTCATGTTAATCCCTTAAATTTTTATAGTCATCCTTAACTCATCACAAGTAAATACATTGAAAACTTTCCTACAACACACCAAACTGCGGCGCTTTTAAAGGCGTCATCCATTAATTTACTTTCAGAATCAATCTTACCAATACAGCGATCAATCAGCCAGTTATTAAAAATAGCTTTCTGTGACAAACCTTCAGGGGAAGGAGGAGTAACAGAAATTGCGGGTAACGAGATGGCACATAAAAAAATGATAATAAATATGTTCATTTTAAATTTCATAGCGCAGTAATCTCGCTGATAAAATGCTGCGCATTGAGGTTGAGAAAATTTCCGTCATATTTTCTGATTGTCTAATTATCCTGTTTATCCCGATACTCCATAATTAAATCATTCAGTTCGCTGCTATGGAAAAAATCTAAACATTTCGCCATTGTCATCGGTTGTCCTGATTCACTTAAATAGTTTTTAGCTAAAAATTTTTTTCCCAACTCTCTGGCAGCAGTGTAAGCAGATAGTGAGTAATCGCCAAACTCCAGATAGCCTCTTGCAGCAGCAGCAGCATCATCTTTTACCTCACGACTCTTATAACCCTGAGCAATGCAGGTACTGAATGCATAGTTTTTGATATATTGCTGTGCCGAGTCGTTGATTTTTGCGGGTAGCTGAAGTGAGATCATCGAGATGAAGATCAAAATAATCAGTCTAATAACCATAATGTTGCCTCACTGGATACCGGAAAGTAACATCTGTCAGAACATAATGATCCATTCCACAATGTCACGTGTCCGCTGGCATCCCGCCAACCATTAACCGAGAAAATCAATATTCCTTTTACCCCCTGAAAGTCTGCTCCTGTATGGTATTGCATTACAATTTCTGGAGGCCCATACTCTTCAATAAGATATGCAATAAGGTCTTTTACACGATATATATACCAGTTCCTGTCAGCACCAGAAACAGTTTTCCATACACCTCTTTTTATTCTATTATTAGAGTAATTTAATGCATAACTCATTCTAATAGCGCATGCATTTGTAAAACCTGCAACAGGATCATTAACACCCAATCTTATATTTACCCCTACACTTCCACCAATTATCTCTCCAACCTTATCAACTGATACATTGATCTCACTAAACCGCTGCCAGACATTTAAAAATAAAGGTCTTTCCATATCAAATACCTCTATTACGCTTTAGAAAACCCAAACCATAGAGATTATGAATTTCTAAGATGTCATTAATATAGTCAAATAATATCAATACTGCTCAAGCCATAGTAAAATAGCAATCTCCCAATTTGAGAGATTGCCAGTTACTTACATCTCTCTGTTCCCTTTAATATCCCATCCCATACTGGTTTCCGCACCTCGACCGCCAGAGCTGGTTTGCTCCCAATACTGTTGTCTTACTCTGGCACCCTGAAAACTATAGGTGATACCAAGCGTATCGTTCTTGGTTGCACCGCTATAATCAACTGAAGTGACCAGCACATCCTCCAGCGTAATCTTCGCATATTCAACCTGTTGCCCTCCGGCTTTACACAGCGAAAGCTCAATGTTCTTCACCCTTTTTCCGTTAGAGCAAAACTGCAGTAGTGCCGTAACAGATTTATCAATCAATGTTGTAATATGAAGATTAGTGAAACTGACTTTTCCCGCTGCATCACCTGAACTGCCTTGTTGTGATGCTCCCCAGGAAAAAGAGCTAATATCTGTCCAGCCGACGTGATTGGCATCTTTCGATTCACCGGTCACACCGTCAACTTTCATAAACATATCAATAGGCATAATTATCTACTCTTAAGTTAATTTTGCTTTACCCTTGCACCTGAAACTGCTGATGCTTCAGCAGTTACTTCAGTTATGGGGTAGAGATAAAGCACTGATATGGCATGCAGAAAATCATGGGGTAAAATAAAACGTTCCATGTTTTACCTTTGCCGCGATCCTGAATATCGCTGCTACATGTGATTATTCAGAGGGTATGACCATAGAGATAGGGTCAAATTAGTTACTTAGCGTTGTCCTGATACCAATTGCTGAAAGGATCATTATCGATAACCTCTTTGGATAACTTATCCAGTTCAGCGCTATGATAAAGCCTCAGGCAATTGATAATATATCCGTTTGATATTACTCCCGAGTCATTATAGAAATAATTCTCTTTCGATTTAAAGGAGTTAATAATTGCATTTATCTTTATATCTCCTGAATCAATGTTATATGGCATCCATTCACGCATAGCGTTTGCCGTTCTCGCCGCATCATCTGAAAATATTTTATTTTCAGATGATAACTGAGCAATACATCGGGTGAGAGTTAAATCTTTTACCACCTGATAGTAAGGCATGCGTTTTATAAAGCTAACAGAATTCTTGATTCCTTCAGCACAAGGTTGAAAAGAAACGAGTATACGTTTTAAGTGAATTAATCTGTTCTTGCTGCACATCTTACTGCAAAAAAAAATTCTTCTGGACATAACTGTCTTCGTACTTAGCCCGCTTATTTTCAAATAATATGGCGCATTACGGTTAACCCATATCACCCGATTTTAGCGATGGCAATTTAGAAACCAGCCGCAAAGAAACCGTTAAGCCTTCCAGCTGATAATGCGGACGCAGAAAGAATTTCGCCGCGTAATACCCAGGCGTGTCTTCACTTTCTTCCACCACCACTTCTGCTGCCGCCAGTGGTTTACGCGCTTTAGTCTCCTGTGAGGAATTTTTCGGATCGCCATCGACATAATTCATCACCCAGTTATTCAACCAGTGCTGCATTTCGTCACGCTCGCGGAAAGAGCCGATTTTGTCGCGGACAATACACTTCAGATAATGAGCAAAACGGCAGCAGGCGAACAGATAGGGTAAACGTACCGCGAGACGAGCGTTGGCGGTGGCATCGCTATCGTGATACTCCGCGGGCTTCTGCAGTGACTGTGCACCGATAAAGGCGGCAAAGTCAGAGTTCTTGCGATGTACCAGCGGTATAAATCCGTTTTTCGCCAGCTCCGCTTCACGGCGATCGCTGATAGCGATTTCCGTCGGGCACTTTAAATCAATCCCACCATCATCACCCGGAAATGTATGTGCTGGCAGATTCTCGACTGCACCGCCGGATTCCACTCCGCGTATTGAGGTGCACCAGCCATACTGTTTAAACGATCGATTAATGTTTGCCGCCATCGCATAGGCCGCATTGCTCCAGGTGTAATTACTGTGGTCAGCGCCGTCACACTGCTCTTCAAAATTAAAGTTATCAACCGGATTGGTGCGAATACCGTAGGGCAGGCGCGAAAGAAAACGCGGCATCACCAGACCGAGGTAACGCGCATCCTCAGATTCGCGCAGGCTGCGCCACGCGGCATACTCGGTGTTCTGAAAAATTTTGCTCAGATCACGTGGATTAGCCAGCTCCTGCCAGGACTCCATCTGCATAATACCTGCCGCCGTTCCGCTGATAAACGGGCAGTGAGAAGCCGCACCAATACGTGCCATTTCGCCGAGTAACTCCACGTCCTGCGGGCTGTGATCGAAATAGTAATCTCCCACCAGACAGCCGAAAGGCTCGCCGCCGAACTGGCCATACTCCTCTTCATAGACCTTTTTAAAAATTGGGCTTTGGTCCCAACTGACACCTTTATAACGCTTCAGCGTGCGCCCCAGCTCACGCTTTGAGATGCTGATAAAGCGCACTTTGAGCATTTCATCACTCTCGGTGTTATTCACCAGATAGCTCAGCCCGCGCCATGCACCTTCCAGCTGGCGAAAATCCGGGTGATGAATAATCTGGTTGATCTGCTGAGACAGCTTTTGATCAATTTCGGCTATTAACGCCTGGATAGTTCGGTAAGCATCATTGGATAGCGTCAGGCTGTGTTCGAGAGCCTGCTGTGCCAGAGTCTTTACCGCGCTTTCAACGGCTGCCCGTGCCTGATCGCTTTTCGGTCGAAACTCTTTGTTTAACAGGGCGCTAAATTGGTCTTCACTAAACTGCTGCACAGATTGCTCGGGCTGTAGTTGATTCATCAGTTACCCCTCTTTATCCGGGCTGTTGGCCGCTTGATCCGCCGACTGCGGTACATAGCTCAACGATTTGAGTAAGCCAGGATCCTGCAGAATATTCGCTATCAGCTGCTCGGCACCATTTTTGCCATCCATATAAGTCAGCAAATTTGACAGCTGAGTCCGGGCATCAAGCAGCTGGCTCAGCGGCGCGACTTTACGGGCCACGGCGTCTGGTGAAAAATCATTGAGGCCATGAAAAGTCAGGTCGATATTCAATCCTTCCTCTCCGGTCAGGGTGTTTTCGGTACGGAACGTCACCCGAGGCTCAAGAGCTTTCATACGATCGTCAAAATTATCGACATCAATATCGATAAATTTGCGATCGCCGATTTCCGGCTGATTTTCACCTGACTTACCGACCAAATCCGCCATTACGCCCATGACAAAAGGCAGTTGTACTTTGCGATCGGCACCATAAACTTCCACGTCGTATTCAATTTGCACGCGTGGCGCACGATTTTGGGCAATAAACTTCTGCCCGCCAGCTTTGTTGTTATGCATAGTTCGCTCCATCTGTTAGGCGATACAGGAAAGAAAGGGACGACTGAGGCCAGTGGCATTCAGTTAGCACGTCGGCCAAAGATATTTTCCAGCTGATTAACGCCGTCTGGTGCCAGCTCGCGCACCATATCCATAAAATCCAGTCCAATAACCCGCTGCACACGCTCGATCATTAGCGGAGCAGGATGTCCCGGCTCGTATTCGGTAAAATACTGTTTAACCTGCTCCAGCATCAGCAGAGCGTCACCACGTGACTGAGGACCGGAAGCTCTCCAGATCGGCTCCTTTGACTGCGGCAAAATTATGGCAGCGGTGGTCTGCTTTATTTCATCTGCGCTGCTGGCTGACGGAATCATCATTGCAACAGGGGTTATACGGCAGGCCTGCTCGACCGTGCTGACTGTTTTCATTAGCTGATTCATTGCAGGAACGCCCGCTTCACCTAGCTGTTCTGTCAGCATAAGCTTGATAGTTTGCAAGCACTCACTTATTGTTTTGATCGCATCAATATTGGGATGCTCACTGCGTGACAGTTCATCCATCAATCGTACGCGGCCACCGGGATAATCAGGAAAGTCAGTTTTGCTGCCTTCCAGTAGCGCGAAGGCATCACGCAAACTGATTTCATCAGCCACTGAACGCAACAGCGGCGCCTGACGGACCGCCAGGGTTAAGGCTGATTTATCACTGAGTCCCGCCAGCACGTTAATCCGATAGTGAGGACTCACTTCGCCCCAATCTTCCAGCGCCGGATAAAGCGATTGCCAGAATTGTTGTAGTGACTGTGTAATCAGCTGCAAACCTTTGGCATAACCGCTCAGGCCTTTAAGCTGTGTCCATGCACGAGTCAGAGCCAGCATTGCACGCAGATCTTTACTACGAAGCAGCAGCCCGGATGCCAGCGCTTCAACTTTGTTCCAGTCGGCCGGTTCGGCGGGGATCAGGGTGTCGCCAAATTGCTGTTCAGCCTTGCCGGCGCAGGCAAGCTCCATCGCGATAAAATCAGCGTCATATTCAAGGTTTTCTCCACAAGGTCGCTCGGCACTAAGCGGCGCTAATAAAGCATCGAGATACATATCGATTCCTTTCTTCAGGTTTAGTCGAACATTGGCGGATAGAGGCCATGGCGTCCCGGCCTTGCACCTCCAGCCGGATCAAACAGCAGCGAAAACAGCTGGCCGGTCAGATTGCCGCTATGAACATGGGTATAAAGAGGGAAACCATCGGTCTGATTACTCCACCAGAAACTGGTGTAATGCTGCGGATCAAAACAGTCGGAAACCTGCTTCCAGCTCAGGGTGCTGATATTGTCGCCATAGCCGATCACATCAAAAATATCCGAGCGTTGGTCTGCTGCCGGATCCGGTGGTGCGGGAATAGCCAGCAGCGCCTGGTCAAGTTGTTCAGCGGAGTAGCAATGGTGTACAGCATGCTTCAGAGCGCTACCCAGCTGCTGATACCATTCACCGGCCATTGACAGCATCTGCGGTGACCACTGCGTTGAGGTAAAGGTGCGTTGCGCGCAAACCGGATAGTGACGACCGACACTGTCAGATGCCGGCAGCAGGCACCCCATCTGTATCAGCTGACTGTCCAGCATCGGCGGCACAACAAAATTCCATACCGGCGCGTGGCTAAAATGACGTCCATTCGCCTGCCGCTCGCCAGCATTTTTTTGCCAGTTAACCAGCCCGACCTGAAACCAGTGGGTCCATTGATTGATCAACGCGTCAGGGAAGCGTCGCTGCAAAAAGTCTCCGGCACTGGGTAATTTTCCGTACCAGCCAATCACAGTGGAATTACTCATTATCATTTCCTTACAGCTATGGGCATGAGAAGCCGGGAAGTTGAAACGGATTGCGGATACTGTTTGGCGTAAACTCCAGAGTGACCTGATGACCATCCAGATTAAAGCTGGCCTGACGGCTCAGATTGCTGCTGCCGTTGGCCAGACGTGCACGATCAAAAAAGCGGTTAAGCGCCCATGGGCCACTGGTCACCAGCGTTGACGTCTTGCCGTTAGCCAACCCCAGCTGCATACGCACCTGACTGGTACCACCCGCGCCGGGCCAGCTCACCAGCTGTACCACCTGCGGTCCATGGCTGTAGCGCAGGATCTGACCATCAACATCCAGCGTAAGAGTTAAGATGTCGTTGTCCATGCTCACCGTGCGCACCGTGGTACGAAAAGAGGGAGCACTGGCTCCATTGGCAAAAAAAGCATCGCGAATGCTCTGCGCCTGCTGAAACGGTCGCAGAATGGCCTCCCCGCCGGGTAATGTTTTTCCGTCAATACCTGGCATAAAACGCCAGCTGGCTTGGGTGGTATCAACTTTATTGGCCAGGTTATCGCGAAAAAAACTGTCCATCAGCCCACTGCCGGGAGCAAACATTCGTGCCAAATCGTCCGGCGTCACCTCTGAACGGCCCGAACGCGCCAGCGGATAGCGACCGGCAATGGCCTGGCGGCAAAAACTGCCAACTTCAACATTGATACGCTTGCTGACGTTTTCCAGGTCACGCCGCTGGGTATCGCTGCTGGCTCCCACCGCCAGACTGCTCAGCATGGTTTGTAATGGACCCGGCAGACGCCCTGCACTGGCCTGTAAGCGGCTGATTGACTCCGCGGCGGGCGGTGGCATACCACTATTCGCCGCATCCTGAACCGCGGTCAGATAGCGATAAAGATTATCAATTTGATGGAGAATATCGTCGAAAACCAGGACGCTGCCGCCTTTTTCCAGCGGTTGTGCCAGCTCAATCAACGCGGCAAAGTGATGGTTTACCGCCTGCTCGGGCGACGGCGACGAATCGACCAGTGCTGCCGGCTGCGGCGCACGAAACAGTGCCTGTAAGGTTTGTGCCGCACGACCAGATGGTACTTCCGGAAGCGGCTTCACCTCGCCGCCCTGCTCTGGTAAGCGTTCCAGCATCAGATAATGGCTGAGATTCACCACCAGCCTGCGCAGCGGTGAATTGTTGCCGGAGAGCAGACGCGCGGTATTAATGCGCTGCGCCAGACTGGCGCTGTTGTTCAGCTGGATATCCTGCATCAACCCTTCCCACTGAGCGATATAGTCAGTGAGATAGAGCTGACGAACTGCACTATCGATTTGTTGCTGGTCCTCGTTCTGGCTGTGGCCACCCAGCACCCATATGTCGTCTTTATGCAGCTCGGCGATAACGCCATCGATGTTTTTATTAAAATTGTTCCAGTATCCCTCTGGAGTAAACAATCCGTTAATTCCCTCACTGGCAGAGGCGCCGCTCTTGCGCGAAAACACCAGTTCACTTTGTGGCCCGCCAAGAGATGACAGAGAGGCTGGTTTTAAGTTTGCGTTAGGCTCCAGTAGCCGTTTCAGGCGTCCATAAACACGCTGTGATAAAGGAGCCTGATTAATGAGTGCCTGCTGGCGGATAATCAAATTGTCATCACGTGCATATGGAGAGGTCTGTCGCTGAGATTCCAGTAACTGCGTCAGATGGTCTTCAAGCTGTTTAATCTGCTGCTGGGTTATCCCCGATGGCAAATTTCGCTGCAGATTCAGCATCAGCCAGGCGTGCAAAAACTTACCGTCGTAGCGTTCAGGCAGATAAAGCATTTGATAAGCCTTTAATGCTTCATAACTGTAATCCGCATCGCTGCCGTTATCATTGCGCAACCAGTGCGTCATCGCCTGTGCCGCCAGCGGCAATAACAGCTGGCGTAGTGACTTCTGATATAACGTCATGGAGGCATCGCTGACCTCAACGCCGCGATACAGCCCCATGCGCCACGTCAGCGGTGGCGCGGCAATATCAACACTCTGGCTTTGCGGCAAATATCTCAGCTGGTTGAGAAACGGTAGCAGTGTAAACAGATCGTTCTCACCGCTAATCTGTAGCTGCTTACTTTGCTGCTCAATCGGCGGCACTTTTTGCTGCACTTCGTGCAGCCAGCGCTGATTGTGGTGATAACTGGTCAGCCAGAGGACAGCAGCGATAACCAGTAACGTCGCCAGTAACAAATAACCAGACCACAACACCGCACGGTTACGCAGCTCCCACCAGCGGTTACTGCTTGCCAGCCCCGACTCCTGAAAAATCACCTCCTGCAGCAGATTTTTCAGAAAAAAACTCTGGCCTTTGTTAGCCGGAACCGGCGCAGCTTTATTAACCCGCTTCCAGGCATTATCGGTATTTACGTGCGGCTCTTTGTCCGCAACCGGCTGCAACTGCATGGCCCGATGCAGTTCGCCCATAACCCGATCAAAGGGCAGCCCCTCCTGAGTTCCGCTGGCAAAATAAATTCCTCGAGGGAAAAAAGGCGCTTCAAAGTCAGAACGAGAAAACACATTGCCAAGCATCTCAATCAGCAGCTGACGTAATGCGGCAAACTGTTGAGGAAACAGATAACTTTCGGCGCGAGCCTGAGTATTTTGTTCCTGTTGCAGGGTATCCGGCAGCCCGGCCTCCAGCCTTTGTTGCAGCTGCGAATAGTGATAATTGCATGTCTCAGTCAGATCAAAATCCGCCTGCTCAACCCGCTCGCGAGGGAAAGTAAAGCCCCAGATCTGATCGCGCTGCGCTTTATCAAAGCCGGCAAAATAGGCATTAAAGCCTTTCAGTAAGTCGGTTTTGGTTACCAGCACATATACCGGAAATCCAATGCCTAACTGTTGATGCAGCTCGGCCAGTCGCTGATGCAGTGAGCGAGCGTGCTGCTGCGCAACCTGCGGATCCTGCGTCAGCAGATCGGCCACGCTGATCGTCAGGATGACGCCATTAATTGGCTGGCGAGCGCGATATTTACGCAGTAATGTAATAAAACGCTGCCACTCTCCGGCATCTTGCGCCTGCTGGCTCTGTTGCAGAGCGTAACGCCCGGCGGTGTCTATCAATACCGCTTCACTGGTGAACCACCAGTCGCAGTTGCGCGTTCCCCCGACTCCGCGCAATGCGGCTTTGCCAAAACTGTCGGCAAGTGGAAAGTGCAAGCCAGAGTTGAGCAGCGCCGTCGTTTTACCTGCGCCCGGCGCGCCAATAATCAGATACCATGGCAGTTGATAAAGATACTGGCGACTTAGCGCCTGGATCCAGCGCGGCTGGAACTTACTTTCGGCGCGGATGAAATGCGCTTTTTTCAACAGCTGAGATGCTTCATTAAAACGCTCCGCCAGCTGCAGCTCTTCGCTAGTGAGCCTCTTAGGCTGGTACGTACCGGGCGGGGACACGCGGCTGAGGCTTCCGATGAGTTTGCGGTTAAGCCAGGCGTTATATAAACGGGGTATAACGCGGCTGATTGCCCACAGCAGGTAGAGCAAGCCAATCAGTATCTGGCGATTAACTTCGGGCTCGAGTGGCCGGGCGTCAGCAACAGAGAGCAGTGGGCCGACCGTCCAGATGATAAAAGCCAGCGCGGAAATGCCGATAAATCCCCACATCAATCGGCTGGTCAGGATAGCGAATAGTCTGTTCAGCATGCGTTAATTTCCTTGCGACCGGCGATTCAGCTCTGCCCGGGTATTCTCGGGTGCAACCAACAGCGTTATTTCAACCCGTCGATTGCGGGCGCGGTTCTCTGAGCTATCATTGGCTACCAGCGGACTGTTCTCACCGCGCCCTTCAGCTGTTACGCGCTCTGGTTGCGTCAGGTGTGACTGTAATATCTGACGCACCGACTCCGCCCGTGCCAGCGACAGCTCATAATTCGATGCAAAGCGCACGCTGCGTATCGGCAGATTATCGCTGTAGCCCGCCACCTGAATCTGACCACTGACGCTGTTCATCGCCTGGGCGATGCGATCCAGCACCGCCCGATAATTACTGCGTACCGTGGTTGATGCCGAGGCGAACAGACCGTCACCATTGATCGTCACTACGCTCTGATCGGCCTCATCTCGCACGCTGACCAGCCCCTGTTCGATTTCCGTCCGCAGAAACCCCCGCAGGTTAAGTGCCGGTGGCGGTGGTGGTGCCGGATGAGGAATAGTGACTTCAGGCAGAGCAATCTGATAGATCGCCGCCAGTACCGGGCTGACACGATCGCTTAGCCGCCAGTTAAGCGCGATATAAAACAGGCAGGCCAGAAAACCGGCCAGTGCAGTCATCGCCCAGAGCGGCACTACCGGTCGCCACAGCTTGCTGATTTGGGGTTGATCCAGCGGATGTGGCGATAACGGCAATGAATAACTACCGCGCACGCCGTGAATCATCTGCAATAAGCGCCGTTTAATGGTTTCCAGCTGTGAGCGCCCGTTGTCCAGCACGCGATAGCGCCCTTCGAAGCCCAGCTGCAGGCAGAAATTGATCAGCTCCAATAACCAGAGATGTTCCCGCGGGCTTTGCGACAGCTTAGCCAGCAGCTGGAAGAACTTTTCACCGCCCCAGGTTTCATTATGAAAAGTCACCAGCAAACCGCTGCCAGGCCAGACACCTCTGCTACCCCACGGGGTCAGCGCGGCAGCCTCATCCAGCGCGGTGCACAAGCAATAGCGCGCGCCAACGATCATTTCATAGGGCAATCCTGTGCGCTGGCAATGCATCTCAAATTGACGGATCTCGTCGATCAGCTGCTGACGTAATCCCGCTGGATCAGCGTGCGTGACGCAATGGCGAATATCAGGAATGGCATTGAGTAACGAATTAGCCGCAACCACCAACAGGTTGCTGCTGTGCGCGCCAGGGTAAATGGTATTACTGCCGGTGGATTGTCGTTCCTGCATCATGATTGCTCATTGACCGTTATTCAGACTGAATGACTGCGTATTGCCCAGAACTGCATCTCCAGGCCGGGAAAATCTCCCGCCAGATGCAGGGCAAAAGCGCCGGACTTTTCCATTTCCTTCCACAGTTCACCGCCCTTCTCCAGCTCAAAATAGCTGTAGCCAGCATGCCAGGGAATTTGTGGTGGTGGTGTTGGCATTACGCGCAGCACCAGGCCGGGCAACTGCAGATGCACCAGGTCACGAATTTTTGCCACTGGCGCGATTTTCATTTGCGCCGGAAAATGGATATGCAGTGTTTCGCCAGGAATATCGGCACGCACCGCCAGCACAAAGCCAAACTCACGAAGCATTGCATTGTCGGTTACTGTCGCCACGCTGAGGCCGTGAGAACGCTCGGTGAGCACCAGCTGAATAGCATGCTCTTCCAGCACCTGCGATAAGCCGTGGCGCAGCATCAGCATCAGCTCAGCGAAACAACCCGCCAGATCATCCTGGCGGTATTCAGGCAGGGCATGTTCAGGAAAACGTCGGGAAGTATAGGTCGTCAGTTCACAGGCAAAGGCCAGCCAGTGGCGCCAAAGCTGTTCGGGATGCAGTACGGGAAGGTTTTTGAAGTGGCTGATCTGGCCAACATGGTAATTGAGTAATGCCAGCAGCATAAAATCAACGGTATCAGCCTGGTTAAAACGGCCTGGTTGCTGCAGCCGCAAACCCAGCTGCTGACAGCGCTGTGTCAGTATATTCTGGAGATCATGAAGGTAATCACGCAGCGGGGCGCAGGCTTTGCAGTTAAGCAGCGGAGGAATGTAATGGGTGTCGAGGCGCAACTGATTTTCGCTACGAGTATCATTGAACTGCGCTACGCCTATTGCCGTCCACTCTGCCGACAGCTCACTTTCCAGCATCAGTTTCAGCCGCAATCTGCCAAACTGAATCGCGGTCTGCCCCATTGAGACTGCATTAAAATCCTCAACATCCTGTTCAAAACTCACGAAACGCGCCAGTGAGTCCGTAGCGTCGTCAAAGATCAGCTCTTCGCGACCGCCACGACGCGCAGGCAATGCCAGTACCACTTTTGCCCCGCCGGAAGGGTCTGCAAGGGATAATGGAGTCGGCGCATTGCGTCCGTCGCGAAAGGAAAAGTAGGTTCCGTCTGGCAGCAGGCCACTGGCAGAGTTAAGGGCTACTTGCCCCTGCCGCAGCAAAGTCAGATTGATGTCAAAATCGAAAAAACCCCACAGCCAGGGGTGCTGAACCTCTGCCCTTGCGTGAATAAGATGATGAAAATAGCTTTCCGATTGCTGAAAATGGTGTGGGCGCAGAAACATCCCTTCGCTCCACACCACTTTTGCTGTGTGATTCATAATGACTTCCTTTTCATAGAATTAACTTTTTCAGCGAATGACGCGAATGCCGTTAATATCAGCAATAATCTCTGCATCTGACTCCACTGACGATCCTTGCCAGATGGATTTAAAAAAGCCCTCACCAGAGGCCGGAAGCGGCAGTGACAGCCGCCATATCTTGCCATCAAGCGACTGGTACTCAGCCAGGATGCCAAGGTAACGCGCTTCCCCCTCGCCCTGACCGCTAATTTTTTTATTTAACTGCCCGGGCCGCAGAAAAAACTGCTCGCTGTTAAGCAAATTGGCCCCCAGTAAAGCCCGGGCATCGCTTTGCAGCGACCAGAAATCTGCCGCCATAAAATCCGCATCTGATTTAAGTAACAGCACTCTCACCTTGAGCGGTGCTGAATCATTGATTTGCGGGTGCGCCTGAAAAGACAGGTTGTAACGCACCTGCGAACTGGTTGAAGGCGAAATACAGCCAAATAACAGCGGCAGCGCCGCCAGTATTAAGATCGGAAAACTCAGACGCAGCCAGTGAAATCCCTGCATAGCGATGATTCCATTAGAGCGATGTTAATCAATGATCCAGGTACCGTTATTTGCGCTCTGGCAAGCTTTACTCTCGCCATCAACGGCCACACAGGTCGGCTTAGCGGGCTGATTGCTCCTGACACGTTTACGCCGGGAGTCGGCTTTGACGGTCTTATCCCAGAGTTCACTTTTCACTCCGGCACGCAAAGGAACATAGCCAATTAACTCTTGCTGATCTCCGGCAATCGCAAACCAGCCATTTTCTACCTTGCCTGCAACGGTGTAGGTTTCACCGTTATTCAGATAGCGTATTAGTTTGCCGCCAAAATCAGGACGACTCATGACTGACGCGTTATACAGCGCACGATACTCTTCATTCAGCGGTGTGAACTGTGCCGGTGGCACAATGGCGTACCGGTAGTTCAGCTTCACGCCGTCGACAGTGGTGGAAACTATCGTCTCATCCGTTAATGGCGGGGTGGGAGCGATACAACCGACAAGGCTTAAAACCCCAATCAGGCTTAGTGCGACACGAATTTTCACCATGATCCTCATAAATTTTCTTAACAATAATGACGTCACGCCAGGATCGCTGGCGAGGTAAACACGCTCTTAAAAAAACTTCCGACTAGCTGAAAAACGCCATCGGCTCCGCTCTGGCCAACAGATAAAAATGCCAGTTAATTTAATTAAACTTATTAATAATCAAAAAATATTTATGGACTAAAAACAAAGCAATATCAGAATAATTGATAAGCGAACGAGTAAATAGACACTGCACTCCTGTGCTGGAATGATGAACGCCAGGGGATAACGCTCATCATGCCCTAAAACTTCCTTGATTCGATTCTCTACTATCGTAGGGAGAGAGACTTTCACTGAGATGATGGTTTAATAGCTAAGCATGTGCATTAATTTCTGATATTAATCATTTAAATCAGAATATTAATCAAACATCACCAATCCATGGCTACCGCACGAGTTTGCACCCGGTAACGCCCAACTGCGTTTCACTGCGGCCTGAAAGATCATAATTTGCGCAGTTTATCGTGTCCCGACAAAAATTCAACGGTTTGTTAACCAACCGATAATCATTAATTATTCTTAAACCTGAAAATAATCACAAATCTTCGATATTTTGCGCCGCGGCTGTAGGAAGCAGCTGACAAACATTGATAAAATTTATGATACACCGCACAAAAAAACGCCAACACTGAGGAGTTGAGTAGTGAAAAAAACTTTTCGGATTTTTTTATCGCTGCCTCGCGGGGCACAAACGGATGATGAAATCAGCAAGTAGGATTATTTTTAGCGGAACGGCTAAGAGGAGTGCGGTTACCAGTAAGATAATGCTCTGGCTGGTAACCGGACAGCAGGAAAAGCAGAAGCGATCGATTAAGCGCTGAGAATTTCAGCCAGCTGTTTCAGTGAAGAGACCTGCCAGGTAGGCTCAATCCCTTCAGGCCTGGCGCGGTTATCAGCATTCAGCCAGCAGGTTGCCAGACCCGCATTGATGCCGCCCAGAATATCTGAATCCGGGTTATCTCCCACCATCATGACGCGCTCGCGCGGTGGATTGCCCATTTTCTCCAGCGCATAGTCAAAGATCGCCGGATGGGGTTTCGCGTAACCCACTTGTTCCGAAATCACCAGCAGATCAAAGTATTCAAGGAAACCGGTACGCTGTAAACGCGCCTGCTGTAGCGCAGTAAAGCCATTAGTGATGATGCCCATTTTGACCTGGCCTTTCAGCAGGTTCATCAGGCCAACAGCACCTTCCAGTGGAATACAGATCTCCGCCATCGCCGCCAGAAAGCCGCTGTTAAGCTCGTGTGGCTCAACACTCAGTTTATCCGCCCAGCCCTGAAAACGTTGGTGCTGAAGCTGTAGTGCATTGATTACACCGTTTTGATAATCCACCCACAACGGTTTGTTTACCGCCTGGTATTCATCATAATCTGCGGTGGTAAACTGCACATCATATTGCTCAAACAGGCGCTGCAAGCCGGCATAGGCATCAAAGTGAAATAGGGTGTCGTCAGCGTCGAATAAGATCCAATCCCAATCTTTTAACATCTTGTCGTTAAATCCTGTTTTATCTGCACCGGCGTTGTCCGCTACAGGGTGAGAGCCATTATCAGTGCGTCTTCACGTCCCTCTGCTGTCGGGTAATAATTTCTGCGCACCGATACCTCATTAAATTCCAGCTGTTCATAAAGCGCTATTGCCCCGAGGTTTGAGGCGCGCACTTCCAGCCATAGCGTTAACACCTCGCGCTGTGTCAGCTCGGTGATGATGTGTTCCAGCAACTGACGCCCCAGTCCACGCCGCTGAAAAGCCGGATCAACCGCAATATTGAATAGCGTGGCCTCATCAAGCACAACCTGTGTTACGGCAAAGGCAGCCATCACGCCATCGACATCAAGCCGATAATTGAGATAACGCTCACCCTGATTGCTGGCAAAGGTTTTTTCCGTCCACGGAAATGCATGGCTACGCTGCTCGATGGCAAATGCGTGGCTAAGGTCGTTCGGGGTGAGTAAAGAAATCTGATTCATGTTCACAGATCTGCTGCCACAGTGCGCGTTTGGCGCTGGCATTATGATAGAGCTCATCAAGAGCAGGAGAAGCAAGCTGGGTGCCCTGCACCGCCAACGGCGCATCAATGCCTAAACGCCAGCTGGCACAATGATTATCATCCGGCAACATCGCCAGTTGATCCGGTGTTAATGCGAAAACATCATGCGGATTGATCGCCAGCGCGCGCAACACGTCGCTGACTAACGGATCCTCAGTAGAGGGCGGCACATCGGCGATAATCAGCAAGCGCGTATGCGTCGGCAAGGAGACAGCAATTTCCCCTTGTAAGGCACGCGGACGCCGCAGTACATACTGCGTAATGCCCATTTGCTGTAATAACCAGTCACGTCTGGAAGACATATTTTTTCCTGTCTGGTCGCCCGATTGCGTCGCTATGCTAACAAACCCATCGAATATGCGCCAACAAACCACGCTATCGCTGCACAATCCCTTACCCGACATTCATTCTGCTGCTGCCTTGCTGCAACATGGACGACTTCAGGTATAATCGCGGTTCTGATTTAAAAGGAGCCATCCGATGTCCGCTTTTACCCCGGCCAGTGAAGTTATTCTGCGCCACAGTGATGAATTTATTGAACGCCGCGTGCTGTTTGCCGGTGACCTGCAGGATGACCTGCCCGCTCAACTGGAGACTGCACACAGCAAAGTTCATACCCAGCAATATCATCACTGGCAGACCCTGAGCCGTGCGATGGGCGAAAATGCGCAATACAGCCTGGTGGCCAGCGCCGCGATGGTCAGTGAATGCGATACCTTAATTTACTACTGGCCGAAAAATAAGCCGGAAGCGCTGTTCCAGTTGCAGAACCTGCTGTCGCTGTTACCTGTAGGTAGCGATATCTTTGTTATCGGCGAAAACCGCAGCGGCGTTCGCAGTGCAGAAGAGATGGTCAGCAAGTGGGCATCGCTGAATAAAATTGACAGCGCGCGCCGCTGCGGCCTGTATCACGGCCGTCTCGACACGACCCCGGCGTTTAATGCCGAAAGCTTCTGGGGCGAATATGCTCTCGGCGACTTCACCATCAAAACGCTGCCGGGCGTATTCAGCCGTGATGGACTGGATATTGGCAGCGAGCTGTTGTTGTCGACCTTTACCGCTCATACCAAAGGTAAAGTTCTGGATGTCGGTTGTGGCGCTGGCGTGCTTTCTACCCTGCTGGCCAGCCACTCACCCAAGGTACGCCTGTGGCTGACCGATGTCAGCGCCGCCGCAATTGAAGCGAGTAAGGCTACTCTGGCGGCTAATCAGCTGGAAGGCGAAGTATTTGCCAGCAACGTTTACTCTGACGTGAACGGCCGCTTCGATATGATTATCTCCAATCCGCCGTTTCATGATGGGATGCAGACCAGCCTTGACGCCGCACACACCCTGATTCGCGGTGCAGCAAAACACCTTAATATGGGCGGTGAACTGCGCATAGTTGCCAACGCCTTCCTGCCGTATCCGACGATTCTTGATGAGACGTTTGGCAGCCATGAAGTGCTGGCGCAGACCGGGCGTTTTAAGGTTTATCGTGCAGTGTTAAGTCGTGCGGCGAAAGCGAAACGCTAATCAGTGATTTGTTGCCGCTGCCGGTTTTCGCAACTTACTGATTCAGCTAATCGTCATGGAGATGTTGCTTTTTAACGCAATCATTCCATGACGATGAAATATCTGTTGACGTCCCGGTGAAAATCTCTAGAATGCGCCTCCGTGGTTGCAATACTAATAAAGTATTGTCGGTATGCGAAGGTGGCGGAATTGGTAGACGCGCTAGCTTCAGGTGTTAGTGTCTTAACGGACGTGAGGGTTCAAGTCCCTCTCTTCGCACCAACAACCATGATATTGCTTTGCATTTGCGCGAAGGTGGCGGAATTGGTAGACGCGCTAGCTTCAGGTGTTAGTGTCTTAACGGACGTGAGGGTTCAAGTCCCTCTCTTCGCACCAATGCAGCAGTGATACAAAATTTACAACGACGATGCGAAGGTGGCGGAATTGGTAGACGCGCTAGCTTCAGGTGTTAGTGTCTTAACGGACGTGAGGGTTCAAGTCCCTCTCTTCGCACCAAGTTGTAAACTCTTCCTGTTGTCCCTTCCCCTCTGATTTAAATTACTTCCCTGTTTTTGTGACTTCCCTTACCAGACGGTAAATTTCAACGAAATCGCGACCAGACATCCGGCCAGTGCTACGCATGAAGGCAGCAGCAGATAATGACGCAGCTTTTTATGGTAAAGCATACTGACGGTCGCCAGCAGCGCGATAACCATCACCAGACGCCACTGATTAAATGAGAGTTCCATCATTGCCATTACCGGCATAATGGCACAAGGTAACAGCACGCCCCAGGCGCTATCCAGTCGTTTTCCTGACATCCAACCCACTCCCCCTGTTCACCTGCCGTTGCTACCCGTTAACCTTCAGGTTGCAGATAGCTGGCTACACTCTTCGCTGCGCATAGATGATAATGATTACCAATAGCATATGATAATTTTTTTCATTATGCAGCAAGAATTGTTGAAACTTTGACCCTGAGGATGACAGGCCATTGCTAAAGTGATAAATTGCGCACGATCAATATCTATAAAATCAAAATAATAACAGCTAAAAACTATTCCTGTTCGAATAATAAATTCGAATTCAGGCGTAGTGCTTTGATATTTCAGGGCTGCAGCGAGTATATATATGAAATTACAAACTTATGACGAATTGCTTCACAGCAAATATCGGCTAACTGTGATGTTATTTCTTTTTTTAAACACAGCCACATCACTGTTCTTTTTACTCAATAACCATTATCAATCGGCGTCGCAGATACTGTTGCCAACGGCACTGATCCCGTTACTGAGCACGGTGCTTTTAGGCTGGATGTTCTTAAAGCCACAAGCCAAATTCCCGCTATTAAATATTGTCGCGCTGATAACAGGAATACTTTGGGCCTGGCATATCGCCCTGAGGTATGAGCTGGTATTTTATTTTGATGGCAGTTACCTGATGATCAGTTTAATCAGTATTTTCTTTATCAGCTCGATTGCCCTGAGCGATCATCTGCTGGCATTTTGCCTGCATACCGCGCCCGCCGTGGTGACCGTACTGATACTCGACAACGGTAATAACTTGCTGATGATTCTGTTCACCATTGCGCTACCGCTGACCGGATTTACTCTGCACCACTTTATGCGGCGGCGCAGCGACAGCTTTACCCGCCGGCTGATGTCTCAGCTTTACGAAGAAAAACAGACCTATAGCGATCTCAGCATGCTCGATCCGTTGACCGGTTTATATAATCGTCGCGGCTTAAACAATCGTCTCCAGAACGTGCTGGAGAACCACTCCGGCAGTCATTTCGTGCTGCTGCTGGATATTGATCATTTCAAAGCTTATAACGACAATTACGGCCATGCTATGGGCGATCAGGCATTGGCACGCGTCTCTGTAGCGATCCGCGATGCGGTGCGCTCGCGCGATATTGTCACACGCTACGGTGGTGAAGAGTTTCTGGTGCTGCTGACCAATGTTAATGCCTCAATTGCCCTGAAACTGGCTGAGCGTATTCGTCAGTACGTAATGGATTTAGATATTCCGCACCGGTTTAATGAACGGGTCGCCACGCACGTTACTATCAGCGCGGGTATCGCTCCCCTGTTTGACGATGACTTTGAGCAGGCGCTGGCGAATGCCGATCGCGCACTGTACGTGGCTAAAAATCAGGGGCGCAATACTATTCTTTGCTGGGATACGCTGGCGGCAGCCACTTCCAACGTGCCCGTCGATATTCACTGATCGCAGCCCTGTCACGGGGCTGATTATTTCCCACCAGACTTTCTGCCAAATAAAAATCAAAACTCTAATGCCTGTTAATCGGTTATTTATCGTTTTGAGATCGCTTTACACGCTGGATTGCTACCCGCGACGCTAATTATCTGAGCATCAGAAAAAACTGATTCAGCGCTTCAGGGGTTCGCAGAGATCGGGTGGCGAGAAATGCTATCGACGAAAGAGTGCCGTTGATCAGCTTGCCTGCGTTTTACATCCTGGATAGAATCAAGAACGATTATCATTTGTTTTCGTATCACGGTAACGCTGCACACAGGATGCCCATGGCAATCATTACGCGTCAGGCTTATGAGTATGGTTCGAGTCCACTGATCTTTCTGCAAAGTGACAGATCGCTGAGCAGTGCGCTGCATGCGCTGTTTACTGAACATCGTGCTCATTTCCTCGACAGCGTTAAGCTGGGTGAAGAAGCTCCGGCTGGCTGTATGTCGCTGGCAAACTGGTCGCAAGCTGATACGTTTTTACCGCTCACTCAGCGGTACAGCGACTACCTCTATCGCGATCATCCGGATACGCCACGCGAAGCCAAACCGCTACAGTCACTGTGGGCGCAATGGTATTTCGGCCTGATTGTGCCACCGATGATGATGGCGCTGTTGCTGGAGCCGCGCGCGCTCGACTGTTCGGCAGAGCATTTCCATATTGAGTTCCATGAGACTGGCCGCCCGGCCTGTTACTGGCTCGACGTGCGTGAAGATGACGACGCCCGCTATCTCAGCGCCCGCCAGCGCATCGACCGCATGATCCAGCGCCATCTGCTGCCGGTGGTGCAGGGGATTGAGCAACATGGCGACATCAATGCCAAACTTATCTGGAATAACACCGGTTACCTGATGCACTGGTTTCTCGGTGAACTGAAACCTTTCCTCGATGAAGATACGCTGGTCACTCTCGAGCATGCGCTGTTCTTCTCGCGTGAGCTGCTGAACGGTGCAGATAATCCACTGTATCGCACCATGATCCCTCGCGACGGCGCCATGCAGCGCCGCAGCTGCTGCCAGCGCTATCGTATTCCTGATGTGCAACGCTGCGGTGACTGCACGTTAAAGTGCGCCTGATCTCAGCGGCTTGCTGACAAATTGTTTGCCCGTTTGGCCTTGAGAATCCGCTGCCGGTTTATTGTGATGTATCACTGCAAACCTTTGCTGAAGTGCTGCCCGCCGCCGGAGCGATTCACAGCGCGGTGCGCATCTCGCCGCAGCAGATGGCCGAGCTGACCGCCGCAGAATGGGTTGATGTGTGTCAGCCCGCTGACTAGCCTGCAATTGTTGACAGCGGCCTGTTGCCGCTGCCCGCACGGCACAAAGCACAATGTTCTGCATTGGATGCGGGAAATTTCTGCATCGAACGTTATCAACATCCCTGGTGGTTTCAGCTACAATCCCCCGCGTTGAAAAGTTATGGATTTAACGTGTCTCTGATTCAGATTCATGCTTCGCGCAGCCGCCTGCCCGCCTGGTTGGGACTGATCGCGATTCTGCTGCTGTTTATTGCGCCGGTGATCTCAAAATCACTGGCACATGCCCATGGCGCAGAGATGCCGATGATGATGATGTCGCATCATGGCGAGATGGCGATGGCAGATATGCCGCATCATATGTCGTCATCTGAGCGGGTGCGGCCAGCGCCGGTGCACCACATGTCGATGATGGATGATAGCGCCTGCGGCTACTGTGTGCTGCTGATCCATCTGCCACTTAATCTGAGCAACCTGCCTCAACTCTGGAGTATGCTACAGGCGGCGACGCGCCCGATGGCGCGCCCTGAGCCACTGCATATCGCTATCTTTGTTCCCATCCACTTCCGCTCGCGTGCCCCACCGTTTCCGACACTGACTTCCTGAAACGCTAATTTATAAACCTGTCGCGTAAGCAGACAGGCACCTGCACATGCCTGCTATGGGCAAAGGAACTTTTATGTCGGAAAAAATCATCCCGGCCGCGTCATCCGCGCGCGCCGAAAATGCACAAAGCACCCAGGCGATCATGCATCTGTTGCGTCGTCTGCACTTCTATATTGGCCTGTTTATCGGCCCATTTATTTTCGTCGCCGCGCTGACCGGCACACTGTATGTCCTCACGCCGCAGCTGGAAAATAAGCTGTATGCGCAACAGTTATTTACCAGCGCCAGTGGTGAAGATCGACCACTGTCGCAACAGGTAGCCAGCGCGCTTCATCATATGGGCGCTGAAGCCCATATCGTCGCGGTACGGCCTGCACCCTCTGCCGGGGAAACCACCCGCGTGATGTTTCGCGATACGAAAGCTGGCCCATCGGAAACTCATGCGGTGTTTATTGACCCTAAAACGCTGGAGATTCGCGGTGAGCTGACGGCCTATGGCACCAGCGGTATCCTGCCATTCCGCACCTGGCTGGACTATCTGCATCGCAATTTATTGCTGGGTGAGTTTGGCCGTAACTACAGTGAGCTGGCCGCCAGCTGGCTGTGGGTTGCCGCGCTGGGTGGCGCGGCGTTGTGGGCGATGAGCCGCGCGCCGCGCCGTAAAGCATCGTCCCAGCGCGTTTCACGCACTGCCCGCTTCCTGCGTCAGCGCCACTGGCACACCACGCTTGGTCTGGTACTGCTGGTTGGGCTGGTGTTCTTCTCGGCCACCGGCTTAACCTGGTCGAACTGGGCGGGAAATAATATTTCGCAGATGCGCGCGCATTTTGGCTGGCTAACACCAGCGGTTAATACCCAGCTGGGTGGCACGCAGCACGCAATGCCAGCAGATGAGCATGCAGAGCACCATGGTCACGATATGGCGATGATGACCCACCACGCCGAACATGAGCCGCTGTCACCGGCGCAGTTCGATGCGGTAATGGCCGCAGCCCGTGCGGCAAATATTGATGCCGGTAAGGTGGAAATTCGTCCGGCCTATACGGCGGATAAAGCCTGGGTAGTGTCTGAAATCGATCGTCGCTGGCCAACGCAGGTCGATGCTGTAGCCGTCAATCCCCACAATTTCCAGGTCACCGATAAGGTCGAGTTTGCCAGTTTTGGCCTGTTAGCCAAACTGACGCGCTGGGGCGTCGATGCGCATATGGGCGTGCTGTTTGGGCTGGCAAACCAGCTGGTGCTGGCACTGTTTGGCGCCGGATTGTGCCTGATGGTGGTGTTAGGTTATCGCATGTGGTGGCTGCGTCGTCCGGCGCTGAAACAGCAGGCGAATCCGGCGGATACCCTGATTTACGGCTGGCGTAAGCTGAATCTCAGCGGACGTTTTTTACTGTCTGTGCTGGTTATCGCGCTGGCATTCAGCCTGCCATTAATGGGCATCAGCCTGCTGCTGTTTTTACTGATTGATTTCGTGCGCTGGAAGAGAAGTGCTAACGCCTGACGCGGAATAGTCTGTCAGCGGGGCGGCATTTCTCGCCGCCCCATTCCTCTCAGTATTCTGACGCTGCCAGCGCCTGCTCCAGCATAGTTAACAGCAGCGGGTTATCTACCGTTTGCAACACATGCACCAACCCACCCGCCGGCTGCGGAATGCCAACATTCACTCGCAGCGGCTGACGATAACGCCACGACTTGCCACGCGTTGGGCCAGCATGCAGTTCCACATCCGCATAATAATCGCTCGCAGTGGCGACCCGCTGATTTAACAGCCAGGCAACCACCAGCGCGTCGTGGATCCAGCAGCCGGGCAAGTTACGCGTTGTGATCGAGTAATCAATCCACGGTCGAAAAGTTTCGCTGACAAAACGCGCCAGTGGCTTATCGATTTGGGCAATCCTGTCAAGATCCTGATGGGTCATTAATGTCTGAGTCGTAACGTCCATCGGCACCAGAGTGATATTCGCACCGCTGGTCAGCACCTGATGGGCCGCTTCCGGATCGAGACCAAAATTGGTGTCCTTCAGATAATCATCTAAGGCAAATACGCCGCCCATAATTGCAATCTCGGCTACCGACTCAGCCAGCTGCGGATAGCGTTGCATCGCCCGCGCCACGTTAGTCAGCGGGCCAATTGCCACCAGCGTAATTTCACCCGGATTATCGCAAATTAGCTGGCCGATGGCGTCTACTGCAGCGTGCGTCGGCGTATCCTGCGCTGACGGCTGGCGTACGCCTTGCCACAAATGCGTCAGATTCAGCTGATGTACCCGCTGATCCAGCACCTGTCGCCATGGCTCAGGAGGTTCCTGAAGCGCCTGGCTTTCCCCTTTATACACCGGGATAGTCAGCCCGAGGCGGTTCAGCAGATCCTGCGCCACGCGATAGCCCACGTCTACCGGCGTGTTACCGGCAACGGTGGTGATCATCTCCAGCGAAATATCCGGTGAGGCGATGGCCAGTGCTAAAGCCAGGCCATCATCAACATTTGCTCCTGCGATGCCATTCCCCGGATCGCAATCAATAATTACTCTTTTCATCTTTATTATCTTTATTTGCTGGCGCTTTCCGGCCTGACTGACTGGCAGCCACAGGATTCGCCGATTTCCAGCTGATGAGAAAACTCACGCAGCATCGCTTCGCCATTCCATGCTTTCAGCATCTCAATGGCCGTTTTTGCCATCTCCCTGATGGGCTGGCGCACGGTCGTCAGCGCAGGCACATGATACGCTGACTGATCGGTTCCGTTAAAACACACCAGAGCAATCTGTTCTGGTACGCGGATATTGTGTTGCTGCAATGCGCGAATACAGCCTATTGCCTGTGCTTCATTACTGGTAAACAGCGCACGCGGCAGCTTTTCGCCCTGCAGCATCTTTTCTGTCGCCTGATAACCGCCTTCGCGGGTATAGCTGGCCGGGAAGATCCACTGTGGATTGACCGTTAAACCATAGTGTTCCATCGCGTCACGCCAGCCGTTGATACGGTCCTGAGCATTCAGCATCTCGCTCGGGCCAGAGATAATGCCGACATCCTGATAGCCGTGGCTGAGTAAGTGCCCGGTGACCTGCCGTGAGGCGGCGCGTTCGTCAACCCGTAGCATGCTGACCTGTAATTCCGGGTCGACGCGATCCAGCATCACAAAAGGCGTACCGCTGGTTTTGATCAGGTCTATATACGGATGTCGGTCAACGCTATTGTAAAACAGACCATCGACCTGACGATTCAACAGGCTGTGAATCAGTTCCCGTTCACGTTTGCGGTCGTCGCCTGCGTCACCCAGCAAAATCACCAGCCCTTCGTTTAGCGCCTCCTGAATCAGCGCATGCGCCATTGACGCAATAAACGGATTGGAAATATTGGGCACCACTAAGCCATAGGTTTTCGTGCTGCCGGATGCCAGCGCGCGGGCGATACCATTTGGTCGGTAGCCGGTTTGTTTAATCGCATCAAGCACCCGCTGGCGCGTCGCCTCTGCCACCGGCCGTGGGCCATTGTTAATCACATAGCTCACCACCGCCACGGAAGTTCCTGCCAGCCTGGCAACGTCAGAACGGGTAACACGATCGGGATGCTGTTTAGCCAAACCTTTTACCTGCAGAGTAATCGATAAAAGAGAAAATGCCGGCCAGGCAACGCCCGGCCAGCCTGTTTACATCCCGGCGGCAACGCGGCTCAGATGGCATCCTCTGGAAGATTGAGATCGCGTCCGCGGGTTTCCGGTGCCACAAAGGTGGTGAGAAAACCGATAGCGGCCATCGCAGAGAAATAGACCGCAATCGGCCACCAGTGGCCAGTAAATGACAGCATCGCCGCAGCAATCAGCGGTGCAGTACCACCGGATAAAATCGACCCCAGCTCTTTTGCCACCGCCATTTTGGTGTAGCGATGCGTCACACCAAACATCTCGACGCCCCACGCGGCCTGCACACCGAAAATACCCAGCGAGGCCAGCGCCATACCGGTAACAATGGTCGCTATCACCAAAGCAGGCTCACGCGTATCAAGCAGCATAAAGGCGGGCCAGGCATAAATAATCAGTAACAGGCAGAACCAGCGATAGGTAATACGACGACCAAAACGATCGGACAGCCAGCCCGCCAGCGGGATAATCAGGAAACCTAACAGTGAAGCGATAAATACGGCGGTGGTCGGTACCGATTTGTCCACCATCAGCACTTTCGCCACATAGCCGACAATAAAGCCCTGCGCCAGATAGGAAGGGCCGTTCTCCCCAATACGCAGGCCAACCATAATCCAGAACGCCTTACTGCGCTGCCAGAAACTCCGGCTGTCTTGTGTCGGCGGATGCGCGTCAATCATTTCGGCGCGTTGCGCCTCTAACTGCGCTTTCTTGCGCTCAAAAACCGGCGTTTCACGCAGGTTGCGGCGAATCCACAGTGCCGTCAGAGCAATCAGCGAACTACAAAGGAAGGGAATACGCCAGCCCCACTCCTGTAACTGTTGCTGGTCCATCTGTACCACCAGCAGCCACACCAGCGCAGCCAGCAGAGTGCCGCTGTTGGAACCCAGCGCGATAATTGAGGATACCAGCCCACGTCGTGCCACCGGCGCATATTCGCCGAGCATTACGGTACCGCCGGAAAGCTCCGCGCCAGCACCAAATCCCTGTGAGAAACGCAGGATCACCAGACAAACTGGTGCCCAGATGCCAATCGAGGCATAGCTGGGAATTAAACCAATCAGCGTAGTGGAAGCGCCCATCAGAATGATGGTGGTGACCATGACGACCTTACGGCCTTTGCGATCGCCCAGCCAGCCAAAAAACAGTGCGCCGATGGGGCGGGCAATAAACCCGACGGACCAGGTGGCAAAACTGGAGAGGAGTGCCATCTCAGGAGTGGCTTCCGGGAAAAAGATATCGCCAAAGATAATTCCGGCGGCAAGTCCGTAGAGCGCAAAGTCGGCGTATTCCATCGCAGTACCCAACCAGCATGAGAAGGTGGCGCGCCAGAAATCTTTGCGTCCTTCTTCAGTGGTGAGTCGTTCATCAGCCGCGGAGTTTGCCGCTGGCGAAGCCTTTTGCACTACAGATTGAGGTGCGGTCATTCAAAAAATTCCCTGATGTTAGGAGATCTTAAGAGCGCCCTTCCGTGGGTCATCGTCCCTGTTTACGAAGAGATAACTCCCCGGTGAAGACGCTCAGTTTCTGAGCCATGATGAAAGGTCATTAAAGGATTCCCTGGTGTCAGGATCTTATGTTTGTTGCGCGCCTGTCGGTTTTTAATTAACCGATCGCTTAAGTAACGCGAAACAAATGCGACCATCACTTAGCAGCCAGAACAACCAGCGCTGTGAGTTATCACTACCCTTTAATTGTATCTACGCGCGTAGATAAATCAATAGCAAACCCAACTAATTATTAGATTACCTTCACATTCGATCGCCGTATTAAGATCGATGACTCATAAAATCAGAGGGTTAAACAATCATCAATGGGTATAAAAACAGTAATTTTTATTCAACTGTTTAGTGCTAACCTTTGCTGCTGAGTCTGATACGCTGCTGAACGTTCAACTGGCCACTGTTTGTCGCATGGCAAGATGTCATTAAGATGAATCCCGTCGCAAAAGACGGACTGATTCTGAAAGTATCTGTCAGAGATACTGGCGGCAGAAACAATCGGCTACCCTGCATGGACGGCAACACAGGCTGGATAACATGGCTATTATTTTGATGCGGCACGGGAAACCCGATCACGCATTTCCGGCACGAATTTCTGCGCTGGCGATGGCGCAATGGTGTGAAGAATATAACCTCTCGCGGGTCAGCGATCTGCCACCGCAGCGTAGTCTGATGATCGCCAAAAAGGCCAACGTGATTGTTACCAGCACCCTGCCGCGCGCCCTGTCGTCACTGGAAAAACTCGGTATGCAGGCGCACAGCAGCGATGCACTGTACAGTGAAGTCGACATCCCGATTCTGCCACTGACGCGCTTGCACCTGCCGCCGGCAATTTGGCTGTCACTGTGGCGCTTAATGTGGTTCTGTGGCTATTCAGGCTCGGTAGAGTCATTTAAATCGGCCACCGCACGCGCCCGGCAGGCGGCGAAACAGCTGATTCGCTTGTCAGAACAGGGCACGGTTCTGCTGGTTGGCCACGGCATTATGAATAAAATGATCGCCCGTGAGTTACGCAAGCAGGGCTGGCAAGGGGAAAAACATGCCAGCAGCCGTCACTGGAGCACGGCGATTTATAACCGGCCATTTATTTAACTGTCACGCGCCAGCGCGTCGATATCCCCGGCGACAATATGCGGCAAGCGGGCGGTGATTTTATCTACCGGCCAGTCCCACCAGCGCAGAGCTTCTAAGCGCGCAATCTGCTCCGGCTCAAAACGCATTTTAATCATCGCGGCCGGGTTACCGCCGACGACGCTGTAAGCGGGCACATCACGCGTCACCACCGCGCGCGAAGAGATAATCGCGCCATTGCCGATGTTCACCCCCGGCATAATCAGTGCGTCATAACCTATCCACACGTCATTGCCAACGCGCGTATCACCTTTAAACGGTAACTCGCTTTTAGACGGCATACTGTTTTCCCAGCCGCCGCCAAAGATCCAGAAAGGATAGGTCGATAGTCCGGAAAGCGGATGATTGGCACCGTTCATAATAAATTTAACCCCGCGTGCCAGAGCACAAAACTTGCCGATTACCAGCTTATCGCCGATAAACGGAAACAGATAAAGCACATTTCGTTCGAAATTTTCTGCACCGTCAGGATCGTCATAATAGCTGTAATCACCCACCTCAATTTGCGGATTCTGCACCACATTTTTCAGATAGCAAACCTGTGGGAAACCGGCCATCGGATACGGATTATTGGGATTAGGTCCCTGCATTATTCACTCCTTGCGGTGATTAATCTTACGTAATCACCGCATGACCATCACAATTAAATATGACCTAATACCGCGTCAGTTATCGCAGCGGTAGTTTGCGTCTGGTTTAGCTGACCTTCGGCAGTCACGCGCGCCAGCGCCTGCATTATGCCTCGTGCTGCCGCCTGCTCACCAAGATGCTCCAGCATCAGCGCCCCTGACCAGATGGCAGCCATCGGATTGGCAATATTCTGCCCGGCAATATCCGGGGCCGAGCCGTGTACCGGTTCAAACATCGACGGTAGCGCCGGGTTCGGGTTGAGATTGGCCGAGGCGGCATAGCCCAGCCCGCCCTGAATCGCCGCCCCCAGGTCGGTCAGAATATCGCCGAACAGATTCGATGCCACCACCACATCCAGTGAGTCGGGCTGCATCACAAAGCGCGCCGCAATGGCATCAATGTGATAGCGCGTGACGCTGACATCCGGATACTCTTTGGCTATCTCGTCAGTGATTTCATCCCACATCACCATCGTGTATTTCTGCGCATTGGATTTGGTTACCGACGCCAGACGCCCGCTGCGCTGACGTGCCGCCTCAAAGCCAAACCGTAAAATACGCTCGACACCCTGACGGGTGAAAATCGAGGTTTCAACCGCCACTTCCTGCGGTGAGCCCTGATGTACCCGGCCACCGGCGCCGCTATACTCCCCTTCGGTATTTTCACGAATACAGAGAATATCGAAGTTTTCCTGACGCAGCGGGCCGCGAACGCCCGGCAATAGCCGATGCGGGCGCACATTGGCGAACAGATCGAACTGTTTACGGATTGGCAGCAATAAACCGTGCAGCGAGATATTATCAGGCACCCGCTGTGGCCAGCCCACAGCGCCAAGCAGAATGGCATTAAACTGGCGCAGTGTGGCGATGCCGTCTTTCGGCATCATCTCGCCGTGCTCCAGATAGTAGTTGCATGACCACGGAAACCACTCGCCTTCAAGAGTAAACTGATGCACTTTTGCGCTCTGTTCCAGCACCTGCCATGCCGCTTTAATCACATCGACGCCAATGCCGTCGCCCGGAATTACGGCCACTTTATAGTTGTTCATTCACTCCCTCTCAAACGGTTTCAGGCCAGGGTAAAATAACTCAGCACTTCACATCCACGTCCGACCGACGGCGTGGCGATCACTTTGCCTTCCACCACGTCGACCACGCTCAGGGTGCCATCCTCTTCATTGGCTATCAGTAAAGTGCGATTATCCGGACTGAAGCAGCCATCCATCGGCTTGTTGCCGACTTTTATCTGCTTCAGCGGCGTCAGCATCTCATCGAACAGCGTAATAATCGGTTCGCCAGCGCCAATCACCACCAGCAGCGCGCCATCGTCACTAAAGCGAACAATCTGCGCGGCTTTTTTATGGCCCGGTAATGGCAGATAATGACGGATACGATGGCTTTCAGCATCAAGCACATACAACAATGGCCGTTCGGCATCGGTGGCAACCAGATAGGGATAGCGCGACGAGGCGGCAATACCGTTGATGGCACGCGGCATCAAAATATTCTCCACCACTTCACCATGCGTGGTGCAGAGATCGATCACCGTGATGCTGGCATCCTCTTCGTTCTCGGTAAACAATTTGCGGCCTGAGGGCAGAATCGTCAGGCGATGGCTGTTATGCGAAGGCAGCGCGATCTTGTCGATCGGCAGATCGGTTTCAGGATCGATCACCAGGATGGTGGCACTGTTTTCGCAGCAGATATACACCCGGCCATCTTTGCCAAGGCGCGCGGTATGCGGCGACACCAGCGGGCGAATATCAATAAAATCCTTTAGCTGGCGCGTCACCAGATCGATAACCGCGATTTTATGCCCGGGATGCGGGTTATCACCGTGAACACCGTCACCGAAAATCGGTACGTAAGCTTTATTTTGCTGCGGCAGAATCAGCAGCTCATGGGGTCGTGGAGGAAAGGCGTTAAGCTGCTGCTCAACGGCAAAAGTCTGCGGATTCAGAAACAGTACGTTGCTACCCTGCTTATCAACGGCTATCAGGCCGAATGGCGCATGAGTCATATTGTTCTCCTTGCTGACAAGTGAGAATTCACTACTTTAAGCGTAGTTCATTGACTGATGCCGTTGAAAAACGTCAGGAATCGCGCTGAAAAGCCGCGCGCAGCCAGTGGCTGAACTCGGTTACCGCACGGGGCACCTGCGCCGCATACGGCCGCACAATATACAGCTTATCGGCAAACGCACCGACGGTGCGCCACTGTGGCAAAACTTCTCGTAAACCGCCATTTTCCAGCGCCGCCCGGGCGCTAAAGTCCGGCAGCATGGCGATACCTAAACCGTCCAGCGCCGCATCACGAATCGACTCACTATTATTGGTGGCAAATGGCCCACTGACGCTGACCGTCACCTGCTCGCTGGCCGCCTCGTGACGGGCAAAGGTCCAGCGCGGCAGTTCGACTCCACGTGGGTAATAGAGGCACTGATGCTGATGCAGATCCTGCGGTGTGCCCGGTTCGCCATACTCAGCCAGATAAGCCGGTGAGGCGACTAACAGCGCGCGCGTCTCACACAGCGGCAGCGCGACGTGAGTTTCCGGCAGATTATTACTGTGGCGGATCGCCAGATCAAAGCCTTCACTGGACAGTGAAATCAGACGGTCGGACACTTCCAGCTGCACGCGCACCTGCGGATGCTGGCGCAGAAAGCCGGTGATATGCGGCACCAGCTGCTGACGGGCAAACGCCACCGGCGCGGTTACGCGTACCATTCCACGCAGTGGCCCACTGGAATCTCTGACGCTGAAAAAACTTTGGGCGATCTGCGAAAAAGGCGCGCGCAGATCCTCCACCAGCTTTTCACCGGCGCTGGTCAGCCGCACGCTGCGCGTGGTGCGCTGCACCAGCGCCACGCCGGCCATCTCTTCCAGCTGTTTGATTTTTTGGCTCATCGCCGCCTTGCTGACCTCCAGCCGCTCAGCCGCACGGGTAAAACTTCCCTGCTCGGCCAGCACCGTCAGCCAGTGCAGATGAATCCACAACGCATCGGTTTTCAGTTCTTTCATCAGGATTGTTCAAAATAATAAATAATCATTTCAAGTATAGCGCTTTTTCTTCGCCGCCTGCAGGTGCAGGATAACCCAGTGAGTTTCCCCTTTTATGCCATGCCAGGAGCCAATATGCCGTTACTACAAGTCGATGTAATTCAGGGCCGTTCAGAATCTGAAATGAAAACTCTGCTGGATGCGGCGCATCGCGCGGTACTGGCGGCGTTTCAGGTTCCGGCGCGTGACCGGTATCAGATTGTTCACGAAAATAAAAGATACCAAATGGTTTTCGAGGATACCGGCCTTGGGCTGCAACGCAGCGATAATCTGGTGATGGTTCGGGTGTTTACCAGCCCACGTAGCGACCAGCAGAAACAGTTTTTTATGGCTGAACTGGCGCGCGAATTTAAACAGAGTTGCGGCATTGCCGGCAGCGATCTGATGATCACGTTTATTAGCAACGACAAGGGTGACTGGAGTTTTGGCAACGGCGTTGCCCAGTATATTACCGGCGAGCTCTGAACCCTCTCGCCTGATTTCCGGCCAACAGATCCGCCTTCCCTGAGCGGATCTCTTTTTGCCTGATTCAGAGCCAGCCCGCATTTCTGCCAGCTCCAGTTGCCTGCCTGCGCCTCTCAGGCTAAATTGGACGCGCGTATCGCTACCGGGAGGAAGGGTAAGCGCAAAGGAAAGCGGGTTTAGAACAAGAGAGGAATTGATGTCGTCGGAACTACTTTCAGTTATTTTATTTTTAACTGCTATTTTGCTTTATGCGTTTAAAGCCGGGCGTAATAATATTTGGTTTAGCGTTATTCTCATCACATCAGGCTTGTTTGTTATTCTGAATGCGACGCTGTTCGCCAGCAACTATTTCACCGGCGACGGCATCAATGACGCGGTCATTTACACCCTGACTAACAGCCTGGAAGGTGCCGGATTCGGCAAATATATCCTGCCCGCCATCGGTCTGTTCGCCGGGCTGCTGCTGATATTCTGTCTGCTCTCTTGGATTCTCCGGCGGCGTAATCATCTGCCCCACCATTTTGGCTATAGCCTGCTGGCATTACTGCTTTCACTCGCCTCAATTAAGACCACTCCCGCGTTTCAGCAGGTGTACGATCTGGTGCGCTCACAGACGCGCCAGGGCGAATCAGACTTTAGCGCACACTATCAAGTGCCGCATAAAACCATGAACGGCAGCAAACCCAATCTGGTGTATATCTACGCTGAGAGCCTCGAACGCACCTATTTTAACTCAGAAGCTTTTCCAGGCCTGACCGAAGAGTTGAGTGCGTTAAAAGACGACGCGATTGATTTCAGCCAGACCGAGCAGCTGCCCGGCACGGATTACACCATCGCCGGTATGGTAGCTTCACAATGCGGCATACCGCTATTTGCGCCGTTTAATGGCAATGCATCCTCTGCCCTGTCGAGTTTTTACCCGGAAAACATCTGCCTCGGCGATATCCTTAAGGCTTCCGGCTATACCAACTACTTTATCCAGGGTGCCGATTTACGCTTCGCGGGTAAAGATCTGTTTCTGAAATCCCATGGCTTCGACAGTCAGAATCTGTATGGTGCGCGTGAGCTGGAAACGCTCGTCACCGATGCGAAATACCGCAACAACTGGGGATATTACGACGACACGGTGATGGATGAGGTGTATCAGAAGTTTAGCGAACTGTCACAGCAGAACACGCGCTTCGCGCTATTTACCCTGACGGTCGATACACATCATCCTGACGGTTTTATCTCACGCAGCTGCCAGCGCAAAACTTACAGCATCGAGGGTAAGGCGAATCAGTCCCTAAGCGCCGTTACCTGTAGCCAGCAGCACATTGCGCGTCTGATAGAGAGAATTAAGGCATCACCTTACTTTAACAATACCGTGATTGTGGTCTCCAGCGACCATCTGGCGATGAATAACAGCGCCTATAAATATCTCACAAAGCAGGATCGCAAAAACCTGTTCTTTATTATTCGTGGCGATCGGCCAGAAAGCGATGTAATCACCGTCAAACGCAGCTCGCTGGATAACGGTGCGACGGTGCTGGATATTTTAGGTGGCGATAACTATATCGGCCTTGGCCGCAGCAGCCTGTCTGGCATTTCTCTTTCGTCTTCATTTCTGAATATGAAAGAGAAGATCATCGAGTGGAAGCCGGACATTATACGCCTGTGGAACTTCCCGAAAACGCTGACTGATTTCACTATCGATAAGAAAAATGGCACCTTCAGTTTCTCCGGCGCTAACTTTAAACTACCGCTGCTGCTTCGCGTGAGCGAAGGTAAGGTCGAGCCATTCCCGGAAGGGGAATACTCTACTCCATTGCGCTATCAGCTGGCGGAATTTGCCGCTGACGACAAGTTTGTCTGGGTGGATACCTGCTTCAAAATGGCGCGACTCTGGCAGCCAGAACTGGCGCTTTCCCGTCAGCTTTGCCTGTCCAGCGGCCAGCTAAACGGCCAGCCGCAGGTTATGCAGATTGACGGTGACAATTATCACGGCACCGCCGACTTTAAGCCGGTACAGGGCGATGATAAACAGTTCAGGCAGAATATCGACGAGCTTAAAATTGAAGATAACGCTATCCGCTACCAGGCCGACAGCTTTATTTTCAATCTGCCTGGCGCACCGCAAACGGTGAAAAGTTTTAGCGGTATTTCGCGTCCGGAGCCGTGGGGGCGCTGGTCAAATGCCAATCTGGCGCCGGAGGTTAAAATCGAATACCGCGAACCTCTGCCGCAAAGCTTTGATCTGGTGATTACCGCGCGCGCCATTGGCCCGAATATCCATCGCCCGATTCCGGTGAGCGTTGGTGAGGATATTCAGCAGCTGAACCTGACTGAACAGGCCACTACCACCACCTTGCATTTCAGCAACCCACAGCAGGCCAGCACGCTGGTAATTACACCGCCAGAGCCGATTGTCTCAGATGAAGGCAATATCATCGGCCACGACCCGCGTAAACTGGGAATTGGTATGATAGATATTAAGATTGTACCGACCCGGCAAAATTAACGGAATGATTAACGACGTAGCCTGAAAGCTACGTCGTTAATTCCCATTAGTCAAATAAAGCTATTGATAAATTGAACCGCTTTATGCTTTACTTTATTTATCCTCAGAAAGACATTAATCATTACCCTCACAATATAATTCAACAAATCATTAATAGCATGATTTTTATTTTCATATTAATAATTATATTAATATATCCGTCTTGCAGATAAAAAAGAAGTTAAAGGAAAACGCAATTACCGGGTGCAGAAAAGGAGTTCTGATGAATCAAAAGCGCTATCACGATCCGATGGTGTTACAGCCGGATTCACTGTTTAGTTCAGTGGGAAACTGCGGCACTAACCAGCCGGAAGAGGTAAAAAAACTCCAGCGAATGATAATGAACGCTGGCTATCAGCAGGCAACCGGCCGCGAACTGGAGATAAACGGCAAATGCGCACAGGATACGACGGAAGCGCTGGTCTGGTATCAGCGGCTATTGAACCTGTCACCCAGCGGACTGGTTGGCCCTACCGACAGCTGGTTTATCGCCGCATTAAAAGAGATGTCTCCCCACTGGCGGCCACGGCAGCAGAATGGCCCGCTGCATGTGCGCGAGGGGCAAATAACCTTTGATGCCGAAGGGCATGACTATCTCACGGTGGTTGAGCCATTCCGGCCACATCGCACTCCCTATTTCTCTCGGGTACTGCACTGGCCGGGGTACAGTTCAGGCGTTACGCTGGGCCGAGGCTATGATATGGGTAGCCGCAGTCGTGGAGAAGTCTATTCGACGTTACGGCAGGCGTGCCTCGAGAAGTTTAAAGCAGTTATCTGCTCCAAAGCCGCCGGATTAAAAGGTCATCAGGCCGGTCAGTTTGTGCAGGTCTATGGCCCGATGGTGGGAGAGATTAGCCATCAGCAACAGATAAGGTTGTTTGAGATTGCTTACAGAGAGAAATTTGACTACGCCAGAGGAGTTTACGAAAGGAGCACCCTAAAAATAGATAACCCACTTCCGTGGATGGATGTTGAAAAAACGATAAGAGAGGTATTTATAGACACGCTTTATCAGGGTAATGCCAGTGCCAAAAAAATGTCTGCAATCATGGCTTCGAATGGTAATAAAGAAGATATTATACGCTACCTTGAAGAAGACCAATTTCATGGCACTACCAGAGACAAAATTAGAGTGGACTATTTAAAATGAAAAACTATAAAACATACATGGTGCTGATTGGTTTTATTTCTACCTGTGCTTATGCGGAAGAGATTCCCACCTCAAAGATCTTAGAGAATAAAGAAGTTGATTTTTGCCTCAGTCAGTTTGGTGAGCGTAATACTGATTGCATTGATAGTATTAGAGAAAAATCAGATTCAAGATTAAAGGAATTATTCAATAATAAATTAAAAAACATATCAAGTTCTGATTATACCCAGTGGTGGATGGGAAGCAAAGAACAGCGTGATGATATTATTAAAGATTTTAACGCCAGCCAAAATAGCTGGGAAGCTTATAAAGTGAGTTATTGCCGGGCAGCCAGTGGCGTCGATCAAAATACTCATGGATATACTCAGGAATTAATCAGCTGCTATCTGAATATGAACAACCGTCGCATTGAGGAGATTAACCTTATGAACTAATTACTATTATCTCGGTAACTATACCACCGGATTAAAAACAGAGATCTTGATGAGTCAGGGGTGCTGTTACGTTTTAATGATGTGTAGTAAATTCTGAATGCGGTATCAACTTAAGTGCAGGAACAGGAATTTGGAATATGAAAGAGTATTTTAGCTTAGACGAATGGTGCCTTAGCAAAATAGTAATAATTGAGATTTATAAAATCCCACTTAATACAGTGGGATTTTAAATCTGTTTAAGATGATAATTTAATACTTATTTTTTAAGTAATCGAGGGAGCTGATTATTCAACTCCAGCAGACAACTATCCATATACTTTTGTGTTTCTACGGTCACTTTTATATAATTTTCCACATGCCACTCACTTAATTTTGCCTCTATCGGTGCAGGAGTACATCCAGCCAGTATGAATTTTGAGAACATACTTCCGTCTTCAGGACGTTTATAAAATATTACTTTATATTTAAGCTGATAGTCAGGATCAGATGCTGTTGCATCTTTGAATATCAAAGCCCAAGTGGCATAGCCAATATAAAGCGGCTCCTTATAAACATACCCGTTGGCATTATCTGACAACCACTGACTGATATTTTCTTTAGCCTTTGGCACAAAATAATCATTGGTCGGATTCTTTAAGGACTCAATACTGGTCCCTTTGTAGTTATCTTTATCAAAGCTGCGACTATCGAAACTCCCGGTCAGCACTGATAATACCGCCAGGCTTTTTTGCATGGTATTATGAGCCGTTGTGACCTCTCGCAACCGATGGTCAGCATAAAGATTATTATTTAGCTCTGGCATAGCAGACAAACTAATAATATCGACAGAACTGCCATTAGCTGCTTTAACCGCCTCAGGCTTAATGTTGCCAGAGCAGCCTGATAAGAAAACCACTGATGCCAATGCGGTTATTATTATTTTTGTTTTCATTCTTCCTCTCCTTGAGAATGCGTTATCCTCTTAATATTAATTTTCATGATGGAAACTCTTAACACCATGAAAAATTTCACTACACCATAATGTTTTACATAACATAATGATGGGTATTAAATAGAAAAGTAACTATGATGCCTGACAAGTAAAAAACAAGATTATAAAACAATACATTGGAATGTATTAGTATATGAATTATTACGTTATGAACACAGTCTCTTCAATAGGCACAGGGAATTGTTTTGATATCCCCCCTAAACAGTACTAAACTTTAATATGAATATAATAAATATATCTTAAAATATTATTAAAAGGTGAAATCTTTAATCTTAACTTATTGATTATAAAGAGTTAGACAGTATGTTAAAACAGTATTAAATGCTGAGCAGTTTATAACTAATAAACTGTTGCTAAAAAATAGAATATCATTCCTAAGCAGCTTGTTATAATTGATATTATAACGCATGCCTTATCAACTAAGGTGTCAATTATATCAGGCCCCTGGAGTTGAAGACAAGGTTTTTTCACACGCTAAACGGACATAGCTGAAGAAAAAAACTTCACTAAAAATATGATTAAAAGGTATTTAAAGGACACAAAAGTAAAACGTCCAGCCAGATAATCGGGCATTTATTTTTTTTGTGAAAAGGATGTGAATTTTATTGTCATTTAATACTATCAGCATAATTACAGCCATCAGAGGAATCAGTGACATTTCATTTTCAGTTAGCATAAACGTGCTTCCTTTTATTATCTTTATGTCGATAAACATTTCCTACTATCTCAATCCATTTAACTTTTGCAAATAACTCCGGCCCATGATTCGCGCATCAATAATGCCATAATACAGAAAAGATTTTTTCCACAGCGCGAAAAATTCTAAAATTTTATTTATCATCCAGGTGCAGGGCCAACAGGTGAGCATTACCGCCGAACGCGGCCAACTAATTATCCGCACCACGCCCGCCACGTAGGTGAACTGTAAACATCACCTTTACCCCTCAACCGATCCCGGAGCTGACGCTGACAAGCGGCGCGTTAGCCGCATTGGGATTTACCTCCGGCACACCGTTGCAACTGACGCTACAGCATCACCGGCTCTGGATCACTGTCGTCACCGACGACGCCACCTGGGAAGCGCTGTGCGAGGCCAGTCAAGACCGGCAAGATTTGGGGGCGGATTGGGTGAGAGATAACGGCGAGGTGATTATCGGCGGCGACTGGCTCACCGAGTCCGGCATTGCCAACGCTGAACAACTCGAAGTGACCGCTGCGCCCGGTGTGCTCCGGTTGCAACGGCGGGAACTGGACGTTTTTAGGGCATAAAAGCAAAAATCTCGGCCAACTGGCCGGGATTTCAATCATTCAACAGAAGTGGCTACATACTGTTCAATAATATAAACATCTTCAACATTACATTCTGGATAGACCCAGTTTGCCCAGTTGTTGACGATCCATTCGGTGCTCAATCCATTTCCTTCATTTGAAACACTTTCCATCGGCAATTTGACTAAAAATAGTCCAGCTTTGTATCCAGATGAAACAATTAAGCCATATGGACGCTCATCATCCTGTGTTTCAAATACCATAAAATCAACGAACGCTTCATAGGGCCAGACTGCCGGTAATCGAAAAATAGATCCTCTAGATATAGATTTTTCTTTACGATCAATAAGCTTCATTACTTCACCTTCAAATTATGGCCGCCCGATGTATCCGCAGGTTTTCTTACTTGCATAGAGAAATCAACTTCACCTAAATGTTTACCTTTCGGGCTGACAACTTCAAATCGTCCATGCTGCGTATCAAGCGCATAAAGATTCCCATCTTGCCCTCGATACACCTCCCGACCACCATTCTTTTTAGTTAGCTGACTATCTTTGACCATGCCGTATTCTGCTGCAACTTTCGGAGCGGTCTGCTTTATGATAGCTACCCGCTCTCCAGGAGGAAGGCTGGATAGACTTTTCTCAAAAGCACCGACTGTTTGCCCTGTTGCGATTTTTGCACTTGGATTAATCACAGGTAACTTACCGGCCTTACCAAGGCCACCCGTAACAGCAGCCATCGCTGCACCAGCCAGTATTTCGGCTTTCTGACTATCCAGGCCATACAAGGTCTGAAGCTGTTGAGCAAATTCAGTGCTGTTGACGATCCCTGATTCATCCATCTGCTGCATCAGCAAGACCGATAAATCGTTCTTCATTGCCCACGGAATATCTTCACCCAGCGCTCTATCGATCGCTTCATGAACCAGCATACTGTTAGCCGGGATATCACCGTATTTCTCTTTACAGGCCGCTGCATCCGAAGCACAGGTAACAATTAACTCATTACGTTGCTTCAGACTCAGCTCTTCCATTTCCTTCACGATCTGACCACAGTCACCGCGAGCTTCACACCCTTTAGCTCTCGCCGCAAAATCATCTATCTGCGTCGCACTCAGCGCGTTATTCTCCACAACAACATCTTCCGTTGCAGAGTCTGCCGCCGTACACCACTTTTCCCTGTGCAGTCAACAGCTTGTGGCAAGTTTTTGCCAGTGCATTTTCGGCACCGCATCATTTTTCCCCGACGCGCGTTTTTCCACTGTTAAAGAGCAACCACCTGAGCATCATAGCAGCCCCGGCGTCCCTTTTGGTAACCCGTGACGGTTCCGCAGCCTGGCGCGGGTTGGCCGGGTGCGGGCTGGCGAGGCCCGCTGGCGGCGGTACGTCGCCCTGGTGCACACCTGCCGGACTGGGTTTTGATTTTGCATGACCACGCCAGACCGGGGCGGGCACCCGCACTGAGTTTTATGACCGCGTGCGCTGTAACTATCTGCCGCTCCAGGGGGAGTGGATTTCGCAGGCGGGCTTTACACCAGGCATGCCAATAAAAATCAGAGTGATGCCCGACTGTATCGTTATCACCACCCAGAACAGCCGCGAGCTGTGGGGCTGTGCCGAAGGGTTAAGCGTCGCCCACTTCAGTAAGAAGAAGATGAACCTGTGGATCAGGGCATTTCCGGGGGCGCTGAACGATACCGGGGATATTCCGGTTATCAGACGGATATCGCCCCGCTATGACTGTCTCAAGCGCGGCAAGGGCTGACCGCTAAAAGCAAAATCCCCGCTTTTTTAAGGCGGGGATTTTTAGATCATGAGGGAAGTTTAGCCAGTAAACTGTTTACCTTTTCTGTATCTTCAGGATGCAGCAAAAGATATCTTTCACATGCCAGGCGGACGTACTGATAGCAGGTTTCTTCGCTAACAATGACAGTATCTGCTTCAGAAGCGGGATAACCAACAGCAAATTCAACCCCTTCAAAATGCTCACTTTCGTCATAACTTTCCATATCTGGAAAATTGCAATAAGCACCATCGGTATTAAAACCGACCTTTTTTATAATATGTTCAATAACATCCAAAAGATCTTTATCAGAGAACATGATATTAAAATAACCTACAATGATCTCATTTAAACCTGAATGTACATCCGACATTTCAAATAAGTTCTTATTCATATCAATGCCCCTGCAAATTAATTCGGGTGGAAGTTTCTGACTGTACCTGTGGTTTTATCCACATATATTCTGAAGCTAACACCGCCAGCAACAACATTAGCCGTACCATTCGGGCTACTCATAGCCTCTTTATAACCGCTAGCAGCGGCCTGCTGTCCAAGCTCTAAGATCTTCTGGTCAGAGAATATCTTAGGATCGTAGATGGTCTTAGTTTCAGGTGTCGCTTTGTAATCTCCGGTAAGATTTCCAGCCCGGTCTTTCGTCGGTATTAAATACTTCACCTCAGTAATACCCTTTACGCCAGTAGGCGTCTCACTGACGATTTTGACATTGTATTCCTTAGCAGCATCGTAAAACGCACTGGCGTTATGGCCCCCCGAAATCCCATTTTTCTGTGTAAAACCGTCTACCGTCGATAAATGTTTCGGCTGATCGATTCTGAAGTTAATCCCTGAAGGATAAACAACTACTTCCTTAGCTATCACCGCTATTTTACTGACTACAGCCGCACCCAAAACAGGTTTTAGCGAGGACGCGATCATCTGCATCCCGTCATAGGTTTCGACGTAATTCTCTGCCGTCGCCTTATCAACATTAAGCTGTGCCATGGCATAGTTCACCATCGCATCCTTCACCTGCTGCTGATTCTGCGCATCAACGCTGGTGATATTCAGCAGGTTCACTATCTGGCCGTAAGCATCCGGGTACATCTGACTGACTTTGTTATTGTAGTTTCCGGTTTCGTATTCACCTTTCGCCGCGATAACCTCAAGCCTTGCTCCGGCACAGGCCGCGCTTCCGGCATTGCCGTTGCCACAGGCTTCGATAACTTTCTGGTCGCTGGCGATATCTTTCTCACGCAGGTCATTGATAGTCTGCTGCGCTTTCTCACGCTCGACCGGGTCTTTACTGTTGAGTTTTTGCTTCGCTTTCTCAAGCTCCGTCTTCTCAGACACATGCAGATAATTATTCTCAACCGCATTCTTACCCGCCTGCGCACCCGCTACTGCATCCGCCGCGCTGTCTCCGGCTAATCCACCCGCCAGGCCAGCAGCCAGTGTACCTAATGCACTGACAGATTGTCTCTGCTCTTCAGTAAGATCTTCGCGGTTTACTCCAGGATACAGCTGCTGAGCAATATATTCACCCGCGACCGCTCCGGACGCACCTGCAAGCGCACCGTTGCCGTTTATCTGCGCAATTACCGCGCCTACTACCGCGTGAGCCATCAGGTTAGCCTCGGTGTTTACCTTACCCGAAGCATCGGTAGTCATCTTGTGGATTTGCTCCGCCAGATAAGGCGCTGAACCGCTCGCCAGCGCCTTCGCGATATCACCGCCTGCCAGCCCCTGCACCACGGCTGTCACTGCCTGGATTGCCTGTTGTACCCTGCCGCCCGTGCCAAAACCGCTATCTTTAAACGCCTGGTTATAAAAAGTCTGATAAGCCTGTTCGCTGATTTGCTCTGCCGTCGGTATTTTATCCGGATTCGCCTTCCGCCAGTCATCCTCAGCCGCTTTCAGCTGATCCGCCGTCACGCCTTTCATCTTCTCTTTGGCGGCTTTGATCGCCGCTAACTCGCCCTGCGTCCGCGCAATATCCCCGACCTGCATGCCAATTTCACCAATCAGCTGCGCTTCTTTCAGTCGGTTCTGCTCTTTCTCTTTGTCAAAGATCGGGTTAATGCTGCCGTCATTGGCATGGTCGGTATCGCGATTCAGCTCAGCCACATCCTGCTGCTGGTTGTCCTGGTCGCGGATCACCAAGTTGCCTTCGCTGACAGCGGATTGCGTGCTGCCTGATGCATGTCCACTGTTGTTGGCACCGGACAGCGCGGAACCCGCCAGGTTGGTCAGCAGGTCGCTGCCCACCGGGCCGCCGCTGCTGAATGAACCGCCGCTGTGCTCGGCGCTGAAGTCCGCCTGATTGTGAATATCGCTCCAGCCCAGCGTGCCGGTATCAAGGGTATTTTTATCCTTGTCGGCGGTGCTGGCTATCACCGCACCTTCCAGCTGGGTGTGCTGCTTCACGGTAATATCGTAGCCGCCTTTACCGGCGTACAGCCCGGTCTGGTCGGTGACGCTGTCGTAGTTGCTGTGCAGTTTATCCTTGCTGACGCTCAGGTTTGCCGAACCGCTGCCCGCACCAATCGGGATGCTGAAGCCGCCGCTGACGCTGGTCTGCTTGCTGTCGTAGCGGTCGCTGTCCTGCAGACTTTGCAGCGTCAGGTCGCGCCCGACATCAGCGGTAATCTGTTCGCCGCTGACCTGCGCGCCCGTCAGCGTGGTGTCGCGGCCACTGTGAAGCGTAACGTTGCCTCCGCTGTCCAGCGTGGTCTCGTTCCAGCTGGTGCCGTCGCCATTCTCACTGCCGCGGCTCGAATTGGCATTGGCAAATACGCTGAACCCGGAATTTTTACCCAGTCCTATGCTCATGCCGACGTTACCGCCGCTGCTTTTGTTGCTGCCCTCGGTTTTTTGCGTATCAGCCGCCGCAGAGAGCATCAAATCGCGCTGCGCATCAAGCGTGGTATCACCCCCGGCCTTCAGCTGGCTGCCGGTGATGGCGATATCGCCGCTGTTGGCCCCGCCTTTTTTACCGGTAGCCGTGATATTGAGGTTATTGCCCGCGTTCAGCGTCGATCCACTGGAGATTGCCTGTTCCTGTCGCTGGGTTGACGAGGATTTCTGGCTGCCCGCCGACACGCTGATGCTGATACCGCTCATCTCGCTTTTATTGTCGTTGAGGTTCACCGCTTCCTGCGCCTGTGCCGCCTGCACACCGGACAGCACCGCCTTGGTGTTTTGCAACGCGCTGAGTCGGCTGTCACTCTCTTTTCTTGCCTGCTGCGCAGTGCTTACGGCAGTATTAAGTGCGCTGCCCACCGCTCCCGACAGCGCCAGCGTCAGGCCACTCTGTTTCGATTCAAAAGTCTCGACGCGGGTGCGCTGATCGTAGCCGGGATCGATTTGCACGCTGTCGCCGCTAAGACTAAGATCTTTACCAGCTACCAGATCGGCACCGCCGATATGCAGCTGGTTGCCCGCCGTGATGCTGACGTTGCCCTGGCTGCTGCCGACCGTGCTGACGCTCTGACTCTGGGTCGTGCCGTTTTCATCAATCTGATGACGGGTCGACTGGCTGCCAATGGTAAAGCCGAGGCCGCCGCCGCCGAGCAGGCCTTTCTTTTTCTTCTCTTCCAGCAGGTAATGATATTCAGTTTCCGTGGCAGCGCTGATATCAACATTGTTGCCCGCCTGCAGCGTGACATCCTGATCGGCGGCAATCGCCGAGCCGCTGACCGTCAGGTCTTTGCCCGCGCTGATACTGACGCTGTTGCCGCTAAGCAGCGATCCTGTCTGGCTGGTTACGCGATCGTCCTTCACCGTATGGGTGCTGCTTTTTTTCAGGAAGCCTTTCTTCTCGGTACGCTCTTCCATAAATAGCGACTCGCGTTCGGTCGCGCTGTTCAGCGTCACGTCCTTCTTCGCCTGCAGTGCAATCTCGCCCTGTTCGCTGTGCAGCGCACTGCCGGTTAAGGTGATATCGCCTTCGCGGGCGGTTACCGAGACGCCGTTCGCTCCGCTAAAGGTGCTGCCCACCGCCTGATCCTGCGAACTCTCCATTTCGCGATGGCTTTTGGTCTTGCCCTTGCGTTTATTTTCACTGTCGAGGTCGAGGCTTTGCTGATGCGCCTCTTTGATGGTCACATCTTTGGCACTGATATCAATACTGCCTTTCGTGCTGTCTACCTGCGCGCCCTCCGCGAGCAGTTTGTTGCCCGCCACCAGCGTCGCACCCTGGTCGCCGCTCAGGGTGCTGAGCTGTAAGCGCTGCTCCTCAAAGCTGTTGCTCACCGAAGAGGTGCTGCTGTTGGCCTCAAGATGGGTTTTATTGGTGGTGGTTTCCGCCAGCAGTTTGATATCGCCGCCCGCCTGCACGCCGAGCTCACCGCCCGCTTTCGCCTGGCTACCCTGCACGGTAATGTCTTTTCCGGCCTTCAGGCTTAGATTGCTACCGGCGCTAAGTTCACTGCCCTGCGCCCGTTGCAGGTCGCCCTGTACCTGCGCCATACGCCAGCCAGCATCTTCTCTGCCGCCACTGGTGCGATTGCCCATCGCGCCTGAGATCACCTCAAGATTTATGCTGTTGCTGCTTTTCGCGCTGGTGATCTCAAGATTGTTGCGCGCACTCAGGCTGAGATTTTGCGTGGCCTCCAGCTTCGCACCTTGCAACAGAAGATTGCTGCCGCTCAGGCTGATATCGTTGGCGCTCATCGTCGCCTGACGCAGCGCATCCTGCAGGTTAGTGCTCAAGGTCAGACTGTCCGCCTGCACATTGATGCTGTCGGCCTTGATTTCGCCGCCCTGATGCTGGAACTGTTTGGTATCGATACTCAGCGCCTGGTCGGCAAACAGGTTGCCAGCGTTGTTAATGCTGTCTGCAGAAAGCTGCAAATTGCCACCTGCGATTAGTGCGCCGTCAGCGGTCAGGCGCAGCGTGGACTGAGCCAGATAGACTTTCGGTACCCACACCGTCTGCGGGCCGTCGGCCGTCTCCACCGTCTCGCTTACCAACCAGACAATATCCTGTTGCAGCGCCGCAATCTGCTCCGGCGTCAGCGCGACCCCAGGCACCAGGTGGAAGTCCTCTGCCACTTTCGCGCCGTTGTCCATCAGCGTCTGGTACTGGGTCATCGCATCTTCGCCATGCACTGATGCTCTGCCAGTCAGTGACAGAACCTGTTCGCGCACCAGCCGCTGCTCATAGAAGCCATCGCCTAACCGCTTGTGGACCTGCGCCGGGTCATACCCGACCTGCTGCATCAGATAATCACTGCTGATAAATTTGCTGCGGCTGGTAAAGCGCTCGTCGGTCACCACCAGGAACGGGCTGCCGACGGCCGGATGCTGACTGAACAGGCCGTTATTGGGAATCGATGTTGCCACGCTACCCAGATGCTGTTTTTCCGTCAGCGCCTGCTCGGCCGGCAACAGAGGACGAACCGGCGAAGTGGCCGATCCGTCCGCGGCCTGCGATGGCTGGCTGCCCGGAGCCAGTTGGGTGCCATCCTGCGTGATGCCTTGCACGTCGAAAGCCAGCGGGTTACGTTCCCACTCCGCACGCTCCGCCTCTGCCGCTTTCAGCGCGGCCTCGACGCTGCTGATTTGCGCCTGATTAACGGTAGTATTCGTGATCTTCGCCCCACTGATGCTGACATTACCGTTGCCGGTGATGATGCCGTCAATGGTGCTCAGCGCCGTGGTCTCATCGGTGTTAAACACCGGATACCAGTGCACGGTATCGCGATCGTAATGATCGACGATATTTTCCTGTCGCCGTTCGTTGATCGAGTAACCTTTATTCTCAACGTTGCCGCCGCCGTCAATGCTCAGATTGCCATTCGCAGTAATCACGCTGGCGTCATTCAACAGTTGTTCCGTGATGCGCAACACCATGTTGCCACCTGCCAGAATGCGGGCACCGATACCTTCAGACACCAGCTTGTCGCGCGTAACCGTGCCGGTAACGGTGCGCTCACGGAAGTTGTTGTAATCGGTCACAAAAGGCACGTTAGCAATATCGAGATGCTTCTCGGGATCCCACTGCTCCAGGCTTCCCCAATCGAACTCGCGCCATACGGTATTCTGATAAGGGGTCGGCACGTTCTCCTGGCGGAATCCACGGGTTTCATAGAACGTCATGGCGTAGCTGCCGTCGGCATTCGGCTGCAATGCGAGGTAGTTAACCCACATATCGGTCATCACGCCCAGATTGTTCTTCACCCGAACCTGGGCGCGTTTGCCGCTGGCATCAATCGCCAGCAGCGTGCCGTAACGGTTGCTTTGCGCGGCGGCGTCATCCTGGAATGTCAGCTGCTGGGTAGTCGGTGCCATGGTGCTTTTATCGGGATTGACCGCCATGTCATAAGAGCGCCAGTAGTAGTTGTAGCGCTGCCATTTGTAGTCACTTTGCTCGGCATCGCGTTCAATCTCCAGCCCTTCACGCAGGTTATCCAGTCGGCGCGCTTCCAGCGTGACATCACCATCCGCTTCAATAAAGCTGGCCCGATTCTCAATCAGATCGTTGCTGCTGAGATGCAGACGATCGCCGCTGAACAGCAGAGCGCCGTCGCGGTTGGTCAGGCGCTCGTTGGCCTGCAATTGCAGCGACCCGGTGGCCGCCATCACCGCATCACGGCCATGGTTATCAATGATGCGGCTCCGCACCGTGATCTCATCGCCCATCAGGGTCGCATCATTGTCGAGGGTATCGACCGCCAGCGTCATGCGGTCGGCTTCCAGCCGTCCGTAATTGAGCAGTTGCCCGGTAGTCAGCTGCACGACCTTGCCCACCAGCGAACCCTGGTTGGTAAAATCGGTGCTGGTGACGGTCAGATTGCCCGGCAGCAGCCAGTTACCCAGATTGGTCAGTACGCCCGCGACCGACAGCGTAACCGCGCTATTACTGCTGAGGGTATCACCGCTGCGCTGGGTGTAGTCCTGCTGCACGGCAAGCGTCAGTGCCTGCTGGCTCTGTAACGTACCGTTCTGATTATCGAGGGTGCGGGCGTTAAGGGTCAGCGTGTCGCCACTCTGAATGATCCCGCCCTGATTAAGCAGCGCCAGCGCTGAGGTGGCGGCTGGAATGCTGGCATTAAGGCCAAGTGCGCCATTCGCCAGAATGCGCCCCTGGCGGTTATCGAGGCTGGACAACCCGGAGAACAACAGTGAACCACTGCTTTGCAAACGGCCAGCGGTATTGTCTATCTCGCGGGCGCTGACGGTGGTGCGCGTGGTGCCGAGCAGTAATCCGCCGTCACGGTTATTGAAATGGTCTGCCTGTAGCTCCAGTTCCGCCTGGCTACTGATGGTGCCCTGGCCGCTGTTGTCGAGCTGCTGCGCGTTCAGCTTCATCGCCCGGGTTGAGACCAGCTGGCCCGCCTGATTGTTTAACTGGGCAGTATTAAGCGTCAGCGCATCGCCACTGTGCAGCTTGCCCTGCTGATTATTCAGCGTATCAACGCGGTAAACACCGCTGCCCTGGCTGATAAAAGTGCCGTTGCTGTTGTCCAGCCGCGCCGTTTGCAGAGTCAGCCCGCCGCCACTACTGACTACGCCCTGAACATTATCGACCTGCCCGGCGGTTATCTGCTGATCGCCATTACTGCGCAGCGCGCCGCCGTTATTATCCAGCAGCCCGATAATCCGCAGCCCAAGCTGCTGCTGGCTGTCGAAGGTGCCGCCGGAATTGAGAAGCGACTGCGCATCAAGCTGCAACCCTGCACCACTTTGTAACTTGCCCTGACGGTTATCCAGCGCCGCGTTTAACGTCAGTCGCATCTGCTGCTGACTATACAGCAGACCGCTCTGACGGTTGTCCAGCGCCTGCGCTCTGAGTGTCAATGCGTCGCCGGACAAGAGCTGCCCAGCGGCATTATTCAGCTTGCCGGTTGCGGCATCGCCGGTGCTGCCCTGCACGCTCAGACGCTGCTGGGCACTGATTTTGCCCGCGCGGTTGTCAATATCCTGCGCGATGCGCAACACCAGGCTGGCAGCCGACTGCAATACGCCTTTGGCGTTATTCAGTATGCTGGCGGTGATTGTCGCATCTTGCTGGCTCTGAACGCTGCCGTTGCGATTATCAAAAGTTTTGCTGACGGCGCTCCAGCCACCCTGGCTGCCGATCCAGCCCTGCTGGTTAAAAATGTCCTGCGCCTGTAGTGTCTGCGACAGCTTGCTGAAAATACGGCCGCTGGCGTTATCCAGCGCTCCGGTCAGCTGCATGTCCAGGCTGTCGAGCGAATTAATATTGCCCTGTGCATTGCGCACTGCGGCGGCGCGCAGCACGGTACGCCCATTGCCGGTCAGGGTGCCGCTCTGGTTATCCAGCTCGCCGTTCAGGCCAAGTGAAAGCGCCTGCTGCGCCGTCAGGATCCCGGCCTGATTATTCACATTACCGGTGCTGTTCAGCGTCAGCCCACCGCCTGACTGCAGTTTGCCGCCGGCATTATTCAGCGTGCCGGTTGTCGCCGTCACCAGACCGCCGCCCTGCGCGGTTCCGTTGCGGTTATCCCAATTGCCGGTAGTGCGAAGGGATAGCGAGTTACCCGCTTCCAGCAGCCCTTTTGTATTATCCAGCGCCTGTTGCGCCAGCAAGTTCAGGTTTTGTGCGGCAATCACTTTACCCTGCGCGTTATCCAGCTGCTGCGCGGAGATCTCCAGCGATCCGCCGCTGATTTCACCCGCACGGTTGGACAGTGCACCCGCAGCGTTCAGCGTCAGCTGCTGGCCGGACAGCAGTTTACCCTCGTCATTGCGCACGCTCTGTGCGGCAACCGACAGCTGTTCGTTACCCTGTGCGGTACCGCCACGGTTATTGAGCTCGCCGTCGGTGCCGAGCGTCAGCCGCTCGCCAGCTGCCAGCAATCCCTCAGCATTATCCAACGCCTGACGGGCGCTCAGGCTGAGTGACTTCTCGCCTATCACTTTGCCCTGTGCATTGCTCAGGCGCTGCATCTGCAAATCAAGCGTTTCACCGCTGATTTCACCGGCACGGTTCTGCACCGCGCCCGCGGTTTTCAGCGTCAGCTGCTGACCTGACAACAGTTTGCCTTCGGCGTTATCGATGCTCTGTGCGCTGACGTTCAGCTGCGTTTCACTTTGTGCCGTGCCGCCACGGTTATTCCACTCGCCGTCGGTGTTAATCGTCAGGCGTCCAACGGCGCCAACCAGACCCTGCTGGTTATCCAACCGCTGGCTCGCCGTCAGGTTCAGATCCCCCTGACTGATCAGCTGCCCCTGATTATTGTTCAGGCGTTGCGTAGTCAGCTGTAACTGACTGCCGTTAAGCGTGCCGGAGCGGTTATCAACCGCGCCTCCGGCCTTCAGCGCCAGCTGTTTTCCGGCCAGCAGATTGCCGCTGCCATTGTTAATATCGCCGCGCGTATTAACATTGAGCGCCAACTGGCTTTTTACCGTACCAGACTGGTTATCCATACTGGCCGCATCCAGCGTCAGCTTGCCGTTGCTGCCCAGTTCACCGCTGCTGTTATTCAGCAGGCCGCCGATCTGCCAATGCTGATCAACGCCATCCAGCGCCACCAGACGACCGCGCTGATTAATCAGCGAGCCGGCATTCAGGCTGAGCTGGCGAGTCTCGATGCCGCCGTCGGTATTATCCAGCGTGCCGCCGAAGCTAAAGCGGCTCTCTCCGGCCCCCACCTGCGACCACGCGGCCTTCTGATTAAACAGATTACGCCCCGCGACATCCCACTGGCTGGCTTTAACCTGCGCCTGCTGCGCATCGACATCGCCTGCGGTATTGATCGCCAGCTTTCCGCTGTCGATTTTCGCCTGGCGCAGCGCCACGCCGCCTTGTTTTGCACTGACCGTAGCGCGGCTGGCTGCCAGCTGCGCCTGACTGATATCGACCCGCTGGCCGCTCAGGGTGACGTCCTTCTTACTCAGCAGGCTACCGCTGGCGCGGATATCGCCCTGACTGTTTAGCGTCAGGTTTGACTCACGCACCAGCTGGCTGTTGTTATCACTGCCTGCCAGCAGGTGACCACTGCTCTGAATATTGCCAGCGGCAGTCAGTTGAACATCGCCTGCCGCCGCCAGCGTACCGGACTGTTTTATTCCGCCGTTGCGACTCTCGACAGACAGCGTGCCGCCGCTGTGCAGCTTGCCGCTGTGCTCAATGTCGTCTCTGGCAGCCAGCCGGATATCACCACCGGCCTGAGTGACCGCCTCCTGAGCGCCAGACTGCCAGATAAGCTTGCCTTCGCTGCTGACCGTCAGCGCTTTATCCGCCTGCAGCTGTCCGCCCTGATTACGCACTCCGACGCCCGCTTCGGTGCCGACCATGCTAATCAGACCGCTGTACATGCCGCCCATCTGTCCCATATCGATCGCCAGCTCGGGTTTGCTGCTGTCGCTGGCCAGTGCGTTTACCGTTTTCGCGTCGGCGCTGATGCGGTTACGACCGGCAACCACCGAAACACCCTGTTTCGCCCAGACGCCAGCATTGATCTGCACCGCACGTGCCAAAATATCTACATATTCAGTATCATGACGCGTATCGCCGTTAAGGCCGCCGCCTTCGATGCGCACTACGCCGCGCTCAACCTGGTAGCCCGCCAGGCTGCCGTCAGCATTCAGCTGTGGCTTACCGGTGGTCAGCGTCATGCGCCCGGCGTTGATGGTGCCGCAGCCGTTACAGACGATTCCCGCCGGGTTAGCGACAATCACCTGCGCGCGACCACCGGCCACTTCAAGGAAGCCACGCAGCTGGCTGGGATTGTTACTGTTAACTTCGTTAAGGATCACCCGCGCCGGAGCGTTATTCGGATTGAGATTCGGGTTACCCTGGATCATCCCGGCCAGTTGGGTGGACGTCATCACCGCCGAGTTATTGAGGATCGCGCCTTTCTGGCCGACATCAAACTGCTGATAATGGTTATGCGACACGCCGGCCTGGTTGGGCGCGGTGATATTGACCTGCGGCAAGCCATTCTGCGTATTTATCACCTGCGGACGCTGACCCGGCGCGGCAGCGCCGTTCGCCACAATGCCGTCGGCCAGTGCAGGCCCGGCAAACATTGCCAGCGCCAACAGCCATCCGGCACGGCGCAGCGTCACCCACAGTCGCGGCGCAGCGATGCCACGGCTTTGACCCGGTTCGGTACTGCAACTGCGTGCCAGCTCGGAGACCACCCGCAGTTCTCCGTGGGTGCGGCTGAAGATAAGGCGATAGCAATGTTTATTCATGGGTATTATCCGTAATAGAAGGCGGTCGCAACCGCCAGAATCCGTTCGGGCCTGTCAGGTCAGCATCAGCAAGCGTATAAGCTGCTCAGATTTCCAGATTGACGCTAAAGCCAGCCGTCGCCCCGGAGGTATGAAAGTTGTCCGGTTTCAGCAGCGGTACACCGGCAAACAGGTCATAGCTGAATCGCTGCCACAGTGCGCCACGCACGCCCAGCGCGCTGCCCGCCAGCTGATGGCCGACCAGATAACGCGTGCCCGGCCCCTCTACGCGACCGTAATCCAGCGCCAGATATAACTCGTGACCGCGCGACTGCACGTTCCACGCCAGCTCGTTGCGCCAGATCAGCCCTTTCTCACCGGACAGCACCTGTTCGCCATCGAAGCCGCGCACCGTATAACGCCCGGCAATGGCCATTCGCTCCTGCGGCGTCAGCGCATTAGGGCTCCACTGCCCGCGCATCGCGCTGTTCACGCGCCAGGGCTGTTCACCCCAGTTAAAGGGCTGATTAACGCTGATATCACCCAGCAATATGCCGGTGCGGGCGCTGCCACTGTGCGTGGCCTCTTCCGGGGCAGGTATTGCACCGAATGCCCCGGTGCCGCGCCGCCAGTTGATATTGGCATCCAGCGTGGTATTGCCGAAATAACTGCGCTGATTAAATCCCAGTTCCCAGCCAGCGGTGCGGCGTTTTTGCTGATCGATCTCAATGCCGTCCACCGCATTGGTGGCGTGTTTACGGTAAGCGCGCAGATTCAGCGTGGTTTTATGCGACTGATTGCGAAACAGCAATCGCGAGACCGTCAGCTGCAAATTTTCGCTCTTGCCGCTGTAACTCAGTACTTCATTGGCGTTAGGGATATTCTGGTGATAGGTGTAATCGTTATAGTTGGCAGAAAATCCCCAGTAGCCGACCGGGAAAAAGTAGTTCAGGGTATGCGAGCGGTTGCCGAAGGGCCCTTTCTCGAACATATCCTTGCCGATATTGGCGTAAAACAGATCGTTCTGTGCAAAGGGCGCATCCACCGCCAGGGTGGCGGAGCCGAGATAACGGCCCGTGCTTTTGGAACCACTGTCGTCCATCCCCAGGCTGAGCCGCACCGGACGGCCCTCCTGCCAGTGCACCAGCAGATCGCTGGTCGCCTCCTGCTCGCCGGGCACAATTTTGATATCGGCGGCGGCGCTGGGCACCCGTTTAAAGTTCTCCAGCCCCTGTTCGATATCACGCAGATTGAGGATATCGCCAGACGACGCCGGAACAGCATTCCACAGCCGCCCCCGCCAGGAGACCGGTTGTTCAAAACGAATATTGTCAATGCGGCCGGGCTGAAGATTCAGCGTCAGCACGCCGGTAGTCAGATCCTGTTCCTGCGCCATCACTCGGGTGGTGACATAGCCACCCGCCAGAATGGCGTTCTGCACCTTGTTGATCACCAACATAATGCCCTGGCTACCGAGGCAGCGGCCTTTGGCATCGTCTGCGGCATCCAGCGCCCACTGAAAACGCGCGGCGGAATCACCCTCCAGGCGCAGGGAGTGAATAATAAAACAGGGCTTTTCATCGACGGGATAGTCAGGCAATGCCACGTCGGGACGCGTCAGGCGGACATCGCTGTTCGGGGTATTTTGCTCTCGCAGCGCGCGCTCACGCTCTTGCTGACGCAGCTGCTCGCGGGCATCAATCGTTGCGGCACTCTGGCCCGGCGTATCGGACACCGAAGCGGCAAACAGCGGAGCAGAGCTGATGGAAAGCCCCAACAGACCCCAATGGATAACACGAGGTAAAATACGAGCGCAGTCCCGGCGCATATATCGCTCCTTAAATTCGTTAATACCCCACTGCCGCCATTGCTGCCGTCAGCTTAAGAAAGTTGAGAAAGAGAATAATTAACATTTATATGAAATTATCGGAAAGAGACGATAATGTAGACGAATGTATTATGCTGATAATCACCTGGAGATCAATAAATATTTCCTGGTCGTGAGTGCGGCCGGAAATGTCTTATTAACGGCTGAATCAGCGCTGATGAAAGCCGCCTGTGAACACGATGTTAATCATTATAAAACATAGAGTTGGATAATTTAACAGCACAGAAAAACAAAGAAAAGTCTTATAAGCAACGCCTGCAAGGCAAATAAGAATATCCTGATAACTTATCCAATCACTAAGATTATTCTTGGAGTTTTTTGCTGGAAATAACTGTTATGTTACGGTTTTAATAACGAAAAACGTTGTTTAAATAGCGGCATTAATAAAGATATTTATTATAGTAAAGTGGTTATTTTTCACGATGAATGACGCGGTTTTTTTTGTTGTTCTTTTTTAAGCATCGATAAAAGAGTGCTTTTGCCGGGCTGCGGATGCAGATGGATTGATAGTGAATTTGTGAGGGAGAATTTTCGGTTAATGCTGATAATTTAAGGCCAAATCAATCAGATTGGCGGAATACCAGAGGAGAGCCGTTTCCGGCTCTCGTCCTGATGGCAAGCAAAGTGTAAACCCTCCGCACGGATGGCGAAGATGCCATCGCTACAAGAAAAACTGGCGCCTGGAAAGCAGCACTGGAGATTGGCTTACAGAGTTGAGTGCGGCACTACGAATACACAGGAATAAGCAAATACCTTGCTGAATATTTTATCTGCTTTTTATAATTTTACCGCTTTGATCCTGATAATAGCTGCTATCACCCAAAGAAAAACTAATCCGATTATTAGGTATTGCGCTGATTCCCATTTTCCAGTTTTCTTTTCTTACACATCTGGCTTCCACTTTCATATCATAAAAGCAAAATAAGTGATCGGTGCTTCTGGATGGAAAAAATGTACTTCTGTCGCGTTCTTCAATCTCATAGCCATCACCAATGCCCCAGATAACGACAGAGTATATACCATCGTTATGAAGCTCTGGAATTCCATAATTTTCCTCAAGATATTGTTTATTAGATAACCACCAGTTCAGCTTTCCATGATCTGTATAAGGAAAGTTATCCACTACCAGATAGCGTCTGTTTTGGTCTTTATGAACATCGATGATTTTAACAGGTAGTGTAGATTTGTAGGCTGAATAAGTCGCAAAAGTTAATAGCATAAATAACGCTATCTGCCAGGAGAATTTTTTCAGTTTCATTCTAAAAAACCCTTAATTTCAACAGTCGCCTCCATATTGGTCATAAAAGGTTTATAACCAAATTTTTCCCAGCGTTGCAGAAGAAACCAGATGCGAAAAATAGGAAGGTTATGAAATCTAAGATCCATAATGTCGATATCATCAAGACCAAAATGATCCTGACCACGATAATGGATAGTTGCGGTGTACGCGTTCCCTTCTACCAGCAATGATATCATTGTGATATGGGTTGCATAAATGCCGTGAACGGAAATCCCCAATCCATTTACACGATCTACCCACCTGTCAAACCTGGGAAGAACCGTATAACTTAACTCCTCACCGAATCGTTCTCTATTACTTGCTGGATAAGCACCTGTATTCAAGTCAATATTGTTTTTAATGACCCGTTTTATCTTTTCCAGCGAACTTTCTTTAGACTTATCACCCACTATCTGCTGATGATAAGCCTTATCCAATAATTCATCATTAAAGGGTTCACCTCTTCCGGTTTGCAGATGATCAACCAGACGGATAAACAATTTGCGATATCCCATAAAGGAAACGGGTGCGGAATAGCGCCGGAACTGGTCAAATAATATTGCCGCAATGTCTTCATGGCTGCGTTTTTCTGTAATGATTGCCGGTCGGGCAAAACTGTAGTTGCCTGATGGATAGCGCGATACTTCGCTGGTATAAGGGTTAACCCCTTCAACTATCTCCCTCAAGCCAAAGTATTCCTTCAAGTGAAACTCTGATAAATCACCATATCTCATATCATCAGCACGATAATCATTCATTTTATTCTTAGTCTGATATACAGTAAATGGAAAGCGTAACGGAGTGCAGTTAAGATCTGGGGTGGACGACACAGGAGATTCCTTTTCGATATAAAGTGGCTTCATGCCTTAAACTGTAATTTATCGTTCAGCGAATGTTTTTGATAAGATTATTTTTGATAAATATTTATTAAGCGTATTAATCTGGAGCGCGATCACACTTCTGCTAAATTATCGATCGTGCATGGGCTGCTGACAGGCTGGCGGCCATCTGCTGGTAACAGCCTGCAGATGAACGACGTGCTAAAGCTTACTCCAGCTGTATTATGATCAGGCAGTGAGATAATTTTATAAGGAATAGCAGTGGATATCCGACAACTCGAGTACTTTGTTTGTGTCGCTGAACTGGGGAGTTTTACCCGCGCCTCAATTGCACTGAACGTGGCTCAACCCGTTCTGAGCCGCCAGATTCGCCAACTTGAAGTCGAAGTCGGTCAGAATTTATTGGTGCGTAACGGGCGCGGAGCCTTTTGCAGCGAAGCGGGAAAACTGCTGCTTGGCCATGCACGCGGGATATTGCACCAGATGGAACGCACGCGAGGAGAGTTAGAAAGATTGCGAGGAATCCGCACCGACCGCATCGCCGTGGGATTGCCACCAACCCTTGCGCGTTCTTTGACCCTGCCTCTGGTGAAGTCATTTCAGACGTTAATGCCTGATGCAACACTCTCAATTACGGAAGGCTTAAGCAGCCAGATTCAGGAGTCTCTGGTGAAAGCCCGGGTCGATATCGCCCTGCTTTATCACACTCAACCCACTCCTGACATTGAGACGATACCGCTTCACAAGGAAGCTCTGTTTCTTGTTGAGCGTTGTGATGCGCCGGGATCGGGTGAAAACGTCACGCTGGAAGCGTTAGCGCAGATCCCGTTGGTTATGCCTGGCCGCTATAATGCTTTTCGTATTCTGGTCGAAGAAGCATTAAATACCCGTCGCCTGAAGCCGCTGATGGCAGTAGATGTTGATGGTGTCGGCACTATTCTTGAGCTGGTGATGAACGGCATTGGCGCGGCCATCCTGCCGAAAAATGCAATCGCCAATTTCGCACATGCTGACAGACTACGTTTGAGGGGCATCGACCAGCAGGGCTTGTGTGCCCAGTTATCTCTGGCGACCAGCACTCGCCGACCGGGCACCCTGCTTCAGCAAGAAACCATCCGTCTTATTAAAGATTTATTATCTCGTTAGAGAGATGCCCTAATCTGCCTATCAATCATCAGCTAACCATCACATCTGCTGCTGCTCAAATTCAATTACCGGCGTAATTCAGGATTCCTGCAGAGGCGGATTTTTCAGATGCTGTTTAAGACAGTCGCGATCAAGTTCTTTCTCCCATGCCGCAACCACCAGCGTAGCAACACCGTTTCCGATCAGATTGGTCATTGCCAATCCGGTGCCTAAAAAACGATGCACGCCAAGAATCAGTACCATACCTTCAACGGGTACGACAGGCACCACCAGAAGCGTACTGGTAAGCATAATAAACGCTGCACCGGCAATGCCGCTGGCCCCTTTTGAGGTAAGCATAGCCACCCCCAATAACAGCAGTTGCTGACTGAGCGTAAGGTCGATGTTCAGCGCCTGCGCAATGAAAACTACCGCCATAGTTAAATAGAGATTAGTGCCGTCGAGGTTGAATGAATATCCGGTGGGTATCACTAAGCCAACCACGGAACGCGAGCAGCCAAGCTGTTCCATCTTTCGTAAGATCTGCGGCATAACCACTTCGGAGGAACTGGTACCCAGCACGATCAGCAGTTCATCTTTTATATAACTGATGAAGCTAAATATATTTATGCGGCATAAGTAACAAACCGCCCCCAGCACCACAATAATAAAAAACAGGCAAACAAGATAAAAACAGCCTACCAGTTTGAACAACGGGCCTAAGGATTCGGTACCATATTGCCCTACGGTAAAGGCAATCGCCCCAAACGCGCCAACAGATGAAAAGCGGGTGATCATATTCACTATTTTAAAAAACACCTGTGAAAAACCATCAATCATTAAAATTACCGTTTTTCCCTTTTCACCCAGTGCCGTCAGCGCCCAACCGAACAATACCGCCACCAGCAAAATACTGAGGATATCTCCCTGAACAAAAGCGCCAACTAAACTTTCCGGGATGATATGCAGCATAAAGCTGACAAAATCGAGATGATGCGCTTTATCGATATATCCCTGTACCAATGATGCGTCGAGGCTGGACTTATCAACATTAAAGCCAGCCCCAGGCTGCAGTAGATGGCTGCCAATCAGACCCACCAGCAGTGAGAAAGAGGAGATCACCTCAAAATAAAGAAGCGCTTTGCCACCCACCCGGCCTACTTTTTTCATATCCTGCATGCCAGCGATACCACTGACGATGGTGCAAAAGACCACCACGCCAATCATCATTCTGATGAGCTTGATAAAAGCTTCACCGAGTGGAGCCATCTGGACAGCAATAGAGGGCCAGTAATGGCCCAGAGCTATACCCAGCAACACACCAATAAAGACTTCAAAATAGAGAGTTTTATAAAAGGGCTTTTCCGAGCGGTTCATATGCGCCTCGTTAATTTGCACAGGACAAGAAAACGTCGTTTTAGTCAGGCAGACATCGCGTTATGGCTTTGTGGTATTGATGTCTTGATGAAGTTCCGGCCAGTACAAATGAAGTGGATTATCAACCAGGAGTTTTTTCTGCAACTCTGCGGTTGGCGCGATAAACGGGATGATATCGACCAGAACACCATCATCTGGCATATGATCGTGAAGGTTTGGATGTGGCCAGTCTGTTCCCCACAACACGCGGTCAGGAAAATGGCCAACCAGATAGCGTGAGAAAGGCAGAACATCGCTGTAAGGCACACTTTCGCCCGGAGCGGGCAATGAACCCAGCTGACTGAGTCGTTCCGGGCAACTGACTTTGATCCAGATATGCGGATTATTTCGCATCAGACTTACAATTCGCTGAAACTGCTCGCCTTCAACAGGCTGGCTCACATCGGGTCTGCCCATATGGTCAATGACCACCGGCAAAGGGAGAGAAGTGAAAAAAGTTTCTAAATCAGACAGATCGCACGCTTCAAAGTAGACGACGACATGCCAGCCCAGCAGCGCAATGCGATAAGCAATACTTTCGAGCGTCTCACGTGAAGTAAAATCCACCAGCCGCTTCAGAAAATTAAACCTGACTGCCCGCACGCCAGCATGGTGCATCTGCAACAGTTCTTCATCGCTGACATCCGCTGTGACGGTTGCAACACCACGAGCATAGCCAGCAGACGTGTTTAATGCGTCGATCAGTGCACGATTATCTGCGCCATGGCAGCTTGCCTGAACAATCACATTACGTGTGAAGCCCAATTTATCGCGCAGTGCAAATAACTCCTCTTTTCCGGCATCGCAGGGGGTGTATTTACGCTCTGGCGCGTAAGGAAATTCATCGCCGGGGCCGAATACATGACAATGCGCATCTACCGCGTCAGTGGGAAGTACATATTTCGGCGGTGAAGGGTGAGGATCAAAAGGGAGCCAGCCTGGTGACGGAATAAATTTCATTTCTTTCTCCTGTAGGGCTATTCATTGTTGTTCACAGGAGTATCAAATAACTTCACTACCGCTGATACCGACAAAGCTATCTAGCAGATATACCGAGAAAGCATAACGTGACAAGCTTCAAATTAAACTTGAGCGTTAATGCGTTCTGATGATGCGTCAATTAAGCGGTATTTCGACCATTAACCTCTATGGCTGCTCCTGCTGTTACAGGTCTTTTTATAGCGAATTAGAACCCTGTCGCTGCAAAATAATACAGCTCATATGCAGGCTAACTATTCCTCTGAACTGTTATGGACATCACGAATTTCCGGCAGAATGTAATCTTTGTGGCATCAGCTTTCCGGTTTCATCTCTGATGACTTTAACTAGCTTCAACAGCCACAGGCCCGTAATTTTCAGAGAGTTTCTGCGGGGCCAGTTCCAGAGGTGCGTTTCCGGCTAGCGCTGTGAATATTTTTTAAAGTCTGATTCTTCTTGCCCTGCTCCACGCTGATAACACACTGCGATGACAGCAATGTCTTCATCAGCGAGATGAGGCGATCCCGATGTAGAGGCGTTTTTATAACGAACGGAATATCATTATTCTCCGTGAGGCTAAGGTCGTCATTATTCTATTGAGCATTTTTTCAGGATTCTATTTTCGGTTTTTTTACCATTAAATTCAATGAGATGAATTCCAGGTCTTAAACGCTCATATTGAATAGTGTGTCATTGTAAGTCTGCTCTGGCTCTGCCAGAAATTAAACACTGTATGCAGGCTTATTTTCAGAACAAAGTATAGAATTTCCTTCTGCGACACTGTTCATCTGCTAATAGTATTGTCTGATTCAATGATATAGTAATAAGATTGGTTGACTATTTCGTAGGGATGTAAATTTTAAGTCATAAAAGTTATCTTTTTGTTATATAACTTATTCGGATGGAATTATGTGGAAAAATAAGATCAATCTTCAGATCATAGTATGGACGACTTTGGTTGGTGGTTTTATCAGTTCACTGGTCAAATGGGGATCTGAAGTCAACATGCCGCCACGCGTACCGGGCGAGATTTCACCTCCTGCGGCGCATATAGATGCATGGCTGGGATGGTTAGGTATCAATTCCCACTCGCTTGATTACGTCTATCAAGGAGTCAGCATTCCTGGTGCTGTTACTTTATATCACTGGCTTTTCAGCTTTATCTTCGCTTTTGTCTATGTCGCGTGGTCTGCTTACTGCCCTAAAATCAGGCTTTTCTGGGGCGCGCTCTATGGCTTAATCATCACTGTCGTTATGCACGGATTCCTGATCCCTTTGCTGGGATTCAGAAATCCCGTCTACGCTGATGGCGCAGTAGGTTGGCTGTGGAACCTAAACTCCGCTGAACTATTCAGTGAGATTCTGGGGCATATCTATTGGTCGGTATCGATTGAGATTTGTATGGTGGCTGTACTTGCTTACTTTTCAAGACCGATTAAAGGTGTGTGGGTGCAGAGATAATTCGTTCTTAACTGTTGGCTATGTGTAGACGTGTTATTTATATCGTAGCGACACAGTTAACTTGGCTAACTGCTCATAAGTGATATTATCGCATCAGAATAAAAAGTTGACCTTTAAGCCTGACGTTTCCAAAATAATTGCAGCTCTGAATGCAGGCTCGAAGCGGCACAACTTATAATTGAACCTAAGTCGTCTATGGCGAATGCTGCCAAAGCCAATAATGAGGGGGCTCGCAAGCCCCCTACCTCAGGCTGTAGCTGTAGGGCGTTCGTTCCAGGCATCATGCGCTAACAAATTACCGTCTTTGTACAGATGGATGATCTTCTCGTAGTTCATTGCGACCTCTTCCATGTGACCAGTACCCGTACAACCCCGCGTGTCATGCATCACCGGGCTAACAGAAATCACTTTCACGTGTTCCAGCGTGATCCGGTAATACTCCACCTCTTGCCCTGCGTCGTTGATGTGGTAAAAACGGAACTCTGCAGATTTAAGCGCCTGCCCCGTTGCTGCAGCCTTGAAAAGATACGGCGAGGCGCTATCCAACTCTTTAGTAAACTGGAAAGGAGAATGCTGACGTGTGCCAGTAACTTTCCCGGTCATAGGGTCTGTTGGAATCATTAAACTATGGTGCAAACTTCGTAGTTCAATACTTCCTTCTCTGTCCGTGACATCGGAAGAACCACGGATCACCGCGCCGCCATCATCAGTCAAAAATAAGTGTACAGGTACAGCCATCTTTAAAGCTCCTTGCTTGTAATTAGTCGTACATCCATTTCCCGGCTTTTGCTGACTCAATCAACATGCCGATAGTGAAGTCTGGGACGGGAACAGGCGGGAATTTCTTGAGGGGATTCCATGAGAAAGACTCATCAGGATAATACGTTTCAATCTTGAAATTCATTCGGTCGACCTGAAATTCTTTGAAAAATTCATCCATTAACTCCTCGGCTTCACCAACATCTAACTGCATGTCAGTGTCAAAATCGGTCTCTGGCGTTAACAACCGTTGCTTCTTTTCGTTATTGAATAAATAGGCACCGTTGTAACGCCTTGCCAACGCGAAAATACGTTTTTCAATGTCATCTACCATAGCTTATCGTTACCCCGCGCTATACGATTATAATCGCGTACTGAGCAGTAGGTGATTTGAGATACATCGGCAAGTAAAATCACCTCGCCTATAAGTGGAATAGTTCGTCCTACAAAGGTACTTATTTTCGCTACCATCCGTCGTTTAGCTGTCCAGGGTGTATAACCACCCACCCAGGTTGGCAGCTTTATCCCATAAGGAAATTTGGCACTCTTAAAAAACTTCCGCATTGTTTGAGAAACTCGTGAAGTACCTTCTTTTGCCCCTTTAGGCTTAGTTCTTGTTTTCTGATTGTTAACACCGCTGTAAAGCGCCACCACGGCTAACACATCATCAATTCCGAAGTGATCCGCCGTGCTTTCACAAAAAATCATAAAAAACAGTTCAGAGGCGGTAAGATTAGAGCGCCCGGCATAGAAATATGTTCCGTTAAGTTCCTCTACTGTATCCACTTCATATTCCCTTATGAATTCCGTATGAAATGCAATCATAACGGCTGATTAAAGTACAGTCTACGAACTAAACGTCTGTTTTAATGCATGGGATTGGACTGACCCCACCCCGGTAGACGATCCTGCCCTATAGTTTGAGCATAGGAGAAGCGTATGGGCACACCACGATTTACACCTGAATTTAAGGAAGAAGCCGTCCGTCAGATAACGGAGCGCGGTTATTCTGTTGCCGAAGTATCCGACCGTCTGGGCGTTTCTGCGCACAGCCTCTACAAGTGGCTACGGGCTATCAAGCCTGATAACAGCGAACAGCATGCCCGGGATTTACTGGAAGCCAAAAGCGAGATCCTGAAGCTCAGGGCACAGCTGAAGCGCACTGAGGAAGAACGGGATATTCTCAAAAAGGCCGCGCGGTACTTTGCAAGGGAGCCCGACTGAAGTACCGCTTTATCAATGAGCACCGCACTGTATGGGGTGTGATGACGATGTGTCGGGTACTGAATGTCGCCCGGGCCGGGTTCTATGCGTGGCTGCATAATCCGATCTCGGCGCGTGATAAATATAACCAGCGCCTGCTGATGCTTATCCGCGACTCATATTCCCTGAGCGGAGGCGTATACGGTTACCGGCGGGTTCATGGCGATCTGAATGAAATCGGTGAAACCTGCGGTAAAACCGGGTGGGTCGGATCATGCAACTGAACCGGATTAAAGCTGTGCGCGGCTATAAAGCTCCGCGTCGTATTGCTGGCCGACCTTCAGTGGTTGCCCCTAATCGCGTGCAGCGGCAGTTCACCGTTGTCCGGGCCAATCAGGTCTGGGTCACCGATATTACTTATATCCGCACCTGGCAGGGCTGGTTGTATCTGGCGGTGGTTATCGATCTCTTTGCCCGTAACGTGGTTGGCTGGTCGATGAAGCCCACTCTCTCCCGCGAACTCGCGTTGGACGCGCTGATGATGGCCGTGTGGCGTCGAAAACCGGACGGCGAGGTGATCGTGCCTAGCGATCTGGGCAGCCAGTACGGCAGTGACGACTGGCTGCGCTTCTGCCGGGCCAATAACCTGGCGCCGAGCATGAGCCGGCGTGGCAACTGCTGAGTTACTCAGTCTACTATACTCCTGAATCCCGGGATCTGGCCCGGGCGGATATCTTCGATTACATTGAAGTGTTCTACAACCGGGCCCGACGCCACAGTCATCTCGGCGGCGTCAGTCCGGAGGACTTCGAACAGGCCTCGTCGTGAGGACAGAATTTGTCTACGGGTGTGGGGTCAGTCCAAAAATGACTCTGAGGTGTCTGTTAAACCTGTGGCGATTCAGACTTCACGATTGCTTTAAGCTTCGCCCAGACTTGTTGATTGAGTCACGTCAACCGGTTCAAACCAAAGTGGTCATGGATACAAAATGGAAGCTGGTGAACAGCAACGATCAAAAAAAATCACTATACGGGCTGGCGCAATCCGACTTTTATCAAATGTTTGCCTACGGCCAAAAATACCTTGGTGGAACAGGTGAGATGTATCTTATTTATCCCGCACATGATGACTTTGACCAACCTATACTGCAGCACTTTTCTTTTTCAGAGACCTTAAAATTATGGGTTGTGCCATACCAGATAACGGCAAAGCGCGGGGAAAGGATTATGTGGATGGGTGATGTGCCCTACTCGTAGAAACCTTTCCCTGCCTCCCGCCAGGACTTTTGAACTAGTGGAGGCAATCTCGTCAAAAGCAGCCCTTTAGCCACGGACATGGTGATCTGTCCTTGATAATCCAAAAAAAACTAATTTATTTCATTACACCCCATTTGCTTGTTATGTTAATTTAGTCTGGATTAAAATTTATCATACATTACATATAGTTACGCTTGTAAACTTTATACGAAATTCTAATTAACGAGAGGTTTGTTGTGAGTCGATCAGAATACATTTATCTAATTAAGTGTACTTCTTGGCTAACTAAATTTCTAACCCACCGTGGATTGAAGATAACAGATAGCCGACCGTTATTTGAATACCATGCAACCAGTGATGAGTATGAAGAACTAAAACGGTTACTCTGCGATGTAGGCCTGGCTGAAGGACTTAAAGACGATAAAGGTTACGCAGCGTGTTTTACGTTGTTTTGCGCAGAATGGTATCGAAGGGAGTATGAACGAATTCATGGCTGGAGTTGGGAGCCTATCTATAAAGTTCTTGGTTTATCTCTATCCTCTTCGGAACTGAGTCATATTGTTCCAAAAGGTCTTGAAGACTACTGGAGACGCCCTGTTCGTTTTTATGACTCAGAACGACGTAACTTTTTAGGATCTCTGTTTAGTGAAGGCGGCTTGCCCTTCAAGCTTTTGAAAGAATCAGATAGCCGTTTCCACTCTGTTTTTTCCCGAATTCTTAATCAGTACGACCAATCTCAATCATCAGGATATTCAGCTTTAGCTTTAGTACAAGCAGTTGTCGATAAGTCACAGCTTCCAACTGTGTTCAAGGAAGACACATCAGTTGAGCTTATTGGTCGTATGGCTGATCAGCTTATCTCACTTGTTCAGGCTTATGACCTCAGTAATCACTCAGAGCCCGTCAAAGAACTTGACCGTGTTCATCGTAAATGGCGGGATAGTTTCCCAATGCCCTTAGACGATGAAACTGGCACCAGTTTCCTTAATGGTCTTTTGCGCACCGCCACTGTTGAAACTAAACCTCGATTACAAAAAAATAAAACAACTGGCTGTAATTTCTTTTGGTCCGAACAACATCCTGATGAGATTCATGCACATATTTTCCTTCCTAATGAGTTAATGTTTGCTATTTCAAGTGAACCATCGACGACTCGTTTTGAACTTGCTGTTTTTGAAGATGATGAAGAAGTAGCCAGCCTGGGGCCTGCATATGCCAGCCTTGAGAAAGCGCGGGCGACTGTGAGGCTTCGCAAGAGTGAAATACGTTTTGTCAGACAGCAACCAACAGCAAGCTTATCATTAGTCGCTCGAGCAGGAGGCATCATTGTCGGTACTATCAAGCTGGATGGAGGTGAAATTGCAGTTGGAGATGTTCCTTTAACATTTGTACGTGACGAAAGTTGCTGGTTATTACGAGGTCAGGCTTCTTGTAGCGTACGTAACAGTGACGTGCTCATCATTCTTCCTACGGAAGGTCATCTGGCTTCGAATCATGATGATTGTTCTTCTGATACTCAAGCGCTGGGACACGCGGCTTTGTCTGTAAAAGGACGTCAGGACGTCATTTTCGAAGGTAATGAAACGTATCGAATTCAAACAGGTCGGGAACAGGTTAAACATCCTCATTTGGTTTTACAGGGTAATCACTTCGCCTGGCCATGTAACCCTTACGAGACATTTGTTGGCATACCCAAAGTAATTAACAAATTTGCCGTAACACAGAGTATTCGTTATGAACGTTTCCTAAATAGTAAAAATATTGACATATGCGATTTACATGAAACGATGGGGGCACATTACATTTCGATTCGAAATGGAGATAATGAAACATTATTACGCCGAAAAATAGGGGTTTTACCCTCCGACTTCCATCTAGAAATAAAAAATAGAGAACAGTCAAACGAAGGCGCAATAATTATCCACACCCAACACTCTTGTTTGTATAAATTAAAAGATAAAGTTCTTGAGGTTGGGAGAAATAAATCTACAAATAAAACGGAAATAACGATTAAAGCGGAAGGGGTACCACCAACCTCTGTAGTATTGCAGGTGACGCCTAATCTTGCCGGCAATCCCATTGATATTATTCTTCCTTTCCCAACAAAGGGTTGTTTGGTTCTTGATGTTAATGGCCAACACCTATCCAAAAATATAACAATTAATGATCTATTAGGGACCAGAGCGTTTCTCTTTGGAAGAAATGGGGAACCAGCCAGATTCCGCCTTGAATTGCGATTAATGTCCAGAGCGAGACTGCAGGCATGGCATGAATGGAGCTATACCGCAGGCGAACATCCGGTTGAACTCAATTTGTATAGTCTAAGAGAACATATTGAGAACTTGCTTTCTCTGGAAACAGGCATAGACCAGATTGTGGAATTGCGTATAGACGGCGCTGGGAGCGTACATACCTGGCAAATTCGACGTTATAAATACAGTCTTAACTACGACTATGAAAGGCAGGTTCTTTTTAGCAACTCAGTGAATACTCGCTCCGGGCAGAACTCATCACCAGTCATCATGCTGCTAAGCGAACCTGAAAGAAAACCTGTTTCTCTCACTTCACGAATGAGCGAAGGTGTACCTGTTGGTGAATTTGAGCTGAGTTCAGTAATACAGAAGAATGGCCCCTGGCTGGTAGTTCCTGGAAAAGGTGAAGAAACTGCATTTCGACCATGTTTTATTCGCGGCGAACCACCATTACAAACAGAAGTTAACGCCATTCAATCTATGCAAAAAGCGACACAGCTTTTTAACCCCCGGTCAGACGAGAATACCATCACCTTGGTTCTCGACCAAATGGCTAGTAGCCCAGCGCATTCAGGCTGGCAGTTCCTGCGAAGCCTATATGAGCAGTACGGATATTTACCTCTTGCTACTTTCGAAGTGTGGCGAGCGCTTGTTCAACATCCGCAAGCGTTGGCAATGTCATTATTTAAATTTGAAATGTCTGTTGAATACCTCAGCCGCATTGAAAATGAATTTCCTGTTTTCTGGGAGTTTTTACCCGTTCTTGAGATTAAAGGCGCAGCGGATAGATTTCAGGCATTTCTGAACCATAAAGGTGCGCCAGAAGAAATGCAAAAAAGATTGTTGAATAGAATGTACCAGCAATTGGGGACTATTTTTCCGACCTATGCCAATGAAGTTCAGGAGTGGTTAAGTTTAGGTATACAACCACGTTCAATACCTCATCCGATGATGAGAGAGATTATTCAAGAGTGGTATCAGACTCTTCTGCGTGAGCATAGTGAGTCACGCTGGCCAGAATATGGCGGTGCACAGCTTTGTAGCTGGATCATGTCACAAAAAGACTCTGTGATTGATATTTCTCCTGACACAGAATATCGCTACTCCGTTGTCTGGCTACCTGTATTTGCCGCCGCTGTTGCCAGCGGAAAAACAACATTTGAAAGCGTTTTTGGCCATGAGCCAGGGACCTTATTTTTCTTAAGACAAGTCAGAGATTTCGACTCACGTTGGTTTAACGCCATTTTCCAGTACAGCTTATTGCGTAATGTTGCCGAAAAATAAAAAGGGACAAGAATGACTACACGCTATTTTTCTTCACTCATTGAACAATCACTCTCTCGCTCAACGGAAGCAACGCTTAGCATCATGGGCGTTACAAATCCTCAACTCCGGGAGCATCTTGCCCAGCAGATGGGGGCTGATTGTGGCAAAGCAGGCTCTTTCATTGCGTCTCCAGTATTTGAGCAGACATTTGGCTGGGAAGAGTCAAACTATACGATGAACATGCTAACAACTGGAAAAACGTTGCTGAGCAAAGACGTCGTTGACTCTCTGGATAGTGAAAAAAATGGCCGCTATCGTTTTGGCGCTAACTGGAAACCATTTACCCACCAGTTGGCTAGCTGGGAATCATTACTTGAGAAAAAACATTCGGTTGTTGTTACCAGTGGAACAGGCTCCGGTAAAACGGAATGCTTTATGGTGCCTGTACTCGAGGATCTTTATCGTGAGTTACGCGATTGCGGCAATAAACCACTGGTAGGAGTAAGAGCACTATTTCTCTATCCATTGAATGCTCTGATTAATTCTCAGCGTGAGCGTCTGGATGCCTGGACACGTGGATTTGGAATCGGGGTTCGCTACTGCCTGTATAACGGCAACACAGAAGAACTACATGCCTCGGTAAAAAGCGAACAGGCAAACAGGCCTAATGAAGTTTTATCACGTGAGAAAATGCGTGCAGAACCAGCACCAATCCTGGTGACGAACGGTACCATGCTGGAATATATGATGGTTCGTCAGATAGATGCGCCAATAATTCAGCAATCGAAAGCACAAAAATCATTACGCTGGATAGTTCTGGATGAAGCGCATACCTATGTTGGGTCCCAAGCAGCCGAGCTTGCCCTACAACTTCGCCGTGTAATGACTGCGTTCGGTGTCACGCCTGATGATGTTCGTTTTGTTGCAACGTCAGCCACCATCGCGGGAAGTGATGCAGAAAAACAGCTAAAAAAATTCTTATCTGAACTGTCAGGAGTACCACAGGAACGTATTGATGTTTTGGGGGGCAATCGCGTTATTCCAGAACTTGAGGCATGCAAAAATTATCCCCTAACACTTGATGAGCTTAAGCATATACCAGACTCCGATTCCGACAACGAAGGAATTAGCCTTGAGCGTTATAGTGCGTTGACACATTCCCCGGAGGCACGCTATCTACGCGAGATGCTGGTTAGCCAGCCTCGCCCAGTGAAACTTGATGTAATGACGAAACGCTTAAACGAGCTGACCAATAATCATTACACGCAACAAGAAATTTTACGCTGGATCGATCTCTGTACGGGTACAAGTCCCAATACACAAGATCCTGCGTTTCTCAAAGTAAGAGCGCATATTTTTCAGCGTAATACCCAAGGGATATGGGCCTGTGCAGATAAACATTGTTCAGCGAAGCACAACACGGCACTGGAAAAGAACTGGCCTTTTGGCTACGTGTATGTGAATCAACGACAGAACTGCCGGTGTGGTAGCCCTGTTTTTGAGCTTGCGTTCTGTAATGAGTGTAACGAACCGCACCTGTTGGCGAAGGATAAAAAAGGTAAGCTCGTACAGTGGGATAATAAAGGCGGGGATGAGTTTTCCCTACATGATGAAGTCTCCGATGATTTTGAAACTTCGGGAGAGAAAGTTCAAAAAGAACATGTATTCCAGGCTCCGCAAATCATTGCGCCAGAATGTAATACTGAGACTGGATATATAATCCAGCGGCTCGATCGTAATACTCGCAGTATTGGTGTTGTTCGTGAAGACAGCATTCCTTTGGCAATCAACGAAAGTGAACAAATTTGCAGTGCCAGCAACTGTGGCTATAAAGGCGGGAAAGGTCAGCCCCCCTTTAGACGCGCTTTGCTGGGAGGTCCTTTTTATGTCACGAATATTGTGCCCACAGTGTTGGAATACTGCCAGGATTTCGCCAGCGATGAAGGTAAAGAGGGTGTAGGTCCACTATCATTGCCGGGGCGAGGACGACGGCTGATTACCTTTACCGATAGCCGCCAGGGAACGGCACGGATGGCAGTAAGGATGCAGCAAGAAGCTGAACGTAGTCGTTTACGTGGAAGTGTGGTTGACATCCTTGCCTGGCATCAGAGAAAACAGGCTGTAAATACTCCTAATGCTCAGGCTGATGTAACGAAACTGGAAGAGATGGCTAAACTGGCCAGAGACGAAGCAAAAAACCTGCGTGACTGGGGTATGCCGGAAGAGGCGATTCTCTCTGAAGAAAAAGCAGAACGTATTGAACAGGCCATACAAAAAGCAACAGGTGGAAAAGTTAATACCGTTTTAACTTCACTGACCTGGCAGGAAATGATTAATGAGCTTAAAGATAAGGCAGATATTCAAGGCTCGATTCTGCAATACAACCACTATCTTAAACCTGAGATTTTCACTGAAAACAGCGGGCCTCTGAAGCTTTCAGACATGCTTTTATTCCGTGAATTTATGCGTCGACCGAAGCGAACCAATAGCCTTGAAACGCAAGGGTTGGTGCAGGTTGGTTATCAAGGGTTGGAGAAGGTACATAAAACCCCTGTCCACTGGCAGGAACAAAATCTAACTCTGGATGACTGGCGTGATTTTCTGAAAGTCACACTGGATTTTTATGTCAGAGAAAGCAACTTCATCCAACTGGATTTAGAACTGAAGAACTGGATTGGCAGCCGTTTCTCTTCGAAATTTGTACGCAACCCTGAATCAAAAGACCCTGACGATAATCAGGTCAAACGTTGGCCACAAATTCGGTATGGCAACACAACTCATCGCCTGGTTAAGCTACTAATACTCGGAGCAAAATTCAGCACCGTAAATACGGTTACCATCGATATAGTTAACGCATGGTTGAAAGAGGCCTGGCTCCAATTAACCGGCCCTCTGGCTGTGTTAAAACCTGACGGTAACCGTTTTTACTTGCCGAAAGAACATTTGACATTCTCTCTGGTTCAAAAGGCGAGTATTTGCCCTGTAACTAATAAATTGTTGGATACCACTTTCAAAGGACTCACTCCGTACCTGCCCAGACATATCCAGTTTGAACGCCTGACAAATATACAATTTAGTGCCTATATGGCCCAAGATGTCATGCTACCTGAAGTCTGGAAACACGATCATTCGCAGTTGGATTATGTCGAAGGATTGGCACAAGTACGGGAATGGGTATCGCAAGATCCACTTGTGGCCCATTTGCGCTCTCAAAACGTCTGGACAGATATTAACGACCGCGTGGTGGAGGGAGGCTTTTACTATCGTACTGCTGAGCATTCAGCACAGCAATCAGCTGATCGCCTACAAAGTTACGAAAAAATGTTTAAAAACGGTCAGCTTAACGTCCTTAACTGTTCCACCACTATGGAAATGGGTGTGGATATTGGCGGTATTTCCGCAGTAGTGATGAATAACGTCCCTCCTCATCCGGCAAACTATTTACAGCGTGCGGGACGAGCCGGACGTAGTAAGGAATCCCGTGCCATCTCCTACACGCTGTGTAAAGGGAACCCGCACGATCAGCAGGTTTTCGCCAATCCTCTCTGGCCATTTGAGACCGTGATCCCCGCACCGATGGTGGCAATGAACTCGGAACGATTGGTACAACGCCACGTTAATTCGCTACTACTGTCAGAATACTTGTGCCATGTGGTGGGAGAAACTCAGAAAGAAAAAACCAACCTGAATAGCGAATGGTTCTTTGGTGAAGAGTTTGGGCAATCTGTATGTAACAGCTTTAAGATTTGGCTTGAACGCCCTACCCTGACAATTGATGACGCGCTTGAGCGTCTGGTAAACGGTACCGCGCTGCATGGTGCAAGGCCGGAATTATTGCGGGAAAAAACTTTCCATGCGATTACTAATTTACAAAAACGTTGGCTGGGGATTTTCCAGGATCTCGTGAAACAGGAAAAGGAATCACAGCCAAATACTCCATATCGTAAGCGCCTGGAGCTGGAGAAAAAGCGGCATTGTGATGAATACCTGTTGCGCGACCTGGCAGCACGAACCTTCCTGCCAGGCTATGGTTTCCCGACGGACGTTGTGAACTTTGATAACTTCACTATGGAAGACTATATCCGCGAGAAAACGTATAAAAACCGTAATAAGAGTGACCGTGAAGATAACGTTTCACGTTATAAAGGACTGCCTTCACGCAACCTGTCTGTTGCCATTCGTGAATATGCGCCAGGAGCGGAGATCATTCTGGACGGACGTGTGTTCCGTTCCGCTGGTGTATCGCTACACTGGCACAATCTCAATGCTGATACCAATGAAGCCCAACGGTTGGACCGCGCCTGGCGGTGCCAGAAATGCGGTACGTTAGGCTATGAAGATGGTATTGGTAGCTCTGTAGAATTATTCTGCACTAACAGCGACTGCGGTGAACGAATTACTCGTGACAACACTCGTCAGGTGCTGCAGCCCGCTGGATTTGTTACTGATGCTTATGATTCGGTAACGAACAACATCGAAACGATGAAGTTTATCCCGGTAGTTCCGGCATGGGTATTTGTTAAGGCGGAGCGCTTACCGCTACCAAACCCAGAGATGGGTTTTATGGCGTCAGGCGCTAATGGGCATGTATTCCAGCAGAGTATGGGCGAAGGTGGACATGGTTATGCATTGTGCCTGAGCTGCGGTCGCGCGGAATCGATGATAAGCGAAAAAGACGCACCAAAATCAATGGAGGCGCATTATCCGCCACGTCCAGGAAAAGCTGACCGCGACAGCCAGAATCAGCGAATCATTTGCCCAGGTTCTACCGCGTTAAATACCAAAGTCACCCTGGGAGCGTTAGCGCGTACCGATGTATTTGAACTGATTTTACGTCGTCCACAGAATGGTGAGTATATTCCAGATAGCTCGGAAGAAGGACGTATTGTTGCTATGACGCTGGCTGTTGCGCTGCGTCGTGCGCTTGCTGGTGTACTGGGTATTTCTGCTGCTGAGTTGGGCTATGCCGTGCGTCCGGTCAGGTTGGAGAGCGAGGAATCAGTACTGGCAGTTCAGCTTTACGACGTCATTAGCGGCGGTGCAGGGTTTGCTTCCAGTGCACCATTGCATATCGAAGCGATACTGCAGGGAATGGTCAAACAGCTAGGGTGCACCCACTGCGATACGGCCTGTAGTGATTGTTTACTCGATTCTCAGACGCGTCACGATCATGACCATCTGGATCGCAAAGCCGCGCTGGCCTGGCTGGGGGATGATTTCAGCCACTATATTGGCCTACCGGACCAAGAGAAATTCTCGCTACCAGATGCGCAATACTGTCCTGGAACCATCGAGGATGCAGTACGTCGCGCAATTAACGAAGGGGCCGATAAAGTCACGCTGTGGATGAACGGGCCGCTCAACGAGTGGGATTTATATGCCCGCCAGTTCCGCGCGGCAATCCAGAACTACCGGCTAAAAGACAATGTCGCGGTTGAGATTGTTATTCCCGCTGGCGTTGACGATCCGGAGGTGTTGCATGAACTGGCGCAGTTTACGGCTATTGGCGTGCGGTTATGCCATGCCGAACAGGAAGTGTCATTCCCCATCGTGGCGCAGATCACTTTCGCCGATCGTGTCATAACGTTGGCATCACGCAGCCAGCAAGCCACGGTGCCTGGGCCGCACTGGCATCAGAATGACGAGCTGGTGGTTCGCAGCCAATCCCATCGCCCTGCAGGTCTGCGTGAATTTATAGTGCCAGAAATCACAGCAAACTACAGTGAACTGGTAAAAGACATTCAAATTCATAAAGAGTTGAATGGCCCGTTTTCGCAGTTTGGCAAACGCTTCTGGGATGTGCTTTTTGACGGCCATGAAAAAGTACAAAGCCTGATGAAGACAAACCGAATTACCCATATTCACTATACCGATCGCTATCTGCAAAACCCGGTTGCGTTGGCACTGTTGAACGCTTTACTCAAACCGCTGAAAACCTTAATGACCAAAGATGCGGAAGTAGTGATTGATACCTTATTCAAAAACAAAGATCGCACAGGGAATCGACCGTCCCACGACTGGATGAGTGAAGCTGATTTTCAGGATTTTGCTGACCAGTGGTTTGCTGCATCAATGGGTAAGGCGGCTGACATAACGGTGTTCGACTACCCGCGAGATATTCCACATCATCGTAAATTGATGGTGAATTTTGACAATGGCCAGATACTGAAGATCCGCTTTGATCAGGGAATGGGTTACTGGCGTATCGACTTCCCATCTGTCTGGCGCAGCTTTGACTTCAATGATGATGTCACTTCTCAGCTCCACAAAATGGCGAAAGCTTGTATGGAAGGAAAAGTGATTAACGGAGAGGAAAACTGGTCAACGGATGTGGTCGTTGAAGTAATGGAACCTTAAGGGATTACCGCTCCCGGCGCGTTGTCGGGAGCGTTTGTCTGTTATGTCTTTTTACGCGAGGCTTTTTTACTGCCGCTAGCGGCACGTTCGGCCTTAATTTTCTCCAGCAGGGCAGCCGCGCTATTTTCACCGCTGATCAGATCTGGGTTTTCTGCTCGCCACTGGGCGGTCAACTCACCGCGAAATGCTTTCGCCAGGATCGATTGGGTGAGGTTGTTGACACGGGCTAACGCGTTGTTGACCTGTTTTTCAATGGTGTCGGCGTAGGCGAAGAGTTGCTCGACGCGGCGGACGATTTCGTGTTGTTCAGTTAGAGGCGGCACTAAAACAGGTATTTCGCGAACCTTATTCAAGTTTAAATTAGGTTGATTGCCCCCCGCGGCTGCTTTCCTCGTTTCTTCATAATTTTCCATTAATCGCATTTTTAAAAATTGCAGATCAATTTTTTCCTTATTGCATATAATTGCTGCACAGGCTTGGTTACATGTGGCGCTGATTTTTAACTCTGTTACCTGTCCACGAGTTTTTCCTTCACCATACATAGCTAAAAGCAGCGTTCCTGGTGGAAATATCTTAAGTGTGCATTCTTTTAATGCAACCAACGTAATGAATTGTTCAGCCGTATCTACATAAGCTCTTCCTGTACTTGAACTCGTAAGCCAAGGTATAGATCCATTTTCCCAATATGCTATCTCAGTTCGCTTAGGTGTTTTACCGGTGGCAACTTGAGCTAATTCACCTATGGTACTATTAACCCACTCTGAAAAAAGAATGCCGTTATTACCTCTCCATTTCTCTGTCAACTTACCACTTATTGCCGTAGCCAACACCGCCTGACGAAAACGTTTCAGGATTTGTGGGATTTGCTCAAGACGTGCTTTGGTGTTGTCAACCTGCGCCAACAGCGTATCGAGTTTTTCAGTGATGATTTCTTGTTCGGCAAGTGATGGTAGTGGTATTTCGATCTTTGAGTAATCTTTAAATTTAAGATTCCTTAGGTTATTACTTCCTCCTTGGTATTTAGTAACCTCACCAGAACTGTAGAAAAACTCTAAGTAGCGATTAATAAAAGATGCACTTACTTCTGAACTTAACCTAACTAAACGAAGAAAGTTTGTACACACCAAAGGTAACGTTTGGTTGTTTAATACTCTATCATCAATTAATACAGTTCTACCTACCGGTTGGTCTGGTCCCCCTCCAGAGATTTCAACTAATATGTCGTTTTTAAGTAACTCTCTAGACGTTAAACTCGAAGCCTTTACCTTTCGTATTACAGCGGTATTGCCGAAATTTTCTTTCCAGTTTTTAAATTCAGATCCACGAATACATGATACAGATTCATACCCTTCTTCGCTGAATTCTGGATCTTTCCCCCAGTCACCACCGATGATATGAATCGCAATATCTTCTAGAGAAGATTTACTCCAACTTGAGTGAGAGGAAAAAAGCTTCATACCTTTGCCTCACCAAATGCTTCATTCAGCAGCTGACGCTGCGCATCAGCTTCATCACCTGCGCCTAACTCACGCATCAGCGAATCAAGTTCTCCCATCGCCTGCACCAGCTCGGTCATTGCTTCTGCCGCTAACACATCCGGCTCAGGCAGGTTGTCAGCATCGATGCTGTCCTTATCCTTCAGCCATGAGATATCCAGCGAATCGGATTTGGCGCTGCGGATCCACTCGCGGCTGAATTTACGCCAGCGGCTGGTAGCCTGGTGCTGGTCGATATTTTTGTTCTCTTCGCTATCTGCAACTTCAGCCTCTTCGGCGTTAAAACTCCACTCGCCTTCAGGGCGCGGGCTAAGGCCGTGGGGATCCACGCCGTAGACGGTTTCAAACGGTTGCAGATGCTGTTCGGTAAACGGTGTACGCTTGCCAAAGCTTGGCATATTGGTACGCAGGTCATACACCCAGACATCGTCAGTGCAGTTCTTATCCTGGTTAGGATTTGCCACCGTGCCTTTAGTAAAGAACAGCACATTGGTTTTTACACCCTGGGCATAAAAGATGCCGGTCGGCAGACGCAGAATGGTGTGTAGATGACACTTGCCCATCAGGTCGCGACGGATATCAGTTCCCTTCCCACCTTCGAACAACACATTATCAGGTACAACTACTGCGGCACGACCACCAGGCCGCAGCGTCTCGATAATGTGCTGCATAAAGCACAGCTGTTTGTTGCTGGTTGGGTGAACAAAGGTACGGGTAATGTTAGTACCTGCGGCACTGCCGAACGGTGGGTTGGTCATCACCACATGAGCCTGCGGCAGGTTTTCACCGTCGCTACCCAGCGTGTTACCAAGGCGGATGGCACCACCGTGATCAAGGTTGCCTTCAATATCGTGTAACAGGCAGTTCATCAATGCCAGACGACGGGTGCCTGGTACCAGTTCTAGGCCGATAAAGGCACGGTGGATCTGGAAATCCTGAGTGTCACCGTCAAGATCATCCAAATCGTTAGTTTGCGATTTTACGTAGCGATCAGCTTCAATCAAAAAACCGGCCGTGCCCGCAGCCGGATCCTGGACAATTTCACGCGGCTGTGGCTTCAGCAGATGAACGATTGTTTTAATCAACGGACGTGGGGTGAAGTACTGACCTGCGCCGGATTTGGTTTCGTTGGCGTTTTTCTGCAACAGCCCTTCGTACATATCGCCGAAGTCATCGCGAGATTTGCCATCACTTCCGTTGTACCAGTCGAGCGAGTCCATATTGCTGACTAGTTCGGTCAACTGTTTTGGCTGTGTGATGGTGGTGTTAACGTTCTGGAACACCGCTTGCACGAGCTTCTGTTCGTCCGCCCCCAAATGCACCAGCAGGTTACGGTAGAACTGTAACTGCTCCTGGCCGATGCGGGATTTCAGGTCGTCCCAACGGTAGCCTTCTGGCAGATATTCCGCTTCCTGCCCGGTTTCTTTGCACATTTTCAAAAACAGCAGCGAGGCGAGTTCATTGACGTAGTTTTGATAAGAGACGCCGCCATCGCGCAGGTTGTCACAAAGTTTCCATAACTTTGCGACCAGATCGTTATTGTTCATGTCTGATTTCCTGAAAAGCAGCGGCCCTCATTTAGGGCCGCAGAAGATATAATTGCCACGAATAATAACGCGTCAGGCTAGTTGGTCCCAAATGTAATCGCTGAATTTATCCAGCACGCTATCAAGTCCATCATCAAAGGTGCGTTGCAGCATCACCTTACCGCCGCGACGGTGGAAATTACCGGTTTTGAACACATCATCATCAAGCACGACTTTCTCTTTCAATGCGGTGGCTAAACGGTCGAGCCAAGCCTTCTGCTCGCTGTTCCAGTCGTTTTCGCCTTTAATCCGCTCCAGAGCATGATCCACGCGTTCATCAAAGGGCTTTAACGCATCGCCGACGGCTGCACGACGGATGTGGCCGATAAGTCTTGCCGCAATGTCCTCGTTACGAGTCTCTTTCCATGCGCTGCGCAACGAGGACTCTTCGAAGTGCTGGCGGTCAAACCATTCTTGTAGCTCCACAAGGCCTTTACGGGTGAGATCCCGTGGGTGATTGATGACTGCCTGGAGTGCAGGCTGGGCATTAGGAGCGTGTTTTACCAATTCATCAAAGGCCTCGAGGAAATCCTGCGGCGTGTCGTAATCACCGTACAAGGATTTCACGCTAATAACTTCGTCATCAATATCGAGGAAAATGGGGGCATCGCGCAGGGCATTAATATCAGCCTTCAATTTTTCCAGTCGGGCGATAAATCCCGGCAGCTTGTTGAACACTTCCGCGCTCCAATGCGGCCCCTTTTCACGCAAGCGCATTGCCATGCTGCCGAAGCCTACGCCAGCAGCATCCTGGCAGAGTTCATCCAGACGGCGTACCTGCTTATCCACTGCTGCACTACGGTCACGGTTATACATTGCCAGACTGATAATACGCTGCAGTTTGGCGACCAACTGCTCATGGCTGTGCTCGGCGTAGCTACGACCGTCCGCTTCAATGGTTTTGTAAGTTTCGGAGTCTGTGATTTCGTTGACCAGCGTTTTCAGTTCGACCTTCGGGCGAATCACCACGGGGCGCATAGTGTCTACGCTTTCCAGAGTACTGTAGATATCTACACAGTCGAAAATCTTAAAGCTGGTTTTGCCTACCGCCGGACAAAGGCGAGTCGCGCGGCCTTTCATTTGCTCGTAAAGGATGCGGCTTTTTACCTTGCGCAGAAACACGATATTGCAGATCGACGGAATATCTACGCCAGTGCTCAGCAAATCAACCGTGACTACAATGTTAGGTAACCGCTCTTTATTGAAGCGTGTGATCATCGTCTGCACTTTCTTAGCATCTTTGTCGGCGTCGCCAGTAATCTTGATAATTGCATCATGTTCCAGCTGCGGATGCTGCTTTTTAAATGCTGCACGTAGCTCTTCTACTACCATATCTGCGTGGCTGTTGGTGACACAGAAGATCAGTGTTTTTTGTTGACCCGTCGGGTCCAGGTATTTAGTCAACTCACCGCAAACTGCACGGTTAAAAGCAGGGATAACCAGACCCCGGTTAAAATCTGCTACCTCAAAATTCTGATCGTCTGCCAGAGTGTCGTTGATCACTTCACCTTGCGGGTTCAGACGTTCCACTTGTTCACCTTTCGCCAAATACACACCATCCTGGGCATTGCGGGTAGTGATTTTAATCGGTGGATCCTGATCGATGAGATAACCGTCGATCACGGCAGTACGGTAGGTATAGCGATAAATCGGTTCGCCGAAGATATCGACTGTGTGTATGGCAGGGGTGGCGGTCAAGGCAATTTTTACGGCATCGAAATGATCGAGAATACGACGGTAAGCCGAAACATAATCCAGCTGACTACGGAACTGTAGTTCGCCTTCAGTCTGTTCTTTATCGAGAATATAGCCACGATGCGCTTCATCCACCACGATGCAATCATAACGGCCGACCGGCATCGGTTCATCTGACTGTAGGGTTCGTTTAACCAGTGACTGGACTGTAGCAACATGAATTTTGGTGCTGTCTTCCGGGAATTTATCCGTCAAACCTTTGATGTCGAAAATACTGTTAAAAGTATCCCCGTTGATGCGTGTATCTTCAAACGCCCCCAAAGCCTGTTCACCGAGTGAGCGGCGGTCAACAAGGAACAACACACGCTTAAAGCGCTGGGACTGGATCAGGCGGAACATTAATGCGATAGCAGTACGGGTTTTCCCGGTACCGGTTGCCATGGCCAGAAGAATTTCTTGTTGCCCTGCAATAATCGCGTTCTCTACCGCGCGAACGGCATCTTCCTGATAATAGCGAAGCCCCAATTCGCTCATACTCGGATTATCAGCAAACCATTGATTTTGCTTCTGTGGATCGCAGCCCAACATAGCCACGAGTTCTTCCGGCTGATGCCATTCTGGCAGAGCTTTTGGCATATTCGCAGTATGACGAACATCACGATACCAAATACCACTTTTTGTTTTTATCGCCGCTCGGTATTCGCGCCCATTGGTCGAATAGCAGAAGGGAATTTTGAATCGCTGACTACCGCTGGTGTCCTTCCAACTAACCTCATATTCTGGAATGGCTTCATTAACCTCATCAGGTGAATTGTGCTCAAGCAACGTTTCACGCAGGTAGGCATTATCAAAGTATTTACTGTAGCGATATGACTCAGGAAGTTTGCCAGAAACATCTGTATTTTTACGTTTGGCTTCAATGACGGCAATGGGTTTAAGACCTACAAACAAGACATAATCTGCAAAGCCTGGATTACCATTTTCATCTTTACCGGTTGGCCATTCAGCAATCGCTTTGTTCACACCTGGCTCGGGGCGAGCACCTTTAGAAAAGCGTAATGTTTTACTGTCAGCCTGCCATTTAGCCTTGCGCAATTGAGCGTCGATCAGGAAACGGCTTTCCTCTTCACTCAGATCCAGTGTACGTTTTGTTGCCTGGTTGGTGATCTCTTTATGATAAGCCTTCCGTTCCTGCTCAGTCTGCTTCGCCAGCTCAGCATCTTTTGCTGCCAACTGTGCTTCCAGAGCAGATACACGCGCTTTGGACTGCTCTTCTGTTTCATGCTGTTTGCCTTCGAGAATGGCAATATAACCGTTCAGCGCGATCATCTTTTGCTGCTGAGCATCTAGCTCGGCCTGGCTTTGTACTTTTTCTTTTGCCTGTTGTTCCAGTTGCTGCTTGAGTGCCAAAACCTCCTGGTGATAGAGACTCTCCCCCCTTTCAGGCAGAACAAATACTGGAAGCGCGAAGTCATAATCTTTAGTTACCAGGCGGTAGTACCAAACGCTCAAACGAAAACCAAGCCGCAGGCACATCTGCGCATCATCCAGATCATTATGGTATTCATGGACTGCCTGGTTACCGATGCGGCGTAGCTTATGAAAAATTGAAAGTATGCTGTCATCAACGAAAGGAATCTTACCCAGCTCTCGCAGAAGATCGTGCTGGTTCTCGCATGGAGGAATATCCAATAACATACCCAGATGTTTGGCTGTGGCTTCGCCAAACATACGCATTTTTACAAGTGTAGTGTTGGGATCATCTGGGTAGTTATTTTCTGCCGCGCAGGCAATAGCGTAAATAAAGTCATTAACGCCTTTCAGGAAATCGAAGTTGGATTTATTCATGCGCCTTCCATGTTCTGCTCAGTCTCACGGGAAGCAAAGCAGTTAAGTCAATCTGTTAGAAAACAAAGATGAAAGTATCTTAGCCTCCACGGATTACTCGAGCAATTAATAGAATTGTCTGCGCTGAGTTATGAGTCTGCAAATACCAAAATTAACAAAAAAATAAGGCATGCCAGATGCATGCCTTCCAGAATCCCTTTTAATCAGCCCTTATTCAACTTAGCAAAATCAAACGGACTAACCCCCTTCTCCCGATTCGCATCCAGATAATCCGCCCACCACTGCAGCATTAGCCTGCGCTCCCCAAGATGCTCCGCCTTATGGATGTAAGCTGCCCGTACAGAACTACGCTCCTGGTGACTCATCTGCCGCTCCACCGCATCTCTCGACCACAGCCCCGACTCAATCAACGAACTACATGCCATTGTCCTAAAACCATGCCCACAAACTTCCGTTTTCGTGTCATAACCCATCACTCGCAGAGCCTTGTTAACCGTATTCTCACTCATCGGCTTACGCGGATCGTGATCGCCCACGAAAATCAGCTCTCGGTTCCCGTTCATGCTTTTAATCTTTTCCAGAATAGCTAAGGCCTGACGCGATAAGGGAACAAGATGGGGCGTCCGCATCTTTGAACCACGCTGAGAATGCTTAACACCTTCCAACGGTTCACGCTCACCTGGAATCGTCCACATGGCCGTTTCAAAATCGACTTCTGACCAGCGGGCAAAATGCAGTTCGCTTGAGCGGATAAAGACTAACAAGGTAAGTTCGACAGCAAGTCGGGTTAATGGCCTACCAGAGTAATGATCAATGCGGTGAAGTAATTCGGGAATGCGATTAAGTTCCAAAGCAGCACGATGCTGTCTTTTCGCCGTGGCAACCGCACCGGCAATCTCTTGAGCGGGGTTGTAATCGATTAAGCCGCTCTGAACGGCAAAGCGCATAATTGCGGTAGTACGCTGCTGTAAACGGGCGGCGACTTCGAGTCGTCCGGATGATTCCACCGCTTTGATGGGTACAAGAAGATCCCGAGTCTTTAGCTCCGCAATGTTCCGCTTACCGATAACAGCAAAGAGATTATCTTCCAGGCTTTTTAGCACACGAGCACTGTGCGACTCAGACCACTTCTGATTGCTGGCGTGCCAGTCTCTGGCTACCATTGCAAAAGTTATCGCTTCTTTCTCCTGCTCTACTTTAACGGCTTTCTTGTTCTCACTAGGGTCAACACCATTAGCTAACTGCTTACGGGCTTCGTCGCGCCGTGCCCGAGCATCAGCCAATGAAACTTCAGGGTATTTCCCCAACGCCAGCATCTTCTCTTTGCCGCCAAAGCGATAACGCAGCCGCCAATATTTGGAACCGTTGGGGTGAACCAACAACACCATGCCATCGTCATCGGTAAGCTTATAGGCTTTTGCTTCAGGCTTGGCCGTACGAACCTTCACATCACTCAGAGCCATGATGAGTATCTTTTCAAGGGTTCTGTGTGGGTACAAACATTATCGAACCGGGATATACCCGCAGTTGTACCCGCATCAGTAAGTTGATGTAGATTGAATCAGGTTGACTTAGGTTGAGTGAAAAAGCGAGGAAAGCCTTGCGGATACTGGATTTCAGGCACAAAAAAAGACGTCCGTTGACGTCTATTGATGTTCCGATGGTGCCGAAGGCCGGACTCGAACCGGCACATCTTTCGATGGTTGATTTTGAATCAACTGCGTCTACCGATTTCGCCACTTCGGCACGAAGAGGTACGCGGAAAACGTTGGGGATTATACCGTTACCCCAGATCCGCGCAACCTTAATCCTCCGGGTTGCGATCTGAGTGCTGAAAAAAACAGCGCCGCAGCCCCAATAGCCGCATTTTTCAAGCTTTAAAGCTTATACAGGCAATCACTTATGCAGCCGCTTTTATCACCGCTCAAATGCTCTCGCCGGAACTTCTGCAGCCAGTTAAAGTCCGAAAGTAACTGATGTCAGACGTAAAACGGTTTTTACGCTTCAAAAAACAGGAGTTTCCAATGAAGAAGTTTACTCAGCGGGTGTTGCTGGCGGCAAGTCTCTCATCTGCACTGGTGGCCGGCAGCGCCGCAGCAGCCAGCTGGCAGGATCAGCTGCACAGCGCGGCAACGCAGCTTGGTCAGCAGAATAGCGGCACCACCACCAGCAGTGCTTCACAGGGCGGTTTGTCGCTTTCCTCTCTGGCTGGCCTGCTGAACGGCGGCGATAAGGCAGTGAGCGCCAATAATATGACCAATGCTGCCGGTATTCTTGAATACTGCGTGAAGAATAACGTGGTGGATAACAATGTTGCCTCGGTTAAAGAGCAGGTGCTGGATAAGCTGGGTCTGACTACCCAGACGCAAAAAACTCAGCAAACTGATTATCAGCAGGGTCTGGCAGGTCTGTTAAATACCGGCAATGGCCAGCAGCTGAATCTGAAGAGCCTCGGCGAGACCGAAATGGGCAAGAAGGTGAAAACCAAAGCCTGTGATGTGGTGCTGAAGCAGGGCAAAAACTTTATCGCGTAAGCCACTTTTGGGCGGAAGCCATTCCGCCCTGTCTCTCTCCTTCCCCTTCACGTCGGCAAAGGATGCGCCTGATGTGCGCTAACCTGATATTTAGCCGATACTTATTGGTAAGTCGCGCATGATGAAAATAATGAATTTCACCAGCAATGCCGATGTCGTGAAGTTTTCACTGAATAGTCACGCCCGCTAATGGAGCCACCACTATGAGCACACCCCTGTTGATTGCCCGCACTCAAGAAACTCAGCTGCATCTGCTGTCGAATATGGCAAACCGCCACGGCCTGATTACCGGCGCGACCGGCACCGGTAAGACCGTGACGTTGCAGAAGCTGGCGGAGTCGTTTTCAAATATCGGCGTGCCGGTGTTTATGGCGGATGTCAAAGGTGATTTGACCGGTATTGCCGCCGAGGGCGTCGCGTCTGAGAAGCTGTTGGCGCGGCTGGCAGCTATCGGCGTTAACGACTGGCAACCCCAGGCGAATCCTGCGGTGCTGTGGGATATTTTTGGCGAAAAAGGCCATCCGGTGCGCGCGACGGTATCGGATCTTGGCCCGCTGCTGCTGGCACGTTTGTTGAATCTGAATGAGGTGCAGTCGGGCGTGCTGCAAATTATTTTCCGCATCGCCGACGATCAGGGATTGCTGCTGCTCGATTTTAAAGATCTGCGCGCCATGACGCAGTATATCGGTGATAACGCCAAATCTTTCCAGACGCAGTACGGCAATATCAATAGCGCCTCGGTCGGTGCGATTCAGCGCGGGCTGCTGTCGCTGGAGCAGCAAGGTGCTGAGTACTTTTTTGGCGAGCCCATGCTGGATATCAAAGACTGGATGCGCACCGATGCCAACGGAAAAGGCGTGATTAATATTCTGTCGGCGGAAAAGCTGTATCAGATGCCGAAACTGTACGCCACTACCCTGCTGTGGATGCTGTCGGAACTGTATGAGCAGCTGCCGGAAGCCGGTGATGTCGATAAGCCAAAGCTGGTGTTTTTCTTTGATGAAGCGCATTTGCTGTTTAACGATGCGCCGCAGGTGCTGCTGGATAAGATTGAACAGGTGATCCGTCTGATTCGCTCGAAAGGCGTCGGCGTCTGGTTTGTTTCGCAGAACCCGTCGGATATTCCGGATGTGGTGCTCGGCCAGCTGGGTAACCGCATTCAGCATGCGCTGCGCGCCTTTACGCCACGCGATCAGAAAGCAGTAAAAGCCGCTGCGCAAACCATGCGCGCCAATCCGGCCTTCGATACCGTGACGGCGATTCAGGAGCTGGGGACTGGCGAAGCACTGATTTCTTTTCTTGATGGGAAAGGCAGCCCGTCGGTCGTGGAGCGTGCGATGGTGATTGCGCCGTGCTCACGGATGGGGCCGGTGAGCGCCGATGAGCGTAACGGGCTGATTAATCACTCGCCGCTGTCGGGCAAGTATGACGAAGCCGTCGATCGTGAATCCGCCTATGAGATGCTGCAAAAAGGCGTGCAGGCGGCCAGTGAGCAGCAGCAGGCTCCTCAGGCTAAAGGCCAGTCAGCAGGTGTGGATGGCGGAATTCTCGGTGGACTGAAAGATATTCTGTTCGGCACTACCGGCCCGCGTGGCGGTAAGCGCGATGGCGTGGTGCAGACTATGGCGAAGAGCGCCACCCGCCAGATTACCAATCAAATTATCCGCGGTGTGTTGGGCAGCATTATGGGAGGCCGCAAGCGCTAAGCGAAGGTTATGGATAAAGAGACTGAATTAAAGAGAGTGAAGCGCATCGCCCTGCTGCTGCTGTGTATCGCGGCCGGGGTGTTTGTCACCACGCTGTTTTTCCCGCCGGGCTTTTGGGTCAGCGGGATTAAAGCGATCGCCGAAGCGGCGATGGTCGGCGCGCTGGCCGACTGGTTTGCGGTGGTGGCGCTGTTTCGCCGGGTGCCGGTGCCGTTTATTTCGCGCCATACGGCGATTATTCCGCGCAATAAAGATCGTATCGGTGACAATCTGGGCCGCTTTGTGCAGGAGAAGTTTCTGGATACCCAGTCGCTGCTGGCGCTGATCCGTCGGCACGATCCGGCGCAGATTATTGCCAACTGGCTGAGTGCGCCAGCGAATGCCGAGCGGCTTGGCCGTCATCTGCTGCAGCTGATGCGCGGCTTTCTTGATATGACCGACGATGCGCGCATTCAGCGCTTTATACGCCGCGCGGTGCATAAAGCGATCGATAAGGTCGATCTTACCCAGTCCAGCGCCATGCTGCTGGACAGCCTGACCAAAAATAATCGCCATCAGGAGCTGCTCGATGCGGCGATTGAGCAACTGCTGAAGCTGATTAATAAGCCCGGTACCCGTGATTTTATTGCCCTGCAGCTGGTGCGCTGGCTGAAGCGCGAACATCCGATTAAAGCCAAAATGCTGCCGACCGAGTGGCTGGGTGAACACAGTGCCGATCTGGTGTCGAACGCGGTGAATTCGATTCTTGATGATATTGGTCAGGATCGCGGTCACGAGCTGCGGCAGGGTTTTAACCGCGCAGTGGAGCGGCTGATTGAGAAGCTGAAGCACGATCCGGAGATGAAGCAGCGCGCTGAGAGTATCAAGGCTTATCTTAAAGAAGATGAGGCGCTGAATAATTATATTGCTGAACTGTGGGGCGATTTACGCGGCTGGCTGAAACAGGATCTGAACAGTGATGATTCGGCGGTACAGGCAAAAATTACCGCTGCCGCGCAGTGGTTTAGCGAAACGCTGCTGAATGATGCCAGCCTGCGCGCCTCGCTGAATCAGCATATGGAAGACGCCGCCAGCACCGTTGCACCGGATTTCGCCGCGTTTCTTACCCGCCATATTAGCGATACGGTGAAAAGCTGGGATGCACGCGATATGTCGCATCAGATTGAAGTGAATATCGGTAAAGACCTGCAGTTTATCCGCATTAACGGCACGCTGGTTGGCGGGACTATTGGGCTGATTCTCTATCTGCTGTCGCAGATACCGGCAGTGCTGCCGTTAATCGGTTAGCCAACGTACGGGCGGCGAGAATGTCGCCCGTACGTTTAACGGTGTTACCGGCGTTTCAGCAGCATAAACATGCTGATAGCGAAGAACGCCGCGCTGGGTAGTACTGCACCGAGGAAAGGTGGAATGTTATATACCAGACTGAGCGGGCCGAAGATCTGGTCCAGCACATAGAACAGGAAGCCAAAGCTGATACCGGTGACCACGCGCATCCCCATCGACACACTGCGCAGTGGGCCAAAGATAAACGACAGCGCCATCAGCATCATCACCGCCACTGATAACGGCTGGAAGATTTTACTCCACATATTCAGCTCGTAACGTCCGGCTTCCTGACCACTCTGCCTCAGGTATTTGGTGTAGTCATACAGGCCGGTAATCGACAATGCGTCCGGGTCCAGTGCGACCACACCGAGCTTATCCGGGGTCAGGCTGGTTCGCCATTCACCGCTGACCGTCTGGCTGCCCGTTACCTGCAACGGATTGGTCAGGTTCGACTCATCCACCTGCGACAGCTTCCACACTTTATTGTCGTGATCATAGGTTGCAGAGGCGGCATAGCGCACGCTCTGTAAACGCCGCTGATCGTTAAAGCTGTAGATACTGATACCGCCGAGATCGTTATTGTCTTTCAGCCGCTGGATGTAGACAAAGTTGTTACCGTCTTTTGCCCACAAGCCGTTTTTGGTCGACAACAGTGAACCGCCCAGCTGCTGCTGCGCACGATAGTTACGCGCCATCTGCTCGCCTTGCGGCGCAACAAATTCACCAATCACCATCGTCAGGATAACCAGCGGAATCGCCGTTTTCATCACCGACAGCGCAATCTGCAACCGGGTAAAGCCCGATGCCTGCATCACCACCAGTTCGCTACGCTGCGCCAGCGTACCAAGACCAAGCAGTGCGCCCAACAGCGCCGCCATCGGGAAGAAGATCCCAATATCTTTTGGCACGCTAAGGATGGTGAACAGACCCGCACCGAGCGCGGTGTAATCGCCCTGGCCCGTTCTGCGCAGCTGATCGACAAACTTTATAATGCCGGAGAGCGACACCAGCATGAACAGCGTCATCATGATGGTGTTAAAGATGGTTTTACCGATATATCTGTCGAGTACGCCAAACATTACACGCTACCTCCCTTGTTAAAGCGTGCACGAATCCGACGCATCGGTACCGTGTCCCACAAGTTAAGTGCAATGGCTAATGCCAGATACAGCAGGTTGACCATCCACATCCAAATCGCCGGGTCGAGACGCCCTTTCGCGCCGTTTGACCGTAACGAGCTTTGCAGCAGGAAGAAGATCAGATACAGCAGCATCGCCGGCAGCATCGACAGTACCCGGCCCTGACGTGGATTCACCACGCTGAGCGGCACCACCATCAGCGCCATCGCCAGCACCGCAAACACCATTGTCAGACGCCAGTGCAGCTCGCTGCGGAACTCCGGGTTGTCAGATTTCAGCAGATTAGCAAAGCTGGACTGCGCCGAGTCGTTAGGATCAATCACTGCCGCTTTGTAGCCAACTACCGCCTGATAGTTTTCGAAATCGGTAATGCGGAAATCACGCAGTAACGCGGTGCCTTCGAAGCGGGTGCCGCGGTCGAGCGTCACCACCTGAGAACCGTCACGACGCTGCTCCATATGGCCGCTGTCAGCCAGCACCACCGAGGGACGCGCGTTGCCGCTTGGGCGCAGCTGTGCCAGGAACACATTGCCAAAGGCATTGCCTTTCACGTTCTCAATAAACAGCACCGAGTTACCATCGCTGGACTGCTGGAACTGTCCGGCGGCCAGCGCTGCCGCGCCAGGGTTAGCCTTGGCATTTTGCGTCACTTCATTTTGATAACGCGCCGACCAGGGCCCAAGCCAGACGACGTTGATCGTTGCCACCACGGAGGTAAACAGCATCAAAATCATCGCGGCTTTGACCAGTACGGCTTTACTTAAGCCGCAGGCGTGCATCACCGTAATTTCGCTTTCGGTGTATAACCGGCCCAGCGTCATTAAGATGGCAAGAAACAGGCTCAACGGCAGGATAAGTTGTGCCATTTCCGGCACGCCGAGGCCTAACAATGTCAGAACTAAATTTGTCGGAATTTCGCCATCTACCGCGGCTCCCAGAATCTTGACTAACTTCTGACAAAAGAAGATCAGCAGCAGGATAAAGAGGATTGCCAGCTGGCTTTTGAGCGTTTCCCGAACCAGATATCTAATGATGATCACGCTTAGTACGCCTGTGAAAACTTGTCTTTTTGCAGGAAAATCGATAGTTTCATCGCTTGTTCGCCATTTTTTCTCATCAATGGCAGTCGTCATAGCTAATATTGTATGACACAAGCGTTTAGATGACACAAAAAACCACGATTGTCATCGAAACTCAATCTGACGTCCGTTTACTAAACGTCGATACGCAACGGTTTTATGCGTTACGAAAGCGCTACATTCTAGCCGTAGCAGACGCCGTTGTCTTTAAGATTCAGGAGAGTGCATGGAGTTCAGTGTAAAAAGCGGTAGCCCGGAAAAACAGCGCAGTGCCTGTATTGTCGTTGGCGTCTTTGAACCGCGTCGGCTGTCACCGATTGCTGAACAGCTGGATAAAATCAGCGATGGCTACATTAGCGCCCTGCTGCGCCGTGGCGAACTGGAAGGAAAAGTAGGCCAGACTCTGCTTCTGCATCATGTGCCGAACATCCTGTCTGAGCGTATTCTATTGATTGGCTGCGGTAAAGAGCGCGAACTTGATGAGCGCCAGTACAAGCAGGTGATCCAGAAAACCATCAATACCCTGAATGATACCGGCTCAATGGAAGCGGTGTGTTTCCTCACCGAGCTGCACGTTAAAGGCCGTAATACCTACTGGAAAGTACGCCAGGCGGTAGAGACCTCGAAAGAGTCGCTGTACAGCTTCGATCAGCTGAAAAGTAACAAAGTCGAACCGCGTCGTCCGCTGCGTAAAATGGTGTTTAATGTGCCAACGCGCCGTGAACTGACCAGCGGTGAGCGTGCCATTCAGCATGGTCTGGCGGTCGCCACCGGCGTGAAAGCGGCGAAAGATCTCAGTAATATGCCGCCAAATATTTGTAACGCCGCGTATCTGGCGTCACAGGCGCGTCAGTTGGCCGACAACTACAGCAAAAATATTACCACTCGCGTTATCGGCGAACAGCAGATGAAAGAGCTGGGCATGAATGCCTATCTGGCCGTCGGCCAGGGCTCACAAAATGAGTCGCTGATGTCGGTGATTGAGTACAAAGGCAATCCGGATCCGGACAGCAAGCCGATTGTGCTGGTCGGTAAAGGCCTGACCTTCGACTCCGGCGGTATCTCGATCAAACCCGCTGACTCGATGGACGAGATGAAGTACGACATGTGTGGTGCCGCGTCGGTATATGGCGTGATGCGCATGGTGGCCGAACTGAATCTGCCACTGAACGTGGTCGGCGTGCTGGCCGGTTGTGAAAATATGCCGGGTGGCCGCGCCTTCCGTCCGGGCGACGTGCTGACGACGATGTCTGGCCAGACGGTGGAAGTACTGAACACCGATGCCGAAGGTCGTCTGGTGCTTTGTGATACCCTGACCTACGTCGAACGTTTCGATCCGGACGTGGTTATCGATATTGCCACCCTGACCGGTGCCTGCGTGATTGCGCTGGGCCACCATATCAGCGGGCTGATGTCGAACCATAATCCGCTGGCGCATGAGTTGATTGGCGCGTCAGAGCAGGCCGGTGACCGCGCGTGGCGTCTGCCAATGGCCGATGAGTATCAGGATCAGCTGGAGTCGAACTTCGCCGATATGGCCAACATTGGTGGCCGTCCGGGTGGTGCGATTACCGCAGCCAGCTTCCTTGCGCGCTATGCGCGTAAGTACAACTGGGCTCATCTTGATATCGCCGGTACCGCATGGCGTTCAGGTAAAGCTAAAGGGGCTACCGGTCGTCCGGTCGCGCTGCTGTCGCAGTTCCTGTTAAATCGTGCGGGCTTAAACGGCGACGATTAATCGCGTATCATCTCCCGTCGGGGCGGCGTTTTCGCCGCCCGTTTCAATAACAGGCATCACAAATGAAAAACGCAACCTTCTATCTGCTGGAAACCGATACCCCGGTTGACGGACTCAGCGCACTTGAAGCGCTGGTGTGTGAACTGGCGGAGGCGCGCTGGCGCGCGGGGAAGCGTGTGCTGATTGCCTGCGAATCTGAACAGCAGGCGATTAAACTGGATGAAGCCTTATGGCAGCGTCCGGCCAGCGCCTTTGTTCCACACAACCTGGCTGGTGAAGGCCCGAAATATGGCGCACCGGTTGAGCTGGCCTGGCCACAGCGTCGTGGCAATGCGCCACGCGATCTGTTGATCAGCCTGCTGCCGCAGTTTGCAGATTTTGCCACTGCTTTCCATGAAGTGATAGACTTCGTACCTTACGAAGAATCTCTCAAACAGCTGGCGCGCGACCGCTATAAAGCTTATCGCAGCGTCGGATTCCACTTGAATACGGCAACGCCGCCTTTGCCCAGAACGACATAGCAGAAATGGAAAAGACATATAACCCGCAAGATATCGAACAGCCGCTTTACGAGCACTGGGAAAAGCAGGGCTACTTTAAACCGAATGGCGATACCAGCCAGGAAAGCTTCTGCATCATGATCCCGCCGCCGAACGTCACCGGTAGCTTGCATATGGGTCACGCTTTCCAGCAAACCATCATGGATACCATGATCCGTTACCAGCGTATGCAGGGTAAAAATACCCTGTGGCAGGCCGGTACCGATCACGCCGGTATTGCGACCCAGATGGTGGTTGAGCGCAAGATCGCCGCTGAAGAAGGTAAAACGCGTCAGGATTACGGTCGCGATGCGTTTATCGACAAAATTTGGCAGTGGAAAGCTGAATCCGGTGGCACCATTACCCGTCAGATGCGTCGTCTGGGTAACTCCGTGGACTGGGAGCGCGAGCGCTTCACCATGGATGAAGGCCTGTCCAATGCGGTGAAAGAAGTGTTTGTTCGCCTGCATAAAGAGAATCTGATTTATCGCGGCAAACGCCTGGTCAACTGGGACCCGAAACTGCGCACCGCCATTTCCGATCTGGAAGTGGAAAACCGCGAGTCCAAAGGGTCGATGTGGCACGTGCGTTATCCGCTGGCTGACGGCGTGAAAACCGCTGATGGCAAAGATTACCTGGTGGTTGCGACCACCCGTCCGGAAACCGTGCTAGGCGATACCGGCGTGGCGGTTAACCCGGAAGATCCGCGCTATAAAGATCTGATTGGCAAATTTGTGGTGCTGCCGCTGGTGAATCGCCGTATTCCGGTAGTCGGTGATGAACACGCCGATATGGAAAAAGGCACCGGCTGCGTGAAAATCACCCCGGCGCACGATTTCAATGACTATGAAGTCGGACGTCGTCACAAGCTGCCAATGATCAATATTCTGACCTTTGACGGTGATATCCGTGAGAGCGCTCAGGTTTACGATACTAACGGCGAAGAGTCTGACGTCTATGACGGCGCAATCCCGGCTGAGTTCCAGAAACTGGAGCGTTTTGCCGCGCGTAAAGCGATTGTTGCCGCAGTCGACGCACTCGGCCTGCTGGAAGAGATCAAACCGCACGATCTGACGGTGCCTTACGGCGACCGTGGCGGCGTAGTGATTGAACCGATGCTGACCGATCAGTGGTACGTGCGCACCGCGCCGCTGGCGAAAGTAGCGGTAGAAGCGGTTGAGCAAGGTGATATTCAGTTCGTGCCGAAGCAGTACGAAAACATGTACTTCTCGTGGATGCGTGATATCCAGGACTGGTGTATTTCACGTCAGCTGTGGTGGGGTCACCGTATCCCGGCCTGGTACGACGAAGCCGGTAACGTCTATGTTGGCCGCAGCGAAGAAGAAGTGCGTGCGGAAAACAATCTCGGTGCAGAAATCGCCCTGAAACAGGATGAAGACGTACTGGATACCTGGTTCTCTTCCGGCCTGTGGACTTTCTCAACTCTCGGCTGGCCAGAAAACACCGAAGCGCTGCGTACCTTCCACCCGACCAGCGTTATGGTCAGTGGCTTCGACATCATTTTCTTCTGGATTGCGCGCATGATCATGCTGACCATGCACTTTATGAAAGATGAAAACGGCAAGCCGCAGGTACCGTTTAAAACCGTGTATATGACCGGCCTGATCCGCGACGACGAAGGGCAGAAGATGTCCAAGTCGAAAGGTAACGTCATCGATCCGCTGGATATGGTTGACGGTATTTCGCTGGAAGCGCTGCTGGAAAAACGTACCGGCAATATGATGCAGCCGCAGATGGCCGAGAAGATCCGTAAGCGTACTGAAAAACAGTTCCCGAACGGCATCGAACCACACGGCACCGACGCACTGCGCTTTACGCTGGCTGCACTGGCTTCGACCGGTCGCGATATCAACTGGGATATGAAACGCCTGGAAGGTTATCGCAACTTCTGTAACAAGCTGTGGAATGCCAGCCGCTTTGTGCTGATGAACACCGAAGACCAGGATTGCGGTCAGAACGGTGGCGAAATGGTGCTGTCACTGGCCGATCGCTGGATTCTGGCAGAATTCAACCAGACGGTGAAAGCGTATCGTGAAGCGCTGGATAGCTATCGCTTTGATATTGCTGCCAACATTCTGTACGAATTCACCTGGAACCAGTTCTGTGACTGGTATCTGGAGCTGACCAAGCCAGTTATGAACGGCGGTTCTGAAGCGGAACTGCGCGGTACGCGCCATACGCTGATTGAAGTGCTCGAGTCGCTGCTGCGCCTGGCGCATCCGATTATTCCGTTTATCACCGAGACCATTTGGCAGCGGGTGAAAGTGCTGAAAAACATCAGCGACGACACCATTATGCTGCAACCGATGCCGGCGTTTGACGTTGAGAAAGTGGATGCAGCCGCGCTGGCCGACACCGAGTGGCTGAAGCTGGCAATTGTCGCAGTACGTAATATCCGTGCTGAGATGAATATCGCACCGGGCAAGCCGTTGCCGGTTCTGCTGCGTGGTGCCAATGCTGAAGCCCAGCGTCGCGTTACCGACAACCGCAGCTTCCTGCAGACGCTGGCGCGCCTGGAGAGCATCACCCTGCTGCCTGCCGATGACAAAGGCCCGGTATCGGTCACCAAACTGATCGACGGTGCTGAGCTGCTGATTCCAATGGCTGGCCTGGTGGATAAAGCTGCTGAGCTGGATCGTCTGGCGAAAGAAGTGACCAAGCTGGAAGTGGAGATTGACCGTATCGCCGGTAAGCTCTCCAACGAAGGTTTTGTCTCGCGCGCGCCGGAAGCGGTAGTGGCGAAAGAGCGTGAGCGCATGGAAGAGTGCGAGCAGGCTAAAGTGAAACTGATTGAACAGCAGGCGGTTATCGCCGCGCTGTAATCTGTACCAGCGTGGCCGGGTTCGCCCGGCCACGCTGCTGAGTTTCCCTTCCCGGTTTAACTCCCGACATTCAGCAACGCCAGATCGCCCTCCAGCACGGTGGTTTGCGCCAGATAGCGCGCCAGGCGAATTTCAGCCAGTGGCGTACCAACACCGAAGGTAATAATAATAATCAGACTGTTAGTCAGCATCAGGCCAATAAACGCCAGCGGGCGTGCGGTTGATTTCAGTTGGATATTCTCGCCCAGCCGGGTTTTATTAAAAATATCATTGCGCTGCGCCACCGACAGCCAGGCGGTGGAAATTCGGCTGCCGACCAGCAATACCATCAATATCATAGTCAGATGGGTAATATTTCCCACCATCAGCGCAAGGATCATCTGCCAGTCTCCGGCAAACAGCATGGCGTAAAATAAGGTTAAAAATAGCGAATCAATCATTAATCCGGCAGCAATAATAAATGGAAAGATAATTAAAAAACTAATGAGTACCATTTTGATAAAAACACGCTTAACCAGAACGGCCTTAAAGCGCCTGTTAGCGAAAGCCATATTATTGATATACAGACTGTAGTACAGAGTGGTAACCATCCCCTTCACCACCGCCAGCCCAATAATAAACATCACCAGCGCTAAGCCAGCCAATACCAGTGAACGGGTAAGGCTTTCGCAATCAATCGCCGCCAGCCCGACGATGCTCACCACCAGATACCACGCGATAAACAGTAAAAGCGGGCAGAGATACAGGCTCCAGTAAGCACGCGCTGGGCGGCAATGATAGTTAAATTGCTGGCCTCGAAAGCGGCTCATCAGCGCTTTGTAGCGCCAGCGATTAATAATCAGCCACGGCATCAGCGCCAGAAATGCCAGTATAAAGATGACGACAAAATCCGGCATCGCCGCTGACAGAATAAACAGTGTTATCAGCGCGGCAATGACAATAATACGCCCTTGCAGAATATCCAGCGGGCGGCCATGGTAAGTAAAGCGGTTGCCATCAATTTCGGTATTTTGATAAAAATAACGCCGACGACGGACGGTTGCCCAGGCGGAATAGATTCCCAGCGTCAGAATCGTCAACGCCAGATTACTCAGCCACAGCGCGAGGTATTCCGTACAGTTACCATGAAAAAGCACCGCATGTTTTTGCGGAACAGCAAGATCGGTTGCCATAAATTTTCTTCCTGAAAAATAATTATCCATTAAATACGCCGAATGCAGCGTTCAGCATGATTATTGATCCGCTTATTTAAACCGGGTGTGTCATCGACGACAATAGCCATTCTTATCAGAAATCTCGCGCTGACGGGTACTCACCAGCGCACAGATAAGCGCAACAGCATTGCATCCACCCGCCAGCGGTGTTATTAAAACACTCCTCTTTTGCAAAATTATTATCGAGTGAGCAGTATGACAACCGCAACTCAGGCTGACGTTCGGGTACGCCCCATTATGCCAATAGATAACCCGCTGATTGCTCAGGTCATCCGCGAGGTATCCGCCGAATTTGGTCTGACGGCTGATAAAGGCTATACGGTATCCGATCCAAATCTGGATCGCTTATTTGAACTCTACAGTGAAGCTAACAGCGCATACTGGGTTGTCGAGCTTGATGGCAAAGTGGTCGGCGGCGGCGGTGTCGCACCGCTGCTGTGCAGTGAACCCGATATTTGCGAACTACAGAAAATGTATTTTTTACCCGGCGTGCGCGGGTTAGGTCTGGCGCGTACGCTGGCACTACAGGCGATGGAATTTGCCCGTGAACGCGGCTTTCAGCGCTGCTATCTGGAAACTACCGCGTCGCTGACGCGCGCAATCAAACTGTATGAACAGTTAGGTTTTCGCCATATCGACGGTCCGATGGGATGTACCGGGCATGTGGATTGTGAAGTGACGATGCTGCGGGATTTGTAACGCAGAAATCCCGCCGCATTGACGCGGGCGTCGAAAACGACGCCCTTACAGTGGCGTCCCCTGCGGAACGCCACTGTGAAAACGCAGCTCGCTGTCGGGTTGCTGAATCAGTTTCGCTTCGGTTTCACCAATCTTTCTGACCCGCGCGCTGATATCTGTCGGCGAGATTCGGGCCGCCAGCGCCAGATAATCCTGATAATGGCGCGCCTCTGAACGCAGCAGCGACAGATAGAATTTCTCCAGCTCCTCATCCAGGTAAGGCGCCAGGCTGGCAAAACGCTCGCAGGAACGCGCTTCGATATACGCCCCGCAGATCAGTTTATCCACCAGCGTATCCGGCTCATGAGTGGTGACCTCACGCAGCAGCCCTTTGGCATAACGGCTGGCGGTGATTTTGATATACGGAATATTGCGCGACTGCATAATTTCCAGTACCTGATAAAAATGGTGCAGCTCTTCTTTAATCAGCAGCACCATCTTTTCCACCAGCTCATCGGCATACGGCAGATCGCCACGGGTTATCACGCTTTTCGACAGGCTTTTATGCGCATCTAAAAAGTGCAGATCGTAGTTTTCGCTATGGACGAAGTTTTCGTAAGGTTTGAGCCACGCCAGCAGCGCATCACCGCTCTCTTTGTCGGCGACATACTTACGGATTAGCCAGATGGCGGTTTGTGCCGCTTTCAGCTCACACACCAGGTGGTCGGTCAGCAGGATTGGCAGATTTTCGGCTTTGCGCGCCTCATCAATCCAGGCTTGCGGCGTCGTGCAGTGTAAGAAGCGGTGGATTGGAGCAAGCAGTTCAGAATAGTTCATTACGCCAGATTAAGTTCAGGGGCGGCGTTTTCGCCGCCCAGGTTAATGGTCTGCACCCAAATTAGTGGCGAACGCCAGTATCGTCTTCGTCGACTTCACCCTCTTCACCCTCTTCGCCTTCGTCATCCTGAGCATCAGGATCTTCAAAGTAGGTGCCCCAGCCGTCGTAATCCACGTTGTACTTCGCCGCAAGGATAACCAGTTGCTCAACCTGGGCATCAATCAGCTCAGCGTTCAGCGCACCTTCACTGATAATGTCGCAGCACATCACTTTAGTGCCGTCATCCAGATCCAGCTCTTCCGGTTCACTCACCTCGTAACCCAGCTTGAACGCATCCACCGCCACTTTTTCCAGTGAGTCGAAATTGTTACAGGAAAGATGATGTTCAATGGCATAGAGCGCATCGGGATCGCTGCCATCTTCCAGCAGTTCTTCGATAATCAGACGCGTTTCTTCGCGCTGCTCTTCCAGCAATTCTTCGTAAGCCATGATCCTGTTCCTCAAAATATTCGACAGTAAGTTTGATTATTTTCCCACAGCGCCGTTCGCGCCACTACACAAAACGAAAAGTTTCTTTTGGTCAGGCTTGAAAATGCATATTCATACGGTTAAATTGAATTTAAATTCAATTAAAGTGACACACGGAGTGCTGTATGAGTCAGTTATATCAACGCCATTTCCTCAGGCTGCTCGATTTTACCCCCGCTGAAATCAACGCCCTGCTGGCGCTGGCCTCAGCGTTAAAAAGTGATAAAAAAAACGGTGAAGAAGTTCAGCATCTGAAAGGAAAAAATATCGCGCTCATCTTCGAAAAAGACTCGACTCGTACCCGATGCTCTTTCGAAGTTGCCGCATTCGATCAGGGCGCTAACGTCACTTATCTTGGCCCAAGCGGCAGCCAGATTGGTCATAAAGAGTCGATCAAAGATACCGCCCGCGTGCTGGGCCGCATGTATCACGCTATTCAGTATCGCGGTCACGGTCAGGAAATCGTGCAGACGCTGGCGGAATACGCCGGAGTGCCGGTGTGGAATGGCCTGACCAACGAGTTCCATCCCACCCAGCTGCTGGCCGATCTGCTGACCATGCAGGAACATCTGCCGCAGAAATCCCTGCGAGAGATGACCTTTGTCTATGTTGGCGACGCCCGCAATAATATGGGTAATACCATGCTGGAAGCGGCGGCGCTGGTCGGGCTGGATCTGCGCCTGGTGGCGCCGAAAGGCTGCTGGCCGGAGGAGGCGCTGGTCGCTGAGTGTCGCCAGGCGGCAGAAAAAACCGGCGGTAAAATTACTCTGACGGAAGATATTGCTGAAGGCGTCAACGGAGCTGACTTTATTTACACCGATGTCTGGGTTTCGATGGGCGAGCCAAAAGAGGTGTGGCAGGAGCGTATCGCATTACTGCGCAATTACCAGGTTAATATGGCGATGTTGCAGCAAACCGGCAATCCACAGGTGAAGTTCCTTCACTGTCTGCCGGCATTTCATGACGATCAGACCGCGCTTGGTAAGCAGATGGCAGAGCAATACGGCCTGCATGGCGGCATGGAAGTCACCGATGAAGTATTTGAATCCGCCCACAGTATTGTGTTCGACCAGGCTGAAAACCGCCTGCACACCATCAAAGCCGTGATGGTGGCAACGCTGGCAAAACTGCCGTAGCAATCGCCAGGCAAACGGTTACTTCAACGACGATTTTCGCTTGATGCGAAATTTTGATTCAGTATAATGCCCGACACTTTGCCGGGAGGAAGTATGCATCTGAGCACCTTTGAGATTACCGCTCAACCACGTCTGCTTGCAGGCGGTGCACCTTTTTCCTTCCGTTGCATACCCGATCTTAAAAAAAGCCCCTCATTGAAGGGGCTTTTTTTTGTCCGTTTTTCGGCACGCCCAGAGGAGAGTGAAGATGGCCAATCCGCTGTATCACAAACATATTATTTCGATTAACGATCTGAATCGTGCTGAGCTGGAGCTGGTGCTGAACACTGCCGCCAGCCTGAAAGCCCGGCCACAGCCAGAACTGCTGAAGCACAATGTGATTGCCAGCTGCTTTTTTGAAGCCTCTACGCGTACGCGCCTCTCTTTTGAAACGGCGATGCATCGTTTAGGCGCGGCAGTGGTGGGCTTTGCCGACGGCAGCAACACCTCGCTGGGTAAAAAAGGCGAAACCCTCGCCGATACCATTTCGGTGATTGGCACCTATGTCGATGCCATTGTGATGCGTCATCCGCAGGAAGGCGCGGCACGGCTGGCGACCGAGTTCTCCGGCGGCGTGCCGATTCTGAATGCCGGTGACGGTGCCAATCAGCATCCTACCCAGACCTTACTCGACCTGTTTACCATTCAGGAAACCCAGAGCCGCCTCAGCAACCTGAATGTGGCGATGGTCGGTGACCTGAAATATGGCCGCACCGTGCACTCGCTGGCGCAGGCGCTGGCGAAATTCGACGGGAACCGTTTCTTCTTTATCGCTCCGGACGCGCTGGCCATGCCTGCCTACATCACCGATATGCTGGATGAGCAGGGCATTGCCTGGAGCCGCCACGACACCATTGAAGAGGTGATCCCGCAGGTCGATATTCTGTATATGACGCGGGTGCAGAAAGAGCGTCTTGATCCGTCGGAATACGCCAATGTGAAGGCACAGTTTGTACTGCGCGCGGCCGATCTGATCGGTGCGCGCGACAATATGAAGGTGCTGCACCCGCTGCCGCGCATTGATGAAATCACCACCGATGTTGATGCCACACCTCATGCCTGGTATTTCCAGCAGGCGGGCAACGGCATTTATGCACGTCAGGCGCTACTGGCGCTGGTCCTGAATCGCGAACTGACTCTGTAAGGGGAAACAATTATGACGCAGGATACTAAACTGCAGGTTGAAGCAATTAAACGCGGCACGGTCATCGACCATATCCCGGCGCAGATCGGATTTAAATTGTTAACGCTGTTTCGCCTGACTGAAACCGATCAACGTATTACTATCGGCCTGAACCTGCCTTCCGGCGAGCTGGGACGCAAAGATCTGATCAAGATCGAAAATACCTTTCTGACCGACGATCAGATCAATCAGCTGGCGGTTTATGCGCCGCACGCCACGGTGAACCGAATTGATGAGTATGAAGTGGTCGGCAAGATCGCCCCGACGCTGCCGGATCGCATTGAGCGGGTGCTGACCTGCCCGAACAGCAACTGTATCAGCCGCAGCGAGCCGGTTACCTCCAGTTTTGCGGTGAAAAAACGCCACGATGATGTTCACCTGAAGTGCAAATATTGCGAAAAAGAGTTTGCCCATCACGTGGTGCTGGCGAACTGGTAATCACTTTGGTGCCGCCTATAATGGGCGGACAATCAGCAAAAAATGACAGGAGAAACGATGTCTCGTGAAATCAGTACTGAAAACGCACCCGCTGCGATTGGCCCGTATGTCCAGGGTGTCGATCTGGGCAGCATGATCATCACTTCAGGCCAGATACCGGTCGATCCGAAAACCGGCGCAGTGGCGGATGAGGTCTCCGCGCAGGCACGCCAGTCGCTGGAAAACGTAAAAGCGATCGTTGAGGCGGCTGGCTTGCAGGTCGGCGATATCGTCAAAACCACGGTATTTGTCAAAGATCTGAATGATTTCGCTACCGTGAATGCGACTTACGAAGCATTTTTCAGCGAGCATAACGCCAGCTTCCCGGCGCGCTCCTGTGTTGAAGTGGCGCGTTTACCAAAAGATGTGAAGATTGAGATCGAAGCGATCGCCGTGCGTCGTTAAAGATGACGGGAGCCGAAAACGGCTCCCCTACGCTTAATTGGCGCGTAATAATTTCTCAATCGGATAGACCAGCGCAATAACCACTTCATGCTGCGTTTTTGCCGCCTCATCCAGCGTAGCCTGCATCTGTGCCACCTGATGGGCACCAAATGCCCGATGGCTCTCAAACGCATTTACCAGCGCAATCCCCATCTCACTGATTTGTGCCACCTGGCTGGCGAGCGGCTGCATCGCCTTCAGCTGATAGTTACTTTCGATCAGTGGCATCACCTGCGGGATATTGCTCTGCCATCGTAACAGCTGCTGACGAATCGCCTGCGCCGCCTGGCTGTTGCCGCGATCGGCAATTAACGCATCGACCTGTTGATCCAACTGACGCACTTTATCGCTCTCCGCCGGTAGCGCATCGGCCAGACGATTAAGCGGCTCAAACTGGTGGTAATTACCGGCCTGGAACTTCAGGTGCTGACGGGTGTAATACTGTGCCGGTTCCAGCGCTTCACTGAAAATCTGTAGCGGCACGATATCGCTGCTGTTCGCCAGGCGCATCATCTGGCTTTGCGTCTGGGCATGCTGCTGCAATCCAACCGATACCGCAGACCAGCGATCGACCGCCGCCAGCCGTCGGTACATATTGGCTTCGTCAGTGACGTCTTTCGCCGACCATAACCGTTCAGCCACCGCAAATGCCCGTGGCCACAGTTTGATATCCAGTATGCTGGCATTGATATTTTCTGCCCACAGCGCCGCCTCACCCCCCATCAGGTTTTCCTGCTGCTGTTGCTCATCCGGCACCACCGGCTGAATCCCTGTCGGAATCTGCGCCAGCTTGCTGCCAGTGGCCGGATAACGCACATTCCCGACCCGCAGATAACCGCTGAGCTGCTCTCCGTTTAAGCTGACCACCGGCTGCACCTCGCCCATCCAGCTGTCGACGCTAAAACTGAGCTGATTCGGTGACAACCAGTGGATATCGCGCACCATACGCCGCGACTTGCCGCTAAAGTCGATAAAACCGCGCCAGCCATCAGCGCCATCGATCAGCGTAAAACTGCCGGTGACCGCACTGCCTTTCAGCCGTGGCATGCTGAATTGCCAGCTTTGTGCATGTTCATCGGCGTGTAGGCGATCGGCCCCCTCCAGCCCGTGCGGAGAGACTTCATTGCGATAGTGATAAGCAGCCGGCTGCGGCTGATCAAGATAGAAACCGGTGGATAAAATACCGCGAAAATTGTCCTTCGCCACCGCACCGATCGCATCCTGCCCCTGCCACGACTGAATCAAAATAGATCGCGGCAGATCGGGATGATAAATTTCATCCCAGCCCACCATCTGACGCTGATGTTTTTCGAGGATCTTCTCGACCCGCGCATTAAACCAGGCCTGTAAAGCATGCTCATCTTTCAGATTGTGCTGCTGCTTAAACTGCTGAATCTGAGCGGACGCCTGCCACTGGCTGGCATCCACTTCATCACCGCCAATATGCAGATAAGGATCAGGAAAAATTTCGGCCATCTCCCCCACCAGCGTATCGATAAAGCGATAAACCTCGTCGCGGGTTGGGTCCAGCAGCGGTTTAAACACTCCCCAACCGCGTTCCATGCTGTAAGGGCCAGGCGCAGCGATCAGCTCCGGCATCGCCACGGCTATCGCTGAGGCATGCCCCGGCAGGTCCAGCTCCGGCACCACGCGAATGCCGCGATCGGCGGCGTAGCGCACGATACTCTTCATCTGGTCCTGAGTGTAAAACAATCCATCGCTGGCTTGCTGCTGTAGCTGTGGATAGTGGCTCGAGGCAAAGCGCCAGCCCTGATCGTCAGTCAGATGCCAGTGAAATACGTTCATTCGCGCAGCGGCGATGCCGTCAATCTGGCGTTTAATGGTCTCCAGCGGCATAAAGTGACGCGCCGAATCGATCAGTACGCCGCGCCAGGGAAAGCGCGGTTTATCAATGATGCTGACCAGTGGAATAGCGCTGTTCTGGCTGTCGTTCTGAATCAGCTGTAATAGCGTCTCCATGCCTCTCATGGCGCCGAAGCGGCTGTGAGCATTGAGAGTCACCCCCTGCTCCGTCACATCCAGCCGGTAGCTTTCGTCACTGTCCGGCAGCGGTTGTGGATCGACCGCTTGCTCAATAATTATCCTGATGGTCGGATTCGCGACCTGCGCCGGTTGCGGTTCCAGCTCCCAGCCAGTTTGGCGCGCAATGCGCTGTCGCCAACGTTGTTCGGCACCGGCCAGATAATCACCGCTGATTTGCAGCGTCAGCTGACGATCCAGCACCAGCTTGCCGCCGCTGGCGGGTTGCTCAACCTGTTGTGGCCACGGCATTAACGGCAAATCGCCAGCCGGAGCAGCAAAAGTATGAAAGGTAAACAGTAACGAAGCGGCAAGCAGGGTATGGCGGAAATGCATCATTAACTCCCTTTTTAAGACGACGGAGCAAAAATCAGGCAGACCTCCATAAAACATAATTCGTGATTAACAGCAAGTTGGCGATGGCGAAACTTTGGCCTGCTCGTAAATTTTTGCAACATCCTTATTAACGGATTTACTTAACTTTTTTTCCGCGCCCGAGTGACGCTATCTTGTTGTGTCACGGTTATTTCTCGCGTCTTGATGTTCCCGGCTGACTTAATTTCAGACTGATTCCTGGTCAGCTTTGGTATCGAACCGCCAGTAACTGGCTAATCTTATAGGATGCAAAAAAGACCGAAGATACTGAACCGCTAATTGGGTGGAACATTTCGCCCCTTAAATTCAGGACTGAGCAATGAATAAAATTCCACCGTGGTGGCAGAACGGCGTCATCTATCAAATCTATCCCAAGAGCTTTCAGGATACGACCGGTAGCGGAACAGGCGATCTGGCGGGTGTGATTCAGCGACTCGACTACCTGAAATTGCTCGGGGTGGATGCCCTCTGGCTGACGCCGTTTTATATCTCTCCGCAGGTCGATAACGGTTATGACGTGGCTAACTACACCGCTATCGATCCCTCGTTTGGCACCCTGACCGATTTCGATAACCTGGTTGAACAGGCGCACAAGCGCGGTTTGCGCGTTATTCTCGATATGGTGTTTAACCACTCTTCAACCCAGCATCACTGGTTTCACGACGCGCTCGATCGCGAAAGCCCTTACCGCTCTTACTATATCTGGCGCGATCAGAGTGAAGCCGGTGGCCCACCCAATAACTGGCGTTCCAAGTTCGGTGGCAATGCCTGGCGCTGGCACGCCGAGAGCGGCCAGTACTATATGCATCTGTGGGCACCCGAGCAGGCGGACCTGAACTGGGAGAATGATAATCTGCGCGCTGAGCTTAAGCAGATTGTTAACTTCTGGGCCGATCGCGGCATTGATGGCCTGCGCCTCGACGTGGTGAATCTGGTTTCCAAGCATCAGGATTTCCCGGACGATCCGGCCGGTGACGGCCTGCGGCTGTATACCGACGGGCCGCGTATTCATGAATATATGCAGGAGATGAGCCGCGATGTGTTTCGCCCACGCGAACTGATGACGGTGGGAGAGATGTCCTCCGCCACGCTGGAGCATTGTCAGCGCTACGGTTCGCTGGAAGGCGAAGAGCTGTCAATGGTGTTTAGTTTTGACCATGTTGAAGTCGATTTTTATCAGGGTCAGAAATGGACGCTGACGCCGCTCGATCTGGTGGCGCTGAAAAATATCTTCACCCACTGGCAGCAGGGCATGCATAACGTAGCGTGGAACGCGCTGTTCTGGTGTAACCACGATCAGCCACGAGTGGTTTCACGCTGGGGCGATGAGGGAGAATACCGCGTGCAGTCGGCCAAGCTGCTGGCGATGGCGCTGCACGGTATGCAGGGCACGCCGTATATCTTTCAGGGGGAAGAGCTGGGGATGACCAATCCGCACTTCACCCGCATCATCGATTATCGCGATATTGAAAGCCACAATATGTATGCCGAGCTGCGTGCGCAGGGGCGCGACAATGACAATCTGCTGGAAATTCTTGCCAGTAAGTCACGCGACAACGGCCGTACGCCGATGCAGTGGGATGCCAGCGAAAATGCCGGTTTTAGCGCAGGTACGCCGTGGATTGGTATGAGCGATAACTACCAGACGGTTAATGCCGAAGCGGCAATTGCTGATGAGAACTCGGTATTTTATACCTATAAGCAACTGATTCAGCTGCGTAAAAGCCATGGCATTCTTACCTGGGGTGATTATCAGGATCTGCTCCCCGACCATCCGTATTTATGGTGCTATCGTCGGCAATATAACGATGAAACGCTGGTGGTGGTGGCGAACCTCAGCGGTGAAGCGCAGTCGTGGCATCCCGATGTATTCGCTGGCCGCTGGCAGATATTGATGAGCAACTATGATGATGCTCGCCCGGCACCGGGTGAAATGATGTTGCGCCCCTATGAAGCGGTGTGGTGGTATCAGAAAGCACGCTGACAGTGATACCGGCGGCGTTTCCTGCCTTCATACCCTGCATAGCATCTTAACGGGAGTGGTAAACGGCTCCCGTTCATTTTTCTGGTCAATTTTTCTCTCATCGAAAGCCGTTTGCCGATCTTTTCTGCCGCAATCATCAATCTTTGCTTTGCATCAACAAAGATGCGGATAATTACGATCAAAACACCACATATAGCGCTTACACTGCCTGTCAAAGTCTACATATAGATATTTCACTAACAGGAGAGCGGCGGTGGCAATAGTTGTGATCAAAAGAGATGGCTGCCAGGTAGCCTTTAACGAGCAGCGCATCTGCGCGGCGATTGCCAGTGCAGCGCGCGCGGTACAGATTGAGGATTACGACTATTTTGCCACCGTGGCGAGCCAGGTCAGCCGGAAAATTGTTGGCAAAGATCGCGTTGATATCCACGAGATCCAGCACGCAGTGGAAGATCTGCTGATGGCCGGACGCTATCCACAGCTGGCACGCTGTTATATTGAGTATCGCCACGATCGCGATCGGGCGCGTGAGCAGCGCGGCAAGCTGAATAAAGCGATTCGCGGGCTGGTCGAGCAGACCGATCCGACGCTGCTGAATGAAAATGCCAACAAAGACAGCAAAGTGATCCCCACTCAGCGCGATTTGCTGGCGGGCATTGTGGCGAAACACTATGCGCAACAAACGATGTTGCCGCGAGATGTGGTCTCGGCGCATGAGCGCGGTGAAATTCACTATCACGATCTCGATTACTCCCCCTTCTTCCCGATGTTTAACTGCATGCTGATTGATTTAAAAGGGATGCTGAACAACGGCTTTAAGATGGGCAATGCCGAAATTGAACCGCCTAAATCGATCTCGACGGCGACCGCGGTTACCGCACAAATTATTGCTCAGGTCGCCAGCCATATTTACGGCGGCACCACCATTAACCGCATCGATGAAGTGCTGGCACCGTTTGTACAAGCCAGTTTTGCCAGGCATCAGGCGGTGGCAGAACAGTGGCAAATTCCGGACAGCACCGGCTACGCCCATGCGCGTACCGAGAAAGAGTGCTACGACGCCTTTCAGTCGCTGGAGTACGAGGTCAATACCCTGCATACCGCCAACGGGCAGACGCCGTTTGTCACCTTTGGCTTTGGCCTCGGCACCTGCTGGGCGGCACGTCTGATCCAGCAATCGATTCTGCGCAATCGCCTTGCCGGACTGGGTAAAAATCATAAAACCGCCGTCTTCCCCAAACTGGTGTTTGCCATCCGTTCCGGCGTTAACCACCAGCCGGGCGATGTAAATTACGATATTAAACAGCTGGCGCTGGAGTGCGCCAGCAAGCGGATGTACCCCGATATTCTTAACTATGATCAAGTGGTTAAGGTTACCGGCTCGTTTAAAACGCCTATGGGCTGCCGCAGCTTTTTGGGCGTTTATCAGCAGGATGGCGAACTGCTGCATGAAGGGCGCAACAATATTGGCGTGATCAGCCTGAATCTGCCGCGTATCGCGCTGGAAGCCGCCGGCGATGAAGCACGCTTCTGGACGCTGCTCGATCAGCGCTTGCTGCTGGCGAAGCGTGCCTTAATGACGCGTATCGCCCGGCTGGAAGGGGTGAAAGCGCGGGTTGCGCCGATTCTGTATATGGAAGGCGCGTGCGGCGTGCGTCTGCAGCCCGACGATGACATTGCGCCGATCTTTAAAAACGGTCGCGCTTCGATTTCGCTGGGCTATATCGGCATTCATGAAACCATTAATGCACTCAGCGGCGGAAAAACGCATCTTTATGACGACGCCGCGCTACAGGAAAAGGCGCTGGCTATCGTCGCACGTATGCGTGATGCCACAGAGCAGTGGAAAGAGGAAACCGGCTATGGTTTCAGCCTCTACAGTACGCCAAGCGAAAACCTGTGTGACCGTTTCTGCCGTCTTGATGCGGCGCAGTTTGGCGTTATCAGCGGCGTTACCGATAAAGGCTACTACACCAACAGCTTCCATCTCGACGTCGAGAAGAAGGTCAATCCCTACGATAAAATCGACTTTGAAGCGGCCTACCCTCCGTTGGCCAACGGCGGCTTTATCTGTTACGGCGAATATCCCAATATTCAGCACAACCTGAAAGCGCTGGAAGATGTCTGGGACTACAGCTATCACCGCGTGCCTTATTACGGCACCAATACGCCGATCGATGAGTGCTATGACTGCGGTTTCAACGGGGAATTCGACTGCACCAGCAAAGGCTTCACCTGCCCGAAATGCGGCAATCATGATGCCAGCAGGGTTTCCGTTACCCGCCGGGTATGCGGCTATCTTGGCAGTCCTGATGCCCGCCCGTTTAACGCCGGCAAACAGGAAGAGGTGAAAAGGCGCGTCAAACATCTGGGCAACGGACAGCTGGGATGAATATTCATCAGTACTATCCGGTCGATATCGTCAATGGCCCCGGCACGCGCTGCACGCTGTTTGTCGCCGGCTGCGAACACCAGTGTCCAGGCTGCTATAACAAAAGCACCTGGCGGCTGAATTCCGGGGTGCCGTTGACCATCGAGATGGAAGAGAGGCTGATTAACGATCTTAACGACCACCGTATTCCGCGTCAGGGGCTGTCGCTGTCCGGCGGCGATCCGCTGCACCCGGCCAATGTGGCCGATGTGCTGCGGCTGGTGAAACGGGTGCGCCGCCAGTGCCACGGCAAGGATATCTGGCTATGGACCGGTTATACCCTGTCGCAGCTGACGGTCGCGCAGCAACAAGTGGTGGCGGAGATCGATGTGTTGATCGACGGTAAATTTGTTCAGGCGCTACATGATCCCATGCTGCCGTGGCGCGGCAGCAGTAACCAGGTGATTCACTATTTACGCTGATTCGGCTGTAGATCGGCCGATTCGATCACGGTAATCTCCGCATTTGCGGCAGTAAATGCCTGCCGCACCATCACTTCAGCGACGTCACGCGCCTCAACCGCCCGCCAGTTTCCAGGCAACAGTTTAAACAGTGGCGCAAACAGCGATTCACCGCCGCGCTGCTGATGGCGTTCGCCTAACAACAGCGAAGGCCGGACCAGCGTCAGCCGTGGCCAGCCCTGATGCCGGAGCGCATTTTCCATCTCACCTTTTACGCGGTTATAGAAAAATGGCGAGCGGGCATTGGCACCGTGTGCGCTGACCACCAGCAGATGTTTAGCGCCCAGCCGCTGTCCGGTCAGCGCGCTGTCCACCACCAGCGTATAGTCGACATGAATAAATGCTTCTTTGCTGCCCGCCTGTTTACGCGTCGTGCCAAGACAGCAAAATACGAGATCTATCGGCGTTTCCAGCGGACGCAGTACGTCGGTTAAATCCTCTTCCACCAGATTGGTCACTTTGTCCTGTGCTGGCAAAGGCCGCCGCGTCGGAACAATAATCTCACTGACGCGTGGGTCTGCCACCAGCAAACGCAGTACATGGCCCCCCACCAGTCCGGTGGCTCCGGTCAATAATACTCGGCTCATGATGTTCTCCCTTTACTCTCAGTATAGTCTCGGTCAGAAACGATTTGTTACTGGCACAGTGTTAAGCTAACTCACTGTAAATCTTTATTTTTATAGATTAACTCATTATATGACATTGCTAACTCAGCATAGTTGTCCAAAATTAATAATGTAATCAATATAAACGGAGGAAAAGATGAGCAAGAAGATTGCGGTGCTGATTACCGATGAATTTGAAGACTCAGAATTTACCTCTCCTGCTGAGGCTTACTCCAAAGCGGGACATGAGCTTGTCACTATCGATACGGAAGCGGGTAAAACGGTAACCGGTAAGCAAGGTAAGGCAAAAGTGAAGATCGATAAAGGTATCGATCAGGTCGATGCCGCCGAATTTGATGCGCTGCTGTTGCCCGGTGGCCACTCGCCAGACAGCCTGCGCGGCGATGACCGCTTTGTTGCCTTCACTAAGGCCTTTGTCGACAGCGGCAAGCCGATATTTGCCATTTGTCACGGTCCACAGCTGCTGATCAGCGCCAACGCCGTACGTGGTCGCAAAATGACCGCGGTGAAAGCCATCGCCATTGATTTGAAAAATGCCGGTGCAGATTTCTACGATAAAGAGGTGGTGATCGACGACGAGAAACTGGTCACCAGCCGTACGCCCGATGATTTACCGGCGTTTAATCGTGAATCGCTGCGTATTTTGTCACTCTGATCGACAGCACGGGAGCCGAAAGCGGCTCCCGTAGTTTTATGCGCGTTGCCAGCGCAGTTTCTTACCGAATCCCAGCGCATTATCCGTCATTTTCAGCTCATCCAGACGGATTTCCCACAGCGGTGCGGAAACCTTTCTTGCTACCGGAAAACGCTTACAGTAAGCGGCTCGGGCCAGCGCGTCGCGTTCGCCAGTTAAGCGGATAATTTGCCCGCGGTACTGCACGCCTTTAATCAACAAGACGCTTTTTGGCTGACCGTTAATGCTCCCGGCGACCACTGGCTGCTGCTGCATCAGTTCGCCATGGCGGGTATCCGGTTCGGTCATCAGCCAGAACACCGTCTGGCTGGCATCAAACACGTAAAAACAGTTGGCGCACCATAAGTCTTCCGCCGTGCCACAGCATAATGACAGCACATGCTGTTTTTTCAGATAACGGCCAATCGCGGCAAGCGTTTCAGTTTCGGACAAAATAACTCCGTGTTTTCCGGGAAAGTGGCGATAGCCGCCAGATTTGAATCACTTTAGAATACTGACAGATCTTCGCTAACTGAGAGTCTTTATGGATAACTCTGCTACGCCAGTCTGGCAGCTGTATATTCTGCGCACCGCCAGCGGCATGCTGTATACCGGCATCACCAACGATGTGGCGCGTCGCTTACACCAGCATCAGCAAGGCAAGGGGGCAAAAGCCTTGCGCGGTAAAGGCCCGCTGGCGCTGCTGTTTCACTGTGAAGCGGGCGATCGTTCCAGCGCGTCAAAGCTGGAATATCAGGTAAAACAGCTGAAAAAGCAGGACAAGATCAGGCTGGTCGAAAGCCAGCCTGTCTCACTGCCACAGTGGCTGGCTAATCGAAACGGTTAAACGGCTCGGCAAACTCAATCTGCCCTTGCGCGTCAACAAACGCGTCATCTGCCAGTTTGTAGACCTGAAATGCCGCTTCGGCGCCCAGCCATTTACAGTGGAGCTGATGGCGCGCGGCCGGTTCAAAGCCGAAACGGCCATAAAATGCCGGATCGCCTACCACCACCACGGCGGCATAGCCGAATTCATTTAAGGTATCCAGCCCTTCGTAAATCAGCTGTTTGCCAATACCCTGCTGGCGTACGCTGTCATCCACCGCCAGCGGTGCCAGCCCCACCCACTGTCGATCCTCACCCTGCATGGAAACCGGGCTGAATGCCGCATAGCCCAGCACCTGGCCTTCATCATCCGTGGCGACAACGCCCAGCGTCAGCAGGCCGTCTTCGCGCAGCTGCTGTACCAGCTCGGCTTCTGCCGGCGTCGGGAAGCAGCGGCGCAGCAGACTGTCGATACCTGCGGCATCAACCCCGATTTCTGTCCGAATTAACATGGCGCACCTGCGCGATTCTCCGGGGAGTTCGCGTCCTTGTTCAGCCCAGCCTCAACAAACTGAGCCAGTTGTATTAGCCCGATACGCAGCGGTGTCGGCATCATTTCCAGTTCAATCGCATCCATTAAATTCTTCACCTCAAGTCCAAGCTCGGTATCACCTTCTATCACCAGCCGGCGCTGGAAAAACAGCGTATCCGGATCGCGTTTACGCGCCGCCACCAATATTAAATCATTAGCGTCACCCCGAAACCATACATCGATCTGCTGAGCATCGCTAACTTGTAGCTGCCCCTCTGACACACTGGTCGCCCAACGCAGATCAAGATCGCGAATTTCAATGCCCAACCAGCGTCCCTGCAGAAAGTCTAACTCACCTTCAGCCAGAGCTTGCGCAAATTGCCAGTTAAGCAGTTGCTGCAACAAACGTTTTTTCAACGCGAAAGGGGTAAATTGTAGCGGAAAACGCAGAAATTTCGGACCATTTTGTACGCACTGTGCGCGAAGCTGATTCAACACCCGTTATCACTCCTTTTGAAAAATTTCGGACATTTTGCCATATCGACAAAATTCATCAGGTAGCGGGATCAACAAAGTGAACGAACTTTACTCTTTTTGAACTACCAATATACATTCAATACGCCATTCGCTGCCTTAAATCAAAATTTGTCATCGGCAGCAGATCTACACTCGTCGACTGTTATCGCTCATTACAGAGAATAATCATGGAACTTCTTTGTCCGGCCGGGAACCTCCCTGCCCTGAAAGCAGCCATCGACAATGGTGCCGATGCGGTGTTTATCGGTCTGAAAGATGAGACCAATGCTCGCCACTTTGCCGGCCTTAACTTTACCGAAAAGCGCTTACACGAGGCATCGCGCTTTGTGCATCAGCGGCGACGCAAACTGCATGTCGCGATTAATACCTTTGCTCATCCCGATAATTATCAGCGCTGGCAGCGGGCGATTGATGTGGCGGCGGATCTCGGTGCCGATGCGCTGATCCTTGCCGATCTGGCGACGCTGGATTACGCCGCTGAGCGCTATCCGCATATTGAACGACATGTTTCCGTACAGGCGTCAGCCACCAACCTCGAAGCAATAAAGTTCTATCAGCGTAATTTTGCTGTTTCCCGAGTGGTATTGCCACGCGTGTTGTCGATGCATCAGGTGCGCCAGCTGGCGCGCGTCACGCCAGTACCGCTGGAAGTCTTTGCCTTTGGCAGCCTGTGCATTATGGCCGAAGGCCGCTGCTATCTCTCTTCCTGGCTTACCGGAGAATCGCCTAATACCGTCGGCGCCTGCTCACCAGCACGCTTTGTGCGCTGGCAGCAAACCGAAGCGGGTCTGGAAGCGCGTCTGAATGAAGTGTTAATTGACCGCTATGCCGATGGTGAACATGCCGGTTATCCGACGCTGTGCAAAGGACGTTATAAAGTCGATGAAATGCGCTATCACCCGCTGGAAGAGCCAACCAGTCTGAACACGCTGGCACTGCTGCCGGAACTGCTGCAGGCCAATATCGCCTCAGTAAAAATTGAAGGACGCCAGCGTAGCCCGGCGTATGTCGCTGAGGTGGCGCGTATCTGGCGTCAGGCAATCGATCGCTGCAAAGCGTCTCCCGATGAGTTTAAGGTCGAGCAAAACTGGATGAATGCCTTAGGTGCGTTATCTGAAGGTACGCAAACCACACTCGGCGCATACCACCGTAAATGGCAGTAGGAGCCTCAATGAAATATGCCCTGGGGCCGGTACTGTGGTACTGGCCAACTGAAAAACTCAGTGATTTTTATCAGGCTGCCGCCAGCAGCAGTGCTGACATTATTTATCTCGGCGAGAGCGTGTGCAGCAAGCGCCGCGCCACCAAATTCAGCGCCTGGCTGGATATCGCCAGACAGCTCAGCCAGAGCGGTAAACAGGTGGTGTTCAGCACGCTGGCGCTGGTGCAGTCGCCTTCCGAGCTGAGTGAAATAAAGCGCTATGTTGATAACGGTGAGTTTCTGATTGAGGCCAATGATTTAGGCACGGTGAATCTCGCCGCAGAGCAGAACTTGCCGTTTGTCGCCGGTCACGCACTAAACTGTTATAACGCCGTTACCCTAAAGCTACTGCTGAAACAGGGCATGACGCGCTGGTGCATGCCGGTCGAACTGTCGCGCGACTGGCTGACGAATATCCTGCGCCAGTGCGATGAGCTGGGAATTCGTCAGCAATTTGAGGTGGAAGTAATGGCCTATGGGCATCTGCCGCTGGCACTGTCGGCGCGCTGTTTTACCGCCCGTTCCGAGAATCGCGCCAAGGATGAGTGTGAGACCTGCTGTATTAACTATCCACAAGGCCGTCGCGTGTTGTCGCAGGAGAATCAGCAAGTGTTTGTGCTGAATGGGATCCAGACCATGAGTGGCTACTGCTACAACCTCGGTAACGATCTGGCGTCGATGTCCGGCCTGGTAGATATCGTGCGTTTATCGCCTGAGGATCAGCAAACGCTGACGGTGATCGATCGTTTCCGGGCCAATGAAAATGGCGGCTCACCGCTGATGGTCGCGCAGCGAAATGACTGTAATGGCTACTGGCGCAATCTGGCCGGGCTGGTACTGGAAAACTAACACGGCACAGGGTGTAAAGCCGCTGGCGATAAATACAGCTTTAATAGAGGGACAGTCAGCTAACACTGATACTTATTGATAGCAGGCGACGTTGTTCGTCGTGCATAAAAAAGTGAGTTCCTATGTCTGATAAAAAAACTGTCCCTCTTTCGGTTCTCGATTTAGCCCCCATCCCGCAAGGCTCTTCGGCGCGGGATGCATTTCATACCTCGCTGGCGCTGGCTCAGCAGGCGGAAAAGTTGGGTTATCATCGCTACTGGCTGGCAGAACACCACAATATGACCGGCATCGCCAGTGCTGCCACCTCGGTGCTGATTGGTTATCTGGCTGCGGGCACTACCACACTGCGCCTCGGTTCTGGCGGCGTGATGTTACCTAACCATGCGCCGCTGATGATTGCGGAGCAGTTCGGTACTCTTGAGTCGCTCTATCCAGGACGTATCGATCTGGGACTGGGACGCGCGCCCGGCTCTGACCAGCGCACCATGATGGCACTGCGCCGTCATCTCTCCGGTGCCCAGGCCGACAGTTTCCCGGCAGATGTCGCCGAGCTGGTTAACTGGTTCGATGCACTTCAGGATGAACAGCCACCCGTACAGCCGGTGCCCGGCCTCGGTCTGAAAATTCCGGTATGGTTGTTGGGTTCCAGTCTCTACAGTGCCCAGCTGGCTGCACAAATGGGCCTGCCATTTGCTTTTGCCTCACACTTTGCGCCTGACTTACTGTTCCAGGCGCTGCAAATCTATCGTCAGAACTTCAAACCTTCGGCGCGGCTCGAGAAGCCCTACGCGATGGTGTGCGTTAACGTCGTCGCCGCCGAAAGTGACCGTGACGCCCGTTTTCTGTTTACCTCAATGCAGCAGCAGTTTATCAACCTGCGTCGCGGTAAGCCCGGCCCGCTTCCGGCTCCGGTGGAAAATATGGATAACCTGTGGTCGCCGTCAGAGCAGTATGGCGTGCAGCAGGCACTGAGTATGTCGATCGTCGGTGACAGCGCTAAAGTGCGTGATGGCCTGGCCTCACTGATTCGTGAAACCGATGCGGATGAGATTATGGTTAACGGCCAGATCTTTGATACCGGAGCACGACTGCGCTCGTTTGAGCTGGCGATGCAGGCGGCACAAACGCTGTAAGGCCGACATTCTCGTCTTTCGTGCCGCAGAGTAACATCAGGGCGGAATTCGAAAACGGCTCCCCTGGAGCAAAAAAAAACCAGCCCGAAGGCTGGTTTTTTTATTGGCATCAGTGATTATGCATCACGACGACGAGTGGGTGCGCTTCCGCCGTCCTGACGTGGACCACGGTTGCCGCCGTCACGGCTGAAGCCGCCACGACCGCTATTGCCGCCTTCACGACGCTCGCTGAAACGACGTGGTGCGCCGCCATCACGACCACCTTCACGGCCTGCACCGCCGCCGAAGCCACCACGGCCACCCGGACGACGTTCACCGCCACGCTCAGCACCACGGTCGTTGCTACGCGGTTGTGCATCGCCCAGCAGCTGCATATTCATTGGTTTGTTCAGAATACGCGTGCGGGTGAAATGCGACAGCACATCGCCCGGCATGCCTTTCGGCAGCTCGATAGTTGAGTGAGTACCGAACAGCTTGATGTTACCAATGTAACGGCTGCTGATATCGCCTTCGTTAGCAATCGCGCCAACGATATGACGAACTTCAACACCATCATCACGGCCAACTTCAATGCGGTACAGTTCCATATCGCCAACTTCACGACGTTCACGACGTGGACGGTCGCCATCGCGCGCTTCACGTGGAGCACGGTCACCGCGCTCGCCACGACGGTCATCACGACGATCGTCACGGTCACGGAATTCACGACGTGGACGCTGTGGTGCATCTGGTGGCAGAATCAGTGGACGTTCGCCCTGGGCCATTTTCAGCAGAGCTGCGGCCAGAGTTTCCATATCCAGTTCTTCTTCTGGCTGCATTTTAGCCAGCAGTGCACGGTACTGGTCCAGATCGCTGCTTTCCAGCTGCAGCTGAACTTTAGCCGCGAACTTAGCCAGACGACGCTCGCTCAGCAGTTCTGCATTTGGCAGATCAACTTCAGGAATGGTCAGCTTCATGGTGCGTTCGATGTTGCGCAGCAGACGACGCTCGCGGTTCTCAACGAACAGCAGCGCACGGCCAGCACGACCCGCACGACCGGTACGGCCGATACGGTGAACGTAAGACTCAGCATCCATAGGGATGTCGTAGTTAACAACCAGGCTGATACGCTCAACGTCCAGACCACGTGCCGCAACGTCGGTGGCAATCAGGATGTCCAGACGACCATCTTTCAGGCGCTCCAGCGTCTGCTCACGCAGTGCCTGGTTCATATCACCGTTCAGTGCAGCACTGTTGTAGCCACTACGCTCCAGCGCTTCAGCCACTTCCAGCGTCGCGTTTTTGGTACGCACGAAGATAATCGCCGCATCAAAATCTTCCGCTTCCAGGAAGCGAACCAGCGCGTCAGTCTTACGACCGTAAGCAGTCCAGTAGCTCTGGCTGATATCCGGGCGAGTAGTAACGCTGGACTGGATACGCACTTCCTGCGGATCTTTCATAAAGCGTTTAGTAATACGACGAATAGCTTCCGGCATAGTTGCAGAGAACAGCGCGGTCTGATGACCGTCTGGGATCTGCGCCATGATGGTTTCAACGTCTTCGATGAAGCCCATACGCAGCATTTCATCTGCTTCGTCCAGTACCAGGCCACGCAGGCTGGACAGGTTCAGCGTACCGCGTTTCAGGTGGTCAAGCAGACGGCCCGGAGTACCCACAACGATCTGTGGACCGGCACGCAGAGCACGCAGCTGAACGTCATAACGCTGGCCGCCATACAGGGCCACAACGTTTACGCCGTTCATTTTCTTAGAGAATTCAGTCATAGCTTCAGCAACCTGAACCGCCAACTCGCGAGTTGGTGCCAGCACCAGAATCTGTGGTGCTTTCAGATTACTATCAACATTGTTCAGCAGGGGCAGAGAGAATGCAGCTGTTTTGCCACTACCAGTCTGGGCCATGCCCAGCACGTCACGACCAGCCAGCAGGTGTGGGATACACTCTAACTGGATAGGTGATGGTTTTACGTAGCCCATACCGTTCAGGGATTCGAGAAGGGCAGCATTCAGGCCCAGGTCAGCAAAAGTAGTTTCGATTTCAGTCGTGGTTTCGATCGTAGTCATGTAGTACACAAGCCTCTTATATTGCGGCGGCCAGTCTACATAACTCGTCGTGAAAATTTTCAATCATTTTCATCAAAAAGTGTGAACCGGCTCAAATTAGTGGTTTCGACGAACAAAAAAGCCCTCATCCGCTAAGATGATGACATTTCAGAAATTCAGGCAAAGAAAGTTCGTCAGCTATTGCTGGTCAGATTCTGATAAATCGTCTTGTGTCTGGCCGAGTAGCGCCAGCTCCAACAATGCGTATCGGTGCTCAACGAAGTTATTTACGTTGTTAGCAACCGCCAGTTTGAACAACGCTTCTGCGTTGTCCTTCTCCCCCAGACTTAGGTAGTACTTACCTAAATAGAAGTTGGTTTCACTGAGATGTTCAGCGAGCGAGGTGTTATCCGTTGCGTCCGCCTTGAGACGTTCCATCAGCGTTTTTTCACTGATGTCGCCAAGGTAGAACTCGACAATATTCCATCCCCATTGTTCCTTATCCGATTTGTCGTGACGCTGTTGTAGCGTTACTTTCGCGTTGTCTGCATCCATCTCACGTTCTGCGAGATAGAGCCACAAGCTACGGAAAGGATCGTTAGGATCGTCTTGATAAAACGCCAGCAGATCATCTTGCGCTAGCGGGAATCGACCACCGTAATACAGGGCGATGCCACGATTTAAATGCGCATAGTTGTAAGTTGGATCAAGCTCAAGTACAGAATCAAACGCTTCATAGGCGGCATCAAAGTTGCCAGCCTGCGTTAAATATATGCCTAAGTAATTGAATACTTCCGGCATATCCGGTCTGATCGCTAACGCTTGTGAAAAATCATTTCGCGCTAATGCTCTCAAACCTAAACTATCATACAACACTCCGCGCTCATATAACAGCTGTGCGCGTTCATCATCTGTTAATGCCCGACTGGCAAGTATTTGTTCCATGCGCGCCAGGATGACTTCCTGTTGCAATGTGGGTTGCAGCGGAACGGCCAAAACCGCGTTCTTACGCCAATCAGAGTTGCTGCATCCTGCCAGCGATATAGCTGTCGCAACCAAACACCAGCGCAAAAAAGGCTTCATTTCCCACTCCCGAAAACAAACACTGGGATGTACATCCTGCCATCCGCCTGCCGTGCACGAGGTTTCCCGCCCTCGCGATGAAACAGCTCTCCATGCGCACATGGAGAGCTCAGTGGTCGATCGTTATTCAGCTTCAGGATTCGCTGCAGCAGCTTCAGGCTGCTGCTGTTCTGTCGCTTCTTTAATGCTCAGGCGCACGCGGCCCTGACGATCAACTTCCAGTACTTTGACCGGAACTTCCTGACCCATCTGCAGGTAGTCGGTCACTTTCTCAACGCGCTTATCAGCGATCTGAGAAATGTGTACCAGACCTTCTTTACCGCCACCGATGGCCACGAAGGCACCGAAGTCGACAATACGGGTCACTTTACCATTGTAGATACGGCCAACTTCGATCTCAGCAGTGATCTCTTCGATACGACGGATAGCGTATTTCGCTTTTTCACCGTCGGTTGCTGCGATCTTCACGGTGCCATCATCTTCAATTTCAATGGTGGTGCCGGTTTCTTCGGTCAGCGCACGAATGACCGAGCCGCCTTTACCGATAACATCTTTGATCTTGTCCGGACTGATCTTGATGGTGTGAATACGTGGTGCAAACTGAGAAATATCGCCACGCGGTGTGCTGATAGCCTGCTCCATCACGCCCAGAATGTGCAGACGTGCACCTTTGGCCTGATTCAGCGCTTCCTGCATGATTTCGCGGGTAATGCCTTCAATTTTAATATCCATTTGCAGCGCGGTGATACCGTCACGGCTACCGGCTACTTTGAAGTCCATGTCGCCAAGGTGATCTTCGTCACCGAGGATGTCAGACAGAACGACAAACTTCTCACCTTCTTTCACCAGACCCATCGCGATACCCGCAACAGCGGCTTTGATCGGTACGCCTGCGTCCATCAGTGCCAGTGAAGCACCACAAACGGAAGCCATTGATGAAGAACCGTTAGATTCGGTGATTTCAGACACAACACGTACGGTGTACGGGAAGTCTTCTGGTTTCGGCATCATTGCCAGCACGCCGCGTTTCGCCAGGCGACCGTGACCAATTTCACGACGCTTAGGAGAACCGACCATACCGGTCTCACCCACCGAGTACGGAGGGAAGTTGTAGTGGAACAGGAAGCTGTCGGTGCGCTCGCCCATCAGCTCATCCAGGTTCTGCGCATCACGGGCAGTACCCAGAGTCGCGGTAACCAGTGCCTGAGTTTCACCACGGGTGAACAGTGCGGAACCGTGAGTACGTGGCAGCACGCCAGTACGCACATCCAGACCACGGATCATGTCTTTCTCACGGCCATCGATACGCGGCTCACCGTTCAGAACACGGCTACGCACAACGTTTTTCTCGATAGCGTGCAGAATGTCGCTGATTTCGCCTTCGTCCAGCGTCTCATCTTCTGCCAGCAGTGCTGCGGTGGCTTCAGACTTGATCACGCCAACTTTTTCGTAGCGTTCTTGTTTCTCAGTGATGCGGTAAGCATCGCTCAGGCGAGATTCAGACAGTGCAGCGATGCGCGCAGTCAGCGCTTCGTTCACTGCTTCTGGCTGCCAGTCCCAACGTGGTTTGCCTGCTTCAGCAACCAGTGAGTTAATGTTTTCAATAACAATCTGCTGCTGCTCGTGGCCGAACACCACTGCGCCCAGCATCTGCTCTTCACTCAGCACATCGGCTTCAGACTCAACCATCAATACTGCGCCCTGAGTACCAGCAACTACCAGGTCCAGTTTGCTTTCTTTGACTTCGTCGCTGGTTGGGTTCAGAACGTACTGATCGTTGATATAACCGACGCGCGCGGCACCGATTGGACCATTGAACGGCAGACCAGACAGGCTCAGTGCAGCAGAGGCACCAATCATTGCCACGATATCGGGGTTAACCTGTGGGTTAACGGAAACCACGGTAGCGATAACCTGTACTTCATTGACGAAACCTTCCGGGAACAGCGGACGAACCGGACGGTCAATCAGACGGGAGATCAGGGTTTCGCCTTCGCTTGGACGGCCTTCACGACGGAAGAAGCTACCCGGGATACGACCAGCAGCGTAAGTACGCTCCTGATAGTTAACCGTCAGCGGGAAGAAGTCCTGACCTGGTTTAGCTTGTTTACGACCAACAACGGTGACGAACACTGCGGTGTCGTCCATGCTTACCATTACGGCAGCCGTTGCCTGGCGCGCCATCATACCGGTTTCAAGGGTAACGGTATGCTGACCATATTGGAATTTACGTACGATCGGGTTCAGCAAAATAATATCCTTTACGCAAAGCAGGCACTTTCATCGTGCTCTGCCGTGGATTTTTAATCTTTATTTGCATCCTCGCGACTAATGACAACCTTTAATCCACGCCTCGTTGGATAAAGCCTCTCATTAGCCGCGCGAACCTCTGCAACTAAAGATCACACTCAGCAACAATACATTAGTTTGAGCAATATTGCTGCCGATTGCTCGAAAAAAGGGGCCGTAAAGGCCCCCTTTTAACGAAACTCGCACGAATCTGTTCATCAAGCCGTGCTTTCATCAGTTTAACGCCGATGACCGCCTGTGAACAGATTCTAAGATTTAGCGACGCAGACCCAGACGCTCGATCAGGCTGGTGTAACGTGCAACATCTTTACGCTTCAGGTAATCCAGCAGCTTACGACGCTGAGAAACCATACGCAGCAGACCGCGACGGCTGTGGTGGTCTTTTTTGTGCTCAGAGAAGTGACCCTGCAGATGGTTAATCTGTGCAGTCAGCAGAGCAACCTGAACTTCAGTTGAACCGCTGTCGTTAGCGTCACGACCATAATCAGCAACGATTTGTGCTTTAGTTTCAACACTTAGAGACATAATACAACTCCAAATTATAAGATAAATGTACAGGCGCCGATCTCTAATTCAGCTACCCAGGATTATACCTGCGTCAGAAACGCTGGTATAAAGCCGCGCCATTCTACTCTGAGCCAGTTACGATGGCAAATGGCTCACTCAGAATATTCCACGACCAGACGACGCGGCGCAACGCGACCATCGTCATCAATTTCTGCCATGCCGATAAACTTACGCGCCTCACCTTCGGTCACACGCACTAAGCCAGAGGCCGGCACGCCGGAAGCCTGCACCGGCTGACCCTGCTTGAAATAAGCCGCGACCACGGTCAGCAGGTTCACTTCAGGAAAAGCGGATGCCGGGCTGTCCATGGGCATCAGTAACGCATCGAGTTTTTCACCCGGCGCGACACCTTCCGCATTCGCCTGCTCAAGCAAGCTATTCAGTTGCTCCAGCGTTACCATATTGCCAACCGGATAAGTTGCCACCTGCAGACGTCGCAGCATAATCACATGCGCGCCGCAACCGAGCTTTTCACCGAGGTCGTCAATAATGGTACGAATATACGTGCCTTTCGAGCAGTGGATTTCCAGCTCAAGCTCGTCGCCTTCCCAGCGAATGAACTGCAGTTCATACACTTTAATGCTGCGCGCTTCGCGGGGTACTTCAATACCTTCGCGTGCATACTCGTACAGCTTGCGTCCCTGATATTTCAGCGCCGAATACATCGACGGCACCTGCTGGGTTTCCCCACGGAAGCTGTCGAGCGCTTCATCCAGCATCTGCTGGTTAAAGCTCACCGGACGTTCACTGATTATCGCGCCATCGGCGTCGGAAGTATCAGTGCGCTGGCCGAGGCGAGCGATCACACGATAACGCTTGTCTGAATCCAGCAGATACTGGGAGAACTTGGTGGCTTCGCCAAGGCAGATCGGCAGCATGCCGGTTGCCAGCGGATCCAGCGCACCGGTATGCCCTGCGCGGTTAGCGTTGAAGATGCGCTTTACTTTCTGCAGCACATCATTCGATGACAAACCCTGCGGCTTATCGAGTAGCAGCACACCGTGAATGTCACGACCGCGACGACGAGGACGACTCATTAATCCTCCTTGTCTTCTTCCGCAGAAGAACGGCGCTGTTCGTCGTTTTTCACTACGTTAGTGACAAGGTTAGACATGCGCATCCCTTCGACCAGCGAGTTATCGTAGAAGAAGGTCAGCTCAGGTACGATGCGCAGACGCATCGCTTTGCCCAGCAGGGTACGGATGTAGCCAGCGGCATCACCCAGCGCACGCAGGCCGCCTTTAATCGCCTCTTCATCTTTGTCATTCAGGAAGGTAACGAATACTTTGGCATAAGCCAGGTCGCGAGAAAGCTCGACGCCAGACACGGTGACCATCATGCCCAGACGAGGATCTTTGATCTCACGCTGTAAAATCATCGCGATCTCTTTTTGCAGCTCCTGGGAGACACGCTGCGGGCGACCAAATTCTTTTGGCATAATTAATTCTCCAAATAATAAGGGAGGCACGCGGCCTCCCAAAAAATAGTCTCGTCGTGCGTGACTATTAATCGATGGTGCGTTGAATCTCGATAATTTCGAATACTTCGATCATATCGCCAGTGCGCACATCGTTATAGTTCTTCACGCCGATACCACATTCCATGCCGTTACGAACTTCGTTAACGTCATCTTTGAAGCGGCGCAGGGACTCCAGCTCGCCTTCGTAGATAACCACGTTGTCACGCAGAACACGGATCGGGTTGTGACGCTTGATGTTACCTTCGGTGACCATACAACCGGCGATAGCACCAAATTTCGGTGATTTGAACACGTCACGTACTTCAGCCAGACCGATGATCTGCTGTTTGTACTCAGGCGCCAGCATACCGCTCATCGCCTGCTTCACTTCGTCAATCAGATTATAGATTACGGAGTAGTAACGGAGATCCAGACTTTCAGAATCGATCACGCGGCGCGCAGAGGCATCAGCACGAACGTTAAAGCCAACCAGAATTGCGTTAGACGCAGCAGCCAGAGTCGCGTCGGTTTCGGTGATACCACCTACGCCGGAGCCAACAATCTTCACTTTCACTTCGTCGGTGGAGAGTTTCAGCAACGAGTCGGAAATCGCTTCGACAGAACCCTGTACGTCGGCTTTCAGCACGATGTTCAGCTCGGACACTTCGCCTTCGGTCATATTGGCGAACATGTTTTCCAGCTTAGATTTCTGCTGGCGAGCCAGTTTAACTTCGCGGAATTTGCCCTGACGATACAGCGCAACTTCACGTGCTTTCTTCTCGTCACGCACAACAGTTGCTTCATCACCTGCGGCCGGAACACCTGACAGACCCAGGATCTCAACCGGGATTGACGGGCCAGCTTCGGTCACTTCGCGACCTAACTCGTCACGCATCGCACGGACACGGCCATATTCAAAGCCGCACAGCACGATATCGCCTTTATTCAGCGTACCTTCACGAACCAGTACGGTAGCAACCGGACCACGACCTTTATCAAGGAAGGATTCGATAACTACGCCGCTTGCCATACCCTGACGAACAGCTTTCAGTTCAAGAACTTCAGCTTGCAGCAGGATTGCGTTCAGCAGGTCATCAATACCGGTACCGGCTTTAGCGGAGACGTTAACAAACATGTTCTCGCCGCCCCACTCTTCCGGGATGATACCGTACTGAGTCAGTTCGTTTTTAACGCGATCTGGATCGGCGTCTGGCTTATCAACTTTGTTAACCGCAACCACAACCGGCACTTTCGCTGCTTTCGCATGCTGAATAGCTTCGATGGTCTGAGGCATCACGCCGTCGTCCGCAGCAACAACCAGGATAACGATGTCAGTTGCCTGAGCACCACGGGCACGCATCGCGGTAAACGCGGCGTGGCCTGGGGTATCCAGGAAGGTGACCATACCGTTTTCGGTTTCAACGTGGTAAGCACCGATATGCTGAGTAATGCCGCCCGCTTCGCCAGAGGCGATTTTGGTGGAACGGATGTAGTCCAGCAGGGAGGTTTTACCATGGTCAACGTGACCCATAATGGTGACCACTGGCGCGCGGGATTCCAGCGCAGCATCAGTATCACGGTCGCCCATTACCGCCTCTTCCAGCTCATTTTCGCGGCGCAGCGTCACTTTGTGACCCATTTCTTCCGCGACCATCTGAGCAGTTTCCTGGTCGATAACCTGGTTGATAGTCGCCATCGCGCCCATTTTCATCATCGCTTTGATGACGAGGGAGCCTTTCACTGCCATTTTATTGGCCAGTTCGGCAACGGTCACGGTTTCGCCGATGATCACATCACGGTTAACCGCCTGCGCTGGCTTGTTAAAGCCCTGCTGCAGCGAGCTAGGCTTACGCTTGCCTTTACCACCGCGAACCTGAGCGCGCGCTTCTTCGCGGTCAGCTTTCGATTCAGAATGCTTGTTGCCTTTCTTCTGACGCACGGCTTTAACCGGACGGCTACGACGCTCACCTTCAACCTTACGGTCGTTTTCATCTTCAGCCTGACGGGCATGAGTGGATGTGGTGACGTGGTAATCGGAGGTATCTTCCGGCTCTTCGGACGCGACGGTCCAGCTTTCACCTTTCTCTTCAGCCATTTTACGGGCCTCTTCGGCTACGCGCTTAGCGTCTTCTTCGATCTTGCGGCGCGCTTCTTCTTCAGCTTTACGCTTCAGCTCTGCGGCTTCGGCTTCGCGACGGGCTTTATCTGATTGATTGGCCCGGGTCTTTTCGTCGGTAGGTTGATTGCTCACTTTATCTTTTTCCGCTGCTTCGCGCCTTGCTTTGTCGGCGGCTTCACGTTTGGCTTGCTCTTCGGCTTCACGTTTCGCTTTGTCTGCTGCTTCACGTTTAGCTTTTTCTTCAGCCTCACGAGCCTGTTCTTCCGCTTCACGCTGTGCCTGCGCTTCTGCTTCCGCTTGTTCAGCGTCAGTTTCGCCCTTCACATAGGTGCGCTTTTTGCGGACTTCGATTTGCACCGATTTACTTTTACCCCCGGTGCCTGGAATATTCAAGGTGCTGCGCGTTTTGCGCTGCAGGGTCAGCTTACTTGACACGCTGCCGTGCTCACGATTCAGGTGCGTCAGTAAGGTTTCTTTTTCCTGCTGGGTCACAGAGTCAGTTTCAGACTTACGGATCCCTGCGTCAGCGAATTGCTGTACCAGGCGTTCTACCGAAGTCTCTATCTCTGCGGCCAGCGATTTTACGGTTACATCTGTCATGCTGTTCCTTCCTGTTATTACGCGTCGTCACCGAACCAGCAGATATTGCGCGCAGCCATAATCAGCTCACCGGCCCGCTCATCGCTGAGGCCTTCAATATCTGACAGATCGTCAACACCCTGCTCAGCAAGATCTTCCAGCGTGCATACACCTTTCGCCGCCAGTTTGAACGCCAGTGCGCGATCCAGACCTTCCAGATTCAGTAAATCATCTGCCGGTTTGCTATCGCCAAGGCTCTCTTCTTTTGCCAGTGCCAGGGTGGTCAACGCATTTTTCGCACGGTCGCGCAGCGCTTCTACCGTATCTTCATCAAGGCCGTCGATGTCCAGCAGTTCATTGATTGGTACATAAGCCAGCTCTTCCAAAGAGGAGAAGCCTTCTTCAACCAGAACGGTGGCGAAATCTTCGTCGATGTCGAGATATTTGGTAAAGACGTCGATGGCTGCATGTGCTTCAGCCTGGTGTTTGGCCTGCAGGTCGTCGACCGTCATCACGTTCAGCTCCCAGCCACTCAGTTGAGAAGCCAGACGCACGTTTTGGCCGTTACGGCCGATCGCCTGAGCCAGGTTTCCGGCTTCAACAGCGATATCCATGGTGTGATTATCTTCATCCACCACGATTGACGCGACATCAGCAGGGGCCATGGCATTGATAACGAACTGTGCCGGGTTGTCGTCCCATAGCACGATATCAATACGCTCACCGCCTAATTCGCTGGATACCGCCTGAACACGCGCACCGCGCATGCCGACACAAGCACCGACCGGGTCGATACGCTTGTCATTGGTCTTCACTGCGATCTTGGCACGAGAACCTGGATCGCGAGCGGCTGCTTTAATTTCAATCACTTCTTCGCCGATTTCCGGCACTTCAATGCGGAACAGTTCAATCAGCATCTCTGGTTTAGAGCGGCTGACAAACAGTTGAGCACCGCGAGCTTCCGGACGCACAGCGTACAGTACGCCACGAATGCGGTCACCCGGACGGAAGTTTTCACGTGGCAACATATCTTCACGGATAATGACTGCTTCAGCATTGCTACCCAGATCGAGGGTGATGTTGTCACGATTTACTTTCTTCACCACACCGGTGATGATCTCACCTTCGTGCTGACGGAACGCATCAACCACCATCGCGCGCTCAGCTTCACGTACTTTCTGTACGATAACTTGTTTCGCTGTCTGAGTAGTAATGCGGTCAAAAGTGACAGATTCAATCTGATCTTCAACAAACTCGCCGAGATTGAATGCTTCATCTTCGTAACGTGCAGCTTCCAGCGTGATTTCACGGGTCGGTTGTGTAACTTCATCCACAATCACCCAGCGACGGAAAGTATCAAAATCGCCGCTTTTCCGATCGATGCTAACGCGAACATCGATCTCTTGTTCGTATTTTTTCTTGGTTGCAGTGGCCAGCGCGCTCTCCAGCGCTTCGAAAATTTTCTCACGCGGGAGGGCTTTTTCGTTAGAAACTGCCTCTACAACAGCTAAGATTTCTTTGTTCATCCTGGTTAGCCTCAATCCGGACGTTTAAAAGTGGGGGACCAGGTTCGCTTTCTGGATATTACTCAGCGCGAACACTTCATCGCTACCCTCAACGGTAACAGTGATCATTTCACCTTCAACAGATTTAATGATGCCCTGCCATTTGCGGCGGTTTTGTACGGCCATACGCAAAACCAGGCTGACTTGTTCGCCAATGAATTGCGTGTAATGTGCTGCAGTAAACAGGGGGCGCTCAAGGCCCGGTGAAGAGACTTCAAGGTTGTAGGCAACGGTGATGGGATCTTCAACATCCATTACCGCACTAACCTGATGGCTGACATCAGCACAATCGTCAACGTTGATACCGTCTTCGCTATCAATATAGATGCGCAGCGTGGATGTGCGACCACGAACGAACTCAATACCGACCAGTTCGTAGCCAAGCGCTTCTACTGGTGCCGAAATCAGCTCTGTTAATTTTTGCTCTAATGTGGACAAAGCCACCCCCAAGACATAAAAAAAGGGCTTAATAGCCCAGTGTTTTGATAGCCTGATAACAAAAAACCCCGAAAATTCGGGGCTTAATGCGACTGGACCCTGTACGCCGCAATTGCGGCTCGGCACACAATCCAAAAGAATTTTTTTCAAAACTCGCTGAAAATGCGCCGTAAGATGCATACAGTATATTTGAAAAAGAACTCTAAGGGAAAGTGGTTGCGGGGGCCGGATTTGAACCGACGACCTTCGGGTTATGAGCCCGACGAGCTACCAGGCTGCTCCACCCCGCGTCCGAAAACGTGGCGAATATTACGCCGATCTTGCGCTTAACGCAAGCAATTCTGAGATTTGGTACCGAGGACGGGACTTGAACCCGTAAGCCCAATCGGGCACTACCACCTCAAGGTAGCGTGTCTACCAATTCCACCACCTCGGCACTTTAAGACGGCGACTTTTTTATTTCTGTCGCATCGAAATTGTAACTTTTTACTGCTTACTGCGGGATGTCGCTGCTCGGCGTTGCCGGTTTCGCTGGCGCAGTCTGTTCAGACTGAGCTGGCTGCGTGAGATTATCCCACTCGCTACCTTTCGTGGTTTTATTGCTGTTCAGGTTACCCAGAACCAGGCTGATAATAAAGAACAGGGTAGCCAGCACTGCGGTCATACGGGTCATAAAGTTGCCTGAACCGCTTGAACCAAACAGAGTACCGGAAGCGCCTGCACCGAAGGAGGCTCCCATATCCGCGCCTTTACCTTGCTGCAGCATGATCAGACCTACAAGGCCCAGTGCCACAATAAGGAAAATTACCAGAAGAGCTTCGTACATAATCAACCTGTTCCTTGCGCGCTAACCGCACATAAATAGCTTCAAACCAGTCAAATGGATGTTGTCATCACACCCACCAGAAGCGGGTGTGAATACTAACCAAAGGTCCTTGTCCGCGCAAGCGCAATTTCATTGCCGCCAGCTGATTGCGGAAAAAAACGCCATATTGTCAATTTCAGCAGAAAAAACGAGCAGTTATCCGGTAAGCATCAACCGATTACAGGCAAGCCGTTTTGAGGCGGTTCTGAAGACGGGCTGAGGTGCAAACCTCTTCACAGGCGGCGAGAACGCCGCCGCTACATAATCAGACTGCTTTTACCGCATCGGCGATACGATGTGCCAGCGTAGTGACCTGGGTTTCATCTTCGCCTTCAACCATCACGCGAATCAGTGGCTCAGTGCCGGATTTACGCAACAGCACGCGACCACGCCCTTCCAGCTCTTTCTCTACTTCCGCCGTGACTGCTTTTACCGTCGCATCTTCCAGTGGATCGGTTGCGCCGCTAAAGCGCACGTTGACCAGAATCTGCGGCAGTAATTTCATGCCACTGCACAGATCGTGCAGCGTCATATGGTTACGTACCATAGCGGTGAGTACTTGCAAACCTGCCACAATGCCGTCGCCGGTGGTGGTTTTATCCAGCAGGATCACATGACCAGAGTTTTCAGCACCGATACGCCAGCCTTTCTCCTGCAATTTCTCCAGCACATAACGGTCACCGACTTTCGCCCGGGCAAACGGAATACCCAGCTGCTTCAGCGCCAGCTCGAGACCCATATTGCTCATCAGCGTACCGACAACACCGCCCTTCAGCTGACCCTGACGCAGACCTTCGCGCGCAATAATATACAGAATCTGGTCACCATCGACTTTGTTACCCAGGTGGTCGACCATCATAATACGGTCGCCGTCGCCGTCGTACGCCAGGCCGATATCGGCTTTTTCTGCCAATACGCGTTCCTGTAACATGCGCACATCGGTCGCACCGCACTCTTTATTGATATTCATGCCGTCCGGCTGACAGCCGATGGCAATCACCGTTGCACCCAGCTCGCGCAGCACGTTCGGCGCAATGTGATAGGTCGCACCATTGGCGCAGTCCACCACAATTTTAAGCCCGCTCAGGCTCAGCTCGCTCGGGAAAGTACCCTTGCAGAATTCGATATAACGGCCGGCAGCGTCAACAATACGGCTGGCGCGGCCCAGTTCAGCTGACTCGACGCAGGTGATAGGCTTTTCCATCTCGGCTTCAATCGCCTCTTCCACTTCATCCGGCAGCTTGGTGCCATCAATCGAGAAAAATTTAATGCCGTTATCGTCGAAGGGATTATGTGAAGCCGAAATTACAATACCGGCTTCCGCACGGAAAGTACGCGTCAGGTAAGCCACAGCCGGGGTTGGCATCGGTCCGGTGAACGAGGCTGACAGGCCTGCTGCTGACAGCCCGGCTTCCAGCGCCGACTCCAGCATATAACCAGAGATGCGAGTATCTTTACCGATGATAATTTTTTTCGAGCCGTGGCTCGCCAGCACCTTGCCAGCCGCCCAGCCCAGTTTCAGCACAAAATCGGGGGTAATCGGGGTTTCGCCCACTTTGCCGCGGATGCCATCGGTACCAAAATACTTACGATTACTCATAGCGTTACTATTCCTTCGCTGATCGTGTCGCTTCGACGACTCGCATCGCCTCGACGGTTTCTTTAACGTCATGTACTCGCACAATGTGCGCGCCCTGCATGGCGGCAATCACCGCGCAGGCAATACTGCCGGTCAATCGCTGCGATGGTCCGACATTCAGCAGCTGTCCTATCATCGATTTACGGGACATTCCAACTAATAATGGCAAACCAAAATGATGCAGATCGGCCAGATGCGCCAGCAGTTGATAATTGTGAGAGAGATTCTTACCGAAACCAAAGCCCGGGTCGAGAATCAATTGCTCTTTTTTAATACCCGCCGCTTCACAGCGCGCGATATGCTGCACAAAAAATGCATCGACGTCTGCCAGCACACTCTGATAGTGCGGCGATTGCTGCATCGATTGCGGATCACCCTGCATATGCATCAGGCAAACCGGTAGCCCGGTTTCCGCCGCGGCTTCCAGCGCGCCCGGCTCCTGCAAAGAGCGAATATCGTTAATGATGTGAGCGCCTGCTCGCGCTGACTCACGGATCACTTCTGGCTTGGAAGTATCAACCGAGATCCACACTTCAAAACGCTGCGCCAGCGCTTCAACCACCGGTACTACGCGCTCCAGCTCTTCTTCCACGCTGACTTCTGCGGCACCGGGACGCGTCGACTCGCCGCCAACATCAATAATCGTGGCCCCGGCATTGATCATGTCGTTGGCATGGGTCAGCGCGTGAATCAGCGAATTATGCTTACCGCCATCGGAAAAGGAGTCTGGTGTGACGTTCAAAATGCCCATGACCTGGGGATATGCGAGATCCAAAACCGAGTTTCTGGCGTGTAACTTCATTCTGATTTTCCTTGGGTAATGAGGGTTTGCACTTTAGCTTAAAAATATTCAGCAAGAAAAAACCCCGGTCAGAGCCGGGGTTTTGGAGGTGTCAGTCGATTCGTTGAAGCCGAATTATTTGTCGCCGAACTGCTCAGACATGGTGTTGCCTGGGTTTGGCGTACGTGGCTCATCGACCGGACGCGGTGCTTTTGGCGTACCGTTGTCATCTGAATTATTGTTGCTGCTTGCTTCTTCCCAACCTGCTGGCGGACGCACTTCGCGGCGAGCCATCAGATCGTCAATCTGCGGAGCATCAATGGTTTCATACTTCATCAGCGCGTCTTTCATCGCGTGAAGGATGTCCATGTTTTCATTCAGCAAGCGACGGGCGCGCTGGTAATTCTGCTCAACCAGAGATTTCACTTCCTGATCGATAATACGCGCAGTCTCATCGGACATGTGCTTGGCTTTTGCTACCGAGCGACCGAGGAAAACTTCACCATCTTCTTCAGCATACAGCAACGGACCTAATTTCTCTGAGAAGCCCCACTGGGTGACCATGTTACGAGCGATGTTGGTAGCGACTTTAATGTCGTTAGAAGCACCGGTAGAAACATGTTCCACACCGTAGATAATCTCTTCAGCCAGACGGCCGCCGTACAGCGTAGAAAGCTGACTTTCCAGTTTCTGACGGCTGGCGCTGATCGCGTCGCCTTCAGGCAGGAAGAAAGTCACACCCAGCGCACGTCCGCGAGGAATAATGGTCACTTTGTGCACCGGATCGTGTTCCGGTACCAGGCGGCCAATAATCGCGTGGCCTGCTTCGTGATAAGCGGTCGACTCTTTCTGCGATTCGGTCATCACCATGGAGCGACGTTCTGCACCCATCATGATTTTGTCTTTGGCTTTTTCAAACTCAACCATCGACACCACGCGGCGGTTACCGCGCGCAGCAAACAGTGCCGCTTCGTTGACCAGGTTAGCCAGGTCAGCACCAGAGAAGCCCGGCGTACCACGTGCAATGACTGATGCATCAATATCGGTTGCCAGTGGCACACGACGCATATGCACTTTCAGAATCTGCTCGCGACCACGAACGTCTGGCAGACCGACCACAACCTGGCGGTCGAAACGGCCCGGACGCAGTAACGCAGGGTCAAGTACATCAGGACGGTTAGTCGCGGCAATCACGATGATACCTTCGTTGCCTTCAAAGCCATCCATCTCAACCAGCATCTGGTTCAGCGTCTGCTCACGTTCGTCATGACCACCGCCTAAACCGGCGCCACGCTGACGACCGACGGCATCGATCTCATCGATAAAGATGATGCAAGGAGCGGCCTTTTTCGCCTGCTCGAACATATCACGCACACGTGATGCACCGACACCGACGAACATTTCGACAAAGTCAGAACCGGAAATGGTAAAGAAAGGCACTTTCGCTTCACCGGCAATCGCTTTTGCCAGCAACGTTTTACCGGTACCCGGTGGCCCCACCATCAGTACGCCTTTCGGAATTTTACCACCCAGTTTCTGGAAACGACTCGGCTCGCGCAGGTATTCAACCAGCTCGCTCACTTCCTCTTTCGCTTCGTCACAACCTGCGACATCAGCAAAGGTGGTTTTAATCTGATCTTCAGTCAGCATGCGGGCTTTACTCTTGCCGAAGGACATCGCGCCCTTACCGCCACCGCCTTGCATCTGACGCATGAAGAAGATCCAGACACCGATCAACAACAGCATCGGGAACCAGGAGATAAAGATTGAAGCCAGCAGGCTTGGTTCTTCTGGTGGTTCACCGACAACTTTTACATTTTTGGTCAACAGGTTATCGAGTAACTTGGGATCGTTGACAGGGATGTAGGTCGTGTATCGATTACTGTCTTTTTTAGTTACGTTGATCTCACGCCCGTTAATACGTGCCTCGCGGACCTGATCCTGGTTCACTTCCGACAGGAAGGTTGAGTAATCAACCCTGCGGCTATTCGACTCGCTGGGCCCAAAGCTCTGGAATACAGACATCAGAACAACTGCGATGACTAACCAGAGAATCAGGTTTTTCGCCATGTCACTCAAGGGATTAACCTCATATTACAACTGTGTTAACAGACAGCGTAGGGTACTATATATCCTTTAAACCTGGAATCGCAGTTGTGAATACGACCCCAATTATTTTGGTTATAGTTTTCGCCCTGTCGCTACAATGTACACTTCGCGCGAACGTGAACGCGAAGCGTCCGGCTTACGAATTTTTACCTTCGTAAACAGGGAGCGAATTTCCCGGAGGTATTCATCAAAGCCATCTCCCTGAAACACTTTCACTAAAAAACTGCCGCCGGGTGCCAGAACATCCCGACACATCTCCAGCGCCAGTTCAACTAAATACATCGACCGGGGAATATCAACGGCAGGTGTACCACTCATGTTGGGTGCCATATCCGACATCACAACCTGAACTTTTTGCTCGCCAACGCGCTCCAGCAGCGCTTTAAGCACTAATTCTTCACGAAAATCGCCCTGAAGGAAATCGACACCGACGATGGGATCCATCGGTAAAATATCACAGGCGATGATACGGCCTTTGTTACCAATCTGTGTTACCACATATTGCGACCAGCCGCCCGGAGCCGCGCCAAGATCGACCACGGTCATTCCTGGCTTAAACAGCTTGTCACTCTGCTGTATTTCATCAAGTTTAAACCAGGCACGCGAGCGCAACCCTTTTTTCTGCGCCTGAAGCACATATTTATCGCTAAAGTGTTCCTGCAGCCAGCGGCTGGAACTGGCCGAACGCTTTTTACCAGTCATACAATTTCCAACTATTCTTCATCATAAGCGATAAATAAACCGCCCAAAACGGTTCTGCCGTTTGGTGATACACTCGAGATGGCGGTAGAATGTACCGTTTTCAATCCCAATGTAAGTAAAAAATACGATGAATCTGAGTCCCAAACAAAAACAGCACCTGAAAGGCCTGGCGCATCCACTGAAGCCCGTTGTCATGCTGGGTAACAATGGCCTGACCGAAGGTGTGCTGGCCGAGATCGAACAAGCACTTGAACACCATGAATTAATCAAGGTGAAAATCGCGACCGAAGACCGTGAAACCAAAACGCTGGTAGTCGAAGCGATCGTACGCGAGACGGGTGCAAGTAACGTGCAGGTAATCGGCAAAACGCTGGTGCTGTATCGCCCATCAAAGGAACGCAAGATTTCAATACCGCGTTAATGGCCTGCCTTAATAACGCACTTTAAGGGTAATTATCCCGGTGCTCAAGGCTCATTGATGGCAAAAGTGCCATGCTCCTGCATCAGATAAAAGGCCGCAACGCGGCCTTTTTCCTTTCTTTACATTCGACCTTTTAAAATCTGACCAACTGGCGCGAATATGCGGAAATTTTGTTCAACCGCACAATCTGACCGATAAAACTGCCGTCAATTCCAGCCAGCGGTAGATTTTATCCGAGCGGACTCAGACGTATTCGATTTTCAGAATTTCGTAATCAACATCGCCGCCCGGCGTTTTGATCACGACGACATCATCCACTTCTTTACCGATCAGGCCACGTGCCATCGGTGAATTAACTGAAATCAGATTCTGTTTAAAGTCCGCCTCATCGTCACCGACAATGCGGTAGGTAAACTCTTCTTCGCTTTCCACATTCATGATGCTGACTGTCGCACCAAAAATCACGCGACCGTTAGCATTCATTTTAGTGACATCAATCACCTGCGCATTGGAGAGTTTAGCTTCAATCTCCTGAATACGGCCTTCACAGAAACCCTGTTCTTCACGCGCAGCATGATATTCGGCATTTTCTTTCAAATCACCATGCTCGCGTGCTTCTGCAATTGAGGCAATAATTCTGGGGCGTTTAACGGTTTTCAGCTCTTCGAGCTCTTCGCGCAACCTCTCGGCGCCCCTTAACGTCATCGGAATCTGGTTCATCTCAATACCTCGTAATCTATCCTGTTCAAAGTGTCGTCATCCTGACAGGGTGACTGCAGAAACTGCGTTCTGCCGCGCTTACTGCCGAATTGCAAACAAAAGAAACCTGACCCGGAGATTATCCCCAGGGTCAGGATCGGTTTTGCATTTTGATACGTATTTTAACCCAGAGTTCCCTATGGGTCATCGTTTACTTTGCACCTCAATGCACCGTAGTATGACAGCTCGTTTACTGTCAGTTACCGCGAGATTATGCGATTTTCACGACTTGTTACCGGATTAACCTTCGCGTTTATGCTGCAAGCTAACGCTGCGCCCGTTGAAGAGTATGCTCAATATTTGCCAGATGGTGCAAACCTGGCGCTAATGGTGCAGAAAGTTGGCGCGACAACACCGCTGCTTGATTATCACAGCCAGCAGATGGCGCTACCGGCCAGTACCATGAAAGTGATTACTGCGCTGGCAGCGCTGTTGCAGCTTGGCCCTGACTACCGCTTCCAGACTACGCTGGAGAGTAAAGGCACTCTTTCAGGTGATACGCTGCGTGGCGATTTGATTGCGCGCTTTGGCGGCGATCCTACGCTGACGCGGCAAAATTTGCGCAATATGGTCGCCGTGTTAAAAAAACAGGGTGTACAGCATATTGAGGGCAACCTGGTGATTGATACCTCGGTGTTTTCCAGCCATGACAAAGCGCCTGGCTGGCCGTGGAACGACATGACCCAGTGCTTCAGCGCCCCGCCGGGTGCGGCTATTGTTGACCGCAACTGCTTCTCGGTTTCACTGTACAGCGCGCCAAACCCGGGCGACAACGCGTTTATCCGCGTAGCGTCATTCTACCCGGTCAATATGTTCAGTGAGGTGCGCACGCTGGCGAAAGGCTCCTCTGAAGCCCAGTACTGCGAACTGGATGTCGTTCCGGGTGAGTTAAACCGTTTCACACTCACCGGCTGCATGACCCAGCGTGCTGAACCGTTGCCGCTGGCCTTTGCCGTGCAGGATGGTGCCAGCTATGCCGGTGCGATCCTGAAAGATGAACTGCAAAGTGCCGGTATTGATTACACCGGCCACCTGGTGCGTGAAAAGCGCCAGAACGCTGCCGGAACCGTGCTGGCACAGACTCAGTCGGCACCGCTGCACGATCTGCTGAAGATTATGCTGAAAAAGTCCGACAATATGATTGCCGATACGGTTTTCCGCACCATTGGCCGCGAGCGCTTTAACGTGCCGGGTACCTGGCGTGCCGGACAGGATGCAGTGCGCCAGATTCTGCGTCAGAAAGCCAATATCGATATGGGAAACAGCATTCAAGTGGATGGATCGGGCTTATCACGCCACGATCTGATTTCGCCAGCCACCATGATGCAGGTTCTGCAATATATTGCTCAGAACGACCAGCAGCTAAACTTTATCTCGATGCTACCGCTGTCAGGCTATGACGGCACCCTGCGTTATCGCGGTGGCCTGCATGAGGCGGGCGTTGATGGCAAGTTGTCGGCGAAAACCGGTTCATTACAAGGGGTTTATAACCTTGCTGGCTTCCTGACCACCGCCAGTGGCCAACGTGTGGCATTCGTTCAGTTCCTCTCTGGCTATGCCGTCGCGCCGCAGGATCAGCGCCAGCGCCGTATCCCACTGGTGCGTTTTGAAAGCCGTTTATACAAGGATATTTATCAGAATAACTGAGTGCTTACTTAGCGGAAACCCGGTATTCCAGGCGCTGTCAGTAATAAAACGGGGCACATAATGTGCCCCGTGAGGTTTAACGCTGATAGATGATTTCGACACCTTCGTCGTCATCTTCGTCCCAGTCGTCATCCCAGTCATCATCTTCCTCAGCTTCAGCCTGTGCTTCAGCCAGCTGCTCACGATGATAGTCATCCCACATAAATTCGACTTTCTCAGGCTGCTTCTCTTCTTCTGCCGCTTCTTTCGGGTTGGCATTGATGAAGGACATCACATCCCAGCACAGTGCATTAACACCAACGCGATTAGCCGCAGAGATCAGATAGTACTTGTCAGTCCAGCCCAGCGCTTCAGCAATCGCTTTGGCTCGTGCTTCTGCTTCTTCGTCGTCCAGCAGGTCGACTTTGTTGAAGACCAGCCAGCGAGGTTTCTGGAACAGCTTCTCGCTGTATTTTTCCAGCTCACCCAGAATGATGCGGGCGTTATTGACCGGATCGGTTTCATCGATCGGTGCGAGGTCGATAAGGTGTAACAATACGCGACAGCGCTCAAGGTGCTTCAGGAAGCGAATGCCCAGACCGGCACCATCCGCCGCACCTTCAATCAGGCCCGGAATATCGGCGACCACAAAGCTCTGCTCGCTGTCCATGCGGACCACGCCGAGGCTTGGAACCAGAGTGGTAAATGGATAGTCCGCCACTTTAGGTTTGGCCGCAGAAACGGAACGGATAAAGGTCGACTTACCGGCGTTAGGCAGGCCGAGCATACCCACGTCTGCCAGCAGCATCAGTTCCAGCTGCAGATCGCGCTTCTCACCAGGAGTTCCCATGGTTTTCTGACGCGGCGTACGGTTAACGGAGGATTTAAAGCGGGTATTACCCAGGCCATGCCAGCCGCCCTTCGCTACCATCAGCTTCTGCTCATGGCGCGTCATATCACCGATAGTTTCGCCAGTGCCCTGATCGATCACGCGGGTACCCACTGGCACCTTGATGATAATGTCTTTACCACGTTTACCGGTACAGTCACGGCTCTGGCCGTTCTGACCACGTTCAGCGCGGAAAGATTTTTCAAATCGGTAATCGATAAGCGTATTCAGGTTTTCGTCGGCGACCATATAGACATCGCCGCCATCCCCGCCGTCACCGCCATCGGGACCGCCTCTCGGGATATATTTTTCACGACGGAAGCTTACGCAGCCATTACCGCCATCGCCTGCGACAGCCAGAATCGTCGCTTCATCTACAAACTTCATTTTACTTCTCCGTAAATCATTCGCCCGTTGACCGGAGCGAAGGCACCGGGACGGGTTTGTTCCGCCGAGGCCACAAGCGATGACCAATTGCGGAAAACATGGCGCCAGCCACCACGACCATCGCGCCGATATAAGCCAACAGGTTCAGTATCGGTGCCGCAAAAAAATCGGGCCAGGCCAGCGATAATAATTCAGAAAACAGCAGCGTAAACAGTGGCGTCAGCGTGACTAAGGCGCTGACCTGTGCCGCCTGCCAGCGCGCATAAGCTTCAGCTAATGCGCCGTAGCCGACCAGGGTATTCAGGCCGCAATAGAGCAAGCAAAGCAGCTGCCAGCCGTCAAGCTGCAGCAATTTAGCCGGCTGTGCCAACGGCAGTAACGCTATTGTACATAAAACATACAGCAAAAACAGAATTTGCTGTGAGGCGAGACGCCGCAGCAAAATTTTTTGTGTCACACCATAAGTGACCCAAACCACTGCGGCACTGACGCCCAGTATTACGCCCATCGTATAGTCTGACAGGCGGGTAAAAATCTCGATCAGGCTGGTATTAAAAAACATCACCAGCCCACAGAGCAGTGATACCGCCCCGATAATCTGGGTCACGCGCATCTTTTCTTTCAGAATAAAGACGCTGGCGATCATCATGCCAGGCGGCGCCAGTTGCGCAATCACTTGCGAAGCCGTAGGGCTGAGGTACTGTAACGACGAGCTGAACAGCACAAAGTTACCGAGCAAGCCACAGGTGGCAATGAACAGCATCAGCAACCAGCGTGGGCTACGACAGATACGCAGTGGTGGCAGCTGACGTTTCAGGGCCAGAATAATGCCCAACCCCAGTCCGGCCAGTAAAAACCGATAAAACACAATGGTGAACGGATCCATCACCACCAATAGTTGTTTCATCACAATAGGCAGTGAGCCCCAGCACATCGCTGTGACCAGCGCCAGTGCCATACCAACCCCTGCCTGTTGTTGCATTTTTGCATCCTGCGGTCAGAGAAGACCAGAATGTAAAAAGCCCCGCAACATTTGCGGGGCTTATCTTCGTCAGTTCAGGTCGGCCTTTTCAGGCTGCCCTGAGACTCGAAAACCTTACTCAGCAACGATGCTGATGTATTTACGGTTGTTCGGGCCTTTAATTTCGAATTTGACTTTGCCGTCTGCAGTTGCAAACAGGGTGTGGTCACGACCACAACCTACGTTGGTGCCTGCATGGAATTTGGTGCCACGCTGACGAACGATGATGCTACCAGCCAGAACTGATTCACCACCGAAACGCTTAACGCCGAGGCGTTTTGCATTGGAATCGCGACCGTTACGAGTAGAGCCGCCAGCCTTTTTGTGTGCCATTTGTCAGATCTCCTCTTAGGCGCTGATGCCAGTGATTTTCACATCAGTGAACCACTGACGGTGGCCTTGCTGCTTACGGTGGTGTTTACGACGACGAAACTTAACAATCTTAATTTTCTCGCCACGACCGTGAGCAACGATTTCTGCTTTAATCAGGCCGCCAGAAACTAATGGTGCGCCGATCTGAACGTCTTCGCCGTTTGCAATCATCAGAACCTGATCGAACTCAATGGTTTCGCCGGTTGCGATGTCCAGCTTTTCCAGGCGAACGGTCTGACCTTCGCTAACTCGGTGTTGTTTACCACCACTTTGGAAAACCGCGTACATATAAAACTCCGCTTTCCGCGCATGCCTTCTTTTAATTTTCAGGCGGCGCTATAAATATTCACAATAGGGCGCGAATTCTACGCAAATTCCCTCGCGTTGACAAGAGTCCAATGCAAAGGATTGCAGAAAAAAAACGCAGCGTGATTGTTGGCGTTCATCCGCCTCGTTTTTCAAGTACAATCTGTAATACATTACTTGCCGCGAGCACGAATAAGGCGCTTATCATAACCCAAAATAATTTGAGTTGCAGGACTACGGCCCATCCGCAACCCCCCGATAGCAGCGATAACGCTGTGAACCGGGTGAGCTGGTGTAGCCAATACCGGGCAGCTTAGAGCAGGATGGGGATAGCAGTGAACAGAGCGATAGCTGAACAGACTGATGAACTTAGAACAGATAAATGAATTAACCGCGCAGGATATGGCGGCCGTCAACGAGACAATCCTCGAGCAACTGAATTCAGATGTTTCTCTCATCAATCAGTTGGGATATTACATTATCAGCGGAGGGGGCAAACGTATTCGTCCGATGATTGCGGTGCTCGCTGCACGTGCTGTGAACTATAGCGGCAAGCAGCACGTCACCGTGGCAGCGCTGATCGAATTTATCCATACCGCCACGCTGCTGCATGATGATGTGGTGGACGAGTCGGACATGCGCAGGGGTAAGGCCACCGCCAATGCCGCTTTTGGTAACGCGGCCAGCGTGTTGGTCGGCGATTTTATTTATACCCGTGCATTTCAGATGATGACCAGCCTCGGCTCACTGCGGGTACTGGCCCTGATGTCAGAAGCGGTGAACGTAATTGCTGAAGGCGAAGTGCTACAGCTGATGAACTGTAACGATCCGGATATTACTGAAGAGAGTTATATGCGGGTGATTTACAGCAAAACGGCGCGCTTATTCGAAGCTGCGGCGCAATCATCGGCGATCCTCGCCGATGCGAGCGATGCGCAGGAAAAAGCGTTGCAGGACTATGGTCGCTATATTGGCACCGCGTTTCAGCTGATTGACGATCTGCTGGATTACAGCGCTGATGGTCAAACCTTAGGCAAAAATGTCGGCGACGATCTGAGCGAAGGTAAACCCACGTTACCGTTATTGCATGCCATGCAACACGGCAATGCTGAGCAAGCCGCGATGATTCGTAAAGCTATCGAAGAGGGTAACGGTCGTCATTTACTGGAACCCGTTCTGGAAACCATGCGCCAGCACGGCTCACTTGAGTGGACGCGCGCGCGCGCCGAACAGGAAGCGGATAAAGCCATTTCCGCACTGCAGGCTCTGCCAGAATCACCGTGGCGCAGCGCGCTTGAGGCTCTGGCCCATATGTCGGTACAGCGCGAATTCTGATGTTTCCGGGGAACGCCTGCGCGTTCCCCTTCCCTCCTTCGCCGATCGCTTATCCCGCTGTTTTTGTTGTTGCAACCCGTTACACCCCTTCTGCGCGCCCCTGCACAAAATCGTCTCCTTTACGAAAAATTACTGGAGCTTTATGGAAAATAATTGTTATAAATTATCCGGTAATAACCCTCAGGTGATCGCCTGATTTGACCGGAAGAGTTTCTCAAGGAGGAAGGATTATGTATGCAAGGAATAAGGACTGGCATCCGGCAGATATTATTGCCGCATTACGCAAGCGTGGTACATCGCTGGCGGCCGTTTCCCGTCAGGCAGGATTGAGCTCGTCGACATTAGCCAATGCGCTCACACGCCCATGGCCAAAAGGTGAATGGTTAATTGCCGAGGCGATTGCCATACATCCGGCAGTTATTTGGCCCAGCCGCTATTACGATAAGGTCACCCAGCAGCTGATTGACCGCAAAAAACTTATGCGCACCTGAAAAAATGGGCCGACATGTTGTCGGCCCAGAGAGTTATTGCCTGCTGCTGGCAGTGAATTATTCGCCGCTAACGCGTTGAATATTCGCTCCCATCGCCATCAGCTTATCTTCGATATGCTCATAGCCACGATCGATATGGTAAATACGATCGACGATGGTAGTACCTTCAGCAATACAGCCTGCCAGTACCAGACTGGCAGAAGCGCGTAAATCGGTCGCCATCACCTGAGCACCTGACAGGGTCTCAGTGCCGTGGCAAATCACCGTGTTACTTTCGATTTCTGCATGTGCGCCCATACGAATCAGCTCAGGCACGTGCATAAAGCGGTTTTCGAAGATAGTTTCGGTAATGATACCGGTACCTTCAGCCACCAGGTTCAGCAAGGTAAACTGTGCCTGCATATCGGTCGGGAAGCCTGGATGCGGCGCAGTACGGAAGTTCACCGCTTTCGGGCGTTCGCCGTGCATATCAAGGCTGATCCAGTCTTCACCGGTTTCGATATCAGCGCCTGCTTCACGCAGTTTAGCCAGTACCGCATCAAGCGTATCAGGCTGCGCATTGTGGCAAATCACTTTGCCACGAGAAATCGCCGCCGCAACCAGGAAGGTGCCGGTTTCAATGCGATCGGGCAGCACACGGTAAACACCGCCACCCAGGCGCTCAACGCCTTCAATGGTAATACGATCGCTACCTGCGCCGGTGATTTTTGCACCCAGCGTATTGAGGAAGTTCGCGGTGTCGACAATTTCTGGCTCGCGCGCGGCATTTTCAATCACCGTCGTACCGGTCGCCAGCGTTGCTGCGCTCATAATGGTAACCGTCGCGCCAACGCTGACTTTATCCATGACGATATTCGCGCCCTTCAGGCGGCCATCGACAGAAGCCTTGACGTAGCCCTCTTCCAGTTTGATTTCGGCACCCAGCTGCTCCAGACCAGAGATATGCAAGTCAACCGGACGTGCGCCAATGGCGCAGCCGCCTGGCAGCGAAACCTGGCCCTGACCGAAACGCGCCACCAGCGGACCTAACGCCCAGATGGATGCACGCATGGTTTTCACCAGGTCGTAAGGAGCGCAGTAAATATTGACGTCGCTGGCATCCAGATGGACTGAACCATTACGTTCTGCTTTTACGCCAAGCTGACTGAGCAGCTTCATGGTGGTATCGATGTCCTTAAGTTTCGGGACATTCTGAATCTCAACCGGCTCTTCCGCCAGCAGAGCGGCGAACAGGATCGGCAGCGCGGCATTTTTGGCTCCGGAAATAGTCACTTCACCACTTAGCCGGGTCGGACCCTGTACACGAAATTTATCCATTGCAACTGCTCTCTGTTATCAGAAACTTAAACAGGCTGTCCGCCAGCTTCACCATGAAGCTACGCTGAATCAGCTTAAAAACCGTTTAGCTTACGGTCGCGCGCCCACTCTGCAGGCGTATAGGTCTTGATTGAAACCGCGTGAATGCGATTGTCCGCGATGTATTCCATCAGCGGAGCATACACCGCCTGCTGCTTTTTCACCCGGCTCAGTTCAGCAAACATCTCGCCAACAGCAACCACCTGAAAATGGCTGCCATCACCCGTAACATGAACTTCTTCTAACGGTAACGCGCTCATCAGCACGGACTGAATTTCACTATTTTCCATGATGCTCTAATTCGGTTGATAATAAACAGGGTGACATAGTAGTGGAAACGGAATTTATCTTAAACAAGCAAAAAGCCCCTGAAAATGCAGGGGCTTTGCATGCTGGCCGGCTGAGCGTTAAGACTCAGTCGAGGAAACAATGATTTGCTGCAAGTTATACAGGGTAATCAGCGAGCTTAATTTATCGGTGACGCCGGTAAATAGCGGGTTCTTACCCTGCTGTTGCAGAATCTGACGCAGATGAACCAGCAGCGCCAGGCCAGCAGAGTCGACTCTGTCCAGCGCCGATACATCGATTGTATCGATCTGTTTCATCATGGTTTCACGCTGCTGCCAAAGTGACAGCAACGTTTCACGATCGAGTTCACCCCGCAGATGCAGCGTTGACGCCTCAACCTGCCAACTGAGTTGTTCTGCCATTACTTTTGCTGATCCAGTTTGATCGGTTGCGCCGCAAATGATTTCAGCTGCTCAGTCAGGCCATCAATGCCTTTCTGGCGCAGAGTATCACTCCACTCATTCTGCTTGGTAGTGATCATGCTGATGCCTTCGGCAATCATATCATACGCCTGCCAGTCGCCAGTGCGGCTGTTCTTACGCCACTGGAAATCGAGACGTACCGGCGGGCGGCCATTAGGATCAACGATTGTCACGCGAATGGCGATGATATTGGCATCCCCCAGCGGCTGCTCAGGCGCGACCTGGTAAGTCTGACCATTATACAACGCCAATGCCTGGCCGTAAGCCTGCTCAAGGTAAGCGCCAAACGCTTTGAAGTAAGCATCGCGCTGCGCTGGAGTAGAATCTTTGTAATAACGGCCCAGTACCAGCGCACCAGCATATTTAATCTGCACGTACGGCAGCAGCTCTTCACGTACCACCTGACGCAGATAGTCAGGATTTTGCCTGATTTTCGACTGTTCATTTTTCAGGCGGGTAAAGGTTTTATCCGCCGCTTCGTTCATCAGTTTGTAAGGGTTGCTTTGATCGACAGCGCTCGCCGCCATTGGCACGATGGCCAGCATCGCGACCATCAGTAAACGTTTAAACATGCGTTATTACCTCTTATGGTTGTTCAGGTGCCGCAGAAGCCGGTGCCGCACCCGTTGCCGGGGCATCCTGCTCTTGCTGTTTGGTATCGCTGCCGTCGCCGCTCTTATACAGGAACTGACCGATCAGATCCTCCAGCACCATCGCGGATTTGGTATCATGCAAAGTATCGCCATCCTTCAGTATCGCGGTGCCCATTTCCGGGTCGTCAAAGCCGACATTAAGCGCCAGGAATTGCTCACCTAACAGGCCGGAGGTACGAATCGCCAGCGAGCTGGTATCAGGAATCTCTTTGTATTGGTCTTCAATGGCCATCGTTACACGCGGCGAGTAGTTTTTCGGGTCGAGAGAGATATCGGTGACACGCCCGATTACCACACCACCAATTTTTACCGGTGAGCTGCTTTTCAGGCCGCCAATATTGTCAAAGGTAGCATATAGCGTCCAGGTCGGCTGAGTGCCGAGCGACTTAACATCGGCCACGCGCAGGCATAAAAACACTATTGCACCCAGCGCCAGCAGCATAAATACGCCTACCCAAATTTCACTTTTCTTGGTTTGCATTGAATCAGTTCCCAAACATCAGTGCCGTGAGCACAAAATCTATACCGAGCACCGCCAGTGATGAATGCACCACAGTGCGCGTCGTCGCCCGACTGATTCCTTCCGAAGTCGGAATAGCGTCGTAACCGTTAAACAGCGCGATCCACATCACCGTAAGGGCAAATACCGCGCTCTTAATCACACAGTTGATGATATCCATGCGGAGATCGACCGCGTTTTGCATCGCAGACCAGAAGAAACCGCTGTCGATCCCCTTCCAGTTTACGCCGACCAATGAACCGCCCCAGATGCCAACGGCGGTAAAAATCAGCGCCAGCAGCGGCATACTGATAAAACCGGCCCAAAAGCGTGGGGAAATCACCCGGCGCAGTGGATCGACCGCCATCATCTCCATACTGGAGAGCTGCTCTGTCGCTTTCATCAGGCCGATTTCAGCAGTCAGTGCTGAACCTGCCCGGCCGGCAAACAGCAGCGCGGTCACCACCGGCCCCAGTTCGCGCAGCAATGACAATGCCACCAGCATGCCAAGACTGCTCTCTGCACTGTAAGTAGTAAGAACCAGATAGCCCTGTAACCCCAGTACCATGCCGATAAACAGACCTGAAACCACAATAATCAATAGCGACAACACGCCAACGCTGTACAGCTGTTTGATCAGTAGCGGCGCATGTTTACGAAATTCAGGTTTACCCGCGAGGGCATGAAACAACATCAGCCCGGCACGACCAAAGGAAGCGAATGTATTAATTCCCCGTCGCCCGAGAGATGCCAGCGCACGTAATAGCATCGGTTGATTAGCTCCCTGAACCGGTTAAATCGGTAAGGTAATCCCCTGCGGGAAAACGGAAAGGCACCGGTCCATCAGCAATGCCATCGATAAACTGTCGCACCCGCGCATCTTTATTTTCATTCAGCTGGTGGGTGGTGCCCTGCGCAATAATTTTTTGCCCCGCAACAATATAGGCGTAATCGGCAATGCTCAATACCTCTGGCACATCATGTGAAACCACAATGCAGGTCACGCCCAGCGAGTGGTTAAGTTCATCGATCAGTTTTACCAATACCCCCATGGTTATCGGATCCTGACCCACAAACGGCTCGTCAAACATAATCAGTTCTGGCTCAAGCGCAATGGCGCGCGCCAGCGCAGCACGACGCGCCATCCCGCCGGAAAGCTCCGAGGGCTTCAGATAAGCTGCGCCGCGCAGTCCGACCGCTTCCAGTTTCATCATTACCGTGCTGTGCAGCAACGGCTTCGGCAAGCGGGTATGCTCACGCAACGGCCAGGCGACATTTTCATAGACCGTTAAGTCAGTAAACAGCGCTCCGGACTGAAACAGCATGCTCATCTTTTTACGCGCTTCATACAGGCCCGAGCGCGAAAGTGCCGGTATATTCTCGCCATTAAACCAGATTTCACCGGCATCAGGTTGCAGCTGCCCGCCAATCAATCGCAGCAGCGTGGTCTTACCAATGCCTGAAGGACCCATAATTGCGGTCACTTTCCCTTTTGGCACCGTCAGCGAGATGTTGTCGAAAATAGGCCGATTGCCACGCGAAAAACTGACTCCGCGCACATCGACCAGATTCGTTGCCGTCTGGCTCATCGTTAACCCTTCCCAAATATTCAGGCAGATAATTTACCGCCTATGGTAGCCTGGTGCAGGCGACAGCGGACACTTTTACAGAAACTTACTGCGAAGGTGTGGCAATAACTGGCATTGGTTACCAACAATAATCGATATTTGCCCCCTTCCGGAGGCAGCCTTAGTTTTACTTTTGGCTCACACCCCGTCAAAATCACCGTCATATCTCCGTTTTTACCGCCCTAACGTCGAATCAGGCAAACCGACGATTATATCCGATCAAAGGACTTTTCATGCTTTTAGCTACAGCACTCTTAGTTATCGGTTTAATTTTACTGGTCTATGGTGCAGATCGTCTGGTTTTCAGTGCCGCTATTTTATGTCGCTCGTCAGGAATTCCACCGCTAATTATCGGTATGACGGTGGTTGGTATCGGCACCTCTCTACCCGAACTGATTGTTTCTTTCTCTGCCGCAGCGCATGGCCAGATGGATATCGCCGTCGGCACCGCCATGGGCTCGAACATTACTAATATTTTGCTGATCTTAGGCGGTGCGGCATTACTTCATCCATTAACGGTACACTCTAATCTGGTACGGCGCGAATTGCCGCTGATGCTGCTGGTCACGTTGCTGTGCGGCTTTATGCTGTTTGATAACCAACTAAGCCGCCTCGACGGCGTTGCGCTGATTGCCATCGCCGCGATTTATCTGGCGTTTATTATCAAAATTGCCCGCCGTGCGGAACGCGATAATAACGATACGCTGACCCGCGAGCAGCTGGCGGAGTTGCCACGTGATGACGCCGGTAACACCGTCGCCTTTCTCTGGCTGGCAGTGGCCTTGATTATGCTACCGATGTCCACCCGGATGGTGATTGATAACGCGACGCTGATTGCCGATTACTTCGGCGTCAGTGAGCTGGTGATTGGCCTGACTATTATCTCGGTCGGTACCAGCTTGCCGGAGCTGGCCACGGTGATTGCCGGGGCGTTGAAAGGTGAAGATGATATCGCCATTGGTAACCTGATTGGCTCGAACATTTATAATATTGCCATCGTGCTCGGTATTCCGGCGTTAATTTATCCCGGCAGCATCGATGCCAGCGCGTTTGCGCGCGACTACTGGGTGATGCTGGGCGTCAGCGCGCTGTTTACGCTAATCTGCCTGCAGCGCAGTCGTCGTATCGGACGCGTGGCCGGCACACTGCTACTGTGCGGCTTTATTGGCTGGGTGGCCACGCTTTATCTGCTTCCGAACAGCTCAATCTGATTGAAAGGACTGAAAACCATGTCTCACATCAACCTTGAACCCGGTTTTGATTTTCAGCAGGCGGGAAAAGATGTTTTACGCATCGAACGTCTGGGGCTCGAAGAGCTCGATCAGTATATTAACGACGACTTTAGCCGCGCCTGTGAAAAGATGTTTTACTGCCAGGGCAAAGTCATTGTGATGGGAATGGGCAAGTCAGGCCATATTGGCAAAAAAATGGCCGCTACGTTTGCCAGCACCGGTACGCCGGCGTTTTTTGTTCATCCCGGTGAAGCCAGCCACGGCGATCTCGGTATGGTCACCGCCAGTGATATCGTGATTGCGATTTCTAACTCCGGCGAGTCCGGTGAAATCCTTGCGCTGATCCCGGTACTGAAACGGCTGCAGGTTTCGCTGATTTGCCTGACCAGCCGCCCGGACAGCACCATGGGACGTGCCGCCGATATTCATCTGTGCGTCAAAGTGCCACAGGAAGCCTGCCCGCTCGGCCTGGCACCGACCTCCAGTACCACTGCGGCGCTGGTGATGGGCGATGCGCTGGCGGTGGCGCTGCTGAAAGCACGCGGCTTTACCGCGGAAGATTTTGCGCTTTCTCACCCGGGTGGCGCGCTGGGCCGTAAATTATTACTGCGAGTCAGTGATATCATGCATCACGGTGATGAAATCCCTCATGTCAGTAAAGACGCTTCACTGCGCGATGCGCTACTGGAGATCACCCGTAAAAATCTGGGTATGACGGTCATCGTCAACGACCTGATGAAAATTGAAGGGGTTTTCACCGACGGTGACTTACGCCGGGTGTTTGATATGGGGATCGACTTTCAACATGCCTCGATCGCCAGCGTGATGACACCGGGCGGCATTCGCGTTCGTCCTGCCATGCTGGCGGTCGATGCGCTGAACCTGATGCAAACGAAACATATTACCGCCGTCATGGTTGCCGATGGCGACCAGTTGCTGGGTGTGGTACATATGCATGACATGCTGCGCGCAGGCGTAGTCTGAAAAGGAAACCAGTTACAATGAGCCAGACAGAGGCAGTGGTTGACACCTGCTACGGTGCCGTCAGCCATCAGGTGATGGCGCGAGCCAAACAGATCCGCCTGTTAATTTGCGATGTCGACGGCGTGATGTCCGACGGCGTGATTTATATGGGCAATTCCGGCGAAGAGCTGAAAGCGTTTAACGTGCGCGATGGCTATGGTATTCGCTGTCTGCTGACCTCATCGGTAGAAGTGGCTATTATAACCGGCCGTAACGCCAGACTGCTGGAAGATCGCTGCAAAACGTTAGGAATTCAGCATCTTTATCAGGGACAGTCGGATAAGCTTTTGGCCTTCGGCGAACTTCTGGATAAACTGTCACTCAGCCCGGAGCAGGTCGCCTATATCGGTGATGATTTAATTGACTGGCCAGTGATGGCAAAAGTGGGATTAAGCGTCGCCGTCGCCGATGCGCATCCGGTACTGCTACCACGGGCGGATTATGTCACCCGTATTGCGGGGGGGCGCGGCGCCGTTCGCGAAATCTGCGATCTGATACTGATCGCGCAGGATAAGTTTGATGATGCCAAAGGGCAATCTGTATGAGTAAAACCAGGCGTTGGATTACGCTAGTGCTGGCAGTGATTGCCATTATTCTGGTGGGCTGGAGCCTGACCAATGATGACAATCAGGGGCCGCTCGCCACCAACAATCAGCAACCGACCTATACCAGTGCCAATTCCAGTACCGTGGTTTATAACCCACTGGGCGCACTAAGCTATAAACTGGTCTCCGATAAAGTGACTTACTTCCAGGAGGAAGAGGTCAGCTGGTTCGATAATCCGATCATGACCACCTACGACGAAAACAAAGTTCCCACCTGGTCGGTGCGCTCGGATAAGGCCAAATTAACGAAAGATCGTAAACTCTTTCTGTATGGTCATGTCGAAGTCAATAGCCTCACACCAGATTCTCAGCTGGAGCGTATCAAAACCGATAATGCTCAGGTTAACCTGATTACGCAGGACGTGACGTCAGACGATCAGGTCACAATTTATGGCCGCAGCTTTAACTCTACCGGTATGAAGATGCGTGGAAATTTACGGACGAAAACTGCCGAGTTGCTTGAAAAGGTCAAAACCTCTTATGAAATTCAAAATGCACAACAACCATAGCCTTAAACTTCTGCTGATTGGCGCGCTGTTCGCCACCAGCCTGCCGGCTTTCGCTCTGACCGGTGACTCGGAAAAGCCCGTTAATATCGACTCGGAAAACCAGTCGCTGGATATGCAGGGCAATGTGGCGACCTTTACCGGTAATGTCATCGTCACTCAGGGCTCGATTAAAATTACCGCTGATAAGGTGGTGGTTACGCGTCCTGGCGGCGACAGCAGTAAAACGGTGGTTGATGCCTGGGGCAATCCGGCCACCTTTTACCAGATGCAGGATAACGGCAAGCCAGTAAGAGGCCACGCGCAGAAAATGCGCTATGAACTGGCGAAAGATTTCATTGAGCTGACCGGCAATGCTTACCTCGAGCAGCTCGACAGCAATGTGAAAGGCGATCGCATCACCTATCTGGTAAAAGAGCAGAAGATGCAGGCCTTTGGCAACAGCGGCAAACGTGTCACCACCGTGCTGGTACCGTCGCAGTTGCAGGACAAAGGTACCCAGTCCAACGATCAGAAAAAGAGAAACTAATTCGCTATGGCAACCTTAATCGCTGAAAACCTGGCGAAGGCTTACAAAGGCCGTCGAGTGGTGGAAGATGTCAGTCTGGAAGTTAAATCTGGCGAGATCGTCGGTCTGCTGGGGCCAAACGGAGCCGGTAAGACCACCACGTTTTACATGGTAGTCGGCATTGTACCGCGTGATGCCGGTCGCATTGTGATCGACGATGAAGATATCAGTATTCTGCCGCTGCACGCGCGGGCGCGCCGTGGTATCGGTTATCTGCCGCAGGAAGCTTCGATCTTCCGCCGTCTCAGCGTCTATGACAACCTGATGGCGGTGCTGCAGATCCGTGATGATCTGACCACCGAGCAGCGTGAAGATCGCGCAAAAGAGCTGATGGAAGAGTTCCATATTGAACATCTGCGCGACAGTCTTGGTCAGTCTCTTTCCGGTGGTGAACGCCGTCGCGTTGAGATTGCCCGTGCACTGGCTGCTAATCCGAAATTTATCCTGCTGGATGAACCCTTCGCCGGTGTTGACCCGATCTCGGTAATTGATATTAAGAAAATCATCGAACACCTGCGCGACAGCGGCCTCGGCGTGCTGATTACCGACCACAACGTGCGTGAGACACTGGCGGTCTGTGAGCGGGCGTATATCGTCAGCCAGGGCCATTTGATTGCCCACGGTACGCCAGAAGAAGTGCTGGCCGATGAACAAGTTAAGCGTGTCTATTTGGGTGAAGAGTTCAGACTCTGATATGGTGTTTGTTTCACGCATGATTTCTTGGGAATTTGTATCCTGAATATGAAGCAAGGTTTGCAACTCAGGTTTAGCCAACAGCTCGCGATGACGCCGCAATTACAGCAGGCCATTCGTTTGCTGCAACTCTCTACGCTTGAACTTCAGCAGGAGATACAACTGGCACTGGAAAGCAACCCACTGCTGGAGCAAACCGACATCCATGAAGAGATAGACGCCCGCGAGTATCAGGAGAACGAGAACGAAGCTCTTGATACCCGTGAAGCACTTGAACAAAAGGATATGCCGGAAGAACTTCCGCTGGATGCAACCTGGGATGAAATTTACACTGCCGGCACCCCTTCCGGCACCGGTACTGATTATCATGATGATGAACTGCCGGTTTATCAGGGCGAAACCACCCAGTCTCTGCAAGACTACCTGATGTGGCAAGTCGAACTGACGCCTTTTACCGATACTGACCGCGCTATCGCCACCTCGATCGTCGATGCCATTGACGACATGGGTTACCTCACGGTTCCTTTAGCAGATATCCATGACAGTATGGGTAACGACGATCTGGCGATGGACGAAGTGGAAGCGGTGCTGAAACGCATTCAGCGCTTTGATCCGATCGGCGTCGGTGCCCGCGATCTGCGCGATTGTTTACTGGTGCAACTCTCACAGTATCAGGCGGAAACCCCGTGGCTGAAAGAGGCACGGTTGATCGTCAGTGAGCATCTTGATCTGCTGGCTAACCATGATTTCCGCAGCCTGATGCGCGTTACCCGCCTGAAGGAAGAGGTGCTGAAAGGCGCGATGTTACTGATCCAGTCACTCGATCCTCGCCCCGGTCAGTCGATCAACACCAGTGAACCTGAATATGTGATTCCCGACGTGCTGGTGCGCAAAATTGGCAGCCGTTGGGCCGTCGAGCTGAATGCGGAAAGCGTCCCGCGGCTTAAAATCAATCAGCACTATGCCTCACTGGGCGGCAGCACCCGTAACGACAGCGACAACCAGTTTATCCGCAGTAACCTGCAGGAAGCGAAGTGGCTGATTAAAAGCCTGGAAAGCCGCAATGACACGCTATTGAAAGTGACACGCTGTATCGTTGAGCAGCAGCAGGCTTTTTTCGAGCAGGGCGAAGAATTTATGCGGCCGATGGTACTGGCAGATATCGCCTCTGCCGTCGATATGCACGAATCAACCATTTCCCGCGTGACAACGCAAAAGTATCTGCACAGCCCGCGTGGAATTTTTGAGCTTAAGTATTTCTTTTCCAGCCACGTCAATACTGAAGGTGGCGGCGAAGCCTCCTCCACCGCTATTCGCGCGCTGGTGAAGAAACTTATCTCGGCGGAAAATCCCGCCAAACCGCTGAGCGACAGTAAGTTAACGACTATGCTATCAGATCAAGGCATCATGGTAGCGCGTCGAACTGTGGCAAAGTACCGAGAGTCTTTATCCATCCCGCCATCGAACCAGCGTAAACAGCTGGTTTGATCTGAACTGAGAAGGAAGACACTATGCAGCTAAATATCACAGGGCAACATGTTGAAATTACTGATCCATTACGTGATTTCGTCAACAGCAAATTTGCCAAACTGGAACAGTATTTCAGCCAGATAAATCAGGTTTATATTGTTCTGAAAGTGGAGAAAGTCACTCAGGTGGCTGACGCAACGCTGCATGTGAACGGAGGCGAGTTGCACGCAACCTCGGAAGCGGTGGATATGTACGCGGCGATTGATGGGTTAATTGATAAACTCGCGCGCCAGTTAACTAAACATAAAGACAAGTTAAAACAACACTAAATTCACCCTGCGTCATCGGGAGCGGGCCGGGGGCGAATTTATTCGCCCCGTTTGATATGGCACAGCATCTGCTCTGTGCCAGCGGCCCGCAGCTGATACCGCAGTTTGCTGTCAATATTTGCTGCTTTTCTCACCGAAGGGCGAGTAAAGTAAACCGATGAGCCAGCATAAGTGAACACGTAAGTGAAACTATGATGAACAATGATCTAACACTGGAATTAAGCTCTGTACTCAGCGTTGACTGTACCCGAAGCGGCGTACACTGCCAGAGCAAAAAGCGGGCGCTGGAAATTATCAGCGAATTAGCAGCGAAGCAGCTTAATCTTCCGCACCAGACTATCTTCGAAGCGATTCTGACCCGTGAGCGGATGGGCAGTACCGGTATCGGAAACGGTATCGCCATTCCGCACGGTAAACTGGAAGAGGATACATTGCGCGCCGTTGGCGTGTTTGTCCGTCTTGACCAGCCTATCGCTTTTGATGCCATTGATAATCAGCCAGTGGATCTGCTGTTCGCCCTGCTTGTTCCAGCCGACCAGTGCAAAACACATTTGCACACGCTCTCTCTGGTGGCAAAACGACTGGCGGATAAAACCATCTGTCGCCGTTTGCGTTCAGCGCAGAGCGATGAAGAGCTTTACGAAATCATTACTGAGAGTCAGGAATAACTACCAGACTTTGGCACGGCTGTTCGGTCGTATAAATCGGGAGAATATTTAATGGTGCTGATGATCGTCAGCGGTCGTTCTGGTTCGGGCAAATCTGTTGCATTACGCGCGCTGGAGGACATGGGTTTTTACTGTGTTGATAACCTGCCGGTGGTGTTATTACCTGAATTAGCGAACTCACTGGCCGATCGCAACATGTCTGCGGCGGTCAGCATTGACGTGCGCAACATGCCAGAGTCGCCTGAGATTTTTGAGAAAGCGTTGACCAGCCTGCCGGCAAGCTTCTCGCCGCAGCTGCTGTTTCTTGACGCCGATCGTAATACGCTTATTCGCCGCTACAGCGACACGCGACGCCTTCATCCACTCTCCAACAAGAACCTGTCGCTGGAGAGCGCCATCGATGAAGAGAGTGACCTGCTGGAGCCGCTGCGTTCACGTGCTGACCTGATAATCGACACCTCTGAAATGTCGGTGCACGAACTGGCGGAGATGCTGCGCACCCGCTTGTTGGGTAAACGCGAGCGTGAACTGACAATGGTGTTTGAATCCTTTGGCTTTAAACACGGTATTCCGATCGATGCCGATTATGTCTTCGACGTACGCTTTCTGCCGAACCCGCACTGGGATCCGAAACTGCGTCCGATGACCGGTCTGGATCGTCCGGTAGCGGCCTTCCTCGATCGCCATACTGAAGTTCACAACTTTATCTATCAGACCCGCAGCTACCTTGAGTTATGGTTGCCGATGCTGGAAACCAATAACCGCAGCTATCTGACGGTGGCAATCGGTTGTACCGGTGGTAAGCACCGCTCGGTGTATATTGCTGAACAGCTGGCCGATTATTTCCGCTCACGCGGTAAAAACGTACAGTCGCGTCACCGTACGCTGGAAAAACGTAAATCATGACCGTCAAGCAGACCGTAGAAATTCAGAACAAACTTGGCATGCATGCGCGACCGGCGATGAAGCTGTTTGAGCTGGTGCAGAGTTTTGATGCTGAGGTGTTGCTGCGTAATGAAGCCGGGACTGAAGCCGAAGCCAGCAGCGTGATTGCGCTGCTGATGCTGGATTCTGCTAAAGGCGGCCATATTGAAATCGAAGCCAGCGGGCCAGAGGAAGAACAGGCATTATCGGCGGTAATCGACCTGTTTAATGCCGGTTTCGACGAGGATTAACCACGAAACCTAAAGGGCGGCGTTCCATTCTTGCCGCCCTTATCAAGAATGAACCCTCATCCTCAATCCAGTTTATGCTCGCGCAGGAAGCCTTCTCCGCCCAGCTGCCGCATCTGGCGCATTATCCACTGCTGACGTTGCCGTACATAACCTGAAGGCGCATCTGCCTTAAAACGCAGTGGGCTGGGCAGTACTGCCGCCAGCAACGCTGCTTCTGACTGCGTCAGGGCGCTGGCCGGTTTATGAAAATAGCGCTGCGCGGCGGCTTCGACACCGAAAATTCCCTCACCAAACTCCGCTACGTTAAGGTACACCGTCAGAATGCGGCGCTTGGTCCAGACCACCTCAATTCCCAGCGTCAGCCCGGCCTCCAGCCCTTTACGCAGCCAGCTACGTCCGTCCCAGAGAAACATGTTTTTCGCAGTTTGCTGGCTCAGGGTTGATGCGCCCCGAACCCGACCCGAACGCTCATTATGATCAAGCGCCGAGGCAATCGCATTCATATCGAATCCCCAGTGGGTCGGGAATTTTTGATCTTCCGCCGCCATCACTGCCAGCGGCATCCACGGCGAAATATCATCCATCCCCACCCAGTCGGAATGGGCAACATAAGTAAAATCGCCCTGCAGCCAGGCTCCCAGCTGCCGCTCAACCATCACCGCTGAGAAAGGAACCGGCAGAAAAGCAAACAGCAGAATGCCTGCAACCCACACCGCGACCACTGCCAGCACCGCGCGTAACAGCCAAATCTTCAGCCGTTGTAGCAACTTTCCCCGACGCTTTTTCATGCAATCATTTCCACCACGCGTTTGACCAGCTTATCGATTCCTCTGGCGGCTTCATCCATTGAGCTGGCCAACATATATGCCGGAGTAGTAATAATTTTATGTTCTTCATCAACAACAATGTCATCGACCGGGCAAGGAACGTGAATTCCTCCCATTGCTTCAATCACTTCCGCGTAATTGGAATCGGTTCCAATGGTGAGGCGAATCGGTGCGTCGATCAGCAAAGGCAGGATCGCCGGGGCGATACAGATGCAGCCAATTGGTTTGCTTTGCTTATGAATTTCCTGCGTAAGCTTTTGCAAATTTGGCTCAATGACGCAGTCCGCACCGGCGAGAGCAAAGCTGCTTAAGTTCTTTGCCGCACCGAAACCACCTGGTAAGATCAGTGCATCAAGTTGCGAAGAATCAGCTTGATCAATAGGTAAAACTTTGCCTCTGACAATTCGGGCAGATTCCACTAAAACGTTACGTGACTCCGGCATTTCCTCGCCAGTAATATGATTAATTACATGAAGTTGCGGTTTATCTGGCGCAAAGCAAATCGCCGTCGCCCCGGCCCGCTCAATGGCCAACAGAGTTAAGACGGTTTCGTAAATCTCACTGCCATCAAAAACGCCACAACCGCTTAAAACCACACCAATACACTTCATAAATTAATTCCTTACTTGACTGTGCCAGCAAATTGATGTTTTCTGTGTGGAAACGCTGTTCCATATCACACATTTTAATGAATCTTCCTACAAGTCTTATGAGATTTGTTAAGGTGGTTGGACCGTTTTAACCAATACCGCGCCTTGGCATAACATTGATTCCTATCAGAATAGCCAAGGCGGTGATTTCCCTGGTGTTGGCGCAGTATTCGCGCACCCCGGCCTCGGTCGGGGTCATTTTTTCTCAGCGTCCTGAACCCATTCGCGCAATACATTGACGTCGTGTTGCCACTCCTGCTTCAGCTCATCAATCCACTCCTGCACGTTATCCCACCAGGCTGGCAGTTCCGGGCTTTGAATCTGTTTCGCTATCTGCTGCAAATGCAGTAAGCCGACCGATCCGGCAGCACCTTTGATTTTGTGCCCCTCTTCGGCGATGCCCTTCTGGTCACGTGCCATCATATTGGAGTCGAGCACCTCCAGATAACCCGGCATCATCTGTTCAAACATCGCCAGACTTTGATGAATCAGTGATGGCCCCACCAGTTCGATATACTGTTCCAGCATCGGCACATCCAGTAATGCCAGTTTCTTCTCATCGACCATACCGCTCTCCACAATTTCGTCGGCCTGCTCGCAATCCCAGAACTTCTTGATCATCGCGGTAAGTGCCGGCACCGCCAGTGGCTTGCTCAGCACCTCATCCATTCCGGCATCAAGGTACTCACGCTTGTCTTTCAGTACGTTGGCGGTCAGCGCCACCAGCGGCGGCAGATGCTGTCCGGCAAAACGCTGATGAATTTCACGCGCCACATCCAGCCCGGTCATATCCGGCAGTTGAATATCCAGCAGTACCAGATCAAACTCTTCCGGCTGGAACATCGCCAGCGCTTCAGTGCCCGTCATCGCCACTTCGACGCTATTACCCAGTTTCTCCAGCACCGAACGCGCCACGACGACATTCAGCTCAATATCCTCAACCAGCAAGACATGCAGCGCTGGCAGTGGCATTTCGTTCTCCGGCTGCTCGTCTTCGACTTCGCCGGCCACCCGTGGCGCATTAATCTCCATACTGAAGCAGGAACCCTGCCCTGGAGCACTGTGCACGGTGATATCACCACCCATGCTCTGTGCCAGCCGGCGTGATACCGCCAGTCCGATACCGGTGCCGGTCGCAGGCTTGCCCCCGTGCTGATCCTTCACCTGATAATACATGGCGAAAATTTTGTCCTGCTCATCCTGCGGGATGCCCATTCCGGAATCCTGCACGTCAAAACGCAGACGATCGCCGTCGTGATATTGCACCCGCACGACGATCTCGCCCTGTTGGGTGAACTTCACCGCATTACCAATCAGATTCCACAGGATCTGACGCAGCCGCGTACCGTCGGCAATGATCTTATGCGGCAGTGGCAGCTGCGGTGCCATGACAAATTTCAGCCCTTTCGGCTGTGCCAGCAGCCCGGATAAATTTTCCAGATCGGCGAGGAAACCGGTGAAATCAAGCGGTTGATTATCCAGCTGCACTTTGCGGCGCTCGATTTTATCCATCTCGATCACATCGTTAAAAATATTGCCGAGCGTAATAGCGGAGACATGAATGGTTTTCAGGTATTTCAGCTGTTCCGGATTCAGTTCGGTATCCAGCAGGATACGGCTCAGGCCGACGATGCCGTTAAGCGGCGTACGCAGCTCGTGGCTGATGGTAGAGATAAAAGTGGTCTTCTCCCTGCTGGCATTCTCCAGCGCGTCCTGATAGCGCTTGCGTTCGGTTATATCGCGTCCAAAGCCCATCAGCCCGCTACGTTTACCAACCCGGTCGTAGTACGGCACTTTCCGAATCTCAAAACAGGCTTTACGACCGTCGGGATATTGCAGCCACTGTTCGTAGGTCAGCGAGACGTTATGGCGGAAGACTTTCTCATCCGTCTCCAGCACTTTGGTGGCGGCTTCATCGTCATAGACATCTTTTGGCGTCAGGCCAATCAGCTGCTTCTCGCTTTTACCAATCAGCAATTCCATCGCGCGGTTACAGCCGGAAAATTGCTGATCGATATTGCGGTAAAACACCAGATCGGGCGAGGCATCCAGAAACGAGCGCAGAAAAGAGGACTGTTGCTCCAGTTCGATTTGCGCCTGCTCGCGCCGCGCCATCTCCTCTTTCAGCTTGGCCATCACCTGCAGACGCGCCTCTTCCGCTTTTATACGGTCGGCAATCTCCTGATTGAGCTGGCTGATATTCTCTTTCATCTGCTGGTTAAGCTGGAGATCGCGGTTGCGCATCTCCTCAAGTTTATCCACCAGCCGCGCCAGACGCTGGCGTGACTCTTCAAGCTGTTCAACCACTACCGAAAGGAAATAGACCGCCCACGGTGTGATCAGCAGGCCGAAAAACACCGATCTCACCAAATCAATACTTTCAACATGGCCGCGCAAGAGCATGGTCACTGCCATCTGCACGATCATCGCCAGCACTACCAGCGCCGAGGCCAGCAACAGTGAAAAGCGCACCAGCCCCAGTTTCACCATCAAATCAACATAATACTGCGCCAATAAACGAATTTGTTTCATAACAGCTTCCTTCCTGGTCAACTGGGACAATCATATCTTACTTTGACTTATTGCGCGGTGCTGCCCGATCGGCTAATTAAGACCGGGTTTTCGCACCAAACTGGTGCAGATTACGCGCCAGTTTGGTGCGAAGCCCGCGCCGGACGCGGCCTTTATGCAATTACCACAGGAAAGCTATTGACTAATTTTTGCAAGCGCATAATCTGATGAGCCGCCTGGATAAACAGGCGATTCTGCGCAATTCTTGCTTTTCAATACGATGACCTTGTCCTGTCGTCTGGCCTCCCCATATCGAAACGAATAATCATTCATCTTTAGCGAAATTTTAATCAGTTTCAGCATGATTAATTTTACTAATGATGTGCAGCTATTTACTTCAAATATGCACGCGACAGAAAAACAGTTTCATCCGGTGTTTGCGAGGGATTTATCAGCATATCATGCTGTAATTATTGCCGGCACCAGCATGGTGCAGGTATTTGCCGTCTGCACTATAGTGAGTCAGCTCACACTTCTCTGACAGTTCCCACCCGGCTAACAGGGATAAAAATAAGCACTAAACCTATATTATTCAATTAAATAGACTTATTAAGGACTAAAAAGGCATAAGTAAGAACGCTATTTGACCTCAGTACGCTTTCCCGATAAGTTGGAAATCCGCTGGATGCATTTCTGACGGGTCAGTGTCTCGACATATCTATGCAGCAAGAAGACTCCCTCATGATGCAAGTTATCTCCATTTAAGAGACCCGGAAATTAGAGAGCAAGCCCCCACTCATGGACGTTTTCAACTTTCTCTAAGTGAAATGTTTTGAGTGACGGCGCCCGCTTGTTAGCGCTCAAAAAAATGATGCAGAATCCGCTCAGGCTGACGCGACGGCGCTCTGTGTTTGAAACAATAAAAGTAATGTCAAAGCAGTAATTTAAGGAGGCCCTCGATGTCCAATCAAACCCCGTATCCCTATGGCTTGTATGATCCATCAAAAGAAAGTGATAGCTGTGGCGTGGGTTTTATTACACGTAAGGACGGCGAGCAAACCCATGAGATACTGCAAATGGCGCACAGTGCGCTTTGCACCGTACCTCACCGCGGCGGTATGTCTGCTGAAGGCGTAGGTGACGGCGCAGGGGTCAACGTCGATATTTCGTTGCGCTTCTTCCAAAAAATTACTGGCCAGCCGCTGGAGTTTGGACGTTTCGGCGTCGGTAACTTCTTTGTGCCAAAAGATCCGGCGCTGCGTGCCAATGCCGAGCGCCTGGTCGAAGAAACCTTCGCCGCCTGTGGTTTTGCGGTGATGGTTAAACGTGACTTGCCACTGGATGCCAGCGTACTGCGCCCGGCCGCAATCCAGTTCCAGTTACCGATCGTGCAGTGGGTGTTTACTGCCCCGCAGGACGTCGACAATCAAAATAGCTTTGAGCAGCGTATCTACCGCGCGCTGCTGGATATTGAGTCACGCGCCTTTACCGAAAGCGAATTTGGCGGTCTCTATCCGCTGTCGCTCTCTTCACGCACCCAGGTGCTGAAAGCGCGTCTGAACTCGAATGAAGTCATCCCTTACTTCAAAGATCTGACCGATACCGATCACCAGGTGCGCGGACTGTTTTTCCATACCCGTTTTTCTACCAACACCGATCCGCACACCACCATGGCGCAGCCGTTCCGTCTAATGGCGCATAACGGTGAGCTGAATACCGATCGTAAAAACCGTATTGCTGAAGCCGCGCTGGCACTGGCGCGAGGAAAGAAAATTGTCCGTCCGAAAGGGCAGTCTGACAGTTCACGCCTTGACCAAAGCATCCAAAGCCGCCTGATGGAAGATAATCTCGATCTGATCAACGCGGTGGTTTCTATGATGCCGCCAGCCTGGGAAAACGACGACTCGCTGTCTGACAACGTCCGCGCAATGCTGGAGTATTTCTCTTTATATGAAGAGAAAAATGATGGCCCGGCGGCGCTGATTTTCGGTAATGGCGAAATCATCGGCGCACGTCTTGACCGCCTTGGTCTGCGTCCGCTGCGCTCAGTGGAAACCGCTGAGTATATCGGCGCAATGTCAGAAGCAGGCCAGATCGCCTTCCCACCGGAAAGCGTATTACGCCGTGGACGTATCGAAGCGGGCGGCATGCTGTATTACGATCACAGCGAAAAACGCAGCTACACCACGCTGGAAGCGCTGGAAAAACTGGCAGCGGAAAAAGATTATCCGGCCCTGCTGGAGCAAGCGCGCGTAACCTTAAGCGATCTGCCGGTGGTGCCTGCCGAGCAACAGGGTTCGCCACTGCGCTACAGCGGCGATCTGAAGGCGTACCAGCGTTTTGTCGCTTACTACTACAACCAGGAAAGCTTCAAATTTATGATGGATCCGATGTTGTCTACCGGTGCTGAAAAGATTTCAGCAATGGGTTACGGCAACGCAATTAACGGGTTATCCGATCATGAAGGCGGCATGGCGCACTACTTCTCCCAGCGTTTTGCCCAGGTAACCAACCCACCGCTGGACTCCATCCGTGAGGCCGACGGCATGACCCTGCGCGTTGCGCTGGGTGCCAAACCGCATCTGGGCCGCAGCAAGGGGCGGCAGATTATTGTGCCAACGCCGATCCTGACGCATCTTGACATGCTGCAGTTGCGCGAGCAAAAAGTGGCACCTTATGCACGTTTCGAAATGCTGTACCAGCCAGTGACCGGCACTGATGCGCAAAGTCGTCAGGACAATGCCCGCGCGCTGGAACAAGCCATCGACGATCTGGCACAGCAGGTGGTGGATTTTGCCCGCGCACAGGGCGGGATTGCGGTGATTACCGACCGTCATATCTCCTCTACCCGCGCAGCGATGCCGATGCTGCTGGTGGTTTCCGCGATTAACCAGCGTTTAGTGCAGGAAGGGCTGCGCCTTGATGTTTCACTGGTGGTGGAGAGCGGCCAGAGCATTTCATCACACCATATTGCCGCCACCCTCGGCTTTGGCGCATCGGCGATTTATCCGCTGGGCGTGCAGATGCGTGCCGAAGAGAAATACGGCGAAGGCGAAGAAGGCAATAAGGCGTTTAAACGCTATGCCAAAGCCGCTGAAAAAGCGCTGATGAAAACCATGGGTAAAGTCGGCCTGTGTACCGTGGAAAGCTACAGCTGCGGTGAATTCTTTGAGCCGAACTTCCTCGATACCGACGATGCGGTATTGAAAAAATACTTCCCGAATATCAAAACGCCGGTCGGCGGCGCCAGCTTTGCCACTATCGCTCAGATGGCGGTGGACTGGCATCAAAGCGCGCTGAAGATCAAAGGCGAGTCTGAAGTGCCGCTGTTGGGGCTGTTTAAAGAGCGTGCGGAGGGTGCGGGTCACTCATATGGCACCATTGCGGTGCGTACCTTTATTGATATGACTGAGCAGCCGATTCGCTTCGCCGATAAGCCGCGCGAGGACGATCAGTTCATTCGCCTGCTGACGCTGGCTAAGCTGGATAACGCCTTTAATATCAAAGCAAAATCTTTTGCCGACAGCAGCTTTGAGCGCATTCCCAATGAGGTGATCGACAACTTCACCATCACGCCGGATTACCGTCAGTTCTCCAGCCTGATGCATGAAGAGCGTAAACGTCGCCCGGCGGCACTGCGCGATATTCTCGCCTTCCCGGCTGATTTGACCCACGTCGACAGCCTGGCGGAATTCTCACGTAAGCTGGGCCGTTACTCACTAATCAACAACGGCTTCGCCGTTCGCGGCCTGGTGTGCGAAACCCATGCGGATAACGCTGGCCTGTTCACCCTGCGCTTGACTGACGCTATTGAAGGGCTGAAGCCAGAAGCTGAGCGCCTGGCTGCGCTGTCGACCGCGCTGAAAAACCGCTTTGCGGCGGATATCAAGCACACAGAAATTGTTGCCGGTGGCCTGCAAGTCAGTGCGCATGGCAAGGCGGCAGACTATCTGTCACGGATTTTCACCACCTCCCCTTCACTGCCGTTAAGTGAAGTGCAGCCTGCCAGCGAAATCACCCGCACCTTCGCCTCCGGTGCGATGAGCCACGGTGCGCTGGTTGCTCCGGCGCACGAAGCGGTCGCGCACGGCACCAATATGGTTGGTGGCATGAGCAACTGTGGTGAAGGCGGCGAGCACTATTCGCGTCACGGCACGATTCGTGCCTCACGCATTAAGCAGCTGGCGTCCGGCCGCTTTGGCGTCTGGGCTGCCTATCTGGCCGACCCAATGCTGGAAGAGCTGGAAATTAAAATCGGCCAGGGCGCAAAACCGGGCGAAGGCGGTCAGTTACCGTCAGCAAAAGTGACGGTAGAAATTGCAGCAGCGCGTGGCGGCACGCCTGGCGTCGAGCTGGTTTCACCGCCTCCGCACCACGACACCTACTCGATTGAAGATTTGGCGCAGCTGATTCATGACTGTAAAGCGGCACGTGTGCGAGTGATCGTCAAACTGGTTTCCTCAGAGGGCATTGGCACCATCGCGGTCGGCGTAGCGAAAGCCGGCGCGGATGTGATCAACGTTGCGGGTAATACCGGCGGAACCGGTGCGGCTTCGGTCACCAGCCTGAAATATACCGGACGCGTGGCAGAAATCGGCATTGCCGAAGTTCATCAGGCGCTGTGTGCCAACGGTCTGCGTGAAAAAGTGATTTTACGCTGCTCCGGCGCGCAGCAAACCGGTAGTGACGTAGTGAAATCTGCTCTGCTCGGTGGCGATAGCTTTGAGTTCGGTACTACCGCGCTGATGATGCTGAAATGCGTGATGGCGAAAAACTGCAACGTTAAATGTCCGGCGGGCCTGACCACCAATGCCGAAGCCTTTGATGGCGATCCGCGTCAGCTGGCACAGTACTTTATTAATGTCGCCCAGGAAGTGCGCGAAATGCTGGCAAGACTGGGCCTGCGCTCGCTGCGTGAAGCGCGTGGTCGCTCCGAGTTGCTGCATCTGATGGATCATCCGCGTGAAGTCGGCAAGCTTGACCTGCGTGCAATGCTGACCGTGGTGCCTGAGCAGAAGATTGCCCATCCGGTCTATCTGGAAAAAGATTTTGAACTGGATGAAGGCTGGTTAGCCCTGCTGAATGGCTCACTGGTGGCTCAGGGCGCGACCAATATTCAGCTTGGTGATGGCATTACGCTGAACAACCGCCACAAGAGCGTGGGTGGGCAGCTGGCGATTGATATTGAACGCATGCTTAACCACCAGCTGGATGAGGCGCAGCTGCAGAACATGCCGGCAGCACTGTGTGACGATCGCGGACGCCGTTATCTGGCGCCGGCCACCGTCGCGATCGCCACGTCCGGCTCAGCCGGTCAGTCGTATGGCGTATTCTGTAATGACGGTATGCAGCTGACTCATAGCGGCACCTGTAACGATGGTGTCGGCAAAGGCCAGTGCGGCGGTGAAATTATTGTGCGCTCACCGGGCGGCGGCTCGCAGGATACGGATGGCAACGTGCTGATTGGTAACTTTGCACTGTTTGGTGCCACCGGCGGACGCCTGTTCGTGCAGGGCCAGGCGGGCGACCGCTTTGCGGTGCGTAACTCCGGTGCGACCGCCGTGGTCGAGGGCGTTGGTGATTTCTGCTGCGAATATATGACCAATGGCGCCATCCTCAACCTCGGGACGTTCGGTAAAGGATTTGGTAACGGTATGAGCGGCGGCTTCGCCTACCAGTACGACCCGTACGGCGCATTAGCGGCTCATGCCGCAGGTGACTCGGTGCTGTTTGGTTCGATCGCGGATGACGATGAGATGGCAAAAGTGCACAAACAGGCGGTGCTGACGATGCTGAACTGGCATCTGGCAGCGACCGGCTCTGAGCGTGCGGCCTGGTTACTTGAGCACTGGGAGAGCGAGTGCCAGCACTTTGTCTATGTGATGCCGCGCTCGCTGCTGCTGTATCAGGACAGTGCTGAAATTCTGAAGGCAAAAACCCGTAAGGATCTGCTGGAAGAGTTGTCTACGGCACTGGCCAGCCATCAGGTAGCCAAATTTAAGAATGCCTGGCGCAACCGTACCACTATCGCCAATGGCGCAGTACCGAGCTATGGTGCAACCGACACGCCAGAAATGTTCGTGTTGCTTAACAACTACACCGTGCTCAGTACCGTGCAACAGCTGGCGCTGTCGCGCTTGCCGAAGGGAACCGCTGTCGAAGATCCGGCAGTCGAAAAAGCGGTACGTAACCTGCTGATGACTGAAGATTTTGCGCTTATCAGTAAGTTGCAACGCCATGCCCGCTCGGCGATTGAAAACTACAGTGATGAAGAACTTTCGTGCCTGATTGCCGCCAAGCGTATGGCGGATTACAAAGCGGCACTGACGCAACGCAATATTCGCTCAATGGACAGTCTGGCTACTTACGGCTGGATCATTTATCAGGATGCACGTAACAGAGAGGTTCTGGGACGACTGCCTGACTTTGAAGAGCTGTTTGCACGTGCAGCACTGCCGGAATTAGCTGCGGCGGTCGGGAAATTATCCTGATTGCCAGCAATGCTGAATGTGAATATTGACTGAACATGACGAAAACGGGATTGAGTACAGAAAACCGATGAAGATTCCTTATATTCCTGAAGATGCGCCATTTAATGGTGAGCAGAAATATTGGCTGGCGGGCTTCCTCGCTGGCTTACATTCACGCCTGCTGGTGCTGGAAGACAAGCAGCAGACTAACGCCGGTGCTGCAGCCGCGGCGACCACCCAGTTGCATATCCTGTTTGGTTCACAAACCGGTAATGCTGAAGCGCTGGCTCAAAGCGCGGCGAAAGCGGCACGCGCTAAAGGGCTGGTTCCTGTGGTGCAGGGGCTGGGTGAAGTCGATGTTGAAGTGTTCGCCACCATGCGTCATGTTCTGATCATCACCTCGACCTACGGCGAAGGTGAAATGCCGGATAACGCCCAGCTGTTCTGGGACGCCATTTCCGCCAGCACCGCACCGCGTCTTGAACAGATGCATTTTGCCGTACTGGCGATTGGCGATACCGGCTACGATGGCTTCTGCCAGGCGGGTAAATTCTTCGACATGCGCCTGGAGCAGTTGGGTGCAAAACGCGTTACCGATCGTATTGACTGTGACGTGGACTATGAAGAGCCTTCCGAAACGTGGATCGGCAGCGCGATGCCACAGTTTGCTGCCAGCGCTGGCAGCAGCGGTACCGCACTGGAGAACTTACCGGAAGAACCGGTCATTCCGGGCAGCAATAAGCAGAATCCGTATGCTGCGGCGTTGATAACCAATAAACGCCTTTCCGGTGCTGATTCCGGTAAAGATATCCGCCACTTTGAATTTGATCTGAGCGAGAGCGGACTGAAATACGAAGCTGGTGATGCGCTGGGCGTATTCCCGGTGAATGACGCGGTATTAGTGAAATTACTGCTGACCCAGTTGAAAGCAGACTATGACACGCCGGTCCCTGGCTTCGACAGAAACTTAGGTGACCTGTTAACCTACCAGTTCGAAATTTCTGAACCTTCACGTAAGTTGATCGACTGGGTGGGTCAGAACACCACGAATCAGGAACTGCGTCACGTTCTGCAGCATGATGACAAAGATGCGATGGGCGTCTGGCTGTGGGGTAAAGACACGCTCGATCTGCTGCAACTGGAGCTGACCCGCTCACTGAGCGTGCCTGAATTTGTTGCGCTGCTGCGCCCGTTACAGCATCGTGCTTATTCGATCTCCTCCAGCCAGAAAGCGCATCCAAATCAGGTGCACCTGACCATTGCATCCGTGCGCTACCACAGTTCAGGGCGTGCACGTAATGGTGTTTGCTCCACTTATCTGGCCGAACGCGTTGGCCGTGGTGAGAAGCCAGCAATCTTTATCTCACAAAATAAAGCCTTCCGCGTACCGGCAAATGCCGATGCGCCAATGATTATGGTCGGCCCTGGTACCGGTATCGCCCCGTTCCGCGCCTTCTTGCAGGAGCGCCAGGCAACCGGTGCCACCGGTAAGAACTGGCTGCTGTTTGGTGACCAGCATCAACAGCATGATTATATCTATCAGGATGAGCTGGCAGAATGGCATCAGAGCGGACTGCTGACCCGACTGGATCTGGCATTTTCACGCGACCAGTCAGAAAAAATCTATGTGCAGAACCGCATGCTGGAACAAGGCGCTGAGCTGTTTGCCTGGCTGGAGCAAGGCGCTTACTTCTATGTTTGTGGCGATGCGTCGCGTATGGCCAAAGACGTCGATCATGCGCTGTATGAAGTCATTGCCCGCTTTGGTGGCCTGTCAGAAGAAGGTGCCGCGGAGTATGTCGATAAACTGAAGAAAGAGAAGCGCTATCTGCGCGACGTCTATTAATCTCAGCTGAATGTCTGAAGGCGGCTTAATGCCGCCTTTTTTATTGCCTGTTGCCATCGACTGGCGCGAATGAATTACCTCACTACACTCATTATCTTGCTGGATGTTTTTTACTCACGGATATGAGTGCCCTTAATGATCAAACCGCTGCCCATCATCGCGTCCGGCTCTGCCATCGCAAGGCCGTTCAACACCACACGCGCAGACCTGTGCTCTCTGCCTGTGGCCAATATTAGCAATGTACCGCTGCGTTTAGCGCCGCCAGACGTTGATGAAGACCACTATTTCGACGCGCTGGATACGCAACCCTGGCTAAACCCGGTATCGCCGCAGTGGCCGCGACTGAATGCTCTCGCCCTGCAGATCAAGGAAGCTATCCATTATCAGATTCACTTGCTCAGCCAGACTTCTATGGCGACCACATTACTGAGTGTCATTCATCCCGATTTAAGTAAATTACTGGCCGCAGCGTTGATATGCAGCGGTCGGGGTAAAGAGATCGTTTGCCAGGCGGCTTTAATCGCGGGTCTGCAACTGATCAATCAGCTGATTTATCTCGCTGCGGGCATGACATCGAAAGCGGCAATCCTCTCCAGCCTGCCTGGCCTGCTGATCATCTGGCTGCAACACCATCAGGTGTCTCTGGCGGCCAAACTTCTGCAAAGCATTGTGGTGCTACTCTCCAGCTGGTCAACATCCTGCGTGTTTGAAAATATCGGTCAGCCCGGCTGGCTGGTCGACCTGCACCAACAGCTAATCTTTCCGGTTACACAGTTATGTCGTGAGAGCGGTGCGGGTGAAGTCGTGATGACCGGCATCACGCTGATCGTCGGACTGTATAGCGCGCTGGCTTTAAGCGGCTGGTTGAAAGGAAAAAAGCCGTCACCCACGATGCTGACCGATGGGCTGCGAATCATCGAGGATATCTGCCAGCTATCGACGCGCAGCAGCAATCTTCAGTTGCTGCATAACAAAGAGCTTGTCGGCAGGCAAAAGAAAGCATGGTATCGGGCAACACACCACCCGCGCTGGGATGAGAGCAAAGCGGATAAGGCATTAAATCGGGCAGTGATTCGTTGCATACCGCGAAATATCCTGCTGCAAAAAGATCGACCGAACAGCAACGCGGACCGGTCATCCGCCCCTGTTTCATTTGAAGCAAATTATCACCGCGCTTATCAGCAAATCGAGCAGCAGATCTTAGCCCGGCAGCTAACAGTGTGCCCGGACGACTCGGGGCGTATCGTGTCACCGATGGTCAGGGAGAATCTCGCTGTTTTATCGGACGACGCCAGCGGGCAAGCAGCATCTTCATCTGAGGGCGCTTCCGCACCTCTGCTTATCCCTGCCTCGCTCATCGCCGCGGCTGCCGTACCGAACGTCTGGTGGCAGAGAAGAACGAACCTGCTGCTGCCGGCAGCCGGCGTCACCCTGCTGGCGGCGGCAGGATACCTTCGCCAGCGCATCACGCGCTTAGAGACACCGACGAAACTGCACACTGATAATGTCAAACCCAGCATCAATTTATGTGCTGATGCGCGAAACACGATCAGGCAGCTCCTCAGTTCCAATAAAACTTATGTCAATCTGGCGGTTGAGCTGTTTGACAAACTTTTCGACAATCAGGGCGATCTCAACTTTTCATTTGCAGATAAACTACTGGAAAAATGGAACATCACGACATTCACCAGTAACGATCGAGATGAGATGAATGGGCAGTTATTATATATATTATCATTACTGGTGACGCCCGCTGGCCGCAGCCAGCCGATTGATCTCAGCAGCATTATTCTTACACTGAGTCAAAAATTTAATAAATTATGGCGAAATGAAACTGAGTCGCTTAAAAATAAAACCGTAAAGTCACTGCTGCATAATTTGCGCTCTCACTGTGCTAAAAAGTATGCCGCGTTGGGTGTTCATAGTTTATCTGACATGCTGAGCATTACTAACTTCCTTATTACCTATGTAGCTCCGGACTTACTTTTTATGGAGCAAAATGGCAGGTCAGATGATGCTTATTTAACGGAAGATAATTACTACATATGGAATTATATCGGTAAGCAATTTGCTAACAACCGCTATGTTACGCACGATGAATTTTCTGTCGCCCTCTATGAAGGCTGGATTGATGGATTTGTTCTGTCCCGATTATGTAGCTATCCAGGTTATAATCTGACCAGCAGCAGGGAATATCTCCAAAGAGCCTATAAAGACGTGACTCAGCAGATGGATATCTATCACAGGGAGGATACCATACTGGAAGCGATACCTATTGTGACTTTTGATGACATTATCAAGCTTACCTTTCCGGGTGTCGATATTCATGCCGCACAGAATTTCAAAACGTTTACCTTGATAGTTACCACTCAGGCGCGTATTGAAAAAGAAATCAGAATAATAGCTGATTGCAGTAATTACGGAGAAATAATACGCAACATGGAGGATGGTTTTGGTGAGCTTTATCATTATCTGCCGCAGAAAATACCTGAAGCATTACGTATATACGATCAAAACAACAGAAAAACCTTCTCACTAAAAAAACATCCCAAGTTAACTGAGTTGTACAAAAGCTTCGACCAGGCGTATCAGAAGATGATCGATCATCATTGTGATATTTATCTTAAAGTCGTTAACCAGGCATTTAAAATATTATCTAAAGAAGATTCTAACTTCCTGCATAGTGCTGATACGCAGATTTATGCGATAGACATCAAAGTAAAAAGATTAAAATCTTTACGTTTTCTTTTACAACCGTCAACTTTTCGATTATTTCCTGAATTCCATCAAAAAATCTCCTATAACAATCGGCCTTATCATGAAACGGGTAAGATTTTTGTCGGATATAATAGTATCTCCAACGAAAAACGCTTCTATATTCTAAATATCGAATCCAGTCGCATACATTCAAGACAACTTCCTTTGCGTCGATTAAATATTACTGAAAATGAACAGATATCCGGATTAGATAACAGCATCCTGAATGAAAACTATATATTTATGGATGACCAACCCTTCCATGACAGCTGTGACGAAATTCAGCAACCGAATGCTACCCTTCTGAGTCGCTGGGATAAATCAGGAGAATTTATCACCGAGCATTACCACTATTATAAAAACAAACTCTGCATAAAACTCAAGCATCCCGAGGACATGGTCACCTCATACAAGGAAAGAGCCGTCAGAAAAAATGGCGTCTCTGCACTGGAGGCATTAAAGAACGAGATAGTACAAAATCGCAGAAAATACCTTAGTTATTTGAAGAAAAGGGCTCACAATCCTTCCGCTGTGGAACAGGATAATGAGAAAGGAAAAATACAGCAGATCGTAGAATTGATGCCTTTATACAATTGCTATGCATTTTTTCGCGATATCATTATGATCAGAGATGATACGACGCCTCCGTCGATAATGACGCCTTTTTTTCAGCTATTGATTTGTGCGGCAGACTTATATATGGGATATGGAGTTAAAAAAACCCTTAGTTCACTGTTGCAATCTTTACGGGAAATGTATGCAAAGCGCTGGATAAGAGAAGTTGAACTGGCAAAATTAAACAGAATGATCAGTGATTCTCTTATTCAGCCATCTTCATTGAATTACGCCAATCAACTGGCGGGGAAAATAATAACCGCGAAAAATAATCTGAAAACACTCGACGAAGAAATTGCTGCATTGCGCAGTCAAGCTTATTTAATGTTGGGGAACCTTGCGTCGATTCCCCCCTTCACCGCTTTTCCCTATCTTTCCTTACGCAGGGGTGACAAAATTTTATCGTCAAACTATCCCTGGGGGATTAATATGGCCAAAATGGTATTAAAGAAAAGCCTCGCCACCGCTACCCGCAACAGAGTACCAGTTCCGTGGAGCCCTCCACGAACTATCGATCTGGTTGACAGAAATAACTACAACCCTGAACTTCCCCAACAACCTGATTATTCATGCGCCACCATCCCTTTAAAAGCCGGTAAACTGATTCTTAATATTTTTGACCTGCGTGGCTTAAATTCAACCCTTTATCATCAGCTCTACTTCAGCGCGCTAAGCGATCCGATTCCGGAATCAATTATCGCTACGGCTGAGAGCCAGCAGTGCATAATTCCGGAAAATTATAATCAGATGGCGATGTTCTTTTTTATTTCATTTACCATTCCGGTAAGACGCTTAACCAGTATGATTCTGGCTCAGCAAGATCATCAGCAGTCAACTAATAAAATAAATGAGGAAACACTTTATAAATATTATGCTGATTATCTGACAAAGCCTTACTCCAATCCTCCAGAGGGGCTGAGACCAGAACAAAGCCGATTGATTAATCAGTCCATAAACTTCATCAGGACAGTAGTCAGCAGTAATATTCAGGGTGCTGAGTTGAGTTATCTGTTTATGATTCAGTATCTGCTGATGAAGGAAGATATTGTCTCGCAACTGCAGGCAATGAATGACCAACCCGCCGATAAACCGCAGCATCTTGATCGGTTGTTGCAGGCTTTATCCTATAATCTGGAAAGATTTACCCTTTTTAGTGCTAATTACTCCTCAGTGCAGAAAAAATTTCATATCGCCGTGATCAATCAATTCTGCCAATACTATGACCAACTGATCAGCAGTAACTTTGCCAACACCTTGCTTTTTAGCGCCAATATGGAAATTTTTCTTCAACGAACAGAGCAGTTTCAGCAAATGGATCCTCTGGCCACGCTGCCATCCCCCGCTGATTACATCAAACGCTGGCTGGATATAGCGCAGACTATTTCAGGGATTTATCGCTCGTTTGCGCGTATCGAATACAGCGCTAAAGCGCTGGCGGCTTTCTCACCTGATGAGTGGTCTGGCAAAGCGGCACAGGACGCCTGGTTGGCCGCACTGCAAGAATTTTTGTTTGTCGAGATGCGCTACGAAAATCTTCGTCCGTTTTTACTCAGCGCAACGGAGAAATTAACCAATGACTGGCGAAAGCGACAAAGCTCCACCGCTAACATCAATGCGATTATCAGTAATGATGTGGTAAACCCACGGTTTATTGAAAGTGTTAAACAAGCGATGTCTGACAGCTGCTCCCTTTATCCCAAACTGTTTTTTTGTCATGTCTATAAAACCGATGGCGGTAGCTGGTTTAGTTTTCTGAATAACGAGTTTATTACCGAAACACGTAACCGCATCCGGCGCGAAACGCGCAACACGCATCGCAGCTGGCCGGTTTCAGTACTGACAACTCCGCAGCTGCAACAGAGTATTACTCTGCCAATAAAGCAGATGCAGACCGTATCAAAGCCAGGAACCAGCTTTGATGAGGCATTATGTTATCAGCAACAGCTGGGCCAGGTGCTGAACCGCTTTATACGCTTTGCTTCGCTTCCCTTTCATCAACGCCTGCAGAGCCATTTACTGGATGCCGTGCCTCTGACGTCGGGGGCTAATCAGGATGATGTTATCAGGCTGATAAGTAGCGTCATTGATGCACAGGGCAATTTCGTTGATTATCAGCTCACACTATTACTCAGCTATTTACCGCAGGTGGCGATCGCGGATAAGGCCGTATTGCTGCAACTACTAAGTGATATATTCGGTATCGCCTGTCCGGCAGCGCCGAAACTCTATCAGTTTATTCTTCACCATTTGCAGAATAGCTTCGCGGACTCCTCACTCAACCTCGCCACCGTGTCGCAACAACGTTTCGTTGATCGGCAAATTACCGATATTACCAGCCGCTATCTTGCAAAGCTGCAAAGCAGTGATCAGGCGATACAGCAGTCGATTCAGCGGTACATTACTGCCACTCTGCGTAATCTGCTTTCGTTTACACAATATCTGCAGCCGGTTGAACCTGAGCTGGCAGCATCCCGCTTAAACAGCCTTGCTTCACAGTGGCTCTCTCTCGGCGCAATTATTTCTCATCAGTTACGGGCGGAAGATACCTCTGTCAGTAGCTTGCTGATGCTGGCCTTTGCCGCCCAGCATGACGCCGGTCTGCTTTCCCTGAGGGAAACCGCCATTCAGCAGACAGCGTTACTCAGCGGTCGCCAACCCGATAAGCAACATCGCTTCGAGGCAGCGGATGCGCTTATGACGATCGCTGTTAATGTGAAAGAAGCAGCGGCGATGCAGCAGCATGTCTTCAGTTGCCTGGAGGAAAGCCAGCAGCTGGCTGCATTTATTAAACAGTTAACGTTCTCCAGCCAGTTATCAGAAGTATCTGTGTTGCGGACCATGCTAACCAGCGCCCTGCAGAAACAGCGCCAGTTGTTGCTTAACGCGCTGTATCAGCTTTCTGATAAGAGTAATTTATTGCTGATACAAGCGGTGTTTAATGGCAATTTGCAGGTCAGCTGGTATCTGGAGGAGAACCATTCCAGCAAAGATATTCAGGTTGCCGGGCTGGCGTTTAATTGCCCTGGCCAGCATGAGCTGTTTCTGCCGCTAAGCGACCCGGAATATATTCCGCTGATCTTTCGTCAGCTGTCGCCGACACCTGACTATCAGGAATTAACTCGCCTATGTTTTGCGATTTCTGATACCCCACATAATTTTATTCCTCCCGTCCGGCTTACCCTCAGCGTCAGTTCTCAAACGCGCGGCCTTCCGGTTACCAATCCGGCAATCGTATTATTTGAATGGATGCAGTCAGAAACAGAATCGCAGTCAGCGACACTGATCGCCGCGCATGACGAAACAGAATTTAATCAGTTAAAACAAGCGCTGAGCGACTGGCTAAGTCAGCATCTGTTCTTCTATGGTCGCAGCGACACCAGCGATTATCGTTTTATCAAAGAACAGTCTGAACATTTCAATAGCATTGCCACCAACGTTAATCGCTGGCGAGGGCACCCGCATAACGACAGCGAAACCATCGATGCCAACCCGGTCAGCCAATTTAGTCAGGCCATCAGCACGCTAATGGGCGCCAGTACCGAATGGCAGACCCTGACCGAGGTACTCAGAGAAGCCGCAACGGTATCGGAAGAGGGTTCCATCCCGCTAACCCGCATCCCTGAAAGCGGCTTTGCCGGCTTCTGGTGGGATCCTGTCAGTCGCTTCTGTTATCTGGGCTGGGTTACCGGCAACCAACGCGCGCTGTATGCCAGTACCAACGAAAATCGCGAGATCTTATACAATCTGGCGGATGACGCGGCCAGCGCCACCATCTGGCCAGCATTAACTCATTTTGACTGGCTGCAGGATGACGTGCAGGCACTGCGCAGCGCCAGACTATCCGCAGGCAAATTCTTCGACCACTCAATCGCGCTGGCATGGCAGCTGCAATGTGCAATGACCGGCGGCGTCCCGCTGCCTGATGACGCGGTTCCACAACGTTCCGGATTACCGCAGGTGTATACCCAGCGGCGTGCCAGCCAGCAGAGAGACTACTTTTATCCTGCCGGGGCGAAGCTGGCGACACCGGTAACGGTCACCGGGCTGGCTGGCGGTGGCTGGCGACTGGATTTCTCTCCGCATAATAATCTTGCCCAACAGGATCACTACTTATCACTGGAAACCAACCGGCTGAACAGCGCCCGGCAGAAGCAATGGATAGTGACGGAACAGACTGGCTGGCAATTATTATCCGCGCAAGATTCGACTAAATTAATGAAAAGTGGCGTTTTAACTCCCGCCAGCTATTTGCAGTGGAATAAAAGCAATAATCACACGACCACCATGGTGCCAACTTCCCGCGTGCTGCAACGCAACGACGGTAATTTTGTATTTATTTTTATCGAAAATAATCAGCGTATCAGTTACCGAATGCTGGATGCAGAGGGGCAGCTTCAATCCACTCCGGTGCTACCCGCCGACTGGCCGCGCGCTATGCGCGCCGCAGACGCGCCACAGATTAACACCGCGATTATCGATCTTATTACCCGACAGAATACTCCGGATTACCACGCGTTGCTGGAACCGGATGAACAACTGCGCCTTGAATCGGCTCTTTCCGGCGCACAGCAGCACAGGCGCACCGCTATCCGCCAGGCTTACACTCAGCATCGTAGTTTTCCCTTTCGTTCCAGTTTCAACGCACAGGCACAGAGCGAACTGGAGGATATCCTGCTGGCCTTTCTCCGGATGCGTCAGAACTTCTGGCAGCAGGTAAAAAGAAACGCGCAGCTTGAAGACACGCCGATCACCCCGGATGAACTGCTGTGGAAGCCTTACGGCTGGCGTGATTACAATCTTTTCAGTCTCGCCGGACGCGAAAAGGCGCTGAATAAATTAAATCAGGAAAAGAAACTGCTGCTTTCGATGCGCAAGCTGATAAACGCACACCATGATGTGCGCTTAACCAGTGACGATTTAAAGACGTGGATCCAACAGCGCCTGACGATGCTGACGGCCGCTACGACGGCGATTCAGTTGATCAAAGGAGAGTCAGAAACGGTGAAGCCGTCATTGCCGCTGCAGTTGCAGCGCTTTGCACATAATTATTTCTTCAGTTACTACGATCGCCAGCCCCACCTCACCGCAGAAGATTTTCAGCAGCCCTGGCCCTGCATCCACGATGGCGACTGGCCAGCGGCAACGCGTAATAACTGGCAACCGGCGCTGGACCAGCTACACACTCTGACCACTGAGATGCCGCAGCAGGTACGGATATTAGACCGGCTACTGACACTGCCCGCGCCGCTATGGCGGGCAGATGAAATGCAGCAGCGGGCGCGCTGCTGGCAGCAAACCTGCCAGCAGGTCTTTCGCTATTGGCAAACAGCGCGCCATACCGGGCAGATAGTGCTGCTGCGAACCGGGGCTGCGGCGCAGGATCCGCAATTGATGTCACACCAGTATGGCTGGCCGGTTCGTCTGATCCTGGCTGCTGGCATCGGCGCTTCGATCAATAACCAGAGCGCGGGCACCGCGCCACCATTGCAGATTAGCGCCCAACAGAACGAAGATTTATTACTGACGCCATCAGGGCCAGCAAGAGACGATGAACCAGCAGCGCGGCTGGCGGCGATCAATGCCGATCCGCAAAATGCCCGGGAGTTTGCCGCCTGGAGCAAACTCCGGCTCTCCAGCCCGTGGGCGCTGCAGGCCTTTTCCGGCCCCGACTTTTTCTCACGTCTGCACGCCAGAATTCAACGGATGATGGCCGAGGAAGCTGACGGCTGGTGCCAGGAGGAGCGGGACTTTTATCACTCGCCCACCACCGCTGAATTCCTGCGGGAAAGCCAGCCCGAATCGATTGACAGTAGCCACTATGCAGGGCTTTTCATCCAGCTGTTTAACAGTAATTTGCTGGTCACCCGGTTAATTATGACCGATGCGGAAATGGTGTTTGGCCTGATGTGTGACTACTTTGCGGAGAAACACCCTGAGCGAGCCACAGAGGACCTGTCGAAAGCCTGGTTCCTGTTTCTGCACACCTTTGAGCAGCCTGTAGCGGATGAAAGTCAGCCCATCTGGTTGGTCGGCGTGTAATTTTCAACCGAAATATCAACCTGTTTTTAATGGATTTTTTACTCAAGGAATCTGAGTGTTTATATGAAAAACGACATCAATCCCGTCGCCAACGGCCATATGTTACCGGCAAGAATCAAAATAAGCCGCGCTGATTTATGCACGCTTCCGGTTGCCAGTATTCGTAATACTTGCTTGTCTTTACCGGCTGCGGAAAGGGAGGGAGCGGCTGATGAAGAGCTGTTCTACGATGCCTTAGATACACAGCCCTGGCTGACTCCTGCCTCCGCGCACTGGCCATTACTCAGCTCTCTCGCCTCGCAGGTGAAAGAAGCGATTCATCACCAACTTCATTTACTTAGCCAAACCACCCTGGCTTCAAACTTACTGCATGTTCTTCATCCCGATTTGAGTAAGCTGCTCGCGGCGGTATTAATCTGTAGTCGTCAGGGAAAGAATATTGTCTGGCTGGCAGGATTTACTGGCGGACTGGAACTGATCAATAAACTTATCTATCTGGTGGCGGGTGCGACATCCACCGCTGCCCTGCTGACCACGCTGCCAGCACTGCTAAGTATCTGGTTATTCAGGCAGCATATTACTCTGACCGAAACAGCGCTGCACACCGTTTCCCTGCTATTGGCCACCGGATTGACGATTTGCGCACAGCAGGATTTTGCTCAACCCGGCTGGCTGGTGGCGCTATATGAACAGGTGATTGCTCCGGTTATGCAGGTATGCAGTGAAACCGGCATCACTGAGACAGTGACAACCGGCATCACACTGATCCTCGCGGCCTACACCATGCTGCGCATCACCGGCTGGACCGATGGCAAAAGACCGCCGGTTAATGTCTTCACTTATGGGATAAAAATAATCCAGGACATCTGCAATTTATCCGCAGAAAGTCATGATTATCAACGTTTGTATCTGATTAAACATCGGCAGGCGCTCACGAAAACATGGTATGAGCATGCCCACCACAAACCCTGGGAAGAGAGTAAAGCCAATAAAGCCTTAAACCGTTCAGTGATTCGCTGTATGAATAAAGAAGTACTGATGCAAAAAGACCGGCAATTAACCGGTGTGGAGTGCCACCAATCCGACAGCCTGCGCACCGAACGCTTTTATCAGGCTTATCAGCAAACCGAGCAGCAAATTTTATCCGGAAAACTCACCACATGCCCGCAGAGCCAGAGAGAAATGCTGCCGCCAGGCAACCGGGATCGTTCCGCCATTCCGGCAAACACCTTGCCACCGGCGGCTTCTTCGGCCGCAGACGCCTCAGCACCGCTGCTGATTTCAGGTGCTTCTGTGGTAATAGCGGCAGCGGCGGTACAAAATCCATGGTGTAAGCTCAGGACCAACTTACTATTGGCAGCATCTGGTATTACTCTGCTGGCGGGTGCGCGCTATCTGCACAGTAGCTTATCGGATGCAGCGACATCATCAACTACTAAGAGAAATGCGCTCAGCGAGAATCAAGATCTGTGCGCTGATGGCACGGATAAGATCAGAAAATTGCTTCATTCTGACAAGACCGAGGCACCGCTCGCAATTGACCTTTTCGATTATTTATTTGACGACTATGGCGATATTAATATTATTCATGCCGACCGTTTACTGGCAGCTTTTGATATAACAATATTTAAAAGTAGTGAACGTAATGAGATGAATCAACAGCTGTTGCACCTGTTGTCGCTACTGCTAAGGCCGGCGGGCAGAAAAGAGCCCGTAGATATTAGCAGTATCATCATCTCGATGGGAAACAAAATTAATATAATATGGATATACTTCATTAAGAATAAGAAAAACAGCTCGGCCAGAACAATACTTCACGAATTACGTCTGCATTGTAACAAAGAATATCTATCGATGAATATTTTCACTCGACTAAAAATGCATAAAATCACCGATTTCTTGATATCCCAGGTGGCACCAGATCTGTTATTTCTGGAAAGAAATGGCAGGGAAAATGAAAAAATTCTGTCAAAAAATGTTTACTACCTTTGGAATTACATTGGAAAAATATTCACTGAAAATAAACATATCCGAAACAATGATTTTTCTTCCGCGCTGGCTTTGGGGCAAATTGATGGTTTGATTACTGCCCGGCTAAGAAGTTATGCCAGCTATAATTTAACCGAAGATCGGGAATACCTTGAAGAGGTGTATAAAGATCTAAATAAAGAAATGTATGCCTATCATAAATATGATGTTGAACTCGAAGGTGTGCCTATTGGAAATTTTGACGATATCATCAGCAATGCATTTCCAGAACTTGATATTGAAGCCGAACAAAACTTCGATACCATTCACTTCAGAATTATCACTCAGGGGCAATTCAGCGAAGATATTCGAAGATTATCAGAGTGCAGGAGTTTCCGCGATCTGATACGTAACTTTAATGATGGTTTTAAAGTATTACATCATTATCTTCCGATGAAAGTGCCCGAGTCATTACGTCTCTATGATTCAAGTAACAAACGAATTTTTTCATTAAAAAAGCATCCGACATTGCCAGAGCTATATAAAAAGTTTGATCAAACTTATCAGGAAATGGTGGATTATCATTGTTCCTTATATAAAGAAGTGGTTGACCGTGCATGCGAAATTTCATCAGAAGAAGAATGCAGTTTTCTTAAAAATACGAATACGGAAATTTATGCTATCGATGCAGAAGTTAAAAGGCTTAAAACATTACGATACACACTTCAGTCTGTTTTAATAAAATTCAACCGCAAAACTATTGAACGTACATCTTACAATTTACGACCCTACCATGAAATTGGAAAGATTTTTTTTGGCTACAATCGCATCACCAAAGAGAAACGTTATTATGCTATCCACATTGAAGCTAGTCGCATGCACCCAGGCCATTACCCCTTACAACGACTGTTGTATAACCAAACTGAGGATATATTTAAAGCGGGAAATAGCTTTCTGGATGAAAATTATCTGTTTATGGATCAACAATCTTTCTTTGACCCCTGTGATGATATTAAACAACCCACCACAAACTTACTCAGTCGCCTGGAAGAATCAGGCGTTTTTTTTACAGAACATTATGAATATTATAAGAATAAACTGTGCCATGCCGTCAGAAGTCCTAAAGAGATAGTCGTCACTTATCATGAACGACGGTTAGGCGATAAGAACAATGTGCCACTGGATGCGTTAAAAAAAGAGATGACAGAAAACCGCAGAAAGCTTCTTTTTCATCTAAAAAGTAAAGCACACGATCCCACGGCGGTTGAACTGACGAAAGAAAAAGGAAAAGCGATGACGCTGATAGAGTCATTCCCCTTTTACAATTGTTATGAACTCTTTCGCGACATTTTCTATACCCGGCAAGATATTTCACCTCCGTCTCCACTGATTCCGGTATTTCAGCTAACCATATGCGCAGCGGATTTTTATATGGGATATGGTTTAAAAAAAACGCTCACTACCTTAATGCAATCGCTCAGGAAAATATACACCTTACGCTGGATAAGGAGAAGCGAGTTGAGTAGCTTTAATTTACAATTAAGCAATAACATAGCGATGTCTTCTTCGGACAGTAATACCAACCTCCTCATCGAAAAAATAAAATTCACTCAGAATTCATTGAAAGCTTATGATGATGAAATAACTCAATTACGCTTCAAGCTGCAAACCTCTCTGGGAAATTTATTTTCGATGCCGGTTTACGTTAAATTTCCTTATCTCTCATTACGTTCCGGCGAAGATTTTTTAGTATCTAATATTCCATGGGGCATCGGACTGGCTAAAATGTTTATCAAAAAAGCCTACTCATTGAAAAAAAATGCTGGATTCCAGGCTCCATGGCATAATCCAACAGCAGCAAAATCAGTTGAGAATGAGAAATATATTCTTCCCCAGCCCAGTAAAAGTAACTTTACTTGCCACGCTGACTCGTCACAAGCTGATAATGTCATTCTCGATATTTTTGATCTTAACCGCACTAATTCAACGCTTTATCAGAAACTCTTTTTTACCGCATTACGTGATCCTAATGTAGAATCCGTCATTGATGCCGCCAAAAATGCTGGCTGGACGATTCCTGATAACTATAATCAGATGGCAATGTTTTGTTTTATCTCCCTGACCATTTCTGTACGCTGGTTAACCAGCAGCATCATGACTCAGCAAAAGCATTACAAAAAAGATAAAAACGATATTAAAATTACTGAAGAAGCACTTTATCAGTATTATCATGACTATCAATTAAGGTCGTATATATCCCTGCCGGTCACCATGCAATCCGATCAAAATATATTTATCAGCGAGTCTCTGCGCACGATCAAGGCACTGTTATCAAGTAACATTCAGGGTGTTGAGCTAAATTACCTTTTTATGATTCAATATCTGTTAATGAACGAAGACAGCGACGCTCTCTCGAAAGCAATAGCAGGAAGTCCGATAGAACGAAAGCATCAACTGGATATTATTCAGCAAAATCTGGATTATAACCTGGACAGATTTACCATTTATGCGTCCAGTCATTTCTCAATGCAGAAAAAATTTCATACAGCAGTTGTTCAACAGTTCTGTCATATCAGTAATGAACTTATTTCCAGTAACCCGGCTAATATCACACTGTTTAGCCCCAACATTGAAACATTTCTTCAGCGGGCTGCTGATTTCCGTGTGAAGTACCCGGATGCAACACTCCCTTCCCTCGCCAGTTTCACCACTAACTGGCAGCGCATAGCCCGGAGCATTTCAGATATTTATCTGCCATTAGTACGCATCGAATTCAGTGCGCAAGTTCTAGCTGATTACCCTGTCAGCAAATGGCGTGAGGAGACAGCGCTGAATGCCTGGCGGGATAAACTTCAGCAGTATCTTTTTCCAGAAATGCACTTTGAAAAGATAACCCCGGTCTTACAGCGCGCCGCGCAGCAATTAGGTCAAAGCTGGCAGCAGCGGCTAAGTACATCCGGCAACAGAATTAAGATTATTGATAATGGTGTGGTTAACTCACAGTTTATTGATGATGTCAGAGAGGCGCTGACGAAGAGCTGTGCACGGTATCCTGAGCTTTTTTTCTGCCAGGTTTATCAGCGAGATAATGGACACTGGTTTACTTTTTTAATCAACGACTTCATGTCCGACTCCTATCACCGCTCTAAACGCCAGCTGGCTGACACCGATCCTTCCTGGCCCGTTTCCCCACTGGTGAGCCGGTTGCCAAAGGCGTCTGACTTGCTGCAGGAAGCCTCTATTACCACCAACGTGATGCTCAATCAAACCAGCGTGTATCAACAACAATTACAGGCGTTAGTCAGTCTCTATTCACGCGCGAGATCGCTGCCGTTTCATCAACGTTTGCAGCAACATGCACTGGACGATCGCCCCCCAGTCAACAGCCCGACAGCGCAGGATGTAGTCAGTCTGTTCAATGATCTGATTGACGTGCTGGGCAATATCGTGGATTACCAATACCGGGCACTGAGCCACTATTTGCCACTGCTGGATGTACAGGACGATTACCTTCTTCTCCAGCTATTAAGTGATACTTTACGGCTCACGATGCCAGAATCACCTAATTTATATGAATTTATCGTTCATTCATTACAAAATAATCTTGCCGATCCCGCATTCCGCCTCGCCAGCCTGACACAGCAAAATTTTGCCGGCGTGCAGATTATAGAAATCGTCCGGCGCTTTACATTAGCCAGCAAGCAATATGACAGCGCCGTGCTGGCGGCCATCAGACGCTACATCACCGCCACAGTTCGTCATCTGCTCTCTTTTACCGCTTATCTGAGCGATATTGAACCACTGCTGGCTCAGGCTCCCCTCCACTCGCTCTCATCGCAGTGGCTTTGTCTCGGTGCAATTATTTGCCGTCAGTTAAATTTAGTTACGTCGACTGCCGGTGAACTGCTTATGCTGGCCAGCGCCGCCCAGCATGACACTGGCCTGCTTTCTTTACGCGAAACCGCCATTCAGCAATTGGCTTTTCTTAGTGGATGCCAGCCCGTTGGCGATCGGCGTGCTGAAGCCCTGGATGCGCTAAAGACGGTGTCCTCAACTCTTTTGCAGGCTGACGCGATGCAACAACGCGTTTTCAGTTGCCTGGAGGCAAGCCACTGGCTGGCGCTGTTTCTTGCTCAGATGAACTTCTCCAGCCCTGGCGACTGGGACGCATTGCGAACTTTGCTCAGTACTGCTCTGCAAGAACAGCGTAAATTATTGCAACATGCGCTGTTTGAGCTTACTGACGAGAAAAACCTGCAGCTGACTCAGGCAATTTATCGGGGAGAGCTACAGCTCACCTGGTATCGGCAAGAAAGCAACCTGATACAACAGGGGCTGGTTGCAGGTTTGGCTTTTAATATCAAAAATCAGCACGGTATTATACTGCCGCTGGGTGAGCCAGAATCAGTCCCCCCGATCTTTCGCCAGCTGACCGCAACTCCCGATGCGCATGAACTGACCCGTCTCTGTTTTGCTGATGCTGACAACGACCGCCTTTTTCTCGATCCCATCCAGTTGAACCTGACAATCGGTACTTATTCTGTCAGCTTTCCGGTCACTAACCCGGCAATCGTGTTGTTTGAATGGATGCAATCAGAGGCAGTGAAACGATTAGCTACGCTGGAGAAGGAAAACAATGAGACATCATTTAATCAGGCAAAGCAGAGCCTGATCACCTGGCTGAGCCAGCATCTGTTCTTCTATGATAATGAGAAGAGCTACTACTCCTCTTTGCCGGAGAAAACTGAACATATTGCCCGGGCAGCGGCGCATCCGGACATTGCGAAGTGGCAACGGCGGGATCCCACCACACTCGTTCACTCAGATCCGGTCAGCCGCTTTAGCCACGCTATCAGCACGGTAATGGGTGGTCACACCCTCTGGCCTTCAATGACTGCGGTATTAAGAGCGACCGCGCCACGAACTGGCGCAACGCCCTGGGCTAATCTGCCTGAACAGGGTTTCGCCGGTTTCTGGTGGGATCCGGTCAGTCGCTTCTGCTATCTCGGCTGGAAAAACGGAGAAAGTCGCGCGCTGTATGCCAGCACCGCAGATAACCGGGAAGCCTTGTATTTGTTAGCAGATGACGCAATCAACGCCACAATCTGGCCGGACTTAACCTATTTTGACTGGCTGCAGAATGACGTGCAGGCGCTGCGACGCGCTGCGATATCCGTCAGGCAATTCTTCGATGAATCAATAGCTCTGGCATGGCAGCTGCAACGCGTCTTGATTGGCGGTATCCCTCTGCCCGACGGCTCAGTTATACAACGCCCCGGATTACCCCTGGTGGTTATCCGCAGTGAGAACAATCAGCAGAGAGACTACTTTTATCCAGCCGGGGCTGAACTGGCAGTTCCGGTCACCGTCACCAGGCTGACCGGCGGTGGCTGGCGGCTCGATTTCTCGCCGCATAACGCACAGGCGCTGCAAGACAACTACCTGTCGCTTGAAACCAATCAGATCGATATCACCCAGGGCGGCCTGCGCAGACTTAGCGGACAACCCGCCTGGCAACTTATTTCCGCTGCCGATGCGGATGAAATATCAAAACAAGGGATTTTCACACCTGCCAGCTATCTGCACTGGAACGGCGGCAGTCACCACACCACCACCATGGTGCCGATTTCCCGCGTGCTGCAACGCAACGACGGCAATCTGGTATTTATTTTTATCGAGAATGATCAGCGTCTGAGCTATCGGATGCTGGATACCAGCGGCGAGCTTCAGCCTTCCCCGGCCCTGCCCGCGGACTGGCCGCGCGACGTCAGTGGTGCAGACACACGGCAACTTAATGCGGCCATTAACCAGCTTATTACCCGCCAAAAAGCACCGGATTATCGCGCATTGCTGGAGCCGGATGAGCAGTTGCGGCTGGAAAATGTCCTGTCCGGCGCGCAGCAGTACAGGCGTGCGGCCATCAGCCAGGCTTACAGCCAGCATCGTGCCTTTCTCTTCCGCTCAGCCTTCAGCAAACAGGCGCAAAGTGAGCTGGAGGATATCCTGCTGGCCTTTCTTCGGATGCGGCAAAACTTCTGGCAGCGAGTAAAAATAAACGCGCAGCTTGAAGATACGCCGCTTTCTCTGGATGAGCTGCTGTGGAAGCCTTACGCCTGGCGGGATTACAATCTTTTCAGCCATGCCGGCTGCGACAGCGCGCTGGAAAAATTACAACAGGAGAAGACACTGCTGCATGCGATGCGTCAGCAGATAAATCTGCACCATGATGTGCGCTTAACCAGCGACGATTTAAAGGCGTGGATCGCACAACGCCTGACAATGCTCGATGCTGCCGTGGCTGCGATTCCGTCGATTAAAAGCCAGCAGCACAGTCAGCCAGATGCGATGAAGACGATATTACCATTGCAGTTGCAGCGCTTTGCGCACAACTATTTCTTTGGTTATTACGACCGTCAGCTTTATGTTACCGCAGAGCTGTTTCAGCAGCCGTGGCCGTGTATCCGCGATGCCGACTGGCCGGGAGCGGCGCGCAACAGCTGGCAACCGGCGCTGGACCTGCTGCACACTCTGGTTACTGAGATGCCGCCGCAGGTAAGGATAGCAGACCGGCTACTGACGTTGCCCGAGCCGCTGTGGCGCGCAGATGAGATGCAGCAGCGCGCACGCTCATGGCAGCAGACCTTTCAGCAGGGATTTCGCTACTGGCAGACCGCACGCAGCGCCGAACAAATGCTACTGCTGCGGCCCGCTGCCGCAACGCAAGAGCCGCAATTGATGTCACAGCGCTATCGCTGGCCGGTTCGCCTGGTGCTGGCAGCCGGTATTGGCGATCCTGACAATAATCAAAGCGCGGGCACCGCGCCGCCGTTACAGATTGGCGCGCAACATAACGAAGATTTATTGCTGACGCCGCCTGGCCCGGCAATAAGCGGAGAGCCGTCGGCACGGCTGGCGGCGATTAATGCCGATCCGCAAAATGCCCGGCAGTTTGCCGACTGGAGTAAGCTGCGGCTCTCCAGCCCGTGGGCGCTACAGGCCTTTTCCGGGCCTGAATTTTTGTTACGTCTGCATGGCAGAATTCAGCGGTTAATGGCGCACGAAGCGGACAGCTGGTGTCAGGAGGAACAAGAATTTTACCGCTCGCCGGCCACCGCTGAGTTTCTGCAGCAAAGCCAGCCTGAATTGATCGATAAGAGCCACTACGCTGCGCTTTTCATCCAGCTGTTTAACAGCAATCTGCTGGTCACCCGATTAATTATGACCGATGCGGAAATGGTGTTTGGCCTGATGTGTGATTACTTTGTGGAAAAGCACCCTGAACGAGCCACCGAGGATCTGTCGAAAGCCTGGTTTCTGTTTCTGCACACCTTCGACCAGCCTGAGCAGGACGACCGGCAACCTCTCTGGCTGGTCGGCGTGTGACACCAAGCAGGGTAAAAAAAAACGGGCCAGCAGGCCCGTTTTCTATTTGACGACGCGAAGCGCCGGACGACCACCGCGCGGCGGCGGCGTATCATCAGGGTTATCGTCATCATCGCTACTGTCATCAGGACGATCGCCATCAATAACCGACATGACGGTCTCTGGTTCATCCTGCTCAGCAGTAAAGTTTTGCTCACCACCCTCTTCATAGGCAGGTTCAGGCTCAAACATCGTGCCTGCACCGTTCTCGCGGGCGTAGATTGCCAGCACCGCATTCAGCGGTACGGTAACCTGGCGCGGAACGCCACCAAAGCGGGCATTGAAACGAACGTCATCGTTGCCTAACTCAAGGTTACCCACGGCACGCGGTGCGATATTCAGAACGATCTGTCCATCACGAGCGTACTCCAGCGGCACCATTACGCCAGGCAGATTGATGTCTACGACTAAATGCGGCGTCAGCTGGTTATCCAGCAGCCACTCGTAAAACGCTCGCAGCAGATAAGGGCGACGTGCGGTTAGTTGAGACATTTCCATACGATTAGCCCCGCGTTTGCAGGCGCATTTCACGTTCCGCTTCCGTCAGGGAAGCCAGGAAGGAATCACGCTCGAACACACGCGTCATATAGCCTTTCAGCTCTTTTGAACCCGCACCAGACAGTTCGATGCCCATCTGTGGTAAACGCCACAGCAGCGGTGCCAGATAGCAATCAACCAGACTAAATTCTTCACTCATAAAGAATGGCGTGCGGGAGAACAGCGGGGCAATCGCCAGCAGCTCTTCACGCAGTTGTTTACGTGCCGCGTCAGCTTCCTGCGCGTTGCCGTTTTCAACTTTACGCATCAGACTGTACCAGTCCTGCTCTACGCGGTGCATCATCAGGCGGCTTTCACCGCGTGCAACCGGGTACACAGGCATCAGTGGCGGATGCGGAAAGCGCTCATCAAGGTATTCCATGATGATGCGGGATTCATACAGCGTCAGCTCGCGATCGACCAGCGTTGGCACGGTACGATACGGGTTGAGGTCAATCAGATCCTGCGGCAGATTATCCGTTTCAACCTGCTCGATCTCTACACTGACACCTTTCTCAGCCAGCACGATACGTACCTGATGGCTAAAAATGTCAGTCGGACCAGAAAACAGCGTCATTACCGAACGTTTGTTGGCAGCGACAGCCATGAAAACCTCCAAGTTTATCGAGAAAATTACTGCGAATAGCCAACCACGCGGCGACTAACCTGCTTGATATAACCCCTCGCAGCCAAAAGTTGCGCCGATCCAGCATCCTGACAGGATAATCATGCGTAACTACCCGGCATACGGGCGCAAAGTGACACACAGTTTACCAGATTTTAAGCGACTTGTGGGGGAAGCATTGAAGATTTGACGGGAAAATGCTAGTGAGCGGGAAAATACCCCGGATTACATCCGTGACGGGCAATAAAAAACCCGGTGTAAGCACCGGGTTTTTTCGATAATTTGCGCTGTAAACAGGCGAATTAACGCTTGGAGAACTGTGGACGACGACGTGCTTTACGCAGACCGACTTTCTTACGTTCAACCTGACGCGCATCACGAGTAACGAAGCCTGCTTTACGCAGTTCGCCACGCATGGACTCGTCGTACTCCATCAGAGCGCGTGTGATACCGTGACGGATCGCACCAGCCTGACCAGAGATACCACCACCTTTAACGGTGATGTACAGATCAAATTTACCAACCACATCCATCAGTTCCAGCGGCTGACGAACTACCATGCGGGCAGTTTCGCGACCGAAGTACTGTTCCAGTGAACGCTGGTTGATAACGATGTTACCACTGCCCGGCTTGATGAAAACGCGAGCGGTAGAGCTTTTGCGGCGACCAGTGCCGTAGTTTTGATTCTCAGCCATTGCCTATAATCCCGATTAAATGTCCAGAACTTGCGGTTGCTGTGCCGCATGGTTGTGCTCGTTGCCCGCGTAAACTTTCAGTTTACGGTACATAGCACGACCCAGCGGGCCCTTTGGCAGCATGCCTTTAACCGCGATTTCAATCACACGCTCAGGACGGCGAGCAATCATCTCTTCGAAGGTCGCTTGCTTGATACCACCGATGTGGCCGGTGTGATGGTAATAAATCTTGTCAGTACGCTTGTTGCCGGTTACAGCAACTTTCTCAGCGTTCAGAACGATGATGTAATCACCAGTATCAACGTGCGGAGTATATTCCGCTTTGTGCTTACCGCGCAGGCGCAGAGCCAGTTCAGTCGCCAGGCGACCTAAAGTTTTGCCCGTTGCGTCAACAACGTACCAGTCACGTTTTACGGTTTCTGGTTTAGCTGTAAAAGTTTTCATTAAAAGCTTACCCAAATTAAGTTACACGTTGGTGAAATCCCAAACGCTTGAATAAACGGTTGAGGCTCACACGACCATCTTGACCAGCAAGCCCACCCCTTCGGATAGAGTTACTGGAACGCAAAAGTTTTTGGGAAAAAAAACCAATGCCGTAACGTGGGGTCGCAAGATTATAGAGAAGTCGCACACAAAGCGCGACCCCTTTTTGCGATTAAATCCACTTCCGGCCAGGGTTTTTTAAGCGCTTACGGCAAATGTTCAAGACGCAGGTATTCTTCGCTCTGCATCTCCTGCAAACGCGACAAACAGCGCTGATACTCAAATTTCAGCCGCTCGCCCTGATAAATTTCAAACAGTGAGGCTTCAGCAGCGACGACCAGCTTCACGTGACGCTCATAAAACTCATCCACCAGCGCCAGAAAACGGCGTGCCTGATCCTCGGTGCGATTGACCATTACCGGCACGTTATACAGCAGCACGCTATGAAAACGGCGCGACAGCTCGATGTAATCATGCTGGCTGCGCGCTTCGCCGCACAGCGTATAGAAATCCATTGCCACCACGCCTTCCGCAACGCCCAGCGTCGGCAACGGCCGGTGGTTAACTTCCAGTACCGGCTTCTCATCATCGCGTGCCACTCCAGCCAGCGCGACAAACATCCTCTCCATTTCGCGGGCAGTTTCATCGTTCAATGGCTGCATCCATAAATGGGCCGACGTCAGGGTGCGCAGACGATAATCGATGCCGGCATCGACGTTCATAATGTCGCAATGGCGTTTAATCAATTCGATCGCTGGCAGGAAGCGCGCACGCTGCAGACCATTACGGTAGAGATCGTCCGGCGGGATATTCGACGTGGCCACCAGCGCGATACCACGGGCAAACAGCGCTTCCATCAAGGTTCCCAGCAGCATTGCATCGGTAATATCAGAAACAAAAAACTCATCAAAACAGAGAATATCGGTCTGCGCCTTAAAACGATCGGCAATGATTTCCAGCGGATCGGACTGCCCCTGAAGTTCGGTCAGCTCCTGATGCACCCGCAGCATAAAGCGATGGAAATGCAGACGCAGTTTGCGATCGCCAGGAATAGCCCGAAAAAACAGATCCATTAACCAGGTTTTCCCGCGCCCCACTCCGCCCCACATATACAGCCCGCGAACCGGTGGCAGCGGCGCGGTTTTCTCCTTGCCCATCAGTCCCTTCAGCTTACCAAACAGGCCGCCAGACGGCGCAGACGGCGCAGACGGTGTGGCGATCAAGGCCTGCTGGATAACGTCTAAACGAGCGATCGCATTACGCTGAACCTCGTCAGGTTGATAGTCGCCGTTATTCAGCGCCTGCTGATAAAGCGCCAGAGGAGAAGTCGTTTGCATTGTTAAATCACATTCCCTGAAAAGTGGTCTGTCACGCAGCCGGTTGACGAAAAAAAGGCCGTTCTACACTAAGCGATGCTGCCACAGGATTCCACTTCGATTCGATAAGCAGGTATAGTGGCTATTATTAAGTTGATAGGCCCTACGGAACAACGAAGACAACATGGGAGTCATTTATGACCTGGGAATACGCGCTCATTGGTTTGGTGGTTGGTATTATTATCGGCGCAGTTGTGATGCGTTTTGGTAACAGAAAATTGCGTGAGCAGCGCAGCATGCAGTATGAACTGGAAAAAACTAAAGCCGAATTGTCGGATTATCGTGAAGAACTGACCGGCCATTTTGCACAGAGCGCAGAGCTGCTGGATAACATGGCGCGTGATTACCGCCAGCTTTATCAGCATATGGCGAAAGGTTCGAACGACCTGCTGCCAAATCTGCCAGGTGAGAAAAACCCTTTTGCTTATCAGTTAACTGAAGCAGAAGCGGATAACGATCAGGCACCGGTGCAGATGCCGCGAGACTACTCCGAAGGCGCATCCGGCCTGCTGCGTAGCGAACACGCCAAACGCGATTAATTTACTCTCAGGGGCGCTTTTGCGCCCCTTTTTCGACATAAAGCGTCGAACCCTTTTCTGAATCATCTGTCACAGTTTTTAGTCTTCATAACTTTTCCCCCTCAATTTTTTAGCAGCGAGAGCGTCGTAGCGATGAAAAAAAAATCATTACTGTTTAGCGCATTAGCATTAAGTATTGGCATGAACTTAACCCTTGCTCCACAGGCGCTGGCGTCACTTCCTGCTCAGATTCAAGGCCAACCGCTGCCGAGCCTGGCACCGATGCTGGAAAAAGTGCTGCCGGCAGTGGTCAGCGTGCATGTTGAGGGAACGCAGACTCAATCGCAGGATCTTCCCGAGCCGCTGAAGCGCTTTTTCGGTCAGGGCGGCGCGCGCGGCGGACAGCCGCAGCCTTTTGAAGGTTTGGGCTCTGGCGTGATCATCAATGCGGAAAAAGGCTATGTGCTGACCAATAATCACGTGGTTAACGGTGCCGATAAAATCAACGTTCAGCTGAGTGATGGCAATGAATATGACGCCAAGCTGATCGGGCATGATGAGCAAACCGATATCGCGCTGATCCAGATTAACGGCGCAAAAAATCTTACTCAGGTGAAAGTCGCGGATTCCGATCAGCTAAAAGTGGGTGATTTTGCCGTCGCCATCGGTAACCCGTTTGGCCTTGGACAAACCGCCACTTCCGGCATTATCTCCGCCCTTGGCCGCAGCGGCCTGAATCTGGAAGGGCTGGAAAACTTTATCCAGACCGATGCTGCCATCAACCGCGGTAACTCCGGCGGCGCGCTGGTTAATCTTAACGGCGAACTGATCGGGATTAATACCGCGATTCTCGCCTCCAGCGGCGGCAATATCGGCATCGGCTTTGCCATTCCAGGCAATATGGCAATGAACCTGGCGCAGCAGCTGATTGAATTTGGCGAGGTAAAACGCGGTCAGCTGGGAATCAAAGGCACCGAAATGACCGCTGATATGGCTAAAGCCTTTAAGGTTGATGCCCAGCGCGGTGCTTTCGTCAGTGAGGTGCTGCCGAAATCTGCTGCCGCCACTGCCGGCATAAAATCTGGCGACATCATTACTGCCATTGACGGTAAGCCGATCACCAGTTTTGCTGAGCTGCGGGTTAAAATCGGCACCACTGCACCAGGCAAAGAAGTAAAAATTGGCCTGCTGCGTGATGGCAAACCCTTGACGCTGACCGTTAAGCTGGAAAGTGGTAGCCAGAGCAGCACCAGCGCTGCACAGCTTTCACCGGCGTTGCAGGGGGCGACCCTGAGCGATGGCCAGCTGAAAGATGGCACCAAAGGGGTGAAAGTTGATGACGTCGCCAAATCGACCCCAGCAGAACAGGTCGGCCTGCATAAGGATGATGTGATTGTCGGCGTTAACCGCGCTCCGGTTCACAACCTGGCAGAACTGCGCAAGATACTGGAAGCCAAACCTCCGTTGGTGGCGCTGAATGTGATGCGCGGCGGGGAAAGTATCTACCTGCTATTGCGTTAAGTCGTTATTGCCATCACGACGCGGACACAACATTGTGTGTGTCCGCGTAACTCATGTTATTCTGCCTTCCGTTTATTTCTGGCTTAACTTAACACCATGTTTCCTAAACTTTTGCGTTCGGTGATTCTTGGCCTGATCGTCGCGGGTATTTTACTGGCAGCGATGCCTGCGCTGAGGATCGGCAGTAACCTGATTTCCGCGCAGGATGACAGCGCCGATCAGACACCGGTTAGCTATAATCCCGGCGTGCGGCGTGCTGTGCCTGCGGTAGTCAACGTCTATAACCGCAGTGCGGCAAACGGCTCGCAAAATCGCGGCGTAACGACGCTGGGTTCCGGCGTGATTATGAATGCAAAAGGTTACATCCTCACCAATCGACACGTAATCAACGATGCCGATCAAATTATCGTCGCCTTGCAGGATGGCCGTTTCTTCGAAGCGATGCTGGTCGGCTCCGACAGCCTGACCGACCTGGCGGTATTAAAAATTACGGCATCCAGCCTGCCGGTTATCACGATTAATCCCAAACGAGTCGCACACGTTGGTGACATCGTGATGGCTATCGGTAATCCGTATAACCTCGGACAAACCGTGACTCAGGGGATTATCAGTGCCACCGGACGTGTCGGTCTGAGCCCTTCCGGCCGCCAGAACTTTCTGCAAACTGACGCCTCGATTAACCACGGTAACTCCGGCGGTGCGCTGATTAACTCACTCGGTGAGCTGATGGGCATCAACACACTCTCATTCGACAAAAGCAACGATGGTGAAACGCCTGAAGGCATTGGATTTGCTATTCCTACCGCGTTAGCCACCAAGATTATGGATAAACTGATTCGTGACGGACGGGTTATCCGTGGCTATATCGGCATCACCGGGCGTGAAGTGCCGCCGCTGCATGGTCAGGGCGCCGGTATCGATCGGATTCAGGGGATTGTGGTCAGTGAAGTGGCGCCAGGCGGTCCGGCGGCGAAAGCCGGTATTCAGGCCAATGATGTTATCACCAGCGTTAACGGCAAAGCTGCGGTGTCAGCACAGGAAACGATGGATCAGGTAGCTGAAATTCGCCCTGGGTCAGTGATAGATGTTGAAGTTAACCGCAACGATCAGAAACTGACGCTGCCGGTGACCATTCTCGAATATCCGCAACAGAATTAATGGCTGCATCGCAAACGGGCGGCGCGAACACCGCCCGTGACAGCATGCAGCGAAATTACTTAACGAACTCTTCGCCCAGCGTAATATCTTTTTTCAGCGTATCCAGCATGCCTTCCAGCGCCTGCTGCTCGAACGCGCTCAGTGTGCCGATAGGCTTACGTTGCTCAACGCCGTTTTTACCCAGCAGCAGCGGCTGAGAGAAGAAACGCGCGTGCTCGCCGTCACCTTCAACATAGGCACACTCAACCACATTGCTTTCGCCATGTAGCGCACGCACCAGTGACAGGCCAAAACGTGCCGCCGCCTGACCCATCGACAGCGTTGCCGATCCGCCACCGGCCTTCGCTTCAACCACTTCAGTACCCGCATTCTGAATACGTTTAGTCAGGTCGGCCACTTCCTGCTCGCTGAAGCTGACGCCAGGAATCTGCGACAGCAGCGGCAGAATAGTCACGCCAGAATGCCCACCAACCACCGGTACATTCAGCTCTTCAGGCTGTTTGCCTTTCAGCTCAGCCACAAAGGTGTTGGAGCGAATGATATCCAGCGTGGTAACGCCAAACAGTTTGTTCTTATCGTATACACCGGCTTTTTTCAGCACTTCAGCAGCAATCGCCACCGTGGTGTTCACCGGATTGGTAATAATACCAATCAGTGCTTTCGGGCAGGTGGTCGCCACTTGTTCAATCAGGTTACGCACGATACCGGCGTTCACGTTGAACAGATCGGAGCGATCCATACCTGGCTTACGCGCCACACCGGCAGAGATCAGTACCACATCCGCACCATGCAGCGCAGGGGTAGCATCTTCACCGCTGAAACCTTTGATTTTAACTGCCGTAGGGATGTGGCTTAAATCGACTGCAACGCCAGGGGTTACCGGAGCGATGTCATACAGGGAGAGTTCTGAACCTGCCGGAAGCTGGGTTTTAAGCAGAAGTGCGAGAGCCTGGCCAATACCGCCAGCTGCGCCGAGAACTGCAACTTTCATCCTAAACTCCTTATTATTGTGAGCAGAAAAGTGCCGGAAATCCATCCGGTTACGACCATAACCAACCTGCGAGCGAATGACGAGGATCTTGTCATGGTTTTGCGTGCTGTCGCACTGAATCGAGCACAAACCGTTGAGATTGACCGCATTACGTACAGATTTGACGCTGATAGTAACTGCATGCAGACACATTATTCGGCGGTTACATTACACCTTTAACAGTTATCAGAACAACATCAATTTTATAACAATCTGTTCACTTGCTTTCTCATAGCTATGCGCCAGTGCGCCATTTTTCATCGCGAAGAAAGTTTGGTAGAATGCGCGCCCGCATTGAAAATTCCGCAACTCAAGCCTAAAGGCAGTTTGCATAATAATTCATTTAAATGCATAATAATTTATCGCCCGGCATCGGGCATCCCGTTTTACTTTCTTCTATATCGGTAGCCTATGCGTAACCCATCAAAACAAGAAGATTTGATTAAGGCATTTAAGGCCTTATTAAAAGAAGAGAAGTTTAGCTCTCAAGGCGAGATTGTGCTGGCGCTGCAGGACGAGGGTTTCGACAATATCAATCAGTCCAAAGTATCGCGCATGCTGACTAAATTTGGCGCGGTGCGTACCCGTAACGCCAAAATGGAGATGGTTTACTGTCTGCCAGCCGAGCTTGGCGTGCCAACTACCACCAGCCCGCTGAAAAATCTGGTGCTGGATATCGACTATAACGATGCATTGGTGGTTATCCATACCAGCCCAGGTGCTGCCCAGCTGATTGCCCGCCTGCTGGATTCGCTCGGTAAAGCTGAGGGGATTCTTGGCACCATCGCCGGTGACGACACCATCTTTATTACCCCGGCGCGCGCGTTTACCGTCAAGCAACTGTACGACGCGATTTTGATGTTATTCGAACAAGAACTCTGAAACGCGGCGCTGAATCGACGGCTGAAATTGGCCGTTCAGGCCGCGTTATCCTCAGCTTGACTTAGAGCCGACATCCCGTCGGCTCTTTTTTTTGTTGCTTCAAACCCGGCTTATATGGGATAAAACACTGGCTCGAGACGACAATCTCATTCTTTCCTCCTCGATATACTCCTCTACCAGCGTGATCCACTGCAAATTTACGCACAAATAGCTAAATTGACCCATGTTATTGTTTTTGCTTAATATTAATGCGATACGGGTAAATTATAAGCTTTTTTTATAACTATCGGTTATTAAAAAGTCATTTCCATGCAAAGCATCCCACCAAAATATTATTAGCTAGGTATTAATTTCCTACGTGATTAGATCTATACTTATTTTCGTGATGACAATCACACTAATTAAAAAGATAAAAATTGACGACGAGGAAATAAATATGAACGTTAAAACTACTATCGCGACTCTTGGCATCCTTTCTGCCCTGTCATTCGGCGCTTTTGCAGCTGAATCCGTCACCGCAGAACAGGCGCAAAATCTGCAGTCTGTTGGCACCATTACCGTAAGCGGCATCGCCGGTTCACCAATGGATATCCATCAGGCTCTGGTACAGAAAGCCGATAAACAAGGCGCCAGCGCTTACCGCGTGATTGAGGCCTATAACAACGGTAACTACCACGCTACCGCTGAACTGTATAAATAAGCGCATTTGCAGTACCCCGTACATAACGACGGCAACCCCAAGTATAAAAATAGCTGTACACACCTTTCGGTTGCTCTGAACAACATATTTCTGGAGTAAGTATCATGAAAACCACTATCGCTATCGCTGCACTCGGTCTTGCTTCCGTTCTCTCTTTTTCTGCTGCCGCAGCTGACCTGGTCACCGAGCAACAGGCTACCAGCCAGAACCTGCAGTCAATGGGCACTATTACCGTCAGCGGCCTTGACAGTTCACCCATGACTATCCGTGATGCGCTGTCAGAGAAAGCCAATCAGCAGGGCGCCAGCTCTTATCGGGTGATTGAGGCGTATAACAACGGCAACTATCACGCAACTGCTGAAATTTATAAATAATTCGCCCGCACGGGCGCTGACTAAGCGCCTGGCCGCTGCGCTGAAGACCTGAAATCCGTAGGTTGCTGGAATGAATAAGGTGAGTGTGTCTGACGCGAGATTTTAATTCGCGGTGAAGTAAACGGACATGTCACAGCTAAGTGTTATCAGTAATTCCTCGTCGACCTGACGAACCCTTTGGCCCCGCACGCCGGGGCTCTTTTTTGCCACTGCAATATTTAGCTAATCCGATATCCTACCGAACGTTGAAGCGGAGCTTACCCTCAAGCTCCTCTTCAGCTTCGTCAAACAGCAATATTAATGCGCCGTAGCGCCGTTTCTGCCCCGAACCCAGATGCACAAACTCGATCTCCAGCGGTAGCGGCAGCAGAGAAGCGGTCACCGCATCCCAGAGACTGTCCAGGTCGATAATTACCCCTTCCGCCAGCGCAAAGCGCTCGCTGAACTGTCGATAAAAATGGGCCTGATCGACGATCTGGTTAAAATCAAAGCTCTCTTTCTTCATGCTGGCCGCTCCGTAAAAATAAACCGGGCAGCATTCGCCGCCCGAATCATTACAACCCACCGAGATGCAGGGCCTTCACCTCAAGAAACTCCTCTAAACCCAGCACCGATCCTTCACGGCCAAGGCCGGACTCTTTCACGCCGCCAAACGGTGCCAGCTCAGTGGAAACCGCACACTCATTCACTCCGACCATACCGCTTTCCAGCGCCGCCGAAACGCGGAAGACGCGTTGCAGGTTCTGGGTGTAGAAGTAGGCCGCAAGACCAAATTCGGTGTCATTGGCACGACGAATCACATCCTCTTCATCATCAAAGCGGAAGCAGGCGGCCACCGGACCGAAGGTCTCCTCTTGCGCCAGCTTCATGCCTTCGTGAGCATCGGCAATCACCGTCGGTTGCCAGAAGTTTCCACCCAACGGGTGGCGAGCGCCACCGGCGACAATGCGTCCTCCCTGAGCTACCGCGTCTTTTACGTGCTCTTCCACTTTCTCCAGCGCCGATTTTTCAATCAGCGGCCCGACGATCACGCCGTCATCCACGCCATTACCCACTTTAAGCGTCTTCACTTCGTCTGCCAGTTGGTTAACAAAGCGATCGTAAACCGAGCTATGTATGTAGAAACGGTTAACGCTGACGCACACTTGTCCGGCGTTACGGAATTTATTCGCTATCGCCCCCTTCACTGCCGCATCAATATCAGCATCATCAAACACGATGTAAGGCGCGTTGCCTCCCAGCTCCATCGACACTTTTTTCATGGTTTCGGCAGCATTACGCATCAGCAGTTTGCCAACCTGAGTGGAACCGGTGAAAGAGATTTTCCGCACCGCTTTACTGGCCATAATCGCATCGCTGATCGCCTGAGTATCACCGGCTACCGCATTCAGCACGCCGTCCGGTACGCCGGCTTTTTTTGCCAGCGCCAGCAGAGCAAACGCCGATAGCGGCGTGTTGTTGGCCGGTTTGATAATGCCGGTACAGCCTGCAGCCAGAGCCGGGCCAAGCTTGCGCGTCAGCATCGCCATCGGAAAGTTCCAGGGCGTAATGGCTGCCACTACGCCAATCGGCTCGCGGGTAGCGTAAATCCTTGAGCCGGGCTTAGCAGGAGGGATGATCTCACCATTTGCACGCTTCGCCTGCTCGGCAAACCACTGAATAAAGCTGGCGGCATACTCCACTTCACCCTCGGCTTCATTCAGCGGCTTACCCTGTTCAGCGGTCATCAGTTTGCCCAGCCAGCTTTTATGCTCAATCATCAGCTGATACCAGCGGTAAAGGATTTCAGCGCGCTGTTTAGCGGTTTTCGCCCGCCAGCCGGGAAATGCCCGCTGCGCGGCGGCAATCGCCTGTTCAGTTTCACTTTTCCCGGCCTTTGCCACACTGGCAATGATTTCGCCGGTCGCCGGGTTGAGCACATCAAAGCTGGCGCTCAGCGAGTGCCACTGGCCATCTGCCAGGTAGCCAGTCTGGAAAAGATCGTTATCTGTAAGGAATGAATAAGACATGGGTTCTCCTGTTAGATTTGCCATCCTGATGACTCAGTATAGTTGGCAAAACTCAGGGGATTTTGTTCGACAGCGGTGTGCTGGCAGAAGAAGTGTAAGCGGGCATAAGCGGTGCCCGCAGGCACCGACAAAGATTTACACGGAAATCAGCGTGTTCTGATATTTGTTAAGCATATCGGCCAGGCGTTTAACCGGCTCGGTGACGCTGAGTGGCGCATCATAAACCACCAGCTTTTCCTGATACTCATCAAACTCACGCAGCAGACGCTGAAAGTAGTAACGTCGCTTGTCATCACTGTGTGCAGAGATCACCCGGTCAGCGGTGTAGCGCAGCTGCTTGTGGAACGCTGACAGCTCGGCATTGACCGGAATATCCGCGTTACGTAAGCGTTGGTGGCCGATAATCAGCGTCAGCGCCAGGCGGTATTTATCGATATCACCGGGGAACATGTTTAACAGCATAAACAGTTGCTGATATAGCGCTGGCAGATGGTTTTCGCGACGACGCGCCTGATTGGTGGTCATCGCCGATACCGCCGCATACATAAAGCGATTAAGCAGCGTGCGGGCAATGCGCGCCTTAGAGGTATCGCGAATCAACAGAATGACCATCGTCGCGACAAAAGCGCCAATGCACTGGCCTAAGGCTCCGTCGATAAAAGTGCTGATATGAAACGTCATCGGATTATCCAGTACCAGAACATTCAGCGTGCCGATAAACGCGCCGAGAGTGCCCAGCTGCCGCCGTTGGATAAAGATTCCGGCAATAAACGCCAGCGCACCAATCGCGATTAACAGTAACAGCAAGCTCTGCTGCGTGGCGGGCAGGATAAACATGAAGTAGAAGGCACCAATTGGGATCGCCACAATCATGCCGTAAAGAAAATCCTTGGCCATCATCAACGGGTTCGGCATCCGCATCGCCAGCGCGGTAATCACCGCCAGCATCACCATGCAGCCACTGCCTGAAGTCCAGCCGGTATACAGCCAGAACAGCGAGCCTGCTGCCGTCGCGACAAAGGTACGAACACCGTTAATTATCGCGTGACGACTTTCAGCGGATTTGGCTTTAATCACCACTTCATCGTCGAGGATCGCCTCTTCGGTGCCGCTAATTCGACAATTACCCTGAATACCTTTCAGCAACAGCAGATAACGCGTGGCATTGCCCACCCAGCTGGCGACGGTAATTGGCGTCTGCTTACTGCTGCTGGCCGTGATCACCCGGCGCATCAGCTTCATGCGCTTATGGACATCACTGACGCTATTAACCTGTTTTTCAAACAGTATTTTATACTGCGGCGGCAGGTATTCCGGTCGGCTGTTCTGAATAAGAAAGGTTTCTGCCGCCTGGGTGATCATCTTCAGCGATAGAGTATGGAGCGCAATCAGCCGTCGGTTAACATTCTGCCAGCGCGCCGACTCCATCATCAGCAGGCTGCGCATGCCGTTCAGCGCATTGGTACGGCGCACCAGGTCCGCCCAGGATTTATCCACTTCTTCTTTATCAGCATGAGCGATACAGAGTTGCAGCAGTTTGTAGTGATCGATCAGCAATGAGTCGATTTCACGATCGATATTACTTTTGATCGATCGTGGAGAAAACAGCAGATCGGCGACGATCGCACAGACGATGCCGATAACAATCTCACTGCAGCGCTCAATGGCGAACTGTGGTGCCAGCAGCACCGATCCATTGGGCTGGGCGTCAACACTGACGATGATAATCAGCGCGGTATAGCCGGCCAGCCCCAGCGCATAGGAGTTTTCAACTTTAATCAGCGACGACAACCAGACGCAGATACCCGCCCATAAGCAGCACAGCATCAGCATAAGTGCCGGTGCGCGGATGGTACTGATCATAATCACCAGCGCAGCGATACAGCCGATAAAGGTGCCGATGATGCGCAACAGACCACGATGACGTAACGCGCCGGAGAACGGATCGCCACCGGCGGCAAACGCAGTACCACCGGCGACGATACCGGCAGTCATGACCGCCCAGCGTGGCGTTTCGAGGTTAAAATGAAAGCCGATAAACAGCGCCATCACCACCGCGAAGGTTAGTTTGAGCGGAAAACGCATCCGCTCTAAGGTAAAACCTTGCATATTGCCTCCGCTTAGCCGAACTCACGCAAGCGTTGCAAAAACCTGGCCAGCGGCGGTAGTTGCTCGTTTTTCCGATCTGTTGCGCCGGTTACCACCACAGTGGCAGTGGTGCCTGATGGGTAAAGGTTACCAGGCTGGTTATCGAGACGGATTTTAACCGGAACACGCTGTGCCAGTCGCACCCACTCCAGGTTGGAGTCGATGGTCGCCATCCCTTTACTGTCAACGGTACTGCTGCTGTTGGTCACACCTGCAGCAACGCTGTCGACGGTGCCACGCAATACTTTACTGCTGCCCAGCGGCGTAATTTCAACGCGATAGCCCGGACGCACGCCTTCCAGCTTGGTCTCTTCCATATAAGCCAGAATGTAGAAACTGTTCTGCTTAACCAGCGCGACCGCCGTTGACCCACGGGTAATAAATTCACCGCGGTACACATTAAGGTTGGTGACCCAGCCATCGGCTGGCGCACGGATTACGGTACGATCCAGATCCAGCCGCGCCAGATCGCGCGTGGCCTGTGCCTTAGCCAGCTGATGCTCGCTGGTCTGCAGATCGTTGTTGGATTGCTCAATCGCTTCGCGTGACATCGCCGATACGCCCAGCTTGTTGCGGCGTCCGGCTTCACGGCGTTTCTCATTGACCAGCGCCTGATAGTAGGCGACATCCGCTTCGGACTCATCCAGTGCTTTCTGAAAACGTGGCATATCAATGGTGAACAGCACATCACCTTGCTTAACCAACTGGTTGTCATACACGCGCACATCGGTAATCAGACCGGTGACGTCAGGCGCAATGGCCACCACATCAGCGGTAAATTTAGCGTCTCGCGTCCATGGCGATTCGGTGTAAAACACCCAGGCGCGGAAGATGACCAGGACAGCGATGATAACCAGCAAAATGGTGATCGCATAACGGGCGATTTTTCTTATTAGAGCTTTCACTATGACCTCAGACGAACAAACGGGATACCAGATAAAACAGGCAGCAAAACAGCGCTGTATTAAACAGTGCCGAATGCCAGACTAAATCATAGATTCCAGTGGGCATCAGCACGCGACGCACCAGCCAGAACAGCATCAGCGCCACTATAATCTCAAAGAATATGGGCGGAAACGAAAGCCCGAATACGACAATAACCGGAAGCACACTCATCTCTTATCCTTTTACATACAGTGCCGGGTGAGTCCGTTTCGCCAAAATGGTGCACCGCCAATATTTCAGGTGGACTACGCGTTACAGGTTGATGATGGTCGGGCGACAGGTAAACTGTCAGACGAAAATCAGAACCGTAGCTTAATGATAGATTACCATTAAGCAATATTGGCAAGGGGGTGAGTAACCAGACGGTGACCCGGCAGCCATATAGTAACGCGCATGACTATATGTTTTCTACATATTGTGATCTAAATCACTTTTAAGCCAGAGTGAATAATGGAAAGACTAAAAGGCATGTCGGTTTTTGCCAAAGTGGTTGAATTGGGTTCGTTTACCGCTGCGGCGCGTCAGTTGCAGATGAGCGTCTCTTCCGTCAGCCAGATCGTGGCAAAACTGGAAGATGTACTGCAGGTTAAACTACTGAACCGCAGTACCCGCAGCATCGGCCTGACTGAAGCCGGAAAAATTTATTTTCAGGGCTGCCGCCGCATGTTGTCTGAGGCACAGGAAGTGCATGAACAACTGTATGCCTTTAACAACACCCCGACTGGCACCCTGAGAATTGGCAGTTCATCGACCATGGCGCAGAATGTCCTCGCCACCATGACCGCAGAAATGCTGCGTGAATATCCCGGCCTGACGGTCAATCTGGTCACCGGCATTCCGGCTCCGGATCTGATTGCCGACGGCCTCGACCTGGTGATCCGCGTGGGTGCGCTGCAGGACTCCAGCCTGTTCTCAAAACGCCTGGGTTCGATGCCGATGGTGGTGTGCGCAGCAAAGAGCTTTCTTGCTCAGCATGGCGCGCCGGAAAAGCCCGGCGATATCGGCCATTTTTCCTGGCTGGAGTACAGCGTACGTCCGGATAATGATTTTGAGCTGATCGCGCCGGAAGGCACCGCTATTCGTTTGTCGCCACAGGGACGCTTTGTCACCAATGATTCGCAAACCCTGACGCGCTGGCTGAAATCCGGCGCTGGTATCGCCTATGTACCATTAATGTGGGTGATTGATGAGATTAATGCCGGAGAAGTGGAAATTCTGTTTAGCCAGTATCAGTCTGACCCACGGCCAGTGTATGCGGTGTATACCCAGAAAGATAAGTTACCGCTGAAAGTACAGGTGTGTATTAATTATCTGACGGAATATTTTGAGCAGGTGGGCACGCTTTATCAGGAACACCGCAAGCAGTAATCTGCTGCAGGGCGGCGAAATCGCCGCCCTGCAGCAGTGATCAGGCAGTACCGCCGACCGTCAGTTTGTCCAGCTTCAGAGTTGGCTGGCCAACGCCTACCGGCAGGCTTTGCCCTTCTTTACCGCAAACGCCGACACCTTTATCCAGCGCCAGGTCATTCCCCACCATCGAAATTTGCTGCATCGCTTCAATACCGGAACCGATCAGCGTCGCGCCTTTCACAGGCTTAGTCACTTTACCTTTCTCAATCAGATAGGCTTCGGAAGTTGAGAAGACAAACTTACCGGAAGTGATATCCACCTGGCCGCCGCCAAAGTTCGGGGCATACAGGCCATACTCAACGCTTTCGATAATATCCTGCGGCGTCGACTGTCCCGCCAGCATATAGGTGTTAGTCATACGCGGCATCGGCAGGTGCGCATAGGATTCGCGGCGACCATTTCCGGTCGGCTGCACGCCCATCAGACGCGCATTAAGCTTATCCTGCATATAACCTTTAAGAATGCCGTTTTCAATCAGCACATTGTACTGACCCGGTACGCCTTCATCATCGATTGCCAGTGAGCCGCGCAGTCCGTCAATGGTGCCATCGTCGACCACGGTACAAAGTTCAGATGCCACCAGTTGCCCCATCTGGCCGCTAAACACCGAGGTGCCACGACGGTTGAAGTCACCTTCCAGACCGTGACCTACCGCTTCATGCAGCAGAACGCCCGGCCAGCCAGCCCCCAGCACTACCGGGATAGTGCCGGCCGGAGCAGCAATGGCAGACAGATTGACTAATGCCATGCGCACCGCTTCACGCGCCCAGGCTTCAGCACGCACTTCACCATTTTCATCGGCGAGGAAGAATTCATAGCCGCTACGACCACCGCCGCCAGCGGAACCACGCTCGCGCTTGCCATCATCTTCAACCTGCACGCTGACAGACAGTCGGACCAGTGGGCGAATATCAGTGGCCAGCGTGCCGTCAGTGGCCGCCACCAGGATCAGTTCGTACACGCCGCTCAGGCTGGCGGTAACTTCCTGCACGCGCTTATCAGCGGCACGCGCCGCGCTGTCGACGCGATGCAGCAGGGCAATTTTATCTTCCCGTGACAGGCTCTGTAGCGGATCCAGTGCCGGATAAAGCGAACGATGGGCTACCGCACCCAGCGTTTTGGTTCTGCCGTCACCCTGTTCACGCACGATACTGCGCGCGGCATTGGCGCTCTGCGTCAGCGCATTCAGGGTGATCTGGTCAGCATAAGCAAAGCCGGTTTTCTCACCGCTAATCGCCCGGACGCCGACGCCCTGATCGATGTTGTAAGAGCCATCTTTAATAATGCGATCTTCCAGCACCCAGGATTCATGGTAGCTGGATTGGAAATAGAGATCGGCGTAATCCAGTCGACGTTCTGAAAGCTGCCCTAAAAGGGTGAATAGATCCTGATGATTAATGTTGTTAGCAGTTAGTAACTGCTCACTTACCAGATTCAGAGTCATCGTTTCTCACTTGTTGTGTGACAATATAGTTATAGCCTGCGGCAATTCACCAGCGCCGTCAAATTCACTTTGCGCTGTTTTCACGCGGCTTGCGTAACACTTCGTTGATGACGGGCTTATCAATAGGCCCGCTGATGTGATAACGCAGGACAGAAATCTTATTCCATAGTGGTGCGAGCGCCTTGCTGGCGGCAAATACCGCCGCACCCACCACTGGGTTAATCACAAAGGCGGTAGCAACACCGACAGTGGCAGAAATTTCCGGAGCCACCACCGCTTGCATATCAATCTCGCGATTCACTAAATCCACCTTGCCCTGCATGGCAATGTCCGCTTCAAGGCCATCCACCAGCAGGTTATCGGTACGCATCACGCCATTTTCAATCCACGCGGTGCCGTTAATCGAGTCATACCAGAAGCCCTGACCGAAGGTATCGCTAAAATCGAGGCGCATCTTGCGCAGCAGAGCATCGAAACTGACCAGTCGTAGCAGCTGTCCGGCGCGGCCGGTGCTCACATCGGCAATTTGCCCCTTACCTAAATGTGTCTTCAGTACGCCGCTCAGGCTCTGTTCCGATGGCTGCCATGGCGCAGAACGCCAGTGCAGGTCATATTCGATATTAAACGGCGAGTCGCGCAGCGGCGTGCTTACGCCAAACCAGTTGGCCGCTTCGCTAATATTTTGTCCGTTAAGTCGGCCCTTTAATGACGTGCGCTGCTCGCCCGGGCGATTAACCCATTCGCCATTGACCGTCAGCCGCGCAGTGCCGCTGTCAATCAAGCCGTTAGTCAGCGTCAGAGTGGTATTTTTCGGCGTCAGCGTGGCCTGCATACGACCGAATTTCTGTCCTCTGATCCAGCACTCGTCGCACATCGCGGCCAGCGCGGGCCAGCGACTGAAATCGATCGCGCTGCTGTCGGCTGGCAGCGGTGAAGAGTTACCATCGTGGCTGCTGGCAAATTCTGGATTGTAATAGAGATAGTTGAGGTGAACGCGCCACGGCGCGTTACGCGCGATGTCCAGTGAACCGCGAATTTCGCGCCCGGTTGCCTTGACCTGCGTGTCACCGGAAACCGTCTGGTTGATGCTGGCATCCAGATCGCGCCACTGCTGACCCGCCAACGTCAGTGCTGGCGTGCGCACAATAATATTTCCCGGCAGATAGCCACTGCCCGCCTGCCCCTGGCCGCCGCCCGCCATCAACCCGAGCCAGGCTTCACCATCCAGCGGCGGCAGATTTAAAACCATGCCAGACGTTGCCGGTAAGGCTGGCTTGGTTTTACTGTCGTTGACCCAGATACCCCGATCAATGCGTAATTGCTTGCCCAGTAACCAGCGGCTGTTAAACCTGTGGCTTTCACCCAAGGCACCGCTCAGCTCGAAACTGTTCAGATTACCTTTAGCTGTTACTTTAAGTGGTAACGCGCTGCCGGCGGGTTTATCCAGCGGAGAAGGTAAGTGACTACTTACATTTTTCAGGTCGCCGTCGAGAGTAATATCGTATTTGGCATCACCGCTGTGCGGCAGGGTAATTGCCACTTTGCCGTTCCACGCTGCGCTGCCCTTCAGTCGCCCTGCCAGCTGCTTTGGCAATAAATCGATTTTTGCCGGCTGCCAGTCGCCTTTCAGATTGACACCAATCCGGTAGTCTTTCTCACCTTCAACGGTATTAAAATTGACACCAATTGGTTGTCCAAACCAGCTGGCGCTCATTTCATCACTTTGCAGATTGCCGTTGTCATAGCTGAAGCGGCCGGTCAGCTGGCTGAGAGTACTTTCCAGCGGCTTAATCAGTAACGTATTGTTATTCAGCGCCACTTCACCGCTGGCACGCACCTCTTCGCCATCAAGCGGGATATCGAGATGTAAGCGACCACTTACATCCCCGCCAATCTGCAGTTCATCCAGCGCCGCACCCAGCGATGGCTTCAGCGGTGACTGATTAAAATAGTTACGGACATCCGGCCCGGAACCGCTGATATCACCATCAATGATCAGTTTCTCTTTAAGATAGTCAGGGATCACCGCAGTAATATTTTTGCCGTGCACATTACCCAACATCGCCTCGGGTGCATTCATCCACAGCCCGTCATTGACGAAATCGAGGTCGATAGCCAGATTATTCAGCGCCGGCCAGCCCGGTTCAAACTCGTAGTGACCGTTGCGCAGCGGCACCCAGACTTCAAACATGCCGTCATTATGCTTAAACGGAAACTTCGCAGGATTACCGGCAAAAATCAGCGACGCATTCTGCACCTGACCGCCTTTGATCGCCCCGCTCAGATAGTCGGTCAGCGACTTGCCCATCAAGGGTTCCGGGAAATAGCGCCAGGCATCGCTGGCATCGGTGACATTAATGCCAGCGAGGATATCCAGACGCGGTGGCTGTTCTTTCGGCTGGCTGTAGTTAAAATCGCCCTTCGCCCACAGTGAACGCGCTTTTACATCAAGATCTTTGCCGCTTAAGCTCAGGCCACTGTCGCTGTAGTGCCAGTCAATAGCACCGGTGGCCTGCTGAATCTCCAGTGGCGCGCGGAACATATCCCCATAGGGTAACGTGGCATCGGCGATATCCAGTTGTATCCTGCCATGTGCCACACTTCCGTAGAGTGAACCGTTAAAATGTTCCATTCCCGGCAATAGCCGCCAATGCTGCCAGCTCAGGTTTTTCCAGTGCGCCTGAAAACGCGCCTGTTCCGGCTGTTGCAGCGGCACATCCACCGCCAGCGCCTCAATCTGCCCACGCGGGTGGATAGCGCGCCAGTTATCCAGCAGCTGAGGAGATAATCGGGCAAACAGTGGGATCAGCGGGTCGAGATATTTGATATCCAAATGGGTTGCCCGCACGCGCAGCTCTTCACCGCGATCCGATCCCGGCAGCAGACCGCTTTCCGGCTGCCAGAACAGCGAGATTTGTCCTTTCGGCCAGGCTTCGCCGTCAGTTTGCAGATTGGTTTCCGGCAGCTGAATCGCCCAGCCGCCGTTAGCCCGTGTGACATGCGCAGTGACATTATCGACATCTAAACGATGCTCGCGTTGATCGCCCTGCCAGCTGGCGCCGCCCTGCTTCAGCCAGATATCACCGTCATACACTTCGCCCTGTTTCAGGCTAAGCCACGCCGCGAGGCTAAAGCGGGCGCTGTCCAGACTGGTATTATCGCGCATCCACTGACCGAGCCACGGTTTAACATCAACATCATCGGCCTTCATCCAGACGCGACCGTTATTGAGTAAACCATTATTATCGTTGAGATCGAGCCGTATCTGCACCACACCATGCTGGCCATTCAGGCTGGAGAGGCTGACTTCGCCCTCGGCACGATGGCGTGCGGGTTCGTTAAGCCAGGTAAGCCGTGGAATCGCCAGCTCCGCACGCTGGCCGGAAGGCGTCAGAAAACTGACGCTGCTGTCGCGCAGATCAAAGTGGTCGAACTGGCGCAAAAACAGATCGCTGATTTTATCGCTTTTAAAACTGCCGCTGTTACTGTCGCTACTCATCAGCGGTGAGTTGGTAGTGAAGTGCAACTGCCAGAAAGTCAGATCGCGAAACTGCCAGCGGGCATGCAGCAGCGATTGCCAGACATCCAGCGCTAAGGTGAGCCGCTCGACAGTCAGCTTTCCGCCATCTTTCAGGCCAATACTGACGTCCCTGACCTCAAGAGTCGGGCCGAAGGTTTGCCAGCTACCGTGCAAGGCGCTGGCGTCAATCGGCAAACCGCTGGCAGATGAGAGGGTGTTAAGGATCGAGGCACGATAGCTGTCCATATGCGGCATCACTAATCGCAAGCCACTGATCAGCAGCGCAACGATGACGATCACTGTTGCGCCTGTTAATAACAGGATCCTCGGCCACTGCCTCACACACCTCTCCTTGTCTTAAATCTGTATAACCTGCCGGGCAATTTTGCTTACCCGCAATGTTGGATAAACCTTTACATCATCACCACGTCAAACTGCTCCTGAGTATAGAGCGGTTCGACCTGGACTTTGACCTGTTTACCAACGAAAATTTCCACTTCCGCCAGCGCGTGAGACTCTTCACTCTTTAACGCTTCCCCTACTGCCGGTGAGACATACACCAGGAAGCGATCGGAATCGTATGCATGATGCACCCGGACAATCTCGCGCATAATTTCGTAGCAGACGGTTTCGACGGTTTTTAACGTGCCGCGCCCTTTACATACCGGGCAGTCGCGACACAGCACGTGCTCAATGCTTTCTCGGGTCCGCTTACGCGTCATTTCCACCAGGCCAAGCTGTGAGAAACCGTTAATCCCGGTTTTCACCCGATCCTTACTTAACGCAGTTTCAAGCGAGTGCAGCACCCGACGGCGATGCTCCTCATTATTCATATCGATAAAGTCGATAATAATAATGCCGCCCAGGTTACGTAACCGCAGCTGGCGGGCAATCGCCTGCGTCGCTTCGATATTGGTATTAAAGATAGTTTCATCGAGATTACGATGGCCGACAAACGCGCCGGTATTGATATCGACGGTAGTCATCGCTTCGGTTTGATCGATAATCAGGTAGCCACCAGACTTCAGTTCCACCTTACGATCCAGCGAGCGCTGAATTTCGTTTTCAACATCAAACAGATCGAAGATCGGCTGCTTGCCGGTATACAGCTCAAGCTTATCGGTCATCTCCGGAATATATTCACTGGTGAACTCCACCAGGTGTTCGAAGGTCAGACGTGAATCAATGCGCACCCGATCGAGCGCCGCCCCGGCAAAGTCGCGCAACACGCGTTGCGATAGCGCCACTTCGCCATACAGACGGCAACGCGTCTGATTACGCTTCTTACGCTCGATGACTTTCGTCCATAAGCGCTTCAGAAAGGCCGCGTCGGATGCCAGCTCATCCTCACCGACGCCTTCAGCAGCGGTGCGAATAATATAACCACCCAGCTCATCGCAATAGCTCGATACCACCGCTTTCAGGCGATCGCGTTCGGCTTCACTTTCGATACGCTGTGAGACGCCAACATGTGAAGCGCCGGGCATAAACACCAGGTAGCGCGACGGCAGTGTAATATCGGTAGTCAAGCGCGCGCCTTTGGTGCCGAGCGGATCTTTTACGACCTGCACCATCAGATCCTGTCCCTGACGCACCAGCTCAGAGATATCACGCACGCTGAAGTTCTTCTGCTCTTCACCGGCGACGCATTCGGTATGCGGCATGATGTCAGAGGCGTGCAAAAATGCGGCTTTATCCAGCCCAATATCGACAAAAGCCGCCTGCATACCCGGTAATACCCGGCTGACGCGACCTTTATAAATATTTCCGACAATGCCGCGACGCGCTTCGCGCTCAATATGAATCTCTTGCAGAATTCCACCATCGATGTACGCAACCCGCGTTTCCGATGGCGTAACGTTAACCAGCAATTCAGCCGTCATGTTGTCCTCTCAGTTCACGCAGAGACTGGAAGTGGCTGAACAGCTCTGCTGTCTCAACCAGAGGGAGTCCGACAACTGCGTGATAACTGCCATTAATTTTTCTGACAAAGTTACCGCCAAGCCCCTGAATACCATAGGCCCCGGCTTTATCCATCGGCTCGCCGCTGGCGACATAGCTGGCAATATCCTCCGCTGATAAGATGCGGAAAGTGACGTCAGTGGTCACCAGACAATCAAGCACCTGCTGCGAGTCGGCCAGCGCCACGGCGGTCATCACCTGATGGGTGGCACCGGAAAGTTTCGCCAGCATTTCGCGGGCATGCTGTTGATCCCGGGGTTTTTCCAGCACTTCACCGTCGAGCACTACGATAGTATCTGCTCCGAGCACCGGCAAATCCAGCGCAGCAACCGCCACACCAGCCAGCGCTTTATCGCGCGCCAGGCGCAGCACATAGTGCGCGGCAGCTTCGCCGTCACCACGCTGCTCTTCAACTTCAGTCGCCAGCCGTTCGAAACGCAAGCCAAGCTGCGTCAACAGTTCACGTCGGCGCGGTGAACCGGAAGCAAGATACAGAGATAGCATAGTTGTCCTTATTGAACAGCGAATTGACGGCGGATCTTTCTCATCAATAAGAATAGCCAGGGCCAGAGAATACCGTCGACTACACTGCTCCAGAAAATTTCTGGTCGGAATGAGACATTAATTACTAAGAATTCAGCCCAGAAAACAATGACATCCATTGCCAGCGACAGAACCATAACCATTAATGCTTGCTGCCACAATGCCAGGTTGCGGAACAGCTGGAATTTAAACGCCACCAGATAGGCGATAATACTTAGCGCCAGCGCACGCACGCCCAGTGTGGAACCGGAGATGAGGTCCATGATGCCCCCCATCAAAAATCCGCTGCCGACATTAACCCGATGCGGCAGCGCCAGCACCCAGTAAATCAGAATCAGCAGCAGCCATGATGGCCGGAACATATAGAACTGATCCGGCCAGGGCATAATTTGCAGCACCAGCGCAACCAAAAAGGAGAGCCAGATAACCCAACGACCATGGCTGCGATAGCTACTCAAGGCTGACCTCCACGGCTGACGGGTGGGTTACGTCCGCTGCCGCTGGCGGCAGGTTGTTGGCTGTTGGTCGAGGGTGCAGTGGCCGCTGGCGGCGTGGTCAGCGCGGCGGGTGCCGGTGGCCCCATCGCACTGGCAGGCGGCAGCACCTGCGGCATCATCTGCATCAGGCGCTCGTTAGCAACGCGATGAACTTCATCCGGTGCCATTGGCATATCACCACGCGTATCCGCGCCCCACAGCAGCAGCAGATAACGTAACCGCTGCAAGCCGGCCGTCGGACGCGCCTGAATCACGGTGTAAGCACGCTGGGTATCCACTTTGACCGAGGACACAACGCCAACCGGATAACCTTCCGGGAAGCGGCCGCCCAGCCCTGAGGTGACCAGCACATCGCCCACGCGGATATCGGTATTACCCGGCAGATGTTCCAGCTGCAGATCTTCAGTACAACCATTACCGGCGGCAATCACGCGAATATCATTGCGTAATACCTGAATCGGCAGCGCATGTGAGGCATCACAAATCAGCAGCACCCGACTGGTGACTTTGCCAACGGCAACCACCTGCCCGACAACGCCTTTATCACTGATTACCGGCTGACCTTCATAAACACCGTTGATGCTGCCTTTGTCGATCACCATCTGATCGGTATAAGGATCGGTTCCGGCAGAGATCACCTGAGTGACCATCTTATGTTCATCCTGACGCAGTGGCGAGCCAAGCAGCTCACGCAGGCGCGCGTTCTCCTGCTTAAACTGGCCCAGCATCAGCAGCTCACTGTTTTTCAGGAAGAGTTCGCGATGCAACGCTTTATTTTCCAGCTCTAATTGCTGGCGGGAGGCCAACGTTTCAGAAACGTTGTCCAGAATTTGACGTGGCCCATTGGCCAGAAAATAGAATGGACTGACAGCAGTGTCCATATAGGTGCGAATCTGGGTAAAAGCCCCCACTCGACTGTCGGCAACGATAACTCCAATTGCCACGATAACCGCCAAAAAAAGGCGCAGCTGCAGGGATGGACCCCTGCTGAAAATCGGCTTCATAAACGCAGCGTATTCCTCGACATCAAGAAAAGGGAGTGATGGCCTGACCACCACTCCCCTGGCAGATTATTCTTCGCTGAACAAATCGCCGCCATGCATGTCGATCATTTCCAGCGCTTTACCACCGCCGCGCGCGACGCAGGTCAGTGGATCTTCTGCGACAACAACCGGAATACCGGTTTCTTCCATCAGCAGACGATCGAGGTTGCGCAGCAGTGCGCCACCTCCGGTGAGCACCATACCGCGCTCGGAAATGTCGGAAGCCAGCTCCGGCGGGCACTGTTCCAGTGCAACCATTACCGCACTGACGATGCCGGTTAACGGCTCCTGCAGCGCTTCAAGAATTTCGTTGGAGTTGAGCGTAAAGCCACGTGGCACACCCTCAGCCAGGTTACGCCCACGAACTTCAATTTCAATCACTTCATCACCCGGATAAGCCGAGCCAATGCCGTGCTTGATACGTTCAGCCGTCGCTTCACCAATCAGTGAACCGTAGTTACGACGCACATAATTAATGATGGCCTCGTCGAAACGGTCACCGCCGATACGAACAGAAGAGGAGTAGACCACACCATTCAACGAGATAACGGCAACTTCGGTAGTACCACCACCGATATCCACGACCATAGAACCCGTCGCTTCAGAAACAGGTAATCCGGCACCGATAGCCGCAGCCATTGGCTCTTCAATCAGGAATACTTCGCGAGCACCTGCTCCCTGAGCAGATTCGCGGATGGCACGGCGTTCAACCTGCGTTGCGCCGACCGGCACACACACCAGCACACGTGGGCTGGGGCGCATAAAACTGTTGCTGTGAACCTGCTTGATAAAATGCTGCAGCATTTTCTCGGTCACGAAGAAGTCAGCGATTACGCCGTCTTTCATTGGGCGAATTGCGGCGATGTTACCCGGCGTACGGCCCAGCATCTGTTTTGCGTCATGACCGACAGCCGCTACGCTCTTTGGGGAGCCAGCGCGATCCTGACGAATAGCAACGACCGAAGGCTCATTCAGAACGATGCCCTGTCCTTTCACATAAATAAGGGTATTGGCGGTACCCAGGTCGATGGACAAGTCGTTGGAAAACATGCCACGAAATTTTTTAAACATACTAAAGGATAATCCTGCAAGCTGGGGGCGGAAAATAAAATCCGCTTACTTTACCAACCACACGAGGCAGCTACAAGGCGCCAGAGCGTTCTGATTCGGTGAAAAGTCAGGCAATTTCTTGCTCATGACATAACCGCAATAGCGACATTACAACCGTAGCCCTGAAATCAGGCACTGTGCTTTCAAAATTATGGCTGGCAAGCGGACATAACATACATAAAATTTAACATTTTTAGGTTTCATCGGTTCACCGACGAAGCCGCCTCGAACCACAACCGCGCGGCTATTCTACGTGAAATCGAGGTTAACGGCAGACTAAACTCGATATCTTTGCGAATATTTTTTTACGTTGCTGTTAACCGGCTGAGAGGCGGCAAAAAAGTCACCCTGACCGCCTGCTACGCCCAGCTCCGACAACGTCTGCCACTCGGATCGTGTTCTGACACCTGCGGCGAAAACACGCGTCGGTGTCACCTTGCATACCTCGATCAAACTTTGTACAAACAGCTGATTCTCAGTACGACGTTCAATATCGCGTACCAGCCCAGGGTGAAGCTTAATAATTTCCACCTTGACCTGTTTAAGATACGCGGTACTCACCATGGTTAATCCTGCCTGGTTGACGGCAATCCGACAGCCAAATCCTTCAAGTAACTGGAAAACTGGCTGTAGTCGATTGATGTGTTGACACACATCCGCTTCTGCAAGTTCAAATAAAATACGTTTTCTTTGCAATTTAGTGCATTGCAGCAGGCTATCACGCAGCCAGCGCTGGAAAGTACGCTGCAATAACGCGTCGACGGTGACTGGCATCGCCAGCGTTTCTTCCGGCCAGACGCTCAGTAACGTGATAATCCGTGTGACCAGCAAACGGTCGTAGCTCTCTGCCAGCCCCATTTGTTGAACCGGCTGCATATACTCAGCAGGCAGCAGCTCTTTCTCACCATCAAAGATACGCGTCAGCATTTCCCGATGATGGACATTACCTTCGCGGGTTACCGCCGGTTTCTGGTACAGCCGTGGCCCACCGAGGTTGAGCGTATGTTCCAGCAGCGTGCGCCATTTAACACTGCCACGCCCCATCTCACTGGTATTCCCCTCACCAACCGACCAGTTGTTGCCGCCCAACAGCGTGGCGTGACGCGTCGCCAGCTCAACATTCTCCATGACCTGTTGGGTGCTTTGGCCGCTGCGCCAGGCGCTGATACCGATGTGGATCATATCGTTACGATCCAGCATGCGCATCGGCGGCAGCGAATCCACTGCCTTAATTAGCTGGCTGGCGATGCTGTCGGCATCTTTTAAGGTGCGGTGCGGTAATAACACCGCAAAGTCACTGCGAAAATAGCGCGCCAACAGCGCGCCTGGATAGCGCATCACAAAGGTCGACAGCATATTGACCAGATCGAACAGATAGTCCTGACGGGTGTTCTGCACATTGTGTTCGCGCAGGGTGTCTAAATCTGGCAGGCGGATCATCATAACCACCCCATGCGCGCCAACGTCCTCCGCATCTTCCAACAGGGTGGCGAGCTGATTATCAAAAAACAGCCGATTATGCAGTCCGGTTTTGGCATCCTGGGCGGCAAAGGCGCGGATCAGCGTATCAACGCGGATATGCTGTTCACCGGCTTCCTGCAGATCGTTGAGTAACAGATCGATAGCGCCGCTGGCTTTAGGCGGCCATTCATGCACCGAACCGCGCTCAATACTGGCGCGCTCGCCGAGGATCACTCTTTGCGCGCGCGACTCGAGGCTCTCCATCCCTTTCAACTGGCGGTAGAGCCAGCGGTGAGAGAGCAGCAGAATCATCATCATAATAATGACCACGCTGACCACCGCGATCACCGTTGAAGTACCAATAAATGAACGGAACCAGGTATTGGCCGGATCGAGCCAGAGGATACGTACCCTCATTTCCGGATGCTTAATCAGCGTGATTTCCGACTGGCTGAAGCGGTTAGGCTCATCTTCGATAAGTGCATTTTGATGGCGGTTGAGTGACAGCAGAGTGTGGAGGTTATCGTGAATCTCGATACGTTCAATGTTGAGCGGCGGCATCATTTTGCGCAGCCAGGGTTCCAGTTCCGCTGCCGTGCTGTACATCAGCGACTGATCGATTTCGGTGGCGATGGTCTGAACCCGCTGCTCGACTTTCTGATAGCTGAGATAGAAGAAACTGAACGCACAGCCCACTAACATCAGCAACATTGCCAATGCACTGAGCAAAGTGATAAACGCAGATAGTTTGGTGGTTAATCGCATCCTTGTGCCTTTTAACTGCGGTGATAAACAACGCCATTAACCAAGCAAGAGGCGATCTGAGGTTAATAACAGTGAAAAAGAGCCGCGCTGAGTCATCAGAATCAGCTTAATGGTAGAAAATAACATAACCGAATGCGCTTTTGTTTGCGCCGCCGCAGTTTACGCCTATTTTTGGCGAGTATAGTTATAGCAACTACATTTTCAGCAGATTGACGGATTATTTCAGGAGATTCTTATGCAAGCATTGCTATTAGAACAATCCGAGGGGAAAACCCTCGCCACCGTAAAAACGGTCTCCCGTGATTTATTGCCGCCAGGCAATGTCACAGTGGATATCAGTTGGTCTGGTATTAATTATAAAGATGCGCTGGCGATCACCGGTAAAGGAAAGATAATCCGCAATTTTCCGATGGTGCCGGGTATTGATTTCGCCGGCACCGTTCATCACAGCGAAGATCCGCGCTTTCATACTGGCCAGGCAGTACTGCTGACCGGCTGGGGCGTCGGTGAACAGCACTGGGGTGGTCTGGCAGAGCAGGCGCGGGTAAACGGCGACTGGCTGGTAGCGATGCCGGAAGGACTGGATGCGCGCAGGGCGATGATTATCGGTACCGCCGGTTTTACCGCCATGCTGTGCGTGATGGCGCTGGAAGAAGGTGGCGTGACGGCGGATAGCGGAGAGGTGCTGGTAACCGGTGCCAGCGGCGGCGTGGGCAGTACTGCAATCGCTCTGCTCAGCGCGCTGGGCTACCGCGTGGTGGCGGTAAGCGGTCGCGAAAGCACGCACGATTATCTGCGCCAGTTGGGTGCCAGCGAGATTCTGCCGCGTAGCGCATTTAGCGGCGAGACGCGCCCACTGGAAAAACAGCGCTGGGCAGGAGCGATTGATACCGCCGGCGATCGGGTGCTGGCCAGCGTACTGGCGCAAATGAACTATAACAGCACCGTCGCCGCCTGCGGTCTGGCTGGTGGTTTTTCGCTGCCGACCACGGTAATGCCGTTTATTCTGCGCAATGTGCGCCTGCAAGGCGTGGATTCAGTAATGACACCCGCTGCACGCCGCAGTGAAGCCTGGAAACGTTTACTGAAGATCCTGCCTGCATCGTTTTATCAGCAGGCGACCCGCGAAGTACCGCTGGCCGACGCGGCCGACGCGGCAGCGCGACTGCTTAATAATGATGTTACCGGTCGTACGCTGGTCAAAATCGCGTAACCGGCACAGGACGCGAGGGAGCGCGTCCAGGAAATTTCATATTTTCCGGCAAAAACTCGCCAGTTAAGCCAGCTTGCACCATGCTGATTGCAGTCTCTTCTCCTGCCATGAGGGCGTTCTGATGAAGCCTGTGAATAAACTGACTGAAGCCGACGTTACGCCGGAAAGCGTATTTAACCAGCGCCGCCGCGATATTATAAAAACACTCGGTCTCAGCGCCGCCGCCATGACGCTGCCGGTTACCGCGCGTGCCGACCTGCTGTCGTGGTTTAAAGGCAATGACCGCCCTGCTGCACCTTCCGGTAAACCACTCGATTTCACCAAGCCTGCCGCCTGGCAGGCCGATTTAACCTTAACGCCGGAAGATAAAGTTACCGGCTATAACAACTTTTACGAGTTTGGCCTTGATAAGGCCGACCCGGCGGCGAATGCCGGTTCGTTGAAAACCACCGACTGGAAAATCCGTATCGACGGTGAAGTTGGCAAGCCAATGACGCTGGATATGGATGACATCTTTAAGCGTTTTCCGCTTGAGCAGCGAATCTACCGCATGCGCTGCGTTGAAGCCTGGTCAATGGTGGTGCCGTGGGTAGGTTTTGAGCTGGGCAAGTTGCTGAAAGCCGCCGAGCCCACCAGCAATGCGCGCTTTGTCGCTTTTCAGACGGTGTATGCACCGGACCAAATGCCCGGCCAGCAGGACCGTTTTATTGGCGGCGGCCTGAAATATCCGTATGTTGAAGGGCTGCGGCTGGATGAAGCAATGAACCCGCTGACGCTGTTAACCACCGGCGTGTACGGTAAAGCATTACCCCCACAAAATGGCGCGCCCATCCGCCTGACGGTGCCGTGGAAATATGGCTTCAAAAATATCAAATCAATTGTGCATATTAGCCTGACCCGCGATCGCCCACCGACCACCTGGAACCTGGCAGGTCCGGAAGAATACGGCTTCTATGCCAACGTGAATCCTCATGTTGACCATCCGCGCTGGTCGCAGGCTACCGAGCGTTTTATCGGTTCTGGCGGCATTCTGGACGTAAAGCGTCAGCCAACCCTGCTGTTTAACGGCTATGCAGAACAGGTGGCCTCACTGTATCGCGGGCTGGATTTGCGGGAGAATTACTGAGTGCGCCTGACACTAAAACAGATTACCGCGCTGAAGGTGCTGCTGCACCTGGCGGCTTTTTTGCCGCTGCTGTGGTTGATCCTTTCTGTCGATCAGGGGTGGTTCAGCGCCGATCCGGCGAAAGATATTCAGCATTTTACCGGCCGAATGGCGCTGAAACTGCTGCTGGCGACGCTGGTGGTCACCCCGCTGGCGCGCTACGCCAGGCAGCCGCTGCTGATTCGCACCCGCCGACTGCTCGGTTTATGGTGTTTTGCCTGGGCCACGCTTCATCTGATCAGTTATTCACTGCTGGAGCTGGGGATCAGCAATCTGCGACTGCTCGGTCAGGAAGTGGTTACCCGCCCTTACCTGCTACTGGGGATGATCAGCTGGCTGCTGCTGCTGGCACTGGCACTGACTTCATTTCAGAAAGCCCAGCGCGCTCTTGGCCGTCGCTGGCAGACTTTGCATAATTTCGTCTATCTGGTGGCGATCCTCACACCGATTCACTATCTTTGGTCGGTGAAGATTTTGTCGCCACAGTCGGTAATTTACGCCATTATTGCAGCGATCTTGCTGGCATGGCGTTACAAGAAGTTTGCTAAGTGGTTTTCCAAATAGCCCCAGATAATGTGTTCCAGCCCGCATATCCTGCAGACAACCGCCAGCCATCATCGGCTCGCGGTTGATAATCTTCGCTGATAAGACCAGTATTTAGCTGCTAATTGCAACGAAATCGATATAATGCCCGCCTTTGCAGGCAATGTGGCGCCAATTTTCATCCTGAAGGGTGACAAATGGTTTTTCACAAGGTATTTTACGCGTTGCCTCAATTATTGCAGGAGATAGCAGCAAGATGGCAGTCAACTTTCATATTCTGCTTTTGAACGGTCCCAACCTCAATTTGCTGGGCACGCGAGAGCCTGAAAAATACGGTAAGACCACATTAGCCGAGATTGTCAGTGACCTGACCTCGCAAGCTGACGCGCTGCAGGTAAAACTCAGCCATCTCCAGTCAAATGCTGAACATGCGTTGATTGATCGCATCCATCAGGCAAAAGGCAATGTCGATTATATCGTCATTAACCCGGCGGCATTCACCCATACCAGCGTGGCTATTCGCGACGCGTTGTTGGCAGTGAGCATTCCGTTTATCGAAGTGCATCTCTCCAATGTGCATGCCCGCGAGCCTTTTCGCCATCATTCATATCTCTCTGATATTTCTGCGGGCGTGATCTGTGGACTTGGCGTCGACGGTTATTCCTGGGCTTTACAAACGGCAGTAAAACGCCTGTCACATTCTAATTAAACAGAGTACGGAACCAAACTCATGGATATTCGTAAGATTAAAAAACTGATCGAACTGGTTGAAGAATCAGGCATCGCTGAACTTGAAATCTCTGAAGGTGAAGAGTCAGTTCGTATCAGCCGCTCCCCTGCAAACATGGGCTACCCAATGATGCAGCAGGCTTACGCATTACCGGCTATGCAACAGCAGCCAGCTCTGGCTAATGCAGTAGCACCAGCTACCACTCCGGTAATGGAAGCGCCGGCAAGCGCTGAGATCAGTGGCCATATCGTACGTTCCCCAATGGTCGGTACTTTCTACCGCACGCCAAGCCCGGACGCAAAAGCGTTTGTGGAAGTGGGCCAGAAAGTGAATGCAGGCGATACCCTGTGCATCGTTGAAGCGATGAAAATGATGAACCAGATCGAAGCCGATAAATCCGGCGTTGTTAAAGCGATTCTGGTCGAAAGCGGTCAGCCAGTTGAGTTTGACGAGCCGCTGGTAGTCATCGAATAACGAGGCGAACCATGCTGGATAAAATTGTAATTGCAAACCGTGGTGAGATCGCGCTGCGCATTCTGCGTGCCTGTAAAGAACTTGGCATCAAGACTGTGGCTGTGCACTCCAGCGCGGACCGCGATCTGAAACACGTCCTGCTGGCCGACGAAACCGTGTGTATCGGTCCGGCCCAGTCGGTCAAAAGCTATCTGAACATTCCTGCGCTAATCTCTGCCGCTGAAATTACCGGCGCGGTAGCGATTCACCCAGGCTATGGCTTCCTGTCCGAGAACGCTGACTTTGCTGAGCAGGTTGAGCGTTCTGGCTTTATCTTTATCGGCCCGAAAGCTGACACTATTCGCCTGATGGGTGATAAAGTTTCGGCGATCAATGCGATGAAGAAAGCCGGTGTTCCGTGCGTACCTGGGTCTGACGGCCCGCTGGGTGACGACATGGAAAAAAACCGTGCCTTCGGTAAGCGCATCGGTTATCCGGTCATCATCAAAGCTTCTGGCGGCGGCGGTGGTCGTGGTATGCGCGTTGTGCGTCAGGAAAAAGATCTGGAACAATCCATTAATATGACCCGTGCGGAAGCGAAAGCCGCTTTCAACAACGATATGGTCTATATGGAGAAGTATCTGGAGAATCCTCGCCACATTGAGATCCAGGTTCTGGCCGACGGCCAGGGTAATGCGATCTATCTGGGTGAACGTGACTGCTCAATGCAGCGTCGTCACCAGAAAGTGGTTGAAGAAGCACCAGCACCAGGCATCACCAGCGAAATGCGTCGTTTTATCGGCGATCGTTGTGCGAAAGCCTGTATCGAAATCGGCTATCGCGGTGCGGGGACTTTCGAGTTCCTGTATGAAAACGGCGAGTTCTATTTCATTGAAATGAACACCCGTATTCAGGTTGAACATCCGGTTACCGAAATGATTACCGGCGTTGACCTGATCAAAGAGCAGCTGCGTATTGCTGCTGGCCAGCCGCTGTCAATCAAGCAAGAAGAAGTGATTATTCGCGGTCATGCGGTGGAATGCCGTATCAACGCCGAAGATCCAAACTCCTTCCTGCCGAGCCCGGGTAAAATTACCCGCTTCCACGCACCAGGTGGTTTTGGTGTGCGCTGGGAATCGCATATTTACGCCGGTTATACCGTACCGCCGTATTATGACTCAATGATTGGTAAGCTGATCACTTACGGCGAAAACCGTGACGTGGCGATTGCGCGCATGAAGAATGCGCTGGCTGAGCTGATTATCGACGGCATTAAAACTAACGTCGAACTGCAGATGAAAATCATGTCCGACGAAAACTTCCAGCAGGGTGGCACCAATATCCACTATCTGGAGAAAAAACTCGGCCTGCAGGACTAACCGTTCTGATATCGCCAGTTTGTCGTAAAGGCCGGTTTAACCGGCCTTTTTCTTGCGGATTTTTTGCTGAATTATCAGTTGAGGTTGACTTATGGATGCACGTTTTGTGCAGGCGCATAAAGAAGCGCGCTGGTCGTTTGCTCTGGCAGTCGCCTATCTTGCCGCCTGGGCATTAAGCGCCTGGCTGGCTGGCAATGAGATTGGTTTTACCGGGCTGCCGCGCTGGTTTGAACTCTCCTGCCTGTTTGTGCCGCTACTGTTTATTTTTCTCTGCTGGTTGATGATTCGCGTGGTTTTCCGCGATATTCCGCTGGAGGACGATCGTGCAAATTGAAGTGCTTCTGCCACTACTGGGCTATTTGCTACTGGTCGCCGGGTTATCGGTGTATGCGGTGCGCAAACGCTATGAAGGCAACTTCCTTAACGAATACTTTCTCGGCAGCCGCTCAATGGGCGGTTTCGTATTAGCCATGACGCTTACCACCACCTATATCAGCGCCAGCTCGTTTATCGGTGGCCCGGGTGCCGCCTATAAATATGGTCTGGGATGGGTGCTGCTGGCGATGGTGCAGGTACCGGCGGTCTGGCTGTCACTGGGCGTGCTGGGCAAAAAGTTCGCTATTCTGGCGCGACGCTACAATGCGGTGACGCTGAATGACATGCTGTACGCCCGCTATGGCAGCACGCTGCTGGTTTGGTTCGCCAGCCTGAGTTTGTTAGTGGCGTTTATCGGGGCGATGACGGTGCAGTTTATCGGCGGCGCTCGCCTGCTGGAAACCGCCGCCGGCATTCCTTACGACAGCGGTCTGCTGATATTCGGCCTGACTATCGCGCTGTATACCGCATTTGGCGGCTTCCGCGCCAGCGTGCTGAATGATGCAATGCAGGGGCTGGTGATGCTGGCAGGGACTTTCCTGTTGCTGTTTGCCGTGATTCACGCGGCGGGCGGCATGCACGCGGCGATTGATAAGCTGCAGAAAATCGATCCGCAGCTGCTGACCCCGCAGGGTGTCGATCAGATTATCAGCCCGACCTTCCTCGCATCATTCTCAGTACTGGTATGCTTTGGCGTGATTGGCCTGCCGCATACTGCGGTACGCTGCATCTCGTATAAAGACAGCAAAGCGGTGCATCGTGGCATTATTATCGGCACCATTGTGGTGATGATTCTGATGTCTGGCATGCATCTGGCGGGAGTGCTTGGCCGCGCGGTGATACCGGATCTGAAAATACCCGATCAGGTGATCCCGACGCTGATGATCACCGTACTACCGCCGTTCGCCGCCGGGATCTTTCTTGCTGCGCCGATGGCAGCGATCATGTCAACGATCAACGCCCAACTGCTGCAATCCTCTGCAACGATCGTGAAAGATCTCTATCTGCGCCTGCGTCCACATCAGCTAACTAATGAACCGCTGCTGAAGCGCATGTCCGGCATGATAACGCTGGTGCTTGGGTTATTATTATTGCTGGCGGCGTGGAATCCACCCGATATGATCATCTGGCTTAATCTGCTGGCCTTTGGTGGTCTCGAAGCCGTCTTCCTCTGGCCGCTGGTGCTGGGGCTGTACTGGGAGAAAGCCAATGCGGCAGGTGCACTGAGCGGGATGCTGGTCGGTGCCGCTGTCTATACGCTATTAGCCAGTTTAGATATTCAGCTGCTGGGCTTTCATCCGATTGTTCCTGCCCTGCTGCTGAGCCTGATCGCATTTTTGATCGGCAACTTGTTTGGTCGCCCGGCACCGCAGCCTGACGACGCATCCACCCTACTAGAGTAAGAGAATCGCTATGCCCTGGATACAAATTAAGATCAACACCACTGGTGCTCATGCCGAAGAGCTGGGCGATGCGCTGATTGAACACGGCGCGGTATCCGTTACTTTCCAGGATACCCACGATAATCCGGTATTTGAACCGCTGCCGGGCGAAACGCGTCTGTGGGGCGATACCGATGTGATCGGACTGTTTGATGCCGAAACCGATATGCACGACGTGGTTGCCGGTCTGCAATTTCACCCGCTGCTGGGCGAAGGTTTTCACCACAAGATCGAACAGATCGAAGACAAAGACTGGGAGCGCGAGTGGATGGATAATTTTCATCCAATGCGTTTCGGCAATCGTCTGTGGATCTGCCCAAGCTGGCGCGACGTGCCCGATCCTTCTGCGGTGAATGTCATGCTCGATCCCGGCCTGGCGTTTGGCACCGGTACTCACCCGACGACCGCACTGTGCCTGGCGTGGCTTGATGGCCTCGACTTGCAGGGCAAAACCGTCATCGACTTCGGCTGTGGCTCCGGCATTCTGGCGATTGCAGCTCTGAAACTGGGTGCCGCGCAGGCGATTGGCATCGATATCGATCCGCAGGCGATTCAGGCCAGCCGCGATAACGCCGAGCGTAACGGTGTTTCAGAGCGTTTGTCGCTCTACCTGCCGCATCAGCAGCCGGAAAACCTGTCTGCCGACGTGGTGGTAGCCAATATCCTCGCTGGTCCGTTACGTGAGCTGTCACCGCTAATTAGCGTGCTGCCAAAACAGGGCGGACACCTCGGCCTTTCCGGCGTACTCGCCAGCCAGGCAGACAGCGTTTGTGAAGCCTATGCTGATAAATTTGCTCTTGATCCGGTCGCCGAAAAAGAGGAATGGTGCCGGATTACAGGCATTCGCCGCTAATTACCGGTTTTCCAGCGCCGCTACCCTTTTCACTTAGGTGAAACTCTGTAGCGGCGCTTTTAGCACGTCAGTTATCACGTAAACCGCCGTTTATGGCGTGATTTATGTTGCTTACAGGCTCACAAAAAAAGAAAAATCTTTGTACACAATTTCGTCGTTATTTTTTAACTCATTGTATAGAAAGGTAAAATATCAGAGCACCTACCTCTGAGGCGGTTTTGCTTGATCTGTTACTGCCAATTGTTCAAAGTTTGGCCTTTCATCTTCGTTAAAAAATGCGTAATATACGCCGCCTTGCGAACATATATGGTCACTTCTTTTCATGCGCATAGGACAACACCAGCTTCGTAATCGTTTGATAGCAGCCCCGATGGCCGGTATTACTGACAGGCCGTTCAGGACGCTCTGTCATGACATGGGGGCCGGAATGACCGTATCGGAGATGTTATCGTCTAACCCGGAAGTTTGGGCGAGCGATAAATCCCGTTTGCGTATGGTACACAGTGACGAGCCCGGGATTCGCACCGTGCAAATTGCCGGATGTGACCCTGATGAGATGGCACAAGCTGCGCGTTTTAATGCTTTATCTGGCGCGCAGATCATCGATATCAATATGGGCTGCCCGGCCAAAAAAGTGAATCGCAAGATGGCAGGTTCGGCACTGCTGCAACACCCGGAGCTGGTGAAGTCTATCCTCTCTGCGGTGGTCAATGCCGTTGACGTACCGGTGACCTTAAAGATTCGCACCGGCTGGGATACAGACAATCGCAACTGCGTAGAGATTGCCCAATTGGCTGAACGCTGTGGTATTCAGGCCCTGACAATACATGGACGCACACGCGCCTGTTTGTTCAACGGTGACGCTGAATATGACAGCATTCGGACAGTTAAGCAGAACGTTTCCATTCCGGTTATCGCGAATGGAGACATTACTGACCCGCACAAAGCCAGAGCAGTACTCGACTATACGGGGGCTGATGCCCTGATGATAGGCCGTGCTGCTCAGGGAAGACCGTGGATCTTCCGGGAAATCCAGCACTATCTGGACACTGGGGAGCTGCTGGCACCGATGCCGCTGGCAGAAGTTAAGCGCTTGCTCATCGGGCACTTACGGGAACTGCACGACTTTTACGGTCAGCGCAAGGGATACCGTATTGCCCGGAAGCACGTCTCCTGGTATCTCCAGGAGCACGCCCCGAACGACCAGTTTCGGCGCACATTCAACGCCATTGAGGATGCCAGCGAACAGCTGGAGGCGTTGGAGGCATACTTCGAAAAACTTGCGTAAACAGAAATAAAGAGCTGACAGAACTATGTTCGAACAACGCGTAAATTCTGACGTACTGACCGTTTCTACCGTTAACTCACAGGATCAGGTTACCCAAAAGCCTCTGCGTGACTCGGTCAAACAGGCACTGAAGAACTATTTTGCTCAATTGAATGGTCAAGATGTCAATGATCTGTATGAGCTGGTATTGGCTGAAGTTGAACAGCCTTTGTTGGACATGGTGATGCAATATACCCGTGGCAACCAGACCCGTGCAGCCCTGATGATGGGCATCAACCGCGGTACGCTGCGTAAGAAACTGAAAAAATACGGCATGAACTGATTAATCAGCTAAATGTCTGAATAAAGGCGCTTTTATCTTCTGATAAAGCGCCTTTTTCTTTTGTTACAGCGTGACTTTATATCAGTTGTAGGTACGGCTTTTGGATATCAGGAACACATTTACATCACTGAGAGAACACTCCTGATATGAGCCATCGCTCTGGGTAATCACGTCGTAAGTCGTTCCTCGCTTGTCATAAAAGGTGAAATGATAAACCTGCGTATATACTTCATCAGCTTTCTTTTCTGATGCCAGCCGCTTTCTCTGCGTCCTCGACTCATCCAAATCAACTATATCGACAATTCTTTCATTTTTTAGCCACCCTTTGGCAATATTCATCGGCCAGGAATAGCAGTCTGGCGCACTGGCGCTGACTGTGACAGAAAAAAACAGGCATGCTATTAGGGCAATGCTCTTCATCTGATCACCTCGAGTTGACGATCACCGCTTGTCCAAATTTCTTTTCGCACATTCAATCGCAAAATAATGCAGCCATTTGATGCATTTCCAGGATCTTTTATACTGTCACCATGAATAAGAAAACCCGCGCGTCCATACATCTGATTATCACGTGATGGCTGCAAGCGTATTGAGTAAGCGCCGGTATGCGGATGATGAAAAGGGCTGCCGGTGATGGTATATATTCCTCGCGGTAATGGCCCAACATCTGGCGTATCCTGCATATCTGGATTGTTGTAACCACTTTTATTGCCGGCATACCCTTGGGTAACCAACCTGCCATTGTGAGACAACTGCCCGGTACTTTGTTGATATATCCATGCCATAACTGCTCTCCTTGTCCATAACTCATCCATTGAGTTACGCAATAACAACATAGTATTAAACCAACAGCCACAACCTTGCAATCACGTAAATTTACTATCAAAGACAATGATTTAGGCGTAGAATAATCAAGCGTCACCAATAGTCTTCGACTAAGTTTCTGATAAGATTACAGTAACTAAGTTTCGGTTCATTGTGTTAACGGTGCTGCTGCCAAAGTGAGCACTGTGGAATACCCGCCTGCGGTCGGACTTCTCTGACTTATGTAAAGTTTCAGCAAAGCCCTCAACTTCTGGTCATTAACGATGTCTGATGCAATGTACCGCGATAGATTAATTTCTTTATGCGTTACACCATCCACTTATGCATAAAGAGAAAATAATGAAAGCACCAAAAGCGCCACCGGCCTTCTCTCGCGATCTGCTCCACCCGCGTTACTGGTCGACATGGGCAGGCCTGGGTCTGCTTTTTCTGCTGGTCCAGCTTCCTTTCCCGCTACTGGAAAAGCTCGGCACCTGGATGGGACGCACCTCAATGCGCTTCCTGAAGCGCCGTGTGCGCATTACCCGCCGTAATCTGGAACTCTGCTTCCCGGACCTGCAATCGGAAATTCTCGAGCAGCGCATCGTCAGCAATTTCGAATCGTTGGGTATGGGCCTGCTGGAAACCGGTATGGCCTGGTTCTGGTCAGATGCACGTGTGAAACGTTGGTTCACCGTCAATGGCCTGCATAATCTGCAAAAGGCACAGGAAAATAAACGCGGCGCGCTGATTATTGGTGTGCACTTTATGTCGCTCGAACTGGGTGGCCGTGCAATGGGTATCTGCCAGCCGATGATGGCGATGTATCGCCCGCACAACAATAAAATGATGGAGTGGGTACAAACCAAAGGTCGTATGCGCTCCAACAAAGCGATGATTAACCGTCGCGATCTGCGCGGTATGGTTAGCGCGCTAAAACAGGGTGAAGCCGTTTGGTTCGCTCCTGACCAGGATTACGGCCCGAAGGGCAGCGTGTTTGCACCGCTGTTCGCCGTGCCACAAGCTGCCACCACCAGCGGTACTTACATGCTGGCGCGTCTGGCTAATCCGGCAATGGTAACCGTGGTATTGATTCGTAAAGAGAATGGTAGCGGTTATGAACTGGTGATCCAGCCTGAACTGCGTGATTACCCGTTGGAAGATGAACATCACGCCGCAGCCTATATGAATAAAGTGATTGAGCAGGAAATCATGCGTGCGCCAAGCCAGTATATGTGGCTACATCGCCGCTTTAAAACCCGGCCAGCCGGCGCCTCTTCGCTCTATTAATTCCCTCCTTGTAAAAAAGCCCGTCTGTTATCAGACGGGCTTTTTTTTTGCCCATTCTTAAATCGGACATCTGCAAGTGCGCTGCCGGTCACAATGCTGATATCTGGTGAAAATTTTTGCACTAATTGTGATCGCCCCGTCTGGCTTTGCCTCTCTTTGGTGCGGATATTAGACAAACTATCTGGTTACCTTAGGTTATTAATATCTCTTTCTAGCTAATTCAGGATTCCGCAACTTTGGCATTGCGTTTGCAGAGTGGTGGATGGCTAACAGCCGCAGACAGGAAAAGTGCACGACCTTTAAGTGTACTAAACACATAAAAAAACACTACGTCACACAGGATGCCTTATGAATAAGATGATGCTTTCAACTCTGGTAGCTACTGCCACGCTGCTCGCAGCCACCAGTCAGGCATATGCTGGCGCCACGCTGGATGCGATTAAGAAGAAAGGCTTTGTGCAGTGCGGTATCAGTGACGGTTTGCCTGGCTTCTCTTATGCTGATGCCAGCGGCAAATTTACCGGCCTGGATGTGGATATCTGTCGTGCTACCGCAGCGGCAGTATTTGGTGATGCCAATAAAGTAAAATATACCGCACTGACAGCCAAAGAGCGCTTTACCGCTCTGCAATCTGGCGAAGTCGATATCCTGTCACGTAATACCACCTGGACCTCAGCACGGGATGGCGGCATGGGCTTTATGTTTGCCGGTGTCAACTACTACGACGGTATCGGCTTCCTGACGCACAACAAAGCAGGATTAAAAAGTGCTAAGGAGCTTGATGGTGCAACCGTTTGCATTCAGGCAGGCACCGATACCGAACTGAACGTCGCCGATTACTTCAAAGCTAATAACATGAAGTATATCCCGGTAACATTCGACCGCTCAGATGAATCAGCAAAAGCGCTGGACACTGGCCGCTGCGATACCCTGGCTTCTGACCAGTCACAGCTGTATGCACTGCGTATAAAACTGGGTAAACCTGAAGAATTTATCGTATTGCCGGAAGTGATCTCTAAAGAGCCGCTGGGCCCGGTTGTTCGACGGGGCGATGATGACTGGTTCACTATCGTCAAATGGTCATTTAACGCCATGCTCAATGCGGAAGAAATGGGTGTTTCATCAAAGAATGTCGATCAGATGGCAGCCAAACCTACCACGCCAGATATGGCTCACTTATTAGGTACTGAGGGTGATTTCGGAAAGGATTTGAAACTCGACAACAAGTGGGCGTTCAACATCATCAAACAGGTAGGCAACTATCAGGAAAGTTTTGATCGTAACGTCGGTAAAGACAGCGCGCTAAAAATTGCTCGTGGTCAGAATGCTCTCTGGAAAGATGGCGGCATCCAGTACGCACCGCCGGTTCGTTAATCCCCCCTGTCTACCGGGCACCGCACACGCGGTGCTCAGGCCAGAGTTCTTGTAGCTGAGGTTTCATCATGTCTCAACGCCCAACCGTCAAAAGGGATTTTTCCTTCAGTAATCCTGCGGTGCGCGCATGGCTATATCAGATTATCGCGATTGTCGCGGTGCTGGTAGTTGTGGGATATTTGGTTCACAACACCGTGATTAACCTGTCCAACCGCGGCATTACCTCCGGCTTTGGCTTTCTCGAACGCAGTGCAGGTTTCGGTATTGTGCAGCATCTGATTGATTATTCAGATGGCGATACCTACGCACGGGTGTTTCTTGTCGGCCTGACCAACACGCTGCTGGTCTCCGCACTTTGTATTGTTTTTGCATCATTGCTGGGGTTTTTCATCGGCCTGGCCCGCTTGTCTGACAACTGGCTGTTGCGAAAAATCGCCAATATTTATATCGAAACCTTCCGTAATATCCCGCCGTTGTTGCAGATCTTTTTCTGGTATTTTGCGGTACTGCGCAATTTACCCGGCCCGCGCCAGGCATTAAGCGCTTTCGATCTCGCCTTTGTCAGTAACCGCGGTCTCTACTTACCCTGGCCGGAATCTGCGCCTGGCACTCTGCCATTTCTGATCGCGTTGATGATAGCGATTGCTGGCAGCATCGGGTTATTCCGTTTTAATCGTAAACACCAGCTAAAAACCGGCCAGCTGCGTCGTAGCTGGCCGGCGGCGCTGGCGATGCTGATTCTGTTACCGTTGGGCGCTCATCTGATTTTCGGCGCGGCGGTGCACTGGAACGTGCCCGAACTGAGCGGCTTTAACTTCCGTGGAGGCTTTGCACTGATACCTGAGCTGGCGGCGCTGACCCTGGCACTGTCGATTTATACCTCTTCGTTTATCGCTGAGGTGATTCGCTCAGGCATTCAGTCGGTACCGCATGGTCAGAGCGAAGCTGCACTTTCATTGGGATTACCGAATCCGGTCACCCTGCGTCAGGTGATTATCCCGCAGGCGATGCGGGTGATTATTCCCCCGCTAACCAGCCAGTATCTTAATGTCGTAAAAAACTCATCGCTGGCAGCAGCTATCGGCTATCCGGATATGGTGTCGTTGTTTGCCGGAACGGTGCTTAACCAGACCGGTCAGGCGATTGAAACTATCGCCATCACCATGGCGGTCTACCTGACCATCAGCTTGTCTATTTCGCTGTTGATGAATATCTATAACCGCAAAATCGCCCTGGTTGAGCGTTAAGAGAACGGTGCCATTATGACTGTAACCACTCATGAAATACCGCCCGTGCCGACCAATGCGTTTTCTCGCGCGGTGAAATGGGCTAGAAAGAATCTGTTTTCCAGCTGGACAAATTCCCTGTTAACGCTTTTCTGCGTCTGGGTGATCTGGAGCCTGCTTCCCCCTGCACTTAACTGGCTAATCTTCCAGGCAAACTGGTTTGGCACAACCCGTGCCGACTGTACTAAGGAGGGTGCATGCTGGGTGTTTATCCACGCCCGCTTTGGTCAGTTCATGTATGGGCTCTATCCGCACGAGCTACGCTGGCGCATTAATCTGGCGCTGGTCATTGGCTTGCTGTCGATTATACCCATGTTTATCAAAAGTCTGCCGCGCCGTGGCCGCTACATCGCCGTCTGGGCGGTGACTTATCCTGTCATCGCCTGGTTATTGCTGTACGGAGGCTGGTTTGGCCTGGAGCGCGTTGAAACACGACAGTGGGGTGGCTTAACTCTGACGCTAATCATCGCTGCAATTGGTATTGCAGGCGCACTGCCGTTGGGGATTCTGCTGGCGTTAGGTCGCCGTTCACATATGCCGGTGGTCCGCACATTATCGATAATCTTTATCGAGTTCTGGCGCGGCGTACCGCTGATTACCGTGCTATTTATGTCTTCGGTGATGCTGCCGCTATTTATGGCGGAGGGCACCAGTATCGACAAACTGGTACGCGCCCTGGTTGGAGTGATCCTGTTCCAGTCAGCTTATGTGGCTGAAGTAGTGCGCGGTGGTCTACAGGCGCTGCCAAAAGGCCAGTACGAAGCGGCTGAATCGCTGGCGCTGGGTTACTGGAAAACGCAAGGGCTGGTGATACTGCCACAGGCGCTGAAGATGGTAATTCCGGGGCTGGTAAACACCATTATTGCACTGTTTAAAGATACCAGTCTGGTCATCATCATTGGTCTGTTTGATCTTTTCAGTAGTGTTCAGCAGGCAACCGTCGACCCGACCTGGCTTGGTATGTCGACCGAAGGCTATGTTTTTGCTGCTCTGGTCTACTGGATTTTCTGTTTCAGCATGTCGCGCTATAGCCAGCATCTGGAGAAGCGCTTTCACACCGGGCGTACACCGCACTGAGGTTTAAAATGACGATGACTAATTCTGACAACGCGATGATGATTACGCTCGAAAATGTTAACAAGTGGTTCGGGCAGTTTCATGTCCTGAAAGATATCAATCTGAAGGTCAAACCGCGCGAGCGTATCGTTCTGTGTGGTCCTTCCGGCTCAGGTAAATCTACAACTATTCGTTGTATCAATCATCTGGAAGAGCATCAGCAAGGGCGCATCGTGGTCGATGGGACGTTGCTGAATGATGACCTGCGTAACATTGAGCGCGTACGTACCGAAGTCGGCATGGTGTTCCAGCACTTTAATCTGTTCCCCCACCTTACTGTGTTACAGAACTGTACTCTGGCACCGATCTGGGTGCGCAAGACGCCAAAGAAAGAAGCGGAAGAGCTGGCCATGCATTACCTGCAACGCGTGCGCATTGCAGAGCATGCACATAAATTTCCTGGGCAGCTTTCAGGTGGTCAGCAACAACGCGTGGCGATTGCCCGTTCACTCTGTATGAAGCCGAAGATCATGCTGTTTGATGAACCCACCTCGGCGCTCGATCCGGAAATGGTGAAGGAAGTGCTGGATACCATGATTGGGCTGGCGGAGGACGGTATGACTATGCTGTGCGTCACCCATGAGATGGGCTTTGCGCGTACCGTTGCCGATCGGGTGATCTTTATGGATCGTGGTGAAATCGTTGAGGAAGCGCCACCGCAGCAATTTTTCTCCAATCCTCAGTCCGAGCGTACTCGTGCATTTCTGTCGCAGGTTATTCACTAACCGACCGGCTGTACAATTCGCTGCATGTCATCGCACCCTGCTGCCACTTGTTGGCATCGGGGGCGATATTTGACCGAAAATGATTCACAGTCTGAATGCAACACAGACAAAAAAGCCCCATGCTTTCGCATGGGGCTTTTTTGTTTAATTAATGCCTGGCAGTTCCCTACTCTCGCATGGGGAGACCCCACACTACCATCGGCGCTACGGCGTTTCACTTCTGAGTTCGGCATGGGGTCAGGTGGGACCACCGCGCTAAAGCCGCCAGGCAAATTCTTTATTTACCGAACTCATGCTTTAATACTGGTGCTGATACCCAGAGTCGAACTGGGGACCTCACCCTTACCAAGGGTGCGCTCTACCAACTGAGCCATATCAGCAAAACTGCAGGTGACGATTACGTCACTTTACTTAATTTGATGCCTGGCAGTTCCCTACTCTCGCATGGGGAGACCCCACACTACCATCGGCGCTACGGCGTTTCACTTCTGAGTTCGGCATGGGGTCAGGTGGGACCACCGCGCTAAAGCCGCCAGGCA